>Ga0209941_1000015_pt1 | contig 468564 bp, 446 predicted proteins | sample ThiBiot_300_plan_FD_183945 | JGI IMG/M metagenome (GOLD analysis project Ga0209941, IMG submission 183945) | Wastewater bioreactor microbial communities from Cape Town, South Africa - Thiocy_solids_1 (SPAdes) | ecosystem: Engineered > Bioremediation > Thiocyanate > Unclassified | place: South...
CAACGGGCGACTCGAGCACCTCCGCGGCTCGGCCCTCGGCTTCCGCAACCTCACGAACTACATCACCAGATCCCTACTCGAAGCCGGAGGATTCAGACCCCACCTACACCCTTGATTCCGAAGAGCCGTTATGCCGAAGGAGATTGATCCCGTGCTCCGTGAGCGAGCTGTCAGGCTGGTGCGCGATCACCGGGCCGAGTACCCGTCGACCGCGAAGGCGATCGCGGCCGTTGCCCGTCAGGAGGTGTGGGGGCGGAGTCGTTGCGACGGTGGGTGATCCAGGCCGAGATCGATGCCGGTGACCGTGACGGACAGACCAGCGAAGAGCATGCCGAGATCCGCCGGCTGAAGGCAGAGAACAAGCGGCTGCGTGAGGACGTCGCGATCCTGAAAGCGGCGACGACTTTCTTCGCGGGAGAACTCGACTCCCGCAACCGTTGATCATGGGATTCATCGACCAGCTGAGGTCGGAAGGTCACGCGGTCGAGTCGATCGTGCGGGTCCTGCGGGAGCAGGGCGTGCAGGTCGCCGCGCGCACCTACCGGGCCTGGCGGCAAGGTCGGGTGTCCGCCCGGACCGTCACCGACGCGCTCGTCGAAGGCGCCGTCCGTGATGTCGCCTGGCGCGTCGAGGAGCTTGCTGATGGGACGACACGCCGCAGGATGACGCCCGAGGGCCTGTATGGGCGCAAGAAGATGACGGCGCTCATCCGCCGCACCGCAATCGGGGACGTCTCTCGTGGGGCGGTGGACCGGGCGATGCGGGCGCTGGGTCTTGTCGGGATCACGCGGGCGAAGGCGATCCGCACCACGATCCCCGGCAAAGACGGTGTGCGTGCCGGGGACCTGCTGAACCGGGACTTCACCGCGCCCCGGCCCGATCACACCTGGGTGACGGACTTCACCTACGTCCGCACCTGGGCGGGCTGGGTGTATGTCGCGTTCATCCTCGACGTCTTCTCGCAACGCATCGTGGCCTGGCACGCGCAGACCACCAAGCACACCGATCTGGTCATGATCCCGCTGCGGATGGCGCTGTGGGAACGCGACCGTCAAGGGCACCCCGTCGGGCCCGGACAACTGCGGCATCACTCCGATGCGGGTCTCAATACACGTCGATTGTGCTGACCGAGCACCTCGCGCTCGAGGGCATCTCCCCGTCGATCGGATCGGTCGGCGACGCGTACGATAACGCCCTCATGGAGACGATCAACGGGCTCTACAAAGCCGAATGCGTGCGCACCACGATCTTCCACGACGGCCCGTACAAGACCGTCGCGGACGTCGAGTACGCGACGGCCGGCTGGGTCGACTGGTACAACCACCGCCGCCTCCACGGTAGCCTCGGAATGGTCAGCCCCGACGAATACGAGGCCGCCTACTACGCAGCCCTCGCCCGAGAGCCGCTCCCCACATAGAAGCGGCACAGAACCTGGGACGGTTCAGGTAGCGGCGTTCGCCGTATTGCCATTCCTCGTGCTGCTCTTGCAGGACGGCGCCGATCAGTCGGGTCACGCTGTCGCGGTCGGGGAAGATCTGGACGACGTCGGCGCGGCGTTTGATCTCCCGATTCAGGCGTTCAATGGGGTTGTTCGACCAGACTTTCTGCCAGTGCTCGCGGGGCAGGGCGGCGAACCCGGTCAGGTCGGTCTCAGTGGTCTCGAGCATGGTCGCGATCTCGGGGAACGACCCGCGCAGGCTCTCCACGACCTGCCGGTATTGGCCGGTCACGGCCTCGGTGGTGGTCTGCGCGAAGATCGTGGAGATCAACGCGTTGACGGGCTTTGAACGTGCCGAGCCCAGACGCTGCGTGACGTTGCGGGCGAAATGGACGCGGCAGCGTTGCCAGCCCGCTCCGGGCAGGATCGCTTTCACCGCAGCCTTTATACCGGCGTGCGCGTCACTGGTGACCAGGGTCACCCCGAGCGGGTCAGCATCGGTCGCAACCTTCAGGCCGCGCTCGCGCAACGAGCGGAGGAACTCGGTCCAGAAGTCAGTGGTCTCCGCATCTCCGAGCGCCATCCCGAGGATCTCCCGCCGGCCCTCGCCGGAGACGCCGGTCGCGACGACGAGCGCTTGGGATACGACCCGCCCGCGGACACGGACGTCGAGATAGGTCGCGTCGAGGAACAGGTAAGGGAACCAGGTGTGCTCGATCCGCCGGGAAAGAAACTCGTGCACCTGCTCGTCGATCTCGGAGCAGATCCGGGACACGCTCGAGCGGGAGATGCCGTTGTCGTTGCCCAGCGCACGCACGAGCTGGTCGACCTTCCTCGTGGACACCCCGTCGATCCAGGCCTGGCAGATCACCGCGTAGAGGGCTTTGTCGACCCGACGGCGCGGGGTGAGCAGGCTCGGGAAGAACGATCCCTCCCGCAGCTTCGGGATAGCGAGATCGACTTCCCCGGCTGGTGCCGCGAGGGTCTTCGGGCGGGTGCCGTTGCGACGCGTGGTCCGCTCCCTCGTACGCTCGTAACGGCCGGCGCCGATCTTCGACGCCGCTTCCGCGTCGACGAGGTCTTGCAGGCCGGCCTGCAGCATCCGCCGGAACACGTCGGAGTGCGCGAGGTCCGCGTCGGTGAGGACTTCGGAAATCAGGGTCGTCAAGGCAGACTGGTTCTGGGTCATCGTGGGATCTCTTCTTTGCTTCTTGCCGGAAACAACAGGTCATCCCACGGTGGCCCTCCACCGTCTACGACGGCGATGACCCCGCGGGAAATGACACCACGCTACGGGACGCACCCACGAGTGGTGGACACTAGAATTTCCAGCGAGGGATGCAGGCGCGATCAGGTCTCACGAAACGGCTGCAAGTTCGCAGAAGCCCCTGATACAGCGAACTCTTGATCGAAGGGAGCCGCATGCCGAAGCTGATGATCGTGGTCGCAAGCGTCAGGGAGGGCCGGATCGGCCTGCCGATCGCCGAGTGGGTTCGGAACGAGGTGGAGAAGCACGGCGGATTCGAGATCGACTGGGCGGATCTGAAGGAGATCGCCTTGCCGCTGATGACCGAGCCGAACCACCCCAAGCTGCACAAGTACACCCAGGCCTCGACCATCGCCTGGAGCGAACGGGTGGCCGCAGCCGACGCATTCGTGTTCGTGCAGCCGGAGTACAACTTCAGCTACTCCCCCGTTCTGAAGAACGCGCTCGATCACCTGCATCAGGAGTGGTGGCGCAAGCCACTGGGCACTGTCAGCTACGGGGGGATCTCGGGCGGCACCCGCGGAACCACGGCGTTGCGCGTGCCGGAGATGGCGCTGGGCCTGGTGCCGACCACCGCCAACGTCGAGCTGGCGTGGGCGGTCAAGCAGGTCGAGGACGGCGAGTTCACGCCCCGTGATTCGCAGCAGTCGCTGCTGCAGGCCATGCTCACCGAGCTGCTCGAGCTCGACGGCGCCCTCGCGCCGCTGCGCGCCGCCCGCAGGCACTGACCAGGAATCGGGCGGGCACGCCCGCCAGATCAGGAGGACAGGATGTCGACGGCGAGCCCGTGCGATGCCGCCGCCAGCCGCCTGTCATTGGTCCACAGCTGCTCGCAGCCGGTCAGCTGGGCGGCCGCGAGATGCACGGCATCCGGGGTCCTGATGCCGAAATCCGCACGCAGCTCTGCCGCCCTCACGAACATGTCCGCGCTCAGCTCGATGTGCTCGAGACGCTCGAACATCTCGAGATACCTGGACTCCAACTCCCTGTTCTTCTCACGCAAAGGACCCACCAGGCATTCTGGGATCGCCATCGCACTCGTCGCCAGCGAACCTGTGGCGCCTGCCATGGCCCTGCGGACCGTGTCGCCGCGAGCACCGCTGTCCTCCATCGCGTAGATGAGCATGCACGCATCCAGGTAGATCAGTCCCATGAATCGCGCTCCTGTGCGATCTGAGCGTCGAGTTCGGCCGGACTGCGCCGAAGCCGCTCCGGCAGCGGATCCGATGCGAGCCACTCCACGAGCGCGGGGCCGTTCAGCACGGCATCCACCCGCCCGACCGGGACCATCTGGACCACGGGGACACCTCGATTCGTGATCACCACTTCGATCCCCGACCGAGCATCGCTGATCAGGCGCGACAGGTTGTTGCGCGCGTCGAGCACGCTGTATGTGGACATGTAGCCATAATAGCCAAGTATCTGGCTAACATCAATGGGTCAGGCGGGCACGCCCGCCAGCAGCTCGGCGAACATCTCGGCGGCAGCGCCACCGCGCGCCAGAGGTGCGGACTGACCCAGCCACAGCGACTGCAGCTCACCCATCCCGCGCGGACCGGCCACGGCGCGGAAACGGCCGGTCAGCCAGTTCTGCGCCGGGAACGGAGCGATGGCACCGGATGCTTCGATCTCGCGCACCGCGCGATTCGGCGCACCGCGCGACAACCGCCCGCTCATCGCTCTGGTCAGCACCGAGCCGTCCGCAGCGGTCGAGCGGATCGCGGCCCGGTGAGGAGCGTTGGCCGCCGACTCCGTCGTCGCGAGGAACGACGTGCCCACGTGCACGCCCGCGGCGCCCAGCGCGAACGCCGCCGCGACACCGCGCCGATCGGCGATGCCACCCGCGGCGATGACCGGCACATCCACGGCGTCGGCCACCTGCGGGACCAGCGACATCAGCCCGACCAGCGAGTCCTCCGCGGGCTTGAGGAACGACACCCGGTGCCCCGCCGCCTCGGAGCCCGTCGCGACCACGGCATCCACTCCGCCGTCGGCCAGCGCGACGGCCTCGGCGACGGTGGTCGCGGTGCCGATCACGCGGATGCCGCGACGATGAGCCTCCTCCACGACTGACGCCGACGGCACGCCGAACACGACGCTCAGCACCGCGGGCGCGGCCTCCCAGATCGCCTCCAGCTGCTCGTCGAGCGACGGCAGGTACCGATCCGGTCGTGGCGGGCGCTCGATGCCGACCTCGGCGAAGAACGCATCCAGAGCTGCCGCGTAGCCCTCGTGCTCCGACCCGGGCCGCACCTCATCGCCGGTGGGCAGCCAGATGTTCAGCGCGAAAGGAGCGCTCGTCGCCTCGCGCAGTGCGGCGACGGTCGTGCGAATCCGCTCCCCGTCGTAGCCGTACAGCCCGTACGACCCCAGCCCGCCGGCGTCACTGACGGCCGCGGTGAGGGCCACCGACGACAGCCCGCCGAAGGGCGCCAGGATGATCGGATGCCGGATGCCGAGCAGCTCGCGAAGATCAGTCATGGCACCGAGGCTACGCCGCATGCATCCACGACGGCCCGGTCGTCCAGCCCGAGGGTCAGCGAGGGTCGCTGACGGGCACGTACAGCTCGTTCGAGATGCCCGCCGCGCCGCGCGCCGCGCGATGCCCGCCGCACCCGCGCCCCGACGCCCACGCCGCGGAAACCGGGATAGATTCCTCACGAGCCCGCCGTTCTCCAGCGGATCGGGCAACGCTCCAGGAGGACCCGTGCATCGTTCAACCCAGCCCCATCTCGTCCGCGATCGCGATCGACGCTGAGCCGGCGATGGGAAGCCTGTTCTACGGAGACGCCGTCCACCCGATCCACATCGAGGACCGCGCTCTCGCTCATCTCAAGGTGGTCATCGCCACCAAGCTGCGCCGCAACGAGAGCTTCACCCTGTCGTGGAAGCACCCCGAAGGCATCGACTCCGGACGCAGCACCATCTGGCTGCATCCATCCATCCCCCTGAGGTTCGTGTTCGACGAGCCCGAGGCGCCGCCGCTGAGCCGAAAGTGGATCGAGGAGCTCGCGCACTCCGCGAACACCAGCGGCGGCATCGCCCTCATCGACGAGCACGTGGAGAGCCCGCCCACGGACTCGTGATGGTCACCTCGGCGGCAGGTGGCGGATCGGCGACGGCGCGCGCGAACGATCGGCTGCCGCGATGATCGCCTCGTCGAGGGCATCCAGCATGTGCTTGACGTCACGGAACCGCGTCACGCGCGGGCACGGTCTGCGCAGCCACAGCACATCGAGACTCCCGGTGCTGTTGCGCTCCACGTAGGCGATCAGGCAGTCCGCGTCGCCCTGCCGACGCGCGCGGTCGCACACCCGCCAGCTGTCGTGGCCGAGCGGTGTCAGCTCCCAGTCGCCACGCGGCACGGGCGCGCTCGGACGGTCGGAGAGCGTGGTGCTCATAGCGCCTTCCCCCCTGTCACGGGCAGCACGGCACCGGAGACGTAGGTCGTCGCCTCATCCGAGGCCAGGTACACATATGCTCCGGCGAGTTCGGAAGGCTGCGCGGGTCGGCCCAGGGGCGTGTCCCGTCCGAAGCTCTTCAGCTTCTCGGCGCTCCAGCCCGTCGCGGGGATGAGCGGGGTCCAGACCGGCCCTGGTGCGACCGTGTTCACGCGGATGCCGCGCGGGCCGGCCTCCTCGGCGAGCGCCTTCACGAACGCGACCAGCGCCGCCTTCGTCATCGCGTAGTCGATCAGTCCCGGCGAGGGCTGAAACGCCTGGATCGATGAGGTGACGATGATGCTGGCGCTGGGTTCCAGATCCGGGTACGCCGCGCGGGCGGTGACCATGGTCCCCAGCAGGTTCGTCTCGAACACGCTGCGGATGTCATCGGTGCGGAGCTCGCCGAAGTCGTCGATGTCGTGCTGGAATGCGGCGTTGAGCACGAGGATGTCCAGGCCGCCGAGCCCTTCTCGGGTTCGCGACACGACATCCGTCGCGAACTGCTCGTCCCGCAGATCGCCTGCGATGCTCACCGCGGTCCTGCCCTCGCGACGCACAGCCTCGAGCGTGTCGTCCGCGTCGCCCTGCTCATCCGGGAGATGCGCGATGGCGACGTCCGCGCCCTCTCGCGCGAAGGCGATGGCGACGGCCCGCCCGATGCCCGAATCCCCTCCGGTGATCAGCGCGTGGCGACCGCGCAGCCGATCATGCCCGACGTACTCGGTCTCGCCGTGGTCGGGCTCGGGCTCGGTCTCCTCCGTGCTGCCCGGCTGGTCCTGCTCCTGGGATGGTAACGGCTCATCCCGGAACTCCTCGCGAGGATCCCTCATGCTGTCGCTCATCGCGTCTCCCTCTCTGGACTGTGTGAGATGACAGTCGCACGGCGCCGGCTCCCGACCCAGGGGGTTGACAGTCGCAGCCGCGGCCTTCAGCGCGCGGGGGCGCCCTACGCGTGCGCGAGGGACGTGTCAACGGGCATCCGCAGCCCTCGCGCGTGGCGCACAGTGGACGACACGCACACGGAGGAAGGAGATCTCATGTCGGACCCACGAGATGTTCCGGACGAGGAGGGGACGCCATGATGAGCGGCATCGACGAAGGCATGATGCCGGAGCACGTTCAACCTCGACGCCAGGACGACGGCACCAGGGACGACGGCACCGGGACCGACGACACTTCGGAAGAGGAAAGCACTCGGAAGACGCACGCGGACGACCCCGATCATGATGAATCCGGGGAGAAGAAGGCCGCGCCGACTCCGCGCCGGGGTTGACGAGCGGATCCTCGCAGGTTCAGCGTGCCGCGGGATTCATCCCTCCTCGTGGGGCGCCTGCAGCTCATCCGCTGCGATTCCGCCTTCGCCTGCATCCGGCGGCTCGGGTACGAGGTAGAGGCCGCCCGGGGAGTTCGCCGTGAACGCGAGAGCCTCGGTCCACCCGCGGTTGATGACCGGCTGACGGCTGCCGTAGTACTTGAAGACAAGCGAGCTGCCGGGATGCAGCCAGACCGTGCTGCGGCCCCCGCCGATGCTGGCGTCCTCGCGCCAGGTGAACGGGAACGGCTCACCGCGCCGCAGCTTCGCGGTGATCACCAGTTGAAGATGCGTGAGCGCGCGGTCCTCGAACTCGGCCTTGACGCCACCCTCGTAGATGAACTTGCCCATTCCGCCTCCGTCTGGTCGCGGACCGCCTTCCGGCTACGACCGCCACGGATTACGTTAGGCGACATGGGCCTGCTTTACTACGGGGCGACTCCCGATCCGATCCGCATCGAGGACCGTGCTCTCGCGCACCTCAAGGTCGTCATCGCGACCAAGTTGAGACGGAACGAGAGCTTCACGCTCTCGTGGCGGCATCCCGAGGGAGACGAGCCGGGGCGCTCGACGATCTGGCTGCATCCGTCCATCCCGCTGCGCTTCGTGTTCGAAGCTCCAGAACCGTCCGAACTCCATGCGGAGTGGATCACGGCCATGGCGCATTCGGCCAACACCAGCGGCGGGATCATGATGGTGCCCGAGGACATGGCCCAGCCCGACGGAGACGCCCAGCCCGACGGAGACGCCCAGGCCGACGCAGGCGCCCAGCCCGACGACGTCCGGTCGGAGTGAACCGATGGCAGGTGCGAGCACCTGCCGTCAACCCCCTTCTCGCGGCATCCGCGTCTTCGTATTCTCAGCGGATGCCGGGGCATCTCCGCCCCGCGTGACGAAGGGATCGACATGAACCTCCTGTTCATCATCATCGCGGTGGTCGCGATCATCCTCGCAATCACCGGTGGTCTCGTGCAGTCGCTGAACTTCCTGCTCTGGGTGGGTCTGGTACTGCTCGCACTGGCGGTGATCGCCTGGCTGATCAGGGTGATCTCCGGCCGGAACGCGGCGTGACCGAAACCCCTGAGGAGTCAGCGCCGAAGGCTGCGGTCGGCGCCTTCACCTGGGTCGGCCTCGTCGATCGCGATCCGCACGACGTGCTGGCCGAGGTGAGGCGCCTCGCCGCCCACCCGGCACTCCGCGAGGACTCTCTCCAGCACGGGCGGCCTCCCAAGCTGGAGGTGCTGGACGGGCGGCTGTTCGTCATCGCATGGGACATCGACCCCGACAAGGTGACCAAGCGCCCCGGCGAGATCATCATCCTGACCGGCGGCACCGGGCTTCTGACGGTGCAGTGGGACGGTGACCGACCGGCGCGGGCGCTGCGACCGCTGGTCGAACGCGATGATCCCACCGGCGCGACGCCGTTGGGCGCCGCCTATCGTATCCTCGACGCCGTGGTCTGCGACTACGAGGCCACCGTCGCCTCGATCGAGAGCGAACTCGATCAGGTGGAGACGCAGGTGTTCGACCCCGATGTCGAGGAGGACTACGAGCGCATCTACCGATTGCGCAGGCGCATCGGGCACCTCGACCGCGCGGCGTCCGCCCTGCGGCAGGGCTTCGAGGCCGATTCCGATGGACTGGGCGAGCTGCTCGAAGACGACCCCGGGTTGCGCACGTTCTTCCGGCACATGCGCAGCGACCTCACTGCAATCGCCGACTTGCTCTCCACGCAGCGGATGACGCTGGATGCTGTCGTCTCCAGCCACGAGAGCAACGTGTCCTCCCGGCAGAACCGCGACATGCGCACCATCGCCGCGGTGGCGGCGCTGCTCGCGCTGCCGACCGTGGTCGCGGGTCTCTACGGCATGAACTTCAAAGACATGCCGCTGCTGCACACCGGGAATGGCTGGGTGCTCGTCCTGATCGGCGCCGTGGTCCTCGACGTGGTCGCCGTGCTGCTGTTCCGGCGTCGTGGATGGATGGGCTCGAATCAGCGCCACGACAGCTGAGCGTCACTCCGACTCGACGGCGGAGACCCGGTGCGGTGCGCCCACGGGCTTCGACTCCGCCGATCCGCGCTGACGCAGGTAGATCGAGAATGCCACCATCGTGCCGACCGCGAGGAACTCGGACTGCCAGTTCTGCAGAGTGCGATTCCAGAAGTCCGCCGAGGCCACGTATTCGAGCCACGTCGGCGCCGGCATCCCGTGCATGACCGCCTCCTCACCTGCCACGATGCTGCCGCCCAGCGATTGGATGAGCCAGGACAGCACGAACACCGATCCCATCACGATCAGCAGGGAGTTGCCGTACACGGTCCGCCGCCAGCCGTCCGCCTTCGCCCACGACGGAGCATCCGCAGGGGCGTGCTCGCCGACCAGCTGATCGGCGTCGCTCTCCAGTCCCTCATCGCCGGGCTTCTTCGATTCGGGGGAGCCGCGCTGGACGAGCCAGACCGTCGCGCCGATGAACAGGGAGAACTGCAGGAATTCCGACTGCCAGTTCTCCGCGACGTCAACGACGAAGTCCGGCGAGACGACGAAGCTCAGGAAGTCCACGGCAGCTCGGCCGTGCTCGGCCATCTCCTCGACCTGGCGGAAATATCCCGCAACGGCCTGCCCGCCGAGCGCGAGCAGGAAGAGCAGGAGGAAGAAGAGTCCCAGCGCGTTGTCGCGCAGCATCCGCCGCATGGTCATCGACCCCCGACGACGATCACCAGCATGACCGCCAGACCGCCCGCGGTGACCGTCATCCACAGCCAGAAGACGATCGCCGGTCCGGGACCTGCCTGATCATCATGAGTCCGCATCATCCTGTCCTCCTCGTCGCGTCGAACGCCTCCGATCCTGGGTCCACGGCGATGCGCCGACCAGCCCCTTGACGCCGGCGCAGACGCCTGTCAACCCCCTACGGCGAGGGCGGTGCGCTCCGTAGCGTCGGTTCATCGAACACGAGACGAGGAGAGATGATGACACTCACGACCGAGATCCGAGTCAAGGACATCATGACGCCGGGTGCGCGATGCATCGGCGAGAACGATTCCTTGGAGCGGGCCGCGCGCTTGATGACAGATCTGGACATCGGCTCCCTGCCGATCTGCGGCGACGACGGCAAGCTCAAGGGCATGCTGACCGACCGCGACATCGTCGTGAAGGCGATCGCGACCGGACGGTCCGCCGAGACGACCACAGCGGGAATGCTCGCCGAGGGACGACCCGTGCTGGTGGACGCCGAGGACGACGTGCGCGAGGTGCTCGCCCTCATGCAGCAGCACCAGATCCGCCGCGTCCCCGTGATCGACGATCACGTGCTGGTGGGGATCGTCGCCGAAGCCGACATCGCCCGCAGCCTCGCCCCGAGCGACACCGGCGAGACCGTCGAGCAGATCACGCTCTGACAGAGGAGGCGGACATGCGTGCCGACAAGGAGGCCATGGAGAAGGACCTGAGCAGGCGTCCGGCCGACGCGACCACCACGCACGCCAGGTGGGGAGCCGGCGATCCTCGCCTGCTGGTCTCGCAGGAGGACGTCCGCGAGGTCTTCCCCCTCACCGCCGATCAGGTCCGCTTCGGATCGGCGCCGGATTCGGAGCTCCTGCTCGCCGGTGCCGATCCCCTGCACGCCACGATCACGCACGATGATCGCGACGAGTTCGTGCTCGAGATGCACGGCGAGGGCGAAATGAACGCGGGGACCGATGACCGCAGCGAGACCCTGCGCACGGGTGCCCGCTTCACCGTCGCCGGCTGGACGCTGGTGTTCGTCAGGGAGGAATTCGCCGATCATGGCCGTCCCTATGGCGGCCGCGAGGGCGGAGAACTGTCGGATCAGCCCGCGCAGCCGCAGCGCCCCGACTACCCTGCGCAGCGTGCTGGCGGACCGGACGCCACGGCCACGGACGGACGGGAGTGGGAGGTCCGCAACGGCTGAGCGGCTGCTCAGTCGACCACCTCGCCCTGCGTGCGAATGAACTCGAGGTCGCGGATCGTGAGCTGCTCTTCCCTCGGCATGCGCACGCCCGTCAGGATCTCGACCTCGTCGCGGACGATGTCGGGGATGGTCTCGCCGCCGAGAATGTCGAGTGCATGCTTGGCCTCCGCGGTGAGGCCGGGCCACCAGGTGTGGATCTCGGGTTCTGTCATGTCGTGCTCCTCTCTTCGCCCGCCCATCCTCGGCCGAACCGGATGATCATGCCACCCCCTGGCCTTCCCGCACGCACGCGCGTACCCTCTGAGTCAAGGCTTACCGCGACCTTCTGAGAGGGTCGACGGGAGCACCTCCCGCCGACCCGAGGATCATCCACGGATAGGAGGAAGGGCCATGGCTGAGCGACTGCACGGCTACGCGCCGACGACGACGCACGCCGACTGGGGTGCGGGGGATCCCCATCTGCTGATCTCCCGGCACGACGAGGATCGGTCGGTGCACCATCTCGCCGACATGAAGGTCACGATCGGGTCGGATGCGGGGTGCACGCTGCAGCTCGAGGGCGCCGCGCCGCTGCACGCGACCATCGTGCACGACGAGCGCGACGAGTTCGTGCTGACCATGCATGCCCCGGGCACGATGAACGCCAACGACCTCGATGCGAAGGACGGTGCACGGACCGAGACGCTGCGCACCGGCGCCCGCTTCACCATCGGGGAGTGGACGCTGGTGTTCAGCCGCGACGAGTTCGCCGACCACGGTCGCCCGTACGGCGGGCGCGAGGGCGGCGAGGGTACGCACCAGCACCGGCAGAACGAGCGTCCGGACTATCCGTCGACGGGAGCGATCCCGACGCAGAAGTGATCGGGGCTCCCTCGGCTCCAGCCGGCGTACGTTGGAGGCATGGCTGAGTTCGTCGTGGTCGGTGGCACAGGGCAGATCGGCGCGAAGACGGTCTCCCGCCTGCGCGAGAGCGGGCGGGATGCCGTCGCCGCATCTCCCAGCACCGGCGTCGACCTGCTGACCGGTGCGGGGCTGGATGCCGTGCTGCAGGGCGCCCGGGTCGTGATCGACGTCTCCAAGCCGCGCGCCACCGCCCCGGATGCTGTGCACGAGTACTTCACGAGCGGGATGGCGAACCTGCTGCGCGCGGAGCGCGAGCACGGCATCCGCCATCATCTGGCCCTGAGCATCGTCGGCTCCGACCGCCACGATGTGCCGTTCTACGCGGGGAAGGTCGCGGGTGAACGGGCCGTGCGGGAGTCTGCCGTGCCGTGCACGATCGTGCACGCCACGCAGTTCTTCGAGTTCGCCCCGGCCATCGCCGCGCAGGCGGAGGCCGACGGTGTGGTCACGCTGCCGGATGCCCTGGTGCAGCCCTGCGCGGGCGCGGATGTGGCCGATCTGCTCGTGGAGCTGGCCCTCGGCGAGGCTCTGAGCGCCGATCTCGACGTCGCCGGCCCCGACAGGATGCCGCTGGCCGAGTTCGTCTCCCGCGCCCTGCTGGCCACGGGCGACCACCGCGTCGTGCACGCCGGCCCCACGGGTATGTATTTCGGCGGCGGCCTGGAGCGCGAGGCGCTGGTCCCGGGTCCCGACGCCCGCATCCTGCCGACATCGTTCGGCGCCTGGCTGCTCGCTCACTCCTGAGGTTCATGCCTGCCGTCCCGCGTCCGCACCGACGGATCAGCGGTGGGCGACGGCGATGCGCAGGGGTGCGTCGGGAACGGCGGCGGCGGCGAGCGCGCGATCGATCTCGGAGAGCGGATGCACGGCGCTGACCACTTCGTCGAACGGGTGCGCTCGACCCGGGCCCGCCAGGAACGACACGGCAGCCGACAGGTCGGCGCGGGCGCAGCCATGCACGCCGACGATCGTGACCAGCCGGTGTCTGAGGGACCCGGCATCCAGCGGCACGGGTTCGGCGGGGAGATCACCACCGACCAGCACCACCACCCCGCCGACGGCCGCCTCGGAGAGCGCCTCGGAGACCGCGTCACCGGATGCCTCGATCACGACATCCGGCACGCCCTCGGCTCGAGAGGCGGCGCCGAACCAGTGCACCAGCTCACGACGGGCGGGGTCCGGGTCCTTCACGTCGACGATCGCGCCGCGGGAGCGGGCGATGGCTGCGGCCGAGAGCCCGACCAGCCCTGCACCGTGCACGCGCACCCTGGCACCCTCCAGGTCACGAGTGCGCGCCGCGGCGTCGACGGCGGCCCAGGCGGTGGCTGTGGCACAGGACGCCGGTGCGAGCACCGATGCGGGCAGGTGCTCGGGCACCCGTACGATGACGGTCCCCTCGCGCAGTTGCGCGTGGCTGGCGAAGCCTCCCGTGAGTTCGCGGTGCGGGGCGATGCGCTCATGGCCGTACTCGCCGAGTTCGCGGCAGTGCTGCGTGAGCCCGGAGCGGCACCTGTCGCAGACGCCGCACGACACGGTGGCCGACCAGATCACGCGGTCCCCGATGTGCAGGGGCGTGCCGTCGGCGGCATCCACTCCCCCTGCCCCGATGGCCAGGATCCGGCCGACACTCTCGTGGCCGAGCACCACCGGTACGGGCGCTGCGCGCCGGCCCTGAACGATGTGCACGTCGGAACCGCAGATCGTGGACAGCTCGATGGCCACCAGCACGTCATGCGCGGCCAGCGCGACCCCCGGCACAGCGATCTCCTCGTGCGGGTGTCCCGCGCCGAGGAATGCCATGGCCGTCGCCGCCGGTCGCAGCACGATGTCGGTCCGCGGGGCCCTGTGCGATGCCGGCTGCGCGGAACGGTCGAGCACGGGCGATGGCACGGACCCGGGGGTGGTCATCGCGCTCAGCTCACCGGAATGCGGAGCACGGGACCCGTGCCTGCGGGACTGGGGAGAGCACGGCGCTGCATGCTGGCCTTTCAGAGCTGTCGGTAGGTTTCCGCTACAGACTCTGACACCCGCTGATCCTGAAGCTTCGCCTTTGCGAGCAGAGTTCAGCGCTCGTTCACCAAGGGTTCCCTCGCGGCTCGACAGCCGTCCAGGGACGCCGGAGCGAGGCATCCGGAAGGGCCGGAGCGGGCAGGTGGCCCTGTCACACAGAACGATCGCGAGCGCGTGGGGTACAGAAGAATCTTGAAGATCGCGCTCGCGATCGCAGCGCTGGGGACGCTTATCTGGGGAGACACCAGGTTAAGCCCGGCCCCCTCGCAAATGACAGATCCGAAAGGCGAGACTTCATTGGACTTTCGTCCAAATCTTCACGTCATCGGCAGGCGCGCCGACACCTCCCAGGCATCGTCGACCGGTCCCGCCGTGAATTCGCCGCTCGCGCCGATGACCCGTTCGGCCATGCGGTTCAGTCCGGTGCCGCTGGACGGGAGGTCGCGACGCGGGGTGGTCGGAAGCGGACTGCGGATGCTGAGGGTCGCATGCTCGTCGTCGATCTGCAGCCGCATGGCGACCTCGCCTGCTCCGGCGTGCTTGAGGATGTTCGTGGCGGACTCGCGGACGATGCGCGCGAACACGATGTCCACGATGCGCGGGATCCGCTCGTCGAGGGGGTCGCCCTCGACCACGACCTCATGACCGGCCGCGGAGATCTCCGTCCGGGCCTCGTCGATGGCCTCGCCGAGATCTCCGGTGGGGACCTCGGATGCGCGGGGTCCGTCGTCGGCGAGCTCGATGACGAAGCGGAGATCGGCCATGGCCTTGCGCGCGGCGACTCGGATGGCCTCCTGCGACTGCGCGCTCACGGTCGGGTCGTCGAGCATCTGCACGTGGAGAGCCACGACGGTGAGGTGATGGGCGATGCTGTCGTGCAGCTCGCCGGCGATCCAGCGCCGTTCGGCGAGAACGGCCTGTCGCTCCTGCTCCGCGCTCTCGGCGAGTTCGTGCTCGAGAACACGGCCGCGTTCCGCGCCGAAACGCAACGCATATCCAACGGCGCCGGCGACAGTCGCGATGACGAGATAGATGCCGATGTTCACCGGCACCGCCCTGTCACCATACGCGACGACCGTCGCCGCGATGAGAAAGCCAGCTGCGTATGTGAGAACCAGTGCCGTCCGGCCGAGTCGCAGGACAAGCCCTGCGGCGACCGCCACGGCGACGAGCACCGATGTGTCGGTGCCTGCGAAGAACGACAGGATGAAGACGATTCCTAGTGCTCCAGTCGCCAGCATGGGCGACCAGATGTACAGGGCGAAGACGGCAGTCGCCGCGACGCTGAGAATCGAAGGGCCGATCTGGACTCCGTCGACCATAAAAGAACCGACGATGTCTACGCCTACGAGGATGGCGATGATCGACAGAAGCGCGATGCGCTCGAGAGTATTGAGCTTCTCTGCCTGGCTGAAGCTCTGAATGCCGGTGTCTCTCCGGGCCGATAGACCAAACGGCATAGCTACAGTATCCCCTATGGACAGGGTAGATTTAGCGGTAGATACCGAGGACGCGTGCAAGCTGCTCCCAGAACGTCATGTCATTCACCCCCATGATGTGGTCTTACGTTTAGGTACGTATTGATCCTGACGGCTGGCGCACGAAATCACATTGAACCTGCGACCAGACTTGACTAGCCAAAGGTCTATAGATGCCGAGGGACTGTGGCGCCATGCTTCGCCCCTCGACCACCGCAGTTAAGCTGATCGCATGCCGGAAATCCGCGTCCTGATCGTCGATGACGACCCTCTCGTGCGCTCTGCGCTGTCGCACTTCGTCTCCCGTGGCGACGAGGTCGAGGTCATCGGCGAGGCGGAGAACGGACTCGAGGCCATCGACTTCCTGGAGCACGACCGCCCCGACGTGGTGATGATGGATGTGCAGATGCCGGAGATGAACGGCATCGAGGCCACCGCCGCCATCATCCAGCGCTGGCCGGACATCCGCATCCTCGCGGTGACCACGCTCGACGGGAGCGAGACGGTGCTGCCGATGCTGAGCGCCGGCGCATCCGGCTACCTGCTGAAGGACTCCAGCGCGGAGAGCATCCTGGACGGCGTCCGTGAGGTCTACAGCGGCGCCAGCTCGCTGTCGCCGCGGATCGCCTCGCTGCTGGTCAAGCACGTTCGCGAAACCGAGCCGGAGGCCGGCGCGGCCGAGGCGCTCGAGATGCTGACCGAACGCGAGGCGGAGGTGCTCGAGCGTCTGGCGCAGGGCATGTCGAACGCCGAGATCGCCCAGTCGCTGATCGTCTCGGAGGGCACGGTGAAGGCGCATCTGGGTCGCATCATGGCCAAGTGGCATGTGCGCGACCGCGTGCAGATCCTCGTCACCGCAGCGCACGCAGGGCTCGTCGACTTCCGCTGAGGCGCTGGCCGCCCGTCGGCTTCGCCCCGAGCCCCCACGGCTCTGCTCGCTAAGCTCGAAGGCATGCCCGTCAGCACCGCCGCCCTCGCCCACGCCTCCGACCTCGCAGATTTCATCGCCGCGTCGCCGTCGAGCTATCACGCGGCCGAAGAGGTCGCCCGACGCCTGCAGGATGCCGGGTTCACGCGGCTCGAGGAGACCGATGCGTGGCCTGCGCAGCCCGGTGGCAGGTTCGTCGTCGTGCGCGACGGTGCGGCCATCGGCTGGGTGGTGCCGGCGGATGCCACCGCCACCACGCCGGTGCACGCGCTGGGCGCGCACACCGACTCGCCCGGCTTCAAACTGAAGCCCAAGCCGACCACCGGCTCGCACGGCTGGCTTCAGGCCGCCGTCGAGGTGTATGGCGGGCCGCTGCTGAACTCGTGGCTCGACCGCGAGCTGCGCCTGGCGGGACGTCTCGCACTGGCCGACGGCCGTGTCGTGCTGGCTGCCACCGGGCCGCTGCTGCGGCTTCCGCAGCTGGCCATCCACCTCGACCGCGGCGTCAACGACGGTCTCGCGTTGGACAAGCAGACCGGTACCCAGCCGGTGTGGGGCCTGGGCGATGCGGCATCCGCCGACGTCCTCGCCGAGCTGGCCGATGCCGCGGGCGTCGACGCCGCCGACATCCGCGGGTACGACGCCGTCGTGGCGGATGCCGCCCGCGGCGCGGTGTTCGGCAAGGACGACGCGTTCTTCGCTGCCGGCCGGCTGGACGACCTCGCCTCGGTGCACGCCGGCGCGGTCGCGCTCATCGAGGCTGCCGACGGCGCTTCCGCCACCGGCATCATCCCTCTGCTCGCCGCGTTCGATCACGAAGAGCTCGGCTCCGCCTCGCGCTCCGGCGCGGCAGGGCCGTTCCTGGAGGATGTGCTGGCGCGCGTGTACGCGGGGCTGGGCGCGGATGCCGAAGACCGGCGCCGCGCGTTCGCGGCATCCTGGCACCTCTCCAGCGACGTCGGCCACTCCGTGCACCCGAACTTCGCGCACAAGCACGACCCGATCGTGCAGCCGGTGCTGGGCTCGGGCCCGATCCTCAAGATCAACGCCAACCAGCGATATGCGACGGATGCCGTGGGCGCCGCCGCATGGGCCGGCTGGTGCGAGGGCGCGGGCGTCGACTATCAGGAGTTCGTGTCGAACAACGCGGTTCCCTGCGGCTCGACCATCGGCCCGATCACGGCCACGCGCCTGGGCATCCGCACGGTCGACATCGGCATCCCGATCCTCTCCATGCACTCCGCGCGCGAGCTCGCCGGCGTCAGCGATCTGCACGCCCTCTCCCGCGTGGCCCGCGCCTTCTTCGCCGGCTGACACCCGGGCATGCCGGGGGGGCGTGTGACTGTCACGCCGCCAGACGGACATACGGCGCGAGACGGGCGACCCGCTCCTCCAGCTCGTCGAAGGCCGCATCGAAGGCCCTGCGCTCCCCGCCCCGCACAGGGTCGGGCACCGACCAGTGCAGGGCGGCCACGGGGTACTCCTCGTGGGCGCGGTCGCAGACGGTGACGATCAGGTCGGATGCGGTGACGAGGCCCTCCGCGAGCACCGGCACGGCACCGCTCAGATCGAGCCCGTGCCGCCCGGCGACCGCGACCGCTCCGGGGGCGACGCGCTGAGCCGGATGGGTCCCCGCGCTCACGGCCGGGACGGAGCTGCTCTCATTCCAGATCGCCCGGGCCAGCTGCGAGCGCGCGGAGTTCGCCGTGCAGATGAACACCACGCGCGTGGCATCGATAGCGCCCGCCTGGCCGAGATCGGCCAGCACCGTCGGATCTAGGCGCACATAAGAGCGACGGCCATCGCCCTCGGACCGCACCCGCGCGACGATGCCCTCTCGCTCGAGCACCTTGAGGTGATGTGCGAGCAGGTTGGACGTGATCCCGAGGTGCAGCCGCAGCTCGGTCGGCGAGAGATCACCGAGCGAGAGCAGATCCACCATGCGCAGCCTGGCGGGGTCGGCGAGCGCGGCGTGGCGGCGTGCTCGCGCCTCGAGCGGGGCACTTCTCTCAATCAGCATTGCCTCAATATTGACTGAGCTATAAGAGTCCGTCAAGATGATCATGCCATGAATCGAGTTCCCCTGCCTCGCCGCGCCGCTGCCGAATTCTTCGGCACGGGCCTGCTCGTCGCCGTCGTCGTCGGCTCGGGCATCGCCGCGGAGCGTCTGAGCTCGGATCATGGGCTCCGCCTCTTGGAGAACTCGACAGCGACAGCGCTGGGCCTCGCGGTCCTCATCGTGCTGCTCGGCCCGGTCTCGGGCGCGCACTTCAACCCGGTGATCACGATCGCGGATTCGCTCCTGCGACGCGATGCTGCGGCAACAGAGCGCCCCGCGGCAGCGGCTGCCTACATCGTCGCCCAGCTGCTCGGCGGCGTCGGAGGCGCGCTGCTGGCGAACGCGATGTTCGAGGTGCCGGCCGCGATCGCGGTGCACGATCGAGCGACAGCGGGAACCCTGCTCGGCGAGATCGTCGCCACCGCAGGCCTGACGCTGCTGATCATCGGGATGATCCGCGCCGAGCAGAGCGTGGTCGCCATCGCGTGCGCGGTCGGCGCCTACATCGGCGCCGCGTACTGGTTCACCAGCTCCACCGCATTCGCGAATCCGGCTGTGACGCTCGGCCGCGTCTTCACCGACACCTTCGCCGGCATCGCCCCGCTCTCGGGCCTGCTGTTCTTCGTCGCGCAGCTGATCGGCGGTGCGGTCGGGATGCTGCTCACCGTCGCACTTTTCCCCGCAGACACCGCCCAGCGCTCCCCATCCGCCGTTCAGCCCTCCCCAGCCGTCACTCACGAGGAGATGTCATGACCACCCTTCCCACCGTGCTGTTCGTGTGCGTGCACAACGCCGGGCGCTCGCAGATGGCTGCCGGCTTCCTGCAGGAGTTCGCCGGTGATCGCATCGATGTGCGCTCGGCGGGATCGATGCCTGCGGATGCGATCAACCCCGCCGCGGTGCAGGCGATGGCCGAGACCGGGATCGACATCACGTCCGGCGCGCCGAAGCTGCTCACCGTCGACGCCGTGAGGCAGGCGGATGTCGTGATCACCATGGGCTGCGGCGACGCGTGCCCGATCTTCCCCGGCAAGCGCTACGAGGACTGGCAGCTCGACGACCCGGCCGGGCAGGGCATCGAAGCCGTGCGCGGCATCCGCGACGAGATCCGCTCGCGTGTCGAGGCCCTGATCGCCGAACTGACCGCCTGAACCCGCCGCACCGCTCGCGACGGGTTCAGGGGGCTCGCACCTCAGCAGCAGCCCTCGGCGCAGGAGCCGTCGGGCAGCATCTCGCAGCCCATCTCGCAGCAGTCCTCCATGGCACACCTCCTTTCATCGATGAGTGTCGATATATGGACACTGTCGATCGTCACGCAAATATTGACGACTGTCAATATGTGCGGCAGAATCAGGGCATGCCGGTTCACGAGCTCATCCCCCTGCGCGACCTGCAGTCCTGCTGCGCGCCGCTCACTCGCGAACCGCTGACCGTCGAGAACGCCGCATCGCTGGCATCCTCCCTCAAGGCCCTCGCCGATCCGGCGAGGCTGCGGATCCTGTCGATGATCACCGCACACGCCGACGGCGAGGCATGCGTCTGCGACCTCACCGAACCACTCGGGCTCAGCCAGCCGACGGTCTCCCACCATCTGCGCGTTCTGACGGAGGCCGGCTTCCTGGAGCGCGAGAAGCGCGGTACTTGGGCGTTCTTCCGCGTGGCCGACGGCGCACTGGAGTCCCTGACGACGCTGCTCGGACGCTGACCTCGCAATCACCCCGCGCATAAGGTCGCTCTGACCAGAAGAACCATGCACAATGGAGCCATGTCAACGGCATCCGAGATCCCGGCCTCGACGCTGATCGAGCGCACCGGCATCGAGATCATCCCCGAGTCCGAGCGCACCGCCAAGCCGCGCGACCTGTTCTGGCCGTGGTTCGCGGCCAACGTGTCGGTGTTCGGCATGAGCTACGGCTCGTTCGTGCTGGGCTTCGGCATCTCACTGTGGCAGGCCACACTGGTGTCGGTGATCGGCATCGTCGTGTCGTTCTTCCTGTGCGGGCTGATCGCCATCGCCGGCAAGCGCGGCTCGGCGCCGACGATGATCCTCTCGCGCGCGGCGTTCGGCGTGCAGGGGCAGAAGCTGCCAGGCATCGTGTCGTGGCTGACCTCGATCGGCTGGGAGACGTCCCTGGCCATCACCGCCGTGCTGGCCACCACCACGGTGTTCCGCAGCCTCGGCTGGCTCGGCGCCGACGACCAGGGCACGGCGCTGAAGATCATCGCGACCGTCGCCGTCGCGGCTCTCATCGTCGCGGCATCCGTGCTCGGCTATCACACCATCATGAAGCTGCAGTCGGTGCTCACCTGGCTGACCGGCATCATGACGATCCTGTTCCTGATCCTCACCTTCAACAGCATCGACTGGGCGGCCGCGTTCTCGCGCCCCGACGGAACGCTCGCGCAGACCATCGGCGCGCTGGTGATGGTGATGACCGGGTTCGGCCTGGGCTGGATCAACATCGCCGCCGACTGGTCGCGGTACCAGAAGCGCACGGCATCCGATTCGAAGATCATCGCCTGGAACACCATCGGCGGCTCCGTGGCGCCGATCATCCTGGTCTTCTTCGGCCTGCTGCTGGCGGGGTCGAACCAGAAGCTGGCGGATGCCGTCGGCGGCGATCCCATCGGAGCCCTGGCCACCCTGCTGCCGACCTGGATCCTCGTGCCGTTCCTGATCGTCGCGATCCTCACACTGGTCTCCGGCGCGGTGCTGGGCATCTATTCTTCGGGTCTGACGCTGCTGAGCCTGGGCATCCGCATCGCCCGGCCCGCCGCGGCCGGCGTCGACGGCGTGATCCTCACCGCCGGCACGATCTTCGTGGTGTTCTTCGCCGAGAGCTTCATCGGGCCGTTCCAGTCGTTCCTCATCACGCTGGGCGTGCCGATGGCGTCGTGGGCCGGCATCCTGATCGCCGACATCCTGCAGCGCCGGCACGACTACGACGAAGAGGCGCTGTTCGACTCGCGCGGCCGCTACGGCGCATTCGACTGGACGTCGATCATCACCATGCTGGTCGCCACCGGAATCGGCTGGGGCTTCGTGATGAACCAGATCGAGCACACCCCGTGGAACGACTGGCAGGGCTACTTCCTGCGGGCGTTCGGGTGGATGGACGACTGGGGCTACGCGAACCTGGGCGTGCTGTTCGCGCTGGTGCTGTCGTTCGTCGTGACCTGGGTGCTCCGAGCCGGGAAGATCCGCCGCCAGGAGCAGGGATGAGCAGTCGCTGGCTGGTCGTCATCGACCCGCAGAACATCTTCGCCTCCCCCGACTCCGAGTGGGGCTCGCCGTTCTTCGCCGACGCGATGGCGAACATCCGGCTGCTGGCCGACGCGCACGGCGAGAACGTGCTGGTCACGCGCTGGATGCCGACCGCCGACAGGTCCACGTCGTGGGGCGAGTACTTCGCCGCCTGGCCGTTCGCCGACAGGCCGGCATCCGATGCGCTCTACGACCTGGTTCCGGATGCTGTGGGTCTGTCTCCCCATCCCACCCTGGATCTGCCGACGTTCGGCAAGTGGGGACCTGAGCTGGAGGCCATCGTCGGACGCGGCGCGGAGGTGGTGCTGGCCGGGGTCTCGACGGACTGCTGCGTGCTGTCGACAGCATTGGCAGGAGCGGATGCCGGTGCCCGCCTCACCATCGCGACAGACGCCTGCGCAGGCTCGACTGCCTCGAACCACGCCGCAGCCCTGCACGTGATGGCCCTGTATCCGCCGCAGCTCACGCTGCGCACGACAACGGAGATCCTGAGCTAGTACCCCCGATCTACCGTCGAGAGCACGCGATGTCGCCGAGCGCACGGCTCCTTCACGCGAAGATCCCGTGCACTCGACGAGGTCCCGTGCTCTCGACGGAGGTGGGCGGGGCTAGGAGCCCCAGGTGTGCACGGGGTCGCCGGAGTGCATGCGCTCGAGGTACTCGTCGAGCATGCCGTGCAGGGCCTGGGCGCGTGACTCTCCCGCGGCCTCACGAGCGGCCACGGCGGCACGCTGCCAGGTGGCGCCGTTGCGGCCGGTCAGGCAGCGCTGCTCGATGATGCCCAGGTAGCGATCGCGCACCGCGGACTCCACGCCATAGGCATCCAGCCCCTCCGCCGCCAGCGGCAGCAGTCGGCGCAGCACCAGCTCGCGCGGACCCACCCAGCCCACCTCGGGCCAGTACATCCGCGCCTCGATGCCGTCGCGCGCCGCCGAGTGCAGGTTCTCCTCCGCAGCGTCGAACGTCATCTGCGTCCACAGCGGACGATCCGCCTCGGCCAGGCTCCGCACCAGGCCGTAGTACAGCGCGGCATCCGCCAGCACGTCCGGGATGCTGGGCCCTGCCGGCAGCACGCGGTTCTCCAGCCGCAGATGCCTGCCCTCGCCCTGCGCGTCGTAGATGGGCCGGTTCCAGCGGTAGATCGTGCCGTTGTGCATGCGCAGCTCGGCCAGCTTGGGAGACTCACCGGCTGCCAGCACCTCGAACGGGTCCTCGTCGGTGCACACCGGAAGCAGCGCCGGGAAGTACCGGGAGTTCTCCTCGAACAGGTCGAAGATCGAGGTGATCCACCGCTCGCCGAACCACACCCGCGGCCGCACGCCCTGGTTCTTCAGCTCCTGCGAGCGCGTGTCGGTGGCCTGCTCGAACATCGGGATGCGGGTCTCGTGCCACAGCGCCCGCCCGGCGAAGAAAGGCGAGTTGGCGGCCAGTGCCACCTGCACGCCGGCGATGGCCTGCGCGGAGTTCCAGTACGCGGCGAAGTCCGACGGCGCCACCTGCAGGTGCAGCTGGATCGACGTGCACGCGGCCTCGGGCAGGATCGTGTCGCACACGATCGCCAGGCTCTCCCGCGGGCCGCCGTCCGACAGCGACGACCCGTCCAGCACCAGCTCGATGTCCTCGCCGCGGGCCGCGAGGATCTGCTGGCCCAACAGGCCGTAGCGCGGATCCTTCGAGAGCCACTGCTCGGTGAAGTGGCTCTCGTCGAGCGTCGGCAGCATCCCGATCATCGCGAGGCCGCAGCCCACCTCGCGGGCCCGGTCGTCGGCCGCGTTCAGGGCACCGCGCAGCACGTCTTCCAGCTCCCGCAGATGGTCCCCGTCGATCGGCCGCGGGGCCACGTTGATCTCGACGTTGAACTGGCCCAGCTCTGTCTGGAACGCCGGGCTCGCGATCGCCTCCAGCGCCTCGTCGTTCGACATGGCGGGATCCCGCGCGTCGTCGACGAGGTTCAGCTCGATCTCCAGCCCCAGCTGCGGGTCGGAGACGTCGAACCGCCCGTCGGCCAGCATCACGGCCAGGGCATCCAGGCACCGTCTGACCTTCGCCCGGAACCGCGTGCGATCCTGGCGTGAGAAGCTCTGCACCCCGACGTCGTCTCCCATGGCCCGACAGTACCCGGATGCCCGGGAATCGCACCAGACCCTCGTCTAGGCCTCGCGACGCCGCTCCGGCAGGTGCAGTCGCGCGAGGTACCGGTCGGCTCTGCTGGGCACGCGATCCCGATCCCGCAGCGAGACGACGATCACCACGGCGGTCGCCAGCGGAATCGCCCACGCGGCGGGCTGCGCCAGCAGGGCGGCCGCGAGCGCGGCATCCGCTCCCGACAAGGTCTCGCCGACGAGAGCCGACCCGAGCAGCGCCGCCCCGCAGGTGAGCGCTCCCACCAGCATCCCGGCGGCCGCCCCGCGAGCGGTGAGCCCGCGCCACCACACCCCGAGCAGGATCACCGGCGTCAGACTCGTCGCGGCCACGAGGAACACGGTGCCCACGCTCGAGACCAGCGCCTCGGGGCCGGTCAGCAGCGCCACGCCCAGCGGCACCACCACGCACAGCACGGCCGAGAGCCGGAACGAGCGCACCGAGCCGTCGAACACGTCCTGACTGATCACTCCGGCCAGCGAGACGACCAGGCCCGACGAGGTGGACAGGAACGCGGCGAACGCCCCCGCCACCACCAGCGCGGTCAGCAGCGTGCCCACGGGCCCCGGCAGCACGCGCGAGGGCAGCGCCAGCACGACCGTGTCAGCCAGTCCGGGATGGGCGAGATCGGGGGTCACGACGCGCGCGATGAGCCCCATCGTGCCGGAAACCGCGTAGAACGCGCCGATCATCGCCACCACGAGCACCGTCGTGCGCCGTGCGGACCCTCCGTCGGGACTGGTGTAGAAGCGCACCAGCACGTGCGGCAGGCCGATCGTGCCCAGCAGCAGCGCCAGCATCAGCGACCCCGTCGCGTACGGATGCGTGGCCGCAGGACCGAGCTCCACGGGGAACGCCTGCAGGGGTTCCAGCGCCGGCGAAAGCTCCGGCTCACGGCCGGATAGCGCGATCAGCAGCACCACGGCGGGCACCAGCAGCGCGGTGAGCTTGAGCCAGTACTGCATGCCCTGCACCACGGTGATGGCCCGCATGCCGCCCGCCGCCACCAGGCCGCACACCACGACCGCGACCACCACGGCGCCCGCCCACTCGGGCAGGTCGGCCACCACCTTCAGGGCGAGCGAGGCGCCGTGCAGCTGCGGCACGATGTACAGCCAGCCGATCACCACCACCAGCACGCTGGTGAGCCGCCGCACCGCCTTCGACTCCAGCCGTGCCTCGATGAAGTCGGGGATCGTGTACGCACCGCTGCGGCGCAGCGGGGCCGCCACGAACAGCAGCAGCAGCAGGTAGCCGGCCGCGTAGCCGATCGGGAACCAGAACCCGTCCGCGCCGACCAGCAGCACCAGCCCTGCGAGCCCCAGGAACGTGCCGGCGGAGAGGTACTCCCCGCTGATGGCCGAGGCGTTCCACACCGAGCGCACGCTGCGGGATGCCACGAAGAAATCGCCTGTGGTGCGGCTGAACCGCACGCCCATCGCGCCCAGCACCACGGTCGCGACGAGCACGAGCACCACCGCGGCGATGTCGAGGGCGGGGTTCACGCGCGCTCCTCGTCGGCACCCGCCAGCGAGCGGTATCTGCGCTCGTTGCGGGCGGCGCTGCGGGCGAACAGGATCGCGAACACCAGGATGAGCGGGTAGTAGCCGTAGGCCTGCAGCAGCCACGACAGCGGCACCCCGAACAGGATCGGATCGGCCGTGCGCGCGATGATGAAGATGGATGCCGTGAACACCAGCGACACCAGCAGGAAGCCGACCAGGCTCCCCGCGGCCAGGCGCAGCTGCGCGCGCATCAGCCCGTGCAGGAACACCGTGTCGGCCTCGTGCACGGGCGCCCCGGGAAGGGCGATCCCCGAGGTGCCAGGGCTCTCGGCGGCGGCAGCGTCGTCGGCCGACACCCGCACTCGGCGCGGCGGTTCGGCATCCTCGCTCATCGCCGGTCCGATCCCACCAGCCGACTGCGCACAGCGGGGATCAGCCGCCGGCTGACCGGCAGCTCGATCTCGGCCAGCACCACGACGGGCGCGGATCCGCTCAGGCGCAGCTCGGTGACGGCGTCGGCGTGCACGAGGTACGAGCGGTGGATGCGCACGAAGCCGGCCGCGGCCCAGCTCTCCTCCAGTTCCGAGATGGGCGTGCGGACCAGGTGGCTGTCGCCGGATGCCGTCCACAGCCGCGAGTAGTCGCCCTCGGCCTTCACCCAGCGGACGTCGCCGCGGCGCACCAGTCGCACCGCCTGACCGACCGGGACCGGCACGGTCTCGGCATCCTCGCCGTCGACGCCCTCCACGCCCGCACGCACCGCCAGCACGCGGTCCACAGCCCGTCGCAGCCGTGCCGGGCGGATGGGCTTGAGCACGTAGTCCACAGCGCGCACGTCGAACGCCTCCAGCGCCCCCGCATCGTCGGCGGTGACGAAGACCACGGCCGGGCGCTGCACGAAGTGCTCCAGCGCCCGCGCCAGGTCGAACCCGCTCACCCCGGGCATGTGGATGTCGAGGAACACCGCGTCGACGGCCTCGGTCGACAGCATCCGCAGGGCGTCGGCACCGCTGGATGCCTGGTGGATGGCGCCGATCCTGGCGTCCGCGCGCAGGAAGGCCGCCAGCTCCGCGAGCGCGGGCGGCTCGTCGTCGGCGACCAGCACGTCCAGGATCACCGCGCGTCCGTCTCGTGCAGGGGCTGGGACTTCGGGATCCGCATCCGCACCATGGTACCCGCGCCGGTGTTCGTCTCCACGACCAGTCCCCCGGCCGGCCCGTACAGTCGGCGCAGCCGGGTGTCGACGTTGCGCAGCCCCACGTGCGTGGCGGGTGCGGGGCCGGACAGCGCGGCCCGGAGCTGTTCCGGATCCATGCCCGCGCCGTCGTCCTCGACGGAGATCTCGGTATGCGTGATCTCGTCGACGGCGGCGATCACGATGCGCCCGCCCTGCGAGAGCGGCTCCAGTCCGTGCTTGACGGCGTTCTCGACCAGCGGCTGCACGGACAGGAACGGGATCACCGTCGACAGCGTCTCGGGCGCGATCCGCAGTCGCACGTCCAGCCGCTCGCCGAACCGTGCGCGCTCGAGCTCGAGGTAGTGGCGGATGCTGCCCAGCTCCTGCGCGAGGGTGGTGAACTCCCCGCGCTGGCGGAACGAGTACCGGGTGAAGTCGGCGAAGTCCAGGACCAGCTCGCGGGCCCGCTCGGGGTCGGTGGTGATGAACGAGGCGATGGCCGCCAGCGAGTTGTAGATGAAGTGCGGGCTGATCTGCGCGCGCAGCGCCCGCAGCTCGGCCTCGGCCAGGCTCGCCCGCGACTCCTCCAGCTCGGTCATCGCGATCTGCGTGGCGCACCACTGCGCCACTTCGCCGGTCGCGCGCACCAGCGGCCCTCGGACGGTCTCGGCGAACGCGATCAGCACGCCGCGCACCTCGCCATCCAGCAGCATGGGAGCGCCGACGGCCTCCGTCGCAGCGCCGGGGGCGTCTCTGCGCGGGAAGACCTGCCGCCTGCCGGTCTCGCGCACCCGGTCGGCGATGCGCCGGGCCGAGGTCTCCAGCCCCGCCACGGCCCCGTCGGTGGCGACCGCGCCGTCACCCATCACGATCGCGACGGCCTGCGCGCCCAGCAGCGTGTGAAGATGGCGCGCTGCCTTTGCGAGGTCCGGACCCTGTTCGCCTCGGAGCTCGGCGGCGGCCAGTCCCGCCACGTGCAGGGTGCGCGACGTGGCCCGCTCGGCCTCGCCGCCGAGGTCGCGCGAGCCGCGCGCGAGCCTGCGCACCAGCACCAGGGCGAGGGTCAGCAGCACACCGACGGCGACGCCCAGGATGCCGGCGAGCACCGCCTGGTCGGTCATGCGCTCAGCATACGGCCGACCGGGCGGAGCCGCTCAGCAGCACCGGGCGCCGGGGTTGCGGTCCTGGTCGGCCATCCGATCGCGCCAGAACTGCCGTTCGGTCGGCACTTCGGCATCCGGATGATGCGCACGCTGGTGCGCGACGTACGTGTCGTAGGCGCTGTCGCCCATCAGCGCGGTGACGTACCAGCGGATGCCGGATGCCGCGCTCCGCACCCACCGCCAGGCGGCGGGTGCGGAGCGGACCGCGGGAATCTGCGTCCTCGCGATGACGGTCATCAGTGCCTCGATGCCCCTCGGCCGACCGGCTGCGCGGCGTCGTGCTCGGCCCACTGCGCCTCCAGCCCGCGCTCGGCACGGGTCGCGATGAGACCTGCCGGAGCGAAGCGGCGGGAAGGCACCGGGGCGTCCTCGCCGTCGTCCGAGACGCCGTCGCGGATGGCCTTGATGCCCACGATCACAGCCACGACCATCACGATGGCGGTCAGCACCACGAAGATGATCGACAGCGTGCCCTGCACGGCGGTGTTGCGGATCACGGCCTCGACGACCTCGGGCGTGCCGAGGCTGCCGTCGCCCGCTGCCTGCGCAGCGCGGTACTTGGCGTTGTTGGCCCAGTAGCCGATGCCGGGAACCGGCGAGAAGATCTTGTACAGGGATGCCGTGATCGTGATCACGGCGGTGAACGCCAGCGGCACGGCGATGATCCACAGCCAGCGCACATAGCTGCGGCCGCGCTTGGCCACGATGGCGAACACCACGGCGAGCGCGATGCCTGCCAGCAGCTGGTTGGCGATGCCGAACAGCGGGAAGAACGTGTTGATTCCGCCGAGGGGGTCGGTCACGCCGAGGATGAGGATGTAGCCCCAGGCCGCGACCATGATCGCCGTGCACACCCACACGCCGGGACGCCATGAGACGTCGCGGAAGCGGGGGAAGAACGCGCCGATGGAGTCCTGCAGCATGAAGCGCGCCACGCGGGTGCCGGCGTCGACGGCGGTGAGGATGAACAGCGCCTCGAACATGATGGCGAAGTGGTACCAGAAGCCCATGATCGACGGCCCGCCGATCAGCTGATGCATGATGTGCGCCAGGCCCAGTGCCAGGGTCGGGGCGCCACCGGTGCGCGAGATGATGCTGGGCTCGCCCACGCCGGCCGCCGTGTTCGTGAGCATCTCGGGCGTCACGTGGACGCCGGTCAGGCCCAGCGAGTTCACGAACGCCGCGGCGTGCTCGACGGTGCCGCCAGTGAGGGCGGCCGGAGCGTTCATGGCGAAGTAGATGCCCTGGTCGATGGAGATCGCGGCGACCAGCGCCATGATGGCCACGAACGACTCCATGAGCATGCCGCCGTAGCCGATGAACTTGGTCTGGCGCTCCTTCTCGATGAGCTTCGGCGTGGTGCCGGAGGAGATCAGCGCGTGGAAGCCCGACAGGGCGCCGCAGGCGATGGTCACGAACAGGAACGGGAACAGCGAACCGGAGAACACCGGGCCTGCGCCGTTGGAGGCGAAGTCGGTGAACGCGGGGACGCTGATCTCGGGGCGCACCAGCACGATGGCGCCGGCGAGCATGACGATCACGCCGACCTTCATGAAGGTGGACAGGTAGTCGCGCGGAGCCAGCAGCAGCCACACGGGCAGCACGGCGGCGATGAAGCCGTAGATGATGAGCGCCCACGCGAGGGTGGTGCGATCCAGCGAGAACACGGCCTGGCCCCACTCGGTGCCGGCGACCGCGCCGCCGCCGATGATGGCGGCCATCAGCAGCACGAAGCCGATGAGGGAGACCTCGGTGATCTTGCCGGGGCGGATGAACCGCAGGTACAGGCCCATGAAGATGGCGATCGGCAGGGTCATGCCGACGCTGAAGACGCCCCACGGGCTCTCGCCGAGAGCGTTGACGACGACCAGCGCGAGGATGGCGATGATGATCACCATGATCAGCAGCGAGGCGATGATGGCGGCCGTGCCGCCGATCCTGCCCAGCGTGTCACGGGCCATCTGGCCGATGGAGCGGCCGCTGCGGCGCATGGAGAAGAACAGCACCGTGTAGTCCTGCACGGCACCCGCCAGCACGACGCCCACGATGATCCAGATGGTTCCGGGCAGGAAGCCCATCTGCGCGGCCAGCACGGGGCCGACCAGCGGGCCGGCGCCGGCGATGGCGGCGAAGTGGTGGCCGTACAGCACGCGGCGGTCGGTGGGGACGAAGTCCTTGCCGTCCTCGAGGATCTCAGCCGGAGTGGCCCGGCGGTCGTCGGGGCGCAGGATGTACTTCTCGATCACCTTGGCGTAGAACCGGTAGCCGATCAGGTAGGTGCACACCGCGGCGAACACGAACCAGATGGCGTTGACGGTCTCGCCGCGGACGATGGCCAGCATCGTCCAGGCGACGGCGCCCAGCAGGGCGATGGCGGCCCAGAGCAGGATCTTGGGCAGGGTCCAGCGGTTCTCCCGCTCGTGATCCTTCTCGGATACGGCGACGGGCGGAAGCTTCGGGTCCTGTTCGAGGACGCCGTTCTTGCCCCGCCCCCGGGGCATGGCAGCTGTCATGGGGGTTCTCCTTAACACGCGACTTTGCGTCCCGCCAGGATAGGAACGGGGTCACGCGCGCGGGCAGCGGGTCCCGGCGACCGGCACGACGGTGCGACGAACGGTGTCTGCTGCGCGACGAACGGCTCCCGACCGCGCCGACGCCGCCGATCATTTCATTCTTGTGACGCTCGACACAATGGTGATATCTTCGCGCTATGAGCAGCGAAGCGAATGAGCGCGAACTCGAAGAGGGCATCGTCACCGACTTCAAGAACCGGATGACGTACGGCTCGTACCTCGACCTGGACAAGCTGCTGGATGCGCAGCATCCGGTCTCCCAGCCCGAACACCACGACGAGCTGCTGTTCATCATCCAGCACCAGACCACCGAGCTGTGGCTGAAGCTCATGATCCACGAGCTGGGCCGTGCCCGCGACCTGCTGGCCGCCGACGACCTGCGCGAAGCGCTCAAGCCCATCGCGCGCATCAAGCACATCCAGGATGTGATCACCCGGCAGTGGTCGGTGCTGGCAACGCTCACGCCCACCGAGTACTCCGAGTTCCGCGGGTTCCTCGGCCATGCCTCCGGCTTCCAGTCCGTGCAGTACCGCTGCGTGGAGTTCGCGCTCGGCAACAAGAACGAGAAGATGCTCAGCGTCTTCCGCAGCCACCCCGAGAACCTCGCGATGCTCACCGCCGAGTGGGAGCGCCCCACGCTGTACGACGAGTTCCTGCGCCTGGTCGCCCGCCGCGGGCTGCCGGTGCCGGCATCCATCCTCGAGCGCGATGTGCGCCTGCCCTACCGCGAGACGCCCGAGCTGATCCCCGTGATCAAGGAGGTCTACGAGAACACGCACGAGCACTGGGAGCTGTACGAGGCGTGCGAGGAGCTGGTCGACGTGGAGGACAACTTCCAGTTCTGGCGCTTCCGCCACCTGCGCACGGTCACCCGCACCATCGGGATGAAGCGCGGCACCGGCGGATCCACCGGCGTCGACTTCCTGCAGCGCGCGCTGTCTCTGACCTTCTTCCCCGAGCTGTACAGCGTGCGGACCGAAATCGGCCGATGATCGGGGTCCGCCACGTCGCCGGCGGCATCGTCACGGGCCGCTTCACCGACCACCACGTGCATCTGCAGCTGGTCGATCACCGTCTGCTGGCGGGTTCGCGGCTGGGCCGCGTGGTGGATCTGGGTGCGGAGCCCGGGTGGGTTCGCGAGGTCGCGGTCCATAACTCCGGAGATCTGCACGCCGCCAGAGCTGAGATGACGGTTTCGGGGCTCGACACCGGTCAACCTCCGGAGTTGTGGCCACCGATCGTCGAGTACGCCGGTGCCTTCCTCACCGCGCCCGGCGGATACCCGTCGGATCGCGCGTGGGCGCCGGCGGGCTCGGTGCGCGAGGTGACGGATGCCGCGGATGCGGCCGCCGCGGTCTCCGCGCTGGCAGCGTTCGGGGCCTCCTGCATCAAGGCCGTGCTGCACAGCGAGGCCGGCCCCGTGCTGGATGACGACGTGTTCGGTGCCATCGTCGAGGCCGCGGCGGCCCACGACCTGCCCGTGGTCGTGCACGCGGAGGGCGTGGGCCAGGCGCAGCGCGCCGCACGGTTGGGCGCGGACCTGCTGGCGCATGCGCCGTTCAGCGAGCGCCTGAGCGACGACGAGGTCGCCGAGCAGGCGGCATCCGTGCAATGGATCTCCACGCTGGTCATCCACGACGACGTGCAGCGCGACATCGCGATCGACAACGTGCGCCGGTTCGCCGCGGCCGGCGGCACCGTGCTGTACGGCACCGACATGGGCAACGGCGCCGGACCTGTCGACCTGCGCACCGACGAGCTCGACGCCCTGCGCGAGGCCGGCATCGACGGCATGCGCCTGCTGGAGGCGCTCGCACCGTCCGGCCCCGAGGCCCTGTTCCTTCCCGACGGCGATCCCGTCGCCGCGCGACCCCTCACCCCTGCCGACTTGGAGGCTTGACATGACCGACTCCACCGCCCCCGAATCTCCTGAGGACGAGCACCGCCGCGTGGCAGGCGTCAGCGCTCCCGACCTGCTCAGCGAGGCCCGCCGTCTCGATGCCGCCGACCCGCTGGCGCGCCACCTCGACGCGTTCGCCGAGGCTCCCGGCGTGACCGCCTATCTGGACGGCAACTCGCTGGGCCGCCCGCTGAAGGACCTGCCCGAGAAGGCCGCCGCATTCATCCGCGAGGACTGGGGCACGCGGCTGATCCGCTCCTGGGACGAGCAGTGGATGGAGCTGCCGATGGTGCTGGGCGATCGCATCGGCGCCATCGCGCTGGGCGCCGCCGCCGGGCAGACCATCGTCGCCGACTCCACCAGCGTGCTGCTGTACAAGATGATGCGCGCGGGGATGGCCGCACGTCCCGGCCGGGATGAGATCGTCATCGAGGCCGGCAACTTCCCCACCGATCGGTTCATCGCCGCGGGTGTGGCGAAGGAGACCGGTGCGACGCTGCGCTGGGTCGAACCCGACGAGATCACCGGCGTCAGCGCCGCGGATGTCGCCGCCGCCGTGTCGGACCGCACAGCGCTGGTCGTGCTGAGCCACGTGGACTACCGCTCAGGCGCCCTGGCCGACATGCCCGCCATCACCTCGGTCGTGCACGAGGCCGGCGCGCTCATGCTGTGGGACCTGTGCCACTCGGTGGGCGTCGTGCCCATGCAGCTGGATGCCTGGGCCGTGGACATCGCCGTCGGATGCACGTACAAGTACCTGAACGGCGGACCGGGCTCCCCCGCGTTCGCCTACCTGCGCGCCGAGCACCACGGCTCGATCACGCAGCCCATCCACGGCTGGTGGAGCGCCGCCGACATCTTCGCGATGGGCCCCGAGTACGCGCCGGTGGACGGCATCCGTCAGCTGCTGAGCGGCACCCCGCCGGTGCTGTCGATGCTGGCCATGCAGGGGATGCTGGACATCATCGAGGCCGAGGGCGTCACGGCCGTGCGCGCCAAGTCAGTCTCGCTGACGGACTTCGCCGTCCGAGCCTACGACGAGCTGCTGGCGCCTCTGGGCGTGCGGCTGCTGTCGACGCGGGATGCCGCGCACCGCGGGGGCCACATCACCATCGGGCACGACTCGTTCCAGGAAGTCACGAAGACGCTGTGGGGCGAGGGGGTCATCCCCGACTTCCGGTTCCCCGACGGCATCCGCCTGGGTCTGTCGCCGCTGAGCACCTCGCACGAGGAGACGCTGCGCGGCATCACCGCCGTGCGCGACGCCCTGACCGCCTGACCCTCTGCCCCCCTGACTGACCCCCACACCATCTCCGCCATGCCTCTTTCGCCGAAACCCCTCATCAACGCCGAAACCCCTCGTGATTCGCGTCGCTCAGGAGGGGTCTCGGCGATGGGGAGGGGTCTCGGCGTGGTGGGCGACGCGGTGCTCGACGACGTCGATGCGCGTCCGGGCAGCACCACCTCACTGCTGCGGACGGTCGTCGGGCTGTACCTGCGACCGCTGGGCGGGACGATCACACCGGCTGCATTGGTCGGGCTGGCGGAGGGCCTCGGCATCCCCGCGGCGCGGGCGCGCACGGCGATCACCCGGCTGAAGAAGCACGGACTGCTGCTGAACGGCCCCGGCATCCTGACGCTCAACCCGGCCGCGATCCCGATGCTCGAGCGCGGCGACCGACGCATCTTCGCGGTGCGCACCATGCGGTCAGGCGACGAGTGGATGCTGATCTCGGCGACCATCCCGGAGTCCCGGCGAGACCTGCGGCACCAGCTGCGCCGCAGACTGCAGTACCTGGGTGCGGGTGCCGTGTCAGCGGGGCTGTGGATCCTGCCCGGGCATCTGGATGCCGAAGTGGAGGAGCTGCTCGACGAGCTCGGCACCCGCACATTCGCCACACTGTTCCGCACCGCCGACCCTCGGCCTGCGATGCCACTGGCCGAGGCCGCTGCCGACTGGTGGGACATGGATGCGCTGCGCGCCGAGCATGAGCGGTTCCTGACATCCGTCTCCGTGCTCGAACTTCAGCATCCCTTCGCCGCGTACACACGCCTGCTGGACAGCTGGCGCGTGATCCCCTACACCGACCCCGGCCTGCCCGCCGAGCTGCTGCCCGCCGACTGGCCGGGCACGCGCAGCGTCGAGACTTTCCAGCGCCTCCGCGCCGAGCTGGCCGACGCCGCGCTCGCGCACGCGCGGAACGCCGTGGGCTGATCTTCAGCGGTGCGACCTGGATCGAATTCCCCTCGCGCCGATCAGCGTGGATCAGAAGTGCACGGCGAACCGCGGTCCGCGGTGTGATTCTGATCCACGCTGGGCAGGCGAGCGTTCACTCGGCGCGCCGGAGGTCAGCCGATCTCGGCGAGGAACGCGGCGACGTGCTCCTGCAGGCGCAGCATCCGCAGGTCGCGGGCCAGCTCGCGGTCGTAGCCCTCGTAGGCCAGCGGCGGAAGCTTGCGCACGTTGGCCGAGCACCCGAAGTTCTCGCAGATCAGCGTGCCGATGGTGTCTCCGTTGCGGCCGGCTGCTCCGGCCTTGCGGGCTGAGAAGAACTGCACGTCGTTGCGCAGGGTGACGTCATCGCACCACGAGCACTGGGCGCGGCGAGCGGTGCGCTGCTCAGTGCGATGCAGCAGCACGCCGACCAGGCCGTCCTGAGTCTCGGCCACGACGTAGGCCCGTCGGGGCATCTTCGGATCGAACCAGCCGAGGTAGTCGAGCCGGGAGAAGTCGAGCTCGTCGAAGTCGGGCGGCAGGGTGAGAGAAGAGACCTCCTTGCGGGAGGCGTTGCGGAAGGACGCGCGGATGGCGCGCTCGTCGATGGGACGCATGAGAAGTGCTTTCTGTTCGGAACCGCCGAGTCGGCGGGAGTTGCGGTGGGCCCGGAAGCCGGGCACGGCCAGAGATGAGAGAAGAGACCCGGATGCCGGGTACGACGCTTCTCCGGTGACGGGGGTTCCGCCGCCGGATCGCTCTCAGCCTCTGCCGTCGGCGCGCGACGCGCCGACGATCACCTCTCGCGCCGCACGGGCGCTCTCGAAGAACAGCACGTCGGCAAGTGTACGCCGCCGCCCTGGTCTGCTCGCCTGAACGCCGTCTGGGAGCTTTGTTTCGTCGCGTTTCGCCACAGATCGCACCCGACCGGACGCGGACGTACTCTCGGAGCATCCGATCGTGAGGAGATCACCGTGACCAGCCCGCAGACCCGCCTTTCGCCCCTTGAGGTGATTGAGCGTGCTGCGTGCATGTGCGACCACGGCTTCGCCTGCTCGTCGTTCGCGCCGGGTCACGCCCTGCACCTGATCCAGGCGCGGCTCGCCTCAGCGACGCCGCTCGGCTGGGCGGATGCCCTCGTGGAGGCCGCAGACGCGGCATCCGGCGTGCTGAGACTGCGCACGCTGGACGGCGAGAGCATCACGGTCTGGAACGCCGGTGGCGCGGCTCTCGAGGCGACGGCGGGCACGCCCGTGGCGCTGCACCGCGAGTATCACGTGCTGGCGATCGGCTCGGCGCAGTACAACGTCGCGCGCTGAGCGGACTCAGCTGGCCATCTTCATCATCGACTCGCGCATGGCCGTGCACGCGTCCATGCATGCCTTGCACGACTGAGCGCACATCTTGCAGACCTCGCTCATGTCGGCGTGCTCCATGCACTTGTCCATGGCGTACTGGCACATGGACATGCAGGCGTCGAGCATCGACATCATGACGGCCGGGGTCATGCCCTGCATCCGCATCATGCCGCGCATCATGGTGTTGCACATGTCGGCGCAGTTCATGCACGCCGGGGCGCAGTCCATCATCTGCATCGAGCACACCGTGCACGCCTGCTCACAGGCCGAGCACGCATCCATACACGCCTGCATGGCGCCCATGTCCATCATCTCCATGCCTGGCATCTTCATCTCCGCCGACATGGCGTCCATCATCATCGCGTCCATCGCGCACCGCTCCTCTTCAGGGCTCTCGCCTGCTGCGGGCGGGCAGGTGGACCCGCCTGAGGCTCAGAGTACGCCGCGGGCGGTGCGGCGTCGATAGCCGGATGCCGCTGTTCATGGTCCGTTCGCGACCGGAACGACCGGCCGGCCCCACCCGCGGCCTTCGGCAGAATCGACCCGCCCTCACCACCTCCCCGCCGATGTAGTGTCAGGCTGTGCCGCCGTTCACACCCCTGCAGCGACTTGTCGTCACCGTCGCGATCCTCGCGTCGTTCGTGACGTTCCTCGACGGCACTGTGGTGAACGTGGCGCTGCCCGCCATCAGCCGTGACCTGGGCGGCGGGATCGCCACGCAGCAGTGGGTCGTGGATGCCTATCTCATCACGCTCAGCGCACTGATCCTGCTGGCCGGCTCGCTCTCCGACGCCTACGGTCGCGTGCTCATCATGCGCATCGGCCTGATCGCGTTCGGGGTGGCATCCATCGCCGTCGCCGCGGCCCCCGAGCCGCTGACGCTGATCATCGCTCGCGCAGCGCAGGGTGCCGCCGGGGCACTGCTGGTGCCGAGCTCTCTCGCGCTGATCACCGCGACCATGCGCGGGCAGCTCCAGTCCCGGGCGATCGGCGTCTGGACGTCGTTCACCACCGGCGCGCAGCTGATCGGCCCTCTGATGGGCGGACTGTTCGTGGATCTGCTGTCGTGGAGGTTCGTGTTCCTCATCAACGTGCTGCCCATCGCCGTGAACCTGGTCCTGCTGCGCCGCCTGCACCTGCCGGAGCACGAGCGCACGACTCGCGTGGACTGGCTCAGCGGCGTCCTCTGCGCCGTCGGCCTGGGCGGGCTGGTCTTCGCGCTCATCGAGCAGGAGCGGTTGGGCTGGGCCTCCCCCGCTATCTGGATGCCCGGCATCCTCGGCATCCTTCTACTCGTCGTCTTCCTGCTGCGCCAGCGGGGATCGGATGCCGCACTGATGCCGCTGTCGCTGTTCCGCGTGCGCGACTTCGGCTGGGGCAACATCTCGACGCTGTTCATCTACGCGGCACTGTCGCTGAACGGCTTCGTGATCGGCGTGTACCTGCAGCAGGGACCGGGCCTGCCCGCCACGGCAGCCGGGCTCGCGAGCCTGCCGGTGACCATCCTGATGATCCTGCTCTCCTCTCGCGCGGGCGCATGGGCGGGAAAGCTCGGACCGCGGCTGTTCATGACCGTGGGTCCTCTGGTGATGGCGGTCGGCGCCGCGCTGCTGCTCACGGTGGGCGTGCAGTTCAACTACTGGTGGCAGGTGCTGCCGTCGATGATCGTGCTCGGCCTGGGCCTGGCGCTGACCGTCGCGCCGCTGACCTCGGCCATCCTCGGCGCGATCGACGAGACGCGCAGCGGCATCGCCTCGGCGGTCAACAACGCCGTCTCCCGCGTCGCGGGTCTGCTGGTGGTGGCGCTGCTGTCCACCATCGTCGGCGGAACGCTGGACCTGCGCGGCTTCCACAGCGCAGCGTGGGTGACCGCCGGGCTGTTCGCGCTCGGCGGCGTGGTGTCATGGATCGGCATCCGTCGGAACCCGGTGGAAGCGCCAGCCGCGGCCTGACTCAGCGGATGCCGTGGTCGTGCACGGCTGTGCTCAGGTGCGTGCCGTTCAGCTCGAGGTACAGCTGCCGCTCGGTGACTGACACGGTCATGGTGTTCCGGCGCGCCAGCGCCGCCGCGGCATCGTCGAGAAAGCCCGTGTCGAAGCTGTGCAGCAGGATGGCATCCGCATCGTGGATGGTCTTGCCCGTCCAGGTCGCGATGACCTTGGCGGGATCGCGATAGGTGTAGACCGTGGTGCGGTCGGCCAGTCTGCTGCCGTGATGCAGGCGGGTCGCGTCGGGCGCACCCACCTCGATCCACGCCGTCACACGTCCGGTGAGGTCGCGCACCAGCACCGCAGGCTCGTCGGTCGCGGCAACCCCCTCGGTGAAGGCGATGCCCTCTTCGTACTCCAGGCAGTACGCCAGCAGCCGGGTGAGCATGTAGGCGTCGGTCTCGGACGGATGCCGGGCCAGGCGCAGCGTGAAGTCGTCGTAGACGCCGCGGTCCACGTCCGCCAGCGAGACATCGAACGTGTGGATCGTGGAGCCTGTCGCCATGATCCTCGAGCCTACGCGGTCTGCGTCGCGCGGCCGGCGAGCTCGTCGAGGCCTCCGCAGCGCACCACCGGCGATGCGGATGCCGGCGGCGCTAGAATTCACAGCAGCGGGGGGTCTCCGAGCAGAGAGGCGGTGGCACCACGATGGCCGTGCCTGTGCTTCCTGCCGCCGCATCCGCTCCGCCCCTGCTGGGTCGCGACGCCGAACTCGCCGACCTGGTCTCCACCTGGCGGGGAGGGCTCTCCAGCGGGCGGTTCCTGCTGGTGCGGGGCGAGGGCGGCATCGGCAAGACCGCCCTCATCGACGCGGCCGTCGCGCAGGCGCCGAAAGAGCGGCGGGTGCTGCGGGGCGCGGCGGATGCCATGGATCGTCGCCGCGCGTTCGGAGTCCTGCTGGATGCCCTGGGCCCGGTGCTCACCGAGCAGGATCGGCGGGTCGCGGCGGAGCAGAACGAGCACATCACCGGCGAGCGCCTGCTCTCACTGCTGGACGGCATGGTCGGTGCGCCGACCGTGCTCATCCTCGAGGACCTGCACTGGGCCGACGACGCCTCTCTCCACCTGCTGACCCGACTGGCGCGCACGCTGGCGCAGCTGCCGGTGGTGGTCGTCACAGCGCTGCGCCCGCAGGCCCGCCATGAGGTCGCCCCCGCGCTCGACCGACTGCTGGGCGAGCTGGACGACAGAGGGCTGCTGCACGCGTTCGATCTCGGACCGCTGCCCGAGAGCAGCTGCATCGCCATCGCGGAGGGGCTGACGGGCGCTCCGATCGGCGAGACCTTCGCGCACTACACGGCCGGCGCAGGAGGCAATCCGCTGTTCCTGACCGAGATGGTCCGCTCGCTGCTGCGTGACGGCGCGGTCACCGTTGATGCAAGCGGTGCCGAGCTGCGCGATGCCCCGCTGGGGCCCTCGCCCTCGCTGGCCACGGTCATGATGCGTCACCTCAGCCGGCTCTCTCCCGCGACGCGCGAGCTGCTGACCACCGCCGCGCTCCTCGGCACCCGCTTTCCCGCCGTGCAGCTGCGGCTGGTGACGAGTCGCACCATGCGGGAACTCGTGCCGCTGCTGCGGGAGGCTCTGGCGGCAGGCTTTCTCGCGGAGATCGACGACCGCACCCTCGGTTTCCGCCACGAGCTCATCCAGCACGTGCTGCTGCACGATCTGCCGGCCGCGGTGCGGGCGGAGCTGCACCATGACGTGGCGCTCAAGCTCGAGGGGGCGGGCGTTCCGGCGGCCACCGTGGCAGGGCACGTGCTCCGCGCGCCGAGCGTGGGCGAGGACCTGCCTTGGCTGCACGGACTCGCGCAGCGCACCGCGGCATCCGCGCCGGCAACGGCCGTCGAGCTGTGGGATCGGGTGGTGCTGGGCACCGATCCGTCAGACCCACTGCACGTCGCAGCCGTCGCAGGTCTTGCCCGCACCGCGTTGAGCAGCGGCAGGGTGCACGATGCGTACGACCTCGCGTCCTCGGCGCTCCTCCATGCCGACGAGCCCGAGGTCGCGGCGGCACTGCGCAGCATCCGGGTGCGATCGCTGACCATGCAGCACCGGCACGCCGAGTCCCAGCGACTGGCGCAGGAGTACGCGGCATCCGATGCGCTGGCACCCGCGGAGCGGGCCGCCCATCTCGCCTTCGCGGGCTGGCCGACGATGCTGCTCGGCGACATGGACGAGGCGTTGCGGCTGGCGACCGAGGGCGCCGTCTCGGCAGCGATCGGAGGCAACCCGGTCGCGGAGGTGAACGCGCTCACGCTGCAGGGGCTGATCCTGAACAGCCGCGGCGAGCTGGACAATGCCCTCGGGGTGCTCACGCGGGCCGTGGAGCTGGCAGAGCGGCATCCGTCGGTCGCGGCGATCGAGACGTTCCCTCATGCGGTGCTGGCGGTGGCGCTGGCCGATGTCGACCGCATCGACGAATCGGCCACGATGATCAGCCGCGGACTGCGGATGTCGGCACAGCTGGGCCTGCGCACCGGCATCCTGGCCACCCATGCGATGGCCGCCGAGGCCCGCAGCCACAGCAGCAGCCTGGCCGACATCGCCACGGAGCTGCAGGCGCATGCCGCACTGCTGGGGCAGATGGACGTCCGCCTCGACCCGCCCGTGCTCGCGCTGCGCGCCCGGGTGCTCGCACTGCAGTACGGGTCGGAGTCGGCTCTGGAGGTTGCGGGACTCGTCGACCCGATCGCGAGCCGGCGCGTGTGGAGCAGCCGCGGCAGCGCCCTGATCTGGCTGGGGTACGTCCACGCGGTGCGTGCGCGGGGCGATGTCCCCGCGGTGCTCGAAGCGCTGTGGCGCGGCTGGCAGGACGTGCACGGCCTGCGCATGCTGTTGGAGTGCGCGGAGATCGCCCTCGATCTGGTCGAGCTGTGGCAGCGTCCGCCGGTCGATGAGCGTCTGCGGAGTCTGATCGAAGCGGATGCCGCGGCCAAGGCCCCCGAGGTGGTCGAGGCGACCCGCACGGTGGCGGCGATGAATCCTTCGGTCGCGCATCTGCAGGCGACCGCCTTGGCCGTCGCCGGCGTGGCCGCCGGGGACGCCGAGGCGCTTCTCGAAGCCGAGCGGGTGATGTCCGCGACGCCTCGGCGGCTCGATCACGCCCGCATCGCCGAGCTCGCGGCGCTGGCGCTGCCCGCCGAGGACCAGCGCACCCGCGTGCTGGTCGAGACGGCGCTGCGAGAGTATGCGGAGATCGGCGCCGATCACGAGGCGACGCGGGCGAGGGCGCAGTTCCGCCGGCTCGGGGTGAAAGTGCAGAGGCAGCGCCGTCGTCCGGCATCCGGATGGGGATCGCTCACCCGCACCGAGGAGCGGATCGCGGGCCACGTCGCCACCGGCCAGACGAACCTCGAGATCGCCCAGAGCCTGTTCGTCTCCCGCCGCACGGTGGAGACGCACGTCTCGAACATCCTCGCCAAGCTCGGGCTGCGCTCACGCACCGAGCTCGCCATCCGCTTCGCCGCCCGACTCGACCAGCCGGGTCAGTGACGCCATCAGCTCTATCCAGCCGCGGAAGCGCAGCTCGTGGTCGCCATCGGCGACCCGCCCCTCGGGCGGATCCGCGCCCTCCAGCCAGATGTCGATGTGCACATTGCCAGCGTCACCCGAGTGAGCGCCCGCGGTATCCGTATCCTCACTGAACTTCTTCCCGCGATCTTGTCAGGGGTGTCCCGCCGGAGTAGCTTCACCTCATCGCACGCAAGCAGTGAGGGGACGTGCACCCGGAAGCCGCAAGCTGGGGCCGGCTTCCGGGTTCTCTCATGTCCGTCGCCGATGCGGATAGTGTGGCCAGGTGACAGCATCCGCTCCTCCGAGCCCCGCTCCGCGGGTCGGCGCCGTCTATTTCTTCGGACGGGCGATCCTTCGCCCGCTGTTCTGGGCCATGTACCGTCCGCGCATCACCGGCCGTGGGAACGTGCCGGAACGCGGGCCGGTGCTGCTGGTGAGCAACCATCTGTCCTCGCTGGACACGCTCATCATCCCGACCTCCGCCGTGCGCCCCGTGCAGTTCCTGATCAAGGCGTCGTACTTCGAGGGCAGCGGGATGCTCGGGCGCTTCAAGCGCTGGTTCTTCGGATCGATCGGGGGCGTCCCCGTGCGTCGTGCTGCCGGGCGCGACGCGCGTGCCGCGCTCGATGCGGGCAGCAGCGTTCTGCGAGCCGGGAGCGTGTTCGCCGTGTTCCCGGAGGGCACCCGGTCACGTGACGGGAAGCTGCACGACGGCCATGGCGGTGCTGCCTGGATGGCACGCGACACAGGGGCCGCGGTCGTGCCCGTCGGGCTGATCGGCACCGGTTCGGTCAAGCCTCTCAGCCATCTGCTGCCGGGCAGGCCGCGCCTCGAGGTGCGCTTCGGGGAGCCGCTCGATCTGACCGATCTCGCCGGGATGCCTGCCGGCAGGGCCCGTCACGAGATCACTGAGCGGATGATGGCCGCCGTCGCGCAGCTGAGCGGGCAGGAGCGCTCCGGCAGCGTGAACGCGAGTTCGCGCGACTGATCGCGGCAGCCGTCGCGTCAGCATCCTTCAGGCGATGTGGCCGCCCGCGACGGTGTCGTCCTCGACCTCGGACTCACGCGTCGCATCCTCGATGTAGAGGTCGATCTGCTCCTTCGGCAGCCGCGTGCGCACGGCCAGCCAGAAGACGAAGCCGGCGACGGCGGCGTTGATCAGGAACACCCAGAAGAACATGATGTTCCCGAAGGTCGTGTCGCCGATCTTCAGCGATCCGATGGGGCTGTCCGCGCTGAAGAGGAAGCTCACCAGGCCGTAGAGGATGAACCACGGGATCACCCACGAGGCGCCGACCTTGAAGAACAGCGGCGGCCGGTAGCCCCTGCGGTTGGTCAGCTGGAAGACGATCAGCAGCACGTAGCCGATCAACAGCATGATCAGCAGCTTCGAGTTGGTGGCCCAGCCCGCCCAGAACATGATCATGTTGGCGCTCCAGAACGCCAGGTACGGGATCAGGTCGCCGCCGGGGAGCTTGAACGGACGGACCCGCTCGGGGTGCGTCCTGCGCAGGATCGCCAGCACCAGCGGGCCGGTGCCGAACGACATCACCGTCGCGCTGGTGATGAACCCGACCAGCGCCTGCCAGCTCGGGAAGGGCAGCAGCAGCACGCATCCGGCGAGGAACGCGACCACCAGGCTCCAGTGCGGCACGCCGTGCCGGTTGTTGGTGGCCAGCCACTTCGGCGCGTTGGCGTTGCGGCCCATGGCGTAGGAGACGCGGGCGGTGATGGTCGTGTAGATCAGGCCGGTGTCGGCGGGCGAGACGATGGCGTCGAAGTACAGCACGTACGCGAGCCAGGCGATGCCTCCCGCAGCGGCGAGCGCCGCGAGAGGGCCCGCGTCGTTCGTGAAGGTCAGGTTGATCCAACCGCCGGACTTCTTCAGCGTCTCGGCGGGCACCATCACGGTGAACGCCACCTGCAGCAGCATGTACAGGATGCCGGTGATGACCACCGATCCGACCAGCGCCAGCGGGATGTTGCGCTTGGGGTTCTTCGTCTCGCCGGCCAGTTCGATGCCCTGGCGGAAGCCGAGGAACGAGAACGTGATGCCTGCGGTGGAGACCGCGGTGAACACGGCCGCGAAGCCCTTGGGCGCGAAGCCGTGGCTGACGAAGTTCGCGGCTCCGCCGGCGTGGGTCGCGCCGCCGTCTCCGCTCGCCATCATGAACCCGGTGACCAGGAAGATGGCGATCACGAGCACGATGACGAAGAGCTTCCACCACACCACGACATTGTTGATCTGCGCGAACAGCAGCACGCCGAAGTAGTTCAGCACCACGAACAGCGCCAATGCCAGCACGGCGATGACCATGCCCACCGGGGTGAGGATGTGCTGCGTCGTGCCCTGGTACTGCACGGCCTGGGTGAACGGGTAGAACCGGCTGGCGTACTGCAGCGCGCCGGTCACCTCGATCGCAGGCACCGCCGCCGCGGCGATCCAGGTCACGAAGCCCATCGAGTAGCTGCCGAACGAGCCCCACACCAGGTGCGGGTAGCGGACGACGCCGCCGGAGATCGGGAACATCGGGCCGAGCTCGGCGTAGGTCAGGCCGATCAGGATGATCATGATGGCGGCGACAGCCCACGAGAAGATCGCGGCGGGACCGGCAAGGGCGGAGGCGTTGAACGCGCCGAACAGCCAGCCGGATCCGATGATGGATCCGATCGCCGTGAACATCAGCGCGACCGGGCCGAGCGATCGCTTCATCCTGTGGACCGGTTGCGATGCGGTGAGCAGATCTCTTTCGCTCATGGAAACGGACATGGCGACTCCTCTGTCTTCGTTGAACCTGGTGTTCTACGAACGTCCGTGGGCGCACTTGCGGCGACACTGTCGAGGAGCGGTCGCGCGGATTCCAAGGGAAGACGATACGCGCGCACACGTCGCGCAGAGCCGCCGTCGAGCCGATGCAGAAGGGATGCATAAGAGGCGTACAGGATGCCGGTGGCAGTGGCATCCTGGAGAGACCCGGCGATCCGGCCTGCCGCAGAGGTCAGGCCGTCATCGCGACGTGAATGCGCCGGTCGAGATCGTCGAGCTCGGCAAGCAGTTCGGAGGCGACCCAGACGCGATCGCGCTTTCGCCCCGTGACCTCTTCGATGAACCCCGCTTCGGCGAGCCGATCGATCGCCAGGTAGGCCGCGGGCGTACTCGATCCAGAACGCTGTTCGATCTCCGCAGCAGTCATGACCGGGTGGTCGTAGAACGCCGGGATCAGCGCCGCAGCCGCAGAGCCCTTCCGGGGCTTCAGCTCATCCATCCACTCGTCCGGGAGTGCCTTGATGCGAGCGATGGAGTCGCGCGAACAGATCCCGGCAGACCGTGCTGACCTTGCGAACAGGTCGATGAGCGGTGCCGGCTCGCCCTTCCGGTACTCGCCGAGGGAGGCGAAATAGTCGTCGCGCTTCGCGAGCAGGCCGCTGGCGAGGGGGACGACGGCGTTGCGGGTCACGCCCCGCCGGCGGAACACGGCCGACACCATGGCGCGACCGATGCGGCCGTTGCCGTCGGTGAACGCGTGGATCGACTCGAACTGGGCATGACCGATCGCTGCCTGCGCCAGCACAGGCACGTCGTCGCGATTGAGGTAGGCGATCAGGTCCTCGACGAGAGCGAGCACCCGTTCCGGAGCCGGCGGGACATGCAGGGCGTCTCGAGGGGAGTAGTCGCTTCCACCGATCCAGTTCTGCATGTCGCGCAGCCGCCCGGCATAGGTGGCTTCCATCGGATCGGCCTTCATCAGTGCGCGGTGCGCCGCCAGCAGATCGTCGAGTTCGAAGCGTCCGCGCTCTCCGACGACGGTGACCAGGCTGTGCAGCGCGGTGCTCGCCGCCACCATGCTCGTCGCGGAGGTGTTCGAGCGGTTGCCTGCCAGGGCCTTGGCGTAGTCCGCCGCATCGGCGGTGATGCGCTCGATCTTCGATGAGGCGACAGACTCGGTGCGCATCATGAAGCGGCTCATCGCCGCCGAATGCCCTTCGGCATCGGTGTCCGCCTGTGCCACGGCGAGCAGGGCCTCCTCCGACATGACCGTCGTCTTGACGGGTGGGAGGTAGTCCCGCTCCGCGATCATCGGAGGGATCGTCGCGTCGACGGAACTGAGCATCCGATCGGCACGGGTGCCGCCGCGGATCCGCTGACGCCAGGGCAGTGTCTCCACGTCGTGTACAGGCCACGACGTGCCCACCAGCTCAGGCGATTCCATACCTTGATCTTCTCACATGTTATTCAACCTTTGAATGCATAAACTTGATCAGTGAGATCACTATTCCAGGACAGGACCGCACCCCACACGATCGCCGGCATGTCCCATCGGCTTGCGCCCGGAGCGAAGGGCGGCGCGCGGAGCCTCCGGCCACGTAGGGCCGTGCTGTCCATAGTGCCAACCGCCGACGGAAACAGTTCAGGGCCCCAAGACTTCGTCTCAGGACCCTGAACTTCTGGCGGTGACGGTGGGATTTGAACCCACGGTAGGGGGTTACCCTACACAACTTTTCGAGAGTTGCACCTTCGGCCGCTCGGACACGTCACCGCGGACAAGCTTACGATACGGGGCCGCCTGCGCGCGAATCAGGATGGCGACCAGGCTCACTAGCATGTGACATATTACTGAGCTAGACTCGCGCCATGCCCGACGTCATCGCCGACCTGACCTTGATAGGCGCGCAGACCATCGCCGACCGGGTGAGTATGGCCGCCGCGATCGACGAACTGCAGCGCGTTCTGCGCGCAGGATTCGATCCCGAAGAAGACCTGCCCCGGGGCATCCTCGACGTCCCAAATGGACAGCTCCTGCTCATGCCGGCCGCCGTCGACGGCGCCGTCGGTCAGAAGTTCGCCACCGTCGCGCCGGGCAACCCCGCGCGCGGACTCGAGCGCATCCAGGCCCTCTACATCCTGCTCGACGGCACCACCCTCGCCCCCACCGCCATCCTCGACGGCACCGCACTGACCAGCCTGCGCACGCCCGCCGTCTCGGCCGCCTGCGTCGATCTGCTCGCGAACCCGGATGCCGGTGACGCGGTCATCTTCGGCACCGGACCGCAGGCGGTCCGCCACGTCGAGGCACTGCAGGCCATCCGCCCGCTGCGCTCGGTCGAGCTCATCGGTCGGAACACCGAACGCGCGGCCGCCGCCGTCGACGAGGCCCGGCAGTACGCACCGGACGCCCGCATCACCGTCGGAACCCCGGATGCCGTGTACGACGCCGACCTCATCGTGTGCGCCACCACGGCATCCGATCCCCTCTTCGCATCCGACCTCGTGCGTGACGACGCGACCATCGTCGCGATCGGTTCGCACGAGCCGCAGAAGGCCGAGCTCGACCCGGCACTCGTCGGCCGCTCGCAGGTGATCGTCGAGAGCCGGCGGGTCGGAACCTCCGAGGCCGGCGACGTCATCCGCGCCCTCGAGGCCGGAACCCTGCAGGATGCGGATCTGGTCACCATGCACGATCTGTTCACCGGCGCCGTCGCCCCCGCGACGGACCGGCCGCGCATCGTCAAGACCTGCGGCATGGGCTGGCAGGACCTCGCCACCGCCCGCCTGGCGATCTGAGAAGGAGAGACCCCGCATGCTCTGGACCACCGAGGACTGGCACACCGCCGGCGAGCCGTTCCGCATCGTGCGGGACGTGCCCACGCACGGCGCGACCGTCGCCGAGCGCCGGGTGGAGGCGATCAGCGGCGAAGCCGACGGCATCCGCCGCTTCCTCTGCCTCGAGCCGCGCGGGCACGACGACATGTACGGCGGGTTCATCACGCCGCCCGACGACGCCGGCGCCGACTTCGGCGTGCTGTTCTGGCACAAGGACGGCTTCTCCACCGCCTGCGGGCACGGCACGATCGCGCTGGGCGCCTGGGCCGTGCGCACCGGACTGGTGCCCTCCGACCCCGACGGCGAGACCGTCGTCACCATCGACGTGCCCAGCGGACGCGTGCAGGCGCGCGTGCGCCAGAGCGCGGGGCGCATCGAGGACATCGTCTTCCGCAACGTCGAGTCCCGCGTGCTCGAGCGCGGCATCCCGCTGCACACCTCGCGCGGCGACGTGATCGTCGACCTGGTGTTCGGCGGCGCCGTGTACGCCACGCTTCCGGCATCCGCTGTCGGTCTGTCCGTCGTTCCGGAGGACACCACCGATCTCATCGCCATCGGTCGCGAGATCAAGTGGGCGCTCAACGAGCATCCCTCCGCACAATTGGAGGATGCCCGCCTCAGCGGCGTCTACGGCACGATCCTCTTCGACGATCTGGGCCGCACCGCCGAGGGTCCGCACCAGCGGAACGTGACGGTCTTCGCCGATGGCGAAGTGGATCGCAGCCCCTGCGGCTCGGGCACGGCCGCGCGCGTCGCACTGCTGGCGGAGACCGGCGAACTGGCCGACGGAGACGTGCTCACGCACGACTCGATCATCAGCACGCGGTTCCTCGCGCGCATCGCCGAGCGCACCTCGCGCGGAGTCATTCCCGAGGTCAGCGGCATCGCGCACCGGGTGGGCGCCTGCTCGTTCGAGCTCGACGAGGGCGATCCGCTCGCATCCGGCTTCAGCCTGCGCTGACGTACTTCAGGAGGACATCATGAGGACGGGATCGATCAGCATCACCGGCGCCCAGGTCTGGGACGGCGCAGTTTTCACTGCCCGCGACGTGCACATCGTGGACGGCCGGGTCGTTTCAGACGCGGGAGCGGATGCCGAGGTGCTGGATGCCTCTGGCCGTTGGCTCGTCCCCGGACTCATCGATGCGCACTTCCACGCCTATGCCACCAGCATGGACGGATTCGAGAACGAACGAGGACCGCTCAGCTACGCCGCCATCAACGGCACGAGGCGTCTGACCCGGGCACTTCAGCGCGGCTTCACGACCGTGCGCGACGTGGCCGGTGGTGACATCGGGCTGGCCCAGGCGATCGACGCCGATCTGTTCCTGTCTCCCCGGTACCACTTCACCGGTCCCGCGCTCAGCCAGACCGGCGGGCACGGCGATCCCCGGTCCGCGCACGTGGACGTGTGCTTCTCGCATGGGCACATGTGCGAGGTCGTCGACGGCGTCGACAACCTGCGCCTGGCCGTGCGCAACCGGCTGCGCACCGGTGCGCACGCGATCAAGGTGATGGCCTCCGGCGGGGTGTTCTCGCTGGTCGACCCGATCCGCAATCCGCAGTACTCCGCCGAGGAGCTGCGCGCCGTCGTCGAGGAGGCCACCCGCCGCGGCTCGTACGTGTGCGCGCACGCGTACTCGTCCGAGGCCGTGCAGCACGCGGTGAACGCCGGCATCCGCTCGATCGAGCACGGCAATCTCATCGACGAGGAGACCGCTTCGATGATGGCGGCCGCGGGCGCCTTTCTCGTGCCGACCCTCGCCGCGTACGACGCCATGGACCGGCGAGGCGCCTCGATCGGGCTCAACGAGACATCGCTCGTGAAGAACGCCGTCGTGTTGGAGAAGGGGCAGGATGCCGTGCGCCTGGCCCATGCGGCAGGCGTGCGCGTGGGCTTCGGCACCGACCTGATGGGCGACCTCGAGGACGACCAGCTCGCCGGGGTGCGCCTGCAGGTGGCCGCATCCAGCGCTGCGGACACACTGCGCTCGATGACATCGGTGAACGCCGAGCTCATCGGCGACGAGGCGCTGGGACATCTCGGCAAGGGCGCCTACGGCGACGCCGTGCTGCTGTCATCCGATCCGCTGACCGACGCGAGCGCCCTGTGGGAGCAGGACGCCCGCGTCGCCGTGGTGCGCGCGGGGCTCGTGGTCTGACGACGCGCTACGGCGCTCAGCCCTTCGCGTTGATGTGCACGAGGATCCTGGCCGGAGCCGAACTCGACGCGCCGGTGATGCTGATGCGCAGCCAGTTGCCGAAGACCGTCAGCGGCAACTCCGTGATGTCCTCCCCTGCCCGCAATACCACGCCGGGACCACGGCTCACCCAGGCGAGACCGTCCGGGGACACCTGCGCGACGAGGTGGAGGTCGGGATGGTCTCCCTCGGCCTGGACGAACACGACGGCCTCCGCGGCCCACCCCGCTTCGAAGGGAAGTGTGCTGTAGTCGCCGTCGATCCGCACCCGGCGTGCGACCACCGACGTGTAGTTGCGCCTCAAGGCAGGCTCCTCTCCGAGCCGACCGGCTGCCGCCCCGCCTCGTCGACATCGTCGAAGTCGACGATCGCGTCCTGCTCGATCAGCCGCTGCCGCAGCCGGCCGGGATCGACGCCGGCGACGACGCCGTCCTGCTCGAGGGCGAGCGCGGCCGCGGTGCCCGCCCCCTGTCCCATGGCCATGCAGGTCGCCATGACCCGCACCGAGCCGAACCCGGGTCCATCGGCGCAGAGGCTCCGCCCCGCGGTGACGAGGTTCACTCCCCCGGCGGGGATCAGGCAGCGCAGCGGAACGTTGTAGGGCCGGCGCAGGATGACGAAGTCGTTCTGGTCGATGCTGTCGGCCTGGTGGATGTCGATCGTATGCGCTCCCTTCGCAACCGTGTCGGGGAAGGCCTTGGGATTCAGCACGTCATCGCGGGTGAGCTCGTAGAGCCCGACGATGTGATGCGTCTCGCGCACTCCCGTCTGGATGCCGGACTTGGCCAGCCATGCGTCGCGGAACTCGGGGAACTCCCTGCGCAGCACGGAGATGGCGAGATGCATCTTCTCGCGGAGACTGACCTCGGTTCGGGAGAACGTCGCCGGATCACTGGCATCCGTCGGCTCGCGCAGGATGTTGATGCTCACCATCCCCCTGTGGAAGAAGCCGTTGATCCAGGGTCCTCCGAACAGCGGGAACTCTCCCGCGGCATGCAGTTCCGCGAGACGACGGCGGATGGGCTCGGAGACCGGCAGGATCCCGTCGACCGCGTCGGTGAAGAGGGGCGCGAGGGCGTCGGTGTCGACGCCGCCGAGCTGGAACCACAGCGTCGCAGGTTGGAGGACGGCGGATTTCGTCGTCGCCAGCCCGGCCGCCCTGACGACATCCGCATCGCCGCTGCAGTCCACGACGACGCGGCATCCGTAGGCGACACGCCCCGCCTTGTTCTGCACGATCACGTGGCTGACCCCCGCCTCGCCGACGACGACGTCGGCGAACCAGGTGTGCAGCAGCAGGGTGACGCCGCTCTGCACCAGCAGGCGCTGCGCCGCGAGCTTGAGGATCTCGTCGTCGACCGGCCAGTTGCCGCTGTCACGGTCCAGCTCGGCCCCGCCGAGCTCGGCTGCGCGACGCATGAGTTCCAGCGGAATGCCGCCGATGTGCTGCCGCCCGCCGACACGGAACTCGCTGATCGGAGTGACGAGGGCGCTGGTGGCCATCCCGCCGACGAAGCCGTAGCGCTCGATGAGGAGGGTTCTCGCACCATTGCGGGCGGCAGCCGTCGCGGCGATCACGCCCGCCGGTCCGCCGCCGACGACCACGATGTCGTAGTCGCCCGCAACCGGGGTCTCGCGCGGCGATTCGGTGATGAGCATCTCTCCTCCGCTCATTCGCAGGAGTAGACGACGGAGTCGAGGTACAGGTTCACCGAGCGATCGGTATCGGCCTCGATGAAGAACACGGGGTTGATCAGCCCGTCGATGGAGCGGTAGCCGGGCACCAGCGTGGGCTGCAGGCCGCGCATGTCGAACACCCGGTCCATGGACTGCAGCTCGACGTACTCGCGACGGCGCACGTCGACCTTCAGTCGGAAGTACAGCCAGTTGATCTTGTCAGGGCTCTCGTTGTAGACGAGCTCCTGCTCTCCGCCGGGAACCCATTGATATCCGTCGGCGGAGCCGTCCTCGAAGCGGCGCCCGTACCACTGGTTGTCCACGCCGGGCAGGCACCAGCCGTCTTCGACGCCGAAGTTCCACTCCTGCCGCGTCACTCCGTCGCCGACCCGGTAGTACTGCCACTTCTTCACGAGCCTCCCGCCGAGGGAGTTGACGTACCGGACTCCCGGCATGTACCGGTACTCCGCATCCTGCACATCGAAGAAGAACCCGAATGCGCGGATGTCCTCCTCGCCCAGCCCCACCCGGTCCTGCACGGGCGTATAGGAGTACCAGGCCTCGATCTGGATGAACTCGGGATCGCCGAACCGGGAGAGGCGCTTGATCGCATGCCCCATGCTGCCCGGCCGCGGCGGCTCGGTGTGCGGGCCTCCGGTGGGTGCGGTCGTGAGCTTGAGGGAGTACGCGCCCTCCATCGACCCCGCCGAGGAGGCGAACCGCATGGGACCCGAGCTCAGCTGACAGGGGGCCCAGCTGCCCAGATCGACCGCGGACGGGAACGATTCGTAGTCGTCGTACACGTAGTTGGGCGTCAGGTCGAGCCACCCGTTGTAGCCGGCGTCGAAGTCGTCGTAGGTGATCACCCGTTCCAGCGGGGTGAAGCGCTCGAGACCGCGCTCGTAGCTCACGAACCTCTGCATGCGGGGCTCATCCTCTCGTCGGTGGCATTACCAGAAGGTCGGACAGCCAGCGGATGCCCTCCCCGGCGCGGATGTCGAGAGCGATCCGCGCGTTCGGCGCCGGCGGTCGCGCGGTGAGACCGAGGTCGGCGACGATCACACCCCGGGTCAGGTCGGACTGCGTCTCCACCTCGAGCCGCGCGTCGTGCCAGTCCATGAGATCGGGGCGCACGACGGCGGCGACCGCCATCGCATCGTGCATCGCGCAGGATCCCTGTGCACGCGGGTCGTGCGGCCGGCGATGTCCGACGACGGAGATCCACTCCAGCGCGTGACGCCCGAGGCGTCCGATGACGCCGTCCTCCGCGGCCAGAGCCCGTGCCATATCCGAGGTGAGTCGCACGCGCTCGGTCACGTCCAGCCCCACCATGCGCAGCGGAGCGCCCGAGCCGAGCACGACAGCGGCGGCATCGGGATCGACCCAGATGTTGAACTCGCCCGGAAGGTCGAGGCGACCCGTCGTGCCGGAGAACACGCCGCCCATGGCGACGATCTCCTTCACCATCCCCGCGATGTCGGGCTCCCTGGTCAGCAGCCTCGCGATGTTGGTGAGCGGCCCCAGCGCGATGATGACGACCTCGCCCGGCCTGGACCGCACGGCAGACGCGAGCGCGTCCAGCGCCGCGCCGCCGTCGTCATCGGCGCCGTCATCGGCGCCGTCCGGGATGCGGACACGGAGCGGCCTGCGCAGCGGACGGCCGGCGCCTCGCTCGACGCGCAGCTCCGGACGACCGAGATCCCGCATCAGCATCCGCGTCGCGGTCGTGACATCGCCGATACCGGCATTCCCATGCACGGTGGTCACCGCCAGCACGTCCAGAGCAGGAAGGGCCAGCGCTGCGGCGAGCGCGAACGCGTCGTCCACCTCCGCGCCGGATATCCCGAAGGAGTTGTCGGTGTCGATGACGACGGGGATGCGGATGCCCACAGCGGGACTCCCTCTCATGTGATGCGGCGGGACGCGTGACGGGGCGCAGGGCGCCCCGTCACGCGGATTTCAGTCGGTGAGGTACACCGTGCTGAAATCGATGAACTCGTTCGGCGGGATGACCATGCCCTTGACCTTCGAGCTCGCGGCGGCGTTCACCTTGATCTCGAACAGGGGGATAGCCGGGGTGTCTGCCCGCAGCACGTCGGCCGCCTTCTGGTACAGCTCGAGACGAGCATCCTGGTCCGAGCTCTGCTGCGCCTGGATGGTCAGCTTGTCGAAGTCCTCGTTGCAGTAGCCCAGCCGAGCGGCCGTGCAGTTGTACAGGCGGTAGATGGTGTAGTCCGCGTCGCCCGTCGCGGTCTGGTTGGCCTGCACGTCCATGTCCCAGGCGTGCGTGCCGTCGGGGTTGACCGTGCCGAACACCTTCAGCCACGACGCCGAGTCCAGCGCGCGCGGCTCGACGGTGACGCCGACGGCCTTCCACGCCGAGATGAACGCCTGCATCATGTTCGCGAAGCCGGCGCCGTTGGCGTTGCTGAAGATCGCGTCCACCGTGAACCCGTCGGGGTATCCCGCTTCGGCCAGCAGCTTCTTGGCGCGGTCAGGATCGTACTTCGGCATGCCCTTGGCGGGCGGGAGGCATCCGAACGCGGACACCGGGCAGTACGCGTCCATGACCGACGCGGTGTCGCCGAACAGCTGCTTCTGGATCGTCGGCAGGTCGAGCGCAGACCACATCGCCTCGCGGACGCGCTGGTCCTTGAGGTACTCGTTCTTGTTGTCGAACCACAGGAAGTAGTAGTTGAGGCTCTTCTCCTGCGTGAACGTCACGCCGTTCATCGCCTTGACCTGTTCGATCTGGTCGTTGGGCACGTCCCCGACGACCTGCGCCTGCCCGTTGGAGAGCGCGGTGATCTTGCCGTTGACGTCGGTCACCTGCTTCATGGTCAGCTTCTTCAGCTTCGCCTTCTTGCCCCAGTAGTCGTCGTTGCGGGTGAAGGTGAAGTGATCGTTGGCCACGTAGTCGCTGATGATGAACGGACCGGTGCCGATGGGCTTGGCCCAGTAGTCGTTGTCGGCCTGGATGGTGGTGTCCGCGTGCGAGTACTTCGCCTGGCCGATCCTGACCAGCGACAGCACGCCCAGCAGCGTGCCCGTCGGCGCCTTGGTCTTGATCGTGACCGTGGAGTCGTCGGTCGCCTCGACGGTGTCGATCGAGGAGAGGACGGTGGCCAGAGCCGCCTTCCACCCGATGTAGCGCTCGATGGACCCCTTCACGTCGGCGGCGGTGAACGGCGTGCCGTCGGTGAACTTCACCCCCTGGCGCAGCTTGAGGACGAGCGTGGTGGGATCCGTCCACTCCCAGGACGTCGCGAGCTTGGGCTGCGGCTTGTTGTCCTTGTCCAGGGTGATCACGGTCTCGAGCGTCTGAGAGATCGCCATGTTGATGCCGATCTCGAGGGGCGCCTGGGAGATGTCCGATCCCGACCAGCCATAGGCCGGGATGTATGTGAGGTTCTGCTGTGCGTCGGGCAGGGGCTTTGCAGAGGCGGCGCCTGTGCCGCCTCCGCCCCCGGAGCAGCCGACGAGAGCGAGGGCCGCGATCGTCGCCATGGCGGCGACCGCTCCCATCCTCGCGCGAAGCGATGTCATTGCCTTCTCCTCTTGTTCAGGGTTTTCGGGTAGTGCGTGGAGCAGTGGTGCGAATCATCCGCCCGTCGTGCGATCCAGGGCGAACGCGGTGGCGACCGGGTAGTGATCGCTCGGCGCGATCCCCCGGTCGAAGTACTCCACGACCTCGGCCGCGCGTGCGCGCAGCGGGCCGCGGAAGAAGATGTAGTCGATGGTCTTCTGAGGACTCGCGATCGGCGACTTCGGCGTGCCGACGACGCTTGCGAAGGCATTGGGGATCACCGGATGCGTGGGCGGCGCCTGGCGGTTGAGCGCGGAGAATCCGTCCAGATAGCCGGCGTTGCCGATGATCCAGATCGCCGTGGCGATCGCGTTCGTGTCGGAGGCGAACAGCACCGCCTCTCCGGGATGCGTGAGCCGCTCGAGCGTCTCGATCACCCGTCGGGCCTGGATGGTGCGCTGATTGACACCGGTCTCGACCTCGACGGCATTGCCAGAGTACGAGAGATGGGCGGTAGTCCACAGCAGGGTCCGGTCGGTCCCCTCCACCTGCAGGCGCACCCAGAACAGCCGCGCGTGCGGAGAGTGGATGCCGACGTCCTCCGCGCCGTGCTCCACCTCGGTGAACAGTTCGCGATCCCACCAGAGGCAGCCCTCGTCCTGCCAGCCGGCGAAGTCGTCCTGCACGCGGTCGTGTCCCGGCATGGTGGCGTCCAGCAGATCCCGCGACCAGGCTCGCGTCTCCTGGGTCGCCAGCAGATCGGGAGCACGCCGCTCGTACAGTCCGCGAAGCGCGTCAGCCCGGTCCGCACCGTGATGGTCACCCCACAGATTGTGGGTCTGCGCGATGAACGTGAACGGGGCGGTCACGATATCTCCCTCTGATCAGCCGGACGGGCCGGCGCGATGTCATGGTTGTAGCGGACGAGTTCGCGGCGCCCGGCCCGCAGCCGGATCGTCGTGACGGAGCAGTTGTCCGGCGGGCTCAGCGCCATGTGACCGGGACTGGGCAGACCGAGCATGTGCGCCACGGCGAGGCGGATCGGGTTGCCGCTGGTGAAGGCGACGATCACGCGGTCGGCACCGTCGTCGACCTCCTCGATGGCACTCTCGAGCGCAGCGGTGACGCGTTCGCGCGTCTCCGCGAACGTCTCGCCGCCCTCGCCCCGCCGCACGTCCGCGCCGGAGACGACCGCCGCGACGATGTCGGGGTGCACGGCCTCCGCCTCCTCGAAGGTCAGGCCGGCCCAATCCCCGACGCTCATCTCCCGCAGTGCGGGCACGGGTCGCACGTCGGCGGCTACGCGAACCGCGTAGTCGGCGGCCGTATCCGCCACCCGGGGCAGATCGCTGGCGAGCACGAGGTCGGGCACCGGGACCTGCGCCGCGAGGGCTCCTCCGAGTGCGTGGGCCTGGCTGCGGCCGAGTTCGGTGAGTCCGGAGTCCGCGTGTCCCTGATAGCGCCCCTCGACATTCCACAGCGACTCGCCGTGGCGGATCAGGTGCAGTGTGACGCGGCCGCTCATGGCGTCTCCTCGACGAGCCAGGGACGCGCGACGGGCACCGCGGCCAGCAGGGCACGGGTGTATTCGTCCTGAGGGTTCTCGAACAGCTCCAGTGCTGTGCCCTCCTCGACGACGACGCCCTTGTTCAGGACGAGGACGCGATCGCAGATGTGCTCGATCACCGACAGGTCGTGCGAGATGAACAGGTACGACAGACCGAGGTCGGCCTGCAGATCCTCGAGCAGGTTCAGCACCTGCGCCTGCACCGAGACGTCGAGCGCGCTCACCGCCTCGTCGCAGATGATCAGCCGGGGGCGCAGCGCGAGCGCCCGCGCGATGCCGATGCGCTGACGCTGACCGCCGGAGAACTGATGCGGGTACCGGTCCGAGTAGTCGGGGTTCAGGCCCACCCGGTCCATGAGCTCCTTCACCTCGCGGGTCCAGTCCTTCGGCGACACGATGCCGCGATGCACGCGCCACCCCTCCGCGATGATGTCCCGGACCGTCAGCCGCGGGTTGAGCGAGGCATACGGATCCTGGAACACCATCTGCATGTTGCGGCGGACATCCTTCATCCGCCGCGGTGAGAGGTTCGTGATGTCCGCGCCCTCGAAGCTGATCCGCCCACCGGACGGCGGGACCAACCCGATCACCGCGCGCGCGATCGTCGACTTCCCCGACCCCGACTCCCCGACCAGGCCGACCGTCTCACCCGGCCTGATCTCGAAGTCCACGTCCGACACCGCGACGTTGTCGCCGATCCTCCGCAGCAGCACCGAGGAGCGGATCGGATAGGCGACCTTCAGATGCGAGACGGTCAGCAGGGCGCTCTCACCGTGCACGTGCGTCTCAGGCATGGGTCAGCACCTCCTCGGAGCGATGGCAGGCTGCGACGTGGCCCGGTTCCCACCCGTCGGGCTGACGCAGCACCGGCACGGTGGTGCGGCACACCTCTGTCGCGAAGGGGCACCGCGGGTGGAAGGAGCAGCCGGTCGGCAGCGCGAGCAGATTCGGAGGCGATCCGACGATGGGCGTGAGCCTCTCCCCGATGGCCGTGTTGCTCGGAATCGACGACAGCAGACCCTGCGAGTACGGGTGGGCGGGAGTGTCGTAGATCCCCCGGATGCTCCCGGTCTCCACGATCCGTCCTGCGTACATGATCGCCGCGCGCTGAGCGACGTCGGCGACGACGCCGAGGTCGTGGCTGATCAGGATCATCCCCATGCCGGTCTCCGCCTGCAGGTCGGCGAGCAGATCCATGACCTGCTTCTGCACGGTGACGTCCAGCGCTGTGGTCGGCTCGTCGCCGATCAGCAGCCGCGGCTCCAGCGCGATCGCCATCGCGATCATGATGCGCTGGCGCTGGCCACCGGAGAACTGATGCGGATAGTCGCGGATGCGGGTCTCGGCATCCGGGATGCCGACGCGCTTGAGCAGTTCGAGTGCCCTGGCCCACGCCTCGCGCTTCCCCATGCCGAGCCGGCGCCGGAACGGTTCCGCGACCTGGTAGCCGATCCGGAACACCGGATTGAGCGAGCTCAGCGGGTCCTGGAAGATCATCGCGATCTCGGTGGCGCACAGCTCGCGCACGCGGCTGACGGGCTCGGCGACGAGGTCGGTGCCCCGGTAGCGCACCTGTCCGCCCACGATCGAGCCGGCGGGCTTCGGCAGCAGGGCCATGATCGCCTGCGCGGTCACGGACTTTCCCGAGCCGGATTCTCCGAGGATCGCAAGGGTCTCCCCCGCCCGGACGTCGAAGCTCACCCCGTCGAGCGCGCGGACCACGCCCGCCGAGGTGGCGAACTCCACCTGGAGGTCCTGCACGCTCAGCAGCACGTCGTCCGTCTCGGCTGCGGCGTCGTTGCGACGGTGCGGTGTGCTCATCATCACGCGCTCCTCAGCGTCGGATCGAAACGGTCGCGCAGGGCGTCGCCGAGCACGCCGGTCGCGAGGACGAGGGCCGCCAGCGCGATCCCGGGGAGCACGGAGATCCACCACGCCGACACGAGGTACGCCGTGCCGTTGTGGATGGTGGTTCCCAGGCTCGGGATGCCGAGCGGCACGCCGACGCCGAGGAAGGACAGCGCCGCCTCGAGCAGGACGACGTGACCGAACTCGACGGTCGCGACGACGAGGATGGGGGCGAGGCAGCCAGGGAAGAGCGTGCGGAAGATGATGTGCCAGGAGCTGGCGCCGAGGGTGCGCGCCGACTCGACGTACTCCCGGTTGCGCAGCGCCAGCACCTGGCTCCGCGTCACGCGCGCGAAGACCACCCAGTTGGTGATGGAGATCACCACGATCACGTTCCAGAGACTGGATCCCAGCACTGCGGAGAGCAGGATCGCCAGCAGGATGCCGGGGAAGGCCAGCTGCACATCGGCGATGCGCATCAGCGTGTTGTCGAGCCAGCCGCCGAAGTAGCCGGCGAAGAGGCCGAGGATGACGCCGAGCGCTCCCGCGACGAGGAGCGAGGATATCCCGACGGTGAGCGAGACGCGCGCACCCATCATCATCTGGGCGAAGAGGTCCTGCCCGACCTGGTCCGTGCCGAAGATCGCCGTCGATCCGTCCTGGAGCTCCGAACCGGGTGGCAGCAGTCGCTGCAGCACCTCCGTGTGCAGCGGGTCGAACCCGTAGAGGAGGGGGACGAAGATCGCGCCGACGACGAACAGGGCGATCACGATGATCGGGGTCACGATCCGCACGGTCACCGCGCGGCGCGCTCGCTTCGCACGCTGCATGGTCTGGATGGCGATGGTCGGTGGCAGTGCGGCGGTCATTTCGCGAGCCTCACTCTCGGGTCGAGGTAGCCGTACAGCAGGTCGACGATCAGATTGACCAGGACGAACCCGGCGGCGATGATCACGACGCAGGCCTGCACGAGGTTGTAGTCGCGGACCAGGATCGAATCGACCAGGAGCCTGCCGACACCGGGGAAGCTGAACACGGTCTCGGTGATGACAGCGCCGCCGAGCAGGGTTCCGAACTCGAGTCCGACCAGGGTGATGACGGGGATCATCGCGTTGCGCGTGGCGTGCACGAAGATCACGATGCGCTCGGACAGGCCCTTCGCGCGTGCGGTGGCGATGTACCCCTCGCCCACGACCTCGAGCAGTCCGCTGCGCGTCATGCGCGTGAGGATGGCGATGAACGGCAGCGCAACGGTTATGACCGGCAGCACGAGGGCGTCCGGTGTGTCCAGCCCCGCGCTGGGCAGCCATTGCAGCAGCCGGGAGAAGATCAGCATCAGCACGACGCCCACCCAGAATCCGGGAAGGGACTGCGTCAGCAGGCTCATGGTGGTCACGGCCCGATCGGCCGGACGATTGACCTTCAGCGCGGCCAGCAGCCCCAGCGGGAAACTGACGATCAGAGCCAGCGAGCAGGCGAGTACGGCGAGGATCGCGGTGTTCGGCAGCGCACGGGCGACCAGGCTCATCGCCGGCACGCCCTGCGTGTAGGAGGTGCCGAAGTCGCCGGCGAATGCACCGACGAGGTAGCCGAAGTACTGCACGATGAGCGGCTTGTCGAGGCCCATCTGGTGCCGGATCGCCTCGACCTGCTCCGGCGTCGCATCCATCCCGCCGACGAGCACGGCAGGATCCGCGGGGATCAGGCGGACGATCAGGAAGACCACCGTCACCACGCCCCAGAGCACGAAGACGGCCAGCAGCAGCCGTCGCACCGTGTACCCGAGCACTTCCCACCTCCAATGGCGACGCCGTTCGGACAGCGCCGGATCCTCATCGATCTCGCTACGTCGGATGCTCAACGTTATCGTTCATGTAGGTTCGCTCACCTTGATGGTTCTGTCAAGCCCGACTTTTCCTGCTTTATTTCGATGCTTCTCTCCTCGACCACTTCGAGATGCTGTGATCTCGACGATCCGTTGACAGGTGGTTCTGGTAACGCTAATGTTTCGCACACGACGCCGTGAATCAGCGCGGCGCTGACCGAGATCGAGGAGTCAACGGTGACCACCACAGAAGTCGCGGATGTCGCGGCCGCCCTGCGCCACGCGATACGAAGCAGCGACCCGCGCCTGTCGAAGTTCAACCCGCTCGCTCGCATCCTCACGTTCGACGACTTCAACGACGGGGCCCACGGATGGGTGGAGCTCGGCGGCAACTACAACGGACGCGGTGACCTGGATTCCATGGACGAGCACTTCCGGGACTTCCGTCCTCCGCAGCTGTCCAACCAGAACTTCTTCGATGTGGGAACGCATGGCGGCATGGGCGGCACGTACTCGCTGAAGCTGGCGACCCGGCAGGCGCCCGGCCACACCGCCACTGCCATCCGCCGGCTGACGATGGCGGGCCGCGGTCTGCTGCAGATCGAGGCGCACCTGGCCTGGAAGGTGGAGGCCAACCTCGGCGGCGGCGAGGAGGCGAACACATACGGCGATATCACCTGGGACGCGAACTCGCACCCGTCCGAAGCGCAGTTCGGCGCCTTCACCGTCGCCACGGACCTGTGCCACGAAGGCGTCCGCTACCACAATGTGATGCGATTCCAGAACTCCGACGAGCAGGGCCGGATCGTGCAGAAGTGGATGTACCCGGTCGTCGCCGAACCCACGCCGCATGAGCGCTTCGAGGGCAAGCACGATCACGGCCGCTACGCCGACTTCACTGCGCCCGACCCCGACGACTGGCGCTATCTGGACGATCGGCGCCAGGAGGCGTGCTACAACGAGGTGCCCACCAAGGTGAACTGGCACTACCTGCGATTCACCATCGACACCTCCACGCGATCCAACGTCGAGCTTCAGTTCAACAACGACGTCTACGACCTCCGCGACGTGCCGGTGCCGCCCTATGCCGAGAAGTACGAGTCGCTCGAGAGCCTGCTGAACTTCTACTTCTCGGTGCGCACCCTCGCACCGCATCGCAACTTCCTCTTCCTCGACTCCGTCGTCATCTCGGCAGATTGGTGAGCACGAACATGCGTCAGTCTCAGAGCGCAGTCATGGAACGCGGCGTCGAACTCGTCGACGTCCACGAGACCGAGCCCTTCGAGGTCGCCTGGGCGGGTGAGGCCCGGTGGTACGTCCAATTCCTGCAGCCGGCCGACGACACCCAGGTGGAGTTCCGGGTTCAGATCTCCGCCGACGGGATCAATTGGCTGGACCACGAGGGCATCGCCCCGATCTCGTCCACGGCTGCGGGGTGGCGCTCCATCCCCGTCGAGCGCTTCGGGCACTGGCTCAGGCTGCGCACGACGCGCACCAGCGGTGTCGGTGCGCCGACGCTGCGGATCTATCTTGAGTTGAAGGAGTGACCGAGGAGTCCAGGATGCCCAGAACAACGTCGAGTCCGCGACGGCGAACCCTGCAGGATGTCGCCGACGCGGTGGGCCTGTCGGTGAACACCGTCTCCCGCGCCCTGCGCGACGCGTCGGGCGTGAGCGACGCCGCGCGCGAGCGCATCAAGGCGGAGGCCCAGCGGCTCGGGTACGTGCCGAACGCGCACGCCCGCTCCCTCGTCCTGGGGTCGCACAAGATGATCGGCGTGATCCTCACCGATCTCGCCAACCCGTTCTTCAACGACCTCGTCACTGAGATCGAGGAGCAGACGATCGCCGCGGGCTACACCATCGTCCTGCTGCTCTCGGATGAGGATCCCGAACGCGAGCAGGATGCCGTCGACACGGCGCTGCAGTCGGGCGTCGACGGCATCCTCGCAGTACCGGTGCAGGGACGCAACAACCCGTGGTCCGCGGTCGTGCACGCCGGCGTGCCACTCGTGCTCATGGCGCGAGAGATGCCCGGACTGGACGTCGACCTCTACTCCACCGACAACGAGGCCGGTCGCATCATGACCACGGAGGCCGCCCTCTCCCACGGCGCTCGGGACATCGTGCTCCTCGAGGAGGACCTGCGGATCTCCACGGTCACGCATCGACTGGACGCCTACCGGAAGGTGCTCGAGGCTCACGGCATCCCGTTCGACTCCAAGCGCATCGCCGCGGTCCCCTCACGGCGGACGGCACGCGGCGCTTCTCTGTGGCGAGGCGAGGACGCCTACCGGGTCGTCAGCGACCTGCTCGACACCGGCCGTCTGCCCGACGCGTTCCTCGTCGGCAACGACTACTTCGCCCTGGGCCTGTACGCGGCGCTCCGCGAGCGCGGCATCCGCGTTCCCGACGACGTCGTGGTGATCGGCTGGGGCGACTATCCGTTCTCCCGCTATCTGGATCCGCCGCTCTCCACGCTGCGCCTTCCCGCCGTCGATGTCGCCCGCCTGGCGACCACCCGCCTCCTCTCCCTGCTCGACGGAACCGCCGAACCCGGACCCGTCGTCGAGTACATCCCGCCGGAGCTCATCCTCCGAGCCTCCACGCAACGCTGACTGACAGGAGTCCTCCATGCCGAACTTCGCCGCCGTGATGCCCGAGCTGGGCAGCATCGAGATACGGGATGTCGGCGATCAGCCGCTGGGGCCGCGAGACGCACGCGTGCGCATCGAGTCGGTCGGCGTCTGCGGGTCGGACACGGCGTACTTCACCGTGGGCCGCATCGGCGACTGGATCGTCGACGGACCCATCATCCTCGGCCACGAGTGCGCAGGGCAGGTCATCGAGACCGGCTCCGAGGTCACCGCCGTCGCCGTCGGGGACCGGGTGGCGATCGAGCCCGGAAAGCCCTGCCGCGACTGCGCGGAGTGCATGGCAGGGCGCTACCATCTCTGCCCGGACCTGATCTTCTTCGCGACGCCGCCGTACGACGGTTCGCTCGTGCAGCGGATGGTGATCGACGAACGGCAGCTCTTCCGGATCCCGGACGCGATGAGCTATGACGAAGGAGCTCTCTGCGAGCCGCTCTCGGTGGGCATCTGGGCCTGTCACAGGGCGGACCTGGTGCCCGGTGATCGGGTTCTGGTCACCGGTGCGGGCCCTGTCGGACTCTTCGCCGCGCAGGCGGCGCGGGCCTTCGGCGCCAGGTCCGTGACCGTCTCGGACATCGCGGACTTCCGTCTCGGCATCGCCTCCTCGCTGGGCTTCGACACGGAGAAGCCGGGCGAGAGCGACAGTCGCGATCACGACGTGCTGCTGGAGTGCTCGGGAGCGCCGACAGCGCTCGCGGATGGCCTGTGGCGACTGGGCACCAACGGGCGCGCCGCCATGGTGGGCATGCCCAAGCAGGACGTGAGCCTTCCGCTGTCCCGGCTCAACGTCAACGAGCTCACCATCGGGCTCGTCAACCGCTACGCGCACACCTGGCCGATGGCCATCGAGCTCATCTCCAGTGGTCGGGTGGAGGCCTCCTCGCTCGTGACGCACCATTTCGCACTCGACGGGACGGCGGACGCGCTCCTGCTCGCGAAGCACGTGCCCGACTCGGTGAAGGCCGTCATCCACCCGCAGCAGCTCTCCTGACGCCGGCGCCGCACCTCCGCCGCGTTCCAGATGCGTCGCTGCGCATCCTCGCCCCTGCTCAGCGACACCGCCCCTGCTCAGCTGCGCAACTGAACACGGGCGGCGACGGCCAGCAGGGGCGGGGACGACCTGGGCGGGGCGCGTCAGCGCGCGGACTGGCCCCAGGAGGTCGAGTTGCCGGGGCGGCTGATGGTCTGCGGCACGCCCCAGGGGTTGGCGTCCTGCAGGGGGGCGGGCAGCAGCGCCTGCGGGGCGCCCTGGTAGGCCACGCCGCGCAGGAAGCGCGTGATGGCGGCGGTGCCGACGCTGGTGCCGTCGCTCGTGGTCGCCGGATACGGGCCGCCGTGCTGCATGGCGGGGGTCACAGACACGCCGGTCGGCCAGCCGCCGAACAGCACGCGGCCGCTGGTCTCGGCCAGTTTCTCGACGAGGTCGCTCAGCGAGCCGTCCTCCAACTCGGACGAGCGCGCGTGCACGGTCGAGGTCAGGTTGCCGGGGAACAGTTCGGCGTGCAGCGCGGGCAGCTGGTCACGGTCTGAATACCGCACGACGACCGACAACGGCCCGAACGACTCGTCCAGCAGCGCGTCGCGGTCGGCCAGCAGCGTGTCCACGTCGACGGCCACGACCGTGGGCGTCGCGAACGTCTGCCCGTCGTCGTCCACGCGCACCTCGCCGGCGGAGAGCACGTCCACGCCTGAGGCCCCCAGCACATCGGACCGACGTGCGGAGAACGCGCGCCCGATGCCGGGGTTCAGCAGCCGGTGCTCGGCCACAGTCGCCGCGGCCCCCGAGACCGACGACAGATCGGCGTCGTCGGGCACGAACAGGAACCCCGGCTTGGTGCACAGCTGCCCGGCCGAGCCCGCCACCGAGGCGACGAAGCCGTCCAGCAGGGCGGCATCCGCGTAGGTCGCGTACACCGGGTTCACGCTGCCCAGCTCGCCGAAGAACGGGATCGGCACCTCGCGCGCGGCGGCGATGTCGGCCAGCATCCGGCCGACGTGCGTGGATCCCGTGAAGGCCCCGGCACGGATGCGCTCGTCCTTCAGCAGCGCGACGCCGTTCTCCTGACCCTCGATGAGCTGGAACGTGCCCTCCGGCATCCCGGCAGAGCACAGTGCATCAGTCACGACGGCCGCGGTCGCGCGCGAGAGCTCCGGATGCCCGGAATGCGCCTTCACGACCACCGGGCAGCCCGCGGCGAGCGCGGCCGCCGTGTCGCCGCCGGCCACCGAGAACGCGAACGGGAAGTTCGAGGCGGCGAAGTTCAGCACGGGGCCGACGGGCTCCAGCATCCGCCGCACGTCGGGACGCGGGCCGATGACGTACTCCGGGTCGGCGAGGTCGATGCGCGCGTCGAGGTAACCGCCGTCGACGATGGTGTCGGCGAACAGGCGCAGCTGCCACGAGGTGCGCCGCAGTTCGCCGGTCAGCCGCGCCTCGGCGAGGCCGGTCTCGCGCATCCCGATCGGGATGAGTTCGCCGCCCGCGGCATCCAGCGCATCCGCGACGGCCACGAGGGCCGCCGCGCGCTCGCGCGGGCTGGTGCGGGCGAACGGCCGCGCTGCAGCGGCCGCCGCGCCCGCGATCTGCTCCACGATGTTCTCGATGTTCTCGGTCACGTCGATCTCCTCAGTCCTCGGTCTCAAATCTCAGCGTCGAGAGCACGACATCTCGGCGAGCGCACGGCTTGTTCACGCGAAGTTCCCGTGCACTCGGCGAGGTCCCGTGCTCTCGACGGAAAGGGGGTGGGCAAAGGGGCCGGGGAGAGGGGGGCATCAGAACACGAAGCCTTCGGGGAACGGGTCGTCCTCGTCGAGCAGGTACTGGCCCAGGCCCGTCACCCAGGCGCGGCCGGTGATGGTGGGGATCACCGCCGGCACAGAGCCCACGGTCATCTCCCCCACGATCCGGCCGATGAACTCCGTGCCGATGAACGACTCGTTCACGAAGTCGGTGTCCAGTCCCAGCTCGCCGCGGGCGTGCAGCTCGGCCATCCGGGCGCTGGTGCCGGTGCCGCAGGGCGAGCGGTCGAACCAGCCCGGGTAGATGGCCATCGCGTGGCGGGAGCGCACGGCATCCGATCCCGGGGCGATGAACTCGACGTGGTGCACGTGGTTCGCGCCCTCGAGGATCGGATGCACGGGCGGGGCCTGCTCGTTGATCGCATCCATGATCTTCAACCCCGCGGCGAGGATGTCGCCCTGCCGCGACCGGTCGAACGGCAGCCCGACCTGGTCGAGGTCCACCAGCGCGTAGAAGTTGCCGCCGAACGCGACGGAGTAGGTGATCTCGCCTATGCCGGGCACGTCGATGCGCGCATCCAGCCGGTCGACGAAACTCGGCACGTTCTCGATGGTGACGTTCACGGCGCGGCCGTCCTCCACCCGCACGCGGGCGATGACAAGGCCAGCCGGCACATCCAACCGGATCTCGGTCACCGGCTCGGTGACCTCGACCATGCCGGTCTCCACCAGCACGGTCGCGACGCCGATGGTGCCGTGCCCGCACATCGGCAGGAAGCCGGACGCCTCGATGAACACCACGCCCCAGTCCGCGTCGGACCGCGCCGGCGGCTGCAGCAGCGCACCCGACATGGCGGCGTGCCCACGGGGCTCGTTCATGAGGAACCCTCGGAGATGGTCGAGGTGCTCCATCGCGTACAGGCGCCGGTCGTTCATGGTCTCACCGGGGATGCGGCCGACGCCGCCGGTGACGACGCGCGTCGGCATCCCCTCGGTGTGCGAGTCGACGGCCTGGATGGTGCGGCGAGCGCGCATCAGTGTCCTCCAAGTAGAGAGCGGGGAGGGAGGGGATGCCGGGCATCCCCTCCCTGAATCATCACACGCCTCAGGCGACCACGGCCGCGCGGGCCCTGATCGCCGCGAGGGCGCGCTCGGTGTCGGCGGTGACCTGAGCGCGCTGCTCGTCGCTGAGCGGGCCGCGCGGCGGGCGGGTGGGGCCGCCGTAGGAGTTGCCGCAGATGTCCATCGACAGCTTGATGGCCTGCACGAACTCGGTCTTCGAGTCCCAGCGGAACACGGCCACGAGCTGCTCGTACAGCGACTTGGCCTCCTTCCACTGCCCTGCCGCCAGCAGGTCGTACAGCTCGACGGCCTCGCGCGGGAACGCGTTCGGGTATCCCGCGAACCAGCCGACGGCGCCGTTGATCATCAGCTCGAAGAGCACGTCGTCGGCGCCGGCGATGATGTCGATGTCGCAGAGCTCCTTGATCTCGTACACACGGCGCACGTCGCCGGAGAACTCCTTGATCGCGACGACCTCGGGGATCTGGGCGATCTTGGCGACCAGCGACGGCACCAGGTCGACCTTGGTGTCGTAGGGGTTGTTGTAGGCCATGATGGGCAGGCCCGCCTTGGCGACCTCCTCGTAGTGCGCGAGGATCTCGCGCTCGTTGGCCTTGTAGACGATGGGCGGCAGCAGCAGCGCGCCGTCGGCGCCGTCCTCGCGGGCGTACTCGGCCCACTGGCGCGCCTGGTGACTGCCCACGCCGTGCACCCCGGCGATCACGATGCCGCGGCCGTCGACGGCGTCGACGGCGACCTTGATCACCTGGCGGCGCTCCTCGTCGGTGAGCGAGGAGTACTCGCCCAGCGACCCGTTGGGGCCGACGCCGCGGCATCCGTTGGACATCAGGAAGTCGACGTGCTCGCCGAACCTGTCGTAGTCGACGGCGAGACCTGCGGGGGCGGACGCGTCTTCCTTGAACGCGAGGGCCGTGGCGACGACGACGCCGCCGAGGTCCATGCTCTTCTCAGTCATGCTGATTCTCCTTCTGCGGTGGTGTTGGGGGTGGATGCTCGGTGCGCGGCGAGTTCGCCGATGCGCACCGACGACAGGACGGGCCGCCGGTCGAAGCGGGATTCGGATGCTCCGATGATGTCCTCGACGCTGCGGCCGCAGGTGCGGCCCTGGCAGGGGCCGAGGCCGGCGCGGGTGGCCAGGCGCATGCCGCGCGCCGACGCGTCCGCGTACTCGACGATCGTGCCGCGGGTGACGGATTCGCACCGACAGACGACGGTGTCGTCATCCAGCCAGCTGGTCCAACCCGAGCGGATGCCGTGCGTCTTCAGCCTCTCGGCGAAGGCGTGCATGCGGCGGCGGGCCCCCAGCGGCTCGCGGTAGCGCAGGTCGGCCTCGGGCACGCCCGCGGCGGCGAGGCCCGCGATCGCGCCCTCGGCGAGCGCGGCATCCGCCCCGCCGATACCGGTGATCTCGCCGGCGGCGTGCACGCCCGGGATGCTGGTGAGCTGCTGCCCGTCGACCTGCACGAACCGGTCGTGCGTGATGGCGCAGCCGAACTGGATGGCGGCCTCCAGGCGCGGGGTGAAGCCGTGTCCGAGGGCGACGGTGTCGCACTCGACGGTGCGCTCCGTGCCCGCGACGGGCCGCCAGTCGGCGTCGATGCGCTGCACGGTGACCGCCTCGACCGACGAGGTGCCGTGGATGCGGGTGACGGCGCTGCCGAGCCGGTACGGGGTGCGATGCTTCAGGAGCGTGCCGACATACGAGCTGAGCTCGCCGGCCTTCCCCGCCGCGGCGCCCAGCTCCCACGGCCGCCGGCCCCAGCCGGCCAGCAGGGTGCGGACGGATGCCGCCTCGACGACCTCCACGACCTCGCCGCCCAGGATCGCCACGCTCTGCGCGACCGGCAGCAGGAAGGGCCCGGCGCCGGCGACGACCGTGCGGGTGCCGAGGGCGATGCCGTCGCGCTTGGCGAGCGCCTGCACGGCACCGGCGGAGGTCACGCCGGGGAGGGTCCAGCCCGGCACCGGCAGCACGCGGTCGTGCGCACCGGTCGCGAGGATCACGGCATCCGCCTCGAGGGTCTCGCCGCGGCGCTGCGCGGCGTCGACGGAGCCGACCAGGGCGTGCACGCGCAGCGGCGTGCCGGCCTCGACGCGCCAGACGCTGGCGGACGACAGCATCCGCACGTTCTTCAGCGCCTGCTGCAGCGAGGCGAACCTGCCCAGCTGATGCTGCAGGCGCGGGTCGGTGAAGTCGGGGTGGTGGCGCCAGAACTGGCCGCCCGGGCGCTCGCCCTCGTCGACGACGGTCACGTCGGCGCCGGACTGGGAGGCGGATGCCGCGGCCGCGAGACCCGCGGGGCCCGCGCCGATCACGACGATGCGCGTCATGCCCGCTCCTCCCGCTCGACGGCGTCGCCCTCGCAGGCGGTGCGCTGGCAGGCGCGGACGCCCTCGACGCCGTTGACAGTGACGACACAGTCCTGGCAGATGCCGATGCCGCAGAAGATCCCGCGCTCGGAGCCCGCCGCGGTGCGCCAGGTGCGGTGTCCGTTCGCCAGCAGGATGCCGCCGATGCTCTGCCCCTCGCGCCCGGAGAGCCGTTCGCCGTCGAAGGTGATGTGCACGGTGCTCATGCCGGAACCCCCTGCAATGTCGGGCGGGAAGGCAGGAAGGGCGTCGGGTCCAGCGGCGCGGGGGTGCCGAGGACGGCGTGCGCGATCAGCGCGCCGGTCGTCGGCGCCAGCCCGATGCCGGCACCCTCGTGTCCGGCCGCGTGGAAGAGACCGGCGATGCGGGCATCCGCTCCGATGGCCGGCAGATGGTCCGGCGCGTACGGACGGAAGCCGTAGTACGTGCGCAGCAGCATGGTGTCGCGCAGGAACGGGAACAGCCGGGTGGCCTTGTCGGCGATCTCCGCCAGCGGCGCCAGCAGACCCTCGCCCGAGAACCCCACGCGCTCGCGGCTGGAGCCGATCAGCACCGTGCCGCCATGGGTGGACTCGACGACCGTGGACGTCTGCAGCGCGGCATCCCCCGACCCGACGGCTCCGACGTAGTCGGCGTCGTACACCTTGTGGAACACGCGCTGCGGCATGGGGGCGGTCACGAGGATCGTGCCGCGGCGGGGACGGATGTCGAGCATCGAGCCGAACAGCGCGGCGGCGTCGCCCGCCCACGGGCCCACGCAGTTCACGACGGCGTCGGCGTCGATGCGGCCGCTCGTGGTCTGCACACCACGCACGCGGTCGCGCTCGACGATGCCGGCGGTGACCTCGGCGATGCGCAGCTGCGCGCCCAGGTGCCGCGCGCGGGCCATCATGGCCTGTGCGGCCAGGCTCGGCTGCACCTGTGCGTCGTCGGGATAGTGCACGCCCAGCGCGACCTCGGGCGAGAGGTGCGGCTCGGCTTCGCGGAGCGCGGCCGAGTCGAGCACGTCGGCACGGACGCCGATCCCGCGCTGCGAGGTCGCGAACTCCTCGAGGGCATCCGCACCGCCGGGAAAGGCCACGACGATCCCGCCCTTGGACTCGAACTCGGTGGCAGGCTGGCCCGGCACGCGGTCGGCGTCCAGGCGGGCGGCGAGCTCGCGCCAGGCGCGGTTCGCTTCGATGGCCATCAGTGCCTCAGCGCCGGGCTCCTTGTCGGAGACGAGGATGTTGCCCTCGCAGCGGCTGGAGGTCTCCCCCGCCACGCCGGTGCGGTCGACGACGATCACCTCGGCGCCGGCCTCGGTGAGGGCCAGCGCGCACGCGGCGCCGACAGCCCCCGCGCCGATCACGATGATCCGCATCCGCCCCTCCTCCCGATCCGATCTGTACCATGTGACATATTACTCGTCTGGACGTGCTTGCGCCACCCCTCTCGAGGTGATGCAAGCGGCGATCAGCCGCCCAGGTAGGCGTCGATCACGCGGGCGTCGGCCGCGAGCTCCGCGGCGGTGCCCTCCATCGTCGTCCTGCCGGTCTCCACGACGTAGGCGCGATCGGCGATCTTCAGCGCGGCGCGGGCGTTCTGCTCCACGAGCAGCACCGTCGTGCCCTGCGCGTTGACGGCCTGGATGGTCTCCATGACCTGCTTGACCACCAGCGGCGCGAGCCCCATCGAGGGCTCGTCCAGCAGCAGCAGCTTGGGTCCGCCGACGATCGCGCGGCCGATGGCCACCATCTGCTGCTCGCCGCCCGAGAGCGTGCCGCCCTGCTGCTTGCGCCGCTCGGCCAGGCGCGGCATGAGCTGATACACCTGGTCCACGCGCTGCGCGATGAGCTTCTGATCCTTCACTGTGTACCCGCCCAGCAGCAGGTTCTCGTGCACGGTCATCGTGGAGAAGATGCGCCGGCCCTCCGGCACGTGGATGAGTCCGGATGCGACGATGTCCCACGGCTTGGCCGTCGTGAGGTCCATGTCGCCCCAGCGCACCGCGCCGGTCTTCGGGCGCACGAGCCCCGAGAGCATGTTCATGGTGGTGGACTTGCCCGCGCCGTTGTTCCCCAGCAGGCAGACGATCTCGCCGTCGCCCACGTGGAAGCTCAGCTCGCGCAGCGCGTGCACCCGCCCGTAGTAGACGTCGGCGGCGTCGACGATCAGCGCACTCATGAGAGCTTCCCCTTCTTGCCGTCATCCAGCAGCGACAGGTCGACGGTGCCGGTCTGCAGCTTGGTCGGATCCAGCGGCTCGTCCTCCACGCCCAGGTACGCCTCGATCACAACCGGGTCGTTCTTGATCTGATCGGGCGTGCCCACCGCGATCTCCTTGCCGTAGTTGAGCACCACGATGCGCTCGGCCAGGTTCATGATCAGCCCCATGTCGTGCTCGATGAGCACGACGGCCACACCCAGATCCCGGATGCTGCGGATCAGCTGCATGAGGGCCTGCTTCTCATTGAAGTTCAGCCCTGCGGCAGGTTCGTCCAGCAGCAGCAGCTTGGGCGAGGTGGCCAGCGCCCGGGCGATCTCCACCCGGCGCTGCTCGCCGTACGGCAGCTGCGTGACGAACAGGTTCTCGTCGCCCTCGAAGCCCACGAAGTCCAACCAGCCGCGGGCCTGCTCGGCGCATTCCGCCTCGGCGCGGCGGTAGCCGGGCGTGTGCAGGAGCGTGGCCCAGAAGCCCTCGCGGATGTTGGCGTGCATCGCGGTCTTGACGTTGTCCAGCACGCTCAGCTCGCGGAACAGCCGCAGGTTCTGGAACGTGCGCGCCATGCCCCACTTGGTGACCCGGGACGGCAGCACCCGGTAGAACCCGAAGCTCTGCAGCAGGTCGACCAGGCGCAGCGAGCGCCAGAACCCCGGCGCGTTGCGCACGATGTCCTTGCCGTCGAAGACCACCTTGCCCGAGGTGGGCAGGTAGAACCCCGAGATGCAGTTGAACGCACTGGTCTTGCCGGCACCGTTCGGCCCGATCACGGCCAGGATCTCCTCCGACTCGACGGTGAAGCTCAGCCCGTCGACGGCCTTCACGCCGCCGAACTGCAGGCGCAGGTCCTTGACCTCCAGCAGCGTGCTCATCGGGCATCCTCCCCTTCGGCGGTGGTGAGATCCTCGTTCGACGCGGACGACGGCACGGCCATGAACCCGGCCGTCGGCGGCGCGACCGGCCGGTGCTTCTTCAGCCACGGCAGGATAGCGGTGGACGGCCACAGCCCCGCCGGGCGGAACAGCATGACGACCACCAGCAGGATGCCGAAGATCAGGAAGCGCCATTCGGAGAAGTCTCGCAGCAGCTCCGGTGCCAGCGACACGAACAGCGCGCCGATGATCACACCGGGCGTGGAGCCCATGCCGCCCAGCACGACCGCCATCAGGATCAGCGCCGAGTACAGGAACTGGAAGCTGTTCGGGCTGATGGCCGACAGCTGCGTGGCCATCAGCTGGCCCGCGACGCCCGCCCAGACCGCGCCGATGATGTAGGCCGTGATCTTGGCGATGTAGGTGTTGATGCCCATCGCCTCGGCGGCGTCCTCGTCGTCGCGCACGGCCTTCCAGGCGCGGCCCATCTTGCCCTTGGCCAGGCGTCCGGCGCCGATCACGCCGACCAGCACGACGATGGCCGCGACGAAGTAGTAGAACACCACTCGCTGCGGGAACTCGATGCCGAACAGGGTGAAGCCGTCGGCGAAGCTCCAGCTGCCGAACGACCAGGTCGGGATGCCGTGGATTCCGGTGGGGCCGCCGGTGATCTTCAGGTTGTTGGCGGTGATGCGGATGATCTCGCCGAAGCCCAGCGTGACGATGGCCAGGTAGTCGCTGCGCAGTCGCAGCGTCGGTGCGCCGATGATGATTCCTGCCAGGATGCAGGCGAGCACCGTCATGGGCAGCGCCGCCCACATCGGCCAGCCCAGCACCGTGGTGAAGATGCCGGAGACGTAGGCTCCGACGGCGAAGAAGGCGATGTAGCCGAGGTCCAGCAGGCCGGCGTAGCCGACGACCACGTTCAGGCCCATCGCGAACATCACGTAGATGAGGGCGCTCGTGGCCACGGACATCGTGTACCGCGAGGCGTCCATGAACGGCAGTACGACCAGCAGCACGACGCACAGCACGCCGAGCGCCCGCAGGAAGCCCCTGTTGGAGGTGAAGATGCCGCCGGGTGCGGCCGGGCGGTCGAACAGCGGGGACGGTGCGCGCAGCGCGGCATCCGCTTTGCTCTGCAGACGGGACATGTCACATCCTCTCGACGACGCGGGCACCGAGGAGCCCCGTCGGTTTGAACGTGAGGAACAGGATGAGGAAGGCGAACGAGAACACGTCGCGCCATTCGCCGCCGAACCACGCGGAGCCGAACGACTCCAGCAGTCCCAGCAGCAGGCCGCCGAGCATGGCCCCGTACAGGTTGCCGATGCCGCCGATGACGGCGGCGGTGAACGCCTTCAGCCCGATGATGAAGCCCATCAGGAAGTCGATCGAGCCGTAGTACGCGCCGGCCATGACGCCGGCGGCTCCGGCGAGTGCCGATCCGATGAAGAACACCGTCGCGATGACGCGGTTGACGTTCACGCCCATCAGCTGGGCGCCCTGCGGGTCCAGTGCGATGGCGCGCATGGCGCGACCCTCGCGGGTCCGCTCGACGATGTGCGCGAGCACGAGCATGAGGACGGCGGCGATCACGACCAGCACGATCTGCGCCGCCGTGATGCGCATGCCCGCGAAGTCGAATCCGTTCGACGCCAGCCGCACGGGGAAGGCCTCGGGGTTCGGACCCCAGATCTGCCGTGCCGCGTACTCCAGCGTGAACGAGACGCCGATGGCGGTGATCAGCACCGCCAGGCGCGGGCTCGAGCGCAGCGGACGGTAGGCGATGCGCTCGATGACCACGCCGATCAGGCCGGTCATCACCATCGACAGCAGCATGATCACCAGCAGCAGCCCGATGGAGGACTCGTTGGAGATGCCGAAGGACGAGAGGGTGGCGAAGCCGACGAAGGCGCCGAGCATGTAGATGTCGCCGTGGGCGAAGTTCAGCAGCTTGATGATCCCGTAGACCATGCTGTAGCCGAGGGCGACGAGGGCGTAGAACGAGCCGACGATCAGGCCGTTCCAGATGAGTTGCATCACAGGCGGATGTCCTTCCGCGTCAAGGGTGTGCGGAGCCTGAAGCGGGGGCGGCTCGCACCGCCCCCGCTCGCAGGATCAGCCCTGCAGGTCGTCCTTGAGGACGAAGTTGCCCGTGGCCGGGTCGATGCCGACGATCACGAAGCCACCGCCGTTGAGCGTGTGGTCCTTCGTGAAGCTCAGCGGGCCGGCGAAGGTCTTGAATCCCTTCAGGTCCTCGAGCGCCTTGCTGACCTTGGTGAAGTCGGTGCCCTTGGCATCCGTCATCGCCTGCGCGACCACCTTGACGGCGTCGTACGACTGCGTGGAGTACGGGCCGGGCGCAGCGCCGGCCAGCTTCGTGTAGTCGGCGATCCAGCTGTCGGCGCCCTTGATCATGTCGGGCGTCTGCGTGAAGGTGCCCAGCACGTGCTCGGTGTAGCCCTTGCCGGCGATCTGCGCGAACTTCGCGTCGACCGAGCCGTCGCCGACGAGGAACTCACCGGTGTAACCGGCATCCGTCGCCTGGCGGACGATCAGGCCGCCCTCCTGGTAGTAGCCGGTCCAGTAGACGAGCGCGGGCTTCTTGTTGGCCAGCTGCGTGGCCACCGAGGAGTAGTCGTTCTCGCCGGGGGTGACGGTCGCCTCGAACGAGACGGTCAGGCCGGCCTCCTTCGCCTGCGTCACGAACGAGGTGGCGAGGTCGGCGGAGTACGCGCTGGCGTCGTTGATGGCGGCGACGTCGGTGAGGCCCGCCTTCTTGGCGTACTTCACCGCTGCGGCGGCCTGCTGCGTGCCGGTGCCGTTGATGAGGAAGACGCCGGGGAGCTTCTGCTTGACCAGCTCGTTGGAGTTGGCGGCCGGGATCACCATCGGGACCTTGGCCTCGTTGAAGATCGGCAGGGTCGGCAGCGTCGCGCCGGAGCAGTATCCGCCGACGGATGCCGAGATGCCCTCGGTCACGAGCTTGTTGGCCGCTGCGACCGCGGTGGTCGCGTCGCAGGCGCCGTCCTCGACGATCAGCTCGAGCTTGCGTCCATCGACGCCGCCCTTCGCGTTGATCTCGTTGACGGCCAGCTGCGCGCCGTTCTTCATGTAGTCGCCGAAGGCCGATTCACTGCCCGAGAACGGGCCGATCATGCCGAGCTTGATGGGGCCGTCGGAGTTTCCGGAATCTCCGGAGTCACTGCTGCCGAGGCCGCTGGAGCAGCCTGCTGCGGTGAGGATGATCGCGCCGGCGACGGCGGCGATGGACAGTGCGCGTCGGATGCGCGGGGTTCGGGTTTGCATGTGCTTGTCCTCCTGGGGTGCGTCATTGCAGTACCGCCAATAGCACGTGACACATTACCGTCCGGGATGCGGTTGCGGAACCCTCCGAGATCGATCCGTGATCCTAGGAACCGAGTTCCCACCCGTGGACACGATCAATCCTCGTCGCGTCCGCTCCACACGCCGCCGACGTGGCGGATGTGCTGGCGCATCAGCGCCTCGGCATCCTCGCCCCGACCCGCCACGAGCAGGTCGACCAGCTCGGCGTGCTCGAGCGAGGTGGAGATCAGCGCATCCGTCTCAGCCAGGTGCACCAGACCCACCAATCGGGTCTGCTGGCGCAGCTCGCGCACGGTCTCGACGAGCTTGCGATTGCCGGTGGCCTCGAGGATGCGCAGGTGGAACGCCGTGTCGGATGCCAGGTACTCGTCGAAGTGCGCGGCCTTGGCGGCCGAGACGATGCGGTCGGCGGTCTCGCGCAGCTCTCTGACCGTGGCCTCATCGAGGGTGCCGGCGACCTGGCGCATGGGCGGCGCCTCCAGCAGCATCCGCACCTCGCTGAGCTCGCGCAGCTCGTCGGGCGAGACCTCGGTGACTTCGAAGCCGCGGTTGCGGATGGGGCGCAGGAACCCACGGCGGGCGAGGTTGAGCATGGCCTCGCGCACGGGCGTCGCGCTCACGCCGAAGTCGCCGGCGAGCGTGGGGACCGTCAGCACCTGGCCGGGCGGGATCTCGCCCGAGACGATGCGGGACGCGAGCTGCCCCTCCACCTGCTCGCGCAGGCTCTCGGCGGGTGAGAGAAGGGTGCCGAAGCCGCTCATCGCTCGCCCCCGGGAAGATCAGTCATGCGTCATATGGTACCGGCGACGGCCGTCACCGGACCGAAACGACCTCCGCATGAGTCCGACGTGTCCTCCGCCTGATGGGTCTGCGCTGCGCGCGGTGGACTGCCGCACGAGGCGCACGGCATCTGCACTCTAGGCTCGACGCATGGACTGGCGCGAAGATCGGATCGGGGCGGCGGCGCGTGGGGAGATCCCGATGCTGCTGGCGGAGACGCCGGCAGGGTGCGCGCCCTGCGGCTGGAAGGAGGTTGGGGTCATGCGTCCAGGGCATCAGCGCGTCGGCGGCCCGCTTCGTAAGCTGATCGGGACGAAAGGACCCCGGATGCGCATGGTTCGCCGTTTCACCGGAATCGCACCTCAACCGTGGGCCAACGGCCGCGGGAGCACCAGGGTGCTGTTCGACGATGCCGCCGCGGGCGCATGGACGTGGCGGATCAGCATCGCCGACCTCGCGGGTCCTCAGCCCTACAGCAGCCTTCCCGGCGTGCAGCGGTTCCAGCTCTCCCTCGGTCCGGGCGATCTCACCCTCAGGGTGAACGACGCGTCCGCCGTGCTCCACCCGCTCCAATGGTGGGGGTTCGCCGGCGAGGATCGCGTCACGGCGATGCCCGACGCAGCAGGGCTCCGTGCCCTGAATCTCTTCGCCCGTCGGGACCGGTGGGTGGGTTCGCTCTCGACAGCATCCGATGAAGAGATCACCGTCACCGGAGCGGGGATCGACGTCGCCGTCGCACTGCCCGGCGACGTCGGAGGCACGGTTCATGCGGTCGCAGGACGCCCTGTCGCACCACTGGATTCGATGCTGCTCGATCCGGGTGCGACGGCGCTCGAGGGCGCGTTCGCCGTCCTGCGTCTCGTGCCCGTGCGCTGACGGCGTCGTGATGCCGGTCGCCGAAGTCTCCCTGCGGATGGCGCGCTACGCGTCGTCGAGGTCCTGCAGCACCCGAGCGAGCGCCAGGGTGCCGGCGGTTCGGTCCGCCGGCTCCGCGGTCTCCTCAGGCGCGTGCGACACCCCTGTGGGGTTGCGCACGAACAGCATCGCGGTCGGGACCTTCGCGCTCAGCACCCCGGCATCGTGACCTGCCCCCGTCGGAAGCATCGGAACGCCCTCCCCCAGGCTCCGGCGCAGCCGCTCGTTCAGCTCGGGGCTGAAGTCGACTCGACCGCTGTAGGACTCCTCGATGATCGTCACCGTGCAGCCCTCGATCGCCGCCGCATCCTGCGCCGCGGCAGACGCGGCATCCAGAAGCGTCTTCGCGTCGGCGTCGCCCTCTCCGCGCAGGTCCAGCCACATCGCCACCCTCGAGGCGATGACGTTCGTGCCGCCCGGGACGGGTTCGATCCGGCCGACCGTGCAGCGCGACGGCGCATCACGATCGCGCAGCCGTGCTATGTCGCGCACTGCTATCGCGGTGCGCGACGCGGCGACGAGCGGGTCCGCCCGATCCGCCATGCGCGTCGCCCCGGCGTGGTTGCCCTGACCGTGGAACTCGAAGCGCCATCGCCCGTGGGCGAGGATGCTGGTGCCGATGCCGATGCCGGCCCCGAGGTCGATCAGAGCACGACCCTGCTCGACGTGGAGCTCCACGAAGGCGCCGATCCGGCGCAGAGCCGCGTCGTCGCGGCCGAGGTGCCGGGGGTCCAGCCCGATCCGGGACGCCGCTTCCGCGAAGGTCATGCCGTCGCGGTCCGTGAGTGCGGCCACACGGGCCGGATCGAGCGAACCGGCGAGCAGACCGGAGCCGAGGCAGGCCGCGCCGAAGCGCGAGCCCTCTTCCTCGGCGAACATGGTCACCGCGAACGGCCGGGTCGGCCGCCATCCGTCGGTCTGCAGCCGTCCGACTGCGGCGAGCGCGGACGCGACGCCGAGCGGCCCGTCGAGTTCACCCCCACCGGGCACGGAGTCGAGATGGCTCCCGGTGACCACGGCGTCGTCGCCGGGGGCACCCCACCACGCCCAGATGTTCCCGTTGCGATCATGCTCGACGTCGAGGCCCAGCCGCCGGGAGTGCTCGGTGAACCACTCCCGCAGTTGCATGTCGGAGTCGTCGAACACGTGCCGCGAGAATCCGCCGCGCTTGGCGTCGCGCCCGATGGCGGAGATGTCCCGCAGCAGGGCGTTCACGTCTGTCTCAGGCATCCTCAGGCCTCTCCGTGAAGTCGCACAGCCGCGACGAGCAGGTCGGAGAGCTTCACCAGATCATCGACCGCGATGCGCTCCTGCGGGGTGTGCATGTCGAACATACCGCCGGTGAGAGTCACAGCGGCGATGCCGGCCTGCGACAGCGCGTTGGAATCGGACCCGCCCAACGGCGACGAGCGCCGAGGGGCGATTCCGACGGCTCGCAGGGCATCCTGCGCCAGGCGCACCGCCGGATGCTCGTCGCCATGCGCGAACGAGCGGTAGAGCACGTCGGTCCTGATCTCGACCGTGCAGCCGGTCGGCTCCACGGACGCCCGGACGGCCGCGATCAGGCGGTCGAGGTGTGCCGTCGCTTCGTCGTGGTCGATGCCGCGCACCTCGAGTTCGACCTCGACATGCTCTGCGACCACGTTCACACCGGAGCCGCCCTTGATCAGACCGACGTTCGACGACACCCCGGGCGGCGTCGACGGTAGAGCGTGCAGTGCTTCGGCGGCGGCGAGGATCGCGTTCCTGCCGAGCTCGGGGAGCGAGCCGTGTGCCGACCGCCCGGTGATCTGAACGGTCACGTGCAGATAGCTGGGCGACTGGGCGGCGACCGCGCCGATCGGCCCGGACTCATCGATGATGATGCCGCGCCGCGACTTCAGGATCGACAGATCAGCGGCTCTCGCACCCACCAGCCCGCGCTCCTCCTGCACGGTGAGGAGGATCTCGACCGCAGGATGCGGGACCCTCTCGTCGCGGAGCCGGCGAACGGCATCCAGGATGGCCGCGACCGCGGCCTTGTCGTCGGCACCCAGGATCATGCCCTCGGCGACCCGCACCACGCCGTCACGCACCTCGCCACGCACGACGGGCCCGCACTCGACTGTATCGATGTGCGCGCACAGCAGCAGCGGGGCGGATGCCGAACCGTCGGTGGCCGGCACGAAGCCGTAGAGGTTGCCGGTGTCGCCTTCGATCCTGGCGGCGACGTCGTCCTCGATCAGCTGCACCCCCAGTGCGGCGAACCGCGTGATGAGCTCGTCCGCCATGGCGCGTTCCCGACCCGACGGCGACGGGATCGCCACGAGTTCGAGGAACGTCGTGGCCACCTCGGGGAGGGCATCGCTCATCGAAGGGCCCTGATCGCCTGCTCCAGCCTCGCACCCGTGTCGCCTGCGACGAGGTGCACCCGATCGTCGACGATGACATCGCCGCCGGTGACGACCGTGGTGATGTCGGAGCCGGTGGCGGCGAAAAGCGTGTGGGCGAGCGGTTCGGCGCCTCGAGCGCCCGCCGTGCGCGGGGATCCAAGGTCGACCGCGACGAAGTCGGCGAGCCGGCCCGCTTCGATCCTGCCCGCGTTCCACCCGAGCGAGGCGGAGCCCGCTTCGGTGAGCATCCGGGCGAGCGCCGGCACGGAGAAGTGGCCACGGTGCTGCGTGATCAGTCTGAGGTCCAGCTCGACCGCACGCGTCTCCTCGAGCAGGTCGATGATCATGTGCGCGTCGCTTCCGACCACGATGGGCGAGCCTGCATCGGCCAGACGCTTCGCCGGGCCGATGCCATCGCCCAGGTCGCGTTCCGTCGTGCAGCACATCGAGATGTGCGTGCTGGTCGAGCCGAGCGTCTGGATGTCCTCGTCGGTGAGGTGCGTGGCGTGCACCGCCGTGGTGCCCGGCCCCCAGACGCCCGCTTCGGCCAGCAGTTGGGTCGGTGTGAGCCCGAACGCGTCGACCGCGGCCTGGTTCTCGGCCGGCTGCTCCGACAGGTGCACATGCAGGGGGATGCCATGTTCGCGGGTGAACGCGGCGATCGGCGCGAAACCGCTGCGCGGAACGGCGCGCACACTGTGGATCGCGGCGCCCACGCGCAGCCTGGGGGTGGGCTCCAGCTTCGACACCCGGTCGATCCAGGCGTCGACCGAACGGTCGTCGAAGCGCTTCTGCGTGCCGGTGAGCGGCGCGCCGTGCACGTCGGCCTGAAGGTAGCAGGTGTCGAGCAGGGTCATCCGGATCCCGGCGTCCGCCGCCGCACGGGCGACCGCATGGCCCATGGCGTTCGGATCCTCATACGGTGAGCCGTCCGCATCATGGTGCACATAGAAGAACTCGCCGACCTGCGTGATGCCGCTCAGCGCCATCTCGGCGTAGGTCGCGAACGCCAGGTCGTAGAGCGTCTCCGGCGTGAGTCTGTTCGCGACGTCGTACATCAGGTCGCGCCACATCCAGAAGTCGCCGACACCCGTCTGACTCTGCCCGCGGATCGCCCGGTGGAAGACGTGCGAGTGCGTGTTCGAGAAGCCCGGAAGCACCAGCCCGCGCAGTTCGCGGGCGCCTGGCGGGCGTTCGGCATCCGGACTGACCCGGGTGATGATCTCGCCCTCGGTCTCGATCAGAACGTCGCGCTCGACACCATCGCCACCCAGCCATGCGAACTCCGCGAACCACTGCTTTCCCATGTCAGTTCTCCTTGATCACTTCTCCGCGTGCGATGACGGTGCGCACGGAGTTCGCCCCGATGCGGTACGCCAGATGCTCGTACCGCGGGATGTCCACGATGATGACGTCCGCCTGCATGCCCGGTCGCAGCGATCCGACCCGGTCGGCGCGACCCAGGGAGCGTGCCGAACCGTAAGTCGCGCCTCGAACAGCCTGCGCAGGGGTGAGCCCGCCGGTACGACACGCCATCGCGATGACCAGCTGCATGCTGGCGACATGGCATCCGGGGCAGATGTCGGTCGCGAGGGCGAGTTCCATCCCGGCCTCGATCGCCCGTTTCGGGTCGAAAGGCTGGGGGTGGTGCACGGAGTACTCCAGGCACGGCATGTAGACGCCGACCGCGCCCACCTCGGCGAGGGCCCTCAGCTCGGCATCCGTCGTGTAGTTCAAGTGGTCGACGCTGATCGCCCTGTGCGCGACCGCGAGTTCGGCCGCACCCGTGTGTCCGTAGGCGTCGAGGTGCAGTTTGACCGGCAGCCCGGCGGCGGCGGATGCCGCGAAGATCCGGTCGGTCTGCTCGTACGTGTAGTAGCCGTCGTCGCAGTAGACATCGCAGGCATCGGCGAGTCCCTGCTCGGCGATGCCCGGCAGCATGGCGACGATGTCGTCGATGTAGGCCTCCTCGCCGCCGTCGGGCGGGAAGGCGTGCGCGCCGAGGAATGTCGAGGAGAGGTCGATGGGGAGGGTCTCCGCGAGGCGGCGGTTGACCTCCAGCAGCCGGTGCTCATCAGCGGCGGTGAGTCCGTAGCCGGTCTTGCTCTCGATCGTGGTGGTGCCGGCGGCGATCATGTCGTGGATGCGCGTGCGTGCCGCGTCGATGAGCTCGGCCGCCGACGCCGCCCTGGTCTGACCGACCGTTCCGGCGATACCGGCCGGAGCCCCGGCGGGAAGCGGAGTGCCGCCGACCTTCGCCGTGTACTCGTCGACTCGGTCACCACCGAAGACCACGTGGGTGTGACCGTCGACGAAGCCGGGCATCACCACGCATCCGGCGGCATCGATCGTCCGGCGCCCGCGGTAGCCGGACACGTCGCCCACGGCGACGATCCTCCCGTCATCGATGGCGACCCCGCCGCCGAGGATGCGGCCGACGAGGTCGGCCGCATCCTCGGCGATGGTCAGCAGCTCCGCAGAGCCGGTGACGACGAGATCGACATCGATGCGCTCAGGCTGAGGCACCGTCAGGTCCGAAGGTCGCCGTCGGCGTCCACCACAGCGGAATGGTGAGTCCCTGCGAAGGGCCGACCGTGTCGGCGACCTGCTTCGCGCGGGCGTAGCCGGACTGCGCGTGACGAACCACACCGATGCCGCTGTCGACCGTGAGAGCGGCCTTGAGGCGGAACGCCGCGACATCCGTGCCGTCGGCGATCATGGTGACACCGGTGTGCACCGAGTCGCCCATCGCGTAGTTGGCCTGGATGGCGATGAGATCGCACATCCCGGAGGCGTTGAGCAGGCCGTTCAGGTACGGCCAGTCCGAGATCAGGTCGGACTCGTCGGGCATCTTCTCCGACTCGAAGGTGGGGTTGATGATCGATCCGGAGTCGAGGTTGTCGCGGGAGAAGGCCACCGGCCCCTTGACCTCGCCGCGCTTGATGAGTTCGTTGACCGCGAGGCCGAACGCCTTGCGCTGCCCGAAGCCGAGGTAGCAGACGCGAGCCGGCAGGCCCTCGATCGGAACGTGCTGACGGGCGAGGGAGATCCACCGGGTGACGATGTCATCGTCGGGGAACATCTCCAGCGCCAGATCGTCGAGCCGCTTCAGGTCCTCAGGGTCGCCTGAGGTGCAGGTCCAGCGGAACGGTCCGCGCCCTTCGAGGAAGAGGGGACGCAGGTACGCCGAGACGAATCCGGGGATCTTGTATGCCTGATCGAACCCGGCCAGTTCGCTCTCGCGGCGGATCTGGTTGCCGTACTCGAACGTCGGGACGCCCATGTCGAAGAACCTGTTCATGGCGGTGAGCTGACGCACCATGGCCTGACGCGATTCGGCGAAGTACGCGTCTCGGTCGCGCTTGCGGTACTCCTCGGCCTCGAGCACGGTGTGACCGATCGGCACGTAGGCGACCGGGTCGTGCGCCGGGGTCATCTCGGTGACGACATCCGGCCGGAAGTCGTTCTCGAGGCAGTACTCGAACAGCTCTGTGGCGTTGGCGACGACGGCGATGCCGAGCGGCTTCTTCGCCGCGGCCGCCTCCTTGGCGAGCTCGATCGCGTGCGGGATCGAGTCCGCGAGCACGTCGGCGTACCCGACGCGGATGCGGTTGTCGATGATGCGCTTGTCGACGTCGGCGCAGATGGCGACGCCGCCCAGCATGGTCATGGCGCGCGGCTGGTTGCCGCCCATGCCGCCCATGCCGGCGCAGACGAGGACCTTGCCCTCCCAGGTGCCGTCGAGGTGGATGTTAGCGACGGAGCGCAGCGTCTCGAACGTCCCCTGGATCACGCCCTGGGTGCCGATGTACTCCCACGGCGAGGCCGTGTACTGCGCGAAGATCGTCAGGTTCTTGTCGTGCAGCTCGTAGAACGTCTTCCAATCCGGACGCACGAAGTTCGTCGTCGCCATGACGACGCGCGGTGCCAGCTCGTGCGTCTCGAAGACGGCCACGGGCATGCCCGACTGCACCACCAGGGTCTCGTCGTCCTCGAGGTTCTTGAGCGCATCGATGATGGCGTGGTACGACTCCCAGTTGCGGGCGGCCTTGCCGATGCCGCCGTACACCACGAGCTGCTCGGGGTGCTCCGCGACCTCCATGTTGTTCTCGAGCATCCGCAGGATCGTCTCCTGCTTCCAGCCCTTGCAACGCAGGGTCTCACCGCGCTGCGCCTTGACCTCGTAGAGGATCTCCGGCGCCACTGCGGGCGGTTCACCGAACTTCACACCGGTGGCGTTCCCGCCCGGATGCTTCGTGGTGATCGTTGCCACTTCGTCCTGTGCGATGGTCATGATGCTGCTCCTTGCTTGTTGTTGATCGCGCCGCGCACTGCTTCGAGCACGGCGCCACTGTGGACGAGTTCGATTGCGGCCCGAACCCGCGGATACAGGACGACGTCCTGCGTGATGAAGTCGAGGGGACGCCCATCGGCCGACCGGGTGGAGCGCACGAGCTCGAGCACCGCTCGAGTGGCCGGGGCGAGCGCGTCAGTGGTCAGGCCCAGCACCTGCAGGCGCAGCTCCAGAGCCTGCGCCGCCATCAGCAGTTCGATGCCGATGACCCCCTCGATGTTGGCGACCACCTGGCGCGCGTGGCGGCCGGCGTTGTTCGCCATCGACACGTGGTCCTCCTGGTTGGCACTGGTCGGGATCGAGTCGACGCTGTCCGGGTGCGCGAGGGTCTTGCAGTCGGAGACGAGAGCTGCGGCCAAGTACTGCGGCAGCATGAAGCCGCAGTCGATGCCGACCTTCTCACTCGCGATCAGATAATCGGGAAGGCCGCGGTTGAGCGTGCCGTCGGTGAGGCGGAAGATGCGCCGCTCGGCGATGTTGCCGATCTCCGTGGTGACGATCGAGATGAAGTCCGACGCGAACGAGACGTACTCGGCGTGGAAGTTCCCGCCCGAGACCGCCTTGAGGCTGCGCGTGGCCGGCAGGTCGGTGAAGATCAGCGGGTTGTCCGTGGCCGCGTTGATCTCGGTCTCGATGATGCCGCGCGCGAAGTCGAGAGTGTCTTTGACCGGACCGAGCACCTGAGGCGTGCAGCGCAGGGAGTAGGCATCCTGCGGCGGCTGTCCCACCGGGTCGTCGTGCTCGGACCCGTCGATGAGCCGGCTGCCGTCGAGCAGTTCGCGGATACGGGTTGCGACCGCGATCTGCCCCTTGTGTCCCCGCGCCTCGTGGATCTGCGGGAGGAATGCATCCCCGAAACCGGTGAGCGCTTCAATGGACATGGCCGCAGTGATCTGCGCGGTCTCCAGCACGTTGATGGCGTCGGCCAGCGCGAGCCCCGCCTGCGCAGTCGAGAACGAGGTCCCGTTCGTGAGCGCGAGGCCCTCCTTCGGGCCGAGCACGATGCGGTCGATTCCCGCATGCTGCATCGCTCGGATGCCGGAGACGACCTCGCCGTCGAGGAACGCCTCGCCGCTGTCGGCTTCGACGTCCTCCCCCTTGCCCTTGGACATGACGATCGCGAGGTGGGCGAGCGGGATGAGGTCGCCGCTGGCGCCGAGCGAGCCGTATTCGGGGACGGCCGGGTGCACGTGCTTGTCGAGCATGTCGAGAAGCGTCTGCGGCACCACGAGGCGGACGGCCGAGTAGCCGCGGGTGAGGCTCACGGCCCGGACCAGCATGGAACCGCGCACCACATCCTCATCGAGGTAGCGTCCGATGCCGCTGGCGTTGGACAGGATGAGCCGGCGGGAGAGCTCGTAGGCATCCTCGATGTCCCCGAAGGCCTGGCGGCCGGCGAGCGAGCCGAAACCGGTGTTGATGCTGTACACCGGCGCGACCTCTTCACCGGCGCGCATCGCGTCGGTGATGTCGGTGAGCCAGCTCTCACTGCCGGCCATGGCCGTGATGGCTTCGGGAGCGATGCGCACCCCGGCGTCACCTCGCACGACGGCGAGGAATTGCTCGAGAGTGATGGGCTGAGCCCCGATGGTGATGGCAGTCATTTCGCTCCTTTCAGAAGAGAACCTAGATTGGCTTTTCGACATGTACAAATGGTGATTCTCATATTTTGATAACGCGTCACTCCCGCACCTTCGCTAGGAAGGACCGGGTCCTCTCGTGCTGCGGGTCGTCGATGACCTGGCTGGGCGGGCCGCTCTCGACGAGGAGACCATCGGCCATGAAATGGACGACGTCTGCGACGTCGCGCGCGAAGCCCATCTCGTGAGTGACGACGACCATCGACATGCCCCTGCCGGCGAGATCCTTCATGACGTCGAGCACTTCGCCGACCAGCTCCGGATCCAGCGCCGACGTCGGTTCGTCGAACAGCATCAGCTCGGGGTCCATGCATAGCGCACGAGCGATCGCGACGCGCTGCTGCTGCCCCCCGGACAGCTGAGCCGGGTAGCGGTCCACCTTGTCGAGCAGACCGACCCGGCTCAACAGCTCACGGGCCGTGCGGACGGTGTCCGCCTTGTTGGCGCGCCTGGTGACGAGCGGCCCTTCGATGACGTTCTCGAGCACGGTGCGATGCGGGAACAGGTTGAACTGCTGGAAGACCATGCCGATCGCCGCGCGCGCCTTCGCGATCTCGCGGCCCTTGAGCTCATGCAGCCTGCTGCCGACGCGTCGGTAGCCCACGCGCTGACCCGCCACCCACATCTCGCCGCCGTCGATCTTCTCCAGGTGGTTGATGCAGCGCAGGAAGGTGCTCTTGCCGGATCCGGAGGGCCCGAGCAGGCACGCGACGCTTCCGCGGGGGATGTCGAGACTGATGCCCTTGAGCACCTCCACATGTCCGTAGCTCTTCCTCACTTCGATCGCGCGGAGCATGGGTTCGTACGCGTTCATGCCTTGACTCTCCTTTGCGTCGCGATGGCCTCGGTGACCGTCATGGCAGGCTTCTGCACGCGCACCGTCTGCTCGAACCCGCGGCCGACGCGCTTCTCGATGTAGTGCTGAGCGATGGAGAGCACCGCTGTCATCACCAGATACCAGATCGCCGCGACGATGAGCATCGGAATGGTCTCGAAGGTCCGTGCGTAGATGCTCTGCGTTGCGGTCATCAGCTCCGAGTAGCCGATCACCAGAACGAGCGAGGTGTTCTTCAGCATCCCGATCACCTCGTTCCCGGTCGGCGGGATGATGACTCGCATCGCCTGCGGCAGCACGACGCGGAACATCGCCTGCATCCGGGTCATGCCGATCGCCTCGGCCGCTTCGGTCTGTCCGCGGGGCACGGCGATGATGCCGGCGCGAACGATCTCGCTCATGTACGCGCCCTCATTCAGAGAGAGGCCCAGCAGGGCTGCTGTGAGCGGCGTGATCAATGAGTTCGTGTCGAAGTGGAGCCATTCGGGTCCGAACGGCACTCCGAGCACGATCTTCGGGTACAGCGCCGACAGGAAGAACCAGAACAACAGCTGCACCAGCAGCGGAGTGCCGCGGAAGAACCAGGAGTACAGCCAGGCCGCGCCGGCGACGATCGGGTTCGGCGACAGCCGCCCGACCGCGAGCAGGATGCCGAGCACGATGCCGATCAGCATCGACGCACCCGTGAGCATCAGTGTGGTCATCAGGCCGGCCACGATGGGAGGAGCGAAGAGGTACTGCGCGACCACGTCCCAGCCGAAGCGTTCGTTCGCGACCATGCTGATTCCGATCAGCGCCGCGATCACGAGCATCACGACGGCCGCCGCCCAGCGTCCGGGGTAACGAGCCGGGACGACCGTCAGGTCGTCCCGGCTCCGATCGAGGTCGGTCATTACTTGGTTCCATTGATGGCGAACTCGGTCACGGCGCCGCCATCCTGCTGGTACTTCTTCAGGATCTCGAGGTAGCGACCGCTCTTCTCGACAGCGACGAGCGCCTTCTGGAAGACCGGGATGAGTGCGCTGTTCTTGGGGAACACGATGCCGAACGGACCCGCCTGATACGGCGGCAGCACTGTCAGACCTGCCTTGCTCTGAGCTGCGACGTAGGACGCGGCGGTGTAGTCGAAAAGTCCGGCGTCTGCCCGACCGTTCTGCACCGCGAGCACAGCCTGGCTCTGGCCGGGGTAGATGGTGCTCTTGATGGGCTGCTTGCCGTCCGCGACGCACTTCTCGCTGGCGCTCGCGGCGTCATCGACCTCCGTGGTGCCCTGCACGACGGCCGCTTCCTTGCCGCACAGGTCGGCGAGAGTCTTCACGGACCCGTCGGTGTTCGGAGGCAGCATGATCGAGCCGCCGGCATTGAAGTAGTCGAGGAAGTCGACCTGCTGCTGCCGCTCGACCGTGTCGGACATGGCCGACATCGCCAGCTTGTAGCGGTCGCCGGTCAGTCCCGGGATGATCGCGTCGAACGAGATGTGGTTGAAGTTCAGCTTCACCCCGAGCTGCTTCTCCAGCTCATCAGCGATATCGCGGTCGATCCCGATCACGGTCTTCCCGTCGGTGTCGAAGGACTCGAACGGCGGGTATTCGACGTTGCTGGCGACTTCGATCACGCCGGCCTTCTGCACGTCGGTCGGCAGCTGGCTGAACAGCGGCGCCTCGGCACCGGCAGCCGCCGTCGGCTCGGGGGCGGAGGCGGAGGCGGAGCAGCCTGCGAGCACGAGAACTGCGGGTACCGCGACGGCGACGGACGCGAGGACGCCCCGCCGTAGTGTGGACTTGAGCATGAGCAAATCTCCTTCGTTGGAGCCCCTGAGCGGGAGCGAGTGTTCGTGAATCACTGCGGTTCGGGCGACGATCACCGCGCGACGATGCAGCGGTGTTCTGGAACCGTAGGTGTGCCCGGGGGCACACTGAAGGAGCGATTTCCACATGTTGAGAACGCGCGCGTTCAGCCGTCGTCGACGACGTCACGCGGCGCGCGGGGATGCGCCGTGCGGGGTCGGGATGCTCGTCGCATCCGCTGGCTACACCGCCTCGGACAGCAGCTTCACCCCCGCGCGCAGCGCGGTGATCGCCTGCTGGCGCCAGGCCGCGCTGGAGCACCGCGTCTCGGGGCCGGCGACCGCGAGCGAACAGATGATCTCACCCTTGGAGAAGACTGGAAGGGCGACCGCGACCGCGCCCTGGTTCAGCTCGCCGCGAGAGATCGCATATCCGCTCTGGCGGATCTGGTCGAGATGCCGCAGCAGGTCGGGGCGAGTCAGCGTGTTGTGGGTGTAGCGCGGCATCGAGTGCTCCAATACGTTGTCAATCACTGATTCGGGCGCGAACGCGAGCAGCGCCCGCTGGCCGGCACCCGCGTGCAGTGGCAGCAGCTGATTGACTTTGAATGCGTAGCGCAGGGGGTGAGGAGAGACCGCCTGGCGCAGGCAGATCGCGTGGATGCCAGAGCGCACGGTCAGCACGGCCGTCTCGGATGTCGCATCGACGATGGACTCGAGGATCGAGCCGCCGATCTCTGCCAGCCTGGCATGAGACAGGTACTGGCCGGACAGCTCGATCAGCCGCCACCCGGGAAAGTAGTTCCCGTTGCGCACCTCGACCAGGTCGAGTTCACGCAGACTCCGGATGTAGCGATAGACCGTACTCACCGGGATTTCGAGGTCCGCCGCGACCGACTCGACGCTGGTCTCCCCTGCCAACGCGATCTGGATCATCACGGCAAGCCCGCGCTCGAACGAGGTGGAGGTTTCTGCGTGCGCCTTTGCCATGGGTAAGACCCTAGTGCGAGTGCGCTCGGCTGCGGTCCGGCGCATCGCTGCCCACCCGTCGCCGTGGCGCACACGCCGCGTTCTCACCCCGCGAGGCGAACATCTGCGACCCGCGAAGCGCGGTATTCGAAGCGAGCACTCGAAGCGGGCGTATCGGGGCGGACGGCGCCGAGGCCGGATCAGGCCGCGGTGCGGCGCAGTTGCACCGTGCATTCATCGGGGCGGGCGGCGGCGCGCACGCAGTCCGCGGCCAGGGGTCCTCCGGCCTGGGTCAGCACGCCCTGCATGAGCCCGAGGTGCACCTGGCACAGGACCGGCCGGTGCTCGGGGCGGCTGGCGACATGCGGGCACGGCGTCAGCTCGACGGTGAGCGCGTCCTCGTCGATGACGGGCTCGAAGCCGCTCTCCTCGAGGTGGTCGATGAGGGCGTCGAGCTGGTAGGTGGCATCCCGGCCCAGCTCCGACTCACCCTCGTCCATGATCCGGCGGATCATGTCGCCGCGTCGTGCAGCCGCGGCGACCTTGTCACGGGCGACGGGGCTGGACGCCTCGGGTTCACCGGTGGCCGCGGCGTACAACGTGCGCGGGCGGCCGCGCGTCGTGCGATGCTCGATGGAGGGGATGACGTAGCCGCCGTCGATCAGCCGCTGCAGATGCTCGCGCACAGTGTTGGCATGCAGGCCGGTGGCCTCGCACAGCTCGCCGATCGTGAGCTCGGGGCGACCGCGCTCCGCGCGCCCGTGCTGGGCATCCGCCTCGAAGAGCAGATGCAGGATCTGCACCCGCGAGTAGCTCGAGATAGGCCCGTAAGCGACCCCTCCGCCTGTCATGCACTCATCATGACAGACACCCGACACGCCCGGCCGGAAACGGGCCGTGAATAATCACGGCCTCCGCAACCGCGCAGGATCAGGCGCCGCGCCGACGGGGTCCCAGCCGCGCTTGGGCGACTGAGAACCGCGGTGCTCGTCCCGCGACCGGTACACGATGTAGGGCCGGAACAGGTATCCGACCGGCGCGGAGAACACGTGCACGAGGCGTGTGAACGGCCACAGCGCGAAAAGGATGCAGGCGGTCAGCACGTGCAGCTGGAACAGCAGCGGCACGTCGACCATCAGCTCCGGCCGCGGACGGAAGATCAGCGCCTCGCGGATCCACGGCGAGATGGTCTCGCGGTAGCGGAACCCCGGCCCGAACACCTGATACACGACCGTGGCCGCCGTGCCGAACAGCAGCGTCGCGCCGAGGAAGACGTACATCACCTTGTCCATCACGGTGGTCGCGAGGAACACCGCCGGCACCGTGCGCCGTCGGAAGATCAGGATCGCGAGCCCCGCCAGCGTCAGGACCGCCGCGAACGACCCGAGCACGGTGGCGCCGATGTGGTAGATCTCCTCGCTGATGCCGATGGCGTACAGCCACTCGCGCGGGATGAACAGGCCGACCGCGTGCCCTGCGATCACCATCAGGATGCCGAAGTGGAACATCGGCGAGCCCCACCGCAGCAGCCGGTTCTCGTAGGTCTGCGACGAGCGGGTGGTCCACCCGAACTTGTCGTAGCGGTAGCGCCAGATGTGCCCGACGATGAAGATCGCCCCGCACATGTACGGCAGCGCCACCCACAGCAGGATCTGCATGGTGCTCACGGCCGGTCCCCCGTTCCGATCAGTCCGGTGCTCACCGGCATCGAGTTCCCCATCGGCCGGTAGGTCGGCATGGGCAGGCTCAGTCCCACGGTCTCGGTCGGCGGCCCCTCGTTCACCAGCGCCGCGACGCGCTCGCGGATGCGCTGATCCACCTTCGGCAGCGACAGCGTGACGGCGCGCACCACGCCCGCCCACGGCGAGTCCATGCCCTCCAGCGCCGCGCGCAGCACCTCGATGCCGTCACGATGCGCCGAGAGCACGGCATCCGCGACATCGGATTGCGACCGGGCCGAGAACTCCAGCACCGCCGGCAGGTAGTCCGGCAGCTCGTCGGCGTCGAACTCCCACCCTGCCGCGCGGTACGCGTCGAGGAACGTCACCAGCGCCGTGCCGCGCCGACGCGTGTCGCCGGTGGCGTAGTAGCTGAGGTACAGCGAGCACTTGCGCTTGAGATCGAAGGTGGTCACGTACATCTTCTGCAGAGCGGATGCTCCGCTCTCGCGCGCCGTGCGCAGCAGCTCGCCCAGCGGTTCGCCGACGGATGCCGGCAGAGCCGCCGCATGCGCTTCGAAGACCGGCAGGCGCTCGAACCACTGCGCGTCGGGATAGTCCAGCAGCAGCGAGGCCAGCATGTGCACGGTGCGGCGCTGCTCACGCGTGAGCGATGCCGGGGCCAGGGCCTCCGGCAGCGCGCGGCGAGGCGTGACCCGCCCCGGCAGCAGGCTGGTCATGACTCGTCCTCGTACGTCCGCTCGGCAGCCCGTTCACCCTCGGGCGGGAACAGTCCCTGCGGCCGGCCGTTGCCGTCCCAGTTCAGCAGGTTGATCCGCCCCGGAGTGGACGGCTGGTCGGCGGTCTGCCGGTCCGACAGCGCGTGGAAGTTCTCCACCGCCACCGGCACCGCGTGCCCGCTGGCCGCGCCGAACGGCCCGCCGGCACCGCCCATGCCCGGCCCGCCCTCGAAGTCCAGCGAGCAGGCCATCTCCTCCAGGTCGTGCGCCTGCTCGTGGTGGGCGGCGGGGATGACGTAGCGCTCCTCGTACTTGGCGATGGCCAGCAGCCGGTACATCTCCTCGATCTCCCGACCGGTCATGCCGACGGCCTCCGCGATGGACTCCTCGCGCACATCGTCGATCGAGACCCCGCGCATGTAAGAACGCATGGCGGCGAGCTTGCGCAGCGCGGCATCCACCGGCGCCACCTCCCCCGCCGTGAACAGCTCGGCCAGGTACTCGATGGGGATGCGCAGCTTGTCGATGGCGGCGAACAGCGTGCGGGCATCCTCGCCGTCGTTGCCGGATCCTGTGACCACGTCGACCACGGGCGAGAGCGGCGGGATGTACCAGACCATCGGCATGGTGCGGTACTCCGGGTGCAGCGGCAGCGCCACCTCGTAGTCGTGGATGAGCCGCCAGACGGGGCTGCGCTGGGCGGCCTCGATCCAGTCGTCCGCGATGCCGTCGCGCCGAGCCGCCTCGATCACAGCGGGGTCGTGCGGATCCAGCAGCACCGAGCGCTGCGCGTTCAGCAGCTCCTTCGGGTCCTCCACCGCGGCGGCGTCGGCCACGGCATCCCCGTCGTACAGCACCAGACCGAGGTACCGCAGCCGGCCCACGCAGGTCTCCGAGCACACGGTAGGCAGGCCCACCTCGATGCGCGGGTAGCAGAACGTGCACTTCTCGGCCTTGCCGGTCTTGTGGTTGAAGTAGACCTTCTTGTACGGGCATCCGGAGATGCACATCCGCCAGCCGCGGCAGGCGTCCTGATCGACCAGGACGATGCCGTCCTCCTGCCGCTTGTACATCGCGCCCGAGGGGCAGGATGCCACGCACGACGGGTTCAGGCAGTGCTCGCAGATGCGCGGCAGGTAGAACATGAAGGCCTTCTCGAACTCGGCCTTCACCTCGCCGCTCATCTTCTGCAGGACGGGGTCCTGCTGCATGGTCTCGACGGAGCCGCCCAGGTCGTCATCCCAGTTCGCCGACCAGGACACCTTCATGTCCTTGCCGGTGATCAGGCTCTTCGGCCGTGCGACGGGGGTGTGCTCGCCACCCGGAGCGTTCACGAGCATGTCGTAGTCGTAGGTCCACGGCTCGTAATAGTCGTCGATGCCGGGCAGCTTGGGGTTGGAGAAGATGCGCGCGAGCTTGGACAGCCTTCCGCCGGCCCGCAGCCGCAGCCGCCCGCGCTTGTCGCGCACCCAGCCGCCCTGCCACTTCTCCTGGTCCTCGTAGCCCCGCGGATAGCCGACGCCCGGCCGGGTCTCGACGTTGTTGAACCACACGTACTCCACGCCGGTGCGGTTGGTCCACGCCTGCTTGCACGTGACCGAGCAGGTGTGGCATCCGATGCACTTGTCGAGGTTCATCACCATCGACATCTGAGCCATTACTCTCATGACACTGCGCCCTTCATCGGTATCGCACTTCCTGCGAACGGCGGCGGATCGTGGTGACCTCGTCGCGCTGGTTCCCCGTCGGCCCCAGATAGTTGAACGCCCACGCCAACTGCGCGTAGCCGCCGATCAGGTGACTGGGCTTGAGCAGGATGCGCGTGAGGGAGTTGTGGATGCCGCCGCGCAGCCCGCTGGTCTCGCTGATCGGCACGTCGACCGTGCGGTCCTTCGCGTGGTACATGTACACCGTGCCCTCCGGCATCCGGTGCGACACGTTGGCCCGCGCGACGACCACGCCGTTGCGGTTGTACGACTCGATCCAGTCGTTGTCGCGCACGCCGATCTTCTCGGCATCCTGCGGACTCATCCAGATCGTGGGGCCGCCTCGCGAGAGCGAGAGCATGAACAGGTTGTCCTGGTACTCCGAGTGGATCGACCACTTGGAGTGCGGGGTCAGGTAGCGCACGTTGACCTCGGCACCGGATGCCGTGCCCGGCACCACATCGCCGAACAGGCGCGCCATGTCCAGCGGCGGGCGGTAGATCGGCAGCGCCTCGCCCAGCTCGTCCATCCAGTCGTGGTCGAGGTAGAAGTGCTGCCGGCCGGTGAGCGTGTGCCAGGGCTTGAGGTGCTCGACGTTGATCGCGAAGGCCGTGTACCGCCGGCCGCCGTGCTCGGAGCCCGACCACTCCGGCGAGGTGATCACGCTGCGCGGCTGCACCGACACGTCCTGGAACGACAGGTGCGTGCCCTCGTGCTCGTCGGCGAGGAACGCCAGCTGCTGCCCGGTGTGCTTCTCCAACTGCCGGAAGCCCTGCACGGCCAGGCGGCCGTTGCTGGTGCCGGAGAACGCCAGGATCATCTCGCAGGCGCGCTGGTCGGAGTCCAGTCGCACGCTGCCGGCGTACGGGCCCGCGGCGACCTGCCCGTTCTTCTCGGCCAGCCACGCGATCTCGGGCTCGGGGTGGTACGTGACGCCCTTGGTGGTCATGCCCAGTTCGCCGCTCAGCGGGCCCAGCGATTTCCACTGCTCGGCGAGGTTCGGGTAGTCCCGCTCGACCACTTTCAGCTTCGGCATGGTGACGCCGGGCACCCGCGGCAGGTCCTGCACGCGGCCGTGTGGGGTGGCCATCGCATCGGGGGTGTCGTGCTGCAGCGGCGTGGCCACCACGTCGCGCCGCACGCCCAGGTGGGTGCGGGCCATCTCGCTGAAGCGCTCGGCGAGGATGCGGAACGTCTCGAAGTCGGTCTTCGTCTGCCAGGGCGGTGCGATGGCCGGGTTGAACGCGTGGACGAACGGATGCATGTCCGTGGAGGACAGGTCGTACTTCTCGTACCAGGTGGCCGCCGGCAGCACGATGTCGCTGAACAGCGTGGTGCTGGTCATGCGGAAATCCGCCGTCATCAGCAGGTCGAGCTTGCCCTCGGGCGCCTTCTCGTGCCACGTCATCGACACCGGACGGGAGCCCTCGGCCGCCTCGGGAGCGCGCACGGCGGCATCCGTGCCCAACAGGTGCTTGAGGAAGTACTCGTTGCCCTTGCCCGAGGAGCCCAGCACGTTGGCGCGCCACATGGTCATCACGCGCGGGAAGTTGGCCGGGTCGTCCGGGTCCTCCACGGCGAAGTGCAGCGAGCCGTCATCCAGGCTGTCCACGACGTGCTGCGCGGGATCCTTGCCCGCCGCCTCGGCTTCGGCCACCAGGTCGAGCGGGTTGCGGTCGAAGGTGGGGTAGCTCGGCATCCACCCCCGCTGCACGGACTCGACCAGGCAGTCGGCGGTGGTGCGGCCGTGGAAGGTGCCGCGGCCCAGCGGCGAGGAGAGCTGGTCGGCGGGCAGCCCGTCGTAGCGCCACTGGTCGGTGGACAGGTAGAAGAAGGCGGTGCCGATCGTGTAGCGCGGCGGGCGCACCCAGTCGGAGGCACCGGCGTACTGCTGGTAGCCGGTGAGCGGGCGCACCTTCTCCTGGCCCACGTAGTGCGCCCATCCCCCGCCGTTCACGCCCTGGCATCCGGTCATCGTCGTCAGCGCGAGGAAGGTGCGGTAGATGGTGTCGGAGTGGAACCAGTGGTTGGTGCCGGCGCCCATCAGGATCATCGAGCGGCCACCCGACCGCTCGGCGTTGTCGGCGAACTCGCGCCCGATGCGGATGGCCTGCTCGGCGGGCACCGAGGTGTGCTCCTCCTGCCACGCCGGGGTGCCGGGGCTGGTGGCGTCGTCATAGCCGGTCGGCCACTCGCCGGGCATCCCGTCGCGGCCGACACCGTAGCGGGCCAGCATCAGATCGAACACCGTGGTGACGGTCTTACCGGCGACGGTGCGCACGGGCACGCCGCGGGCGATCACACCGGAGCCGCCGGCGTGCTCCTGGCCGGGCTCGGGGTCCAGGTCGAAGCGCGGCAGCAGGATCTCCGCCGCCGTCCCGTCCCAGCTCGCAAGGTCGGCCACCGAGAGCGGCGGCACGACGTCGCCCAGGTCCAGGTTCCAGCGGCCCTCGTCCTCGGGGCTGAACCGGTGGCCCAGCGAACCGTTCGGCACGACCGGGGTGCCGTCCTGGTCCATCAGCACCGGCTTGAAGTCGGCGCGCGGCTGGGCGGCATCCGCTCCGGACAGATCGGATGCCGTGACGAACTTGCCCGGCACGAGAGAGCCGTCGCGCTCCTCGAGTTCGACGAGGAACGGCGCGTCGGTGTAACGGCGCATGTAGTCCTGGAACCGCTCGGTGCGCTTCTCGACGAAGTGCTCGCGCAGGATGACGTGGCCCATGGCCAGCGCCAGCGCGGCATCCGTTCCCGGATGCGGCGAGACCCACTCGTCGGCGAACTTGGTGTTGTCGGTGTAGTCGGGAGAGACCGTGATGACCTTCTGGCCGCGGTAGCGGGCCTCGGTCATGAAATGCGCGTCGGGGGTGCGGGTGACCGGCACGTTCGAGCCCCACATGATCAGGTATCCGGCGTTCCACCAGTCCGCGGACTCGGGCACGTCGGTCTGGTCGCCGAACACCTGGGGACTGGCGACCGGCAGGTCGGCGTACCAGTCGTAGAACGACAGCATGGTGCCGCCGATCAGGTTCATGAACCGGGAGCCGGCGCCGTGCGACACCATCGACATGGCCGGGATGGGCGAGAACCCGGCGATGCGGTCGGGGCCGTAGGTCTTCACGGTGTGCACGTGCGCTGCCGCAGCGATCTCCATCACCTCGTCCCAGCTGGTGCGCACCAGGCCGCCCTTGCCGCGGACGCGCTTGTACGACGTGGCCTTCTCGGGATCCTCCACGATCGACGCCCAGGCGTCGACAGGATCCGGATGCTGCGCCTTGGCCTGCCGGTACAGCTGGGCCAGTGTGTCGCGGATGTACGGATAGCGCACGCGCGTGGGCGAGTAGGTGTACCAACTGAAGGCTGCGCCGCGCGGGCAGCCGCGAGGCTCGTACTCCGGGGAGTCGGGGCCGACCGACGGGTAGTCGGTCTGCTGCGCCTCCCAGGTGATGATGCCGTCCTTGACGTACACCTTCCACGAGCACGATCCGGTGCAGTTCACGCCGTGCGTGGAGCGGACCACCTTGTCGTGCGACCAGCGGTCGCGGTAGAACGCGTCGCCCGCGCGACCGCCCTGCAGGAACACCGACCGCAGGTCCGGCGAGAACTCTCCTGGACGCACGAAGCGCCCCATCGTGAGCAGCGTCTCGGCCAGCAGGCCGTCGTTGGCCGGAGCCCTTCGAGTGGTGATGCCGGGGGTCATCTCTGCTCCTTCCGGAGTGCACGTGGTACTTCAGCATCCTGCCTTCGGTCCCGGACGTAAACAAGGGCGGGCCGTGTTTATTCATCCGGGCGATGATCCGATTTTCTCCGGCGATACCTATGGTGATCAGGGCTGAAGCAGGCTACGGTCGCCGTTATCGAAGGGACGCCTGATGACTGCTCCGATCACCGCCGCCGCTCCGCAGGCCACCGGTCTCAAGGGCGGATTCGCCCAGGTGCTGCTGGCCACCATCGCCTCCACGATCGCGTTCTGGGCCTGGATGTCGATATCCCCGCTGCAGAAGACCTACGCCACGGAGATGGGCCTGGATGAGGGCCAGATCTCACTCATGCTGGCCACCCCGGTGCTGGTCGGCGCAATGGGGCGCGTGGTCATCGGCGCGATGACAGACCGCTTCGGCGGGCGGAAGATGTTCACCGCCGTGCTGCTGCTGTCGGCGCCGGCGGTGCTGCTGGTGGCGCTGGCCGGCAGCATCCGCAGCTTTCCGCTGCTGATCATCGCCGGGTTCTACCTGGGCGTGGCGGGCACGATCTTCGCCGCCGGCGTGCCGTTCTCCAGCGCCTGGTTTCCGCCGCATCGCCGCGGCTTCGCGAACGGCGTCTTCGGCATGGGGATGATCGGCACGGCGGTCTCGGCGCTGGCCACCCCGCGCCTGGCCGAGGACATCGGCTACCTCCCCACGCACCTGATCATCGCGGGCGCGCTGGTGGTGATGGCCGTGATCGTGTGGTTATTCATGCGCGAGTCGCCGCTGTGGGAGCCCAACCGCGAGAAGCTCGTGCCCAAGGTGACTGGTGCGCTCAAGCTGCCGGTCACCTGGGAGATGGCGTTCCTGTACGGCATCGTGTTCGGCGGTTTCGTGGCGTTCTCGAACTTCCTGCCCAAGTACCTCACCACCATCTACCCGAACGAGGTCGACGTGCTGGGCGCCGGCATGCGCACCGCGCTGTTCGCGGCGGCGGCCGTGGTGGCGCGGCCCGTCGGCGGCGTGCTGGCCGACCGGTTCGGCCCGAAGATCATCTCGCTGATCTCGCTGGGCGGCATCGTCGCGCTGGCGTACATCGTCGGACAGCAGCCGGCCGAGGGCATCCTGACCGGGGTGACGTTCCTCCTGATGGCCTCGGCGATGGGGCTCGGGATGGGCGGGGTGTTCGCCTGGATCGGCCCGTCCACGCCGAAGGAGAAGGTCGGCGCGGTCAGCGGCGTGGTGGCCGCGGCCGGCGGCCTGGGCGGCTACTTCCCCCCGCTGGTGATGGGTGCGACGTACCACGCGGAGTCCAACTCGTACTCGCTGGGCCTGTGGCTGCTGGTGCTGGTCGGCGCGTTCGCGCTGGTCGTGGCCGGGATGCTGAAGGACGTCGGGCGCAAGGCCTGAGGGACCTACCGTCGCTGAGCCCACCCCACCTGGGTCGCTGAGCCTGTCGAAGCGTCGCCCCGCCCAATGTCCGCCCCGCGGATAGCCTTGCTGCATGGTCACCCGGAAGCCCGCGCCGCCCGCCTACGTCTGCACGGAGTGCGGCTGGACGACGGCCAAGTGGGTGGGCCGGTGCGGCGAGTGCCAGCAGTGGGGCACCGTGCAGGAGCAGGGCGCGAAGACCGGGATCGTTCGGCAGACGGATGCCGTGGCTCCATCCGCCGAGCGCGCCGCGCGCCCCATCACCCAGATCACCACCGCCGACGCACCGCGTCGCTCGAGTGGTGTGGGCGAGTTCGACCGGGTGCTGGGCGGCGGCATCGTTCCGGGCGCCGCCATCCTGCTCAGTGGTGAGCCGGGCGTCGGCAAGTCCACGCTGCTTCTGGAGGTGGCGGCGGCCACGGCTCGCTCGGGCAGGCGCGTGCTGTACGCCAGCGCCGAGGAGTCACCCGCGCAGGTGCGGTTGCGCGCCGAGCGCACCAACGCCCTGCACGACGAGCTGTACCTGGCCAGCGAGACCGACCTGGGCACGATCCTCGGGCACATCGACGAGGTGAAGCCCGACCTGGTGATCGTCGACTCCGTGCAGACCGTCGCCAGCGGGCTGATCGACGGCGCGGCCGGGCAGCCCAGCCAGGTGCGCGAGGTGGCAGCATCCCTCATCCGCATCGCGAAGGACCGCGGACTGCCGGTGATCATCGTGGGGCACGTCACCAAGGACGGCACGGTCGCAGGTCCCCGTGTGCTGGAGCACCTGGTCGACGTGGTCTGCCACTTCGAGGGCGACCGGCAGACCGCGCTGCGGTTCATCCGCGCGCTGAAGAACCGCTTCGGCCCCACCGACGAGGTCGGATGCTTCGAGATGACCGGCGACGGCATCGCCGAGGTCCCCGACCCCAGCGGGTTGTTCCTCTCGCAGGGCGCCGCCGAACCGGGCACCTGCGTGGCCATCGCCATGGAGGGCCGTCGCGTGCTGCCGGTGGAGGTGCAGGCGCTCACCATCGAGACCAACGCCCCCAACCCACGGCGCGTGGTGCACGGTCTGGATTCGTCGCGCGTGGCCATGGTGCTGGCGATCCTGGAGCGCCGGGCCGGCATCGAGACGTCCAAGCTCGACGTGTACGTGTCCACCGTGGGCGGGGTGCGGTTCACCGAGCCCGCCGCAGATCTGGCCATCGCCGTGGCCGTGGCGGGTGCCATCCGGCAGCAGTCCGTGCCGCGCACGGTGGCCGCCGTGGGCGAGCTGTCGCTCGCCGGCGAGATCCGGCCCGTCACGCAGGCGGCACACCGCCGCAGCGAGGCCGCGCGGCTGGGCTATCAGCAGGTGATCGACGATCGTTCCCAGACCCTGCGGTCGGCGCTGAACGACATCCGCCAGCGGATGACCCAGCGCAGGCCAGATGCCGCCATCCCGCCGTTCTGAGCTACGCCTGCAGGGCCTTCAGCAGCTCCTCGGGGTGAGCCTGCATGGGGTGGGGGCCGGCGATGTCGAGGAACACCGTGGTGATCTTTTCGCGGTGCACGGTGAGGAACCTCTTCAGCCAGGCCGGCGAGTAGATTCCCACGCCGGGCGGCAGGTTGTCGGGCTTGTTCTTGGCGTCGCTGAACAGCAGCAGCGCCACCTCACCGGTGTTCGCATCGCGGTACGTCCACACTTCGCCGCCGTCCAGCGGCCGGTCGCGCGGACCGGGCTTGATCAGCGGGACGACGGTGTTGCCATTGCGGAGCGCGAGGGCGACTGCTGCCATGTCCTGCTTCTCCAGCGCCTGGGCGAGAGCCTCGGAGCGGAAATCCTGGGGGGCGGGCCGCTTCGCGCCGGACCTCTTCTTCGCCATGAATCCAGCTTAGAAGAGCCTGCCCGGAGTAAGGAGTGGGGCCCCTTCGACTCCACCATTGGGGACTGGGGATGTTCGAGGGGGCCCTCTGGCTCTCGCAGCGATGAGTGTCGAAGCGCTGGGGACGCTGAAGACGACACCACTGGGGATGGTTTCACCGCTCAGTTCGGAGAACCACTCCCCTATGGTATCCCAAAATTCCGGTTGGCGCGCATCGAACTTGGACGGGATGCAGCTCAGCGCAGGAAAATCTGCTGCGACCCCGCGCTGTCGAAACCGCCGATGGACACCGTGACGTGGTACGAGGCACCGCCGCCGGGTGCGCGGGGCCGGTTCGGCTTGTCGCAGGTGTTGACCGCTGAGCGGGTGCGGTCCCAGACCACCGGGATCTTGGTGCTGACCGTCGCACCGGCCGCGAGGGTGGCGATCTGGGCGCTCGGGTCGGTCTGGCAGTCGGTGGAGCGCCACCACACGTCCTGACCGCTGGTGACCGTGAACCTCTGCATGTTGGAGCCGACGTTCAGCGTGCAGTCCTTGTCGGTCTTGTTGGTCAGCGAGATCGAGATCTTCGGCATCACGCCGGCAGCGTAGGTCACGGCATCCGTCACAGCCTTCACCTCGACATCCGCGGCCACGCAGGCGACGACGCCGGGCGTCTCGGAGGGATCCGGGCTGGGTGCGTCGACTGCCGGGTCGGCGGATGCCGGCGGCGAGGCCGGATCCGTGGCGAACGGGGTCTCGGCATCCGTCGCCGGTGCGGACGACTGGGTGGACGCCGGTGCGGCATCCGTCCTCCACGGCTGCGTCATGACGAACCAGATCCCGCCTGCCAGAGCCGCGATCAGCAGGATCAGTGCGACGAGGACCACGAGCCGCCGACGTCGGTACACTGCGGCGGATTGGCGGGCCATGCGTCCAGGCTATCCGGCGCTGCTGGACGCCAGGTGCTTGAGCATCCTGGTGTTGCCGAGAGTGTTGGGCTTGACGTGCGCGAGGTCGAGGAACTCCTCCACGCCGGCGTCGCCGCTGCGCAGCAGCTGCGAGTACACGTCGGGATCGACGATGTGCTCGCCGATGGGCTCGAACCCGCGCCGCGTGAAGAAGCCGGTCTCGAAGGTCAGGCAGAACAGCCTGCTGAGCCCGAGGTCGAGCGCGCGGCGCTCGAGCGCCTCGACGATCGCACGGCCGATCCCCAGATGCAGGAAGTCCTCGCGCACCAGCAGGGTGCGCACCTCGCCCAGGTCCTCCCACATGACGTGCAGTGCGCCGCAGCCGATCAGCTCGCCGCCGACCTCGGCGACGATGAACTCCTGCGCGGCGCCGTACAGGATCGCCAGATCCTTGCCGAGCAGGATGCGGCGCTCGACGAGCGGTTCCAGCAGGCGATGGATGCCGGTGATGTCGGACGTGCGCGCGGGCCGGAGGGAGAACTCTGTCACGCATCAAGACTAGAACCCGCGAGGTCGTGGTCGTGCGGCGCACCGCTCCCGCTCGACGAGATCACCGTTCGCGGGCCCCGATTCGCGGGTCCCACTTGGCTGCCTCCCCACGCGCGAGCCAGCCATTCGGACCCCGCGACACGCCCGAACTCCGCGGGCCCCGATTCGCGGGTCCCAGATGGCGGCCTCACCTCGCGTGAGCCAGCCATTCGGACCCCGCGAAAGCAAGCCCGAGCAGATGCCGCGTGCGCAGCGCAGACAGACCGAGGGGCGGATGCTGTGCAGCATCCGCCCCCCCTGTGCGCGAGTCGCAGGGCGTCAGCCGGCGGCGAGGTCCGGGGTGGCCGAGATCGACGGCGTGGTGCTGACGCCGACCGCGACCTTCTCGCCGCGCGGAGCGGAGTGGAAGGTGAACTTGCCGTCGACGACGTCGACCTTCACGTGGTCGCCGGTGTTGAGCTCGCCGTGCAGGATGTTCTCGGACAGCTGGTCCTCGATCTCGCGCTGCATGGCGCGGCGCAGCGGGCGGGCGCCCAGCGTCGGGTCGAAGCCGATGTCGATGAGCTTGTCCTTGGCGGCATCCGACAGCTCGACGGTCATGTCGCGGTCCAGCAGGCGGTCGCCCAGCTGCTTGACGAACAGGCCGACGATCTGACGCAGCTCGTCCTTGTTCAGCTGCGGGAACACGATGATGTCGTCGAGGCGGTTCAGGAACTCGGGCTTGAAGTGGCGCTTGAGCTCCTCGTCGACCTTGCCCTTCATCCGCTCGTAGGTGGTCTGCGAGTTGCCCTCCACCTGGAAGCCGACCGGGCCACCGGCGATCGCCGACGAGCCGAGGTTGGTCGTCATGATGATCACGGTGTTCTTGAAGTCGACCACGCGGCCCTGACCGTCGGTCAGACGACCCTCTTCGAGGATCTGCAGCAGCGAGTTGAAGATGTCCGGGTGGGCCTTCTCGATCTCGTCGAACAGCACCACGCTGAACGGCTTGCGGCGCACCTTCTCGGTGAGCTGGCCGCCCTCTTCGAAGCCGACGAATCCCGGAGGGGCTCCGAACAGCCGCGAGACGGTGTGCTTCTCGCCGAACTCCGACATGTCGAGGGAGATCAGGGCTGCCTCGTCGTCGAACAGGAACTCGGCGAGCGCCTTGGCGAGCTCGGTCTTTCCGACGCCGGTCGGGCCGGCGAAGATGAACGAGCCCGAGGGGCGCTTCGGGTCCTTGAGGCCGGCGCGCTGGCGGCGGATCGTGCGGGAGAGCGCCGCGATGGCCTCTTCCTGACCGATGACGCGCTGGTGCAGCGCCTTCTCCATGAACACGAGGCGGCTGGACTCCTCCTCTGTGAGCTTGAAGACGGGGATGCCGGTGGCCTGCGCGAGCACCTCGGCGATCAGGCCCTCGTCGACGACGGCGGGAGAGGACACGTCGCCGCTCTTCCACTGCTTCTCCAGGCGCAGCCGCTCGCCGAGCAGCTCCTTCTCCTGGTCACGGAGAGCAGCGGCCTTCTCGAAGTCCTGCTCCTCGGAGGCGGCCTCCTTCTCCTCGCGGACCTTGGCGATCTTCTCGTCGAACTCGCGCAGCTCCGGCGGGGAGGACAGGATCGACAGGCGCAGGCGGGCCCCTGCCTCGTCGATCAGGTCGATGGCCTTGTCGGGCAGGAAGCGGTCGCTGATGTACCGATCGGCGAGGTTCGCCGCGGCGACCAGGGCGCCGTCGGTGATCTGCACCTTGTGGTGCGCCTCGTAGCGATCGCGCAGGCCCTTCAGGATGTTGATGGCGTGCGGCAGCGTGGGCTCGTTGACCTGCACCGGCTGGAAGCGGCGCTCGAGCGCAGCATCCTTCTCGAAGTACTTGCGGTACTCGTCGAGCGTGGTCGCGCCGATCGTCTGCAGTTCGCCGCGTGCCAGCAGCGGCTTGAGGATGCTGGCGGCGTCGATCGCGCCCTCGGCGGCGCCCGCACCCACCAGGGTGTGGATCTCGTCGATGAAGACGATGATGTCGCCGCGGGTGCGGATCTCCTTGGTGACCTTCTTCAGGCGCTCCTCGAAGTCGCCGCGGTAGCGGGAGCCGGCGATGAGCGAGCCGAGGTCGAGCGAGTAGAGCTGCTTGTCCTTCAGCGTCTCGGGCACGTCGCCCTTGACGATGGCCTGCGCGAGGCCCTCGACGACGGCGGTCTTGCCGACGCCGGGCTCTCCGATCAGGACGGGGTTGTTCTTGGAGCGGCGCGAGAGGATCTGCATGACCCGCTCGGCCTCCTTCTCGCGGCCGATCACCGGGTCGAGCTTGCCCTCGCGGGCGGCCTGGGTGAGGTTGCGGCCGAACTGGTCGAGCACCTGCGACCCGCCCTGGGCGGCCGACTGGCCGTCGTTGGTCTGGGCGCCGACGGATGCCGTCTCGCGGCCGCCCGGGGCGCCGGAGAGCAGCTGGATGACCTGCTGGCGCACCTTGTTCAGGTCGGCGCCGAGCTTGACGAGCACCTGGGCGGCGACGCCCTCGCCCTCGCGGATGAGGCCGAGCAGGATGTGCTCGGTGCCGATGTAGTTGTGGCCGAGCTGCAGCGCCTCGCGCAGCGACAGCTCGAGCACCTTCTTGGCGCGCGGGGTGAAGGGGATGTGCCCGGTCGGCTGCTGCTGACCCTGGCCGATGATGTCCTGCACCTGCTCGCGCACGGCGTCGAGGGAGATGCCCAGGCTCTCGAGCGCCTTCGCTGCGACGCCCTCGCCCTCGTGGATGAGGCCGAGCAGGATGTGCTCGGTGCCGATGTAGTTGTGGTTGAGCATCTTCGCCTCTTCTTGGGCGAGGACGACCACTCGACGGGCTCGGTCCGTGAATCTCTCGAACATGCTGTGACTTCCTTTCGCACGCGGCGAAGCGGCAGTGGTGCCTTGTACATCGAGAGTAACGAGAGCGCGAGGCCCGAACGGCCGTGTTCGCCGTCGGCATACCTCTCGTTCCGGGACGGGCTCCGGATCGTGGTGGGACGGGCTGCGCGAAGCTTCCTTCGTTCGCAGAGCGGGGACCCCCGGTTACTGAGCGAGCGCAGCGAGTCGAAGAACGCTCCTCCCCGATGCTCACTCCGGAACGTCCCTGCGCCCTCAGCTTCATGGAGGTGTCCCGTTCCCGGTCGTTGAGCGAGCGAAGCGAGACGAAACGCAGAAGACGATTGACCTCCATATCGATTGTCGTTATGTTAACGAAAGTCGATAACAACAGCCATCGCTACGGAGGGTGGGGACATGGACAGGGCGAGAAGGATGCCGTTGGCCGAGGCGATCACGCTGGGCCTGGTCGCGACGGGCGCGGTGAGCATCGCGGTCGCCGCGCTGACGCGCGACACGGAGGGGCTGGTCTGATGCAGCTGACATCGACGGACCTGCTTCAAGGGCTCGGCTGGCTGGCCCTGTGGCTGGCGATCACCGGGGTGATCGTGGCCTTCTCGATCTGGCGCGCGCGCCGGCGCGGCAGCACCACGCTCGCACTCGACGTGACGCGCAACGCGTCGCTCGCATACCTGGGTGTCGCGGCCTTCGGCATCGTGATGTCCGGCCTCCAGCGCCTCGGCTCCGGCTCAATCGCACTGGAGGGAGCGGCCGGGCAATGGGTCGCCGAGCAGCAGGATGCGCTGCACAGCCCCACCTGTGACGCGACCGGCACCTTCCACGTCGAACTCTCCCCCGCTCAGGGACCTGCACCGATCTCGTACTGCCAGAACTGGCTCGAGAACGTGCCCGTGGGCCCGCGACTCACGGTATATCTGGGGACGCTGATGGGCATCCTCGCCTCCGCCGCGATCGCTTGGGCGATCTACACCGCGACCCGACGGGCGGGGATGCGAGACCCATTCCACCCCGCTGTGTCCCGCACGTTCGGGTTCGCATCGATCGCGGTCATGGTCGGCGGCGCTCTGAGCACTCTGGTCACCTCGATCGGCATGACGCTGGCCGCGCGATCGCTGAAGTGGGAGCCGGAGATGACCGTGCCGTTCGAGCTCAGCATCCCGCTCTGGCCCTTCGCGGTGGCGGTCGGCCTGTTCGCCCTGTCGGCGATCTTCCGCTACGGCAGGCAACTGCAGCTCGAGAAGGAGCGCCTGCAGCGCGAGACGGACGGCCTGGTATGAGCCCCGCCGACGCGGACGACGAGTTCACCGGCATCCACTGTCGGCTCGACGAGCTGCTTGCCGAGCGGAACATGACGCTGACCGAGTTGAGCGCACGGGTGGGCGTGAGCATCGTGAACCTGTCGGTGCTGAAGAACGACCGGGCACGGGCGATCCGCTACTCCACGCTGCGCGCGATCTGCGATGCCCTGCGCTGCGAGGTCGGCGAGCTGCTTGTGCTGGCGGAGCGGGGCTGAGCAGGCATCGGGATACCCCGATACCCGGTCATTACCTTGATGCCCTGACATTGAAGGGATGCAGTGGTCGCGGCCTCCACCTGACTTCAGAGCATTCGAGACCGATCAGGAAGGCGAGCGTGTCAGCCCTTCCCCTCGATCTCGCGTTGCGCGCGTGTCCAGCACCGGAGCATCCATCGCCGATATCAGGCGGTCCAGGTGGCCGATCCAGTCCTTCATGTACGTCGCTTCGTGACTCTGCGCACGGAACTCAGCCGCATCGAAGTACGCGGAGACAAGCGTGTTGAGCTTCCTCAACTCGCCCTCGTCCAGATAGTTCTTGGCAACGGACACATCAGACTTTCGTGGTCTCGTTCCAGCGAACGAGGTCAGGCCCATCTCAGGTTTCGAGGCATCCGTCCGGGCCGCGATGACTTCTGCTGCTGTGTGTCCGCGCGCCGCGAAGTGGAGCTTGTTCTGAACGACTGCGAAGAACTGCTTGGACTCTTCAGCACTCGCGTCGTAATCGACACTCGTGGCGTACAGATCCAGCACTTGCCGATACAGCACCTTCTCGCTGCTTCGGATGTCGCGGATGCGATCAAGCAGTTCACGCCAATAGCGACCGCCGCCCAGGTTCTTCAGGTTCTCGTCGTCCATCGTGAAGCCCTTGACGAGGTACTCCCGTAGACGTTCGGTGGCCCAGATGCGGAACCGTGTGGCAGTCCGGCTCTTGACTCGGTAGCCGACAGATATGACGACGTCGAGGTTGTAGTGAGTGATGCTTCGCGCAACCTCACGAGATCCTTCGGTTCGAACTGTTCGGAATTCCCGAACAGTTGCCCCCGCGGACAGCTCACCCTCCTCGAAGACATTCGCGATGTGCTCGCTGATATTCGCTTTGGACGACCCAAAGAGGTCGACAAGCTGAGCTTGCGTCAGCCACACAGTGTCGCCATCCAGCCGCACTTCCAACGCGGGAGCGCCATCCTCACGCTGGTAGAGGATCACCTCCCCGGATGGCTCTGCAGTCATTTCGTGCCCTCCACTTGATCGGCGAACTGAATCGCTACCAAGGTATCTGGCGGCACCGACATCCCCACCGCGTGCATTCCGGCATCCGCTTCCGTACGCTGACCGGGTGACCTCCCCCTTCGACGATCCCGAGTTCCGCAGGCAGATGGCCGCGATGGGCGTGCGGCGTCAGCCCGGCATGGCCAAGCGGATGCTGGACCAGATCGCTCCGCTGCTGGCCGACGAGGGCATCGACCTCGAGAACCTGGACGGGTCGGATCTGGATGCCGTCAACGCGGCGCTGGCGCGCGCGACGGAGCGCCACAATCTCATGCTGTTCACGCCGGTCGGGAAGCATCGGGCGCTGGCGCTGTCGGTGCTGCGCAGGTTCACGATGGCGATCGGCGACGACGATCTGCGCGCGGCGCAGAAGATCCTGGACGACGTCCCCATCGAGGAGACCGACAGCATGCCGGCGGTCTCGCACGTGATCGGCGCAGCGCTGGGCCTGCTCGACTCCCGGCACACCGACCCGGCTCTGGCGTCCGTCCGGCAGCGGATGCGCGTGCCCGCCTGGCCCTCGAAGGAGGCGGTGGCGGCGTCGCGCGACATCGTGCCGCTGTCGAACAGGGGGCGCGCCTTCGACTCGCTGGACTCCCTGATCGTGCGTCACAACGGGCAGAACGTGATGGTCGGCGCAGCGCTGGCCGTCGCGGCGTCGGTGCTGGCCGAGGCTCGGGTGAGGGGTCGCGATGTGGTCGAGGTGGCGGCATCCGCTCTGACGGATGGAGAGGCGGATGCCGTGCTGCCGCCGGCCGCGAACGGCGCGGGCGGCCGCGCTGCCGCCCCCCGTAGGGCAGACGAGGCGCTGGCACTGAGTTTCCAAGCGTGGTTGGACGAGCAGGACGAGATCGCTGCACCCGACGTGGGCACCGAGCTCCGCATGTTCCGCTCGCTGCAGAAGCTGGCGCGTGAGTGGGTGATCGACCTCGACGATCCGGACGATGTCGAGACGTTCGCGGAGATGCTGGGCGAGGAGCCCGACGACGCCGAAGGTGCGCTGTTCGACGCGCTGGACACGCTGCACGACTACGTGCACATGCGCCTGGCCTCAGATCGTGCCGGCTGGGCCGACGCGCACGATGCGCTCGAGGATGTGCTGCTCGATGGGTCGGAGGGCGATGGCGGCGCGCTGCTGCAGGATGCGCTGGCCGGCGGGCAGGACATTCCCGAGGAGGAGAGGCACCGGGTGCTGCGGCGACTGCCGGTCGTCTTCAGCGTCGGCAGGCTGCTGGAGTGGATCGGGGCGGGGCGGCCAGTCTCGTCGACGGGCGCGTTGCGCCGTGCCGACATCCAGCGGGTCGCAGCGATGATCGGCGTCTCCGCTGTCGGCGTGAGCAGGCGGATGCCGGCGGCGGACGGCGTGGAGCACGTCACGTCGATGAACCAGCTGCCGCTGCTGTCGGCCTGGTGGCAGGCGCTGATCATCGCCGAGGTGATCGAGCTGAGCCCGACCCGCGTGCGGCCGGGCGTGACTGCCGACGCGTGGCACGACCGGATGCCCCTCGAGCTGACCGAGTTCCTGGCCGCACTGGTCGCCGCGCAGGTGATCGCCAACGCGTACATCGGCCTGGACGACGACCGCGAGCGCTTCACTGTCACGGACACCGTCTCCCGCGTGGTCGCGGCGCTGGGCAACGGTTCCGACTTCATCGCCGACGAGCCCGGCCTGCGGATGCTGAACCTCGAGCGCACCGGGTTCGTGACGCGCTCGGCATCAGGCATTCATACGGTGCCCGACGCGCTGCGCTCGACCGTCGCCCGCGCCGTGACGATGGTCATCTCCACGCACCTGGTGCCAGGCGTGGTCGACGGGTTCATGGACGAGCTGGGTGGGGCGGAGTGACGGACGTCCGGCCGATGATTCGCTCGACCGCAGCGGGCTGATTCCGAACGGCGATAAGCGTTCGCAGAGCGAGCTCAACGGTCTCTCGATCCGAGGAGCTCCCGGTGAGTTCCTTCGCCATTCGGAGTGCATCTGTATCGACTTCGATCGTTGCAACAGTCATCCGAGTTCCGCCTCCGGCCATACGCCTACATCGATCGTGTCAGGAGAACACGTCAATCGCTACCGGCTACGTCAGCCGCGAGTCAGTCGCCGAAATGCCGCCTATCACCATGCGATGAGAAGTACACTGTTTGCATGCAAACACGAGCAACCGAGACGGCTTACACGACGCCGATCTACTCGCTGAACGAGGCGGCGCAGATCATCCGCGCGCCTGCTTCGTCGTTCGCACGGTGGGCCCACGGGCACCGTTTTCGCCAGCGGAGCGAGGGCAAGTGGGGCTGGAGCGAGCCGATTCTGACGGGCGTCGGCAACGGCCGAGGATTCACCGTTCCGTTCGACGCTCTCGCCGAGGGATACGTCGTCGAAGCGTTCCGCCGGGCCGGCTTGCCCATGGCACGCATCCGACCCGCGGTTCAGATCCTGCGCGATGAGCTGGGCCTGGAGCACGCGCTGCTCAGCGATCGTCTCAAGACCGACGGCGCCGAGATCCTGTTCGAGAACGGTGATCGCGACCTCGTGGTCGTCCGCAACCATCAGGGCGTGTTCCGCGACGTGGTCGAACAGTACCTGCAGACGATCACGTACAGCAACGGACTGGTCCAGTCCGTGCAGCTTCCGACGTACGAGGGTGCCGCAGTCGTCGTCGACCCGCTGCGGAACTCCGGCCAGCCGACCATCGCGAAGCTGGGGGTACGCGTGGAAGATGTGGTCAGCCGGGTGCGTGCCGGTGAGTCGATGATGGAGGTCGGAGACGACTTCGGACTGTCGGATGCCGAGATGCGATCGCTCTGGGTTCAGGCCGCCTGAGACCATGGCCGACGCCCGCTTCCTGCTCGACCGCTCACTGGGCGGGAAGCTGCTGATCGCGCGGTTGCGTGGTGCCGGGTGGAATGCTCGCACCCTCGCAGAAGAATATGGCGATGCGCGCGCCCAGGCGATGTCGGACGACGAGTGGATCGCATCCGGAACAGCATCCGGATTCATCCTGCTGGCGAAGGATCACCGGATCGCGTCCCGTCCGCTCGAAGCTCGGGCGATCTATATGCATGACGCGCGTGCGATCGCATTCGCGAACGGCAACCTGACAGCGACAGAGATGGGCGACCTGTGCTTGCAGTACGAGAAGGCCATCCATCGGATGTCGTCAGCTCACCCGCCGTTCGTCATGTCGCAGGGCAAAGGTGGGTTGAGGCGCAAGAACCTGAACTTCCCGTAACGCACTGCTTCGGGCATCTGATCGGACCAGGGCCGTCGGGTCCTTGAGCGCGGTGAACCTATTCGTCGAGCGCTTTCACGAGGGCATCCTGTGCGTCGTTGTAGAAAATGAACGAGACTTTTGTAGCGACCTCGTCGCTGACGTCGAGGAGTTGGCGGCGAGCTGACACCGGGAGCAAAAGGGCCGTCGCTCCCTTTTCCATCGCGTGCTCGGCGAGTTGCGCTGCGTTGAGGATCGTCTCGACGCCACCGCCGAGCGACAGGTTGCCGACAGCGATCAGGCCGCCACGGATAGACCGCTGGAGCATCGCCGAGGCCAGCGAGAGAAGGATCGGCAGTCCGAGCCCGGCGCCAGTCTTGGCTGCGTCGAGCGCGCGTATCTGAGCAGTGAGGTTATGCTCGCGCGGGTCGCGGTCGCCCACGAGTTGTCTCGCCTGGGCGATGAGGTTCTGCTCCGCGACCTTGAAGCTCTCCCGGAGCGTGGCGGGTGCGGCCTGGTTGAGGAGACCGCGTGCGCCAGAGCCGGGCGTGTCCGCCGCCTCGATTCGGTAGAGTCCCGGGCCAACGTCGCCGCCACCCTCAGAGATCGCCCACACCTGGCCAGGGGGCAGTGGATCAAGGCCGATCGAGTCGGGGCTCGCGAGCTCGGGAGTCGAGACGAACTGCTCGACTCCCTCGCCGAGGCGGTAGCCGAACTGGGTGTTGCGGAACTCTGCTGCGCCAATGCGGCGCTGCTGTTCCTTGACGCGACGGCGGCACTCCAGAGCGATACGCACCGCCCATTCGAGGTCCTCATCGGAGATCGCGGCTTCAGCGTCGGGATACACGAGCTTGAGCAGGCCATCGACCGTCTTGTTGACGGCCGACAGGTCTCGGCCAGACAGCGCATCGGAATAGTTGACCCGGCCCTGGATCGAGGTAAGGCGCGACTGGTCACGAAGGCGCGACCAGCACTCGGAGAGGAAGTCGCTCACGAGCCCGAAGTGCTGGGTGAAGTAGGTCGGGTTGAGCTTGGGAACATCCCAGCCGGGTAGGTAGGCATGGATGCGGTCCATGAAGGCCGTATCATCGCGCATCTCCGGGGGCAGCGGCGAGAGCAGGTGGCCGATCCGCTGCTGGTGGGCGACGTCCACGTCGAAGTTCCCGACCAACATGATCGAACCGTCAGCCCGGATGGACTCACGGCCGCGAGAGAACTCACCCGACTCCATGTAGCCCTTCATGATGTTGACGCCGTCCTTTTGGTCGAAAGAGACGCCGGAGACCTCGTCGAAGCAGACGACGTCGTACTGTGCGACGAGGCCGCGTTGTCCAGTGGCGTTGTTGACGAACATCCGGGCAACGGTCGCCTTGCCGCCGGAGATCAAGTGCGCGTAGGGCGAGACTTGCTGGAACAGGTGGGACTTGCCGGTGCCACGAGGTCCTAGTTCGACCATGTTGAAGTTCCGCTGCACGAACGGGACCATGCGCAGCAGCAGCACGTCTTGTTCGCGCTCGGTGAGTTGCGCAGGTTCGAAGCCCACTGACCGAAGCAGGAGGTGCTTCCACTGCTCTGTAGTGAACCGTGAGCGACCTTCGGCCAAACGCGAGAGCGAGTCGCGGGTTGACAGCTGAATGGGGCGAAGCGACCCGACAGCGAAAGGCTTGCCGTTGTTCTCGTCAGCGATCGCGGCGTCGTAGACCAGGTCGACCTCGGCGTAGAAGCCACCAGTCAGCATGCGCTCGTTCTCGCGGACAACGGCATCGTCGATACGCACGTCTCGGAGTCCAAGGCTCGGCAGCTCGGCGACATAAGCGTTCGACTTCGCATCGAGACGGGCCTTGACGAGATCGATGAGCTTGACAGTCATGCGCTCACGCGCGCGCGACTTGAAGAGCTCCTCTTCACCAGCCCGCACAGTGCGGTCGGCGAGCAGCCGCCGCACGACCTGAAGCCCTTCTTCGATCTCCTCCGGGTCGGTCGTGGCGCAGTAGCGTCCGATGAGGAACTCTCCGACGTAAGTCGGGACGGGATACGCACCCTTGAATTGCTGAGCCAGATCCTTGCGAACGACGTACCCCTCGAAGGCTGACGCTGCGGTCGTGTCGATCTCGTCGAGTGTGACTGCTTCGGTCATTCGACGCCTCCTACCGTGGTTGGCGCTTGCGCTAGAACTCCACCGCTCGAGTCGAGTAGTACGACCCATGCGTTCGCCCCGGCAGGGGCCTGTTCCTCGTCGACCAGCACCTTGACCTCGCCCGGTTCGGTGGGCGGCTTCGGACCGCCGACGGCGCTCGATGCGTCGGCGGGGCGAAGCCGAACTTCGGCAACCACTTCGGCCTCGGCAGGGCCGTAGTCGATGCGGCATCGCTGTCCGGTCCATCGAACAGCTTCAATCTGGACGGGTGCAGCGGCCGAACGACCACGCGTCACGGTGACGACGGGAATCACGCACTCCTGGGGACTCAAACCGCCGTGCTCGTACAGGCGGCCCGACTCGAATGCAGCAGTTCCCGGTGCGCTGACCATGTCAACGGACGAGTCCCAAGTCCAGGCCAGGATCGGAAAGTCCGGGCGCGCCGCGGTAGCCTTCAACCGCGCCACACGCGGCTTACGAGCAGCATCGCCTTCCGTGACTTGTATCGGGAGGTTGACCTTCTGCGCTGCTCGGCCGGGCAAGAGGAAGCCGTGATCGGTGACCACGACAACCTTGCGCCAGCCTGCGTCGAGCAGTGCACGAACCCGCTCGGCGACGAGGTCGAGGTGGTGGTCGACGAGGTCCGCCATCTGGTGCCCGTGCGAGTGGCCCAGCGAGTCGATCATGTTCGTCTGCGTCCAGGCCTTTCCGGCCGGGTCTCCGACCTGAGCGGTGTCCCAGTCGAGGAACTGCACCTCTGCTGCGGCGAGGGCCGACCGCAGCACTGCACCCTTCACAGATCGCCCCTGATCATCGGCCGCGTCGAAAGCAGCGCCGCCAGCGATGCTGATTTTGATCGGTGCCACCGCCGGCTGGCCGGTTGGCGTGACGCTGGGGAATGCTGCCTGGCGCGGCTCCACAACTACCGCGAGATCTGACAGCCGGCGAGCAACACGGGCGGCCAGGTCGTACCGCAGTGCATCGACATAGACCACGCACGTTCCGGCGACTATGTCGAGGCCCGTCTGGCCGCTGTACCTGCCAACTGCGGCCTTTTGGAATGCTCGTGCCGACTGATCGACCCAGGGGTCGTAGATCGCGGCGAGCGCGTGAGTGACAGCGGACCTATCCTGCGCGGTCTTGGCCGTCGCGATCGTCCGCAGCGCGAGGCCATCGATCACGTGGCCTTCGTCGCTAAACCAGGCAATCTGAGTCTTGAGGTCTGTTGCTTTCGAAGCGGTCGCGACACGGTCTGCCAGTTCCGCGAGGTGGCCAACTGCCCGCGCAAGGGGCGCCTGTCCGAGAGCAGCCCAGACGCTTTCTTCGCGCGACGTGTGTTCGGCAGCGAGCTCCTGAACGCGACCACGTGGGTCGGGATGAGTTCCCAATGCATCGAGCGCCGACCTAAGCGCGTCCTCCTCGTCGCGGTTCCATGAGGGCCACGAGTCAGGGTGTGGGTCGGCGTCTCCAAAGAGCGGCACCACAGAGGGCCGCGCCTGATCGAGCAAAGCAGGAAGGTGCGGGTAACGGCTTGGGTTCTCCGCAAACCGTTGCCAGACAGCTCCCCACTCGCCCCTTCGGCCGCCGAGCTTGCTGGCTGCGGTGAGCGCGCCGTCCTTCTCAGGGCCAAAGCCGTAAACGGACTTGCAGGAGGCGACAAGGGCCTGCCACTGCGCACCTTCGAGCGAAGCCCTCACCTCATCCGGGTCGTTCATCCATTCGAGGAGGGTGCGAACCGTGTCATCGAGCACGAGGTGGTGCAGGCGAGAGGAATCGAGGCGCCCCATACGCCTGAGGTCGTCGATGTCCTCGAAGAGGAACTTGTCCAGCACCTGAGCGAGGGCCGCCTTCGTTGCACTGTCGCTCGCGATGTCGAGCCCGGCGCCCTGCTTCGACGCGAGGAACGAGTGCGGCGTCCATGGCGTCTGGCCATGGGCGGAGGGCCACCAGTTCGAGCGGATCGCAACCTCGGCCAGTGGCGCGAGCGAGTCATCGAGGACCGCTGCCTCGTCGACGGAACCTCGGCTGACACCAGGCAGGTAGATCACCCACGGATTGCGCTCATCCCGTTCGGCGAGATGGGTTGGCAGTTCCGCTGACTCGGGTGAGGCAAGAACGGCTCGAAGCCAAAGCGCGGGACCTCGTGCGGCTGCGGGGTCGTACTCTCCGAGCACCAAGATGGGCACTGCCTCCTGGAGGAGGCCTATCACTGGCTCCCAGGTGTGCTCAGGGTCGGCCCACAGAACAGCCGCTGGGGCCGAGTTCGCCCCCGCGTTGAAGGCAGCAGCGTCACGGAGGGCTTTGGCGACGACGGCGCGGACGAGCGTCATTCGGCACCTCCCGCCTCGCGCCGGGCGGCACGGCGCTCCTCAAGCGTCGGGTGCAAATCGTTGTGCCGTTCCGACCCGTCGGGATTCGTCCCGCGGTCTTTCTTCCAGTGCACGTTGACCTTGGAGCGCAGCACGCCAGCAGTGATAAACGGCCGAATGTTGAGACGGACACCGTCGTCGAGGTCAGGCGCCCAGCCGATTGGCTGCTCAGCCATCGACTTCCATCGCACGTAGATGTCGTACGGCGGCGCGCCTTCGAGGATCAGCTTGAGTTTGCGCTGAAGTTCCTCAGCCGAGGCAAGTCGGGCATCGGCACCGGCTCGCTCCGCCCGCACCTCATGCTTCTGCCGGTCAATCCATGCGCCGAGCGCAGTAAAAGTGAGCTTCTCAAGGGTCCGCCGATCAAGGCGGTGGTAGTTGACGATTGCCGAGAATCCGTCCTTCCGCCCATCCCAGATGTGCCACAGGAACGGTCGGTTGTCGAAGACCTTCACATGCTGGGTGAAGAACGAGTCGCGAAGCCAGTCTTCCAGTCGCCCGTTCTTGCCGCCGGCCTCGATCACTAGCTTCCGTTCAAGCGCACTGGACCACTCCGTGCCGTACGCACGAGCGAGAAGTTCGCGGAGCCGCGTAGCAAGGTCTGGTTCGCCGGGGAGTGCCATCAACGCTGCGATGCCATCTGAGTCGGACAGGTCGTCCAGTGAGTCTCCGTGGGGCTCAGGCCACATGTACCCAAGGAGCCGTGCGACGGCCACCTGAAGCGGATGATCTGACGATGCCACGTCACCTCGAAACAGCCACTGCGTCGGATCGTCCGAAGCAGGACTCGGCAGCGACCCAACCTGCTCCGCGACCTTCTGCCATCGCTCCTTGTCAAACGCGACCTTGACTACTGTTGCATTGGTGACCTTAAGTGTGTCGTCGATATCGCGGACATCTTCGCCAAACTCGTCGCTTGAACAATATGCCCAGATCGCCGGAAGATCAGCAGGGTCGCGAGGAAGAATCACCGCGGTGTTATTGTCGAAGTGATTTCCCGAATAGAGCGTGACGGGAAGCATCCCCATCTGGGAGACAGCAACGCCACTTTTTCCAAGCGCCGCTTTACCACGAATTGTTGCTCCAGGATCGTCCTGAAGTGGGCCATTGCCATTGCACCAGAGAATTACGTGCTCCCGCCCCCCGAACGGGCGCGTCGAACGCACCGTGCTCTGCTGATACTCCCAGCGGGTGAAGTCGTTAACTTCCCAGAAACAACGGCCGTACCGCGCATAGTCGCCTGTAGTGGTTCCGTTGAGGCCGCTTGCACGAAACTCGAGCAGTGTCGCCGCGTCCACCCGTGTAAGCGTGATGCGTGAGTCGGGGTTCCTCACTTGGTCCGCTTGACCAACTCGCGAGACTGGTCCGCTCCTTAAGAGAGCAGCTTTGGCCTCAACCCCACGCTCCTTGTGCGCAAGCAACGCAGATATTTGGTGGGAGGCCTCCGGCACCCTCCGCGACATGACCGTGAGAGTAACCTTAACGACCTCCCCGGAAATCTGACGAAAGGCACCAGCCCCCAGTCGCGCCGCGATCGCGAACGACTCCTTAGCCAGAAGAGCCTTTCGAAACTTGGTGTAGCTCTTCACGAGCCCCCAGTTCTGTGGCGACACGACAGCAACCGAACCGCCCGCCGACGCGAAATTCAGTGCTCGCTCAATAAATGCGGTCGAGATGTCTGCCTTGGCCGCCGGGTGATGCAGGTCCACGTAGCTGACAAGCCGGGCATCCATCGACTGCCGCTGCAAGTACGGCGGATTGGTGGCCACCAAAGTGTAGTTGCGGGACAGCAGGCTCGCTGCCTCCACTACGTCCGAAGCAACGTGACCCAATACTGTCGCCTCTTGCCGCTCGCGTGCAAGTAGCCGGCCAAGAGCAGCACCGACATCATCCCAGGTTGCACCAATGCTCATATCAGAGCCGAAGAGTGTTCCCTCCAGGTCACTGATTTGCGGCGTGATCAACGACCCAAGGGTGTCAGCGCTGCGGAACAACGAGTGAAGGCGCCCGAGCACCTTCGCAAGCTCCTCATCGTGAGCGGCAAACTCAAGCCACTCCTCTCTAGTGCCCCGCACGGGAACACCAGAGCAAGCAATATGCGGGGCGGGAAGCTCACGGAACCCACCCTGCTTCCATGCCTCCAGCGCCACGTTGAAAGTCGCGATCTGGGTGCAGCGCGGATCGAGTTCGAGCCCGTGGAGGTTGTCCCGGAGGACGGCATCCTGCGCTTCGTCCGGCGTGAGGCCCTCTTCCTCGGCACGCATACGCCAGAGCATTCCGAACATTGCAACGAGAAAATGACCGGAGCCGCAGCAGGGGTCTATTACCGTAACTTCGGCAGCACGCTCGGGCCACGCACTGAACGCGCCCGCCGTGGGTGTGCCGTCCTCGTTGCGACGCAAATACTCCCAGCCGTCAACGAGCGAGGACTCGGGGTGAAGTGCAGCCCACCATGCACCGAGTGAGTTCTCCAGCAGGAACCGAACCATGTAGTTTTCGGTGAACAGCTGCGTGACGGGAGAGAGGTCGGCCCCGCCGATTTTGACGCCTGAGTCGTTGACGCGCTTCTTCTCGGCTGTCTGCCAGAACTGATACACCCAGCCGAGCGCATCCTCGGTTGTGAACACCTCGGATGGGATGTCGATAAGCAGGTGTTCCAGCGCGTCGCGGTGCTCGGCGGCGAACCGGACTTGTACCGAGGGGTCGGTGAGGCGGAACACACCGGGCAAGATCTCCGAGGCGAACCGTGCGGCAACGGCCCAGGCGTCCGGTTCGCCAAGGTCAGGCGCGAGATCGCCGCAGTCGTCCAATGACAACGGAATATCGCGGTAGTCCGGATGCCGCAATAGACCGTTGACTTCCAGGAAGCGAGCGAACAGCAGGCGATGCCACTGCTCGTAGGCGATGTCGTGCACGAGGTTGGTGAGTGCACCCGTGCGTGCGGTGTCATCGCCGAGCTGCCGTGCTTTGTCGCGTAGCGCAAGCCGGAGGTTGTTCTGCTCGTCACTCAAGTAGTTCGGACGGCTCGGCTCGGCGACAGCGAGAGCGCGCAGAGCATCCTCGGCAGCCCGCTGTGCAGCCTCGCGAGCGCGCTGCGTCTGGGCGTCGAGAAATCGTCGTTGGTCGGAGTTGAGGACCTTGGTTGTTGCCGTCGTCATGGTCAGCCTTTCACCACCACGGCGTCATTACCGCTATTCAGGGCGTCGAGAAGTTCTACCCGCAGTGCCTCGACGTATCGCTCTACTTCTTCGGCGCTTCTCAGGCTCGCCGCTGAAACGCGCACCGTTGTCACCTTGGCCACAGGTGTCGCGAACTGAATAGCGGCTTCCAGTGCCCGCGAAGCCCGCTGTGGGATGGCGTCGAGTTCAGCGGTCCATCCCTGGAGCGGCCGAGCCTGTGCCGCAGTCAGGACGGCAGTTGCATCTGCGAGGTTTGGCTCCACTTCGGTGCTGAGGTGATGCTCCATGAGGAGAGCCTCGCGCTGCGCATCGTCGAGAGCCGTCCATGCCGGCTGCTGTTCGAGGCCTGCTACGGCCGTTGCTCGGGCGTCGCGCAACGCCACTGCGGCTTCGTGGATCGCATCGCGGAGCGCCTCGGCAAGTTCCTTCACGATCGGGGCGACTGGATCGGCCTCGGTAAGGAGATCACGGCTCGCAGTCAGCACGCAGAGCCGCTCACGGGCTGCCGACGCGGGCTCCAGCCCCGCGGCCGAGGACGCAAGCGAACGCGCCAGTTCGAGCGAAGGCGTGCGACTCTTGAGCCTGCGTTCCAGGTCTCCGAGTTGGTCGCTGAAGCTCGTGAGGGCACTCTTTGCTGCCAGCAGGGCGTGCACGCGATCGTTTCCTGACGCGCTCACGATCACCTGGATGCTGCCTGGCACTGTGATGTCAGGGAGCGGAGCATGGCCGCTGACGCCTTTCGCGCGGTCGACGAGCGACTGGACGACCCGTTCGACGGCCGAGACGAGCCCGTCGTTGTCGGTTGGGAAGCCGAGGTTGCTCAGCACCTGTCGTGCCTGGATTCTCTCGGCGGGCTTGAGCACCGTGACCTCGCGGCGGAGTTGCACGTTGCCGAGGCGGGTCTGCTTGAGTACATCGGCCGTGGTCGCGTCGCTCCCGTTGAGCGTCGCACAGATCACTCCTGTGTCGAGGAGAACGCCGAGGGCGGCCATGAGCGCGTCGCGCGGCCAGCCGAGCGGTTTCGATGTCAGGGCCTTCTCGACCTCACTCGCGGACGTGCCCGCCGGGCCGACGTGGCCGAGAATCTCTTTGACAACAGGATGCTGCTCTGGGTCGGCATCGAACTGGAGCACCTTCAGCGCGTCAGCTGCCGACCCGTTCTTCACTCGGTCCCTAACCATCGACCACCGGTCGTCGTCAGCTTCGGAGAACCGCGGGAATAGGCGGGTCGCGGCGGACTGTGCGCCCGCCTCGATCCGCTCGCGCAGGCTGACGCCGCTCGGCGAAGTCCCGCCCCCGAGGAGTACGTTTGCCTTGGAGATTACGTCACGAACGTGGGCATTCACCTGGTCCGTCGCACGGTCGAGGCGGGTTTGCATCGCGCTTCGCGCCTGCTTCCCCTCGTCGTCCCGCGGGATTCCCTGTTGGTCGATCACTCGGTGCGCGGCGAGCTTGTTACGGACTGCCGCTACGAACGCGGGAGCCTGGAGTCGAGGAAGGTGGATGAGAACGATCGGCGAGTCAACTCCGAGGCTGCGCGCGTCCTCGTCGAACTGCTTCGCCGTGATGCCCTCGTCCCACTCGGAGCGCAACCACACCGAGATCGCATCGGACTCCGGCGGAAGCGAGGCGTCGGCGTGCAGCGCGAGCTTGCGGGATTCCTTGGCACGACCCTGCTGGATCGAAGCGGGTATCGACCGTCCGACCTCAGTGAGCAACAGCGAATCACGATCTGTGCTTACCTCGCTGTCCGTGACTTGAGCGTGGTGCCTGCGGAATGCCTCGTCCCACTCGCGGCCCGCCTTAGTTTGAAGGCGGAACTCCTCGCCATCCTGCTGAATGACGCCCTCTTCGGCGAGCGCTTCGAGCACCGCAGGCACCTGCTGCCGGAGCCGGTCCCCATCGTGGGCGAGGTCCTCGACGAGGAGGTCGACGAGATGGTCTGCCGTCGCGCGGACGCCGATGTCGCCATGACCCGATGTCGGGAGCAGACCGATGAGGTGGATGAGGCCGAGGATGCGGCCGCGCAAGGGGTCCTTCTGCCCCTGCTCGTGAATCAGCGTCTGCGTCTCCTTAAGAAGAAGGCCCGCGCCGTTGAGGTCTTCGTTCTTCTGCGAGTACAGGAAGTCGGCGCCGACCACAGTGCCCACCGGCTCGGGAGCGACATGGCGGTTCGCCTCGTGCACGATTCGAAGCTGGGAACGCAGCTGACCAGCGCGGCCGGCGTCGGCTTGGCGGAGCACGCTCTCCCAGAAACGACGGCGCAACGGAAGCAGCGGGTAGTCCTCGATGAGGTCCTTGTCGTCCGCCGCGGTGTGCTGAATCCTGCTGCCGATGAGCTGGCGGGAAATCTGCCCCGCAACTGACGCCAATGTGGTGTCAAGACCGGGCTTCTCGGCGAGTTCCTTGCTGAGGAGCACACGGCGGACAACGGCGTCGACGTCCTGGTTCTTGAGCACGACCTTGACGGTGAAACGGTCCTGAATCTTCTGAAGCGTCGAATCAGCAGTCAACTCTTGCTGGCCAGTGGCTACAAGCAGCACACGACCGTTCAGCTCGCGCGACACGGACTCGACGAGGTTCTGCACCTCCATCGCTCGGCCGCCATCGCCGCTGATGTACTGCTGCACCTCGTCGAGGACGATCAGCGACGGCGGAATCTGGCCACCGCCGACGTACTCAAGAATCTTCTTGAGCAGCGCGATCGTCTCGTCCGTGGAGAACGAACGGGTGCCCGGCGGAAACTGGCTGCGCAGCGCGGCGCGCACGTCCTTGGCCGTCGCGGCAAACTGCGGGTCGGCAACGAGGATCGCGTTCGCGAGCAGCGTGCTGAGGTTGTACTCGCCCAGCTCTTCGACGAGGTCGCCGCCGTTGGCCGCAACGTGATCACGAACGGCGTTGAGGTGCCCATTGCCCGCGAGCCACAGAGCAACCTGCGCGGGGGCGACGCGCGTGGGCAGTCCTGCCGCCCCGAGGACGATCGAAAGGAACACCGAGTTGAGGGTGTCGCCGCTGCGATCGAGTGCGCCTGCTGCCGCCCACGGTGCGGCGCCGTCACGTCGTCCGAGAGTTGTCAGCTCTGTCAACTGGTCCTGATGTCCTGGGGGATGCTCGTCAGACCGCGCGCGGTCGCACCGTTCGGAAACTTCGTATCGGCCCACAGATGCTGGAGGACGCGGACGAGGTGGGACTTGCCGCTGCCGTAGAAACCCGACACCCACACGGCAGGTTGCGTCGTCCGATTCCGGTGCCCGGTGTAGGAGTCAAGAATGCGTTGGAGGCCGTGCTCATACTCGCCCTCGCAGACGAAGCTCTCCAGCTCGTACTTGAGGACGTCCCACTGGTTGGAGTCCTCGGGACGGTCCACATTGGTTACGCCGTCATTCGGGATCTCGAAGCTGAGTGGAGGCCGGACGAAGAGGTCATTGTTGGTCGTCACGCGATGTCCTTCTGTGGATCGATGACACGAGCGCGGTAGTTGAACCCATCGCGTGCGTCGAGCAAGCGGAATGAATGAGTTTCCGGGTCATGAATCCCGGGGAAAAGGACGAGAAGGCGACCGGTGACCGCGGACTCGATGGACTTGATCACGCTCGATGCACGTAGGAACGGGAAGATCGAGCCGATGCCAACGAGTGCCACGACAGCGTTCTCAGGTGCCGCTTCGAGAGCCTGACGGATGCGCGCGACAAGTGTTGTCTCAAACTGATCCAGGATCGACGGAGTGAGGTCGCTTGGGTCCTCGTAGAACGCTTCCGCATGCCGGTGAGCAGACAGCCAAAGCCCGAAGTCGTCGCTGACGTCGAGTACAGCCCAGACGCGGCCGGCCTGGGCAGTCGCCAACTCGATGTCCGGTTGAGCGTGCCGCATCTGGCGTTCCAGGCCTGGTGGATAGACAAGCATCCAAACCCGTTCGCCACCCGAGACCTTGCTCTTCCAGGTCAGAGACAACTCAGCCTTGTAGGCATAGACGAGATCGGAGACGCGACTCATAGCGAGCCTTCCAGCATCGAGAAGCTCACATCCACGACATTCCCTGCCACAAGGAGGTCAAGGAGCCCCTGGGCGTGAGCTTGACGCAGCACTTCAAGCGGCCTTCCGGAAGGGAGGTCTAGGACGAGTGAGGACGGGCTCTCTAGGACACCCACTCCGCGGCCTCCGGAGAGGTGGCCGAGGTACGCCGCCAGCGCGATAGCAACTGGGCGACTCTCGACTGCGGCACGCACCTTGTTGGTGCGACCAATGAGGTGGCCGGTCTGCGTCCAACAAGCGGCCGTGTTCCGACCGGTCTTGTTCAGGGTCGAGTCAGACAGACTGTCGCCGATCTGCATCCGCACTGCTTCGGTCAGAGCGGCAGACGTCACCACTGCGCCGATCGGGGTTCGAACGACGGCGGCGTAGGAAGCACGAAGGATCTCATCACGTGTAACCGCAAAGACACCGGCCAGCAACGGCTGTGCGTCAACATCCACATCCCAAACCCGTCGCAAGGCAGCGAAGGACCGCCGCCGCGGGTCGAGAAGATACAGCTCGCGGAGATGTCGAAAGCTGCGCTGACGGCCTGCCAGCGTCGGGCGTGCCAACACGTTCTCGTCCACCACCGCAGAGCGGTATTCCTCCAACGACGCACCCGCGGGTACGACTCTGAGAAGCTCGACCAGGTGCGGAACCGCGATGGTGTGGCTTGCTGTGGTCCGCAACGCAGCAAGTGGCGAATCAATGTTCGATCCATCAACCATTTGCCACGTCGCTGCCTTTCAATCTCACCGAATAGGTACAAGTACCCGAGTTTGTTAACCCTGGCACAAGTCACGGACATTGCCGACGCTTGAGGGGTGCCCCGCGTCTCGTCTCCTGCTGCTGTTCGCATGGGAGAGCTGATGACCGCAGCACGGAAGCACCGCGGCATCACGCAGGACGAGCTGGCGGCGCGCACGCAGATCGACTCGTCGAACATCCGCGGCTACGAGAAGGGCCGCGCGATGATGAGCGTGCAGACGTTGGTCCGCGTCGCGGACGCGCTGAACGTGCATCCGGGAGAACTGCTCAACGAGGTGACCGTGGAGATGTTCATCACGTCGGCGACGGATGGGCGTCGGCGCAGCGGGTGGTGAACTCCGTTGTAATACGTGGTAGACGTATCATGGTGTTACATCCAGAAGGAGCCGCCATGAAGCTCAACAGCAAGGGACAGGTCACGATCCCGGCCGAACTGCGCCACCGTCACGGACTCGTCGAGGGCGACGAGATCGAGGTCGTCGAAGATGGCGCGACCCTTCGAATCGTCCACACGCAGTCCGACCTCAGCCCGGCAGAACGAGTGGTGGCCCGAATGCGCGGGCGCGCGACCAGCCAGACGCGCCGCATGAGCACCGACGAGATCATGGCGCTGCTCCGCGATGAGTGACAACGGCACTCTCGTCGACACGAATGTGCTTCTGGACGTCTTCGATGAGGATCCGCGCTGGGTCGAATGGTCGACGGAGCAACTCACAGCAGCGTTCGAACGCGGTCGAGTGCTGATCAATCCCATCGTGTATGCCGAGGTGTCCGTCGGGTTCGAGCGTGCAGAAGAACTCGATGACGCGCTGCCCGAACGGTACTTCCATCGAGAGCCGCTCTCCTACCCCGCGGGCTTCCTCGCCGGCAAGGCATTCGAACGCTACCGACGCAATGGTGGGACACGTCCGACTCCGATCGCGGACTTCTACATCGGTGCGCATGCGCTGGTTCACGGCTACACCCTGCTCACGCGCGACAGGAACCGCTACTCGACGTATTTCCCGAAGCTGCAGCTCGTCACGCCGTGACCTCACCCAGTGATGGGTGCTCCGGACGACGGGACAACGCTTCACTTCGGCTCGCTGAGATCGCTCAGTACTGGCGACAGGGTCAGCGACGCAGCTGCCCGCATCGGTCGCATTTCGTCTCGCTGCGCTCGCTCAATGAGCGGCGGTCCCCGGCATCCAGCCTGAAATGTGACGTCACGCGGTGACACATCTCGCCCGGGGCGCTGTGGAAGCTCCTAACGTTGGCGTGCCCCACTCCCTGAACATGGAGAACTGATGACCACCACCGCACGCGCTCCCAAGGCGCCCGACACCCGAGGACCGGTCCGCAAGCTGCTGACCTCGTTCGGGTTCCAGATCCTGGCCGCCCTCGTCCTCGGCATCGCCACAGGGCTCATCGGCGCTGCCGCCGGAGCCACCGGAGAGAACCACACGATCCTCTCCGACACCCTCGACCGCATCGGCAGCTCGTACGTCACCCTGCTGAAGGCTGCCGTCGTGCCGCTGATCTTCACGGCCATCGTCGCCAGCATCTCAAACCTGCGCCGCGTGCAGAACGCCGCCCGCCTGGCCGGTCAGACCCTCCTCTGGTTCGCGATCACCGCGTTCATCGCCGTGTCGATCGGCATCGTGCTGGGCCTGGTCATCCAGCCGGGCAGCAAGGCCGGCGCGGGCCTGAAGACCGGCGATCCGTACACCGTCGGCACCTGGTGGAACTTCCTGCTCGGACTCATCCCGCAGAACTTCCTGGGCCTTTCCGTCTCGACCTCCGCCGATGAGACCGGCGCGCTCACCTCCAACGTCGGATTCAACATCCTGCAGGTGATCGTCGTGGCCGCGGTCGTCGGCATCGCCGCCCTCAAGGCCGGCAAGAAAGCCGAGCCGTTCCTGGCCTTCACCGAGTCGCTGCTGAAGATCATCCAGCGCGTGCTGTGGTGGATCATCCGCATCGCCCCGATCGGCACCTTCGGCCTGATCGGCTCCGCCGTGATCAAGTACGGCTGGGACAAGCTCACCGCGCTGGCCTGGTTCGCCGGCGCCATCTACATCGGCCTGGCCCTGGTGATCTTCGTCGTCTACCCGATCCTCGTGAAGACCCACGGACTCTCCATCAAGCAGTACTTCTCCGGCGTGTGGCCGGCCGTGCAGCTGGGCTTCGTCAGCCGCTCCTCCATCGGCACCCTGCCGCTGACCGAGCGCGTCACCGAGCGCAACCTCGGCGTCCCCTCCGGCTACGCCTCGTTCGCCGTGCCGCTGGGCGCCACCACCAAGATGGACGGCTGCGCCGCCATCTACCCGGCCATCGCCGCGATCTTCGTCGCCCAGTTCTTCGAGATCACGCTGAGCCCGCTGCAGTACCTGCTGATCGTCATCGTCTCGGTGTTCGGCTCCGCCGCCACCGCAGGAACCACCGGCGCGATCGTCATGCTGACCCTCACGCTCTCGACCCTGGGCCTGCCCCTGGAAGGCGTCGGCCTGCTGCTGGCCATCGACCCGATCCTCGACATGGGCCGCACCGCCGTCAACGTCGCGGGCCAGGCGCTGGTCCCGACCATCGTGGCCAAGCGCGAGGGCATCCTCGACCTCGACCTGTACAACGCTCGCCGCAACGGCCTTCCGTTCGCGGAGGACATCGAAGAGGCGGATGACGTGGATGCCGGCGAGCCGGCCGCCACGCGCTGACCTTCTTCGCCGAAGCGCCCTGCCCTCACGAGGGGCGGGGCGCTCCGGGGGCTTCTACACCCGCGACTGGGGCCTCGTCGCGGCGCGGGTGTCGAGCGCGAGCTCCTCGGCATCCATCGCCGTGACCAGCTCGTGCATGACCTCCTCGCTGAGGTTGCCGGCATCGCGCTCGGTCAGCAGCAGCTGACGGCGCACCGACAGCCAGCCCTTCGACATGGTCATGAACTGCTCGTACGACGGCCGCGGCGTCAGGTCGATCTGGCTGGTCTCGGCATCCGTCTCCACCCGGATCAGCCGCTTCGCGAACGCGTCGAACGTCTTCAGCGACTCCTCGCCGTGCTGTGTCGCCCACTGCTTGCGCATGTCGCGCAGGTACGCCTTGCCCACCTCACGGCTGCGCACGCGCACGGCCGCCAGCTGCCTGGCATCCTGGGCGGCCTCCCGCCCGTCCACCACCCCGAGCGCCTTGATCAGCCACGGCAGCGTCAGCCCCTGCAGCAGCAGCGTTCCCACCGTCACGACGAACGCGACGACGACGATCGCATGCGACGCCTGGTCGCCGATCCGGGCGAGGTCGGCCGCGGCCAGCGCGGTCGCCAGTGTGACCACGCCGCGCATCCCGGCCCACGAGATCACCGCATTGTCGCGCCAGGACAGTTTCGTCTCGGCCAGTTGCTGCCTCAACTGCTCCTCGGTGAGCGGATGCCGGCCGCGGCGTTCCGCGATGGCCTCGGAGACGCCGGACTCCCGCATCCGCTGCCACCTGCGCAGCTTGAGACGCGTCCACCACTGCCCCCACACGCTCGCGGGGTAGACGAACAGGGGGCGCACGACCAGCACCACCAGCAGCACCACGATCGACAGCACGATCACGGGTCCAACCTCGCCGTCGGCCAGGTCGCCGATCACCCGCGGCAGCTGCAGGCCGATGTACGCGAACACGAACGACTCCAGCAGGAAGTCGGCGCTCAGCCACAGCGGCGCCTCCTGCTGCCTGGTCGTGTAGCTCGTGCGCGGGGCGTTGAACCCGACGAACAGCCCCATGGCCACCACCGAGATCACGCCGGAGCCGCCCAGCTGCTCGGCGATCGCGTACGCCCCGAACGGCGCCAGCAGCCCCACGGTTCCGTTGATCACGGCGTCGTCGCTGCGCATGCGCAGCTGGTGCATGCCCAGGCCGAACACCACGCCGATCAGCACACCCACGACCACCGCCAGCACGAACTGCCAGACCGTCGACCAGATGTGGAACGCCGCCGGCCCTGCGACGACCGCCGCCGCGAACACGCGGTACAGCGTCAGGGAAGTCGCGTCGTTGATCAGGCTCTCCCCCGACAGCACCGTCATGATGCGCCGAGGCAGCCCGAGCTTGCGGCCGATGGCGGCGGCCGACACGGCATCCGGCGGCGCGACGATCGCGCCCAGCAGCAGCGCGCCGAACACGCCGAGCTCCGGCAGCAGCAGGTAGGCGACCAGGCCGACGATCATCGTGGTGGCCACGACCAGGCCTATCCCGAGCCGGCGGATCTGCGGCATCGCGCGCGCGAAGCTGACGAACGAGACATCCAGCGCCGCCGAGTACAGCAGCGGCGGCAGCACGAGGTTCAGCAGCACGTGCCCGTCGATCGAGATGTTCGGCACGATCGGGATGAAGGATGCCGCGAGCGCGACCACCGTGACCAGCAGGGGCGCGGGCCAGCCCCGCCATCGTGCGACCGCCGCCACCGCGACGGCTCCGACGATGACGAAGAAGATGCTCGCGTCCATGAGAAGAGGCTAATGCGCGCACCCTTGCTGGACGTCGACAGCACGGGATCTCGGCGAGCGCACGGGAAATCCGCGCGAACGACCCGTGCGCTCGGCGAGGTACCGTGCTCTCGGCGACGAGGGCAGGGTCAGACCTCCGGATCAGCCTCTGCGTCGGCAGACATTCCAGACAAGGCCCTCAGCTTCGCCTCGACACCGGGAAGATCCTCCTCCACGGTCGCCCGCACAGTCTCGATGTCGACCCACGCATAACCGTGCGCAATGCGGTTGCGCATCCCCCAGATCACCGCCCATTCATCGCCGAAGAAGCCGTCCGTCAGATCCGGTGCGCCCCGATGGAGCGTCTCGATCATCGCCGCGATGCGCAGCGAAACGGCGTATGCGACGGTCTCGTCTTCCACCGACCCTCGGGCCAAGTGTCGGTGCACCGCTTCGAGATGCGAGAGTGCCTCGCGCACCAGTTCGTCGATGGTGCGACTCACAGTGGCACGGCCTCAGCAAGCACGCGGTCACGCAGATGCTCGGGGAGCGATCGTACGGGAACCACGTCGACAGACGCGTGGACCATCGCTGACAGTTCCTGCTCGAGGCGAGACAGCGTCCCGAGGCTGAGCACCTGCGGAGTGTCGACCAGTACGTCCAGATCCGATCCTTCCCGCTCCGACCGCGTGGCGACGCTGCCGAAGATCCTCGCGTTCGTGATGCCGTACCTCGCCAGTGCCGTGGACATCGCGCGACGCTCATCCCACACTCGAAGCGCCAACGGCCCCGGGGGCTTCTGCCGAAGCAGCCGCGAGACCTCGGGCTGGCTTCGACGCACGACCTGCGCGATCTCCCTCTGCGAGAGCCCCTCCGCAGCGGCTCGATGGACGGCATCCAGCAGCAGATCCCGAGCACGCCGCTGAAGGGCATCCGCCTCCACCGACTGCGCACGGATGCCCTCGAGAACTCCCCCGCCGATTGACATATAGCAAATGCTATCACCACCACCGGCATGCAGAAGCCCCGCCACACACCGAGACGGGTGTGGCGGGGCATCCCTCCGGGTCAGCAGGTCAGGCTTGACCGTGCTGCGCGCGGGACCTCCTCGAGAGCGAGTCGATGATCACGGCCAGCAGCAGCACCGCGCCGGTGACCATGAACCGCACGGACGAGTCGAGGCTCAGCAGCGTCAATCCGTTGTCGATGGACTGGATGACGAAGATGCCCAGCAGTGCCGACCAGGCCGATCCGCGCCCGCCGAACAGGCTGGTTCCGCCGATCACCGCGGCGGCGATGGCGACGAGGTTGGTCGTGCCGCCGCCGGTCGAGATGCTCGCCGCCGTCAGACGCGCCGCCAGCATCAGGCCGCCGAGAGTCGCCAGCACGGTGCCGACCATCAGCGCCGAGATGTAGATCCCCTTCACGTTGATGCCCGCGCGACGCGCGGCCTCCTCGTTGCCGCCGACCGCGTAGACCCAGCGCCCCCAGCGCGTGCGGGTCAGCAGCAGCGCCATGACGGCGACGAGCACGATGAACAGCAGGAACGACACCGCGACGCCGCGGTTGGTGGCCAGCCACGTGATCGCGGCTGCGGCCACGACGGCGATGACGACGGCCTTGATCACGATGAGCGACACCGGCCCGGTGGACAGCCCCGACTTCGCACGGCGACGGGCCTTCGACACGTCCGTGAAGACGATCGCCAGCACGACGAGCCCGGCGACCGTGTACGCGAGCCACGGCGGCAGGAACCACGTGGTCGCGAACTGCACGATCCACGAGTTGTACGGCAGGTTGATGGTGCCGGTGGGCCCCAGCACCCACAGCTGCAGGCCGAGGAAGCCCATGAGACCTGCCAGAGTCACCACGAAGGTGGGCACCCCGAACCGCGTGAACAGGAACCCGTAGACGTATCCGATCGCGGCGCCGACCAGCAGGGCGACCACGACCGCAGCCCAGATCGGCCATTGCCAGCTGATGAACGCCACGCCCAGGATCGCCGACGACAGGCCCGCCAGCGAGCCGATCGACAGGTCGATCTGCGCGACCAGCAGCACGACCACCACGCCGAGGGCGATCACGCCCAGCGCCGCGCACTGCAGCGTGAGGTCGACGAGGTTCGTCGCCGATAGGAACCGCGGGTTGAGGATCTGGAACACGACCCAGATGACGATCAGCCCCAGGAACACCGGCAGCGAGCCGAGATCCCCCGTGCGCACACGCGTGCCGAAGCCGCGCACCACGCCGCCCAGCCCCTCGCCGCGCATGACCCGCTCGTCCTGCAGATCGACGGCGATGGTCGTGGGCGCGGAGTTGTCCTTCGTGTGCTCGCTCATTCTGCGTCCTTCCCGGCCGAGTTGGCGGCACTGCGGCTGCTGACGGGGTTGTCGGTGGCGCCGGTGATCGCCGCGACGATGTCCTCGTAGGTGACATCGGCCGTGCGGAACACGCCGTTGTTGCGACCGAGCCGCAGCACCACCACGCGGTCGGCGACGGCCTGCACGTCGGCCATGTTGTGGCTGATCAGGATGACGCCGAGCCCGCGCTCGCGCAGCCGCTCGATGAGGTTCAGCACCTCCGCGGTCTGCGCGACGCCGAGCGCCGCGGTGGGCTCGTCGAGGATCACCACGCGGGGCTCGCCGATCAGCGAACGGGCGATGGCGACCGTCTGGCGCTGGCCGCCGGAGAGGGACGCCACCGCGATCCGCACCGAGGGGATCTTCGCCGAGAGCTGGCGCAGCAGGGTCCAGGCCTGCTCCTCCATGAGCTCCTCGTCGACGAGCACCCCGCCGCGCTCGCGACCCAGGAACAGGTTGGCCACCACGTCGAGGTTGTCGCAGAGCGCAAGGTCCTGGAAGACCGTGGCGATGCCGAGCTCGCGCGATGCGGTCGGGGACGGGATCGAGACCTGTGCGCCGTTGAAGGTGATCACACCGCTGTCGGCGGGGTGCACGCCGGCGAGGATCTTCACCAGCGTGGACTTGCCGGCGCCGTTGTCGCCGACCAGCGCGACGACCTCGCCGGGATAGACGTCGAGGTCGATGTCGGTCAGCGCCCGGACGGCGCCGAAGCCCTTCGAGATGCTTCGGATGGACAGCACGGGCTCACGCACCGCGTCGTGCTGCTCATCGAGATCGGATGCTAAAGCCACTGCGGCTCCCTTTCGCTGTGAGACCGCGGTGCCGGCCGGAGCCGGCACCGCGGGGTTGGTCACTTCAGGCCGTGCGCGGCGCACGCGTCGGCGTACGCTGCCGTGCAGATCTGGTCGATCGTGTACAGACCGTCCTTCACCACAGTGTCCTTGATGTTGTCGACGGTCACCGCGACCGGCTTCAGCAGGAACGACGGGATGGACGCGCCGCTGGCGGTGTCGGCCGTGGTGTCGGCCTTGGGCTTCTCGCCCTTGGCCAGGGCGACGGCCAGCTCGGCGGCCTGGTTGGCCTCGGGCAGGAACGCCTTGTAGACCGTCATGAACTGGTCGCCGGCGAGAATGCGCTGGATGCCGGCGAGCGAGGCATCCTGACCGGTGACGGGCGGCAGCGGAGTGATGCCGCCGGCCTTCAGGGCGGCGATCGCACCGCCGGCGGTGTCGTCATTGGCGTCGTACACGCCGGTGATCTTGTTGCCGAACTTGGTCACCTGGCCGGACACCCAGTCCTGAGCCTTCGGCGGCTCCCATCCGGGTGTGTCGAACTCGCTGAGCACCGTCAGGCCGGAGGCGTCGATGACGCTGTGCGCGCCCTTCTTGAACTGGGCGGCGTTCGGGTCGGTCGGCGAGCCGTTCACCATGATGATGCCGGAATCGGCGGGAAGGCCGAGCTTCTTCATCTGGTCGACCAGGGCCTGCGCCTGCAGCTCGCCGACCTTCTCGTTGTCGAACGAGACGTAGTAGGAGACGTCGGCGCTGTCGATCAGGCGGTCGTAGGAGATGACCGGCACGTTCTTGGCCTTGGCCTGGTTGACGACGGCCGCCGCAGCCTTGCCATCGAACGGGTCGAGGACCAGCACGTCGACGCCCTGCGTGAGCATCGACTCGGCCTGCTGCTGCTGCTTGGCGGCATCGCCGTCAGCGTTCGCGTAGAGCACCGTGCAGTCCGCGCACAGCTCCTTGACCTTCTTCTCGAAGTACGGCTTGTCCGCACTGGCGTAGCGCTCGGTGACGTTGTCGGGCAGGAGCAGGCCGATCGTGGCCGCGCCGTCCTTCGCGCTGGCGGCGGGCTGGTCACCGCCGGTCTGGGTGCCGTTGGAACACCCCGAGAGCATTCCGAGCGAGAGGGCGATCGTCGTCGTCGCGACGAGCGCCCGCATGGGTGTGATCTTCATCGAAAACCTCCGTTGCTGTGCCGACCACTGTGGCGACATCCTGAGCATGACAGCATTCACACTTTGACGTCAAGACTTGAACTCAAGGATTTGCACACATCGTGTCCGGACTGTGATCAGAGCACTGCGCCGCTCACATTCGTCTCGTCGATCGCGCGTACCACGGCACCCATCGCCGAGGCGCTCAGCCCCAGTTGGCCCTGCACCACGTCGGGCACCAGGTCGCCGCCCGCGAGCGTCGTGGCCTCCATCGCCTGGCGGATCGGCCCCAGCAGCAGCTCGCCGGCCCTGGCGAGGTCGCCGCCGACCACCACGCGCTCGGGATCGAAGAGGTTGCAGAGGTTGCCCGTGGCCACGCCGATGTGCTTGCCGGCCTCCGCCAGCGCACGCAGGCACGCCGGGTCGTTGCCCATCGCGCGCACCACGATGTCGCCGATCTTGGTGACCCCGCCCTCGTCGCGGAGCCGCTCGAGGATGGCGGGGCCGCCGGCCACCGCCTCCAGGCATCCGCGGTTGCCGCACCTGCACACCGGGCCGTCCTCGTCGATGACGGTGTGCCCCAGCTCGCCGGCCATGCCGTTGTGCCCGCGGAGCACCCGACCCTCCAGCAGCAGACCGGAGCCCACGCCGTCGCCGACGTCGAGGAACACCACGTTCTGCTGGCCGCGCGCCGCCCCCAGCCTGGACTCGGCGAGCGCGGCGAGGTTGGACGCGTTGTCGAGGAAGATCGGCTGCCGCAGCCGCCGGTGCACGACATCCACGATGTCCACGCCGGTCCAGCCCCGCAGCATCCCTCGGCCGGCCACGCGACCGGTGTCGCGATCGATGGGCGCCGACAGCGCGACGCCGACGCCGCGCAGCTCGTCGATACCGGATTCCAGACCCCCGAGGATGTCGGAGAGCAGCAGCGACGCGCGGTCCAGCTCGTTGTCGGCGCGGTGATCGCGCGCCAGCGGCATGTGGTTCTCGCCCAGCACGGTGCCGTTGACATCGGCCACCATCACGCGCAGATGACGGGCGGAGACGTGGATGCCGGCGACGAGGCCCACCGCCCGTGCGAACGACACGAGGGTGGCCCGCCGACCGCTGCGGGTGCTGGGTGTGGTGCGCAGCACGCCGGCCGCGGCGAGCTCCTTCACGATGTTGGAGACGGATGCAGGAGACAGGCCCGTCGCACCCGCCAGCTCCACCTGGGTGAGGCTGCCCTGCTTCTTGATCGCAGCCACCACACGACGCCGGTTGGCTTCACGCAATGAAGCCTGTGAGCCTGGAGGACGTCGTTGTGATGACACAAGGACACTGTACAGACGGACGGGTTCTGCGCATCCGCTCGTCGCTTGGAATGCGCTGTGCGCGTCGCGCGTTGGGCTGGATGATGTCTTCTCTCGCGCTGTCTGTCCTCGACCTCGTTCCCGTTCGCGCTGCCTCTTCCGGTGGTGATCCTGGAACCGGCGCTGCTTCTGAAACTGGCGTCGTGCAATCCAGCGGGCAGGCGGTGAACGCCTCGATGGCGCTCGCGCAGCGCGCGGATGAGCTCGGGTACCGGCGGTACTGGTTCGCCGAGCACCACAACATGCCGTCGGTGGCCTCCACCACTCCCCCGGTGCTGATCGCCGCGGCGGCCGCCCGCACCTCGCGCATCCGGGTGGGCTCGGGCGGGGTGATGCTGCCCAACCACGCCGCGCTGATCGTCGCCGAGCAGTTCGCCGCCCTGGAGGCGCTCGCTCCCGGGCGCATCGACCTGGGCATCGGACGCGCGCCCGGCAGCGACCCGGTGATCACGCAGCTGCTGCGGCAGTCCGGCACCTCCGGCGACGTGGAGCGCTTCCCGCAGCACGTGCACGACATCGGCCTGATGCTGCACGCCGAGGGCGCGACGCTGCAGTTCACCAGCGGCGGCGAGTACACCGTGCGGGCCACGCCCGCGGCATCCGGCTCTCCTGAGCTCTGGCTGCTGGGCTCCAGCGACTACTCGGCGCAGTTGGCGGCATCCCGTGGTCTGCCGTACGTGTTCGCGAACCACTTCTCGGGTCACGGGCTGGAGCGCGCGCTCGACCTGTACCGCTCGCAGTTCCAGCCGTCGGAGACGCTTTCGGAGCCCCGGACGTTCCTGACGGCGAACGTCGTGGCCGCCCCGACTGCCGAGGAGGCGTCGGCGCGGGCCCTGCCGCAGCTGCGCATGATGGCGCGGCTGCGCTCGAATCGGCCGCTCACCCCGCTGGAGACCGTCGAGCACGCTCAGGCGGGGCTGGCGGAGGCCGGTTCGGATGCTCCGGGCTCTGAGCAGGCTCTCATCGACGGCATGCGCGCGAACTGGTTCATCGGAACCGGTGACGACGTGCGCGCGCGGCTGGAGGCGTTCGCCGCCCAGCACGAGGTCGACGAGATCATGATCTCCCCGGTCGCCGGCGCCTTCGACTCCGAGCCCCTGGACACCGCCCCCGGCCGCATCCAGACCCTGGAGCTGCTCGCCCGCTGAGAGCACGCGCGTGCACTTTCGATCCACTCCGCGGTCTGGATCAAAAACCCACCCAGCACCGCGCTGCGCGGTGCGGAATCGATCCAGCCCGAGTCGGTGAGATGCACTTCTGATCCAGCCCGCACCGGCACCTGGTGGCAGCCCTCCGCAGCCCGCATTGGCACCTCGCCACAACGCGCGTGCACTTTCGATCCACTCCGCAACCTGGATCAAAAACCCACCGCGCACCGCGCTGCGGGGTGCGGATTCGATCCAGCCCAAGGCAGTGAGATGCACTTCTGATCCAGCCCGCACCAGCATGCGGGGCGGATGCCGTGCATCAGACCGTGCGTGAGGCGATCGCACGGCGGATGCGGGCGAGGAATGTCGCGGGAGCGTTCAGATCGGCCTGGGTGAGGCGGATGACGATCCAGCCGCGGTCCTCGAGCTCGCGCTGACGCTGGATGTCGCGCCGCCACTGCTCCTTGTCGGTGCGATGGCCGTCGCCCTCGTACTCGATGGCGATCCTCCACTGCGGATACGCCAGATCCACGCGGGCGATCAGACGGTCACCGTCATTCACCTCGAACTGCACGACCGGCTCAGGCAGATCGGCATCGACGATCGCCAGGCGAGTCTCGGTCTCCTTGGGCGACTCCACATGCGCCCGTGCCCTCGGCAGCGCCTCGCGGATGGTCGCGCTGCCCTTGAACCGATTCCACGAGCGAAGGCGCTCCTCGATCTCGGCGACGGTGCAGATCGGATGCTTGTCCACCAGCCCCGGATAGTTGTCGGCGTCGGTCAGCAGGGCATCCAGCAGGATCACGGCGTCGGCCACGCTCAGGTGCCCGGCAGAGCTGAACACCGCCGCGACAGGATCGACCACCGCGACCGATCCGACGGTCCAGGGCTGAGCCCGCGACGCCTGAAGATGGCGGCCGGCGACACCGGCGGTGCGCGGCGGACTCAGCTGCTGCGGCACGGCGATCTCCAGGTCCGCATCTGCATCCCATCCGCGAGGGCAGGGCATCCGCCACCAGCGCACCGCGCTGCGCCCGACCAGCACCTGCCCCGGGCGCATCCGCGGCGCATAGCTGCGCACCCGATCGTGGAACGTCTCCGGCTCCTTCAGAGAGCGGATGCCGTGGAACGGGCGCGCCAGGTCACGGGCATCCGCTCTGCCCCGACCGACGCCGGCGGACGCCGCCTGCCTGACGCTGAAGTGCCGGCCCAACTGCTCCGGGAGTGTGACTCTGTGTCGCATCCGCCCATGCTCGCCGACGCGCGCATCCCGTGATCCCCGGAAACCCAGCATCCGTGGACAACTCGTCGATCTGCCCGATTGTGCAGGAGGACTCGCACCCCGCATCCGCCCGCCTCATCCACCCGCCCCCACTCGCATCAGACTGGATCACAAACGCACCCGCCCGCATCGGACTGGATCACAAACGCACCCGCGCGCATCGGGCTGGATCACAAAAGCACCGCGCAGCGCGGAGGCGGCTGCAGTTTCGATCCAGGTTGCGGAGTGGATCACAAATGCACCGGGGACGAAGCGCGGAGTACGCGGGAGCACGAGAGCGCCTGAGCGCCGGAGCACGAGAGCGCCTGAGCACGGAAGCACGGGAGCACGGGAGCACGGGCGCACGGGCGCACGGGCGCACGGGGACGCGAGAGCGCGGGAGCGCGGGAGCGCGAGAGCGCGGGAGCACGGGAGCACGGGAGCACGGGAGCACGGGAGCACGGGAGCACGGGAGCACGGGAGCACGGGAGCACGGGAGCACGGGGCGCGAAGGGCGCGGGGGCGCGGAGCACGGGGGCGCAGTAGAGTGCCAGCGTGCATGACCTGAGGACCGAACTCGTCGACCGCGCCATTGCGCTCGCCTCCCGCGCGGAGCGCGTCGTGCTTGGGATCGTGGGTGAGCCCGGTGCGGGCAAGACGACCCTCGCGACCGCACTGATCACTGCGCTGCAGGCACGCGGCGTGCCCGTCGCCTGGTTGCCCATGGACGGGTTCCACCTCGGCGACAGCTCCCTCGACGCAATGGGGCTGCGCGCGCGCAAGGGCGCCATCGAGACCTTCGACGGCTGGGGGTATCTCACCGCGCTGCGCCGCGTGCACGCGGAGGTCGACCATGCGGTCTACGTGCCCGGGTTCGAGCGCACGCTCGAGCAGCCGATCGCCGCCGACCGCGTCATCCCGGCGGGACCCGCGCTGATCGTCTCGGAGGGCAACTACCTGCTCGATGCCGACGAGCCCTGGTCACTGGCCCGCGCCGCGACGGCCGAGGTCTGGTACGCCGATGTCGATCCCGAGATCCGCATCGAGCGCCTCGTCGCACGGCACGTCGCCTTCGGCAAGTCCCGTGCCGAGGCTGAGGCCTGGGTCGCCGCCGTCGACGAACCCAACGCGCAACGGATCCGCGCGCGGCGCGACATGGCCGACCTGATCGTCCCGGTCGACTGACTCCCACTTCCCGACACCCGCCGACCTCACCTCCCGCTGCCCGCACGAGCCCCGTCTCACCTCCCGCGGCCCGCACGAGCCCCGGCTGACCTCCCGCTACCCGCGCGAGTCCCGGCTCACCCCCCGACCGGCACCGGCCCGGTCGACCTGCGCACGTGCAGCGTGGTGGGCAGCACCGTGGCCTGGGTCGGACCAGGACGGACTCCCGCCAGCCGCTCGTCGATGCGCGCCATGAGGATCCGTCCCGCCACGGCCCCTTTGGCCTGCAGCGGCTGCTCGACGGTCGTCAACCCCGCCGGCGCTGCGCGCTCGATGTCATCGACTCCGACGATACTCACCCTTCCCGGTACGTCCATGCCGAGCTCCTCGGCCCTGGTCAGCGCACCGAGGGCCAGTTCGTCCGACAGGCAGAACACGGCCGTCAGCTCCGGATGCCGCATCATGAGCGCCTCGAAGCCCTCCGCACCCGCGCGTTCGCTGGAGATCGTGCGCTCCTCGACGGCCAGATCGACGGCACCCTGCCCGGCCGCGCTCTCCAGACCCTCCCGCAGCCCGTCGATGCGTGCGCGCAGCACGGCGTAGCCGGAGACGACGCCCGGCAGCACCGGACCGTTGCGTCGGATGCTGCTCAGGCGAGGCGCCACCACGCCCACCCGCCGATGCCCCAGCCTCGCGAGATGCTCGCCGACGGCGAAGCCCACCGCCGCATCGTCGATGCCGACCCAGCCCCACCCCGCATCCGGATGCGGCTGATCCACCACTACGATCGGCAGGCGGCGTGCGCGCGCTGCATCCAGCAACGGCTCGTGATCGCCGACGGAGTACACGATCACGCCGTCGATCGCGACCGTGCCGAGTCCCGGCGCGGAGCCCGAAGCGGCATCCGCGGCAGTGCGGAGGGCACCCCCGAGCACCGAACTGCGCCCGGATCCCGACGGCAGCATCACCAGGCTCCGCCCGGTCTCCTCGCACGCCTGCGCGAGCCCCGCGAGGAAGCCCACGGCTGCGTGGTCCTCGAACGCGAAAGGCAGCTCATCGGTGAGGACCAGGCCGACGGCATCCGCTCGTCCGCGACGCAGCTGCCGCGCTGCCGGATCCGGCCCGCCGTAACCGATCCGCTCGGCCTCCGCGCGGATGCGCGCGAGCGTGGCTGCGGCCACGCGATCCGGCCGGTTGAAGGCGTTCGACACCGTCGCGGTCGACAGGTCGAGCGCTTTCGCGAGGGAGCGCAGCGACGCGTCCGCAGGCGGTCGACCCATGGCGGAACTCTCCGATCGTGTGAACCATTCACTTCGTGAAAACACTGTAAACCATTGTCATTCAACGCATCCCTGGATCAGCATTCATTCGTTACACTTCAGGAGAGGTTCACGAGAATGAACATCACAGCCGACTTCGTCGTGATCGGATCGGGCATGGGCGGTGGCATGACCGCGCTCGCACTGGCCCGCAGGGGGCTGGACGTGCTGTTGGTGGAGCGCGGCGAGCGCATTCCCCGCGAGCCCGAGAACTGGTCTCCCGATGCGGTGTTCCGCAGAAGCCGTTACAAGGCCGCGGAGACCTGGCTCGACGACCGCGGGCGCGAGTACCGACCCGGCGTGCACTACAACGTCGGCGGCAGCACAAAGGTGTACGGCGCCAGCCTGCCGCGATTCCGGGAGCGCGACTTCACCGCCACCGAGCACGAGGACGGCGTCTCGCCGGCCTGGCCGTTTCCGTACGCCGACCTGGAGCCGTACTACGCGGCGGCGGAGACGCAGCTGGGCGTGCACGGCACCACCGGCGAGGACCCGACCGAGCCGTGGCGCAGCAGCGACTACCCGTTCCCCGCCGTGCAGCACGAGCCCTACATCGCCGAGCTCGCCGACCGCCTCCGCGCGCAGGGCGTCTCACCGGCATCCAACGCCATGGGCATCGATCTGCGCCCGGGCGGTCTCTGCATCCGCTGCCACACATGCGATGGATTCCCCTGCCTGTTGGGTGCCAAGAGCGACGCGGAGACGCGCGCCGTGAATCCGGCCCTGGAGACCGGGCACGTGCGCCTGCTGACCGGCGTGCGGGTGGACCGCCTGGTGACGGATCCGTCGGGTGAGCGCGTCGTCGCCGCCGAGGGCGTCGGCCACGACGGCGCCGTGCGCATCGTCGGGGCGAAGTTCGTGGTCTCGGCCGGTGCGGTCAACTCCGCAGCGCTGCTGCTGCGGTCCGCGAGTTCCCGGCATCCTGACGGCCTGGCCAACTCCTCGGGACAGCTGGGGCGCAACTACATGATGCACAACAACGCGCACATCGCCGCGTTCGACGCGACGCGGCGCAACGACGCCGTGTTCCAGAAGACGCTGTCCGTGAACGACTGGTATCACGACGGCGGCGACGGCAGGCCGGGCGGCGTGATGCAGCTGGTGGGCAAGGTGCAGGGCTCGATGATGAAGCTCGAGGCCCCCTATGCACCGCAGTTCGCCCTGGACGAGTTCGCCAAGCGCAGCGTGGAGTGGCTGGTCATGAGCGAGGACCTGCCCTCGCCCGAGAACCGGGTGACTCTCGACGCGAGCGGACGCATCGTCACCCGCCGAGTCGCGCTGGGCACGGCCAATCACCGCCGGATGATGAAGAGGGCCAAGCGGCTGCTGCACCGCGTCGGCTACCAGGTCATCGGCACGCAGTGGTTCGGCATCGCGATGAACAGCCACATGTGCGGCACGGTCGTCGCGGGCGACGACCCCTCGGCATCCGTCCTGGACGGGTACTGCCGCACCCACGACGTCGACAACCTGTGGGTGATCGACGGCGGGTTCTTCCCGTCCAGCGCCGCAATGAATCCGGCGCTCACGATCGCCGCGCAGGCGCTGCGCGTGGTCGCCGAATCCGACCTCGCCGCGTGAGACCACCGCATCCGAGACCCCTGACACAGGAGCAGACATGACAGATCCCACCCCCCTTCGACCGGCCCTGACCGGATCCTTCTCCTCGCCCGCCGGCGGCAATCCGACCGGTGCCATGGTCGAGGCCGCATACCGCCATCACGGAGTGCTCGCGCGATTCGTGAACTGCGACGTACCCCCGGAGCGGCTGCCGGATGCCGTGCGCGGCGCCGTCGCGATGGGGTGGATCGGCTTCAACCTGTCGCTGCCGAACAAGCAGATCGTGATCGGGATGCTGGATGAGCTGGCTCCATCGGCGGCGCTGATCGGAGCCGTCAACTGCGTGCAGATCACCGGCCGCGGACTGATCGGCAACAACACCGACGGCCAGGGGTTCGTGCAGGCGCTGCGCGAGAAGCGCGACCCTCACGGCCTGCACGTGGTGCTGTTCGGCGCCGGCGGCGCGGCACGGGCCATCGCGGTGGAACTCGCGCTGGCGGGTGCTGCGCGGCTGACGATCGTCAACCGGCACGTGGAGCGGGCCGAGGAGATCGTCACCATCGTGAGCGAGCACACGGCCACCGCCGCCGCGGCCGTGGGGTGGGCGGAGTCGTTCCCGGTGCCCGCAGACACGGACGTGGTGGTGAACGCGACGTCCATCGGGCTCGCACCCGATACCGAGGCGCGCGTCGATCTGGTCGCAGACACCCTGCGCCCCGGGATGCTGGTCTGCGACGTGATCCCGAACCCGCCGGACACCGTGCTGCTGCGCGAGGCGCGTGCGCACGGCGCCGACACGCTGGACGGCCGCGCGATGCTGACCAACCAGGCCGCCGTCAACCTCGGCCTGTGGATGGGCCTGGAGCCGAACCGCGAGGTGATGAGCAGCGCCCTGGACGAGGCCATCGGCGACTGGCGGCACCCCACGTCCTGAGTCCGCCCGTCGGTGCGAGCCCGCCCGGCGCCGCTCAGCGGCTGCGCCCACTCAGCGGCCGTGCCTCCGCGGCGGCCTGATCTCGCCCGATCCGCGCGGGATCAGGTCGACCGGCACGACGACTCCCTCGGGCGCGAGCCGGCGCCCGGAGTCGAGCGACGCGAACAGCCGCTCCGCGGCGATGCGCCCCAGCTCGGCCGGTCGCTGCGCGACCACGCTGATCCCCGGCTCCATGAGATCGGCCAGCTCCACGTCGTCGAAGCCGATCAGCGCCACGTCATGGTGCCGGTCCAGCTTGCGCAGACCATGCACGGCGCCGACCGTGATGAGGTTCTGGCCGCTCACGATCGCGGTCGGGGCGTCGGGCGATCCCAGCATCGTCATCACGGCGCGCTCGGCGGCATCCTGATCCGACAGGCCGTCGATGACCGTCGCCGACTCCAGGGGGACCCCGAACTCCTCGAGCGCCAGGTGGAATCCGCGCTCGCGCTCGCGCGCCGTCCACAGCCCCCGGCGATCGATGAGCAGCGCGAGGCGGCGGTGCCCGAAACCCAGCACGTGCCGCGTCGCGAGCCGCGCGCCCTCGACGTTCGCGGAGTGCACCGAGTCCGCCGCGTACCCGGTGGGCTCCCGGTCGATGAAGACCACCGGCATCTCCGGTGGCACGAGGTCGGCGAGGTACGCCTGACTGTCGGCCACGCAGGTGAGGATGAGTCCGTCGACCTTGCGGCGCACGAAAGCCTCGACGGCGGCCACCTCGCGCTCGGGGTCGTCATCCAGGCTGGAGGCGAACACCGCCACGTCGCGGTGCACGGCGACGTCCTCGATGGCACGGTGCATCGTCGCCGAGAACGGGTTGCCCACGCTTCCCAGCAGCAGGCCCACCGATCGCGTGCGGGTCGTCGCGCGGCGCAGGTTCGCGGCATAGGCATCCGGTTCCCAGGCCAGGGCCTCGATCGACGCCCGCACTCTCGCGGCCGTCGCGGGCGCGACATTGGGCTCGTTGTTGACGACCCGCGAGACGGTCTTCGTCCCCACGCCGGCATGCTCGGCGACCTCGCGGATGGTCACCCGCTGCCGCTTCTTCCGCGCTCCGGCGGATACCGGGCTTGATAACGGTGTCATTAATCTTCCGTCCGACCGAATCTGACACTTGCGCACTTCACATCCGTGAGCTAAACATATCTCTGACACCGTTGTCAGGTCGTGAACGACCGAGAGTGTCTTCCACCGAAGTGACCGCCTGATCCCCGTTAGGACAGCAAAGATGCCTTTCACTCTGAACCGCCGCTCCAAGCTCCTCGCCGCAGCATCCCTGGCCGCCGTCGCCGTCACGGCGCTGGCCGGATGCAGCGCGGCCGATGGCCCGGGCTCCACCGTCGGCCCGAACGACAAGGTCGGCGTGACCCTGATCGTGAAGACCACCACCAACCCCTACTTCGTCTCGATGGAGGAGGCCGCGAAGGCCGACGCCGCCAAGGCCAACGTCTCGCTCACCCTCGCCGCAGGCAAGAAGGATGGCGACACCGACAGCCAGATCCAGGCCATCGAGAACGCCATCTCCCGCGGCGACAAGGGCATCCTGATCACCCCCAACGGCACCGCCGTCAACAACGAGATCGCGAAGGCACGCAAGGCCGGTCTGTACGTGATCGCGCTCGATACGGTGCCGGATCCCGCCAAGACCGTCGACATCACTTTCGCCACCGACAACTTCGCCGCCGGCGAGCTGATCGGCAAGTGGACCGCGGCCAAGCTCGACGGCAAGAAGGCGACCATCGCGATGCTCGATCTGTTCAGCGACCAGATCGTCTCGGTCGACACCAACCGCGACCAGGGCTTCCTCAAGGGCATGGGCATCACGGTGCCCGACAAGAGCAAGAACGGCACCGAGGCGAAGAACGGCACCTACACCGGCGGCAAGGGCGGCGAGTACACGGTCGTCGGCCACCAGCCCACGCAGGGCGCCGAGGACGGCGGCCGTGCCGCCATGGAGACCCTGCTCTCGAAGAACTCCGACATCAACGTCGTCTACACGATCAACGAGCCGGCCGCCTACGGCGCGTACCAGGCGCTGAAGGCCGCGGGCAAGGAGAAGGACGTCCTGATCGTGTCCATCGACGGCGGGTGCGCCGGCGTCGGCTACGTGAAGGACGGCATCATCGCCGCCACCTCGCAGCAGTTCCCCTCGAAGATGGCATCCCTCGGCATGGAGGCCATCGCCAAGATCGCACGCGGCGGCGAAGCGCCCAAGCCCAGCGACGGCCTGGACTTCTTCAGCACCGGTCAGACCCTGGTCACCGACCAGGCCCAGCCCGGCGTCGACAGCGTCAGCTCCTCCGAAGCCGCCGGCACCTGCTGGGGCAAGTGATCTCCCGGGCGCCGGCCGCGTCGCCGGCGCCCACACCCTTCCCTCCGACTTCAGGAGAACCCATGTCAGAATCCACCTCCACCGTCGACCCCGCGGGTCCGCCGACCTCGGCGCTGCATCTCGCGGACGAGTTCATCGCCCGGCAGACGCCCGCGCAGCGGGTGCGGTCGGTGCTCTACCGCTACCCCGCCCTGAGCCCGGCCCTCGTGCTGCTGGTCGCCGTCATCATCTTCGGCGTGATCAACCCGCGGTTCCTCGCACCGAACAACCTGTCCCTGATCACGCAGCAGGTCGCCGTGATCGGCATCCTGAGCCTCGCGCAGACGCTGGTCATCCTCACCGCCGGCATCGACCTCGCCGTCGGCGCGGCCATGGTGCTCAGCTCGATCGTGATCGGCAACGCCGCCGCGGGGATGGGCATGCCCGGCATCGTCGCCCTGCTCATCGGCCTGCTCGCCGGCATCCTCACCGGCGTGATCAACGGCTTCCTCGTCACGCGGCTGAACCTGCCGCCGTTCATCGTCACCCTCGGCACGCTGAGCATCTTCACCGCGCTCATGCTGCTGCTCTCCAACGGCGCGACCGTGCAGGGGCTGAACCTGCCCGACATCATCACCTGGACGGGGACGACGTTCCATCTCGGCGTCGACATCACCTACGGCGTGCTGCTGATGCTCCTGCTGTACATCATCACCGCCTTCGCGCTGGGCCGCACCGCGTGGGGACGTCACGTCTACGCGGTCGGCGACGATCCCGAGGCCGCGCGCCTGAGCGGCATCCGCGTCAACCGCGTGCTGCTGAGCGTGTACATCGTGGCGGGCGCGATCGTCGCGGTGGCCGCGTGGGTGCAGATCGGCCGCGACTTCGGGTCGAGCCCGAACGCCGCCGTCGACGCCAACCTGAACGCCATCACCGCCGTCGTCATCGGCGGCACCAGCCTCTTCGGCGGCCGCGGCAACGTGTGGGGCACCCTGCTCGGCGCCCTCATCGTCGGCGTGTTCCGCAACGGCCTCGCCCTCGCCGGCCTGGACGTGCTCTACCAGACCCTCGCCGTCGGCATCCTGGTCATCGTCGCGGTCTCCATCGATCAGTGGATTCGGAAGGTACGCAAGTGAACGCTGCAGCGCTCGACACCCGCACGCCGGTTCTCTCGGCCACGCGGCTCGTCAAGACCTACGGACACGTCGTCGGACTCGACGGAGTCAGCCTCGACCTGTACGCCGGCGAGGTGCTCGCCATCATCGGCGACAACGGCGCCGGCAAGACCACGCTCATCAAGTGCCTCACCGGCGCGGAGATCCCCGACGGGGGCGAGCTGAAGCTCGACGGCAGGCCCGTCCACTTCCGTCGTCCGCAGGATGCCCGGGATGCCGGTATCGAGACCGTCTACCAGTCGCTCGCGGTCTCCCCCGCGCTCGACGTCGCCGCCAACATGTACCTCGGTCGCGAGATGCGTCGCCCGGGCATCCTCGGCTCGACCTTCCGGATGCTGGACACCAAGGCCATGCGCAAGAACGCCAGGGACGAGCTCACCCGGCTGGGGATCTCCACGCTGCAGGACGTGACGGTGCCGATCGAGAACCTCTCGGGCGGGCAGCGGCAGGCCGTCGCCGTGGCACGGGCAGCGGCCTTCGGATCCAAGGTGGTCGTGCTCGACGAGCCGACCGCGGCCCTGGGCGTGCGCGAGGGCAACCAGGTGCTGGAGCTGATCAAGCGGCTGCGCGATACCGGCGTCCCGGTGATCCTGATCAGCCACAACATGCCGCACGTGTTCGAGGTCGCCGACCGCATCCACATCCAGCGCCTGGGCAAGCGCGCGGGCACCATCACGCCGCAGTCGCACACCATGAGCGAGGCCGTCGCCATCATGACGGGCGCGCAGACGCTGTGAACGGCAGGCACCTGTACGCCGAGTTCCAGGCGGTTCCCGGGGCGGGGGACGCCGTCGCGTCCCTCGTCGCCGGGTACCGGCGGGAGGTGCGGGCCGAACCGGGCAATGTGCGGTTCGACGCGCACCGGCTGCACGACGAGCAGGAGCGCTTCTTCGTCTACGAGGAGTACGCGGACGACGAGGCGTTCGCCAGCCATCTGAGCAGCGCGGCGAACGCCGCCTTCAACGCGGCGCTGAGTCCGCTGGTCGTGGGCGGCGGCTCGACACTGACCTGGCTGGACGGCATCGAGGATGCCGCGGCGAACGCCGGGTCGGCCGGATCCGCGGCATGACCGCGCTCCCCGGACGAGTCCTGGTGATCGGCGAGGCCCTCATCGACGTCGTCGACCACGGCGACGGCGTGACCAGGCACGTCGGCGGAAGCCCGCTGAACGTCGCCTTCGGCCTGGGGCGCCTCGGCACGGCGACGACGTTCGCCTCCGAGTTCGGCGACGACCCGGACGGCCTCGCGATCCGCGATCACCTGGCCTCGGGCGGGGTCTCGGTCGTGACCGTCGGTGACGGAAGTCTGCCCACGTCGACGGCCACGGCGTGGATCGGCGCGGACGGATCGGCCACCTACGACTTCGATCTGACCTGGAACTTCCGCACACCGCCCCAGGTCAACGGGGTCTCCGTGGTGCACGTCGGCTCCATCGGCGCCCTGCACCTGCCGGGCGGCAACCGCGTGCTGTCCTTCGTGGAGTCGCTGCCCCAGGATGTGCTGGTCGCCTTCGACCCGAACGTGCGCCCGACGCTCATGCCCTCGCGGGAGGTCGCCGTCGTCGCCGTGGAGAGGTACGCCTCCCGCGCGGCGGTCGTGAAGCTCAGCGACGAGGACGCCGACTGGTTGTACCCGGACGCGGCGGCGAGCGCGCCGCAGCGACTGCTGGATGCCGGTGCGAAGCTGGTCGCCGTCAGCCGCGGGTCCGCCGGAAGCGTGCTGCACACCGCCGATCTGCGCGTCGAGGTCCCGGTGCTGCAGGTGGACATCGTCGACACGATCGGCGCCGGGGACGCGTACATGTCCGGCCTGATCGCCGCGATCGCGGAGAAGGTCGGCATCGAGGGTGCACTCGCCGGCAGCTACTCGAACGCGCAGCTGACGGAGATCGGCCGCATGGCGGCGGTGTCCGCCGGACTCACCGTGGCGCGGGCCGGCGCGATGCCCCCGACCGCGGCAGAACTGCAGCGGGCGCTGCGCGAGCTGGAGCAATAGCGCCGCTCCCCCAGCATCCGCCCGAATCGGGCTGGATCGAAAACGCATCGGAAACACGCTCCGCGGATGCACAAGTGATCCAGACCGCGGACTGGATCGAAAACGCATCGGGGAACCACGAGCGCGGAAGTGGTGCGCGGGGCTACGCCTCGTCGGGCTCGCCGGCGATCAGGCCGCGCAGCCAGTCGCGGGCCTCGACGAACACATCGTCGGCGTAGCGGTCGGGGTACTGCACGATGCGGCGGTCGGCACGGGGGTACGAGCCGAGGAACACCACGCGGGGGCTGAACCGGCGGATGCCGAGCAGCGCGTCGGCCATGCGCTCGTCGTGGATGTGGCCGTCGGCATCCAGCACGAAGCGGTACCGACCCAGCTCGTCGCCGACGGGCCGCGACTCGATCAGCGACAGGTTGATGCCGCGAGTGGAGAACTGCTCCAGAAGATCCAGCAGCCCGCCGGGTCGGTCGTCGGGCAGCTCGACGATGAGCGAGGTCTTGTCGGCGCCGGTCGGCTCGCCGGCGGCCGTCGTGCGCGAGACCAGCACGAAGCGCGTCACGGCGTTGGCGTTGTCGCCGATCTGCTCGGCCAGCACCTCGACATCCTGGTGCGCCACGATTCCGGGCGCCGCGATGGCGGCCTGGGCGGGCAGCGACCCGTCGAGCACGCCGAGGATGGATGCCACGTTGCTGGCCGCCGGCACGTGCGCGTGCTCGGGAAGGTTCTTCCCCAGCCAGGCATGGCACTGCGCGTACGCCACCGGATGCGCAGCGACGACCTTCACGTCCTCCAGCTTGGTTCCGGGAGGCGCGACCAGCACGAAGTTCACCTTGACCAGGTACTCGCCGATGATCCGCAGGCCGGGGTTGGTGGCCAGCGCATCCTGCGTGGTGGAGACGCCGCCCTCGATGGAGTTCTCGATGGCGATCATCGCGGCATCCGACACGCCCGACAGCACGTCGGAGAGCGCCTCGCCCACGTTGTGCACCGGCCGCCATTCGTGGCCGCGGGCCTCGGGAACCTGATCCAGTGCCGCCTCGGTGAAGGTTCCGGCGGGGCCCAGGTAGCTGTACGTGCGGCGTTCGGTCACCCGGCAAGCCTAGCCCCGGGCATCCGCCGGTTCGGCCCGGCATCCGACTGCGGTACGGATGTCGGCGCGATTCACGGATGTCGGCAGAAAACCGGCATCCGGTCCGACAACCGTGGTCTGAGCCGACATGTGTACCGACAGACCCGAAGGATGACGCCGAAGATGCGCGACGGTCGCACGCGGGGCAGACTATGCACATGACGAGCCGTGCAGGCCTCCCCGCGGAGGAAAAGGATCTCATCGACGTCGACGAGCTGATCGCCGCGTACTACGACCGGCATCCGGATCCGGCGATCGCGACGCAGCGGGTGGTGTTCGGGACCAGTGGCCACCGCGGCTCCGCCCTGACCGGCAGCTTCAACGAGGACCACATCCTCGCCACCACGCAGGCCATCGTCGACTACCGCAACGGGCAGGGCATCTCCGGTCCGCTGTTCCTGGGGCGCGACACGCATGCGCTGTCCCGTCCCGCCGAGCGCAGCGCCGTCGAGGTGCTGCTGGCCAACGGCGTGGACGTGCGCGTCGACTCCCGCAACGCCTGGGTCCCGACGCCCGCGCTCAGCCACGCCATCCTCACCTACAACAAGGGGCGTGCGCTGGAGGACGCCGGCCGCTCCGACGGCATCGTCGTCACCCCCAGCCACAACCCGCCCCGCGACGGCGGCTTCAAGTACAACCCGCCGAACGGCGGTCCCGCCGACACGGATGCCACGGGCTGGATCGCGAAGCGCGCCAACGAGCTCATCGAGGCGAAGCTGGAGGGCGTGAAGCGCCTCAGCCCCGCCGACATCGACTGGGATGCGCTGGCCGCGAAGGGCTACGACTTCCGCGATGCGTACGTGCGCGACCTGCCCACGATCATCGACCTGGAGGCCATCAAGAACTCCGGCGTGCGCATCGGCGCCGACCCGCTGGGCGGGGCGTCGGTGGAGTACTGGCAGCTGATCGCCGAGATGCACGGCCTGAACCTCACCGTCGTCAACCCCGAGGTCGACCCGACCTGGCGCTTCATGACGCTGGACTGGGACGAGAAGATCCGCATGGATCCGTCCTCGCCGAACGCCATGGCCTCGCTGGTCGCCAAGCGCGGCGACTACGACGTGCTCACGGGCAACGACGCCGACTCCGACCGGCACGGCATCGTCACCCCGGATGCCGGACTGATGAACCCCAACCACTACCTGGCTGTCGCCATCGACTACCTGTTCTCGCACCGCGAGGGTTGGCCGGCGGATGCCGCGATCGGCAAGACCCTGGTGTCGTCGATGATCATCGACCGCGTGGCCGAGTCGCTGGGCCGCCGCCTGCTGGAGGTGCCCGTCGGATTCAAGTGGTTCGTGCCCGGCCTGCTGGACGGCTCGGTCGCGTTCGGCGGCGAGGAGTCCGCCGGCGCGTCGTTCCTGCGCAAGGACGGCTCGGTCTGGTCCACCGACAAGGACGGGATCATCCTGTGCCTGCTGGCCGCGGAGATCATCGCCGTGACCGGCAAGACCCCCTCGCAGCGGTACCGCGAGCTGGAGGCCGAGTTCGGGGCATCCGCGTACCAGCGCGTGGACGCCCCGGCCACTCCCGAGCAGAAGGCCACACTCGGCAAGCTGTCGCCGGATGCCGTGAGCGCGACGATCCTGGCCGGCGAGGAGATCACGGGCAAGCTCTCGCACGCCCCCGGCAACGGTGCGGCCATCGGCGGGCTGAAGGTGCAGACCGAGCACGCCTGGTTCGCCGCCCGACCGTCCGGCACGGAGGACGTCTACAAGCTGTACGCCGAGAGCCTGCTCGGGCCCGAGCACCTCGCGAAGGTGCAGGAGGAGGCGCGCGCCGTCGTCAGCGCCGCGCTCGCGGCCTGATCGCGGCATCCACAGGCGATTCACGGGGCCCGTCTATCTGCGCCAAACGCACGCGACACGCCGTCCCGGCGCTGCGTTTGACGCGAATAGACGGGCTTTAGCGGACGGGTCAGGAGGCGGTGACGGGCAGGGCGTCCAGCGCGTGCAGGCGGCTGATCGGGGTGGTGACGACCTCGCGGGCGTGGCGCACGGCCTCCTCGCTGTCGGCGTCGTAGAAGCACAGGCACTTCTGGGTGTCCTCGCGCACGTACGTGCGCAGGAACGCCACGTCGTCGAGCGTGTCGTACAGCGGCGTCTTGGCCTTCTTGGCCGCGAGGTACTTCTCCATGGTGATCTCGGCGGGGATGTCCCACTCCACCAGGTACCCGGCAGTGCCGCGCGCGCGGACCTCGTCGACCGTGGCGCCGATCAGGCGCACCGGCACGATGTCGGTGACGGATGCCGCGCCCAGGGTCTGCGCGTCGAGCACGACGCCCGCGCAGTCGTCGCCCTCGAGGATCAGGTACACGCGCTCGTGCCCGGCGGGCACCTGCGCCTCGACAAGCTCTCCCCCGGTGGCGGCGAACGCGGCGGCCACGCGGTCGATCACGGCGGATGCGGCCTCGCGGGTGGGATCGGACAGTTCGACCTCGACCAGGAACAGTGCCATCGGATTTCCTCTCGCTCAACGACAGACAGACCTGTCTGTATGCGACAGGATAGCCGACGCCGGACCGGGCATCCGTAACATGGAGTCATGCCCACGCTCACGCCCGCCGCCGACAGGCTGCTGCAGACCGCCAGCCGCCTGTTCTGCCAGGAGGGCATCCGGCCGGTGGGCATCGACCGGATCATCGCCGAGGCCGACGTCGCCAAGGCGACCCTGTACCAGGCGTTCGGCTCGAAGGAGTCGCTGGTGGTCGCTCATCTGGAGCGGACGGATGCCGGCGACCGGCAGGCCTATCGCGCGGCGATCAGCGGCATGCCGACTGGCCCGGAGCGCGTGCTGGCCTCGTTCGAGCTGGCCGCCAGGCGCAACGCATCAGACGGGTACACCGGATGCGTGTTCCTGAACGCGCTCGTCGAGTTCCCCGACCCCGCCGAGCCCATCGCCCGCGCCGTGCGCGAGCACCGCGCCTGGGTGCGCACGCAGTGGCTGGACGCACTGTCGGGCATCGCGGATGCCGAGCGCATCGCCTCCGAGGCGCAACTGGCCTACGACGGCGGGCTGCTGGGCGCGAAGGTCGCGCATGACGTGGCCCCGATCCACCTGGCGGCCGACATGGTCCGCGCCCGCATCGCGGCCGCCTGACCCGCACGCACCGGACCGCGTGCCGGCGCCGTGCGTGAAATGTGTCGACACACACCTACAGACAAGTCTGTCTGCTTGTTACGCTCGCCCCACATCCCCCGGCGTCTGGAGCACGCATGACCGAGCCTGAAACCGACCTCCCCGTCGTCGACGTGCGGGCCGCCGGCGTCGTGCGCGGCGGCAACCGCGTGCTGGACGACATCGACCTCACGTTGAACCGCGGCGAACTGCTGACCGTGGTCGGCCCGTCGGGTGCCGGCAAGTCCACGCTGCTCTCGCTGCTCTCGGGACTCATCGAGCCGGCATCCGGATCGGTGCGCAGGCCGGAGGATGCCGGCGGCTCCACCCGCACGGTGTTCCAGCAGCCGCACCTGCTGCCCTGGCGCACGGCCGCCGAGAACGTGCGGCTCGGGCTGGAGTACCGCGCGAACCGCAGATCGGATGCCGGCAACGCCGCCGCCGGCGCCGCGGGCGCCGACGAGAGCGTCGCCGCGCTGCTGCGGGATCTCGGCATCGGGGCCCTGGCCGAGCGCTACCCCGACCAGCTCTCCGGCGGCCAGGCGCAGCGCGTGGCCATCGCCCGGGCCGTGGCCGCGCATCCGACTCTGCTGCTGCTGGACGAGCCTTTCTCAGCACTGGATCCGCTGACCCGCGCCGACGCGCAGACCTGGCTGCGCCGCGTGCACGAGCATCGCGGGCTGACCACGGTGCTGGTCACGCACGACCTGGCCGAGGCCGCCCTGCTGGGCGACCGTGTGGCGGTGCTGCGCGCCGGGCGGCCGGGGCTGCAGATCCTCGATGCCGCGGGCGACCGCGTGGAGCTCGAGTCCGAGCTGCTGGCGCGCTTCGCCGACGACATCGATGACGCGCCCGAGCAGGCCGGGACTCCGGCATCCACTCGTCGTGACCGCACGCGACGCGAGTTCCTCACCCTCGCCGGCGCCGGCGCACTCGTGGCGCTGCCCGTCGTGGCGGGCGCGCTGAACCGTCCCGCCGACGCCACCGCCGCGCCCGATCAGGACGAGACGAAGAAGCAGAAGAAGTCCGACACGCTGCGCATCGGCTACCTGCCCATCACCGATGCCGCTCCGCTGCTGCTCGCACACGACGGCGGGGAGTTCGCGCAGCGCGGCATCCAGACGCCGAAGCCCACGCTGTTCCGCGGCTGGGCCCCGCTGGTGGAGGCGCTGCAGTCCGGCAGCGTCGACATCGTGCACCTGCTGATGCCGGCCGCCATGCAGCTGCGGTACGAGGCGAAGGTGCCCGTGAAGGTGCTGGCCTGGAACCACGTGAACGGCTCGGCGATCACCGTCGCACCGCATATCACCGAGGTCGCGCAGCTGGCGGGAACCACGGTCGCCGTGCCGGGCTGGTACTCGATCCACAACGTCGTTCTGCAGCAGCTGCTGCGCGACGCGGGCCTGACGGCCGTGATCAACCAGAAGCCGGATGCCGCAGCCGGCACCGTGCAGCTGGTGGTGCTGGCTCCCGCCGACATGCCCACGGCGCTGGGCGCGGGATCGGTGTCGGGCTACATCGTCGCCGAGCCGTTCTGCGCGGTGGCCGAGGTGCAGGGCATCGGACGCATCCTGCGGTTCACGGGCGATGTCTGGCGCGAGCACGCCTGCTGCGTGACGGTCGTGCGCGAGGATCTGGTGGAGAAGAATCCGGAACTCGCGCAGCGAGCGGCGGATGCCGTGGTGGCCGCGCAGCTGCGGATCCGCAAGGACCGGAAGGCGGCGGCCGAGCGGCTCTCCGCCGGCGGCTACCTGCCCCAGGCGCCCGCGGCCATCGCGAAGGTGCTCGTCGAGCACGACGACCACGAGTACGTCGACGACGGCGCCGTGCAGCATCCGGGCTGGGATCAGCCCCGGATCGGATTCCAGCCCTACGCCTACCCCAGTTACACCGAGGAGCTGGTGCGGCAGATGCGGCTGACCGCCATCGACGCCGACACCGCATGGCTCGGCCGCATCGAGCCCGCCGAGGTGCACGCCGACCTCGTCGCCACGCGCATCAACAGCAGAGCCATCGACGCCTCGGGCGGCCTCGCCGCCTTCGGTGCCACGGCGACCAGGAAGGAGCAGGTGCAGCCATGACCGTCATCGCAAAAGCGCCCGAGATCAGTGTGGCGGCACCGCCGCCGGCATCCGCTCCCCGCCCGACGCAGAACGCGGCCCGCCGAATTCTGCTGCGCCTGGCGGTGCTGGGCGTGACCGTCGTGCTGTGGTGGCTGCTGGCCGACGTCGTGCTGGCCGCCAACCCCGTCGTGTCGAAGATGGGACCGGTCGACACGCTGCGCGCGCTGGCAGGCCTGGTCGGCGACCCGTCGTTCCTCGACGCGATCACCGTGTCGCTGTGGCGGCTGCTGGCGGGGCTCGGCATCGCCGTCGTGATCGGCGTGCCGCTGGGCGTCCTGTTCGGCTCGCGTCGCACCGTGGAGGATGCCGTGAACCCCGTGGTGCAGTTCCTGCGGATGACCTCTCCGCTGGCGTGGGCGCCGTTGGCCATCGTGCTGCTGGGCGCCGGCACCGGAGCAGTCATCGCTCTGGTGGCGCTGGCGGCGGTGTGGCCGATCGTGCTGGGCGTGGCCGCCGGCGTGCGAGCACTGGATCCGGGTCTGCGCAAGGTGGCGCGTTCGCTGGGCGCCACGCGGTGGGAGGCGTTCCGCTCCACGGCGCTGCCGGCGCTGACCTCCCCCATCGTCGGCTCCAGCCGGGTGGCGCTGGGCATCTCGTGGGTGGTGCTGGTGCCGGCCGAGATGCTCGGCGTGCCGAACGGGCTGGGCTACGCCATCCTCAACGCACGCGACAACATCGACTACTCGGGACTGGCCGCGACCATGTTCGCGATCGGGGTGCTGGGCTTCCTGCTCGACCGCATCCTGCGCGGGCTGCACCGGCTGGTGGACGCGAGGGAGGCACAGGCATGAGCGGTTCCGTGATCGAGGCCGGTTCCGTGATCGAGGCCGCGTCGCGGCGGGCGGCGGATGCTGCCGCCGACGTCGACGGCGGCACCGCGCCGCCGCTGGCCGAGACCCTCGCCGGGTACGGTTCGCTGGGCGCCCTGGGGCTGGGCGTGCAGCGCGCGGACGACGATGTGTCGGATGCCGCCGAGCTGCTCGCCGCGGTTGCCGGGGAGTGCATGAGCACGGCGTTCTCGCTGTGGGCGCAGCGCATGGTGACCGAGTACGTGCGGGCGTCGTCCCTTCCCGGTCGCGACGAGCTGCTCGCCGAGCTGGTCTCCGGCCGGCTGGCGGGTTCGATCGCGATGGCCACCGCGCTGCAGGAGTCGGCCGGGCTCGGCACGGTGCCGACGGTCGCCGTGCCCGACGGCGAGGGCGGGTACCGGGTGTCCGGCCGCATCGCCTGGGCGTCGAACATCGCGCCGGGGACGCTGGTGATCCTGCCCGCGCGGGTGGACGACGAGCGGGTGCTGGTGGCCGTGCGGGTCGGCGCCGAGGGCTTCACCACTCGCCCGGTCGAGGGCCTGCTGGCGCTGGACGCCACGCGCTCGGCCATGCTGATGCTGGACGACGTGCACGTCGAATCGGATGCCGTTCTCGCGACCTCGCTGCAGGCCGCCGCCGACCAGCGCGCCACCCACTACCTGCTGCAGACCGCGCTGTGCCTGGGCCTCGCGCGGCGAGCGCTGGCCGAGGCGGCCGCACGGCTGGAGGGAGGCAACAGCGTGCTGGCGGGCTTCCAGCGCCGGCTGGAGGACGAGCACCGGCAGCTGTCCGGTGAGCTGCGCCTGGCGGCATCCGCTGTCTCCGCGACCGACGCGCATGCCGTCACGCGCCTGCGATTCGACGCCGCGCGGCTGGCGCAGGCGGCCACGGGTCAGGAGGCAGCGCTCACCGGCGGGCGCGGGTATCTCACGGCATCCGCCACCAACCGCCGTCTGCGCGAGGCCGCCTTCCTGCCGGTGCAGACGCCCAGCGAGGTGCAGCTGCTGCGCGAGCTCGAGCAGTTCGGCGATCACCCGGCCGACTACTACTCGATCTGAGCACCGCGGTGCGGCTCAGTCACCGCAGCGCGGCTCAGTCCCCGCCCGGCGAGCCCAGCAGCTCGCGCACGCGGGTGGAGATCCGGGTGAACTCCGGCGTCGCCAGCACCTCCGCGTAACCCCGCTCGGCGGGCAGGTCGACGGTGTGCTCCTCGAGGATGCGGCCCGGCCGCGGGCTCATCACGACCACCCGGCTGGCGAGGTACACGGCCTCGGCCACCGAGTGCGTGACCAGCAGCACTGTCGTGCCGGTCTGCGACCAGATGCGGTTGAGCTCGACGTTCATCTTCTCGCGGGTCAGTGCGTCCAGCGCGCCGAACGGCTCATCCATCAGCAGCACGCGCGGCTCGTGCAGCAGCGCGCGGCACAGCGACACGCGCTGCTGCATGCCGCCGGAGAGCTCGTGCGGCAGCGCCTTCTCGAAGCCGGTCAGGCCGGTCATCTCGATCAGTTCGTCGGCCCGCGCGTTGGCCTTCTTCATGTCCATGCCGCGCATCTCGGCCTGCAGCAGGATGTTGCCGCGCACACTGCGCCACTCCAGCAGCGCTGCGCGCTGGAAGACGTAGCCGATGTCCTGGCGGGGACCCGTCACATCCTCGCCGTTCAGCCTCACCCTGCCGGAGCTCGGCAGGGTGAGGCCGGCGACGGCCTTGAGCAGGGTCGACTTGCCGCAGCCCGAAGGCCCCGCGATCGTGATGAACTCACCTGCCTGCACGTTCAGGTCGACGCCGTCCAGTGCCGTCACCGTGCCGCGCTTGGAGGCGAAGGTGATCGAGACGTCGGTGATCTCCAGCGCCGCGCTCGTCTGCGTCATGTGCGTGTTCTCCTGCTCGTGCGGTCGGTTCGGTTCAGCTGCCGGGAGTGGGGTCACTTGCCGGGTGCGAAGGACGCGTCGTAGTACGTGTCCACGGTGCCGTCACCGGAGATCAGGCCGGCCTTGCCCAGCACGTCCAGGGTGGCCTGCCAGTCCGAGGTGGCGTTCACGCCCGGGGCCTCGCCCTCGGTGGCCTTGGTGCTCAGCAGCTTGATGGTCTCGGTCCACTGGTCCAGCAGCACATCCTTCGCCGGCATCTGCGGGTCCTTGCCGGTCATGGACGCGACGGCGGCCTCGGGGTCCTCCGCGGCGGCGGCGAACGCCTCGGACGTGGCGGCGACGAGCTCCTTCACCAGCTCGGGCTTCTGCTCGATGGTGTCGGTGGGGGCGATCAGGCCGTTGCTGTAGAAGTTCAGCCCGGCGTCGGAGTAGCGCAGGTAGCGCATCTTCTTGCCGCTCTTGGCCGCGATGGTCGGGCCCTGGTCGTGCGCGAAGCCGATCAGTCCGTCCACCTGGCCGGAGAGCACGGCGGCGATCTTGCCCGCCGGGTCGAGGTTCTGCTGCTTGACGTCGGACTCCTTGAGCCCGACCGCCTCGAGGTACATCGGGAACGTCGTGGTCGGAGCGTCGCCGGCAGAGACCGCGATGGTCTTGCCCTTCAGATCCTTGGGCTCCTCGATGCCGGAGTCGGCGAACACCTGCACGGCCGAGGGCGTGGTCTGCAGGAAGACGCCGACGCTCTTGATCGCGACACCCTTGTCGATGTTGGCGAGCACGGCGGGGGTGTCGGCCCAGCCGAAGTCGACCTGCTTCTGGCCGACGGCCTGCGCGGTCTTGGTGGAGCCCTGGCCGGCCTTGATGGTCAGGTTGATGCCGTGGTCCTTGAAGATGCCCTTCTCGACCCCGTAGTAGAACGGCGCGTGCTCGCCGTAGGGGTACCAGTTGAGCATGAGCGTCACGTCGGTGACCTGCTTCTCGCCCTTCGCGGGGGCGCTGCTGTCGCTCGACGGCGCGGAGGATCCGCATCCGACGAGGGCGAGAGCTGATGCCGTGACGACGGCGAGTGCGCCGAGGATGGATGCTGACTTCTTCATCAGTAGTTCTCCTAGTGGGTTCGGGTGATGCTGGGGAGTGGTCTTGGGAGGGACGGGATCAGAGGCGGACGGTGGCCGCGCCGACATCGCGCTTGGAGGCGTGCCAGGGGATGAGGAACTTCTCGGCGATCTGGATGATCGCGAACAGCAGCACGCCCATCAGCGACATGATGATCAGCGCGGCGAACAGCATGGCGGTGTCGAGGTTGCCGTTGGCCTGCAGGATCACGTAGCCGAGACCCTCGTTGGCACCGACGAACTCGCCGACCACCGCGCCGGTGACGGCCAGCGTGGCGGCCACCTTCAGGCCGGACAGCAGCTCGGGGAGCGCCGCGGGCAGCCGGACCTTGGTGAAGGTGCGCCAGCGACCGGCGCCCATCGTCGAGGTCAGCTGCAGGATCTCGGGGTCGACCGTGCGGAGCCCTGCCAGCCCCGAGATCACGACCGGGAAGAACGCCATCAGCACGGCGACCAGGATCTTCGGCTCCATCCCGAACCCGAGCCAGACGATGAACAGCGGGGCGATCGCGATCTTCGGGATCACCTGCGCGAACAGGATGACCGGGTAGAGGGTCTGCTCGAGGCCCCGCGAGTAGACCATGACGACGGCCACGAACAGGCCGACGATCACGGCGATCACGAAGCCGACCAGCGTCTCATAGGTGGTCACCCACGTCTGCTGCATCAGGTACGGGACGTTGTCGGCGAACGCCTTCCAGGTGTCGCCCGGCGAGGGGATGATGAACGGCTTGACGAGCTTGAGTGCGGTGACGAGCCACCAGACGGCGAGCACCACGATCCCGAAGACGATCGGATGCCAGCTGCGAGCCCACCAGCGCACGACGGGATGCTGTTCGCGCGGCGCCTGGGCGAGTGCCATCGCCATGGTGGCGTTCTGGGATGACGTCATGCGACTCCTCGACTCCTTCGTCAGCGGGTAAATGGGAAAGCGTATTCCCATGTGATAGTGCGAGTCTATGTCGCGGTCGGAGAGGTGTCAATCCGGGCAGTGCGAGACGCGTTCAGGCGCGCTCGGCGAGCATCCGTCCGGCCACACGAAGCCAGCGGGCGGGGTCGGAGAGAGCGGATGCCGCGGAGCCGGCCACCTCGGTCAGTGAGACGGCCGCCGTGAACAGCGAGGTGTCGGAGTCGGCGGTGATCCGGCCGGCGACCAGCGCCGCGCGGGCACCGGCATCCGCGGCGACGGCGGCGACGAACGAGGGCACCTTGCCGTCTCCGGACTGGCCGTCGTAGGAGCCCTCGCCGGTCACGACCACATCGGCCCCGGCGATCGCATCGGTCAGGCCGATGAGCCGCGCGACCTCGCCGGCTCCCGGTAGCAGCCGGGCTCCCCAGGCCACGAGAGCCCCGCCGACGCCTCCAGCCGCGCCGGCACCAGGAGTCCCGGCATCCAGGCCGAGCAGGTCGGCCAGGTTCGTCAGAGCGGCGTCCACGGACGCGCGATCAGCGGCATCCGTGAGCCCCTTCTGCGGGCCGAACACCTCCGCCGCACCGCGTGGGCCGGTGAGCGGGTTGGTGACGTCGCTGAGCACGAGGGTCTCGGGGGCGGTGCGCAGGCCGCGGAGGTCGATGCGCGCGATCTCGGTGAGGCCGCGTGCACCGGGACCGGCCTCAGCGCCGGCGGCGGTCACGAACCGCGCACCCAGCGCACACAGCATCCCGGTGCCGCCGTCGGTGGAGGCGCTGGAGCCGATGCCCAGCACCAGTCGCGAGACGTCGTGGTCGAGGGCTGCGGCGATGGCCTGCCCGAAGCCGGACGAATCGGCGCCCCACGGGCGCAACTCGTCGAGCAGTTCGATGCCGGAGGTCGAGGCGAGGTCGATCACGGCCGTGCCGTGCGGCGCCTCCTCGGATGCCGGAAGCAGCAGCCATGACGTGTCGACAGGCCTTCCCGCGGGGCCGTCGACGGTGACCGGCATCCGCTGTGCGCCGGGAACCGCCGCCTCGAAGGCCGCGACCGTTCCCTCTCCGCCGTCGGCCATGGGCCGCAGCACGAGCTCGGCATCCGGGTCCTTCTCACGCCACCCGTCGGCCAGCGCCCGCGCGGCATCCGCCGCCGTGATGGTGCCCTTGAAGCTGTCCGGCGCGAAGACGACGATCATTGATTCACCTCAGCGCGATCCTATGACTCATCCGACGGGAGCGGTTCCCACAGGGGTGAGAGCGGCCCCACCGCTGAGCGCCGAGATCACGTTACGCACGGCCAGCAGGCACATCTCATCCCGCGTCCAGGCTCCGGCGCTGCCGATGTGCGGCAGCAGCACGGTGCGCCGGTCCGCGCGCAGGCGATCGTTCAGCCGCGGCTCGTGCTGATGCACGTCGAGCCCGACGCCGGCAAGATGCCCGCTCTCGAGCGCATCGGCAAGGGCCTCCTCATCGACCAGGGGTCCTCGTGCGGTGTTGATGAGGTACGAGCCGGGTCGCATGGACCGGATTCGGGCGTCGTCGACCATGCCGCGAGTGGCAGGCATGAGCGGGCAATGCAGCGACACGACATCCGCGCGCCGGAAGATCTCGTCGATACTCGCGTACTGCACACCCATCGCCTCCGCTTCGGCAGTCGCGGCACCGCGACCGCTCGCGATCACGGTCATGCCGAAGGCCCGGGCGCGTCGGGCAACGGCCGAGCCGATGCGCCCGAGGCCGATGATCCCGAGGGTCGCTCCGGCACTCACATCCAGTCCGATCCAGTCCCTCGGACCCCAGATCCACTCCTCGCCTCTGCGGACGAAGGCATCCGCCTCGACCACCCGCCGGGTCGTCGCCAGCATCAGCGCCATGGTGAGATCCGCCGTTGACTCGTCCAGCACGCCGGGAGTGTTCGTGACGATGACGCCATGCCGTGCGGCCGCCTCGGTGTCGACGTTGTCGAAGCCGACCGCGACGTTGGCGACAATCTTCAGTCCCGGTCCGGCGGCGGCGAAGAACTCCTCATCGACCTGCTCGGTGAGCATCGTGACGGCCCCGACCGCACCCGCGACTGCCGCCAGCAGTCGTTCCCGTTCGGGGGGCACGTCCCCGAGCACGAAGACGGGATCGACCCGATCCGACAGCTCCTGCTGCGCCCGGTCGGTCAGGCGCCGCGAGACGACAACCTTTCCGGCGATCACTCCTCACCCACCTCCAAGACGACCGCGGTGCGGTCGATCCAGGTGCGGTCCCATTCGTGCGCGTCAATCTGCGCGCGCTGCACGATCTCACTCTGCACGATCGCCTCCGCGCGCTCGGCCACCTCATCCGCGTCCGCCGCGGGGATCACGGCGATCCCATCCGCATCGCCGACGATCAGGTCGCCGTCGTTGACCGCGATGCCACCGATGGATGCCGGCACATGCACCTCGCCGGGACCGCTCTTGTAGGGCCCCAAGTGAGAGAGGCCGCGCGCGTAGACCGGCATCGAGCCGGCGGAGATCTCATCGTGATCTCGGACGGCCCCGTCCACGATGATTCCGGAGAACCCGCGCGACTGTGCATAGGCAGTCATCAGCTCGCCCAGGATCGCGTTGGTGACATCGCCTCGTGCGTCGACGACGAGGATGTCGTCGACGCGGCCACGGTCCAGCGCGACGTGCACGGCGAGATTGTCGCCGGGCCGAGTGCGGACGGTCAGGGCGGTGCCGACCATCGAGGGGTGCTCGCCGTGCCGCAGCGAGTTGCCAATGATATTCAGGCCGATGACCCCCGGCGTACGGCGCATGCTGTCGGAGATCGCCGCGGTGGGCAGCTTCCGGTACCGGGCGATGAGATCCGGACCAACAGCGGATGCCGCGGGCCGGACGACGATGACGTTCATGTCCATGATCAGACTCGTTCCTTCTGTCCTGCTTGTGCTGCGGGGAAGGGAATGCCGCTGAGGTCATGCAGGGCGGTCAAAACTTCGACCGGCAGGGGGATGCCCTGATCGCGCCGTCCAGCCGCCATGCGCTCCTCGATCTCGCCGGGCACCAAGACCTCGCCGCCCTCCACGGCGGTGGCCTTGATCCTCGATACGAGCGAACCCGCCCGGCTCTGGAAGGCGTCGCCGCCGGCGAACGCACCGGGATCGACTAGGTGCAGGAACGCCCCCACGCCCTGCGGGCGGTCGAGGTCGTCGTACAGGTCGCCGACGTCGGGGCCGGAGTTCGCCCCCGAGAGGATGGCCGACATGATCTCCACCATCATCGCGATGCCGTAGCCCTTGGGACCGCCGAACGGGAGCACGCTGCCGTCGAGCGCAGCCTGCGTGTCGGTCGTCGGGTTGCCGTCGGGGTCGACCGCCCAGCCCTCGGGGATGTCGTGGCCGAGCTGGTCGGCGAGGATGATCTTCCCCCGGGCGACCACGCTGGTCGCCATGTCGAGCAGGATCGGATCCCGGTCCTGCGCGGGGACCGCGAACGTGAAGGGGTTGGTGCCGAGGTACCGCTCCCGTCCGCCCCAGGCGACCATCGTCGAGGGAGCGTTGCCCAGCAGCAGCGCGGCCGCCCCGGCGAGCGCCGCCCTGCGGGCGAAGAAGGCACCCGCCCCGTAGTGGTTGGAGTTGCGGACCGACACGGTCACGGCGCCGGTCTCGCGCATGCGCTCCAGGCCTAGCTCCAGGGCCCGGGCGAGGACCACCTGGCCTAGTCCGTTGTCGCCGTCGACGTGCATCACGGCCGGTCGATCGGCGATGACCTCGACCGTCGGGTGGACGTTCACGAGCCCGCGGCGGATCCGCTCCACGTAGATGGGGATCCGACTCACTCCGTGCGAGTCGACGCCGCGCAGATTGGCGTCCACGAGGGATTCCGCGACCAGGGCGGCGTCGGCGTCGGGCACCCCCTCGCGGGCGAGGATCTCGGTGGCGTACGAGAGGAGGTCGGCGGACCGCACCTCGCGTGGCGCGCTCACAGGCACTTCCGCAGCAGGTCGACGAAGTCGTCCGCCGTCGCCGGGCGCGGGTTGACCACCACGTTGCCCGACAGCATGCTGTCTTCGGCGATGGCCCGCAGATCGCTCTCCACGATGCCGTAGTCCGACAGTCGGGTCGGCGATCCGATGTCGCTGATGAGCCGCTCGACCTCGCGCACGCCGGCGTCGGCGGCATCCCGCAGCGTCATCTCGCGACGATCCACGCCGAAGATCCGGGCGATGTCGGCGAACTTCTCCGCCGCGGCGGCGACGTTGTACCGCATCACCCCGGGCAGCGTCACGGCGATCGCCTCGCCGTGCGGGATCTTCGCGACCGCACCGAGCGGCATCGCCATGGCGTGCGAGAGGCCCAGTCGCGTCGGCGCGAAGGCGCAGGCGGCCATGGTCGCGGCGATCGACATGTCGGCGCGCGCGGTGAGGTCGGCGCCGTCGAACACCGCGCGACGGAGCGACCCGGCGATCAGCTCCATCGACTTGGCCGCCAGCGCCTCGCTGATCGGCTGCGTCGCCTTGTTGACGTACGACTCCAGCGCGTGCGCGAGCGCGTCGACGCCGCTGGCGATGGTCGTGCGGATCGGCACCGAGACGGTCAGCTCGGGGTCGACCAGCGCCAGCGACGCCGTCAGGTTGCGGCCGCCGACGCCGTACTTCGTGTTGGTGTCCTTCTCGGAGATGACCGACCAGATCGCGCACTCGCTGCCGGTGCCGGCCGTCGTCGGGATGGCGATCACCGGCATCCCCGGCGAGCTGGGCACGCTCAGTCCCGCGTAGTCGCGGATGTGCCCGGGGTTGGCGACCATCAGCGCGCCGGCCTTGGCCGTGTCGAGGGCGCTGCCGCCGCCGAGGCCCACGATGACCTCGACGCCGGAGTCGCGGGCGATCTCGGCGGTGCGCATCACGCCGCGTGCATCGGGCTCGGGCTCGACGTCGGTGAAGGTCTCGAACGACACGCCTGCGTCGGCGAGGATGCCCTCGACGCGGGCGACGGCGCCGGCCTTGACCAGGCCGGGATCCGAGACGAGCAGCACCCGTCCCCCCGAGCCCAGCGCCCGCACCTCTTCGGGGAGCGCCGACACCTCACCCGCGCCGAAGCGGATACGCGTGGCAAGTTCGAATGCGAAAGAACGTCGTGAGTCCATATCGAAGACCTAACTGTTGACCGTGTAGATGACTTTGCGCGTCGTGAAGAAGTCGAGCGACGTGTCGCCGATACCGAAGGCGCCCTGGCCGGAGGCGCCCACGCCGCCGAACGGCACGTGCCCCTCGCTCGTCGTGCCGTGGTTGACGTGCACCATGCCCGTGCGCAGGGAGCTCGTCGCCCGGTGGATCACTCCGGTGTCATCGCTGAACACCGAGGCGGTCAGACCGTAGGGGGTCTCGTTCGCGACGATCAGTGCCTCGTCGACGTCGCGCACCGGCACGATGGCGAGCACGGGAGCGAACACCTCCTCCACCGCGAGGGGGCTTCCGGCGGCCACATCGGTGACGAGCGTCGGCGCCATGAAGTTGCCGACGCGATCGTCGACGTCGCCGCCCAGGATCACGCGGGCGCCGTCCTTGACGGCATCCGCGACGAAGGCCCGTGCGTTCTCCAGCGCCGGCCGGTCCACGACCGGCCCCATGGTCGAGCCCTGCTCGAGACCGGGACCCACCACGATCGACGACGCCTGGTCGACCAGGGCCGCCTCGAGCTCGTCGCGTACGTCAGGGGTGACGATCACACGGCTGATCGCCGTGCATCGCTGACCGGATGCCGTGAATGCCGCCCCGACGATCTCGCGGGCCGCACGGCTCACGTCCTTCACGCCCGCGACGATCGCCGCGTTCTTGCCGCCCATCTCCAGCTGGGTACGCGCGTTCCTGCGGGCGGCCCGCTCGCCGATGGCCAGACCGACCGCGGTCGATCCCGTGAAGGTGATGCCCTTCACCTCGGGTGCGTCCACGAGCAGGTTGCCGACCTCGCTGCCCGCCCCGAGGATCAGCCCGAACACGCCGGCCGGCAGCCCGAGCTCGTGCATGAGCTCGGCGATGATGACGCTCGCCCCGGGCGCCTGCATGGCCGGTTTGAGGATCACCGGGCATCCCGCCACGAGCGCCGGGATAACCTTGCGCACGGGTGTGAGGATCGGGAAGTTCCAGGGGGCGATCGCGACGACCGGGCCGATCGGCTCGCGCACGGCCCGGATGTCGGTCTCTGTGCGCGTACTCGGGTACGTGCGCTCGCCCATGCGCAGCGCCTCGCCCGCCCAGAAGCGGGACTCGGAGATGACGCGCGCGGTCTCACCGTACGACTCGGCCCGCACCTTGCCCATCTCCCTCGTGGCGATGTCGGCCAGGTCGTCCTGCCTTCCCTCCCACAGGCGCAGGAAGTCGTGCACCAGATCCGAGCGCTCCGAGGCGGTCGTGCGGGCCCATCCGCCCGCGGCCCGCGCTGCGGCCTCCACGGCCCGCCGCACGTCGCCCGCGTCGGCGAGGGCGTACGACGCGACCGACTCGCCCGAGGCCGGGTCGGAGGTCACGCGGGTCGCCCGGCCCTGCGACGGCGCCCAGGCGCCGTCGATGTAGCTGGTGAGCACGTCACCGTTGTCAGACATCTCTCTCCTTCATCGAGGAATCCATCGCCAGGCCGCAGGTCACGGGGCGGCAGCAGGTATGTACCCGGTCAGCCACTGGGCCGGCCAGATGATCAGATCGGGGAACAGCGCCAGCACGAGGATCGCGAGCACGAGCACCACGTAGTGCGGGATCGCCGCCTTGACGATCCTCTCCACGGGCAGCCGGCTCACGAACGAGGTCGCGAACAGCGCCACGCCGACCGGCGGCGTCACCAGTCCCATGGCCAGCGCCGCCACCAGGAAGACGACGAAGTGGATCGGATCCACCCCGGCCGCGACCGCGGTGGGCATCAGCACGGGCGCGGTCAGCAGCAGTGCCGCGGTGATGTCCATCAGGGCGCCGATGATCAGCAGGATGACCGCCATCAGCAGCAGGATGAGCCGAGGGTCATCCGTGATGCCGAGCATCCACGCGCTCACCTTCGCGGGGAGGCCGTCGATCACGAAGATGTACGACGACGTGCTGGCCACCATGGCGATGAACAGGATGGTGCCGGTCATGATGCCCGAATCGATCAGCATCCGCGGGAACTCCCTCGGACGCATGTCGCGGTAGAGCAGCACACCCACGAGCAGGGAGTACAGCACGGCGACGCCGGCCGCCTCGGTGGGCGTGAAGAGCCCTCCGAAGAGGCCGAACAGGATCACCAGCGGGCCGCCCATCGCGGGCATCCCGACGATCACGACCCGCAGGGCCTTCTTGAACGGGGTCCGGGTGATGTCGCCGTAGGAGTTCTTCTTCGAGATCACGTAGTTCATGATCATGAGGGCCGCGATGAACACCACCGACGGGCCGAAGCCGCCGGCGAGTGCGCCGCCCACCGACACCCCGGCCGCCGAGGCGCCGATGATCATGAGGATGCTCGGCGGGATCACGGACGACAGGATCGAGGTCACCATGGTCATCGCCGCGCCGTAGGGGCGCGGATAGCCGTGATCGACCATGGCCTTGATCTCGATCTTGCCGAGGCTGACCACGTCTGCGACCGACGATCCCGAGATCCCGCCAAAGATCGCGCTGCCGACCACGTTGACCTGGCCGAGGCCGCCGCGGAAGCGGCCGAAGAGCACCGAGGCCCCGTTGAAGATCCGGTCGGAGATGCCTCCGCCCGACATCACGTTCCCCGCGAGGACGAACAACGGCACCGCGACGAGCAGGAAGCTGTTCATCGAGCTCATCATCGTCTGCGCGAGGACGTCGAGCGGTATGCCGTAGATGAGGATCGTCGTGACGAGACCGACCGCCAGCGCGAGCGCCAGCGGCACGCCGAGGAGCATGAGCACGAAGAAGATCAGGATGAGCGTGAGGCTCATGCGATCACCTCGCCCTCGAGCACGCGCCGGCGCAGGTTCTTGTCGAAGTACAGCCCCTGCACGGTGCCCACGATCGCGAGCAGCGCGCTGAGGATGAACGGGACCGTGACGATCCACATGCTGAGCCCCAGCGCAGGGCTGGTCTCGTTGGTGCGCATCTGCTGGATCATCAGGTCCACGCCCTTCCAGGCCAGCACGCCGAAGACGAACACGGCCGAGAGCATCGTCAGGTGGATGCTGAGCTTGCCGAGCCAGGCGGGACCCTTGGCGACGAGGTACGACATGCGAGGGTGCGCCGCGATGCGGAATCCCGCCGCCATGCCGAGGAACACGCCGTCCATGAAGAGGAACCGTGCCAGCTCCTCCGACCACACCGGCGGGGATCCCGCGACGCGCCCGACGATCTGCACGACGATCGCGACCAGCATCCCGAAGACCCCGAGAGCCAGCAGCGCGTCGACGACATGCCACATCCTCTCGCGCTTGAGCGTGGTGTGGATCTCGGACAGCACCTCGAACGTGTCGTCCTCGGGCTGCGCCTGGATCGGCGTCTCATCCGTCATCGGAGGTCACCCCCTTCGCCTGTCCCGCTCTCACTGGGTGAGTGCCTCGGTGTACTTCATGAACTTCTCGCCCACCAGCGGCGTGAATCCGGCGTACAGCTCGTGCGCGATGGCGGCGAACTCCTCGGTGGCCTCCGGCGTCAGCTCGTTGACCTTGACACCGCGGTCCTTGATGTCGGCGAGCTGCTTCTCGATCGCCTTGTCGTCTTCGGTGCGCTTCCACGTCGCCGTGTCGATGGCCGCGTCCTGCAGGACCTTCTGCACGTCGGCGGGGTAGCCGTCAAACTTCTTCTGGCCGAAGCCGAGCACGTAGCCGTCGTAGATGTGGTTGGTGAGCGACAGGTGGTCCTGGACCTCGAAGAACTTGTTGGCCACGGGGACCTCGAGCGGGTTCTCCTGCGCATCGATCGTGCCCAGTTGCAGCGCCGTGTACACCTCCGAGAAGTTCATCGGCGTGGGCACCGCGCCCAGGGCGCTGAAGAACTTCACCCAGAGCTCGTTCTGAGGCACCCGGATCTTGACGCCCTTGAAGTCGGCGGGCTTCTCGATCGCCTTGTCGTTCAGCGTGGTGACGCGGGGCGTGCGGGTCAGCATCGCCAGTCCCTCGATGTTCTGGGCCTTGAGCGACTCCAGCAGCGCGTCTCCGGCCTCGCCCGCGAGGAACTCGGCGTACGCGTCGCCGTCCTCGAACAGGTAGGGAAGGCTGATGACGTTCATGCCGGGCTCGAACGACGCGTACACGGAGGTGGAGATGATGGTCGCGTCGAGGGTGCCGTTGCCGAGCAGATTGACCGCGGCGTTCTGATCGCCGTTGAAGAGGGTGCCGTCGGGGAACACCTCGACCTTGACCTTGCCCTTGCTGAGCTCGTCGACTTTCTCGGCGAAGTGGGTCGCCGCCAGGCCGACCGAAGACCCGGCCGGGTCGCCGACGGCGATGCGGATGCTGGTCGTGGCGGCTCCGCCTCCGTCGCCGGATCCGGAACATCCGCTCAGGACGAGTGCGGTGACCGCCGCGACGGAAATGCCCACGAGGGTGCGCTTGAACATCGTGATTCTCCTTTGAATACAGGTGTGGTGCAGGTTGCGGGCACGGATGCGCCCGATGGTTTACAGCGGGTATCTGATCTGAAGGTGGGCTCGTTCAGGCGGATGGCGGAACGAGTTCGGGAAGTGTGTGACGGATGTAGTCGCGAAGCGCCTCGTGCGCCTGCTCCAGGTGACTGCGCATCGCACGGCTCGCTGCGCGCAGGTCGCGTCTGCCGAGTTCCTGGCAGACGATGCGGTGCTCATCGAGACTGCGGTCCCGGCGCGCCTCGGAGCGGTACGAGACGAATCGCTTGAACCGCGCGAGCTGACGATCGACGACGTGGTAGGCGCGGACGAGATGCTCGTTCCCGCTCGCGTCGATCAGCAGCCTGTGGAACCGGTCATCGCGCTCCAGGTAGCGCTCCACGTCGCTCTGCGGCATCGGCGCCTCGAAGTCATCGAACATCGAAACGACCTCGTGAAGCCGCTCGTCGTCCCACTCCACGATGCGGCGCAGGCCCGCCGGCTCCATGAGCGAACGGAGCTCGGCGAGATCGTCGACGTCCTGAAGGCGGATCGGCGTGACGACCCAGCCCGTGGACGCTCTCCGTTCCACCAGCCCGGAGGCCTCGAGAAGATGGAGGGTGTCGCGAACAGGCGTCCGGCTGACACCGAACTCGGCTGCGAGCTCGTCGTGGTTGAGCTGCGTGCCCGGTGCGATCGTGCAGTCCACGATCGCACGCTCCAGCTGAGCGTACATCTGCAGGCTGAGCTTGCGCACCCCGACCGGCCTGATCATCTCCATGGCATGAGTATCCCGTATACGGGATACGAAGGCAACTCTTTTCTTGATCGCTCTCAGCATCCACCGTTCCATGGCCAGGACTATATGCCCATTCCAATCATCTCCGCTACCCGAAGCGGAAAATAATATGCGCAGTTTGCGCATATTGCACTTGCCTTCGAGCTGTCTCTTCCTGTAGACCAGTCCTATGGCACAGTCCTCCACCCCTCGCATCCGCCGCGATCTCAAGGGCGACGCGCGACGCGCTCGCATCGTCGATCTGCTGCAGGAGCGCGCCGGAGAGGATCTCGGCGTCGACGAGCTGTCCACCGTCCTCGGCGTGTCGGCCGCCACCGTCCGTCGCGATCTGGGGCGGATGCGCGAACTCGGCGTCATCGCCCGCACGTACGGAGGCGGGACGCTCATCCCGCAGCGGGAGGTCCCCGTGCGGGACAGGTTCTCGTCGCATCAGGCCGCGAAGGACGCGATCGGGCGTCTGGCGGCCGGCTTCGTCACGAAGGACGAGCTCATCGTGGTCGACGCCGGCTCCACCACCGCGCGCTTCGCCGCCCATCTGGGCGGTCGGGACGACGTCACGGTCATCACGAACGGCATCGGCGTGATCAACAGCCTGCTCGACGCCCCGGGGCCGGAGGTCATCGTGCTGGGCGGCCGGCTCCGCGGCATCAACGAGACCATCGTCGGCGACACCGCGCACGAGATGCTCTCCCGCATCCGCGCCTCCCACGCCTTCATCGGCGTCGACTCGATCGACCCGCAACGCGGCATCGCGTCGCAGACCCTGGCGCAGAGCCTGCTGAAGAGCCGGATGATCGCGTGCGCGGAGGACGTCGTGATCCTCGCCGACTCGTCCAAGCTCGAGAGCGACGACTTCCGCTACTGGAGTCCGATGCAGCGCCCCTGGAGGCTGGTCACCGATTCCGGCATCGACGAGCGGATGAAGGACCGCGCCCGCCTGGCCGGCGCGACCGACATCCTCGTCGCCCCACTCCCCTGACCCTCACCCGCACACCCCTGAAGAAACCCGCACCCTGATGAAAAGAGACGAAATGCGCCATGCCCGCCTGTACGCGCCAGGAGATCTGAGAGTCGAGGAGGTCGCCGTTCCGGAGCTCCTCCCCGGCGACGTCCTCATCAAGGTGGACGCGGCCCTGCTCTGCGGTACGGACGTCAGGATCTCGACCGGGGCGAAGACCCGCAACGTCACCTTCCCGACGGTGCTCGGCCACGAGTTCGCCGGACATGTGGTCGATCACAATGGTCCGCTGCCGGACGGCATCCGTCTCGATCAGCAGGTGTGCATCTATCCGCTGGTCACTTGCGGCACCTGCGCGGCCTGCCGGCGCGGCCGAGAGAACGTCTGCCGCGCGCGCACAGCCTTCGGCTATCAGCTGACCGGCGGCCTGTCGCAGTACGTGCGCGTGCCCGCCGAGGCACGGCAGAACATCGTGCCCCTCGAGGGCGTCTCGGCCGCCGAGGCCGCCATCGTCGAGCCGACCGCGTGCGCCTACAACGGGCAGCGCCTCGTGCGCTCCGAGACCGCGCAGGTGCTTCTCGTCGTCGGATGCGGGCCGCTGGGCCTGCTGCACATCCGACTCGCCAAAGCGCTCGGCGTCCCGCACGTCGCGGCCATCGACCCAATCGCCGCACGGCGCGAGGTCGCCGCGGCATCGGGCGCCGAGCTCGTCCTGGCACCCGGTGACGACACCGCCGACCGCATCCTCGAGTGGAGCGAGGGGGGCGTGGACGTGCTGATCATGGCGATCGGGCGCACCGACGCCCTCACGCCCTATTTCGGAGCACTGGCCCCGGGGGCGCGCGTCTCGGTGTTCGCGGGCTTCCCGGCATCCGCGATGCTCGAGATCGCCGCCAACGACATCCACTACAACGAATGGGAGTTCGTCGGCGCCTCGTCGTGCCACCTCGACGGCTTCCACGCCGTCGCCGAGCTGATCTCGAGCGGCACGGTGCGCGTCGACGATCTGATCGGCTCCGTGCTCCCCCTCGACCGCGCGCAGGATGCGCTCGATCTCGCCGCGTCCGGCGGCGACATGCGCGTCGGCGTCAACCCCTGGGCATGATGCCCGCACCATTCACCCACGATCCTCAAGGAGCACGAACCATGTCCAGCGAAGTCCTCGCCATCAACCCCACCGGAACCACGTCCGCCCTCGGGCGCGAACTGCGCCTGCGCCGCATCCTCGGCGCCGACGGACGCACGGTCACCGTCGCCCTCGACCAGGCGGTGCCTCGCGGCGTCGCCCCGGGGCTCGCCACCATCAAGCCCACGTACGAGCGCATCGCGTCGGGGATGCCCGACGCCGTGACTGTGACCAAGGGCATCGCCGGGCACCTCTTCTCGGGACACCGTGTCGAGCACCCGTGGATTCTGAAGGCCTCCACGTTCTCGGTCGACTTCCACCCGACCTACGACGCCGCCATCGGAACCGTGCAGGATGCCGTCCGGCTGGGCGCGGATGCGGTGGCCGTGGGCATCTCCGCCGGCTCGTCGAACCAGGTCGCCATGCTCGAGATGCTCAACCGCATCGTCGAGGAGGCGCACGGATGGGGCCTGCCCGTCGTCTGCCACGCCTACCCCAGCGGCGAGCTGTGGGGCGACCGGAAGGGGTCGACCGAATCAGTGCTGTACGCCTCGCGCGCGGCCGCCGAGCTGGGCACCGACATCGTCAAGACCTGGTACACCGGGAGCACCGCCGAGTTCCAGCGCATCGTTGAGGGCACACCCGCCATCGTCGTCGCCGCCGGCGGCGCCCCCGCCAAGGCGCCGATCGACGTGCTGGAACAGGCAGCATCCGTCGTCGACGCCGGCGGGTACGGCGTGACCGCCGGCCGCAACGTGTGGATGGCCGACGACCCCGGTGCTATGGTCCGCGCGCTGAAGGCCGTCGTGCACGACGGCGTCGCGCCGTCGGTCGCGATCGACCTGCTCGGCTGACGCGAGCCCGGCGTGACGTCCTACCTCGGAGTCGACCTCGGTACGACCGCCGTCAAGGCGGTCGTGCTCGCCCCGGACGGCACCGTCCTGGCGCGCTCACGCGCCCCGCACCCGCACGCGCGCGCCGTCGGACGGGGGCGAGTGAACCCGACGGCCTGGATCTCGAGCATCGAGGCCGCCTGCCGGGCGCTCGGACCTGCGGCCTCGACCGTCTCCGGTGTCGGCCTCTCGGTGCACAGCCCCAGCGCGTTGCTCTACGACCGCGCGGGCGTCGCGCTCGCCGACGGCATCACCTGGGACCACCCGGGTCTCCCCGCGGTCGTCGCCGAGCTGGCGGCGCTGCGCACGGACGACGAGGCCGTGCTCGCCGGCAACCGCCCGTTCCCGGCCACCATGATGGCCGCCGCCTACCGGCTCTTCGTCGAGCACGAGCCCGCCGCGCTCGACGCGGCGTTCGAGTTCGGGATGGTCGGCAGCTGGCTGGGCCGATGGCTCACAGGGGAGTCGGCGCTCGATCCGACCCAGGCGAGTTTCACGGGCATCTTCGCCGCGGACGGCAGCATGCGCTGGCTCGACGAGCTGGCGCGGCGGGCCGGCATTCGCACGAGCCTGCTCCCCCGTCTGCTGCCGTCGCTGAGCCGGTGTGGCGAGGTACTCACCGCGCCGGCTCAGAGGCTCGGAATCCCGGCGGGCATCCCGCTCGTGACCGGCTCAGCCGACACCCCGGCGGCGGCCTTCGCACTCGGCATCGGCCCGCAGGGCCCGCCGCTGCTCACGATCGGCACGACGCACGTGCTGACGAGCTGCTCCACGTCCAGGTCGTTGAGCAGCCCCGCGCTGCAGCGCGCCGACGTGCGCACCGGCCGGTGGCTGATCAACGGCGTCACCAACGGCGGAGACGCACTCGCCGCGGCGACGCGCATCCTCGGATTCGAGTCGGTCGACGCGCTGATCGCTGAGGCGATGCAGGTGACGCCCGAACTCGCCGAAGACGCGCCGATCTTCCTGCCGCACCTGATGCCGGAGCGCGGGCCGCTCTGGCTCGCAGAGCCGTGCGGCTCGCTGCAGGGGCTGACCGTGAAGACCACGCGCGCCGCGACCGCGTGGAGCGTGCTCGAAGGTGTGGCGTTCGCCGACCGGCTCGTCGCCGAGGCGTGTGTTCCGCGGGCGCGGACCGAGCTCTACCTGGCCGGCGTCTTCCGGGGGCACGAGGCGGTTCCGCAGCTGCTGGCGGACGCACTGGGATGCACGATCCGCCTCGTCGATGATGGGGATCTGTCGGCCATCGGCGCCGCGGCCATGGCGGCCGAGACCATCGCGGGAGCGCCGATCAGCGCCCCGCCGGCACGGACGATCCCGCCGCGCCCGGAGTGGGCGGGTCTGCTCGAGCGGCGCTGGGAATCGTTCCGCCGGCACTGGGAGCGCAGCACTGGCCAGCGCGTGTCGGTGCTGGGCAGCCGGCCCTGACGCTCCTGTGATGCGAACCCGCCGCATGGTGTGGCAGCCCCGGCGGCGCAGCGCGGGGTCATCGTCGGGCCCGAATTCCAGCAGCGCATCGCCAGGCCGGCTGTCGTTCGAGCCCTTGAAGCTGTCCGGTGCGAAGACCACCCGCATCAGGGACCCACCCGCATCAGGAACCCACCCGCGGAGTGCTGTCGCGCACCAGCACCTCGAGCACCGGCGACGGCTGCACCCACTGCGCGTCGACGGTGGCACGGAAGGCCTGGTAGCCGAGGTCGCTCAGCGGCACGCGCACGGTCGTCAGTTGCGGTGTGACGTCGCGGCTCACGGGCACGTCGTCGAACCCGCACACGGCGATGTCGGCGCCGACCGAGCGTCCGGCGTCCCTGATCGCGGTCATCGCGCCGACGCCGACCACGTCGCTGAGCGCGAAGACCAGCGTTCCGGCATCCACGCCCGCGGCCAGCGCATCCGTCATCGACGCGGCTCCCGACTCGCGGTGGAAGGTGCCGCGGTGCACGCGCTCGAAGTCGCTGCCGAAGCCGGCGGTGAAGCCGGCCAGGCGGTCATCGCTGGTCTTCACGCCCTGGGCCGCGCCGATGGCGATCGCGCGCCGGTAGCCGAGCCCGGCCATGGCTCGGCCCAGCGCTTCGGCACCCGCGCGGTTGTCGACCACGATGCTGCGGTCGCCGCCGGGGCCGAACGTGACCGTGCGGCTGCCCAGGTCGCGGAAGGCGCCGAGCTCTGCGAGCGATTCCGCGTCGCGCTCTCCCGCCCGGGAAGCCGCGAGGATCACGCCCCGTGGGCGCTGCCCCCGCAGGGCGTGCAGGATGCGGGTCTCGCGGGCGGGCTCGCGCTCGGTGATGGCGACGGTGACGATCAGCCCGTCCTCGTCGGCGCCGCGCGCGACGCCCGAGGCGATCAGCCCGAAGTACGGGTCGGCGATGTCGGCGACCAGCAGCGCGATCACCTGCGAGGTGCCGCGCGCGATGGCCTGGGCGGAGACGTTGGGGATGTAACCCAGCTCGTCGGCCGCCCTCGCGACGCGCTCCCGGAACGACTCGGCGACCTTGCGCTCCGACCCATTCAGCACCCGCGACGCCGTCGCCAGCGACACGCCTGCGACCCGTGCGACGTCGTGCAGGGTGGGAGCGGCGTTGCGTGTGGCGTCAGCGGTCATGCGTTGAGCCTATCGAGCAGTCTCGACCAGCCACCGGCGCAGTGTGGCCGCCTCGGCCGCCAGCAAGGCGGGGTCGTCGTCAGGGACGAACTCCAGCAGGGCGTCGCGCGGCGGAGTGGGCAGAGCGGATGCCGCTGAGCACAGCCTGCGCCACAGCGTTTCGCGCTCGTGCAGGCGCAGCCGTTCGCCGGCTGGCCACCACGAGAACACGTGCACGGCACTGGTGCGTGCGGCCACGGCGTCGAACTCCGCGAGCGCCTCCGCATCCTCGGCGCCGACCGAGGGCTGCCAGTACGTCGACAGCGCCGGCACGTCGGCCAGCAGCCGCAGCACGGCATCCGGGGTGTCGGCGATCGTGCCGCGGTGGTACTCCAGAGCCAGGCGGATGCCGCGCTCGGAGGCCTCCTCCGCAGCATCCTGCAGGCGTACGGTGATCTGCGCGTACTGCGCGGGGGTCGCATCGGCGGAATCGACGCGGCCCGCCCAGACGCGCACCCGGTCGGCGCCGAGCGCCTGCGCGGAATCCAGGATCGGGGTGAGCGGCTCGTCGGCGCCGGCGCGGAAGTACGAGCCGTACGAGCAGACCGCGAGCCCGGCATCCGTCGTCGCCTGCGCGACGCGCGCTGCGCGCTCCGGATCGCCCGGCGGCACGTGCACGTCGCCGCCCCACTCGATGGCCTCGAGCTCCGCTTCGGCGGCGAGCGCCACGATCTTCTCGGGCGCGAGCTCGCGGAACGTCACCGAGCACAGCCCCGGTCGCATGATCATGTCCTCATCCTGCCGTCCTATCCGTTCGAATCAGAGGTGGGGGGCGACGGACTCGGCGAACGACGAGACCGTGCGGGCCGCGACGTCGGCGTAGGGGGCGGCCCAGATGTCGGCGTTGAACAGCTCCACCTCCACGTCGCCGGTGTAGCCGGCATCCTTCACCGCCTGCGTCAGCGAGGCGAAGTCGATCACGCCCTCGCCGGGGTAGTGCCGCGCGAGCAGCACGTCGGCCGGCAGCGGCGTCTGCCAGTCGCACACCTGGTAGCTGGCGATGCGGCCCTCGCGCCCGGCCCGGGCGATCTGCTCGAGCACCTGCGGGTCCCACCAGATGTGGAACGTGTCGACCACGGCGCCCACCACCGCGGGGTCGAAGTCGGCGGCGATGTCGAGTGCCTGGCCGAGCGTGGACACCACGGCCCGATCGGACGCGTACATCGGATGCAGCGGCTCGACCGCGAGGGTCACCTCGGCCTGCTCGGCATCGTCGGCGAGCAGGCCGAGAGCATCGCGCACGCGCTCGCGGGCGCCGACGAGGTCGCGCGACCCCTCCGGCAGCCCGCCCGCGACCAGCACCAGCACGGCGGCGGAGCCCTCGGCGCCCGCGGCGGCCAGCGTCGCGGTCTCCTCGATGGCGCGGCGGTTGTCGTCCAGCGCGGCGATGCGCTCGGGCCCCTCGGGCAGCGTGAAGAACCCGCCGCGGCAGTGGCTGGAGAAGCGCAGGCCGGAGTCGGCCAGCATCCGCGCTGCCGTCTGGAGGCCGACCTCGTTCACCGGCTCGCGCCACAGCCCGATCGAGCGGATGCCGGCATCCGCCGTCACCCGCAGCGCGGTCGCGAGATCCGCGTGCTTGATGGTGGCCTGGTTCAGGGACAGCCGGGGGTCGGCGGTCATGCGTCCACTCCGTTCAGGTCGATGCCGTTCAGACGCAGCATCCCGTGCCAGCGCTCGGCCGCGAGCTCGGGGTTCTCCAGTGCCAGCGAGGCGTTGGCCAGCTCGACGATCCGCGACAGGTGCGGCAGGCTGCGCGCGGAGTGCAGGCCGCCGACCATCTGGAACGCGGGCTGGTGGCCGTTCAGCCAGGCCAGGAACGCCACACCGGTCTTGTAGTAGAACGTGGGCGCGGCGAACACCTGGCGGCTGAGCTCCTCGGTGGGGCCGAGGATGCGCTGGTACGCGGCCGCGTCGCCGGCATCCAGAGCCTGGATCGCGGCCGACGCGACCGGCGTGATGGCGGCGAACGCGCCCAGCAGGGCGTCGGAGTGGGTGCGGCTGGTGTCAAGTGCACGGGACCTCGCCGAGGGGACGGCTTCTTCGCGTGAAAAACTCGTACTATCGGCGACGTCCCGTGCTGTCGACGGGGAGGAGTCCGCGATCAGCGAGACGTAGTTGAAGTCGTCGCCGGTGAACATGCGGACGCCCTCGGGCAGACGCTCGCGCACCGAGATCTCGCTCTCCGCATTCAGCAGGCTCATCTTCACGCCTGCGACCTTCCCGGGGTTCTCGGCGATGATGTCCAGCAGCACGCTCGACGCGGTCTGCCAGTCCTCGGCGCCGAAGTACCCGGCAAGCGCAGGGTCGAATGCGGTGCCCAGCCAGTGCAGCACGACCGGCGTGGTCGCGCGCGACAGCACCGCCCGGTACACGCGGCGGTAGTCGTCGGCGGATGCCGCCGCTCGAGCCAGATGGCGGGATGCCATCAGCACGGGGCCCGCCCCCTGCTCCTCGGTGAACTCCAGCTGCGAGACGTACGCGTCGATGACCTGATCGAGCGAGATGACGTCCTCGTCGACGTGGTCGGTGTTCACGCCGACCACCACCGAGCCGCCCTCCTCGCGCGCGACCTGCGCGCTGCGGGAGATCAGCTCGCGGGTGGCCGCGGCGTCGAGGCCCATGTTGCGCTGGGCGGTGTCCATGGCATCCGCCACGCCCAGCCCCCACGAGTAGACATTGCGGCGGAACGCCAGGGTGGAGTCCCAGTCGATGTCGGCGGGCCGCCCCGGTGTGTTGTCGCCCCAGACCACGGGCACGACGTGGGCGGCCGCGTAGGCGACCCGGCTGCGCAGCGGCGCCACGGGTCGGGCGAAGACGCCGGAGTCGTTCAGCTCGGCATCCGATACCTCACCGGATGCCGACAGCAGACGCAGCGTGCTCACAGCGAGAGCCTGTCGATGGCGATCTTGCGGCCCTCGGCGCTGGAGGCCAGACCCGCCTCGGCGAACTGCACGCCGCGGGCGCCCGCCAGCAGATCGAAGGCGTATTCCGTTCCGAGCACATACGAGGTCAGGTACTCCTCCCACTGCTGACGGAAGCCGTTCAGGAACACGTCGTTCGTGGGCACCTCCTGCCAGTCGGCGTCGTAGTCGTGGGTGTCCTCGAGGTCGGGGTTCCACACCGGCTTCGGCGTGGCGTTGCGCGGCTGGATCCGGCAGCCGAACAGGCCGACGACGGCCGAGCCGTGCGTGCCGTCCACCTGGAACTCCACGAGCTCGTCGCGGTTCACGCGCACGGTCCAGGAGGAGTTGATCTCGGCGATGATGCCTCCTTCCAGCTCGAAGATGCCGTAGGCGGCATCCTCGGCGGTGGCGTCGTAGTGCTCGCCCTTCTCGTCCCAGCGGTCGGCGATGTGCACGGCGGCCTGCGCATAGACGCTCTTCACCTCGCCGAACAGGTTCTCCAGCACGTAGTTCCAGTGCGGGAACATGTCGGTGATGATGCCGCCGCCGTCCTCGGTGCGGTAGTTCCAGCTGGGGCGCTGCGCGGGCTGCCAGTCGCCCTCGAACACCCAGTAGCCGAACTCGCCGCGCACGGACAGGATGCGGCCGAAGAACCCGGAGTCGATCAGGCGCTTGAGCTTCTGCAGGCCCGGCAAGTAGAGCTTGTCGTGCACGACGCCGGTCTTCACGCCCGCCGCCTTCGCCAGGCGGGCCAGCTCCATCGCCTCCTCGAGCGACTCGGCGGTGGGCTTCTCGGTGTAGATGGCCTTGCCCGCGGCGATGGCCTTGCGGATGGCGGTCGCGCGCGCCTTCGTCACCAGGAAGTCCGCGTAGATCTCCCACTGCGGATCGGCCAGCGCGGCATCGAGATCGGTGGTGAAGTCCTGGATGCTGTGCTTCGCCGCGATCTCGGCGAGCTTCTCCTCGTTGCGGCCGACCAGCAGCGGCTTGACGGTCGCCTTCGAGCCGTCGGGCAGCTCGATGCCGCCCTGATCGCGGATCGCGAGGATCGAGCGCACCAGGTGCTGCCGGTAGCCCATGCGCCCGGAGACGCCGTTCATGATGATGCCGATCTCGCGCACGTTCGCCATTGTGATTCCGTTCTGTTGAAGACTGCCGCGCCACCCGTTGGGTAAGCGCTTTCCCATAGTGAATCAGGTTGCCGCGCGGAGCGCAAGAGGCGGATGCCGGAGACGAGAACGAACGCCGCCCCTGCTGAACGCCGCCGCCCCTGCTCAGTCGCGCAGCTGAGCAGGGGCGGGGACGGTGGGCAGGGGCGGGAACACCAGCCGGCGGATGCCGGGCGGATGCCGGACGCCGGACGCCGGAAGGATGCCGGCGATCAGGCCTCGGCGAGCAGGTGGAACACCTTCGAGGCCGCGTGCACCTCTTCGGGGGTGAGCTCGGCGAGCACCGAGCGCATCCGGTCGGCGTTCTCGGCGCGCAGCTCGGCCAGCACCTCGCGGGCCTGCGGCGTGGCGGCCAGCACGCGCAGGCGCCCGTCGCGCTCGTCGGGGCGGGAGCTCAGCAGGCCGAGCTCTTCCAGCATCCGCGTCTGCCTGCTGATCACCGACTTGTCCATCTCGAACAGCTCGGCGAGCTGATGCGCGTGGGTGTCGCCGTTGCGGCCGATGTACGCCAGCAGCTTGTAGCCGGCAGGCTGCAGATCAGGGTGGATCCGCGCCGCCGACTCCTTCCAGAGCGCCTTGGCACGCGCGAAGATCAGGTTCAGGTGAGCCTGGAAGTCCGCGAGCATGTCGTCGGCGGTCTGCGTGTCGACCATGTCAGCGCACCGGGTCCTCATCATCCGCGCGGTCGTCGTCGCGCTCCAGCAGCATCACCGACGACGAGCCCGTCTCGGCACCCTCGGAGTCTACGATGCGGATGCTGCCGGTCGCGGCGCCCACCTCGGCCTCGGCGACCTCGATGGCCGATTCCTCGGCGTTGGCGCGCAGCTGCTCGGCGGAGTTCTTCGTCGACAGCGGCTTGTTGGCGATGAATGCGATGGCCAGGATGCCGATCGCCGCCAGCGGGATGGCGATGAAGAACGCGTCCGCGATGCCGTGCCCGTACGCCGCCTCGACGATGTTGCGGATCGCCTCGGGCAGATCCGACATCTTCGGGACGTTGCCGGAGTTCAGCGCCTTCAGCGCGGCCAGGTCCTTCGGCGAGGCGGGCTTGAAGCCCGCGAACCCGTCGATGATGTACTTCTTGACGTTGGTCGCCAGGATCGAGCCCATGATCGTCACGCCGATGGTGCCGGCGATGGTGCGGAAGAAGTTCACGCCCGAGGACGCGGCGCCCAGCTGCTGCGGCGGGGTGTCGTTCTGCACGATCAGGGTGAGGTTCTGCATCACCATGCCCAGGCCCGCGCCGAGGATGAACATGTAGATCGCGACGAGGATGAACGGGGTGTCGAAGCGCAGCGTGGCCATCATGGTGACGCCGACGAGCGCGAGCACCGAGCCCAGCATCATCCAGCCCTTCCACTTGCCGTAGCGGCTGACCAGCTGGCCGATGATGATCGACGCGCCCATCTGACCCACGATCATCGGGATCGTCATCAGACCCGACTCGGTCGGTGTGGCGCCACGGGCCAGCTGGAAGTACTGCGCGAGGAAGACCGAGGTCGCGAACATCGAGACGCCGATGGCGATCGAGGCGACGACCGACAGCGTGAAGGTGCGGTTGCGGAACAGCGACATCGGGATGAGGGGCTCCTTGACGAACACCTCGACCAGTACGAAGGCCAGCAGCAGGACGCCGGAGCCGATGGCCAGCACGTAGCTGGTGACGGAGTCCCACTCGAACTGGTCGCCGCCCATGGACACCCAGATCAGCAGGCCCGAGACGCCGACCGACAGCAGCACGATGCCGAGGTAGTCGATGGACACCTTGACGTCCTGCGGCTTGGGCAGGTGCAGCGTGACCTGCAGGAGCACCAGCGCGACGACCGCGAACGGCACGCCGACCCAGAAGTTGGAGCGCCATCCGAACGCGTCGGTGAGGAAGCCGCCCAGCAGCGGGCCGCCGATGGTGGCGAGGGCCATGATGCCGCCGACGACGCCCATGTACTTGCCGCGCTCGCGCGGGGAGATGATGAGCGCGACGGCCACCATGACCAGCGACATGAGGCCGCCGACGCCGAGGCCCTGCAGCACGCGCATGGCGATGAGGGTGTTGATGTCCTGCGAGAAGCCGGCGATCACGGTGCCCACCGTGTACAGCACCAGCGAGAGCTGCACGAGGATCTTGCGGTCGACCAGGTCTGCCAGCTTGCCCCAGATCGGAGTGGTCACCGCGGTGGCCAGCAGGCTCGCGGTGATGACCCAGGTGTACTGGGCCTGCGTGCCGCCGAGATCGGCGACGATGACGGGAAGGGAGGTCGAGACCACCGTGCCGGACAGCACGGCGACGAACATGCCGACGATGAGGCCGGAGATCGCGGTGAAGACCTCGCGAGCCGAGCGCGTGGCGCCGGCGGAGGATGTCATGGAGCTCAAGAGCGGAGTTTCTCCTGTACGAATAGTTGATCTGCATCAACGATACATTATTAGTTGATGTTTCTCAACTGTTGGGTACGGTCAACTATTCCGGATGCCGTGCGCCTCGCCGCGGCGCGCGCGGGATAGTGTGATCGCTGGAGCCCCGAACATGACCAGACCCCGTGCGCACGCCGTGATGGACGAGGACGCCTTCGCGCTGCTGTTCGACGACACCCGCCGCGCGCGTTTCGCCGAGCTCGCCGACACCGCCGACCGGATGCTGATCACCGACCTCGACGACCCTTCCGTTGCTGCGCTGCTGGCCGAGGCCGAAGTGCTCATCACATCGTGGGGAGCGCCGCGGCTGGACGCGGAGCGGCTGAACCGGATGCCGCGACTGCGCGCGGTCCTGCATGCCGCCGGCAGCGTGCAGACGCTGGTCTCCGACGAGCTCTGGGCCCGCGGCATCCGACTCACCTCCGCCGCGGACGCCAATGCCGTGCCCGTCGCGGAGTTCACCCTCGGGGCGATCCTGCTGACCGGCAAGCGCGCATTCACCCGGCTGCGAAGTACGGACTCCGACTGGAACGCGTGGCAGGACCGGCGGATCGGCAACGTCGACCGCACCGTGGGCATCGTCGGATTCTCCCGCATCGGCCGTCGAGTGGCCGAGCTGCTGCGACCATTCGACGGCATCCGCGTGCTGGTGTCCGACCCCTACGCCGATGCGGATGCCGTGGCAGCCGCCGGCGCGACGCTGCTGCCGCTCGAGGAGATGCTTCCCCGAGCGGACGTGCTGTCGCTGCACGCCCCATCCCTGCCGGCCACCCGCCACATGATCGCGGCGGATCAGCTGGCCGCGCTCCCCGACGGCGCAACGCTCATCAACACCGCTCGCGGAGCACTGCTCGACCACGACGCGCTGCTGGCGGAATGCCGCACCGGACGGCTGGACGCGCTGCTGGACGTCACCGACCCCGAGCCTCTTCCGGACGACCACCCCCTGCGCGCGCTGCCGAACGTCGCGATCACCCCGCATCTGGCCGGTTCACTGGGCACGGAGGCACGCCGGCTCGCGGACTCCGCCCTGGACGAACTGGCCGCCTATGCCGCAGGGGATGCCGCACGGCATCCGATCACGCGAGAGGAACTGGCGATCAGCGCATGACCACCTCTCCGTGAGCTCCGTGACGGAACGGGTCGCGCGAGGTCCGCAGGAGTGGTGGAGTAGGACCATGCGCGCTGTCATCATGCACGGCCCCGGCGATGTCCGGGTCGAGGACGTTCCGAAGCCCGAGCTCGTCGAGCCCACCGACGCGATCATCCGGGTGGATGCTGCCTGCATCTGCGGGTCGGATCTGTGGCCGTACCGCGGCATCGACAACCCGGACTGGCCGCGGCAGATGGGCCACGAGTACATCGGCACGGTGGAGCAGGTCGGCGCCGACGTGCACGACCTCGCCGTGGGCGACTACGTGGTGGGCTCGTTCATGGCATCCGACGGCGTCTGCGAGATCTGCCGGGCCGGCTACCAGTCCCGGTGCATCCACGTCGTGGGCATGGGGTCGATCGGCACGCAGGCCGAGTACGCGCGCATTCCGTGGGCCGACGGCACGCTGGTGAAGGTGGAGGGCGACCTCACCCCGCAGCGCCGACGCGGCCTGCTGGCGGCATCCGATGTGCTGGGCACGGGCTGGTTCGGCGCCGTCGCCGCCGAGGCAGGACCGGGCAAGACGGTCGCCGTCGTCGGCGACGGCGCGGTCGGGCTGTCGGCGGTCCTCGCCGCCGCTCGCCTGGGCGCTGACCGCGTGATCGCGATGTCCCGGCACGCCGACCGACAGGCGCTCGCGCGCAGCTTCGGCGCCACCGACATCGTCGAGGAGCGCGGGGATGCCGGGATTGCCGCCATCAAGGAGCTCACCGGCGGCTACGGCGCGCACTCCGTGGTCGAGGCCGTCGGCACGCAGGAGTCCATGGCGCAGGCCGTGCGCTCCACCCGCGCCGGCGGGCATCTGGGCATCGTCGGCGTCTCCCACGACGTGACGCTGAACGGCACCGAGCTGTTCTTCTCCGGCATCCACCTGCACGGCGGACCCGCGCCCGTGCGGCGCTTCCTGCCGGAACTGATCGATCTGATCATGAACGACGACATCGACGCCGGCGCCGTCTTCAACCTCACGCTCCCCTTCGACCAGGCAGCCGACGGCTACCGGGCCATGGACGAGCGCCATGCGATCAAGGTGATGCTGGAGTTCTGAGCGCGCTCAGGCGCTACGGTGCGCTTCGGCGCGTGACCAGCGCGGGAGACAGGAGCAGATCGTCAGGGCGCGCGCCGTCTATCCAGTCCACCAGGCGGCGGACGGCCTGCTCGCCGAGCGCGTCGAAATCCTGTCGCACGGTGGTCAGCGGGGGCTGGAACTCGGCGGCATCCGCGATGTCGTCGAAGCCGATCACGGCCACGTCCTCGGGCACGCGGCGGCCGGCGTCGGCCAGGGCTCGCAGCGCGCCGAGTGCCATCTGGTCGTTGGCGACGAACAGCGCCGTCGCGTCGGCCAGCTCGCCGATCCGCGCGTACCCGGATGCCGCGCTCCAATCGCCGCGCACGAGCTCGGGCTCCGGGGCGCCCGCGTCACCCAGCGCCTCGCGCCAGCCCCGCTCGCGCTCGGCGGCGGCGTAGGAATCCGCGGGGCCCGCCAGGTGGTGCACGGTGCGATGACCGGCCGCCAGCAGGTGCTCGGTCGCGGTGCGCGCGCCTGCGGCGTGATCGGTGCCGATGACCGTGAAGCGCTGATCGGGCAGGGAGTCGACCACGACCAGGCGCAGACCCGCGGATGCCGCATGCCGGGCCAGCGCGGTGGCCTCGTTGAGCACGATCGCGCCGTCCACGCCCTGGTCGCGCAGCCGGTCGAAGGCGTCGTCGATGCCGCCGTCGGCGCCGAGCGTGACGACGGTCACGGCGTAGCCCCGGGACGCCGCGGACTCCGCCACCGCCTGCAGCATGCGCGAGTTGCCGATGGTGGCGAGGGTCTGCGCCACCAGGCCGATGGTGTGCGAGCGGCCGGTGCGCAGGGCGCGGGCCGCGCGGTTGGGCCGGTAGCCCAACTCGGCCATGGCCTGCTCCACGCGGGCACGGGTCGCCGGATCCACGCGAGGGCTGTCGTTGGCCACGCGCGAGACGGTCTGCCCCGACACGCCGGCCCGTTGGGCGACCATAGCCATCGAGACGCGCTTCTGCGGCATCCGCTCTCCTTCTCCCGACGTTCACAACTCCGGATTGTTGACGCTACCACGCAGGTCGGGGTACCGTGTTTACGTGAACATGAGCGAATCTCCGGAATTGCAGACCACCGAGCTCGGTGCGGGCGTGCTCAAGCGCGCCACCACGCTCGCCGATGGCCGCGAACTGTTCTACTTCGACGACCCGGACACCTCCCTGGGCGCCGAGCGCGCGGTCGACACCCGCGAGCTGGATGCCCGCCCCGAGACCGCCACAATGCGGCAGGACATCCTCTCCGGCGACTGGATCACGTTCGCCACCAAGCGGCAGAACCGGGTCATGATGCCCTCGTCCGACGCCGACCCGCTGGCTCCGCAGACCCCGACGAACCCCTCCGAGGTGCCCGCCCGCTACGACGTCGCGGTGTTCGAGAACCGCTCCCCGTCGTTCGGTCCCGCACTGAACGAGGCCACCGGAGGCGTGCCGGCGGCCGTCAATCCCACGCACGGCCTGGACGACCTGGCCGAGCTCGGCATCGGGCGCACCCGCACCAGCGTCGGCCGGTGCGAGGTGGTGTGCTTCAGCCCCGACAATGCCGGCTCCTTCGGCACGCAGAGCGTCACCCGCGCCCGCACCGTCATCGAGGCCTGGGCAGACCGCACCGCGGCTCTCTCGGCGCTGCCGGGCATCGAGCAGGTGTTCCCGTTCGAGAACCGAGGCGAGGCCATCGGCGTCACCCTGCCGCATCCGCACGGCCAGATCTACGCCTACCCGTACGTGACCCCGCGCACGCAGCGCCTGCTGGACAGCATCCGCCGCACGGTGCCCGATCTGATGGATCGTGTGCTCACCTCCGAGCGCTCCTCCGAGCGGGTCGTCCTGCAGGGCGAGCACTGGACGGCGTTCGTGCCGTTCGCCGCGCGCTGGCCGCTGGACGTGCAGCTCATGCCGCACCGTCACGTTCCCGACTTCGCCGCGCTGAACGACGCCGAGCGCGACGAGCTGGCCCCGCTCTACCTGCGTCTGCTGCGCGGAGTGGATGCCCTGTACTCGACGCCCACGCCGTACATCGCCGCCTGGCACCAGGCACCCGTGCACACCGGTCGCGAGACCGTGCGCATGCGCCTGGAGCTGACGAGCCCGCGCCGCGCCGAGGACAAGCTGAAGTTCCTCGCCGGCTCCGAGGCCGCGATGAGCGCCTGGACAGCCGAGATCCTCCCCGAGGTGGCGGCGCAGCGCCTGCGCGACGCCATCGCCACCGTCCCCGAGTTCTGACCCCACCCCACTCCCAGGAGCACCATGACCGCTGCTGATGCAGCCCGCGACCTGTTCGTCGCCACCCACGACCGCCGACCCGACGGCATCTGGTCCGCGCCGGGGCGTGTGAACCTGATCGGCGAGCACACCGACTACAACGAGGGCTTCGTGCTGCCGTTCGCCATCCAGCACCGCACGTATGCGGCCGTGGCGCTCAACGGCACCGACGAGATCCGCGTGCGGTCGACGTTCGCCGAGGGGCAGGTCACGGTGCGCGTCTCGGATCTCGACGACCTCTTCCCGACCCCAGCCGGCACGGCGCCGGCCGTTCCGGAGTGGTCGGCGTACGCACTCGGCGTCGCGTGGGCCCTGCGCACTTCGACACGCTCAGCGACCCAGAATCCGGCGACCCGATCGAAGGGCGTCGACATCGCGATCGCCTCCGACGTGCCGGTGGGTGCGGGGCTGTCCTCGTCTGCCGCGATCGAGGGGGCCGTGGCATCCGCTCTCAACGACCTGTGGGAGCTGGGCCTGGACCCGGTGACGCTCGCGCAGGTGGGCCGGCGTGCCGAGAACGAGGCGGTCGGCGCACCCACGGGCATCATGGATCAGATGTCGTCGATGCTCGGGCAGCCCGACGCGGCGACCTTCATCGACTGCCGTTCGCTGGAGGCGACGTCCATCCCGACGGGATTCCACGATGCCGGGCTCGAGGTGCTGGTGATCGACACGCAGGTCAAGCACGCGCACGCCACCGGCGGCTACGGCGAGCGCCGCGCCTCGTGCGAGCTCGGGGCGAAGCTGCTCGGCATCCGCTCGCTGCGCGACGCGTCGGTCGCCGACCTGCCCCGCGCGGCCGAGATCCTGGATGATGTGACCTTCCGCCGCGTGCGGCACATCGTCACCGAGAACCAGCGCGTGCTGGACACCGTCGAGGCGCTCACCGAACGGGGCCCGCGGGCGATCGGCGACCTGCTGGTGGCCTCGCACGTCTCCATGCGCGACGACTTCGAGATCTCGGCCGTCGAGCTCGACGTGGCCGTCGACACGGCGCTGGCGAACGGCGCGATCGGAGCTCGGATGACCGGCGGCGGTTTCGGTGGGGCGGCCATCGCGCTGGTCGCGCACGCCGATCTGCAGCGGGTGTCGGATGCCGTGATCGCGGCGTTCGCCCAGGCCGGCTTCGCCGCTCCGCACCTGTTCACGGTCGAGCCCTCCGAGGGCCCGCGCCGCGACGCCTGACCCCGTCGATGCCCACCCCTGCGACGCTCGACGCCGCCGCCCCTGCTGAGAGTCCTCGCCCCTGCTGAACTGAGCCGCTGAACAGGGGCGGCGGCGCTGAACGGGGGCGAGGATGCCCGACCCCGTCTGGAACAATGGAGGCGTGCGCGCACGCGCACCCGGAAGGAGACCCATGTCCTGGCTTGTCACCGGCGGCGCCGGCTACATCGGATCGCACGTCGTGCGGGCACTGGCATCCGCCGGTCTCACCCCGGTCGTGCTGGACGACCTCTCCAGCGGGCAGCCCGCGTTCGTGCCCGAGGGCATCACGCTGGTCGAGGGCAGCATCCTGGATCGCGATCTGGTCGAGCGCACCCTGCGCGAGCACGACGTCGAGGGCGTCATCCACGTCGCCGGGTTCAAGTACGCCGGCGTCTCGGTGAACCGCCCGCTGCACACCTACGCGCAGAACGTCGAGGGCACCCGGGTGATCCTCGAGGCCATGGCGGCCGCCGGCGTGACGAACATCGTGTTCTCGTCCAGCGCGGCCGTGTTCGGCACCCCCGACGTGGAGCTGGTGGTCGAGGACACCGCCAAGAAGCCGGCCAGCCCGTACGGTGAGTCCAAGCTCATCGGCGAGTGGCTGCTGCGCGACCAGGGTGTCGCGACAGCGGCATCCGAGGCGCCCCTGCGACACACCTCGCTGCGCTACTTCAACGTGGTCGGGTCCGCCGATCCGACCGTCTACGACGTGAGCCCGCACAACCTGTTCCCGATCGTGTTCGAGGCGCTGCTCGAGGGCCGCACCCCGGCGATCTTCGGCGATGACTACGACACCCCCGACGGCACCAACGTGCGCGACTACGTGCACGTCGGCGACATCGCCGCCGCCCACGTGGTGGCCGCGCAGCGCCTGGCGAACGGCGACCCCATCGAGCCGGCCTACAACCTCGGCTCCGGTGACGGCCTCAGCGTGAAGCAGATCATGGATGCCATGGTGCGCGTCACCGGCATCGACTTCGTCCCCGTGATCGGCCCCCGCCGCCCCGGCGACCCCGACCGCATCGTCGCCACCGGCGAGCTGGCCGCGCGCGACCTGGACTGGCAGATGCGGCACACCGTCGACGAGATGGTGCGCTCCGGCTGGGAGGCCCGGCGCAACGCCGGCTGATGCTTCTCCGGCCTGCCACCGTCGCTGATGCCGACGGCATCGCCGAGGTGCACGTGCTCTCGTGGCAGGCCGCCTACCGCGGTCTGGTGCCGCAGGACGTGCTGGACTCCCTGTCGATCGCCGAGCGCGCGGCGAGCTGGGCGCGCATCCTGGCCGAGACTCCGCGCCGCACGCTGGTCGCCGTCGACGGCGAGCGTGTGGTGGGCTGGGCGAGTTTCGGCGATGCCAGAGACGCGGACGCCGGCGAGCCGGACTCCCATGGCGGCACCGGCGAGCTGTGGGGCATCTACGCGCATCCGGATGCCTGGTCCACCGGCGTCGGTCACCTGCTGCTGACAGCCGTGGAGCAGGAGCTGACGGATGCCGGTCACGAGACCGCGTACCTCTGGGTGCTCTCCGGCAACTCGCGCGCGGCGGAGTTCTACGAGCGCCACGGCTGGTATGCCGACGGCGGCATGAAGACCGACAGGCGCCCGCGGATGGTGCTGCACGAGCTGCGGCATGTGAAGCGCCTGGCCTGACGCGACGGCCGGATCTCCGGCATCCGGGCCGCCCTGCCTGGATGGAAACGCAGGTTCCCGACGCTTCTACCGTGCGTTTCCGTCCAGCCCGCGGATGCCGGGATGGAAAGCGCACGGTCCGACACCGCCCCACCGACGAGAACCATCCGAACCGGAAGCGGCAGGGCCGTCGCGGTAGCGTGAGTGGCGTGAACGAGCTCGTGCAGACCGCGGAGGGGCCGGTGCGCGGCATCCTCCGTGACGACGGAACGCTGGCGTTCCTCGGCATCCCGTACGCCGCGCCGCCAACCGGAGAGCGGAGGTTCCTGCCGCCGCAGCCGGTGAAGCCGTGGACCGAGCCGCTGGACGCGACCGCCTACGGCCCGACGCCGCAGCGCCGCCCGGAGGACAACGCGATCATCCCGGAGCCCAGCGTGCCCGGGAAGGCGACGCTGAATCTCAACGTGTTCACGCCGTCGGCGGACGGCAGCGCACCGGTGCTGGTGTGGATCCACGGTGGCGGGTATTCGGCGGGTTCGGCGGCGGGCCCGTGGTATGACGGCCGCGCCTTCACCCGCGACGGCGTCGTGCTGGTGAGCATCTCGTACCGGCTGGGCTTCGACGGCTTCGGCGTGATCGACGGCGCGCCCGACAACCGCGGCGTGCGCGACTGGCTCGCCGCCCTGGAATGGGTGCAGCTCAACATCTCCGCCTTCGGCGGCGACCCCTCCCGCGTCACGATCGCCGGGCAGTCCGCCGGCGGCGGCGCGGTGCTCACCCTCCTGGGGATGCCGGCCGCGCAGCACCTGTTCCACGCCGGGATCTCGATCAGCGGCGCACTGGGCGATCTGCCCCGCTCGACCGTGGAGAGGCGCAGCGCCCTGCTGGCGGAGACCGTGGGCTGCGAGCCGACGCTGGAGGGCTTCCGCGGCGTGAGGGAGCGCCTGCTCACGCAGCGGCAGTTCCAGGCATCCCTGCTGGGCAAGAAGGGCCTCGCCGCGACCACCGCCACGCTGACCGACGGGCTGCCCTGGGGCCCGGTGATCGACGGCGACCTCATCACGCGGCCGACCGTGGACTCGTTCGCCGCCGGCGTCGGGGCGGACAAGCCGCTGATGCTGGGCGCGACCGATGACGAGTTCACGATGGCGTTCGACTCCGCCCCCCGCATCCTGAACTGGATCCCCCTGTGGATCGCGCTGCGTGCGGTGGAGAAGGTCGGCGCCCTGCGCCGACGCTGGCGGAGGGCCAATCGCGGGCGCCGGGCGGGTGCGGCGCTGGGCCGCTTCGTCACCGATCGGGTGTTCCGCTCGCTGGTCATCCGCACCGCCGAGGCCAGGCGGGATGCCGGCACCTGGGCGTACCGGTTCGCCTGGCGCTCCCCCGTCAACGGCTGGTCGCACCACTGCCTGGACGTGCCGTTCTGGTTCGACTGCCTGGGCGAGGAGCACGTCGCGAAGATGGCAGGCGAGCATCCGCCGCAGGCGCTGGCATCCGAGATGCACGCTGCTGCCGTCGCCTTCGTGCGCGATTCCGACCCCGGTTGGCCGGCCTGGCACACCGACCCCGGGATCACGCGCGTGTTCGGCGACCAGCCCGCGGTCTCGCGCAGCGCCTACGACGACGCCCTGCCGCTGGTGTGACGCACCGCGCGCCGCTCGGGCATGTCGCGGGTCCCGAATGGTGGGCTCACACGCCACGAGGCAGCCATTCAAGACCCGCGAGATCACACCCATGTGCACTCGGGCGTGTCGCGGGTCCCGAATGGCGGGCTCACGCGCCGCGAGGCAGCCATTCAGGACCCGTGAAGGCGCAGTGCGGCGCGCACGGTGGCGGGGGGCGAAGACGACGACGCCCTGCCGCGGGACCCAGAGCACCAGGGGCCGGCGGCAGGGCGACGAGTATCGCGGCTCAGCGCACCGGGCCCAGAAGCGGGATCTCATGGCGGTGCGGCGTGCCGAAGCGGTGCGCGGTGACCGAGACGGCCTGCTCGCGCAGGAACGTCAGCAGCTCCACGCGCCCGGCGGAGACCACCGGGTTCGCGTAGATGGCCAGGCTCGGCGAGCCCTTCACAGCCTGGGCGGTGGCCAGCGCGGTCGTGCCGATCACGCGCACGCGGCCGGCCGTGGCGGCCAGGCGCTGGGCGTGGGCGGCCCAGGCCGCGGCATCCTCGGTCACGACGGTCACGTCGTGCGCACCCAGCCAGGTGACGACGGTGGTGGGAAGAGCGGATGCCGTGCTCACGGTGACATGCGAACCGGCGCGCACGCCGGCGGCGGCCACGCGCACGACCTCCGCCACGCGCTCGCCCTCGTAGCGGATGGTGACGGGCAGGGCCTGGTAGCGCAGCGCGTTCTGCTCGGTGACCAGGCCGGTCGCGTCGCGGACCACGCCGAACTCGGAGTTCCAGGCGTCGATGTCGGTCGCCAGCGCGCCGCGCAGCCAGGCCTCGTCTTCGCCCTCGACCAGCGTCAGAGCCGAGGTGCCGAGAGCGTCCAGAGCCGTGGTCGTCTCGACCGGGGCGTCCGTCCACTCGCTCAGCCCGACCAGGTAGTTCGGCCCGCCCGCCTTGGAGCCGGCGCCGACGGCGGCCTTCTTCCAGCCGCCGAACGGCTGACGCTGCACGATGGCGCCGGTGGTACCGCGGTTGACGTACACGTTGCCGGCCTGGATCCCGGCCAGCCACTGCTGGATCTCGTCCTCGTCCAGCGAGTGGATGCCGCTGGTGAGGCCGTAGTCGATGTCGTTGACGATGTCGATGGCCTCGGCCAGGGTGTCGGCGGTCATGACGCCCAGCACCGGGCCGAAGTACTCCACCTTGTGGAACTCGCTGCCGCGCTTCACGCCGTCGCGGATGCCGGGGGTCCACAGCTGGCCGGCGTCGTCGAGCTTGTGCGGCTCGAGCATCCAGGACTGGCCGGGGTGCAGCTCGGTGAGGGCGCTGAGCAGCTTGCCCTCCGCGGGTCCGATCAGCGGGCCGATGCGGTTGGAGCCGTTCTCCGGGGCGCCGACCTCGTACGAGCCGACAGCGTCGATGAGCTGGCGGCGGAACCGCTCGGACTTCGCGGCGGAGCCGACCAGCACGACCAGCGACGCGGCCGAGCACTTCTGGCCTGCGTGGCCGAACGCCGAGTAGGCGACGTCCTTCGCGGCCAGGTCCAGGTCGGCCGACGGGGTGACGATGATGGCGTTCTTGCCGCTGGTCTCGGCCAGCAGCGGCAGATCGGCGCGGAAGCCGCGGAACAGCTCGGCGGTCTCGTAGCCGCCGGTGAGGATGACGCGGCCGACGGCCGGGTCGCTGACGAGCTTCTGGCCGAGGGAGCGGCCGTCCAGCTGCACGTACTGCAGCACGTCGCGCGGAACGCCGGCCTCCCACAGCGCCTCGACCATGACCGCACCGGAACGGCGGGCCTGCCGGGCGGGCTTGATGATGACGGGCGAGCCGCTGGCCAGCGCCGACAGGGTGGAGCCGGCGGGGATGGCGACCGGGAAGTTCCACGGCGGGGTGACCACGGTCAGGCCCACGGCGTGCTGCTCGGCGCCATCGACGTGGGCGAGTTTGCGGGCGGACTCGGCGTAGTAGTGCGCGAAGTCGATGGCCTCGGAGACCTCGGGGTCGCCCTGCTCGATGACCTTGCCGGCCTCGGAGCCCATGACCTCGAGCAGCTCGGCGCGGTGCGCCTCGAGCACGTCGCCCGCGCGGTGCAGGATCTCGGCGCGGCCGTCGGCGCCCAGCGCACGCCACGCCTCACCGGCGGCCACACCGGCGGCGATGCGCTCGGCGACCTGGTCGTCGGTGGTCAGCGTGTTGGCGGCGACGGTGTCATCGCCCAGCTTCGAGGCGACCATGCGCGAGCGGATGGCATCCGCCCAGTCGCGGTTGGCCTTCAGCGACGGGTCGGTGTCGGGGGTGTTCACGAAGCCGTCGCGCAGCGCGGGTGCCGCGGGCAGCTGGCGGTTCTGGGTGCGGTTCGGGCCGGGCACCTGGGTGGGGATGCCGGCGACGGATGCCAGGAAGCGCTCCTTCTCGCGCTCGAACAGCGTGGGGTCGGCATCCAGATCGAACACGGCCGACATGAAGTTCTCCTGCGACGCGCCCTCCTCCAGGCGGCGGATCAGATAGGCGATCGCGACGTCGAACTCGTCGGGGTGCACGACCGGCGTGTACAGCAGCAGCGAGCCGACGGTGCGCTTGACGACCTGCGCCTGTGCGGAGGCCATGCCCAGCAGCATCTCGAAATCGATGCCCTCCGTGACGCCGCGCCGGGAGGCCAGCAGCCAGGCCAGGGCGATGTCGAACAGGTTGTGGCCGGCGATGCCGATGCGCACGTTGCCGATGTGCCCGGGCTGCAGCGCGTAGTTCAGCACGCCCTTGTACGAGGAGTCGGACTCCTGCTTGGACGACCAGGTGGCCAGCGGCCAGCCGTGCGACTCGGCGTCGACGGTCTCCATGGGCAGGTTGGCGCCCTTGACGATCCGCACCTTGATGGGCGCGCCGCCGTCAGCCACGCGCTTCGCGGCCCACTCCTGCAGGTGCATCATGGCGGCCAGGGAGTCGGGCAGGTAGGCCTGCAGCACGATGCCGGCCTCGAGGCTCTTGAACTCGGGACGGTCCAGGATGCCGGTGAAGACCGCGATCGTGAGGTCGAGGTCCTTGTACTCCTCCATGTCGAGGTTGATGAACTTCTTGGGTCCGCGCGCGGGGTTCACCGCGATCTCGTACAGCGGGTGCAGCGCTTTGATGGCGTGCGCGACGGCCTCGTCGAACGCCCACGGGCTGTGCGGGGCGACGGTGGAGGAGACCTTGATCGAGACGTAGTCGACGTCGTCGCGCAGCAGCAGGCGGCGGGTGCCCTCCAGGCGACGGACGGCCTCGTCCTGGCCGAGGATGGCCTCGCCGAGCAGGTTGACGTTCAGGTCGACGCCTTGGGTCTCGCGGATGTGCTTGATGGCGGCGCCGAGCTTCTCGTCGCGGGCGTCGACGATCAGGTGGCGCACCATCTGGCGCAGCACGGCCCGGGCGGAGGGGACGACCACGCCGGGGAGCATGCCGGCGGTGGCGCCGCCCAGTCCGATGGCGCCGCGCATGATGGCGGGCAGGAAGGCGGGTGTGAGCGGCACCAGCTCCTTGAGCTTGGCGGCGGCGACCTTCAGGTCCTCGGGGCGCACGACGCCGTCGACGAACCCGACGGTGAAGTCCAGGCCGTTGGGGTCGCGCAGCACGCCGGCGAGGCGCTGCCCGGCGGCATCCACCGGCACGGCGCGGCTCTCGACGAGCCACTTCTTGACGAGGGCGACGGCGTCGTCGGCCAGTTCTGCGAGGTCGGAGACGGATGCTTCGGAAGCGGACACAGGGGTGCTCATGCTCCCAGGATGCCGTGCTCAACCGTCTATGAAAAGCGATGCTTTCCGATGGATAATGTTCACTGCCATCGAATGATTGTGGAGGACTCGCATGTTCGAGCTGAGACGGCTGCGCCTGCTGCACGAGCTGGCGCTGCGCGGCACGATCGCCGAGGTCGCGGCATCCCTCTCCTACTCCCCTTCCACGGTGTCGCAGCAGCTGAATCTGCTGGAGCGCGAGGCCGGGGTCGCCCTGCTGGAGCCCGACGGGCGCAGGGTGCGGCTCACGCCACAGGGGCGGATGCTGGCGCAGCACGCCGCCCGCGCATTGGAGCTCGATGAGGCCGCCCGCGCGGCGCTGGCCACGCACGCCGGCTGGGAGACCGTGCGGCTGTCGGCCATGCCCACCGCGGCGGAGACCATCGTGCCGGCGGCGCTCACCGCCCTCGCCGACCGTGCGCCGCAGCTGCGCGTGGAGCTGGCCGAGCTGCCACCCGAGGAGAGCCTGTTCGAGCTGTGGGCGCGGCGATTCGACCTGGTGATCGCCGAGCAGTACCCCGGCCACACGCGCGAGCTGCGCGACGGCGTGGAGCACGACCTGCTGGGCGAGGACCCGATCCGCATCGTGCTGCCCCCGTCGGAGCATCCGACCCCGCTGCACGAGCTGCGCGACCGGGCCTGGATCATGGAGCCCGAAGGCACGGCGGCGCGGCAGTGGGCCGTGCAGCAGTGCCGGGCGGCGGGCTTCGAGCCCGACATCCGCTACGAGGCCGCCGACCTCACCGCGCACGTGCGGCTGGTGGTGGCGGGGCTAGCCGTCGGCATGCTGCCGGACCTGATCTGGGGCGACGAGCCCAGCCCGCTGACCGTGGCCGATCTGCCCGGCTCCCCCGTGCGCGAGGTGTTCACGGCCGTGCGGTCCTCCTCCCGTGCCGACGAATCGGTCTCCCTCGTGCGCACGGCGCTGCGCGAGGCGTTCACCGCCCACCACCGCGTCGCGCCGTAGAGCCCGTCTATATGCGTCGAATGCGGCGAAACGGGCGTGAAATCCTGCATTCGCCGCACATAGACGGGCTGTCGAGCGGTCAGAGCACGCGGGCTGTCGCGTGCGGGATGCGGGCCTGCATCACGCGGACGGCCTCGGGGTTGTCGTCGACCAGCACGGCATCCCGGCCCAGCGCCGAGGCGACGGCGCCGGTCGTGCCGGAGCCGGCGAACAGGTCCAGCACGCGATCTCCGGGCCGCGACGACGCCTGCACGATGCGGCGCAGGATGCCCTCCGGCTTCTGCGTCGGATAGCCGGTCTTCTCGTGCCCGGTGGTCGGCACGATCGTGTGCCACCACACGTCGGTGGGCAGCTTGCCGCGAGCGGCCTTCTCGGGCGTCACGAGCCCCGGCGCCATGTACGGCTCGCGATCGATTTCGTCGGAGTTGAACACGTACTCGCGCGGGTTCTTGACGTACACCAGGATCGTGTCGTGCTTGGTGGGCCAGCGCCGCCGCGACTTGGCGCCGTAGTCGTACGCCCAGATCAGCTCGTTCAGGAACGAATCCCGGCCGAACACCGCATCCAGCATCACCTTGGCGTAGTGCGCCTCGCGGTAGTCCAGGTGCAGGTACAGCGTGCCGTCGTCGGCCAGCAGGCGCCACGCCTCCTGCAGCCGCGGCATGAGGAACTCGCCGTAGTCGTCGAACCGGTCGTCGTACGCCCGCAGCATGCCGCGCACCCGCTCGTACGCCAGCCCGTGGAACCCGTGCCGGATCTCCTTCTCGACCGTCAGCGGTTCATTACTCCGGAGATCCGCAGCGGGATCACGCGATTCAGCCGGTTCCACGCCCGAGTCCACCCGGTTCTCCGGAGTTGTGAACGCGCGCCGCGCGGTGACCACCTGCCGCTCCTGCGTGCGGCCGGTGTTGAACGGCGGGTCCAGATAGACCAGGGTGAAGGATCCGGATGCCAGCGTCGCGGCCACCTCGAGATTGTCGCCCTCGATGATCTCGACGGCGCCCTGCACCGCGGGCTCCTCGCGCGTCACGGAACGCGGTGCAGCCACGCGTCGGTCGCGAACTTGGACTCCACCAGCGCCTCGGCATCCGCGTACTCGTCGGGCGTGACGTGCCCGTCCTCCGCGCCGGTGAGCGCCCGGAAGGTCTGCTTGAACCGGTCGATGATCTCAGACCTCTCCATGCCGGTCTGCGTCCGCAGCGGATCCACGCGCTTGGCGGCCGAGGTGGTGCCCTTGTCGCTGAGCTTCTCGCGGCCGATGCGCAGCACCTCGGTCATCATCTGTCCGTCGATGTCGTACGAGATGGTGGCGTGGTGCAGCACCCCGCCGTTGGCCAGCCGCTTCTGCGCGGCGCCGCCGATCTTGCCCGTGGGCGATGCGATATCGTTCAGCGGCTGGTAGGTGGCGTCGATCCCGATCGAGCGCAGCGCCTGCAGCACCCAGTCGTCGAGGAAGGCGTAGGAGTCGGCGAAGGTCATGCCCTGAACCAGGGATGCCGGAACATACAGCGAGTAGGTGATGATCTGGCCCGCGGCCATCATCATCGCGCCACCGCCGGAGATGCGGCGGACGACGTCGAACCCGTGCCGGACTGCGCCCTCGGGGTCGATCTCGTTGCGGTACGACTGGAACGATCCGATCACCACGGCAGACTCGTTCCACTCCCAGATGCGCAGCGTGGGGCGGCGCAGCCCGCGACCCACCCGGTCGGTGAGCACCTCGTCCAGCGCCAGGTTCATGCGCGGTGAGACGGCCGGATCGTGCACGATCTCCCAGTCGAAGTCCCGCCATCCGGGTGCCGTCACCAGCGCGCGGCGCACGACCGTGCCCACGGCCTCGGGCGAGAAGCCCAGCAGCTGAGCGCCGGAGGGCAACGCCGCACGGACGGCCGCGGCGATCGTGGCGACGTCGGCCTCGATGGGCATCCCCTCGACGGCGGCGTTGATGGACTCGAGCGCCGTGTCCGGCTCGAGGAAGAAGTCACCGGCCAGTCGGAAGTCGCGGATCAGTCCGTCCACGACCTCCAGGTCGACGACGACGAGCTTGCCACCAGGAACCTTGTACTCACCATGCACGGCTCCAGCTTAGGCCGGGCTGGATCGGGCCCGGATGCCCGGTCGCCTCACGCGCGTGCGGGGAAGCGCTGATCCAGCCAGGCCAGCACGTCGGCGCGCACCTGCTCCTGCTGCAGCTCGTTGAAGATCTCGTGCCTGGCGTCCGGGTACACCAGCGTGGTCACGTCGGTCAGGCCCGCCCGGGTGCGGTACGCATCGGCGAGCTTGTGCACGCTGCGCGGCCCGCCCACCGGGTCGTCGCGGCCCACCATCAGCAGCACCGGCACGTCGACCCCGATGTCCTTGCGCGGCCGCCCGTACATGCGCGCGGCCTCGATGGGCCCGAACAGCTTCAGCAGCGGCACCTCGGTGGTCAGCGGATCCTCGTGGAAGTCCTGCCATACCGCGGGATCGCGGGACAGCCACTCCAGCCCGTCGGCATCCGGCCCGTCCCACCTCTTGTTCAGCGGCAGCGCGTTCATGTCGGTCGGGGTGCGGTAGGCGGATCCGGACAGGATGACGGCGTCGTAGGCGTCGGGATGCCGGTCCAGCAGCATCTGCGCGAGGAACGATCCCCACGAGTGCCCCAGCAGCACCAGCGGCAGCCCGGGATGCTCGTCGTGGATGATCCCGGTGAGCTGCCAGCACGCCTCGACGGTCGCCCGCATGCCGCCCTTGCCGAGATGGCCCAGCTTCGCGGGCCCGTTCCACTGCCGGATGCCGGTGCGACCGTGTCCGCGGTGGTCGTCGGCGTAGACGTGGAATCCCGCACCCATGAGGGCCTCGGCGAGCGCACCGTAGCGACCGGCGTGCTCGCCGACGCCGTGAAGCAGCTGCACCACGCCGCGCGCCGGCCCCTGCGCCTCGTAGACGTCATAGACGATGGCGATCCCGTAGGCGTCGGTGAACTCCGCTGTTCTCTTCGCGACGCCGCTCTCAGAAGACATGCCCCGAGTCTACGGATGCGGCCGGCGACGCGTCCGCGTGCGACGCGGTGCCCGCCACGGCATCCGTGTCTTCCACGGCATCCGTGTCTTCCACGGCATCCGCCCGCTCGGGGCGTCAGCGGTAGTAGGGGTAGCTCGGGTAGGCGTACCCGGCGGCCCAGAACGGCGCCAGCCCGTAGAACCCGTAGACGTCCTCGTTGTAGGCGGGGTCGTTGATCAGCTCGGGGTCGTACGCAGGGGCCTTCCGCAGCTGCTTGCTGCTCTGGTCGATGTGCACGTCGTCGGCCGAGACCCCCGAGACGGAGTCCACCGGGATGTAGGACTTCTGCTCGCCCAGTCCCAGGAAGCCGCCGGAGGCGACGACCAGGAAGCGCACCTTCCCCTCGATCGAGTCGATGAGCAGCTCGTCGACCTTTCCGATCTCCTCGCCGCCGGCATCCTTGACGATGCGGCCGCGGATGTCGTCGTCCTGTGCGATGGTCTGATCGCTGTGGGTGAGGGCGACAAGTTCGTGCTCCATGGCATTCATGACAGTCTCCTTCCGACTTCGCCACGGTCGCAGACCGGGCGCAGCAGCAGAAGGGGCTGGTCTGCACGATACGGGCCGGGTATCCTCGGCGGTCACGCCGCGGTCACGGCTCCGTGCAGCGCAGCGATGATGGCCAGCGCCGTGTCGCGGTCGGTGACCTCGTAGCCGCCGACGCCGTCGCCGGCGGATCCCATCCGCACCGATGCGCCCATCGCGCTTGCGAGCACGATGCGCTTGGCGGAGAAGTGCACGGCGTCCACGCCGGATGCCGCGATGGCGGCCACGCTGTGCTCGTCGATGCCGCTGCCGGCCATGACCTCGATGCCGCCGGCCGCCTCTTCGACCAGCACGCGCAGCACGGCGACGCCGTCGATCGCGCGCGACGCCCCGCCCGAGGTGAGCACGCGGCGAAGGCCCAGTTCCCGGGCCGTGCGCAGCGAGGCGACCGGGTCGGGGGTCGTGTCGATCACGCGATGCAGGGTGACGGATGCCCCGTTCGCGGCATCCACGAGCCGCGCCAGGCCGTCGCGATCCAGGGTGCCGTCCGCCTGCTGGCATCCGACCACCACGCCGTGCGCGCCCGCCGAGAGGGCATCGCGCACGTCCCGCACCATCACCTCGAGGGCGTCGGATCCGTAATGGAACCCGCCCGCGCGGGGACGGACGAGCACGTGCACCTCGGGGCCGGCATCCCCCGCCGCCTCCAGCACGCTCTCCAGCATGCCGCGCGAGGGCGTCAGCCCGCCGAGCGTGAGCGCCTGCGCCAGCTCGACGCGCGCGGCGCCGACCTCACGGGCGATGCGCACGCCGGCGATGTTCTGGACGGCGAGCTCGAACGGAAGGCGCACGATAACCATTTTCGCACTCCAGCCGTCATTTCCAGGTTGATGAACATCATTTTCAGAGTGGCATCCGGCAAGGAACTTAGTTAGGCTATCTAAGTAATGACTGAGGACTTCGCCGCCACCGCCTCCGAGCTCCGCTACGCCATGTTCCGCACCACCCGCCGGCTGCGCCGCGTGCGCTCCGTCGACGCGATGAGCGACGCGCAGCTCGCCGTCCTCGGCGCGCTCCGCGCGCACGGCCGCCGCACGATCTCCGGCCTCGCCGAGCACGAGCGGGTGACAGCGCCCACCATGAGCGCCACCGTCAACGGGCTGGCAGAGCTCGGGCTGGTGGTGCGCGTGCCCGATGAGGACGACCGCCGCCGCGTGTACGTCGAGCTCACCGAGCAGGGCGGCACCGTGATGGCCGACACCGTGCGCCGCCGCGATGAGGCGATGGCCGAGATGATCACCGAGATCGGCCTGACGGACCGCGAGCTGAGCGTGCTGCGCGAGGCCGCCGCCGTGCTGCGGAAGGTGGCCGAGGCATGAGCGCCGCGTCCGCCGAGCGCGGCGGCGCGATGTTCCGCTCGTTCCGCTCGTTCAACTACCGCACCTGGTTCTTCGGCGCCATCATCTCCAACATCGGCGGCTGGATGCAGGCCACCGCCCAGGACTGGGTGGTGCTGACCGAGCTGACCAACAACGACGCCACCGCGATGGGCGCCACGATGGCACTGCAGTTCGGCCCGCCGCTGGTGCTGGTGAGCATCACCGGCTGGGTGGCGGACAGGTTCGACCGCCGCAGGATCCTGATGATCACGCAGTCCACGCTGATGGTGCTGGCCGTCGCCGTCGCCGTCATGCTGCTGACCGACGTGCTGACGCTGCCGATGATGTTCGGCTTCGCGGCGGCGTTCGGCGTGACCAACGCCTTCGACTCCCCCGCCCGGCAGGCGTTCGTCTCGGACATGGTCAGCATCGACGACACTCCGAACGCGGTGGCGCTGAACTCGGCGTCCTTCAACATGGCCCGTCTGATCGGTCCGGCCGTCGGCGGCGTGGCCATCGTGGCCATGGGGCCCGGTTGGGTGTTCGTCGCCAACGCCGCCACGTTCCTGGCGATGCTGGTGGCGCTGCTGGTGATCCGCCCCGCCCTGCTCATGCCGCGACCCCGTGGGCACAAGGGCAGCGCGGGCCTGGCTGCCGGGTTCCGCTACGTGCTGAGCCGCCCCGACCTGGTGGTCGTGTTCGTAATGGTGTTCATCATCGGCGCGTTCGGCATGAACTTCCCGATCTTCGCGTCGACCATGGCCCTGGAGTTCGGCAGAGGCGCCGACGGCTACGGACTGCTCAGCTCTGTACTGGCGATCGGCTCGCTCACCGGCGCGCTGCTGGTGGCCCGGCGGGATCGCGCCCGCGTGCGGGTGATCGTCTTCTCTGCGGCGGGGTTCGGCGCAGCATCCATCGTCTCGGCGGTCATGCCGGTGTACTGGAGCTACGCGGTGGTGCTGATCCTGGTGGGCTTCACCACCGTGAGCATGCTGACCACCGCCAACGGCTACGTGCAGACCACGACCGAGGCCGCGCTGCGCGGCCGTGTGCTGGCGCTGTACATGGCGGTGCTGATGGGCTCCACCCCGATCGGCGCGCCGATCGCCGGGTGGATCGCCGACGCGTTCGGCCCGCGGGCCGCCATCGTCGTCGGCGGTGTGGCGGGACTGCTGGCCAGTGCGATCGGCGTGGGCTGGATGCTGTGGTCCGGCCGCCTGCACCGCCAGGAGCGCACCCGGTTCCTGCTCACCCTCGACGAGACGCGGCCGTTGAACGTGATCCAGGCGATGGCCCCGGAATCGTTCGACGAGAAGACGACGGCCACGACAACCATGCCCCTGCCCCCGCGACGGAAGAAGACGGACTGACGCATGGGCCGGCATCCGCGTTCGCTCATGCTGGCGCTCGGCGCGCTGACCGCCTTCGGGCCCATCTCGCTCGACGTCTACCTGCCATCGCTCCCGCAGCTGGGCGCCGAGTTCGCGGCGTCCGAATCCCTCACCCAGCTGACCATGAGCGCCTGCATGATCGGGCTGGCGCTGGGCCAGCTGCTGTGGGGCCCGATCAGCGACAGGTACGGCAGGCGGATGCCGCTGATGATCGGCGTCGCGGGCTTCGCGGCGACCTCGGTGCTGTGCGCCTTCGCGCCGACCATTGAGGTGCTGATCGGCATCCGCGTGGTGCAGGGCCTGTGCGGTGCGGCGGGGATGGTCATCGCGAGAGCCGTGGTGCACGACCTGTTCAGCGGGGTGGAGGCCGTGGCCGCGTTCTCCACGCTGGCCGCGGTGATGGGCGTGGCGCCCGTGCTGGCGCCGCTGATCGGCGGTGCGATCGTGACGTTCTCGGACTGGCGGGGCGTGTTCATCGCGCTGGCCGTGATCGGACTGCTCATGCTGGCGGTGGCGATCCTCGGCGTGCCGGAGACACTGGACGGCGACCATCGCACCACCGGCGGCATGACGAACGATCTGCGCGGCATCGGCTCGGCACTGCGCAACGGACGGTTCATGATGGCGGCGATCACCCTGGGCATCGCCTCGATCGCGCTGTTCTCTTACCTGCAGCTGTCGCCCTTCGTGCTGCAGGTGCAGTACGGGCTGAACGCGCAGGGATTCGCGATCGTGTTCGCCGTGAACGCGGTCGGCATCACGGCCGCCGCGAACCTCAACCGTCGGCTCGCGCAGCGGCGGATGCCCGGCGCCGTGATCGTGCGCTGGTCGCTGACCGTCGGCACGGCCGGCGCACTGGCGCTCACCCTCGCGGGGATGCTGCACTCCCCACTGCCCTGGCTGCTGGTGCCGCTGTTCATCGGCATCTGCACGCACGGCCTGAACAACCCGTCGCTGACCGCCATGGCGCTGGGGTACATCACGCACAGCGCGGGTTCGGCATCCGCCGTGCTCGGCACACTGTCGATGCTGCTGGGCGCGTTCGTGCCGCCGATCGTGTCGCTGTTCGGCGTCTCGGCGACGGTGCTGGGCGCGGTGATGCTCGCCTCGTTCGCGCTGGGCCTGGTGCTGGTACTGGTCGCGCACCGCCCGGCGTCCGCCCGCGAGACGTAGCCTGAGAGCATGGGCACGCCCCGGCGGAGCATCGCGGCGGGCGCGGCGGGTGTCGCGTCGGCGCTGCTGGGTGCGGGCGCGGGTGAGCTGGCCGCCGCCCTGGTGGCGCCGGCGTCGGGCCCGTTCGCCGTCGTCGGCGGTGCGCTCATCGATGCGGCGCCCGCGTGGGCGAAGGACACCGCCATCGCGTGGTTCGGCACCTCAGACAAGACTGCATTGCTGGTGGGCATCGGCATCGTGCTGCTGGTCGTGGCCGCGCTGGCCGGTCTCGCCGAGGCGCGGTGGCGCCGCGCCGGAGTGGTCGCGTTCGCCGCGATCGGACTGATCGTCGGCATCCTGTCGCTCACACGATCGGATGCCGGGCTGCTGGCCTGGCTGCCGTCGCTGCTGGCCGGCGTGATCGCCGCCATCGCGCTCCGCTCCCTGCTGAGCCTGGCGGGGATGCCGTCCCCTGCTGCAGGACCGGCATCCGCACCGGTTCAGGAAGGACGAGCGGATGCCGTGGACGGGCCGACCCGGCGCCGCTTCCTCAGCTGGACGATCGGCACGGCCGCGATCGGGGTGGCGCTCGCGGCCGCGGGCACCCTGGCCCGCGCGGGGTCGACCGCGGTGACCGCCGTGCGCGAGGCCATCCGGCTGCCGAAACCCGCGACTCCCGCGCCGGCGATCCCGGCATCCGCTTCTCTGGACGTCAAGGGAATCGCCCCGCTGATCACGCCGGCCGCGGACTTCTACCGCATCGACACCGCGCTCGTCGTGCCCTCCGTCGATCCCCGCAGCTGGCGGCTGCGCATCCACGGCATGGTCGCGCACGAGGTGACGCTCACCTGGGACGAGCTGCTCGCGCTGCCGTTGGTGGAGAGTGCGGCGACGCTGTCGTGCGTGTCGAACGAGGTGGGCGGCGACCTGGTCGGCAACGCCATGTGGCTGGGGTATCCGATCCGCGAGCTGCTGAAGCGGGCGGCGCCGGATGCGGATGCCGACATGGTGCTGTCCACCTCGGCCGACGGCTTCACGGCGGGGACGCCGCTCGAGGCGCTCACCGACGACCGCGCGACGCTGCTGGCGGTCGGGATGAACGGCGCTCCGCTGCCCCTGGAGCACGGCTTCCCGGTGCGCATGGTCGTGCCGGGCCTGTACGGCTACGTCTCGGCGACGAAGTGGGTGACCGACCTGGAGGTCACGCGGTTCGATCGCGCGCGGGCGTACTGGACGGATCGCGGCTGGTCCGAGCGCGGACCCATCAAGCTGCAGTCCCGCATCGACGTGCCCCGCGCCGGTCGCGATGTCCCAGCGGGCGACGCTGTGATCGCCGGGGTCGCCTGGCAGCCCGGCACCGGGATCTCGGGCGTCGAGGTGCAGGTCGACGACGGCGACTGGCAGCGCGCCGAGCTGGCGACGGCCATCTCGAGCGACACCTGGGTGCAGTGGCGGCTGCCCTGGCGCGCGAAGGCCGGCGAGCACAGCATCCGCTGCCGTGCGATCGGCGGCGACGGCACGACGCAGACGGATGCGGTGGCGCCTCCGGCGCCGGACGGCGCCAGCGGCTGGCACACGATCAGCGTGCGGGTGTCCTAGGCGTACTTCCCGTGACGTTCAAGGCATCGCGATTCATCCCTGAATATCGAATCAACCTACGTACCATCTGGCAAAAACTACAAATGGTGCGACGGAAACGAAAATAATCAAATCCGCGACAAAATGTGCAAAAATTGAATACAGTAGGCCCCATCTTCGATGCATCCACAAGAAGACGAGAGACGCCATCGCGGTCAGCACACACCCTAGAAGACCTCCGGGAAGCCCAAACCAGTGTGCAATCCCGAATGAGACCGCTTGCAACGCGTACAACAGCCACGTGGGGCTCCGACCGATTTCACGCAATAGCAATCCTCGCCACAGTAACTCTTCCCCAACGGCGTTGGCAAAAGCGAAAAATGCAATTGCGCTCCATACAATCCACCACGGCGGTTCAACAACGTCGAATTGTAATGGATGCGCATTCATCTGATCACGCGAAGGAAGCACAGCGATCCCCCCCGCAACAGTCCCAAGGACGAGTGCGATCGCAATGCCTCCGCGCACATGTCGAGTGCGAGAACGCGGCTGGCTCTGGCGCACGCTCGTTCTGTTCTCTATGACGAGCCAGAGCACGCCGGTAATCAGCGGCAAAGCGATCCAGGGCACCGCCGCGAACATTAAGAGTCCGAACGCGCCCAACGCCACACGTGATGGCAAACGCGTGGCGACAAGCACGCTCACCACAGCCAGGGCCAAAGTCAACCAGGCCGACACTGGCCGCGCAACGATCTGCGCACCAATAGACAATGCCAAGACTACGGCGCGCATGGCTGCTTGACGCGACTGCCCCTCTATGTCGACGATGACACTGAAACGAGCGGAACCGTCTGAAGCCGTCCTAGAGGAACCCTGATGTCTTGTCCTCTCCATACGAGATCTCCGTCTTCAAGAGCAGGAGTCATCAAGCAAAGAAAACGTCCGTCTACATCCGCCAACTCCGGCCATCCGTGCCCGACCTCGTCCATCACCCAGTCGCACACTGCATCCACCAGCTCCACGAAAGCCGGTTCGCTCCCGACGCGCTCAAGGACTTGGGCCCGGCCCGGAAGGACGAGCACAAGTTCATCCTCGCTGAACCCTTGGGGCTCGGGAATTCCTTCGCCACCGACAACCCAACGCTCCCGAGCAACATCGAACACGCCTGCATCCAAGTGCAGCCCAGCTGTGGCAACATCAAAGGCGACCGCCTCAAGGAGCGCTGCAAGACGATTCTCGATTGATGACATGTCTACATAATCCTGCACACCATCTCATAGTGCAAGAGCAGATCCTTGCCCTTCGTGACGTTTCCGGCGATCTTGAGCAGCTTCCCCGAGTATTTCGTAGCACGGGCAGCACTTATACTTGCGTGGGGTGCATAGTTCTGGCTCTTACCATCGATCTTCACTCCATTCGCGTACACCGAAGCCGTGTAGTAGGTTCCCGAATACGTGGCATTCGGGTATGCGCCCCAAGAAATAGATGCACCCTTTCGCGCCTGCTGGATTATGAATCGACCATAGCCTGAATTTACTACGTAATTATGGCAACTACTGATCGGGGGAGAAACCTCTACAGATGCGCAACCAGTTCCAACAGTCAGCAACACGATCATCGCTGCGACAGCGGAAAGAATACGGCGCAAAATGCCCGCAATACCTCCAGTCACTCAGATCGACGCGATCGGTCGCCCCCCTGAGTAGTCTCCTATTCGGTTGATATTCGGTGAACATACTCGCACCGGATCGGACGGTCAAGAACCTTTTGGTGGTCAGAATGGTCGGGGTGCCGCCCCTGGAGCGTCGCGCAGTGGAGGGCGCCGCAAGCGGCCAGTAGCCCCAAAGTCGTGAAACAGGTCGCCAAATGACCGGCTTCGTGAGTACGTCCAAGAACGCCGGGACGGGCCGGCGACCGTCCCGGCAGAACCTCCGCCTCTGATCCGGGGACTCAGGCGTGGAAGGGCGGAACAAACCGCTTCGGCAGGACCGCCGGTGGGCGACGGGATGGAGTCCCGAGCAGATCGCTCACCGACGAGCGCGCGGCACTGCTGGCCATCGGCATGAACGGCGCCCCGCTGCCCCTGCAGCACGGATTCCCGGTGCGCATGGTCGTGCCGGGGCTGTACGGCTACGTCTCGGCGACGAAGTGGGTGGTCGAGCTGGAGGTCACGCGGTTCGACCGGGCGCGCGCGTACTGGACCGACCGCGGCTGGTCCGAGCGGGGTCCCATCAAGCTGCAGTCCCGCATCGATGTGCCCCGCGCCGGGCGCGACGTGCCGGCAGGCGATTCCGTGATCGCCGGGGTCGCGTGGCAACCCGGCACCGGCATCTCAGGCGTGGAGGTGCAGGTCGACGACGGCGACTGGCAGCGCGCCGAACTGGCGACGGCCATCTCGAGCGACACCTGGGTGCAGTGGCGGCTGCCCTGGCGCGCGAAGGCCGGCGAGCACAGCATCCGCTGCCGTGCGATCGGCGGCGACGGCACGACGCAGACGGATGCGGTGGCGCCTCCGGCGCCGGACGGCGCCAGCGGCTGGCACACGATCAGCGTGCGGGTGTCCTAGGCGCCCGCGGTCCGGCCGCGCTTCGTGGTGATCACGGGGCCCATGCCGCCGTCCGACGGTGCGGACATGCGCGAGTTCGCGTGCGGCCGGTCGCCGAGCGTGGCGGTGACGATGTCGCGCACGGCCGGGAACCGGCGCGACCACACCAGCAGGTCGGTGAGCGTCATCGGGATCTCGCCGCGGCGCACCTGCGCGATGCGATCGAAAGTGATCTCCGGTGAGCTGGGATCCAGGGTCGGCAGCACGGATGCCAGGTTGGAGAGCTCCATGGCGATCTCCTCGCGGATGGCGTTGGCGACCCAGTGCTGTGCGTTGGCCGCGATGAACGCGGCGTCGGCGGGATCGACTCCCGCTGCGGCCCGCATGGGCTTGCCCCACAGCCCGAACATGTCGGGCCGGTCGACGAGATCGCGCGGACGGCGTCCGGATGCCGCCCCGGCGGGCTCGTCCTGGGAGCGCTCATCCGTGGTGAACTGCTCGCGGTGGTTGAACGCCCCGTCCGCCGCTTCAGGGCTCTCCCGCCGAGGGTTGAACGCTGCCAACATCGGTCCCTCCCCGCTTCGTCAAGCAACTCGTCTCAATCGTATTCGAGCCTCGGCGGGCGAGCATTGCACGTTCTTCACGAATTCATGAAATGGGTGTACTGTCGCCTCCCATGAACACGATCATCAGCACGCGCGGTCTGACCAAGACCTACGGTCGCGTGCACGCCCTCGCCGGTCTGGATCTCGAGGTGGAAGCCGGGCAGGTGCACGGCTTCCTGGGCCCGAACGGCGCCGGCAAGTCCACCACCATCCGCATCCTGCTGGGCCTCGCGCGCCGCAGCGGCGGCGACGCGAGCGTCTTCGGGATGGAGCCCTGGGGCGATGCCGTGCAGATCCACCAGCGCACGGCGTACGTGCCGGGCGACGTGAGCGTGTGGCCCAACCTGTCCGGCGGCGAGGCCATCGACTTCCTGGCCCGGCTGCGCGGGGCTCGGACGAAGGATGCCGCGTACCGCGCCGAGCGGGAGCGCCTGATGACGGCGTTCCAGTTCGACCCGCGCAAGAAGGGCCGCGCGTATTCGAAGGGCAATCGGCAGAAGGTCGCGCTGATCGCGGCGTTCGCGGTGCCCGCCGAGCTGTACATCCTCGACGAGCCCACCAGCGGCCTGGACCCGCTGATGGAGGTCGTCTTCCGCGACGAGGTGCAGCGCCTGCGCGATCGCGGCGCGACCGTGCTGCTCTCCAGCCACATCCTCTCCGAGGTCGAGCTGCTGTGCGACCGTGTCTCGATCATCCGGGCGGGGAGGATCGTCGAGTCCGGCACCCTGTCCGAGCTACGGCACCTCACCCGCACGGAGGTCTCGTTCGAGGCGTCCTCTGACGACGCCCCCGCCGGCATCCCGCAGGCGCACGACGGCACGATCGAGGAGGGCCGCGCACGGTTCACCGTCGATTCGGATGCCGTTACCGCCGTGCTCCCGGTGCTCGCGCAGCGCGCGGTGACCGGGCTGCGCATCGAGCCGCCGTCTCTGGAGGAGCTGTTCCTGCGTCACTACGGGGACGACCTGGCGGCACTGGAGGGCGACGTTTCGACGGGCTCAGCGCCCCAGGGCGGAGGCACAGCGCCCCAGACACGGAGGTCCCGGAAGCAGCAGGAGGCGGACCGATGACCGCCCTCCTCCGGCAGCGCCTGCGCCGTGACTGGCTGCAGCTGACGCTGTGGATCCTCGCGACGGTGCTCATGACATACTCCGGCTTCGCGGGCGTCACGCAGTCCTACGCGACGCTCAAGGACCGCATCGAGGTGCTGGCCGCCGTGATGGCGAACCCCGTGATCATGATGTTCCGCGGGCTCCCGTCCGGGGCATCCGAGGGACAGTTCCTGTCTTTCGAGATCCTGCCCTGGCTGACCATGCTGGCGGCGCTCATGAGCACGTTCCTGGCCGTGCGGCACACCCGCGGCGACGAGGAGGCCGGTCGCACCGAGCTGCTGGCGGCGACCCCCGCCGGACGCGCCCTGCCGACCATCGCGACCGTCATCCACGGCGTCGCGGCCAACATCGTCCTCGGCGTGCTGGTCGCGCTGGTGCTGATCGGCTCGAAGCTGGATCCTGCGGGCTCCTGGCTGACGGGCATCGCCTCGGCGACCACCGGTATCGCGTTCCTCGGCATCGGTCTCATCGCCGCACAGCTCATGCGCACCTCCCGCGGAGCCAACTCGCTCTCGGTATGGATACTGGTCGGCACGTTCCTGATCAACGGGATCGGCAATGTCGCGGGGACGCCGAGCAATGACCTCACCCGGATCTCGAGCTCCGGACTCGTCTGGCTCTCGCCGTTCGGCTGGGCCGAGCAGGCCCGCCCGTACGACACGGACAACGCCGCTCCCGCGCTGATCGGCCTCGTCTTCGGCCTCGTGCTCGCGGTCGCGTCCGTGGCACTGCAGTCGGTGCGCGACATCGGCGAGGGGTTCATCCCCGCGCGCCCGGGCCGCGTGCACGCCCGCCCCGCACTGGCCGGCCCGCATGCGCTGGTGTGGCGGCTCACGAACGGTGCGCTCGTCGGCTGGGCGGTGGGCGGCGTGCTGACCGGGATGCTGGCGACCAGGCTCTCGGGCCTGGCGGGTCAGGTCGCCGGACAGAACCCTGCCGTGGCGCAGATCCTCGACAAGATCGGCAAGGCCGGGAGCCTGGAGCAGACCGTCGTCTCGGTGTTCTTCACGATGATGGGCATCCTCGCCGCCTGCGCGGCCGTGCAGATCCTCGCGCGCGCACGACAGGAGGAGGCGCACGGCACGGCCGAGATCGTGCTCGCGCAGCCCGTCGGGCGGGTGCGCTGGCTGCTCGACTATCTGCTGGTGGCGACGATCGCGATCGCGATCATCGTGGCCGCGACCATGCTGGCGGCCTTCGCCGGGCTCGCCGGGAACGACCACGCCGACTCGCTCGCCCAGGTGGTCACGGTCGTCGGCCTCGGCCAGGGATTGGCGGCCTGCGTGTTCACGGTGCTCACCGCGCTGGTGTTCGTGCTGATCCCCCGCGGCACCATCGCCATCGCCTGGGCGCTGGTGATGCTGGCGACCGTGTTCGGCCTGTTCGGCCCCCTGTTCGGGCTGCCGCAGTGGACCACGCGGTTCTCGCCGTTCGCGGTCACGCCCGTCGTGGCCGGCAGCACGACCGATCTCCGGGGCACCTGGTGGCTGGTGCTGATCGTGGCCGTCGGCGCCGCGGCATCCCTGGCGCTGATGCGCCGCCGGGAGCTCCACCCGGCCGGATAGCCGTGCAGGTGAAAGGATGAGCGCATGAGCGACGAGCACCTGGGGGTGGATGCCGCGGAGAGCGCGGCAGCCGCCATCACGGCCGTGGGGTTCCCGCGGATGCCGGCGCGGGTGATGATGGCGCTCATCGCCGCTCCGTCGGACGGGTACACGGCATCCGAGATCGGCGATCGGCTGGGCGTGAGCGCAGCCGCCGTCTCCGGCGCCGTGCGCTACCTGCAGACGCTGCACGTGATCCGCAAGGTGTCGCGCCCCGACCAGCGCCTGGCGCACTACGAGATCATCTCCGACGCCTGGTACGGGATGATGACCAGCAACTCCCCCGTGTACGACCGGCTGGCCGGCTACATCGACGAGATCGGCGCCGCGCACACGGTGGATGCCGCCTCGCGCGTGCGCGCCGAGGAGATGGCCGAGTTCTTCCGGTTCATGTCGTTGCGGATGCCGCAGTTGATCGATGAGTGGGAGACGCTGCGCGCAGAACGGCGGCTCGGCGACTGATCCGTCGCCCGGGTGGCTCTGTCGGGCCGTGCACCCGGTGGTTACCGTGGAACGCATGAGCGGAAACAGGAACGGGTCGAATCCGAGCACCACCGCACAGCACGCGCCTGCGAGCGGGCAGCGGCGCGAGCCCCAGGTGCTGAGGTGGGTGTTCTGGCCGGCGGCCGCGATCGTGGTGGCCTTCGCGCTGTTCGCCCTGCTGGCCCCGCGCATCGCCGAGGCGCTGTTCCAGAGCATCCAGACGAGCATCGTGAACGCCTTCAACTGGTACTACGTGCTGATCGCGGCCTTCTTCGTCGCGTTCTGCCTGTTCCTCGGGTTCTCCCGGTTCGGCGACATCAAACTGGGCCGCGACGACGAGGAGCCCGAGTTCTCGCTGATGAGCTGGTTCTCGCTGCTGTTCGCGGCGGGCATGGGCATCGGCCTCGTCTTCTACGGCGTCAGCGAGCCGCTCTCGCACTTCACCTCACCGCGACCGGGCGTCACCGGCACTCCGGAGCAGCTGGCGCAGGCGGCGCTCGGACAGACCTACCTGCACTGGGGCGTGCACGCCTGGTCGATCTACGTCGTCATCGGCCTGGCCCTGGCATACGCCATCCACCGGCGTCACCGCCCGGTGTCGATCCGGTGGACCCTGGAGCCGCTGCTCGGCAAGCGCGTGGAGGGCGGCTGGGGGCACGCCATCGACGTCATCGCACTGGTCGGCACGCTGTTCGGCGTGGCCACCTCGCTCGGGCTCGGCGTGCTGCAGATGAGCGCGGGACTGCACTCCGCTGGCATCGCCGACCCCGACGAGACGACGCAGGTGGTGCTCATCCTCATCATCTCGGTGTTCGTGCTGCTGTCGGTGCTCTCCGGCGTCACCAAGGGCATGAAATGGCTCTCCACCACCAACCTCGTGCTGGCAGGGCTCCTCGTGATCTTCCTGCTGGCGGTCGGTCCGACCGAGTTCCTGCTGCGCGAGTTCGTGCAGTCCATCGGCTACTACATCCAGAACTTCGTGGGCCTCTCGTTCAACGTCAGCGCATTCCAGGGCGCGGCCGGCGAGCAGTGGCAGGCGTCGTGGACCTCGTTCTACTGGGGCTGGTGGATCTCGTGGGCCCCGTTCGTGGGCATCTTCATCGCCCGCGTGTCGAAGGGGCGCTCGGTGCGCGAGTTCGTGATCGGCGTGATCCTCGTGCCGACCCTGCTGGGCGTGCTGTGGTTCTCCGTGCTGGGCGGCTCGGCACTGGGTATGGAACTCGCGAACCCCGGATCGCTCACCGGCCCGGACGGATCCGTCGACCTGCAGGGCGCCCTGTTCGCCCTGCTGGTGCACGTGCCGGGGGCGACCGTGGTCAGCATCGGAGCCATCCTGCTGCTGGCGATCTTCTTCATCACCTCCGCCGACTCCGGCGCCCTGGTGATGGGCATGATCGCCACGGGCGGCAAGCCGGAGCCGAAGCGCTGGATCCGCACCTTCTTCGTCGTCATCACCGCGCTGCTCGCCATCGCACTGCTGCTGTCCGGCGGGCTGACCGCCCTGCAGACCGCCGCGATCACCATCGCGCTGCCGTTCAGCATCGTGATGCTGCTGATCTGCTGGTCCACCGTGGTCGCCTTCACCCGCGAGCGTCGCGCGTATGCGCGAGCCGAACGGGCGCAGTTCATCGACCGGATCGGCGAGTACTACGGACTCGAGGTCGAGTCCCTCGACGAGAAGGGGCTGCTGGGCGCGCAGCCGCGCTGGATGCGCCGGCTGCAGCGGCGCTTCGGTCTGCCCGTGGCTCCCACCGAGCCGATCCGCATCACGCCCGGCGCGCTCTCCGTGGAGAGTCACGTGGATGCCTCGCCGTCGACTCTCGACGTCGACCAGCTGGTGACCGGCGACGATCTCGCGGGCCTCGACGATCCGGATGTTCACGAGCAGGATGCCGGCCCGTTCTTGAAGGAATGACGGCCGGCATCCTGCGCGACAGGCTCAGGCCTGGCGCAGCTCCAGCGTGCAGCACTTGATGCCGCCGCCGCCGAGCAGCAGCTCGGACAGGTCGACCATGATCGGGTTGTAGCCGCGCTCGCGCAGCTGCTTCTCGAAGCCGGTCGCGCGCGGCGAGATGATCACGTTCAGCCCGTCGCTGGCGGAGTTCAGGCCGAACACCGCACCGTCCTCGTCGGCGACGAGGATCGCGTCGGGGAAGCGCTCGGCGAGGATGCGCTGCGAGGCCTCATCGAAGGCGTGCGGCAGGTAGGCGATGCCGGCGGTGGCACCCTCCTCGACCACGGGATCCAGCACGGTCAGTGCGGTGTCGAGGTGGTAGAAGCGCGGGTCGACGAGCGTGAGCGTGACGACCTCGCGGCCGAACACCTCCTGCACCTCGCGGTGGCTGTCGCCCACGGAGCGGAAGCCGGTGCCGGCCAGGATCACGTCGCCGGCGAGCAGGAAGTCGCCCTCGCCCTCGTTGATCTCCTGGGGCATCACGGTGTCGTAGCCGTGGCTGCGGAACCACTCCGCGAACGCGGGCGACTCGCCCTGCCGCTGCTCGTAGTAGAAGGCCGGCACGTATGCGCGGCCGCCGATGGTGAACCCGCCATTGGCCGTGTAGACCATGTCGGGGTAGCCGGCCAGCGGCTCGATGAGCTCGACCTCGTGGCCGAGCTCCACGTACAGGTCGTACAGGTCCTGCCACTGCGCGACGGCCTTGGCCGTGTCGGTGGGGGTGGCGGGATCCATCCACGGGTTGATCTTGTAGTCGACCGTGAAGTGGGTCGGCTTGCACATCAGGTAGTGGCGGTGCTGGGCGACGCGGGCCGGGGCGTCGATCGTGGCGGTCTCGGGCGTGGACATGGTTGCTCCTCGGATGAAGGCAGAGGCGGACGCTGTCCAGGGGCCCGGCGGAAGTTCGACCCACTCGCCTCGGGCGAGGAGGGGAAGATGCGACTCGGGCACGCCTGAGACATCTTCGCATCCCGGATGCCCCGAGCGCCAGCCCTTTCTCAACGCGCGTCAGGCTGTCAGCGGATCGAAACGGATCAGCCCCGGGATGCCGTCGAACGCGGCATCCGACGAGGCGATGGTCTGGATGCCATGGGCCAGCGCCGTCGCCGCATGCACGGCATCCCGCCCACGGATCTGCGTCGTCTCGATGAGTTCCAGTGATCGCTCGAGGATGTCATGATCGAAATTCAGCAGGATCAGCAGCTTGGACATGTCCTTGGCGTCCTGCACAGCATCCGCCCGGTCTCCGCGACGCAGCCGATGGTGGACGACCTCCTGAACCATCTCCACGCTCGCATAGCCTCGCCCACTCCCCGACCACAGGTCCTGCAGATACGCGCGGCATCGAGACCGCTCAGGCTCCGCGTCCCCCAGCGCGTAGATCACGATGTTCGCGTCTACGAGTACGGCATGTTCATCCACAGGACTCGACCGCTCGTCCGTCACGATGCGTCCCTCATGAACGACCTCTCCATGAACTCGTCCTTCTCCGCCTCCCACTCGTCGGGGGTCGGCGTGTGCATCGGGTTCCGGTCAGCTCGTTCGAACAGTCGCTCGAGTGCGTCACGCGCGTCCAATCGTTTGCGTTCCATCCGTCCGTCCACCGCCGCGCGAACGTACGCCCCTACACTCATCTGCTCCGCCCGCGCTTCAGCCTCGAGCCGCGCATACTGCTCGGCCGAGAAGAGCACCTGAACCCGCTTCTCGAGTGTCGCCATACGCCCATGCTACCCACCACATGTGCATGTGTGCACAAACATGCACAACTCGCAATCTGGACCACGAGCCGGCAGCGCGGCGCCCTCAGCGTGCGCGGATGCTGGTCTCGCGCACCACCAGCTCGCTGGGGATGGCCGCCTCCGGCCTGTCCTCATCGCCGGCGATGGCTCTCAGCAGGATCCGCGCGCTGCGCATGCCCTGCTCGTCGGTCCGCCGGGCCAGCGACGTGATCGATGGCGCGGAGATCTCGCAGAGCAGCGAGTCGTCCCAGCTGACCAGCGCCATGCCGGTGCGTCCGGCTGCGCGCAGCGCGCTGATGATGCCCAGCGCCATCACGTCGTTGGAGCTGACGATGGCGGTGGCCTGCGGCCACGCGGCGAGGTGCTCGGCGAGCAGCTGCCCGGCGCCCTCGCGCGTGTAGTCCCCCTCGACCACCGTCACCCGCATGCCGCGCTCCGCGGCCCGCGCGGTGATGGCGTCGCGGCGCTCCACCTCGTGCACCAGGGTCAACGGCCCGGTCACATCCACGACATCCGTGTGCCCCAGCTCCGCCAGGTGGTCCACGATGCGGCAGGCGTCGGTGACCAGGTCCTCCACGACCTGCCTGCCGGTCTCCGGCTCGATGCGCAGGCCGTGCATGACGAACGGCATGCGCAGCGCGTGGAGCAGCTGCGGCCGCGGGTCGTCGATGAGCTGGTCCATGACGATCACGCCGTCCACCCGTCGTTCAGCGCTCCAGCTGCGGTACACCTCCAGATCCCGCCCTGGCTCCCGGCCGACCATCCGCAGCATGAGCGACTGGCCCTCTTCGGACAGCACCGACTCCACGCCGCTGAGCAGGCTCATGTAGAACGGCTCCTGTCCGAGCAGCTCGGGATCGCGGCGCAGCACCATCCCCACGGTGTCGGTGCGCGCGCGGGAGAGCGCCCGTGCCGAGGAGCTGGGGCGCCATTCCAGCTCGCGCGCCAGCGCCAGCACCCGCTCGCGCGTCGCATCGCCCACTCCCGGCTGGCCGTTGAGCGCGTACGACACCGAGGCCACCGACACCCCGAGCCGCTGCGCCATCTCGCGGATGGTCACCCGGCCGCGGGCGTTCTTCTTCCCGTCCATCGCCATCACTCTGGCACGACGACGGCGACCATGCGGAATCCGTCAGCGGATCTCGCGCACGGCCACGCCATAGGGAGCCAGGTCGATCGTCGCCGACGCCGAACCATCCAGCGCCTGCAGCGTGCCGGATGCCACTCCCGGCGCGACCGTGCATGCCTGGGCGTGCTGGCTGGCGAAGATCGCGAATCTGCGCCCGTCGGCGTGCTCCAGCATCTGCGCGAACACCGCCGGATCGTCCAGCACGACCGGGCGGCGGATGCCGGCAGCATCCGCCAGCGCGTCGTAGAGCCGCCAGGTGTCCTCGGGGTTCACCCGGCCCAGCTGCGATGCCAGGTACTCCAGCGGATACGTGCACAGCACCGCCAGGCCGCGGCCGTGCCGACGCGCCACCAGCACGGGTCTGCCATGCGAGTCCGTCGCCAGCACCTCGCCGCTCGTCACGGTCACCGGCAGGAAGGCCCGGGCGTTGTCCGCACCCGCGGCGCGCACGTGCAGCCGGTCGCCGGCGCGCAGCGCGCCCAGGTCTCCGGCCATCTTCACGGTGACGGTCTGCTCCTGGATGGGCTCCACCAGTCCGTACGACGCGGCCGTCACCACGCCGAACAGCTCCTCGGTGAGCGCCCACCACGGGCCGCGCTGCGCATCGGTCTCGCCCGCGCAGTACGACGCGTACACCACGGCACCGCCCTCGGCCAGCGACAGCAGCTGCCGCCAGCTCGGTCCGCACAGCTGCTTGACCGACGGCACCAGGTACAGGTCGTAGCCCGCAGCGATGCCGCCGTCGGCGAGCTCGCGCACGACGTCCACCGGCAGATGCGCCTCCTGCGCGGCGATGTGCGCCTGCTCTCCGACGGCGACGATGTGCTCGCGCTCCGGCTCCCGGCTGAACGGGTAGCCCTCGGCCAGGTGCGAGGGCAGCACCAGGGCCGTCTGCGCGGCGGGGCGGTGCAGACCGGCGGCATCCATCGCCGCGAGATCGGCGGAGAACCCCTGCAGCTCCCGCAGTGCGGGCTTGGGCGCTCCGGTGCTGTCCGTGATGCCGAAGCGCATCTCGAACGGGTGGTGCGAGTACGGCCGCTCGGCGACCAGGTCGTCGTAGTCGGTGTTGTTCCAGGCGATCCAGCCCGCCGCCCCCGCCGCCAGCGTGCCGTACAGCTGCTGCCGGTAGTACGAGGCGGCGCCCTGCGGCGAGACGTAGGCGTCGGTCACCCCGAACTCCTCCAGGACGATCGGCAGTCCGGCCACCTCGCACAGCCTGGCGACCCACGCCGTCTTGAGATGCTGACGGATCTGATCGCTCTCCATTCGGTACACGTGCGGGCCGACGAAGTCCGACACCTCCGCCAGCTCCCGCAGCCGGAACCCGTTGTCGTGCCCGGTGGTCTCGATCCCCCACGCGCCGTCGCCGGTGGAGACCGGCTGCGTGGCGCCACCGGCGCGGATGGCGTCGACCAGCAGCTGCGCCCACGCGGCCACAGCCTCGTGCGGCGCCTCGCCGCCGTAGATCGGCACCTCGTTGCTCAGCAGCCAGCCGGAGACGGCCGGATGCCGATGGAAGCGGGCGGTCAGTTCGCGCACGTACCAGGCCTGCCTGCCGACGAACCACACGTCGCGGTACAGGTCGCGCCCGCCGCGCCACGCGGGATCCCAGTTCTCGCCCGACATGTGCCCGACGATGAAGGTCGGGATCGTCGTCATGCCGGCCTCCTGATGCGCATCCAGGAAGTCCGCGAACCGCGCGATGCAGTCCTCGTCCAGCCGATCGGGTTCCGGCTGGAAGTCGGGCCAGAAGAAGAACGAGCGCGTCATGTTCAGCCCGTGCTCGGCCAGCACCGCCAGCTCCTCGCGCACGACGACCGGGTCGTACCGGTCGGTCCACATGCGGGGACCACCGGCCCGCGACCAGAAGTTCGCGCCCAGCCACAGCCGCTCGCGCACAGCATCCGTCATTTCACCGCTCCCGCCGTAAGGCCCGCCACGAAGCTGCGCTGCAGCAGCAGGAAGGCCACCACCACCGGCACGCTCACCACGAGAGACGCCGCCATGATCTGGTTCCAGTACACGTTCACCTGCGTGGAGTACTGCTGCAGGCCGATCGCGAGGGTCTGGGTGGGCCCGTTGGTGAGCACGGAGGCGAACAGCAGCTCGCCCCAGCTGGTCATGAAGCTGTAGATGCCCACCGCCACCAGGCCCGGCCGCGCGGCCGGCAGCAGCACGTGCCACAGGGCTCCCATCGCACCCGTGCCGTCGACCTTCGCTGCTTCGTCGAGGTCGCGCGGGATGGCGTCGAAGTAGCCCGCCAGCATCCAGATCGAGAACGGCAGCGAGAAGGTCAGGTAGGTGATGACCAGGCCCAGCCGGGTGCCGATCAGCGGGATGCCGGTGGCCTGCGTCACGTTGATGAAGATGAGGAACAGCGGCAGCAGGAACAGGATGCCGGGGAACATCTGCGTGGACAGCACCGTCGTGGTGAACACGCTGCGCCCGCGGAAGCGCCAGCGGGAGACCGCGAAGGCGGCGAACACGGCCACGACCAGGCTGACAGCCGTGGCGGCCGTGCACACGATGAGGCTGTTGACGAAGTACTCGGCCAGCGGAACCGTCTTCCAGATGTCGATGTACGGCTGGAAGGTGATGTGCTCCGGCCACCAGGTGAAGCTGTCCAGCACCTCGCCGAGCGGTTTGACCGACGAGGTGATCATCACCCAGATCGGCAGCAGCGTGAACGCCGTCAGCACGGCGATCGTCACGACGCGGAAGATCCGCGTTCCCGTTGTCTCACGCACGCTGGGACCTCCGATTCACGAACAGCAGATAGACGATGGTCACGAGCAGCAGGAAGATCAGCAGCAGCACCGACATGGCCGACCCGTAGCCGAAGTTGAACGTCAGGAACGACGCGTTGTAGATGTGGAACGAGATCAGGTCGCCGGCCGGCGGCTGGGCGGTCTTGCCGAACAGCACGAACGGCGTGTTGAAGTCGTTGAACGTCCACAGGAACATCACGAGCACGAGCACCACGTTGACCGGGCGCAGCATCGGAAGCGTGATCGAGCGCCACTGCCGGAACGGCTTGGCGCCGTCGACGGCGGATGCCTCGTACAGCTCCTCGGGGACGGACTGGAGCCCCGCCATCAGCATGAGGAACGCGAACGGCCACAGTCGCCAGATGGCGACGATGACCAGCGACCAGAACGCGTTGCCGCCGATGAGCCAGAACGGCTTGTCGCCGGGAAGCCCGAGGTTGTCGAAGAGCAGATGGTTGACCGCGCCGGTGTCCTTCTGCAGCATGAACTTCCACGCGATGATCCCCGCGTACACCGGAATGGCGTACGGGATGAGGAACACGGTGCGGAAGATGCCGCGCCCGGGGAAGCGCCGCTGCAGCGCGACGGCCGCGGCCATCCCGACCACCCAGGCGATGCCGACCACGAGCAGCGTGAAGCCGCAGGTGAGCAGGAACGAGTCGCGCAGCGACCGCCCGACGGCGCCGTTGAAGTCCATCGACACCCGGTAGTTGCCCAGGCCCAGGAACGGCGCCTCGCTCCAGTTGCGCAGATACTGCTGCGTGAGCTTGATGAAGCTGATCCAGATGCCGGTCACCATGGGCACGATGTGCACGAGCAGCTCGAACACGACGGCCGGGATCAGCAGCACGTAGGGCAGCCAGTCGCGGCGACGCCGTCGCGGCCGGATCTCCCCCGGCTTGTCTGCCACGGCATCCTTCGAGATGCGCGGCGAGGCGGTTGCGGACATGTCCGTCACTCCTTCTCTCTGCTGCCCGCGGGCGGGTCCGGAGAGGCCGGGCCCGCCCGCAGGTGGCGTCTGCGATCTCAGCCGGCGGCTTCGACCTGCTGCTGAGCGGTGTCGAGCATCGCCGAGATGTCGGCCTCGGTGACCTTCTTGCCCGTCGCGATCTGTGCGAACAGCCCGCTGATCCCCTTGCCGATGGTGCTCTCGAAGTCGCCCTCGCTGGCGACCTGCGGCAGCGGCTTGGACCGGTTCTGGTAGGCGTCCATGAAGATCTTCGCCTCGTCGGCGTCGGTCGTGAACTTCGCCTCCGCGCCGCTGAGCACCGGCAGCACCGAGAACGGCACGGCCAGCTGCGACTGCACCTCAGGGCTCGTCATGTACTTGACGAACTTCAGCGACTCCGGCAGATGCTTGGTGTAGTCGAACACCGAGATGTTGATGCCGGCGGGGAAGGTCGAGATCTGCTCCTTGGCGTCGGACGGCGCAGGCAGCGGGACGACTCCCCAGTCTCCGGGCTTCATGCCGTCGGCCTTGAGGGTGGAGTCGGCGTTGTTCTGGCTGAGGAACATCGCCGCCTTGCCGGAGGCCAGGTCAGCAGCAGCAGACGACGCGTTGTCGTACTGCGCGTCGGCGGGGTTGGCCACCTTCTCCACCTGCATGAGATCGAGGTAGCGCTTGATGCCCGCGACGTTCTCCGGGGTGTCGAAGGTGGGCTTGCCGCTCTTGTCGTAGAACTCGCCGCCGTTCTGCGCCGAGGTGAGGAACGCGAAGTGGATGTTCTCCGTGTAGCTGCCCGCCGCCAGCGTCATGCCCCACTGGTCGCCGGTGGTGAGGGCCTTCGCGTCGGAGACCAGCTCCTCCCACGTGGTCGGCGGCTGGAGACCCGCCTTCTCGAACATGGCCTTGTTGTAGTACAGCCCGTACGCCAGACCGTACAGCGGCACGGACGTCGGCGTCTTCCCCGGTGCTCCGCCCGCGTCGAGCGCGGTCTTCACGTACTTGTCGAGGCCGCCGATCTGGGCGGCGTTGTCGGAGTCGAACTCCGCGAACGCACCCGTGGCCTGGAATGCCGCGCCCCAGGTGTTGCCGATGTTCACCACGTCGGGGCCCTGACCGCTCGTGATGGCGGTCTGGATCCTGGTCTGCAGCTCGTTCCAGCCGATCACCTCGAGATCTACCTTGACGCCGGTCTGCTTGGTGAACTCCTTGAGGATCGGGGTGAGCACCTCCTTGTCGTTGTCGAGGCTGGTGCCCTGGTTGCTCGCCCAGTACGTGATCGTCGCCGACCCGCCGTCCGCACCGCTGTCGGACGAACCACCGCCCGAGCATCCGGCCAGCGCCATCGATACGACTGCCATCGCCGCGGCCGCCGCGACGACCTTCCGCTTCGTTTCCACCTATGACTCCTTCGTCTCAGACGGCCGTCAGTCGGCTCGTCGGCCTCCTCGCTGAGGCACCCGGTGGGCTGCTCTTCTCTGAGGGGGATCCGAGCGGTAGCATAACTTAACCGGTTAGGTTCCATACATCACGATCAGGTCACGGACTCGACTGCCGCAGCGCGGCGACCGCATCCCGACGGAAAGACGACGACACCAATGACGGCTTCATCGCACGACACCCGACCCGCAGCATCCGCCGCGGCGTTCCCCGATCACTTCCTGTTCGGCTCGGCCACCGCCGCCTACCAGATCGAGGGCGCGGCGCACGAGGACGGCCGGGGCCCGTCCATCTGGGACACGTTCAGCCACACGCCGGGCAGGGTGCTGCACGGCGACACCGGCGATGTCGCCTGCGATCACTACCACCGGCTGGACGCAGACCTCGACCTGATGGCGCGGCTCGGCCTGGACGCCTACCGGTTCTCGATCTCGTGGCCGCGCATCCTGCCCACCGGCCGCGGCGCCGTGAACCAGCGGGGGCTGGACTTCTACCGGCGCCTCGCCGACGGGCTGCGCGATCGCGGCATCACGCCCCTGGCGACGCTGTACCACTGGGATCTCCCGCAGGCGCTCCAGGATGCCGGCGGCTGGGGCTCACGGGACACCTCGGCCGCCTTCGCCGACTACGCGGGCATCGTCGGCGACGCGCTCGGCGACCGGATCGGCATGTGGACGACGCTGAACGAGCCGTGGTGCTCCGCCTTCCTCGGGCACGCGTCGGGGGTGCACGCCCCGGGCATCACCGACCCCGTCATCGCGCTGCGCGCCGCGCACCACCTCAACCTCGCGCACGGGCTCGCCCTGCAGGCGCTGCGCGAGCGTGTGCCGTCGACCTCCGAGTTCTCGGTGTCGCTGAACCTGCAGGCCGTGCGTCCGGATCGCCCGGAGGATGCCGACGCGGTGCGGCGCATCGACGCCCTCGCCAACCGGGTGTTCACCGGGCCGATGCTCGCGGGGGCTTACCCCGAGGACCTGCTGGCAGACACGGCGTCGGTGACGGACTGGTCCTTCGTGCAGGACGGCGACCTGGCGGCGATCCACCAGCCTCTCGACGCGATCGGCATCAACTTCTACTCCACGAGCCGCGTGCGCGAATGGGACGGCGTCGGCGCCAGCAACCACTCCGCCGGCCACAACGACTCGAGCGCATCGCCGTGGCCGGGCGCTGACAGCGTGCAGTTCCTCCCGCAGCCCGGCCCCTACACGGACATGGGCTGGAACATCGACCCGAGTGGCCTGTACGAGCTGATCATGCGGATGCACCGCGAGAACCCCGGGACGGCGCTGATGATCACCGAGAACGGCGCGGCGTTCCCCGACATCGTGTCCGCCGACGGCCGCATCCACGACCCCGAGCGCATCGACTATCTGCGCCGGCATCTGGCGGTCGTGCTGCAGACCATCGCCGAGGGCGCCGACGTGCGCGGCTACTACGCGTGGTCGCTCATGGACAACTTCGAGTGGGCGTACGGCTACGACAAGCGCTTCGGCCTGGTGCACATCGACTTCGACACCCTCGAGCGCACGCCGAAGGACAGCGCGCTCTGGTACTCGCGTCTGGCGCGCACCCGGATGCTGGAGGGCTGAGCCCGCTCAGATGACCGATGCGCTCCACGGGTCGGGGTTGCCGAATCGGTGGGCGGTGATCGCGATGGCCTGCTCATGCAGGAACGGCAGCAGCTCCAGGCGACCGGCGGAGGTCACCTCGTTGTCGTAGACGGCCACGTCGGGATCGCCGCCCACGGCGTCCGACAGCGTCCGGTGCAGTGAGGACACGGCATCCCGCCCGCCGATCAGCCGCACGCGCCCCGCCTTGGCTGCCTCCGACGAGCGCAGCTGCACGCGCTGGATCCACTCCGCCTCGGTCTCCACGGCCACCGGCACCTCCAGCGCACCCAGTTCAGCGCGCACCGCCGCCGGTACGCCCTCGGGCACCGACACGAAGAACGATGCGCCCGAGCGGATGCCGGCCAGCACCACCCGCAGCAGTGCGGCGAGCGGAGCATCCGCCGCCGTCCGCACCATCACGGGCACGGGGCGGTACCGGAACAGGTTGCGCTCCACGCCCAGCTGCGACACGTCGCGCACCTGGCCGAACTCGCGGTCCCAGGCCACGGCATCCGACAGCGCTGCCTGCCGCAGCCACTCGAAGGAGTCGAAGTCCAGTGACGGCTGCGCGGATTCTATGAGCCCGGAGATGCGGACGTCCAGCCCTCGCAGGTGCAGCGTGCTGGAGGACTTGCCGCGCGGCTGCGAGCGCCACGACCCCAGCCCGATCAGGTAGTTGGGCCCGCCGGCCTTGGCCCCCGGCCCCACCGAGGAGCGCTTCCACCCGCCGAACGGCTGCCGCTGCACGATGGCGCCCGTGATGCCGCGGTTCACGTACAGGTTGCCTGCCTGCACCTGATCCAGCCACAGCGCCAGGTCAGTGGGATCCTGCGTGTGCAGACCTGCCGTCAGGCCGTAGGCGACGGCGTTCTGCAGCCGGATGGCCTCGGACAGCGTCGAGGCGTGCATGATGCCGAGCATCGGGCCGAAGAACTCCTCGAGGTGCGTGCGGGACCCGGGCTGCACGCCCACCCGGATGCCCGGGCTCCACAGCCGCCCCGTGTCGTCCAGCGAATGCGGCCGGATGAGCCACTTCTCCTCGCCCTCCAGGTGAGTGAGCGCCCAGGCCAGCTTGCCCTGCGGCTTCTCGACGACCGGCCCGACCTCGGCCTGCGGGTCGCCCGGCCAGGCCACGCGGAGCGAGCGGACCGCATCCGCCAGTTGCCGGGCGAACCGCTTGGAGCGCCCGACAGGACCGACCAGAATGGCCAGGGATGCTGCGGAGCACTTCTGCCCGGCGTGCCCGAACGCGCTGTGCACCAGGTCGGCGACGGCCAGGTCCAGGTCGGCCGTGGCAGTGATGATCATGGCGTTCTTGCCGCTGGTCTCGGCCAGCAGCGGCAGGTCCGGCCGCCAGGAGCGGAAGAGGGCTGCGGTGTCCCACGAACCGGTGAGGATGACGCGGTCGACGTCCGGATGCGTGATGAGCTGCTGCCCGAGCGCGCCCTCCTCCACGTCGGCCAGCACCAGCACGTCGCGCGGGATGCCCGCCTGCCAGAGCGCCTCGGCGATGACGGCCGCGCAGCGGCGGGCCTGCGGCGCGGGCTTGAACACCACGCCCGAGCCTGCGGCGAGCGCGGCCAGCACGCCGCCGGCGGGGATGGAGATCGGGAAGTTCCACGGCGGGGCGACCACCGTCACGCGCGCCGGCTCGAACCGGGCGCCGGCGACACCGTCGAGCTCGCGGCAGGTGGCGGCGTAGTAGCGGGCGAAGTCGACGGCCTCACTGACCTCCACGTCGCCCTCCGCGAACGTCTTGCCGGTCTCGATGGCGGCGACCTCGATGAGATCGGCTCGCCTGCCGGCCAGGGCGACGGCTGCCCGCTGCAGCACCTCGGACCGCTCGGATGCCGGCCTTGCGCCCCAGGCCGCGGCGGCGTCGTGCACACGGGTGACGGTCTGCGCCAGCATCCGCTCGTCGTCGACGCGCGCGTCGCGCAGGGACATGACCCCCAGATCGGATGAGGCCGGTACGGCCACCCGCGCGAAGATCCTCCGCGCCCACTCCCGGTTCGCCGCCAGTGCGGGGTCGCTGTCGGGGGTGTTGACGAAGCCGGGCGCACCCGCGCTGACGCCTGCGAGCTCCTGCTTGGAGTACACCGCCGTCTGCAGGAACGGATCGGCGTCCGCCGCCTCGTCCTCGGAGGATCCGCGTGCGATGCCCAGCACGAGCCCGGTCAGGTCCTCGGTCTCCGCCTTCGGGCGGGGCCTGGTGCGCGCGGACTCGTGCACGGGAGCCGCGCGGTTCTGCGTGCGCCGCGGCCCTGTGTGCAGGGAGCGGTCGCGCGCGCGGCTGACGGAGTCGACGAACCGCAGCCGCTCGCGCTCGAACAGCGAGGGGTCGGTGCCCAGGTCGAACGCCGCGGAGAGGAAGTTCGACGACGACGCGTTCTCCTCCAGGCGCCGCACCAGGTAGCTGATGGCCACGTCGAACTCGCCGGGATGCACCACCGGCACGTACAGCAGCACGTGCCCCACCGTGCGCGAGACCGCGGCGACCTGCCCCTGCGCCATGCCCAGCAGCATCTCGAACTCGATGCTGTCCTGCACGCCGCGCTCGTTCGCCAGCAGCCAGGCGTAGGCGATGTCGAACAGGTTGTGGCCTGCCACGCCGATCCGCACGGCGGCGACGCTGCGGGGCTGGAACGCCTCGTCCAGCAGGCGCAGGTAGTTGGCGTCGGTGTCGAGCTTGGAGCTGTACGGCGCCTGCGTCCAGCCGTGCATGATCGCGTCGACCTTCTCCATCGCCAGGTTCGCGCCCTTCACGAGCCGCACCTTGATGGGCGCTCCGCCGTGCTCCACGCGGTCGCGCGCCCAGGCCGTCAGCTCGCGCAGCGCGGGGAGTGCATCCGGCAGGTACGTCTGCAGCACGATGCCGGCCTCCAGGGCCTTCAGTCGCGGGTCCTCCAGGATGCGCGTGAAGACCGCGATGGTCAGGTCGAGGTCCTTGTACTCCTCCATGTCGAGGTTGATGAACGTGCCATCGGCCGCGGCGGTCAGATACAGCGGCGTCAGGCGCTTCACGACGTCGTCCACCACGTCGTCGAACGCCCACATCGAGATACGGCTCATGACCGCCGACACCTTGACCGAGACGTAGTCCACGTCGTCGCGCCGGATCAGATCGTGGATGCCGTCCAGCCGGCGCTTGGCCTCGGTTTCGCCCAGCACGGCCTCGCCCAGCAGGTTGAGATTCAGTCGCGGCATCGCCGACCCGTCGGCCCGGTTCCGGATGCTCTCCAGCGCCGCCCCGAGCTTCTCCGGGCGCGCGTCGACGATGAGGTGGCCGACCATCTCGCGCAGCACGCGCCGCGCGATGGGCACGGTCGGTACGGGCAGCGCCGGTGCGATGCCCCCGCCGGCGCGGACGACGCCGCGCAGGTACCAGGGTAGGAACTCGGGTGCCAGCGGGGCGATGCGGTGCAGGTTGGATGCCGCGGCCGCCGGGCTCTCCGGCCGCATGACACCGTCGACGAAGCCCAGTGTGAACGCCAGTCCGTTCGGATCGTGAAGCACCCCCGCCAGGCGGGCAGCCGCGGGATCGACCGGGATCGACGCCTCCTCGCGCACCCAGCGCCGGGCGAGCTCGGTGGCCTCGTCCTCCAGACGCGCACCGGACGGGACGGACTGCTGATCGGCCATGCTCCCAGCGTATGTCGCGTGTGCGCCGGAGTGCGGCTGATCCGCCCTGATCGGGCGCCGAGTCACCCTATGCTGATCCTGATGACCGCCGCACCGCCCTCCCCCGTGCAGGAGAGGACCCTGCTCACGCGCGTGCGGCGCATGGCGAGCCTGATCCCCACGCCGTGGCTGATCACCGCGGGCGGTGCGATCCTGCTGGCCGCCACCGCGGGCTTCGGGGGGTTGGCCGACGCGGCCGTCGCCCCGGTGCCCACGGTCACGGTCGGAGAGCAGTACTCCGGCAGCGACCTGACCCTGACCGTGCAGAGCGTCGAGCTGCGCACCGACCGCGGCAACGCGCTGGTCTTCCCGAAGGAGGAGAAGGGCGAGAAGGTGCTCGCGATCACACTCGAGGCGACCAACACCTTCCACGCACCGCGCTCGGCGTCGGCCGCGGAGGCCGTCGCCGGCATCCGGGTGAAGGGCATCCAGGGCGAACCGACCATCTCCCGCGTCGACGGGGGCGGCGGAGCCGTGCTGCAGCCCGACGTGCCCGCGCAGCTGGTGCTGGCCTGGATCGTCCGCTCCGACGAGCTGCACGACGGCGACGCGGTCGAGCTGACCCTGCCGGACTCCACGCACTTCGTGGGCACCAACGTGCTGAAGGGCCAGGACTACTGGAGCGACATCGTCGTCGGCGCCACGCTCACGGCCACGGTCACCGAGATCCCGCCCCAGGGCGACGGGAGCACGTCGTGACCATCACCGCAGGCGCGCCCCTCGCGGAAGCCCCCGCGGCGCAGGCCGCGCGCACCCCCTGGGCGAGGAAGGCGCTCCCCTGGGCGCTGACCGCCGTGCTGCTGGCCGGGGCGTGGGTCGTGAACGCCGTCGCGCTGCCGGACTCGGCATCCGAAGCGCCCTTCGTCTCCGCCGCGACCGTGGGCGGCACCGCCACCGCGGGCAACCTCACCGCGAAGGTCATCGGCGTGCACGCCGCACGCAGCATCAACGATCCGAGCGGGTGGACCGCCGAGGGCACCTGGCTGGTCGTGGAGCTGGATGCCGAGGCCGTCGACTCCCAGTACGGATCGATGCTGAGCGTCGCAGAGCTCACCATCGGCGACCGCACGTTCCGCGCCACCGAGCGCGGCCAGACGATGTTCCGCACCGGCGCCCTGGTGCCGGGGGTGATGCGCCACGGCGCCCTGGCGTTCGAACTGCCCGAGGATGCGCTGAAGGGCACGGCCGCGCTGCGGCTGGCCAACGCCTCCACCGTCGCCGACAACGGCGTCATCGAGCTGCCGATCGACTTGGGAGGGATCCCCATCGAGGACGACATCACGCTGCCGGAGACGGGCTGGGCCGGATGATGACCATCCCCACCCCGCTCCGACCCATCGCCCACGCCGAGAGCACTCCGCCGCCCCGCCGGGACGGCTGGTGGCGCACCAACCGCCTGGCTCTCGTGGCACTGCTCGTGCTGGTGCCGCTGGTCGGCGTCGGCGTGTGGTGGAACGAGTGGTACTCGTACTACGGGTACGGCGCGCGCAAGGTCACCGCCGTGCAGGTGCCGAAGGACGGCACGATCGAGCTCGGCGGGGCTACCTGGGGGCCGCTGAAGAGCGGCGAGGCCAAGGACACCAGCGGACTGGACATGCCCGCGGGCACGCGCCTGCTGATCGCCTCCGTTCCCGTGAAGCCCGACGGCACGGCAGTCACCTGCGATTCGCCGCTGCTGGTCCAGCAGAGCACCGGCCGCGAGTGGGCGCCGCTGCGCTCCGAGGTCGGCATCCCCTTCTCCAGCGACGAGCCCGAGCGCTGCGTCAACGACCTCGCAGACCCTGCGAATCCGGCATCCGTGAAGCCCTATTCGATGGTCGTGGGCTTCGTCGTCCCCGACGACGTGGACGGCCCGTTCTGGTTGGACGTGGATCCCACCGGTGACGGACGGTTCGTGAGGTTCTCGCTCAACCCCTGACCGCCGATGGTCTCCGGCTCCCGGCCGGCCTCGAGCACGGCATCCGGGAGCACGCCTGCGGCGTCCGCCACGGCCCGCACATCCGCCTCGGCCTGCGTCTCGATCCCGGCATCCGCCTTCTGCTGCTGCCGCTTGCGCAGCCGGCCCAGCGTCGCGTCGTACGCACCGGCGATGACGGCCACGCGCAGCGGCTCGATGAGCAGCAGCGGCACCAGCGACACCAGCGGCGTGGCGATGCTCCAGAAGATCTGATCGTGCGGGCCCACCAGACGGGTGACCCAGAAGTCCAGGTAGGTCTGCAGCGTCTTCACCGCGACGTAGGTCAGCGCGTACGAGGCGATGAGCACGGGGCCCGCGCGCCACATCAGCAGCAGCGCCCGGCCGATCGGCACGAAGCGCGAGCCCAGCTCGTCGCCGAGATCCTTCAGGCGGCGCATGAGCGGGTTGGGCACGATGGCCGCGTGCTGGCGGATGCTGGCGAGCATCTCGTTCTCGATGCGCAGCTTCTCGGCGACGATGGCCTGGCCGTAGACCACACCGCCGACCGTCAGCCAGGCCAGCGGAGCCAGCAGGATGGGCCCCGCCTGTCCGATCAGCCAGCCGACGCCGTCCCATGCCCACTGCACGGGGGCGATGGCGTCCAGCACGTCAGCGCGGATCTGCTCGAACCAGACGGTGGCCGCGCGGGTGTCCACCCAGCCGCTGATGGTGTCGGTGATGTTGCCGATCACGATCACCGAGAAGAACACCCAGACGACCTCGAGGTACACCGCGATGGGCGACACCCAGGCGGGGATGCGCTGCTGCCACTTCGTCCACGCCCAGCGCGCGGCGAATGCGGTCACGATGATCAGCACGGTCCACACGCTCAGCGGCAGATCGGTGACGCTGTCGGCGTTCTCCAGCATGGGCTGGTTCTTCGCCAGCGCCTCCCATCCCAGGCTCGAGCGCTCCACCAGCGAGCGCGAGGCGTACGCGGTGACGTCCTCGCCCAGCAGCCCCTGACCCCAGTAGACGGCGAAGAACGGCAGGATGCCGGCCAGCAGCGCCGACAGGAAGGTCTTGCGGCGCTCGGCGGGCGACTCCGGCAGCGGGGCGATGTCGTTCAGCTCCCGCAGGCCGTCGCGCAGCACCAGGAACATGGCGACGTAGCTGATCAGCCGGGCGAGGATCGCGATCGGGAGGATCAGCATGCCCAGGGTGGCGGAGTACGCGCCCACGATCCCCGAGACCTGAACGATGGCGTAGTGCACGGCGATTCCGGCCAGATACCACGCCAGCATGGCCGGCCAGTGGCGCGCCAGGCTGCGCCCGGTGGCGGAGAGGATCGAGATCACGGCGTCGCGTCGTTCACGCGATCACGCCGCGGCGAACGGCTCCAGCACGGAGAAGACGGCAGCTGCGGCGCCGTAGCCGCCGCTCGAGTCGGTCGTCCACACGGCGACCAGGCCGATGATCATCAGGATGCCGGTGAGCAGCGACAGCGACGACAGCACGACGCCGGTGATGCCGAGTCCCTTGCCGCGTCCGCTGCGGATGGCGAGGATGCTGAGCACCAGGCCGGCGATCGCGATGATCAGTCCGAGGAACGGGATCCAGCCGCCCAGGAACGCGACGGCCGACACGATGATCGCGGCGATCGCGAGGCCGCCGACTCCCTGTCCCGGCACGGGTGCCGTGCCGTAGCCCGGATACGAGGTGACCGGGTAGCCCTGCGGGCTGTAGCCGGGCTGGGCGTACGAGGCGTACGGCGGGTTCTGCGGTGCAGGCGGCTGGGCGTACGGGGACGGCTGGCCGTAGGGCTGGGCGGGCTGCTGGCCGTACGGCTGCGCCGGCTGCTGGCCGTACGGCTGCGCGGGCGGAGGCTGGTACGACGGGGCCTGCGGAGGCGCAGGCGGCTGATAGGCCGGCGGCTGGTAGCCCGGCTGGTCTCCCGAGCTCTGCGGTTCGTACGACATGCTGTCCCCCTCTGCGATGGCTCCCAGCTTAGGCGAGCAGGGGCAGGCGTGCGACGCCGGTCATTCCCACACGCTGGGTGCGGCAGTGCGCGTGGACGGCAGCGCCGACGCCGACGCCCATTCGTGGATCCAATCGTCGATGTCCGGCATCCCGGTCGGAACGCCGACGGCGGCGAACAGCTCGTCGTGACCGACCGTCCCGCCGGTGAAGCGCATCATCCTGGCCCGCACGATGACGCGGGCGTAGACCTCGCCGTCGACCACCGCGCGGTGCTCCATGAACACGGCTCTGTCGTCGTGGCCGACCATGCGCGACTCGATGTCGAACCGCTGCCAGAGCCGCAGCGACTTGCGGAAGGTGACGGTCTCGCTGGAGACGACGGCGTACCAGCCGCGCTCCTTCATGATGTCGAAAAGGCCCGTGCGGATCAGCAGATCCCAGCGGCCCAGGTCGAACAGCGACAGGTAGCGGCCGTTGTTCATGTGCTTGAGGATGTCGAGATCCGTCGGCAGCGTGGTCAGGCGGATGCGGCCGATCTCGGAGGCCTCGAGGATCCGGCCGCGGCGCACGCGCAACCGGGCTCGCAGGATGACCAGAAGGGTGCGCCAGATCACGTTCACAACCGCTGATAGTAGTGATCCTCGATGGATCGCCCAAGTTCGTTAGTCGATTGCTACAGCACCCTTCGCGCGTTACCGGTCGATTTCACCTCTTGCGACCGCGCGCGTAGAGTCGCGGCATGAGCGCCGAAGCCCAGCCCGAGATCATCGTCCGTCCGGTCCGCGATGTGGATGCGGAGGCCCTGGGTCGCGTGCACGCGCAGAGTTGGCACGAGACCTACGACCACCTGATCAGCAAGGCCGCCCTCGAGCGGATCTCCCCCAAACGCCTCGCCGAGCTGTGGGTCAACTGGGCCCGCCAGGGCGACGACTTCCACATGAGCGCCGCCCTCGTCGACGGCGAGATCATCGGCTTCGTCGGCTCCGGCCCCGCCCGCGACAAGGACGCACCGTCGCTGCGCGAGCTGTACTTCATCTACCTGCTCGAGGCGTGGCACAGCACCGGAACCGGGCAGAAGCTGTTCGACGCGGCCGTGGAGAAGGACGAGTCGCTGTACCTGTGGGTGGCCGAGGACAACCCCCGCGCGCACCGCTTCTACGAGCGCAACGGCTTCCGCCTCGACGGCGCCACCCACACCGAGCCCTTCCTCGGCGAGACCCTGACCGAGGTCCGCTTCGTGCGCTGAGCCCGCGCTTCCTCTCCGCCGAGACCCCTCCTGAACGCCGAGACCCCTCATGACTCGCATCAGTCATGAGGGGTCTCGACGCTGGTGAGGGGTCTCGGCGAGCCGCATCCGGGGCTCAGAGCGCAGGGCTCAGAGCGCAGGGCGCAGAGCGCAGGCGTCAGAGGGCGTGGATGATCTCCTCCACCTTCTCCTTGGCGTCGCCGAACAGCATCTGCGCGTTCTCGCGGAAGAACAGCGGATTCTGCACGCCCGCGTAGCCGGTGGCCATGGAGCGCTTGAACACGATCACGTTCTCGGCCTCCCACACTCTCAGCACCGGCATCCCGGCGATGGGGCTGCCCGGGTCCTCGGCGGCGGCGGGATTGACGGTGTCGTTGGCGCCGATCACCAGCACGACTGCCGTGGAGGCGAAGTCGTCGTTGATCTCATCCATGCCCAGCACGATGTCGTACGGCACCTTCGCCTCGGCCAGCAGCACGTTCATGTGTCCGGGCAGGCGGCCGGCGACCGGGTGGATGCCGAACCGCACCTCCACCCCGCGATCCCGCAGCCGCGCGACCAGGTCGGCCACCGGGTACTGCGCCTGCGCGACGGCCATGCCGTAGCCGGGCGTGATGATCACGCTGGAGGCGCCCGTGAGCATGGCGGCCGCGCCCTGCGCGGTGATCTCGCGGTGCTCGCCGTGCTCCTCGCCATCCTTCGATGTGGGAGCCGCGATCCCGAACCCGCCGGCGATCACCGACAGGAACGACCGGTTCATGGCCTTGCACATGATGTACGACAGGTACGCACCCGAGGAGCCCACCAGCGCTCCGGTGACGATCAGCAGGTCGTTGTTCAGCAGGAAGCCGGCGGCCGCAGCCGCCCAGCCGGAGTAGCTGTTGAGCATCGAGACGACCACGGGCATGTCGCCGCCGCCGATGGAGGCCACCAGGTGCCAGCCCAGCGCGAACGACAGCAGCGTCACGACGATCAGCATCCAGAGCTGCTGGTCGGCGACGAACCACACGGTCAGCGCGAGGAACACGACCAGCGCACCGATGTTGAGCGCGTTCTTGCCCGGCAGCATGAGCGGGCGCGACGACATCCGTCCCGACAGCTTGAGGTTGGCGACGATCGACCCGGTGAAGGTCACGCCGCCGATGAAGATGCCGATGAACACCTCGGCGTTGTGGATGCCCAGCAGGCTCGCGGCGATGGGCTCGTGCGTGAGGTAGCCGTTCCAGCCCACCAGCACGGCCGCGATTCCCACGAAGCTGTGCAGCATGGCGATCAGCTCGGGCATCGCGGTCATCTGCACGACGCGCGCCTTCCAGAGCCCGATGGCGGCGCCGACCAGCACGCCGACGGCCATCAGCGACAGGCCCAGTGCCGCGCCGGAGCCTCCCCAGGCATCCGCGACGGTGAGGGCGAGGGTGGAGCCCAGCGCGAGGATCATGCCGACGATGCCGTAGACCACACCCGCGCGCGCGGACTCGTGGCGGCTGAGGCCGGCCAGACTCATGATGAACAGCAGGGCGGCGACGATGTACGCGGCCCCGGCGACGGCGTCGACGGTCACTTCTGACCGCCCTTCACGAACATGCTGAGCATTCGGCGGGTCACGGCGAAGCCGCCGAAGATGTTGATGCTGGCCACCAGCACGGCCGCCGCCGCGAGCACCTGCACGACGGGGTTGGCGTCGGTGATCTGCAGCATCGCGCCCACGATGATCACGCCGGAGATGGCGTTGGTGACCGACATCAGCGGCGTGTGCAGCGCGTGGTGCACCTTGCCGATCACGTAGAAGCCGATCACGACCGCCAGCATGAGCACGGTGAAGTGCTGCGGCAGCGGGGCGGGCGCGAACAGGTTCACCAGGAACAGCGCGGCGATGCCCGCCACGATCAGCCCGACCTTCTTCCCGGCCGACATCTTCTCGTCCTTCGAAACCGGTCCCGATGCTGCTTGGGTCCCTGAGCCTGTCGAAGGGGCCGGTGCCGCAGCAACTTGCACGGGCGGCGGCGGCCAGGTGATCGCACCGTCGCGCACGACGGTGACCGAGCGTTGCACGACGTCGTCGAAGTCGATGCTCAGCGCACCGTCCTTGCCCGGGGTGAGCAGGGCCACGAGGTTGGCGACGTTGGTGCCGTAGAGCTGGGATGCCTGCGCGGCGAGCCGCGAGGCCAGGTCGGTGTACCCGAGGATGATCACGCCGTTCGCGCTGACGGTCCGCTCCCCCGCCACCGATCCCTCGACGTTGCCGCCCTGAGCGGCGGCCATGTCGACGATCACGCTGCCGGGCTTCATCGCGGCGACATCGGATGCCGTGATCAGCCGCGGTGCCGCGCGGCCCGGGATGAGCGCCGTGGTGATGATGATGTCGACGTCGGCGGCCTGCTCACTGTAGATCTCGGCGGCGCGGCGGTCGTAGTCCTCGCTGGTGGCCTTGGCGTAGCCGTCGGTGGACTTCTCGACCACCACGTCGACGGGCAGGTAGGTGCCGCCGACCGAGTGCACCTGGTCGGCGACCTCGGCGCGCGGATCGGTGGCGCGCACGATGGCGCCCAGGCTGGATGCCGCACCGATGGCGGCGAGTCCTGCCACGCCCGCCCCGGCCACGAGCACCTTCGCGGGCGGGACCTTGCCGGCTGCGGTCACCTGGCCGGTGAAGAACCGGCCGAACTCGTTGGCCGCTTCGACCACGGCGCGGTAGCCCGCGATGTTGGCCATCGAGCTGAGCACGTCCATGGACTGCGCGCGGGAGATGCGCGGCACGGCATCCAGTGCCAGGGCGGTGATGCCGCGCTGCGCGAGCGACTCGACCAGGTCCGGGCGCAGTGCCGGCGAGAGCAGTGCGACCAGCGTCGCGCCGTCGGAGAGCCGGGCGATCTCGGCATCCGTCGGCGGGTTCACCTTGAGCACGACGGGGGCCGCCCAGGCATCCGCCACGGGCACGATCCGCGCGCCCGCCCTCTCGTAGTCCTCGTCGGGGTAGGAGGAGCGCGCACCCGCACCCTGCTCGACCACCACCTCGTATCCGAGCTTCTGCAGGCTCTGCACGGTCGCCGGGGTGGCGGCCACGCGGGCCTCCTCGGGCCCCTCCTGCACGATTCCGATCTGCGTCATCGCGATCCTTCCGTCCGGCGTCGGCGCCGGATTCACGTTTCGCTCAGACTACTGACCGGGCCTGGCGGAACCGCAGGAAGACGGGTCTGTGACCGCTCAATTTCCGGCGTTCTTTCCCATGCCGGAAAGACGGATGCCGTGGCTGTGCCGTTCACGGCCGCCCCTGCTCAACGTCCTCGCCCCTGCTCGGCGGCGCGGCTGAGCAGGGGCGAGGACGGTCACCGGGGGCGGCGAGGCTCAGCGGCCGGAGACCTGCCCGAACAGCCTGGCGATGGGTGCGAGCACCAGCGGGCGCGCGGCGAACCAGGCGCCCGCGATCACGAGGATCGCCAGCACGAACACGCCGAAGCCGGTCCAGTTGGCTGCGTACTCCATGCCGTCCACCGAGCCCATGGACGCGAACATGTGGTTGAGGTTGCGCAGCGCACCGGTGAGGAACACCAGCGCGACGTGCACGATGATGAACGCCACGAAGTACAGCATGGTCGGGAAGTGCAGCGCACGCGCCCACTCGATCGGGTACGCCTTGGAGAGCTTCTCGGCCTTCTTGGGCCACAGCCCCGACATGCGGAACCCGGTGATCGCCGCGAGCGGCGCCGCGATGAACACCGTCGTGAAGTAGGCCAGCTGCTGCAGGCTGTTGTAGTTCACCCAGCCGTTGTCGGTCGGCCAGTCGAACGACACGTACTGCAGGCCCGCCGACAGCGCGTTCGGGAAGACCTCCCAGCTGGTGGGCACCAGGCGCAGCCAATGGCCGGTCGAGAACAGCAGCACCACGAAGATCACGCCGTTGAGCATCCACAGCAGGTCCAGCGACTGGTGGAACCACAGCGTCAGGCTGATCTTGCCCTTGGCCTGACCGCGAGGGGTCCAGAACGCCGTCGGCCGCTTCTCGGTGCGCACGCGCAGGCCGGAGCGGATGATCAGCACCATCAGGAACATGTTGAAGAAGTGCTGCCAGCCGACCCAGGGCGCGAAGCCCGGGGCGACGTCGACGTGGTACTCGCCCGGGTAGGTGGTGAGGAAGTCCTGCATGAACGACGTGCTGAGGAACGCGCGCACCAGGAACACGCCCGAGACGGCGAGCAGCCCGAGGGCCGCCAGGCCCAGCAGTCCGCCGATGGCCTGCGGCCAGCCCGGGCGGAACCGCGACGGCTCCTTCTCGGGTGCGGGGATGTGACGGGGTGCGGTGCCGTTCCACACGGTCTGCGGCACGGTCAGAGGAGTGGAGAGGTCCCCGAACACAGCGGCCTTCACAACCTGGGTCCCTGAGCCGGCGGCCTGTACTGAGCGAGCGTCAGCGAGTCGCAGTGAAGCATCGGCGTCGACAGTCTGGACCGTGGTGTCGGCGACAGCATCCGCCGCGACGGGCGCAGCGGTCACGACCGCACGCGCTGTCCCGGCCGGCGGCCACGGCTCGCCGCCCGCGACGCGCGGCAGACCCCGGCGCAGCGAGGCGCCGTCTGTCACGGTCGCGACGAATGCGACGGGAAGGTCGGATGCCGCAGATGGCGCCGCCTCGACGCGCGGGGCGACCGCAGCATCATCCTCCGACACCGCTCCGCCGAGTGCACCGGATGCCGCCGACTGCACGGCTTCTTCACGCAGAGTTCCCGTGTCCTCGCCGAGATCCCGTGCTGTCGACGAGATGGGAGCAGTGGATGCCGGAGGCCAGGGCTCTCCGCCGGCGACGCGCGGCAGGCCGCGGCGCAGGGGCACGGATGCGGAGTTCGGGGCAGCCGCGGACGGCACCGCGTCGTCGGCGGCGGCGTGCACTGCAGCGGCCTGAGCAGGCCCGGCATCCGTCGTCGCCACAGCGCCGACTGCACCGGATGCTGCCGACTGCACGGCTTCTTCAGGCGAAGCTCCCGTGCTCTCGGCGAGATCCCGTGCTGTCGACGTGGCAGCGGGCGCCGCAGCACCGGGCACGTCGATCGTGGTGGCGGGAGGCCAGGCCTCGCCGCCCTTGGTCCGCGGCAGTCCGCGGCGCAGCATCCGCTCGGCCATGCTTACTTCTTCCGCGCTTCGATCGCCTCGATCAGCTGCGGGACGATGGCGAACACGTCGCCGACGATGCCGAAGTCGGCCACGTCGAAGATCGGCGCCTCGCCGTCCTTGTTGATCGCGACGATGGTCTTGGCGGTCTGCATGCCGGCGCGGTGCTGGATGGCGCCGGAGATGCCGAGCGCGATGTACAGCTGCGGCGACACCGAGACGCCGGTCTGGCCGACCTGGTGCGCGTAGGGGATGTAGCCGGCGTCCACCGCGGCGCGCGAGGCGCCGACAGCCGCGCCGAGGGCGTCGGCCAGCTGCTCCACCAGCACGAACTTCTCCTTGGAGCCGAGCCCGCGGCCACCGGAGACGACCTTCGCGGCCCCGCGCAGATCGGGGCGGGAGGACGTCTTCTCCGCGGCGGTGATCTCGCCTGCGACAGCCGCGCGGGCACCGGATGCCGTGACGGCGAGCGCCTCGGAGACCAGCGGCGCCGCCTCGGCGCGCGCGTCGACGGCGCCGAGGCGCACCGTGATGACAGGAGCGCCGAAGGTGGGCGCTGAGTCCGCCTGGAACGACCCGCCGAACACGGAGTGGTGGGCGATGACGCCCTCGTCGTCGCGGGAGACGCCGACGGCGTCCACCGACAGGGCGAGCTTCTCGCGCACGGCCAGGCGGCCGGCCGCGTCGCGTCCGGCGATCGAGTTGGAGATGAGTACGGCATCCGGCTGCACCTGACGGTATGCGGCCTGCAGGGCGTCGACGACCGGGACGGTCAGCGCCGCGGCGTCGCCGTCGGCGGTCAGCACGACCTGCGCACCCATCCCGGCGACCGCTTCGGGAGCCGATGCGGATCCGCCCACCACCAGCGCGACGGGCGCGCCGATGCCGGATGCTGCGCCGATGAGCGCCGCGGTGCTGGCCAGGACTTCGCCGTCGGCGCCGATGTCGGCGAGGACGAGGATCGACTTCTCGGGGTAGCCCATGGTCACACCAGCCTGTTCTGCGCGAGGAACTCGACGAGCTGGGCGGCGGCGTCGCCCTCGTCGGTGATCTTGATGCCCGCCGCGCGCGGCGGCTTCTCGGAGACCGCGGTCATGATCGTGTGCGGAGCCTCGGCGGGGTCCGCGGAGACGCCGAGGTCGGCCAGGGACAGCACCTCGAGCGGCTTCTTCTTGGCCGCCATGATGCCCTTGAAATTGGGGAACCGGGCATCCGGCAGCGCCTCGGTGATGGAGATGACGGCGGGTAGGGTCGCGGTGACCTGCTGCGTGCCGTCGTCGCCGGCGCGGGTGCCGGTGACCTGCTCGGCAGTGATCTCCAGTGCGCTCAGGGCGGTGGCCTGCGCGTAGCCGAGGTGCTCGGCGAGCATCGCGGGGATCACGCCGCCGGAGCCGTCCGTGGACAGGTTGCCGGTGATGACCAGGTCGGGTTCGCCGCGGCGGATCGCCGCCGCGAGCGTCTCGGCGGTCAGCGCCAGGTCGGCGCCCCGCAGCTGCTCGTCGGCGACGTGCACGGCGGATGCCGCGCCGATCGCGAGTGCTCGGCGGACGGATGCCGTGGCCGACTCGGGCGACATCGACAGCGCGACCACCTCGGTGCCGGCGTTCTTGTCGGCATAGGACAGCGCCACCTCGAGCGCGCGCTCGGTGATCTCATCGAGGACGACGTCACCCGCCCCGCGGTCAGCCAATCCCGTCTCGAGATCGAGCTTGCGGTCACCGTAGGTGTCGGGGACTTCCTTCACCAGGACATAGATCTTCATCGAGCCTCCTCGCGCCTGTGTCGATTGTAGTCGGGCGGGTTCAGCCGGAAGGGTCTCGCGACTGAAATTGGATTCCAGCATCCATGGTACTGAGTTCCGCCGACATGCGCACCTCGCCGAGCATCCGCCGGATAACGTAGGACCATGGCCCGCCCTCGCCCCCTGTCCATCGATCCCCTCGCCGAAGCGAAGCGCCAGTGGCTGGCGCACGGCTGGGAGGATGCCGCGGACGGGATGGCCGTGGTCACCTCTGTGATGCGCGCCCAGCAGCTGCTGCTGGCGCGGGTGGATGCCGCGCTCAAGCCGTTCGGGGTGACGTTCGCCCGCTATGAGGTGCTGCGCCTGCTGGCGTTCAGCCGGTCCGGCACCCTGCCGCTGTCCAGCGTGGTGGCCCGCCTGCAGGTGCACGCGACCAGCGTCACCAGCACCGCCGAGCGTCTGGTGCGCGACGGCATGGTGCTGCGCGAGCCGCATCCGCACGACGGACGAGCCGCGCTGCTCACGCTCACCGACACCGGCCGCGACCTGGTCGAGCGCGCGACCCGCGCACTGAACACCGAGGTGTTCGCCTCGCCCGGACTCTCCCCCGACGACGCCGCCACGCTGGTCGGCGTCGTCGCCCGCCTGCGCAAGAACGCCGGCGACTTCACCGACCCCCGCCCCGTGCCCGACCCGCTCTGACCCGCCCCGATCCGCTCCGTCTGCTCGCTCCCGTCGGACTTCCCGTCGCTTTCCCGGCATCCGACACGACACCTTCTGCGACGGGAGCAGTGACTAGGATGCGGAGGATGAGCGAGTTGAGGCTGCACACCGTCCTGGAGCCGACCGGGCCCGCCGGCGCGATCGTGCTGGACGACGATCAGGTCGCGGCCCTGAGCACCGCGAAGGCGTTCCCGGTCGTCGTCACCATCGGCGATCGCACGGCGCGACTGCGGCTGGCGCGCATGGGCGGGAAGAACCTGATCGGATTCAGCAAGGCCGTGCGCGCCGAACTGGGCGTAGAGCTCGGCGACGAATTCGACGCGGTCATCGCCGCCGACACCGCGGAGCGCACGGTGGAGATCCCGGATGCCCTGGCCGCGGCCCTCGCGTCCGACCCGGCCGCGAAGTCGACCTACGACGCCCTCTCGTTCACCCGCCGCAAGGAGATCGCCCGCTCCATCGCCGACGCGAAGCAGGACGCGACCCGCGAGCGCCGCCTGGCGAAGGCGCTCGACGAGCTGCGCGCCTAGACGACGCTTCGACAGGCTCAGCGACCCAGACAGGCTCAGCGACCCAGACGACCTCGGCGACGCTTCGACAGGCTCAGCGACCCAGACGGCCTCAGCCGCCCAGACGGCTTCAAGCAGCCCAGACGGGTTCTAGTCGCCCTCGTACACGTAGTGGTCGAAGCGCGCAGGCACGTTCTGGCGCTGCCAGACGAGCTCCTCGTCACGACGGGCGTTGTCGCCCGGGAACGCCTTGGCCGTGTACCGGGGCACCTGGCGGGCGTGCCCCGCCATGTGGGTGACGGCCGCGGCCTGCCCGCACACCCGCGCTGCGGCCATCGCCGTCGGGTCGCCCGCCTCACGGGCTGCGGCATGGCTCGCGAACGCCCAGCCGCGCACCTCCTCGATGCTCATCTCCCCGCGCAGCCACGAGTAGGCGGCATCCAGCGCCGCTCGCGGACGCGCATCCTCGGGATGCACCTCGAGGAACAGCGGCAGCATCCGCTCGGCGCACGCCAGCGTCCACTCCACCAGCTCGCGCCGATCCTCCTCCTGCAGCTTCAGATCGGTGTCGTCCGGACGCACCTCCGACACGGCGCTCATCGGTGCTGGAAGTGAGGGGGGCGCTTCTCGCGGAAGGCGGCCATCCCCTCCTTCTGGTCTGCGGTGTCGAACAGCGAGGCGAAGGTCTCCTTCTCGACGGCGAGTCCCGCCTCGAGAGTGGTCTCCATCGCGGCATCCAGCGTCTTCTTGGCCGCGTACAGCGACGGCAGCGACTTGGACGCGATGGTGTCGGCGAGCTTCGTCGCCTCGTCCAGCAGATCGGATGCCGGCACCACTCGCGACACGAGACCGATCCGCTCCGCCTCGTCGGCCTTGACGAGCCGACCCGACAGGATCAGCTCGGCGGCCTTGTAGTAGCCCACCGCGCGGATGAGCCGCTGCGTGCCGCCCATGCCCGGCACGACGCCGAGGTTGATCTCGGGCTGGCCGAACACGGCGTTGTCGCCGGCGAGGATGATGTCGCACATCATCGCCAGCTCGCACCCGCCGCCCAGGGCGTAGCCGCTGACGGCGGCGATCACGGGCGTGCGGACGGCGGCGAAGCGCGTCCACGCGCCGAAGTGGTCGGTCTCGAGCATCTCGGAGCCGGTCTTCGACTCCATCTCCTTGATGTCGGCGCCCGCGGCGAAGGCCTTCTCGGAGCCCGTCACGACGATCGCGCCGATGCCGTCATCCGCATCGAAGGCGGATGCCGCATCCGCGACCTCCCGGGAGACCTGGCTGTTCAGAGCGTTCAGCGCCTGCGGCCTGTTGAGGGTGATCCAGCCCACCCGTCCTCGTTGTTCGACGAGGATCGTCTCGTACTCGGCCATGTATGTGCCACTCCCCTCCAGCCGCAACGCTGCGGCCCCTCCAGTATCCCAGGTCGATGGCTATCGGGTTCCTGAGCGTTCATGATGGATCAGGATGCGACCACGTGCCGGGAGCCCCCTCGCGGGTCTCGAATCGCTGACTCACCCGCAGCGAGGCAGCCATTCGCGACCCGCGAAAGGCAGTCAGGACCCGTGCAGCTTCAGACCTCGCCCGCGCGGATGTCGGTGATGATCCCGGAGAAATCCCGGCCGGCACCCTCGCCGGCGGCGAAGGCCGCGTAGATCTGCTGCGCCAGGCGGCCCATCTGCGCGTCGGTGGAGGTCTGCTCGATGGCCTGCAGCGCCAGCCCCAGGTCCTTGGCCATCAGGGCTCCCGCGAACCCGGGCTGATAGTCGCGGTTGGCGGGACTCCCGGGCACAGGTCCTGGCACAGGGCAGTTGGTGGTCAGCGCCCAGCACTGCCCGGAGGCCTGCGAGACCACGTCGTACATGGCCTGGTGCTCGAGCCCGAGCCTCTCAGCCAGCACGAACGCCTCGGCCACCGCGATCTGCGAGATGCCCAGGATCATGTTGTTGCAGACCTTCGCGGCCTGTCCGAGGCCCGGCCCGCCGCAGTGCACGATGCGCTTGCCCATCACATCCAGCAGCGGCTTTGCCGCCTCGAAGTCCTCGTCGGACCCGCCCACCATGAAGGCCAGCGTGCCGGCCTCCGCGCCGACCACGCCGCCGGAGACGGGGGCGTCGATGTTGCGGTGCCCGGCGTCGATGGCCAGCTGATGCGCGGTGCGCGCCTCATCGACGGCGATGGTCGAGGACTCGATGAACAGCGTGCCGGGGGCGGCCGCCGCCAGCAGCTCGTCCTGGTAGGCGGCGATCACGTGCCTGCCCGCCGGGAACATCGTGATGACCACGTCGGCACCGTGCACGGCATCCGCTCCGCTGGACGCGACGGGGATGCCGGCGGCCTTCGCCGCCTCGACAGCGGCGGGCACCAGGTCGAAGCCGTGCACCTCATGGCCGGCCTTCACGAGGTTGACGGCCATGGGCAGGCCCATGTGGCCGAGCCCCAGGAACGCGATGCGGGTCATGACGCACCGCCGCGCTGCTGGGTGGCCGAACCCGATGGGCGCAGCATCTCGCGCCCGACGATGAGTCGCATGATCTCGTTCGTCCCTTCCAGGATCTGGTGCACGCGCAGATCGCGCACGACCTTCTCGACCCCGTAGTCCTGAAGGTACCCGTAGCCGCCGTGCAGCTGAAGGGCCTTGTTGGCGATGTCGAATCCGGCATCCGTCGCGAAGCGCTTCGCCATGGCGCAGCGCATCGTGGCATCCGGGTCCTTCTCGTCGACGGCCTGCGCGCCGTCGCGCACCATCAGGCGCGCGGCCTGCAGTTCCGTGCGCATGTCGGCGATGGTGAACAGCACCGACTGCATCTCGGCGAGCGCCTCGCCGAACGCGACGCGCTCGTGCACGTACTTCACGGCCGCGTCCAGCGCCCAGGCGGCGCCGCCCAGCGAGCAGGCGGCGATGTTGAGCCGCCCGCCGTTGAGGGCGGACATGGCGATGGCGAAGCCGCGGCCCTCGTCGCCGAGCATGGCGGATGCCGGCACCCGCACGCCGTCGAGGATCACCTGGCGCGTGGGCTGGGCGTGCCAGCCCATCTTCTTCTCGAGCGCGCCGAAGCTCAGCCCCGCGGCGTCGCCGGGGACGAGGAACGAGCTGATGCCGCGCGCACCCGATCCGGGGCCGCCGGTGCGAGCCATCACCACGTACACGCCGGCCTCGCCGCCGCCGGAGATGAACTGCTTCACGCCTGTGAGCACGAAATCGTCGCCGTCGCGGACGGCGCTGGTGGCGATGTTCGCGGCATCCGATCCCGCCCCCGGCTCGGTCAGGCAGTATCCGCCGAACTCGGCCATGCTGGTCAGCTTCGGCAGCCACTGGCCGCGCTGGGCGTCGTCGCCGTAGGTGTCGATCATCCACGCCACCATGTTGTGGATGGAGATGTAGGCGGCGACCGCCGGGTCGCCCTTGGCGAGCTCCTCGAAGATCGCGACGGTGTCGGTGCGGGAAAGGCCCGTGCCGCCGGACTCCTCCCGCACGTAGATGCCGCCCAGTCCCAGCTCGCCCGCACGGCGCAGGCTCTCGCGGGGGAAGACGTGCTTCTCGTCGCGCTCGATGGCGTACGGCGCCAGCTCGGCGTCGGCGAACTCGCGCACGGCGCCGAGGATGGCCTCGCGCTCCTCGGCGCTCACTCCGGTGCCGGTGACCATGGTCATCGGTGTCCCTCCCCCGTCGTTCCCGGCATCACGAAGCTGGCGCCTTCCTGCACGACGGTGCCGTCGCGCAGGTCGGAGGTCAGCCAGCGGCTGGTGACGGTCTTGGTCTTCGTGTAGAAGCGGAAGCCGTCAGCGCCGTGCTGGTTGAGATCGCCGAAGCCGGATGCCTTCCATCCGCCGAACGTGTAGAACGCGATCGGCACGGGGATCGGGATGTTCACCCCGACCATGCCGACGTTCACACGGGCCGCGAAGTCGCGGGCGGCGTCGCCGTCGCGGGTGAAGATGCCCACGCCGTTGCCGTAGGGGTTGTCGGAGACCAGAGCCAGCGCCTCCTCGTAGTCGGCGGCGCGAACGACCGAGAGCACGGGGCCGAAGATCTCCTCACGGTAGATCGACATGTCGACGGTGACGTGGTCGAACAGGGTCGGTCCGAGGTAGAAGCCGTTCTCGTAGCCTTCGACCACCAGACCGCGGCCGTCGGCGACAAGGGTCGCACCGGCATCCACGCCCTCCTGGATCAGGCCCTCCACGCGGGCCTTCGACGCGGCGGTGACCAGCGGGCCGTAGTCGACGCCCTCCCGAGTGCCGGGGCCGACCTTCAGACCCTTCACGCGCTCGGCGATCTTGGCGACCAGCGCGTCGGCGGTCTGCTCTCCGACGGGGACGGCCACCGAGATGGCCATGCAGCGCTCGCCGGCCGAGCCGAAGCCCGAGCCGATCAGCGCGTCGGCCACCTGGTCCAGGTCGGCGTCCGGCATGACCACGAGGTGGTTCTTCGCGCCGCCGAAGCACTGCGCGCGCTTGCCGTTGGCTGTGGCCGTGGCGTAGATGTACTCCGCGATAGGGGTGGAGCCGACGAACCCGACCGCCTGGATGCGCGGGTCGGTCAGCAGCGTGTCGACGGCCTCCTTGTCGCCGTGGACGACGTTGAGGATGCCTGCCGGCAGGCCGGCCTCGAGGAACAGTTCGGCCAGGCGGACGGGCACGGAGGGGTCGCGCTCGCTGGGCTTGAGCACGAACGCGTTTCCGCTGGCGAGTGCGGGGCCCGCCTTCCACAGCGGGATCATGGCGGGGAAGTTGAACGGGGTGATGCCGGCCACCACACCCAGCGGCTGGCGCATGGAGTACACGTCGATACCGGTGCCGGCCTCGGTGGAGTACTCGCCCTTGAGCATGTGCGGGGCGCCGATGCAGAACTCGATCACGTCGAGTCCGCGCAGCACGTCGCCCTTCGCGTCCTCGAAGGTCTTGCCGTGCTCGCTGGAGAGCAGCGTGGCCAGCTCGTCCATGTTCTGGTGCGCGAGCTCGACGAAGCGCATCATCACGCGCGCACGCTTCTGCGGGCTGGTGGCAGCCCAGGCCGGCTGCGCGGCCGCGGCGTTCTCGATGACCGCGCGGACCTCATCCGCGGATGCCAGTGGCACCCGCGCCTGCACCGCGCCGGTGCTGGGGTCGAAGACGTCGGCGACGCGCCCGCCGGTGGGTTCGAGCGTCTTTCCGCCTACGAAATGGGGGATGTAACGAGTCATTGTGCTGACACTCCTCTGCGCCTTCTTTGGCACTGTGTTCATGATAATCGGTGTCCAGTGCAAATACTAGGGCTTCCTACTATCTCCCAGGATAGACGCTCGTCCACCCCTGTCGCGCGCCTGCTGTGGACGATCGTCCAGTCTTCGCATGCACTCCTTCCTTTGAACGGGCTGTGCACGCTAGACATTTACTCGTGCGCCCGACCGGCGCACACCGATCGCAGCGACGCGGGACCCCTTCGCGCGCTGCGCGAACGGAGGATCAATGTCACATCCGAACACCCGCGCACGACGACGTGCCGCGGCCACGACATCAGCGTTCGCGCTGGTCGCCGCGGGCCTGGTGGCCGCAGGCCTGGGGCCCGCGTCAGCGGCCCCGGCCACAGCGGATGCCCCGACGGCACCCGCCACGATCGGCGCAGGCGAGTACTACATGAACTATGTGGCGCCGCGTGCCGAGAGCGCATTCGACCAGGCCGACGACTCGGCCATCGCCACGGTCAAGGGCAAGAAGGTCACCCCGTCTGCGGGCGCCGACGCCCTCGAGCGCGCCACCCAGACCGATCACAAGTACGCCCAGGGCAACCCGAAGGCCGCAGAGCAGCTGGCCAGGACCGAGGCGAAGGCGATCAAGACCGGCAAGAGCCCGAAGAACCTGAAGCACTCCACCAAGACGCAGCAGGCCAAGCTGCTGACGATCCTGGTCGAGTTCGACGGCACCGAGGACTTCAGCGACCTGCAGGTGCCGACCGCGTTCGGCGCGACCACCTGCAAGCCCGGTGACGTGCAGGGCCCGACCCTGCACAACAACATCCCGAACCCGGCGGACGCCGAGCACGCGGACAACAACACCATGTGGGTGCCCGACTTCTCCAGCGAGCACTTCAACAAGATGCTGTTCTCCGACGACGGCATCACCGAGCGCGTGCGCACGGACCTGACCGGCCCCGACGGCAAGCCCGGGTTCGACATCTCCGGCTACACCATGAAGAACATGTACGAGGAGATGTCCCGCGGCGCCTACACCCTCACCGGCGAGGCCACACCGTGGGTCAAGGTCAAGCACTCCGAGGCGTACTACGGCGCCACCGTGTGCCACAAGAACGACCAGGGCGTCTACGAGGCCGGCCCCATGCAGGACATGCAGGGCCACCCGGACAACCCGCTCGGTCCCGGTCAGCTGCCCATCGACGCGGTCGCCGCGGTCGCCGCGCAGAACCCCGACTTCCCGTGGGCCGACTACGACATCGAGGATCAGGGCGACCGCGACGGCGACGGCAACGTGCACGAGCCCGACGGCGTGATCGACCACGTCGTGCTCGTGCACGCCGGTGAGGACAAGTCCGGTGGCGGCGGAGCCCAGGGCACCTACGCCATCTGGGCGCACTCCTCCGCTGTCGCGGGCGGTGCGACGATCCCGGGCACGAACCTGAAGATCTCGAACTACATCGTGCAGCCGGAGGACTCCGGTGTGGGCGTGTTCGCGCACGAGTACGGCCACGACCTGGGCCTGCCCGACCTGTACGACACCTCCAACGCCGGCAACTCCGACATCGACTTCTGGGACCTGATGAGCTCCGGCTCGCACTCCGGCCCCATCTTCCAGTCGATGCCGACTCACATGGGCCTCTGGGACAAGTGGGTGCTGGGCTGGGCCGATCCCGAGGTCGTGAACCCCGGCGACCATACATCCACGATCAAGGTCGGCCAGACCTCGCGCCCGAAGAAGGGCACGAAGGACGGCATCAAGGTGAACCTGCCCGACAAGAAGGTCGTGCTGGCGGAGCCGCACAGCGGCACGCAGATGTGGTACTCCGGCGCTGATCAGGACTGGGCCGACACCCGCCTGACCCGCACGATCGAGGACGTGCCCGCCGACGCGACGTTCTCGATGTGGAACAACTACGTGATCGAGGACGACTGGGACTTCGGCTTCATCGAGGTCTCGACCGACGGCGGCCAGACGTGGGCCGAGCAGCAGGTGCGCGACGACGCGGGAAACCTGGTCACCACCGGTGACGACTACTCCGACCCGAACGGCCGGATGAAGGACTTCGGCGGCAAGAAGTACGGCCTGACCGGAACCTCCGACGGCTGGCGCCACGACAACGTCGACCTGTCGGCGTACGCGGGGCAGAGCATTCAGCTGCGGCTGCGCCAGGCGACGGATGCCGCGTTCGAGGAGCGCAACTGGTTCTCGGACGACTTCGCGCTGATCAGTGCGGGGACGACCGTGTGGAGCGATGACGTCGAGTCCGGCGACAACGGCTGGACCTCGACCGACACGACCTTCACCGACACGTCCGGCGCCGGCTGGCACCGCGACAGCGGCACCAAGGTGACCGCGCAGTACTACCTGGTGGAGTGGCGCAACCTCGACGGCTTCGACGAGGGCCTGAAGTACGGCTACACCACGGTCTACAGCGCCGATGCCTGGAAGGTGGAGAAGGTTCCGTACAACGCACCCGGTGCGCTGGTCTGGTACCGCGATGCCGCGTACGGCGACACCAACCACGTGGCCTCGAACCTGACGAACCTGCCGAGCTACGGCGCGAAGGGCGGTCTGCTCCTGGTGGACAGCCACTTCGATCCGCTGCGCCGCACGGGCGCCGAGGCGGCACTGGACCCGTCCACGCTGAAGAACATCTCCAGCCGGGCCCAGTCCTCCAACGCGGCGTTCGGCCTGCAGCCGACGTACCAGTTCAAGGACTGCATGGTGGACGCGGACTACAACGAGGCGTGCACCACGCTCGCCCCGCAGGCGGCCGTCCCCACCTTCACCGATGACAAGGGCTGGGTCGCCGGCCTCGAGTTCCGCGACGGCTCGCTGTACAACCGCCTGCGCGACTCCTCCGTGGTCGTCCCCTCGGTGAACGGCGCGCCGTACACCACCCGCATCGTCAACCCCGATGGCTCGCCGGCGACGGACCTGTACGGTCTGGACTTCGGCGCCGGCATCACCGGCACCGGCAACCCCGCCGACTCCGGCGTGGGCTACGGCACCGTCATCACGGTGAAGAAGTCGATGCAGAACAACACGGCGGCGCTCATCACGGTGACGCCTCCGCGTCAGGGCTGAGCTCAGTCCCTCGAGGAGCGCCGGTCCCGACTTCGGTCGGGGCCGGCGCTTCATCGTGCAGGCGGCATGCGCGACTCTCAGAGGTAGTCGTCCGCATGCAGCTGACGCACGCCGCGTCCGTAGAGGGTGAACTGGGCGCGCAGGCGGATGCCGAGATCGGCGGCCTGCTCGGCCATGGCGCGCGCCCACGCCCGGTCGGCCTTGCGCACGGCATCCGCTCCGAGATGCTCCCAGACCAGCACGACCTCGGCGTGGCCGGTGGCCTCGAGCAGGGTGCCGATGCGCTGCATGAGCAGGTGGGAGTGCGCGACCTCGCCGAGCTCCTCGACGCGCACGGTGTCGAGCGGGTCCTCCGGGTACCCGGCCATGGGCAGCAGCGGATCGGCCAGGCATCCGCGGTCGTCGATGAAGAGCAGCCAGACCTGCCGCTGCGTGGCGCGCTGCAGCACCAGGTGGATCATGTCTCGCAGCTGGTCGTCGGTGTGCAGGACGCGGTCCCGCAGGGATTCCTCGGTGTTCATGCCGACCACCCTGGCCCGTGCGGGCGGGGCACCGAGGTCGAAAAAGGCGATTGTGGATGGATTCCGCGATTCTCCGGAATGTGCAGGAGGAGTGGATGCTGTGACGGATCACTGACGCCGCTCGATCATGCCGGCGTGTCGATGTCCGACACGCCGCGGCTGCACACGAGCGTCAGTGATCCGTCACGAGAGGCGCTCGAGGATGAGCGCGTTCGCCATGCCGTCGCGAGTCCCACCAATCGACACGCCAGGCCCGACCATGCAGGGGTCTACTCGCCCTTGTCCTTCTGATACTGCCGTTCCATCTGGACCTGCGTGTCGTGTCCAATGATCAGAAAATCACCGACAACCGTCGTTCCGTCGACAGCATAGACAGGAATCGTTCGATCGCTCGCGCCCTCATTCTCCTGCCAGCGGACAGCATCCTCTGGCGAGGTAAAAGATTCCATAGCCGTGGTTCCATCCGCTGCTTCCAACTCCGACTTCCTCACGAACCCTTCGACCCCGTTCTGAGCGATGACGGAAATCAGCTCAGGCTCTTCTCCCGGAGAAGTGGCTTGGCCCGCCGACCCGTAGGTCTGACCGTTCGCGTTCGTCGAGTAACGCTGCGCGACTGCAGAGGTGGATGGCTCGTCCGAGGAGCGGGCTTGCGGAGACAACGCACTGCTGACAATGAATCCAGCGGCTGTCATACCGACGACAACCAGCGTCATCGTCACAACCCTGAAAATCCGCGTCGCCATAAGCTGTTCAATCATGATTGCCCCCTAGAGATTCACGCTCGTCGTCTTGAACGTGTAGAAGCTCTGATAACCGCTACCCGTCCACGCTAGAGACACTCCCCATGACCACCAGGAATTGCTCGAGTAACGATTGCACGACCACGCACTTGCAAATGCATTTCCAGAGTTGAACACATTGTTTCCCTCACAGCTCATCGGCCCACTAGGTGCATACCCCGTGAAGAGCCGCCCCCGAGACCCAGATATGCCGGTCTGCGAGGTCGAGGTGTAAGTCTGGGTGTTCGCCTGAACAAAGGAAGAATTCACGGTCTGAACTAGAGCTTGGTTGGTCCAAGTCCACCCCGCAGCGGTATAGTGCCCCTCACTAGAAAAGCTGTAGGCCGCGCTGGCCGCCGACGGCGCCAATGCACCAAGCGCTCCCACGACGAAGCATGCGAGCGCAATACGACCCTTTCGTCCTTTTTTTGAAGTCGTGGACATCCGCATCATGTACCCCCTCGTACATCAGCTTCTATGTGGCATACGACCATACGCCCCGCCTAGCCGACTATCAAGAGGGGTCTGAATGTTCATTTCACTTCACATCACGGGCACTCGAGGAACACGAGCTCCTCACAGGACCGGCGCGACGTGTCAGAGGCGCTCCAGGATCAGCGCGTTGGCCATGCCGCCGCCCTCGCACATGGTCTGCAGGCCCAGCCGCCCGCCGGTGGCCTCGAGCTGGTCGAGCAGCGTGCCCAGCAGGCGGGTGCCCGAGGAGCCCAGCGCATGGCCGAGGGCGATGGCCCCGCCGCGCGGGTTGAGCCTGGCCGGGTCGGCGTGCAGTTCGCTCATCCACGCCAGCGGCACCGAGGCGAAGGCCTCGTTGACCTCGTAGGCGTCCAGGTCGTCGATCCCGAGCCCTGCTCGCTCCAGCACCCGCTGCGTGGCGGCGATGGGCCCGGTGAGCATGTACAGCGGATCGTCGCCCACCACGTCGAAGGCGCGGAAGCGGGCACGCGGGGTCAGCCCCAGCTGCTCGGCGCGGTCGGCGCTCATCATCAGCGCGGCGGAGGCCCCGTCGGTCAGCGGCGAGGAGTTGCCGGGCGTGATGCTCCACTGGATCTCGGGGAAGCGCTCGGCGTACTCATCCGTGCGGAAGGATGCCGGAAGGCCTGCGAGCTTCTCGACGGTCGTGCCCTCGCGGATGGTCTCGTCTGTGGTGGCGTCCGGCGCCTCGGGCACGGCCACGACCGTGCGGTCGAAGAAGCCGTCGTGCCAGGCCTGCGCAGAGCGCGCGTGCGATTCGGCGGCGAACGCATCCAGCGCCGTGCGGTCGAAGCCCCACTTGCGGGCGATGAGCTCGGCGCTCACGCCCTGGTTCACGAGGCCCTGCGGGTAGCGAGCGCGCAGCCGCGGCGACATGGGCGAGCCGCCGGATGCCGACGAGCCCAGCGGCACGCGGCTCATGGACTCCACTCCGCCGACGATCACGATGTCGTTCTCGCCCGCGGCGATGCCGGCCGCCGCGAAGTGCACGGCCTGCTGGCTGGAGCCGCACTGCCGGTCGATGGTGGTGCCGGGGATGTGCTCATCGAAGCCCGCGGCGAGCACCGCCTGCCGGGCGATGTTCATGGCCTGGTCGCCGACCTGGCTGACGCACCCCAGCATCACGTCATCGATCTGCCCGGACTCCAGTCCGTTGCGCTCGAGGATCGACTGCAGCATCCCCGCCGCGAGATCCACCGGATGCACGCCCGACAGCGCACCTCCGGGCTTGCCGCGGCCCACCACGGTGCGGACGACATCGACGACGACGGCTTCGCTGCTCATGACTCCATCATGACGCCTGGCGGGCACGCCCGCGCGGTAGAGACTCACACCATCCGGTAGTCGACGCCCAGCGCATCGTAGGTGCGCTTCGCGCGGCGGTCCCTGCTCAGCAGCGTCAGCCCATGATGCTGCGCCGTCGCGGCGACCACGGCGTCGTAGACCGCACCGCCCGAGATCCCGGCATCTGCGAACCGGAGGATTCCCGCCACGCGATCCTCCGCAGGCAGCCCCACGACATCCCACCGCAGCGACGTGAGAGCCGCACCGGCGGAGCGGGCATCGATGCGCATCCCCTCCGGAAGCCGAGTCAGCACGCTGTACGTCTCCGTGAGCACGTGGGCGCCGATGATGCTGACGTCCCGCAACGCGGCACGCGCCTGCTCGTGACCCTCGTGCCATGAGGCCAGGCCGGCGACGAGCACGCTCGTGTCGCACGTGATCGTCATCGACGCGTGCTCTCCAGCACGTGCCGCACAGCGTCGTCGTCGAGCGGCTCCGCGTTGCCACGAGGAACGATTCGCGGGAGCGCCTCCGAGGTGTCAACATCGACATCGACCGGCGCGTACTCGATCTGGATCCGGCCGTCGATGAAGTCCACGGTGAGCGGCGTCCCGGGGCGCAGCCCCATCGCGTCCCTCACCGGCTTGGGGATGACAAGTCGCCCCGCAGCATCGATGGTCGTTGACATGGCAGTGATTCTACCACTTCCATTACCATGCGGCTTCAGATCCCGCGGATGCTCCAGCTCGCGGCGTGCTCGGCACCCGGCTGCAGCACCACGAGGTCGGTGCCGGAGTTGAAGACGTCGGGCGGGCAGGTCATGGGCTCCACGGCCAGGCCGCGGCGGCTGGTGTCGGCATCCGGTGTGTCGGCGGTGTGCACCTGCACCCACGGGCACCCGGCATCCCACACCATCTCGACGCCGTCGCCCGACGCGCCGCGCAGCCGCACGGCGGCCGCACCCGCGGCATCCCGCGTCAACGCGGTGAAGGCGTGGTCGATGAACGTGTCGCCGATCACCCGCGGGGCGCGGAAGTCCCACTCGGGGTGCGCGTCGACGCTCTCGAGCGCGACCGGGCTGAGCCGGTCGGCCGTGACGGTGAGGACCTCGGATGCCGGCAGCTCGAGCTCCGTCTCATCGACATGCTCGTCGCCCGCGGTCAGGTACGGGTGCGGGCCGGTGCCCCACGGTGCAGCATCCGCACCGAGGTTGCGGCCGGTCACGCGCTGGTGCAGGCCGCGCGCGTCCAGCCGGTACTCCACCTGCACCTCGACGTGGAACGGATACCCGGCCTGCGGCACGACGACCGCGGCCAGCACGACGGCGTCGTCGGCGACCTCGCGCACCGCGAAGTCCAGCCAGCAGACCAGCCCGTGAAGCGCGTGCCCGCGCGCGGGCTCGGTCAGCGGCAGCTGGTGCTCCTCGCCCGCGAACGAATACCGGCCGTCGACCACCCGGTTCGGCCACGGCGCCAGTGTCGCTCCGCGGTACCCGGGTCGCACCTCGTCGGCATCGAAGGGCACGACCAGGTCGCGCCCGCGGAACCGCAGCGTGCGCAGCGAGGCGCCGATGCTCGCGATGTCGGCCTCGTAGTCGCCGGCGACGATGCGCAGCTGCCGTCCTGAACGGGGTTCGGTCACAGTCCCAGCCTCTCCAGATAGTCGTTCACGAACCGGCGCTCGGGATCGAGTTCGGTGCGCAGCGCGGCGAAGTCGTCCCACCGCGGATGCCGGCTGCGCACCTCCGCGTCGTCCATGGTGAACACCTTGCCCCAGTGCGGGCGGGCGGATGCCGGCAGTGCCTGCTCGATGACCGTCAGCAGCTCGCGCACGGCGGGCTCGTCGGGCTTCCACGTGAAGTGGATGCCGACGGCATCCGATCCGTGCGCCATGCTCAGCCACAGATCGTCGGCGGCGATGGTGCGGATCTCGGTGACCAGCAGCAGCGGGGCGATGCGGTCGGCCAGCGCGCGCACGGCCTGCAGCGCGGCCACGGCATCGCGTCGCGGCACCAGGTACTCGCTCTGCAGCTCCTCGCCGGCCGAGGGCGTGAACTCCAGGCGGAAGTGCGGCAGCCGCTGGAACCAGGGGCCGGGCACGCCGCCCTGATCCGTGCACGCCTCGGCGTCGACGCCGAGGATGGGATGCCGCTTCGCGTCGGCGGGGGCCGCTCCCAACCGGGCGGGCAGGTCTCCGGCGAGATCCTCGGCGCCGCGCTGCTTGATCCACAGCTGATCGGCCACGTCGGTGCGCTGCCAGGTCGTGAAGATGCTGACGCTCGTGCCCGCCGAGGTCACCGCATCCAGGTTCTCGAGGATGTCGTCCCAGCGCGGACGGTCGAAGACCCGCTGGGACACCTGGTAGGTGGGTTCCACATCCAGCACGACCTCGAGGATCGCGCCCAGCGCGCCCAGCGACACGACGGCGCCGGCGAAGCGCTCATCGCCGCGACGCAGGCGCAGCACCTCGCCGGATGCGGTGAGCAGCGTCAGCTCGTGCACGGCCGTGGCCAGCGAGCCGATGCCGTCGCCCGAGCCGTGCGTTCCGGTGGAGACGGCGCCGGCGACGGAGATGTGCGGCAGCGAGGCGAGGTTCGCCAGCGCCAGGCCCTCGGCCTCCAGCAGCGGGGCGATGTCGCCGTACCGCAGTGCACCCGAGACGCGCATGGCATCGCGTTCGGGGTTGATCTCGAACACCCGCGGCATCCGGTCCAGGGTGATCAGGGTGCCCGCGGTGTCGGCGATGTCGTTGAAGCAGTGCCTGGTGCCCAGCATCCGCACCGGGCCGCCGGCGCCGATCAGCGAGCGCACCTCGTCGAGCGTCGTCGGGTGGGCCACCTCGCCCCGGTAGCCGATGTTCCCCGCCCAGTTGCGCTCCGCACCCATCGGCGCCTCCTTCACAGATCTGACCGCTCAGCCGAGCGGATCCGACAGCAGTCTCTCCAGCGCCGCCTCGGCCGCGCCGATCAGCAGGCGGTCGGCGCCCAGCGCCGCCGATGCCAGCTCCAGGTGCTCGGCCGACGCGGCGAGCGCCCGCGCCCGCACCTCGTCGTCGAACCCCTGCTGGTCGAGGTCGCGCAGGCTGCCGAGGAACCCGCCCAGCACGATCATCGACGGGTTGAGCACGTTGACGGCGTTGCCGAGGGTGGCGGCGAGGATGCGGCGCTGGCGCGCAGCCTCGTCGGCGGCGTCACCTGGGCTCGCGAGGGCCGCCTCGAGCTCTGCGTCATCGGGTGCGTCCAGGCCGGCCGCGCGCACGAGACGGGCACGGTTGACCTCGTCCTCGAGCACTCCGCCGTCGGCGCGGCGGTCGGCGGCATCCGTGAGGCTCGCGGCGGTCTGCCCCCACTCGCCGGCGTACCCGCCCTCACCGCCGATGAGCTGCCCGTGCAGCACGAGCCCGCCGCCGATGCCGCTCGCGCCGCCGTTGAGGTACACGACGTCGGTGTGCTCGTGGGCGGCGCCGAACAGCCGCTCGGCGCGCACGCCCAGGGAGGCGTCGTTGCCGACCACCACCGGGGTGTCGAGAGCGGCGCGCAGCGGGCCCGCGATGTCGGCGTCGTTCCAGTGCAGGTGCGGGGCGAGGCGCACCAGGCCGTCGTCGGCGCGGACCAGGCCGGGCACGGCGATGCCGACGCCGACGATGCGGCAGCCCGCCAGTTCGCCCGCACGCCATTCCTGCACGGTGCGCGTGACGATGTCCACGACCTCGGCCACATCCGGATCGGAGGTGGCGATGCGGGCGCGCAGGCGCACGGCGCCGCCCAGCGACACCGCGCCGATCTCCACCGCGTCGATCTCGGGGTTCACGCCGATCGCGACCACATCCGGACTGGCCGCCACGATGGGCGATGGCCTGCCCACGCGGCGGGTCGGGTCGGGGTCGTGCTCGCGCACCAGCCCGGCGTCCACCAGGCTGGAGACCAGGTCCGACACCGTGGAGCGGTTCAGCCCGGTCTCGGCCGTGATGACCGCGCGCGAACGCGGCCCGCCGTGATGCACGAGCCTCAGCACCTCCGCGAGGTTGGTGCGCCGCACGCCCTCCGCGGTCGTGGCCCGTTCGTTCATCGTCCCAGGCTACCGATCCCCATGCGGGTCACCGGTTCATATGCCATTCGGGCGATGCGCACCTCACCGCGCGGCTCGGCGCCGTGGCTGGTGGCGTGCACGCCGATCCACAGGCCGAGGAACCCGCCGGTCGCGGCGGCATCGAGTTCGCGGCCGTCGGCGGTGACGACGGTGCGGCCGGCGTGCTCGAACAGGTACTCGAAGCCGCGCACCCGAAGGACCAGTTCGATCTCCTCGCCCGCCACCGGCGTCTGCGGTCCTTCCTCGCGGATCCCCGCCGCGACCCGCACCGCGCCGATCGCGCATCCATCCTCATGCCTGGTGACCTGCAGCAGCACGTGATCGCTCTCGGACTGCCGCACGACCAGTCCGGCGCTCTCGCCGACGGCGAGGTCCGCGACGTCCAGCACGCAGTGCACATCGAGGTCGGGATGCTGCTGACGGAAGCCGAGGAACGCGACCGCCGTGGCGTCCTTCAGCGTCGCCGCCCGCACCGGCATCCGCCAGGCGCCGCCGTCGATGCGGGCGATCTCGGTGGGCAGTGCGCGCGGGCTCGTCCAGCGCGGGTCCGCGGGCGGGATGTCGCCCGCGCGCCGATCGTCGGGCTGCCAGATGCCGGCATCCGGGATCCGATCCAACCACGGCGCGGGCACGGCATTCGGCACCCGGCCCTCGCCGGGCGCGAACACCGGCCAGCCGTCCTGCCACTCCACCGGGCACAGGAACGTCTCGCGGCCCAGCGGGTAGTGGATGCCGTCGTCCGCGCGCATGCCGAGCAGCACCGCCAGCCACGACCCGTCCGGCGCCTGCACGAGGTCGGCGTGCCCGACGCCCATCACCCCGGGGTGACGGCCCATGTGCCGGTGCGTGAGCACGGGATTGGCGGGATTCGACTCGTAGGGCCCGGTGATCTCCGCGGCTCTGGCGACGCTGACGGCGTGGTGGAACTCCGTGCCGCCCTCGGCGGCCATCAGCATCCACCCGTCGCCCGTGCGGTACAGGTGCGGTCCCTCCGCCCACACGGCGCCGCGCACGGCTCCGGTCCAGATCACGTGCTCGTCGCCGATCAGCCGCCGCTGCGCGGGCGAGTACTCGCGCACCCACACCTCGGTCTGCTGAGCCCACTCCGGATGCGCGGCGAGCCGGGTGCCGTGCATCCAGACCCGCCCGTCGTCGTCGAACGCCAGCGAGGGGTCGATGCCCTCTGCATCCAGCGGGATCGGGTCGCTCCACGGCCCTGCCGGGTCGGCGGACGTGACGAGGAAGTTCCCACCGCGGGCGGGATCGTCGCGGTCCACCAGTGTGCAGACCACCCAGAACAGGCCGAGCCCGTGCCGGATGGTCGGGGCGTACAGGCCGCCCGACGAGCCGATGCCGTCGAAGTCCAGCATCCCCGTCCTGTCGATGACGTGCCCGATCGTCTCCCAGTGCGCGAGGTCGCGCGAGCGCAGCACCGGCAGGCCCGGCAGGTATTCGAACGTGGACGTCACCAGGTAGTACCACTCCCCGACCCGGCAGATCGACGGGTCGGGATGACAGCCGGGCAGCACCGGGTTGGGGATGCTGCTCACTCGAACGACACCGTCACCACGCGGGCGTCGGCGCCGGTGACCTCGTGCACGTCGCCGGTCAGCAGCAGCGTCGCCGCCGGCGTGGCGATGCCGGGGATGATGTGCTGCTCTCGGGCCCGGTGGTTGGAGATGGCTCCGCCCGTGGTGTCGGAGAGATCGGATGCCTGCGCCTGCGCGCCGGCGTGCGACGCCGCCCACACCCTCACCTCGCCGGGTTCGACGACCTTCACCAGCCGACGGTCGGTGAACGTGAAGCGCGCGGCCGGCACGTCGAAGCGCACCCGCCTGCTCTCCCCCGGCGCCAGCTGCACGCGGGCGTAGCCCAGCAGCTGCGCGACCGGCCGCGTGACCGAGGCCACCGGGTCGTGGCCGTACAGCTGCACGACCTCGGCCGCCGCCACGTCGCCGGTGTTGCGCACGGTGACGGATGCCGTGAACCGGCCGTCAGTGGGGGCCTCCTGCTGCACGTCGAGTCCTTCGTACGCGAAGGTCGTGTACGACAGCCCGAACCCGAACGGCCGCAGGGGCGTCGGGTCGGCGGACGTGACGTCCGACGGCCCGCCCAGCGGCGGATGCAGGTAGCTGTAGGGCTGCGATCCCGACGAGCGGGGCAGGCTCACCGGCATCCGCCCCGACGGCGCAACTGCGCCGGTGAGCACCTCGGCGATGGCCTCGCCGCCGGCCTCGCCGGGGAAGAACGCCTGCAGCACCGCGGCGGGCTTCGGACCCTCGCCACCCAGCGCCCAGTCGATGGCGTAGGGGCGGCCGGTGACCAGCACCATCACGACCGAGGTGCCGGTGGCGACCAGCGCCTCGACCAGCTCGCGCTGCACACCGGGCAGGTCGAGCGACTCCACGTCGTTGCCCTCGCCGACCGTGCCGCGACCGAACAGGCCCGCCTGGTCGCCGACGACGACCACCGCGACCTCGGCATCCGACGCCGCGGCGATCGCCGCGTCGAAGCCGGAGCGGTCCTCGCCCTCCACCTGACAGCCCGCGACGTGCGCGATGACGGCATCCGGAAGGGCGTCCGCGAGCGCCTCGCGCACGGTGGGGATCGCGAAACCGGGCTCATAGCCGGGGTGGTGCGCGAGCACGTGGTTGGCGAACGAGTAGCAGCCCTGCAGCGCGGCTGCGCGGTCGGCGTTGGGGCCGATCAGCGCGATGCGGGTCGTCTGCGGGCGCAGCGGCAGGATGCCGTCATTGCCCAGCAGCACGAGGGACTCGGCCGCCAGCCGGCGGGCGACCTCGCGGTGCGCGGGGGTGTCCAGGTCGATGTCCGTCGGCGGCTCGCCCTCGAACGCGTCCTCGTCCAGCAGACCCAGCTGCTCCTTCTGCACGAGCACCCGGACGACAGCGCGGTCGAGGTACGACTCGTCCAGCAGTCCCGCCCGCACCCGGTCGACCAGGGGTACGAGGTACGCGTCTCCCGAGGGCAGCTCCACGTCGATGCCGGCGGTCAGAGCGAGCGCCGCCGCCTCGCCGCGGTCGGCGGCCACGGCGTGCATGACCTCCAGGAACGCCACCGCGAAGTAGTCGGCGACCACCACGCCGTCGAAGCCCAGCTGCCCGCGCAGCAGGTCGGTGAGCAGCGCGGGGTCGGAGGCCACCGGCACCCCGTCGATCTCGGCATAGCTGTTCATCACGCTGCGCACGCCCCCGTCGCGGATGGCCATCTCGAACGGCGGCAGGAACATGTCGGCCACCTCACGCGGCCCCGCCGAGACGGGCGCGTGGTTGCGGCCGGCGCGCGAGCCGGAGTAGCCGAGGAAGTGCTTGAGCGTGGCGTGCACGCCTGTGGACTGCAGGCCGCGCACGAACGCGGTGCCGACGGTGCCGACCAAGTACGGGTCCTCGCCGATGCACTCATCCACGCGGCCCCAGCGCGGATCGCGCACGACATCCAGCACCGGTGCCAGTCCCTGGTGGATGCCGAGCTGCCGCATGGAGACGCCGATCAGCGCCGCCATCTCGGCGACCAGGTCGGGGTCGAAGGAGGCGCCCCAGGCCAACGGAGTCGGGAAGGTGGCCGCCTTCCAGGCCGCCAGGCCGGTCAGGCACTCCTCGTGCACGAGCGCGGGGATGCCCAACCGGGTCTCGGTCTTCAGCCGGCGCTGCTCCTGCCACAGCCAGGCCGCGCGCTCGGCGGGTTCGACGGGGCGGGTGCCGTACACGCGGGTGTAGTGGCCGATCCCGTTCCGGGTGATCTCGGCGAGCGCGCCGGTGGCCTGGCCCGCGCCCATCTCGTTCTGCATGGGGGCGACGACCTCGCCGCCCTGGTCGATCCAGTAGCCCACCAGCTGCGCGGACTTCTCCTCCAGGGTCATCTGCGCGAGCAGCTCGCTCACGCGTGCGCTCACGGGTTCGTTCACCGCGTCGTTCACCCGTTCGGTCATGGCAGTGGACACGGCGCTCATCCCTTCACCGCCCCGGTCAGGCCGCCGACGATGCGGCGCTCGAACAGGCTGAAGAAGACCAGCGCGGGCAGCATGGACAGCGACGTGTAGGCCAGCACCCGGGCGGTGTCGACCGAGTACTGCGAGGCGAAGTTCTGCACTCCCAGCGGCAGGGTGAAAAGGCTCTCGTCGTTGAGGATGAACAGCGGCAGGATGTAGCCGTTCCAGGCGCCGACGAAGGCGAGGATGCCGACCGTGATCACGCCCGGCAGGCTCAACGGGATCACCATCCGCCAGAAGAAGCTCAGCCGGCTGGCGCCGTCGATGGACGCCGCCTCCTCCAGCTCCTTCGGGATGGCGCGCAGGAACGGCACCAGGATGATGATGGTCGTCGGCAGCGCGAAGGCGATCTGCGGCAGGATGATGCCGGCCAGGCTGTTCACCAGACCGAGGTTGCGGATGAGGATGTACAGCGGCGTGATGGCCACCGTCACCGGGAACATCAGGCCCGCGGCGAACAGCGCGTACATCGCGCCGCGGCCGACGAAGTCGTAGCGGGCGATCACGTAGCTCGCCATCACGCCGAGCACCACCGCCCCCGCGGTCGTGCCCACCGCGGAGATCGTCGAGTTCACCATGGCGGTCCAGAACTCCGAGCTCGCCAGCACATCGCCGTAGTTCCCCAGGCGCCAGGGCGAGGGGAAGCCGGACGGGTCGAGCGTGATCTGCGAGTTCGTGCGGAACCCGCCGATGATCACGTACAGCACGGGTGTGATGCAGATGGTGATCAGCACCAGTGCGATGAGGTAGACAGCGGGGCTGCCCCACTTCACCCCCGATTCGCGCACGCGACGGCTCCCGTTCGGGGCGATCGCCTGGATGGCGACGCGCGTGTTCAGACTCTCGGCGCTCACTTGCGCCTCCTTCCGCCGTCGCCGGTCAATGCGCCCTCGGTGTCCCGGCGCAGTACGAAGCGCTGATAGATGAGGGCCACGATGAGCGTGGTGATGAACAGCATCACCGCGACCGCGTTGCCGAACCCGTAGCTTCCGGCGAGATGGCCGTTCTGGTACATGTAGGTCGCCATCGTCGACGTACCAGCGGTCGAGGCGATGTACTGGCCCCAGATGATGTTGACGAGGTCGAAGAGCTGCAGCGATCCGATGATCGACAGGAACGCCCAGATGCGGATGGTCGGGCCCAGCAGCGGGACGGTGATGCTCCACTGGATCTTCCAGAAGCCGGCGCCGTCGATGGCGGCGGCCTCGTACAGCTCCTCGGGGATCGACTGCATGCCGGCCAGCATGAGGATCACGGCGAAGCCGAGGTACTTCCAGGTGATGATGATCATCAGCGAGCCCATCGCGATCGCAGGGTCCGCGATCCACGACTGCTGGAAGGCGCCGAGGCCCCACTTCTCGAGCAGCGAGTTGACGGCGCCGGCATCCTGCAGCATCAGGCTCCAGCCGATGCCGACGATCACCTCGGAGATCACGTAGGGCACGAAGATCAGGATCCGGATGATCGAGCGTCCGCGGATCTTCTGGTTCAGCAGCAGGGCGAACAGGATCGCGATGGGCCCCTGCAGCAGCAGCGAGAGGACCACGATGATGCCGTTGTGCAGGACGGCTGCGCGGAAGGTCTCGTCCTCCCACATCATCCGGTAGTTGTCGAGTCCGATGAACTCGGTGGGCCAGCCGAAGCCGTTCCACTTGAAGAAGCCGTAGAACGCGGCCATCGCCACCGGGAGGATGACGAAGCCGACGAACATGATCAGCGCGGGACCCGAGAGGAGCGCGATCTCGCCGCGCTTGCGCCAGTCGGGCCGCGGCGAGCGCCGGCCCGGAGCGGGCGCGGCCCCCGCTCCGGGGACGGCGTTCCTCCCAGGCACCGCCGGGGTGCGCCGGAGTGCCTGAGTGTCGTGCATGCTGCTGTCAGCCCCTCGCCTCGGCCTTGGTGACCGTGTCGACGAGCTTCTCCGGGCTGCCCTGGCCGGCGAGCATCTCGACGACGCTGGTATTCAGGGCGTTGCCGACGTTCTGCCCGAGCGCGGTGTCCAGCCACAGCGCCACGTACGGCGCCTTGGAGTACGCCTCCATCAGGGGCTTCAGCGACGGGTCGGTGACCGCGCCGGTGGCGTCCTGGTTGGCGGGGATGGTCTGGAACGCCACGGCGTACTTCTCCTGCCACTCCTTGGACGAGACGAAGTTGAGGAACTTCTCGCAGGAGGCCGGGGAGTCGGCCGAGCAGGAGTAGCCGTCGACGCCGCCCATCATGGCGCCGGTGCCGCCGTCACCGCCGGAGACCTCGGGGAACGGGAACCAGCCCAGGTCGGGCAGCGGCTTCTCGTCGGGCGTCAGGCTCGCGATCACGCCGACGTCCCACGCGCCCATCAGCTCCATGGCGGCCTTGTGGTTCGCCACGAGACCGGCCGAGGAGTTCGCGCCCTCCTGCGGCGATGTGGTCAGGAAGCCCTTGTTGAACGGCTGCGTGCCGGCGAAGTCCTGCAGGTTCTTCGCCGCTGTCAGCCAGCACGGGTCGCTGAAGTCGGCCTTGACGGCCAGGTTCTGGATGAGATCCTGTCCGCAGGCGCGCAGCGCGAAGAAGTAGTACCAGTGCGCAGCGGGCCAGGCCGCCTTGGCGCCGAGGGCGATCGGCTCGATGCCGGCGTCCTTCAGCTTGCCGACGGCCGCCTCGAGCTCGTCCATCGTCGTGGGCTCCGAGGTGATGCCGGCCTGCGTGAACAGGTCCTTGCTGTAGAAGAAGCCACCGGGGAGCACGGCGCTGGGCATGCCGTAGATCTTGCCGTCGACGGTGAAGGCGCTGAACGGCGCATCGCCGAAGGCCTTCTTCACATCGGGATCGACGAGCTTGGTGAGGTCCTTGACCTTGCCGGCCTTGACGATGTCGGCAAGCTTGCCGCCACCGCGGGCCATGAAGATGTCGGGCATGTCACCGGAGTTCACCGCGGTCTGCAGCTTGCCGTCCATGTCCTCGTTCTGGATGGAGGTGACCTTGATGGTCACATCCGGGTTCTCCTTCGTGAAGGCGGCAGCAGCGTCCTTCCAGTACTGCTTGCCAGGGCCCGTGGTGGAGTTGTGCCACATCGTGAGCGTGGTCTTGCCGCCATCACTGGGGCCGTCGGAGCTGCTCGAGCAGCCCGCGAGTCCGAGCATCCCCAGCGTCGCCACGGCCGCCACAGTGGCGACCCATGCCTTGCCGATCTTCATGCCGTGTCTCCTCTTCGAGTTCTCACCGGTCCCGGCCCCATTTGTTGCCGACTACACCGAATGTGCTTTCGGCCACTCTGACACGGGAGCGCTCCCAATGTCAATCGTTATCGATAACGTTTTCCATCATTAGGCTGGAAGTCATGAACCGCCGCCCGACCATCAACGATGTCGCCCACGCCGCCGGAGTCTCGGTCGCCACGGTGTCGAAGGCCGTCAACGGCCGCGATGGCGTCGCCCCCGCCACGCTCGCGCACGTCATGAGCGTGGTCGACGAGCTCGGCTACGCGAGCTCGCTGGTGGCGACATCCATGCGGCGCCGGCGCACCAACGTGATCGGCGTGCTGGTGGCGGAGTTCGAACCGTTCGCGCTGCAGCTGCTGCGCGGCGTCTCCACCGAGCTGCAGGGGACCCGGTTCGACGTGATGGCATATGCCGGCAGCGTCTCGGCCGGCGAGCACCGCGGCTGGGAGCGCCGCTCGCTCTCGCGGCTCGCCGGAACCCTGATCGACGGCGCCATCGTGGTCACCCCCACCTCCACGCCCGAGGCGGTGGTGCCGATCGTGGCCATCGACCCGCACGAGGGCCCTGACGGTCCCGCCACTGTGAGCGTCATCAACGTCGACGGTGCCAGGGCTGCCACCGAGCACCTCATCTCGCTGGGGCACCGCCGCATCGGGCACCTCCGCGGTCGCACCGACCTGATCTCCGCGCAGCAGCGCGAGCAGGGCTATCGCGAGGCGCTGGATGCCGCCGGCATCCCGTTCGATCCCGCGCTGATCGCCGACGGCGGATACCGCGCGGCCGATTCCACCGCCGGCGCGCACGCCCTGCTGGAGCGCGCGGACCGGCCCACCGCGATCTTCGCCGCCAACGACCTCTCCGCCATCGAGCTGCTGCGGGTGGCCGCCGAGCGCGGACTACGCGTGCCCGAGGACCTCTCGGTGATCGGCTTCGACGACATCTCCGAGGCCGCCTCCCACGTGCCCCAGCTGAGCACCGTGCGCCAGCCGCTGGCCGAGATGGGCGCCGCTGCGGTGCGGCTGCTGCTGCGAATGCTGGACGGCGGCGAGCGCGAGGACGTGCGGATGCCGGCCGAGCTGGTCGTGCGCGAGACGACGGCGCCGCCGCGCGGCTGAGGTCCAGCATCCGCTCACCCATTGCATCCGCTCGTCCGACTTGATATGTTCTGCACTACAACATTTCATCGACGTCGCTGAAGGCGGACCATCATGACTCTCACCCCCACCAAGGCCGACAGGTTCTCGTTCGGCCTGTGGACCATCGGCTACAACGGCACCGACCCCTTCGGCGGCCCCACCCGGCCCCAGCTCGACGTGGTGCACGCCGTCGAGAAGCTCGCCGAGCTCGGCGCGTACGGCCTGACCTTCCACGACGACGACCTGTTCGCCTTCGGATCCACGGATGCCGAGCGGCAGAAGCAGATCGACCGCCTCAAGGGCGCGCTGGCCGACACCGGCCTGATCGTGCCGATGGTGACCACCAACCTGTTCAGCGCCCCGGTCTTCAAGGACGGCGGCTTCACCTCCAACGACCGCCAGGTGCGTCGCTTCGCCCTGCGCAAGGTGCTGCGCCAGCTGGACCTGGGCGCGGAGCTCGGCGCCAAGACGTTCGTGATGTGGGGCGGGCGCGAGGGCGCCGAGTACGACTCCGCCAAGGACATCCGCGCGGCGCTGGAGCGCTACCGCGAGGCCGTCAACCTGCTCGGCGACTACGTCACCGACAAGGGCTACGACATCCGCTTCGCCATCGAGCCCAAGCCCAACGAGCCCCGCGGCGACATCCTGCTGCCCACCCTCGGTCACGCCCTGGCGTTCATCGAGTCGCTCGAGCGGCCCGAGCTGGTGGGCCTGAACCCCGAGGTCGGGCACGAGCAGATGGCGGGGCTGAACTACGCCGCCGGCATCGCCCAGGCGCTGTACCACGGCAAGCTGTTCCACCTCGACCTCAACGGCCAGCGCGGTATCAAGTACGACCAGGATCTGGTGTTCGGCCACGGCGACCTGCACAACGCGTTCGCGCTGGTGGACCTGCTGGAGAACGGCGGCCCCGACGGCGGCCCGACGTACGACGGTCCGCGGCACTTCGACTACAAGCCCAGCCGCACCGAGGACGAGTCGGGCGTGTGGGACTCCGCCGCCGCCAACATGCGCACGTACCTGCTGCTGAAGGAGCGCGCGGCCGCGTTCCGCGCCGACCCCGAGGTGCAGGAGGCGCTGGCCGCCGCCCGCGTGGCCGAGCTGTCGCAGCCGACCCTGAACGAGGGCGAGAGCTACGACGACCTGCTGGCCGACCGCAGCGCGTTCGAGGACTTCGACGCTTCGGCGTACTTCGGCGCCCGCGGCTTCGGCTTCGTGCGCCTGCAGCAGCTGGCCACCGAGCACCTGATGGGCGCCCGCTGACCCTGCCCTCCTTCTCGCCCTCTTCTCGCCTCCTTCTCGCCGAGACCCCTCCTGGTCGTCGAAACCCCTCGTGAGCGACGCGATTCAGGAGGGGTCTCGACGACGGTGAGGGGTTTCGGCGGTGGAGAATGTGGATGAGAGGATGCCGCGCATGGCACTCGTGATGGGGGTCGACTCGTCGACGCAGTCCTGCAAGGTCGTGATCTTGGACGCTGCGACCGGTGCGATCGTGCGCACCGGTCGCGCCGCGCACCCGGACGGCACGTCGGTCGATCCCGAGGCGTGGTGGGTCGCCCTGCAGCAGGCGATAGCGGATGCCGGCGGCATGGCCGACGTGCAGGCCTGGGCCATCGGCGGACAGCAGCACGGCATGGTCGCGCTGGACTCCTCCGGCGCCGTCATCCGCGACGCGCTGCTGTGGAACGACACCCGATCGGCGAGGGCCGCGGCCGACCTGGTCGCCGAGTTGGGGGCATCCGCCCTGGCGCAGCGCACCGGGCTGGTGCCGGTGGCGTCGTTCACCATCACCAAGCTGGGCTGGCTGCGGGATGCCGAACCCGAGAACGCCGCGCGGGTCGCGGCCGTCGCGCTTCCGCACGACTGGCTGACCTGGCGGCTGCGCGGGTTCGGTCCGTCTTCCTCGTCGCAGGTCGACGAGCTGGTCACCGACAGATCGGATGCCAGCGGCACCGGCTACTGGAATCCTGCGACCGGCGAATACGACCGCGAGCTGCTGGTCGCGGCGCTCGGCCACGATGTCGTGCTGCCGCGCGTTCTGGGGCCTGCCGAGTGGGTTCCGGATGCTGACGGCAGGCGGGTCGGCCCTGGTGCCGGCGACAACGCCGGCGCGGCGCTGGGCGTCGGTGCGCTTCCCGGGGACGCGGTGGTGTCGATCGGCACCAGCGGCACGGTCTTCGCCGTCAGCGAGAAGCCCGTGCACGACGAGACCGGCACCATCGCGGGCTTCGCGGATGCCGACGGCCGCTTCCTGCCGCTGGTCGCCACGCTCAACGCGGCCCGGGTGCTGGATGCCATCGCGCGTCTGCTGGGCGTCGACCACGACGAGCTGTCCCGGCTGGCGCTGTCGGCTCCCGCAGGTGCTGGCGGCCTGCACCTGCTGCCCTACTTCGAGGGCGAGCGCACCCCGAACCTGCCCGACGCCACGGCCACCCTGTCGGGCATGACCCTGGCATCCACGACCCGCGAGAACCTGGCCCGCGCCGCGGTGGAGGGGATGCTGTCAGGCTTGGGCGCCGGGCTGGATGCGCTTCGCGCGCAGGGCGTCCGGCTCGAGCGCGCGCTGCTCATCGGCGGCGGTGCGCAGTCGCAGGCCGTGCGCGAGATCGCGCCGGCCGTGCTGGGGGTTCCGGTCGAGGTGCCGGAGCCGGCTGAGTATGTCGCGCTCGGTGCGGCGCGGCAGGCGGCGAGGGTGCTCGGGGCCTGAGACGGGACGGGCACCTGCTCGCCCGGCATCCGGCATCCGGCATTCGGCATCCGCCCAGAACCGGAGGATCGCCCAGATCCGGACGAATCAGGCCGTCTTCTTCCGGATCCGGGCAGTCTTCCGGATCTCAGCACGGTCCGACCCAGCCGACCGACCCTTCGACAGGCTCAGGGACCCAGGCGACGCACTGCTCGGCATCCACCCGCAGCCCACCGGCATCCGCGGCCCAGAACCGGAGGATCGCCCAGATCCGGACGGTTCAGGCCGTCTTCTTCCGGATCCGAGCGGTCTTCCGGATCTCAGCCGCGCCAACGCACCGGATGCCGATCAGGCAGGCTTGCTACGACTCAGAACCCCTGTGCCAGCCGGTAGTACGCCTGGTTCCAGCGCACCTGCCTCTGGAACTCGGGCAGGGTGGTGGACTCGTCGATCGTCAGCAGCTCGATGCCCGCCATCTCGGCGAAGTCGCGGAACGCCTCGATACCGACGGCCGTGGACATCACGGTGTGGTGCGCGGCGCCGGCGGTCAGCCAGGCGGCGGCGCTGGTGGTGAAGTCGGGCGCGGGCCTCCACACCGCACGGCCCACGGGGAGCTTCGGCAGAGCCTCGCGCGGCTCGACGTTCTCCACCACGTTGGCGGTCAGGCGGAACCGGTCGCGCATGTCGCTGAGCGCGACGACGACGGCGGGGCCCGGGTCGGCGGTGAAGACCAGGCGCACCGGGTCGTCCTTGCCGCCGATGCCCAGCGGGTGCACCTCGAGGGTCGGCTTCGCAGTGGTCAGCGAGGGCGAGACCTCGAGCATGTGCGCGCCGAGGATCAGCTCGGCACCGGGCGTCATGTCGTAGGTGTAGTCCTCCATCAGGCTCGCGCCGCCCGGCAGGCCCGCACCCATCACGTTGGCGACGCGCACGAGGATCGCGGTCTTCCAGTCGCCCTCAGCGCCGAAGCCGTAGCCCTCGGCCATCAGGCGCTGCACGGCCAGGCCCGGCAACTGCTTCAGAGCACCGAGGTCCTCGAACGAGGTGGTGAAGGCGCCGAAGCCGCCCTCCTCCAGGAACGACCGGAGCCCGATCTCGATGGCCGCGCCGTCGCGCAGGGACTGATGCCGCTCTCCCCCGCGGCGCAGTTCGGGCACCACCTCGTACAGCTCCTCGTACTCGGCCACGAGGGCATCGATGTCGGCCGAGGAGGCCGCTGCCACGGCATCCGCCAGCTCGTTCACGCCCCAGGTGTTCACCTGCACGCCCAGCCGCAGTTCGGCCTCGGTCTTGTCGCCCTCGGTGACGGCGACGAAGCGCATGTTGTCGCCGAAGCGGGCCAGCTTCAGCGAGCGGGATGCCGCCAGCCCCGCCGCCGCGCGCTGCCAGGTGCCGAGCTCGACCCACACCCGCGGGTCGGACGCGTGCCCGACGATGGTCTTGCGCGGCACGTTCAGCCGGGTCTGGATGTACCCGAACTCGCGGTCGCCGTGCGCGGCCTGGTTGAGGTTCATGAAGTCGAAGTCGATGTCCGCCCAGGGCAGCTCGACGTTGGCCTGCGTGTGCAGGTGCGCGAGCGGCTTCTGCAGCGCGTCGAGGCCCGCGATCCACATCTTGGCCGGGCTGAACGTGTGCATCCAGGCGACGACTCCGATCACGCTGTCGTCGGCGTTCGCCTCGAGCATGACCTTCTTGATGGCGGCGGAGTCGGTCAGCACCGGCTTCCACACGATGCGCACCGGCACCTCATCGGCGCCGTCCAGGGTCGCGGCGATCGCCCGCGACTGCTCTGCGACCTGCGCGAGGGTCTCCGGCCCGTACAGGTGCTGGCTGCCGGTGAGGAACCAGACCTGGTAGCCGTCGAGGGAGGTGGTGAGCTTGGGCATGGATGCTGTCCTTAGAGGGAATCGACGGCGGCGGCCTCGATGGCCAGACCCGCGCGGTAGCGGTCGAGGTAGGTGGTGAAGCCGGCGACGTCGGCGGGATCCGGGTCGGTGACGGAGACGGATGCCGCAGCGAACACGTGCTGGTCGAGGTAGGCGTCCAGGCTCAGTTCCGCAGCGGAGGACAGGTACGACGCGAGCACCGCGATGCCCCACGCTCCACCCTCGGATGCCGTCTCGCCGACGGCCACGGGGGCGTTCAATGCGCCGGCCAGGAAGCGCTGCACGACACCGGCCGTGCGGAACATGCCGCCGTGGGCATACATCCGATCCAGCGCCACGCCCTCGTCGGTCAGCACCTGCATGCCCAGCGCGAGCGTGCCGAACACGCCGTACAACTGCGCGCGCATGACGTTGGCGAGCGTGAAACGGCTGTCGGGCGTGCGCACGAACAGCGGGCGTCCCTCGTCCAGGCCCACGATGGGCTCGCCGGCCAGGTGGTTGTAGGCGATCAGCCCGCCGGCATCCGCCTCGCCCTGCAGCGCCTCGCGGAACAGCGTCTCGAAGACGGCGTCCGCGGAACCACGGATGCCGGATGCCTCGGCGAACCGGGTGAACAGACCCGCCCAGGCGGCCAGCTCACTGGCCCCGTTGTTGCAGTGCACCATCGCGACGGCGTCTCCTGCAGGGGTGGTGACGAGGTCGAGCTCGTGGTGCACGCCGGAGAGCGGGCGATCGAGCACGACCATCGCGAAGATGCTGGTGCCCGCGCTCACGTTGCCGGTGCGCGGGGCGACGGCGTTCGTGGCGACCATGCCGGTTCCGGCATCTCCCTCCGGCGGGCACAGGGGGATGCCCGACTTCAGCGCCCCGGACGGATCCAGCAGCGCCGCGCCCGCCGCGGTCAGGGTTCCGGCATCTGCTCCTGCCACCAGCACTTCGGGCAGCAGCGCGCGCAGGTCGCCGCCGGTGTGGTCGTCGTAGCGGGCGATGAGCTGCTGGTCATAGTCGCGGACGGTGGAGTCGATGGGGAACATGCCGGATGCGTCGCCGATGCCCAGCACCCGCCGACCGGTGAGCTGCCAGTGCACGTACCCGGCCAGGGTGGTGAGGAAGCGCACGTCAGCGGCGTGCGGCTCGGCATCCAACTGCGCTTGCCGCAGGTGCGCGACCGACCAGCGCAGCGGGATGTTCACGCCCAGCAGCTCGGTGAGCTCGGCGGCGGCAGGGCCGGTGTTGGTGTTGCGCCAGGTGCGGAACGGCGTCAGCAGCTCGCCCGCACCGTCGAAGGCCAGGTAGCCGTGCATCATGGCCGAGACTCCGATGGCGCCGAAGGCGTCGGGCCGCACGCCGTAACGGTCGTGCACGTCGGCCACCAGGTCGGCGAAGGCCGCCTGCAGGCCCGTCCACACCTCGTCGAGCGCGTAGGTCCACAGCCCGTCCTGCAGCCGGTTCTCCCACGAGAACGACCCGGTGGCCAGCACGTCGGTGGGCGTGGAGCCGATCAGGCACGCCTTGATGCGGGTGGAGCCCAGCTCGATGCCCAGGCTCGTGCGGCCGGCGAGGATGTCGTCGCGACGGGTCGTCATCGCCGGGTGTCCGAGTTCTGTCCGTACACGTTCTGGTATCGGTCGTACAGGCGGTCGATGGCCTCCTGCGGGATGGGCACCAGGGGGCCGGCCTCGCGGGCCAGATGCACCGAGCGCGCGACATCTTCGACCATGACGGCGGCCTTCACGGCATCCTTGGCATCTGCACCGATCGTGAACGGGCCATGGTTCGCCATCAGCACCGCACGCGAGCGGTGGCCGCGCAGCGTCTCGACGATGCCGCGGCCGATGGAGTCGTCGCCGATGATGGCGAACGGACCGATGGGCACCGGGCCGCCGAACTCGTCCGCCATCGCGGTGATCACGCACGGGATCTCCTCACGACGCGCCGCCCAGGCGACGGCGTACGTGGAGTGGGTGTGCACGACGCCGCCGACCTCGGGCATGTGCCGGTAGACGTAGGCGTGCGCGGCGGTGTCGCTGGAGGGCGAGCGGTCGCTGCCCGGCGTGCCGGGGATGACGTTGCCGTCGAGGTCGCACAGGATCATGTTCGAGGGGGCGAGGTCGTCGTACGAGACGCCCGAGGGCTTGATGACGAACAGGTCCGCGCCGGGCACGCGCCCGGAGACATTGCCCCCGGTCCAGACCACCAGGCCGTTGCGGACGAGTTCGCCGTGCAGGCGCGCGACATCCTCGCGGACGGCTTGGATGGATGCTTCGACCTCGGGGCTGAAGGGGGCTTCGTCGCTCACGGCACCTCGCTGCTCTGCATGATCACCGGCCACTGTGACCGGTCACATCCCCCAGCATGACACGCCCCCACCTCCCCGTCAATCCCCCTCCTGGTACCCGCCCCGCTCCCCCTCTTCCGTCGAGAGAACGACATCTCGCCGAGCGCACGGGAACTTCGCGCGAACAAGCCGTGCACCCGGCGAGGTCCCGTGCTCTCGACGGAGAAGTGTGGGGGGCTCAGCGGGGTTGGGGCGGGGGCGGGGCGACGGAGTCGCGGAGGATCAGGACCGGGGCGACGGGGAGAAGAGCGGATGCTGCGGCATCCGGTCCGGCGATCAACGCGGCCACCGCACGGCGCGCGAGCTCAGTGAAGTCCTGCCGGATCGTGGTCAGCCGCGGCCAGTAGAACGCGGCATCCGGGATGTCGTCGAAGCCGACCACGCTGACATCTCCCGGCACCGACCGGCCCGCCTCGTGCAGACCGCCCAGCAGCCCCAGCGCCATCTGGTCGTTGGCGCTGAACACCGCGGTCACGCCGGACTCGATCACGGCAGCGGTCGCGGCGTAGCCGGATGCCGCCGACCAGTCCCCCGCGATGACCGGCCCGGGCTCCCACCCGCGGGCGGCCGTCTCGGCGGAGAACCCCTCGGCACGAGCCTCGGCCTCCAACCAATCGGCGGGCCCGGCGAGATGCGCGATGCGGGTGTGGCCGGCATCCGCCAGCGCCGCCGTGGCGAGCCGCGCGCCTGCGGCCTGGTCGACCGACAGCCCCCGGGCACCCCGGCCCGAGGAGTGCAGCGTGACGATCGGAACGTCGATGCGCAGGGCATCCAGCGCATCCAGGGTGCGGGCGTGCGGCGCCACCACGACGATGCCCTCCACGCCCTGCGAGATCAGATGGTCGACGGCGGCGACCACGGCATCCGCGTCTCCCGCCTCGGCGAACGCGGCGCTGACCCAGTATCCGGCCGCGCGGGCCGACGCCTCGATGGCGGCGATGCTGCGCGACGGACCGTACTGCTGGGCGTTGGACGCCAGCACGCCCAGCGTGCGCGAGCGCCGGGTTCCCAGCGCGCGGGCGGCATTGTTCACGCGGTAGCCGAGTTCGGCCATCGCGGCCATGACCCGCTCGCGGGTGCCGTCCGCCACCTCGGGATTGTCGTTGAGCACCCGCGACACGGTCTGCCTGGACACCCCGGCGAGCGCGGCGACGTCGCGCACTCCCACGGCGCGCGTGCGCTGCTGACCCGGCTCGTTCATCGTCCCGAGTGTACGGCGCGCGCGCAGGCTCACCTCACGCCGACGGGTCGACCAGCCGCAGCCCTGGGAAGCGCGCGAGCCCACGGTCGAAGGACGCCAGCGTCGCACCGTGCTCGATGGCCAGCGCCGCGTGATAGGCATCCGGCACGTCATTCCCTCGCGCGCCGCCTTCGCGCACCAGCCGGCCGAAGATGCCCCAGTGCCGGGGCCCTGGGCGGGCGATCACGGTGAACGGTGCGGTCAGGGCGTTGTCGCAGGACTGCATCGCCGTCTCGGGCGACGACGGCGGGTCGAACACGCGCGGGTGGGTCATCAGGCGCACCGCGCCAGAGAGCGCCAGCTCGGAGACGCCGATGACCTCTCCCTCTGCGACAGACTCCGCGACCCACCCGCTGACGAAGCCATGCTGCTCATGCCCGATTCGCAGGAACGGGACCCACAGGTTCACATCGAGAAGGATCACAGATCCTCCATCAGCTCGAGCATGGCCGCATTGCTGCGCCAGTTGACTCCCGGGCGCAGTCCTCGGTCACCCGGCACCTCCACCGCGATGCTCCCCCAGTCGAAGTCGACAGGCCCGATAGGCCGCACTGCGAGGTAGCTCCTCAGTGCGTCGTCCACCACGTCACCGAGGGGCACGCGGCGCTTCGCCGCGACGACCTTGATCTCGGCGAGCAGATCATCCTCGATGTTCACAGTCGTGCGCATGAACGCATCATAGCATCACGTCAACGCATCATGATGCGACGGATGCTCGCTACTAGGCTGGCCCGCATGAGCGCGTCGCCACCCCGCCGAGCGACGATGAAGGATGTCGCAGCCCTCGCCGGCGTCTCGCCGAAGACCGTCTCGAACGTCGTGACCGGGGCCTTCGCGGTCAACGACGACACCCGCATCCGCGTCGAGCAGGCCATGGCGCAGCTGGACTTCGTGCCCAATCTCAGCGCGCGCCGGATGCGCACCGGCCGCTCGGGCACCATCGCCGTCGCGCTGCCGGATCTCGCCACGGCGTACTCCGCGGAGCTCGTGCACAGCATTGTCACCGCCGCCCACCAGCGGGGCCTGGCCGTGCAGTTCGAGGAGACCGCGCTGAGCCCCGAGCGCGAGAACGAGCTGCTGGCCCGTGCGCGCACCAGACTGGTCGACGGCCTGATCCTGAACCCGGTGCGCCTGGAGGACAGCGTGCTGCGCGACACTGCCGACCTTCCGCCGATCGTGGTGATCGGCGAGGTGGAGCAGAATCGCGCCGACCATGTGCTCATCGACAGCAGGCTGGCGGCGACCGAGGTCGCCCGGCATGTGCTGAGCCGGGGGGCACGGCGCATCGCCGTCATCGGCGGGCACAGCGATCACGAGCTCGCGACGGCGACCAGCCGCCTGCGCCTGGAGGGCGTGCACGACGCGCTGCGCGAGGCCGGCATCGCCCCCGACCCGAGGTTGGAGATCGACCAGCTGCCGTGGTCGATGGTCTCCGGCGCCGAGGCGATGGCCGAACTGCTGGACCGCCGTATCCCGTTCGACGCCGTGATCGCCTTCACCGACTCCTTGGCGTTCGGGGCGCTGCACACGCTGGCCGAGCGCGGCATCCGCGTGCCCGACGACGTGCTGCTGACGGGATTCGACGACGTCGAGCTGTCGTCGTTCACGGCCCCATCGCTGACCACGGTGGCCTTCGATCGCGATGCGCTGGCGGATGCCGCGCTGTCGCTGCTGACCTCGCGGATGGATGATCGGGAGATGCCGCCACGCGGCGTGACGCTCCCGCACCGGCTGCGCATGCGCGCCAGCACGGCCGGCACTCCCCGCGGCCTCCATCCGTGACGGTCTGATCTCCGGCATCCGAGAATCGACTCTTGCGCGTCGGATTACCACGATGTAATGATGGAGCCGTTCACGAAGGAGTGATTCATGACACCCCCGTTCGATCTCTCTCGAAGGCAGTTCCTCACCGCCGCTTCCCTCACTGCCGGCGCGGCCCTGCTCACCGGTTGCGCACCGGGCACGGCATCCGCCTCCACCGCGCAGACGCTGCAGTTCTGGCATCTGCTCTCCGGCGGCGACGGCGTGACCATGTCGCAGTTGCTCGACAAGGTCAACAAGGCGCAGAGCGCCTACCGCATCCGCCCCACCGTGCTCGCCTGGGGCACCCCGTACTACACCAAGCTCGCCATGGCCGGCGCCGGCGGGCGAGCGCCCGACGTCGCCATCATGCACGCCACGCGCGTGCCGGGCTGGGCGCCGGGCGGCCTGCTGGACAGCTGGGACCTGGACAGGCTTGCCGAGCTCGGCGTGGACGAGTCCACCTTCCCCGAGCCGATCTGGAAGAAGGGCATCGTCGGCGGCAAGCGGTTCAGCGTCGCGCTCGACGCGCACCCGTTCGTCCTGATGTACAACACCGACATCTGCGGTGCTGCCGACCAGCTCGACTCCGACGGACAGTTGAAGAAGACCTCCTCTCCCGACGAGTTCCTCGACCAGCTGAAGGCCGTCGGCTCGGTCGCGAAGGGCCACGCGCTCTCGTACGGCTACCTCGGCGACGGCGCGCAGATGTGGCGGCTCTTCTACGGCCTGTACGCCCAGCACGGTCTCGCCATCGACCTGCCGACCGGCGGGAGGATGGGCATCGACAAGGATGCTGCGGTCGAGACGCTGACGTTCATGAAGACCCTGCTCGACGGCAAGATCGCCGCAGCCCAGAACGACTACGGCACGGCCGTCGCGGAGTTCGCCACCGGCAAGAGCGGGATGCTGATGACCGGGGTCTGGGAGCTGCGCACCATGCAGAACGCCAAGCTCCCGTTCGACGCCACCATGATCCCCACGCTCTACGGCACGCCGGCCGCCTATGCCGACTCGCACTCGTTCGTGCTGCCCCACCAGGCGCACGCCGATGAGAAGCGCCGCGCTCTGACGTACCAGTTCGTCGCCGACATGCTCAAGGGATCGTTCGGCTGGGCCGAGGCCGGGCACATCCCGGCGTACCTGCCGGTGACCACCTCGCCCGAGTACGCGAAGCTGCTGCCGCAGGCGCACTACGCCGAGGCCGCCGACCACGTGGTCTACGACCCCGAGGCGTGGTTCACCGGCTCCGGGTCCAACTTCCAGGGCGAGTTCGGCGCGGCCGTGCAGAACGTGCTCCTGCGCGGCGACGACCCCGGCGCCGCCGTCGACAGGTTCGAAAGACGCGTGAACACCCTGCTCGCGCAGCCCAACCCCGCCGACCCCGAAGGGAAGTGGAAGTGATGACGACCACAGCCAGCACCCGCGCGGTCGTCACCGGCCGCAAGAGCCCCACGCCGTTCCGCGCCGCGGGCCCCCGCAACCGCGAACAGCTCGTCAGCTGGGCGTTCCTCGCCCCGTTCCTGATCGCCTTCGTGCTGTTCCTGGCCTGGCCCATCGTGCACGGCCTGTACCTGAGCTTCACCGACCAGTCGCTCACCGGCGCCGGCGGCGGGTTCGTCGGCTTCTCCAACTACGCCGAGGCGCTGGGCGACCCGGTGATGTGGCAGTCGCTGTGGAACACCGTGTGGTTCACGCTGCTGTCCACCGTGCCGCTGGTGGCGCTCGCACTGCTGATGGCGGCGCTGGTCGATCGCGGCCTGCCCGGACAGTGGCTGTGGCGGCTGTCGTTCTTCATGCCCTACCTGCTGGCATCCACGGTCATCTCGCAGATCTGGGTGTGGATCTTCAACCCGCAGATCGGCGCGGCCAACAACATCCTGAAGGCCCTGGGACTGGAGCCGATCGCCTGGCTGCAGAATCCCGACACCAACATGATCTCGATCGTGATCGCGACGGTCTGGTGGACCGTGGGCTTCAACTTCCTGCTGTACCTCGCCGCCATGCAGAACATCCCGGCGCAGCAGTACGAAGCGGCGTCGCTGGACGGCGCCGGCGGCTGGCGGCAGTTCTGGTCGATCACGCTGCCGCAGCTGGGACCGGCCACCGTGCTGATCCTGATCCTGCAGATCCTGGCATCCCTGAAGCTGTTCGACCAGGCGTACCAGATGCTCGGCGGCGTCGCCAGCGACACCACGCGCTCGATCGTGCAGTACATCTACGAAGCCGGATTCGTGAACTACCGGTTCGGGTTCTCGGCCGCCATCTCCTACGTGTTCTTCGCCCTCATCATCATCATCGGCGTGGCCCAGGCCCTCGTGACCCGTCGCAAGAAGGAGCTGTGATGTCCACCGCAACGCTCTCCCCCACCGAGACGCTCACCGTCCCCGGCCGCTCCGATCGCCCCAAGCACACCCGCAAGCCCGGCCACCGGCCGTTCGGCCCGCTGCGCATCGTCGCGTTCCTCGTGCTCGCACTGATGGCCATCGGCTGGCTGCTGCCGTTCCTGTGGGCGGTCGCGACAGGATTCAAGACCGAGACGGATGCCGCCTCCGGCGACCCCTCGTGGATCGGCGCATCGGGCCCGACGACCGACGCGTTCACCGCGATCCTGTCGCAGGGCAACGTGTACCTGTGGGCGTGGAACAGCCTGCTGACCTCGGTGGCCATCACGGTCATCACCGTGGCCATCTCGGCGCTGGCGGCCTACGCGTTCTCGCGGCTGGACTTCCGCGGGCGGCGCTGGCTGTTCGTGGCCATCATCGCCGCCATCGTGGTGCCGCCGCAGGTGCTGATCATCCCGCTGTTCTACGAGATGCTCGCGTTCGGCATGGTCGACACATACTGGGGCCTGATCCTGCCGCAGGTGGTCGCGCCGGCGATGGTGTTCATCCTGAAGAAGTTCTTCGACGCGATCCCCATCGAGCTGGAGGATGCCGCTCGCGTGGACGGCGCGAGCCGGTTCCGCATCTTCTGGTCGATCGTGCTGCCGCTGTCGCGCCCGATCCTGGCATCCGTCGCGATCTTCGTGTTCATCGGCGCCTGGAACAACTTCCTGTGGCCGTTCCTCGTCATCAACGACACGACGCTGATGACGCTGCCGGTGGGCCTGCAGACCGTGATCAGCGCCTACGGCGTGCAGTACGCCCAGGTGATGGCGCAGGCCGTGCTGGCTGCACTGCCGCTGATCGCCGTGTTCATCGTGTTCCAGAAGCAGATCGTCAAGGGCGTCGCCACCAGCGGCTTCGGCGGCCAGTAGCATCCACCCCATCCCCTCACAAGGAGAGCAATGTCCCAGTCCCGCATCACCATCGACCGCGAGTTCACCATCGCCGACGTGCCCCGCCGACTGTTCGGCTCGTTCGTCGAGCACATGGGGCGCTGCGTGTACACCGGCATCTTCGAGCCCGGGCATCCCGCTGCCGACGCCCGCGGCTTCCGCACGGACGTACTGGAGCTGGTGCGCGAGATGGGGCCGACCGTGGTGCGGTACCCGGGCGGCAACTTCGTCTCCGGGTACCGCTGGGAGGACGGCGTGGGTCCGGTGACCGACAGGCCGGTGCGGATCGACGGCGCCTGGCACACCATCGAGACCAACGCCTTCGGCCTGCACGAGTTCGTGGACTGGGCGCGCGAGGCCGACGTCGAGGTGATGGAGGCCATCAATCTGGGCACCCGCGGCGGGGAGGAGGCGCGCGCGCTGGTGGAGTACGCCAACCATCCGGGCGGCACGTACTGGTCGGACCTGCGGCGGGCCAACGGCTCGGCCGACCCGTTCGACATCAAGCTGTGGTGCCTGGGCAACGAGCTGGACGGCCCGTGGCAGATCGGCCACAAGACCGCGCACGAGTACGGCCGGCTGGCGCAGGAGACCGCCAAGGCCATGAAGCTCGTCGACGACTCCATCGAGCTGGTGGCGGTGGGATCCTCGAACCGCGGGATGCCGACGTTCGGCACCTGGGAGCACACCGTGCTCACGCACGCGTACGACGAGGTGGACTACATCTCCATGCACGCGTACTACCAGGAGCACGACGGCGACGCCGAGTCGTTCCTGGCCGAGGCCGTGGAGATGGATGCCTTCATCGATGGCGTCGTCTCGACCATCGATGCGGTGAGGGCAGCCGGCAAGCACACCAAGCAGGTGGACATCTCGTTCGACGAGTGGAACGTCTGGTACCAGTCAGGCCTGGACACCGAGGACCAGCCGCACCAGGTCTCGAAGGCCTGGCGCGAGCATCCGCGGCTCATCGAGGACACCTACTCGGTGACGGATGCCGTGGTCGTGGGCACTTTCCTCAACAGCCTGCTGCGGCACGGCGACCGCGTGCGCATCGCCAACCAGGCGCAGCTGGTGAACGTCATCGCGCCGATCCGCTCGGAGGAGGGCGGTTCCGCCTGGCGGCAGAGCAGCTTCTGGCCCTTCGAGCGCATGGCCCGACTGGCCCGCGGCCGCATCCTGCGGCTGGCGGTGTCGGCATCCCAGATCGCCACGAAGAGGTACGGAGACGTGGATGCCGTGGACGCGGCCGCCACCTGGGACGAGGAGACCGGGCGCGTGGTGGTGTTCGTCGCCAACCGCTCTCTGACGGATGCCTCGGATCTGACGGTCGACCTGCGCGGCTTCGGCGACCTGCGTGTCCTGAAGGCGGAGACCCTGACGATTCCGGAGGGCGGCGACCGGCACACCGCGAACCTCGAGACGACTCCGGACGCCGTGCACATGGTGCCGCTGGCGGGCGCCGAGATCGTGGACGGCGCCGTGCGCGCGACGCTGCCGGCGCTGAGCTGGTCGGTGATCGAGCTGGGCTGATCCCGGCTACGGTGACAGAACAGGCATCCGACGGAAGGACCTCACCCATGCGCATCGCCGTCACCGGATCATCCGGCAAGCTCGGCACGGTCGTCGCCCGCGAACTGCGCGCGCACGGCTGGGACGTGATCGGGATGGATGTCGTGGGCAGACGCGGCCCGGACTTCGTGCAGGTCGACCTGACCGACTACGGGCAGGTCGTGGACGCGCTCACGGCAGTGGGCGACCGCCACGACGGGATCGACGCGGTGGTCCATCTCGGCGCGATCCCGGCGCCGGGCATCCGCTCGGATGTCGCGACCTTCCACAACAACATGCCGGCGACGTTCAACGTGTTCTGGGCCGCCGTGCGGCTCGGCATCCGCCGCATCGTCTACGCGTCCAGCGAGACGGTGCTGGGCCTGCCGTTCGACGTGCCGCCGCCGTACATCCCCGTCGACGAGGAGTATCCCGCCCGTCCGGAGTCGGTGTACTCGCTGGTGAAGACCCTCGAGGAGCAGCTGGCGCGCGAGCTGGTGCGCTGGCATCCGGATCTGTCGATCACCGCCCTGCGGTTCTCGAACGTGATGGTGCCCGAGGACTACGCGGAGTTCCCGTCCTTCGACGCCGACGCGATGCGACGCAAGTGGAACCTGTGGGGATACATCGACGCCCGCGACGGCGCCCAGGCCGTGGAGCGCGCCCTGCAGGTGGCGAAGCCCGGCTTCGACAGGTTCATCATCGCCGCGGCCGACACCGTGATGACCCGCCCGAATGCCGAGCTCATCTCCGAGGTGTTCCCCGGCGTACCGGTGACCCGCGAGGTCGGACCGAACGAGACGCTGCTGTCGATCGACCACGCCCGCGAGGCGCTGGGCTTCGATCCGCAGCACTCCTGGCGCGACCACGTGTAGCGGGGAGCCGAATGCCGGCCCAGAGGCCCGCCCTCACGACCATCATGTGCGTGACCGGATCGCTGCTGGCGTTCGAGCAGTTCTACATCCTCACCAAGGGCGGGCCGGACAACTCCACGATGACCGTCGTGCAGCTGATCTACAACGTCGCCTTCCAGGGGCAGAACAGCCTCGGCATCGCCGGCGCCCTGTCGGTGATCGTCCTGCTCGCCCTCGTGGTGATCAACGTCTTCCAGCTGCGCGCCTTCCGGCGCGGCGACGAGAACTGACCGGAGTCCGACATGACCGTCACCGATACCCGCACGGACTCCACCCGCGCCATCGTCGCGCCCGGCGCCGTGCGCGCCCGCCACCACCGGATGCCGTTGGCCTTCGGCATCCCGTACTGGGTCTTCACCGGCGCGCTGGCCCTGATCTTCCTGTACCCGCTGATCTGGACGGCGGTCTCCAGCGTGAGCCCGCACGCCGGCACCAGCCAGACCGACGGCTGGGGCTTCGGCAACTACGCGGCCCTCGGCGACTACCAGGCCGGCATCTGGGTGTACCTGTGGAACTCGACCGTGGTGTCGGTGCTCACGGTGGCCCTCACCCTGTTCATCTCCCTGCTGGGCGGCTACGCGTTCGCACGGTTCTCGTTCCCCGGCAAGAACGCGCTGTTCCTGCTGACACTGGCGATCCTGATGGTGCCGTACGCCACGCTGCTGATCCCGCTGTACGTGATCCTGAACGCGGTGGGCCTGCAGAACTCGCTGGTGGGCGTCTCGCTGGTGATCACGATGTTCCAACTGCCGTTCTCGATGTTCATGATGCGGATCTCGTTCGAGTCGATCCCCCGCGAGCTCGACGAGGCGGCACTGGTGGACGGATGCTCGAGCTGGGGCGCGCTGTGGCGGGTGCTGCTGCCGGCGGTCAAGCCGGGGCTGGTCACCGTGGGCCTGTTCGCCTTCCTCACGGCGTGGAACGACTTCATGGCGCCGCTGATCCTGATCAACGACACCAACCGGATGACGCTGCCGCTGGCCGTCGCGAACCTGCGCGGCCAGGTGCAGGGCGTGGTCGACTACGGGGCCACCGAGGCCGGTGTCGTGGTGCTGGCGCTGCCGTGCATCCTGCTGTTCCTTCTTCTTCAGAGACACTACGTGCGCGGATTCATGTCCGGCGCCTTCAAGGGGTGAGTGATGACCGAGATCATGACGCCGGTGATTCCGGCACGCGGCCGACTGCGCCCGCTGGGGCTCTCCGAGGTGGTGCTGACCGACGGCTTCTGGGCCGAACGGCAGCGCGTGAACGGCACGGCCACGCTCGCGCACGCCGAGGCCAAGCAGGAGTCCGAGGGGTGGTTGCCCAACTTCGACCTGGCCGCGGCCGGCACGCTGCCGGAGGGCAGGCGCGGCAGGGAGTTCTCCGATTCGGAGGCGTACACGCTGCTGGAGGGGATGGCGTGGGAGATCGCCCGCACGGACGACCCCGCGCTGGAGGCCCGGTTCCGCGCGATCGTGCGCCGGGTGGCCGCCGCGCAGGAGGCCGACGGCTATCTGAACACGCGGTTCGGGCGGCCGGGGCAGGGCGCCCGCTGGTCGGACCTGCAGTGGGGGCACGAGCTGTACTGCCTGGGTCATCTGTTCCAGGCCGCGGTCGCGCGCATCCGCACCAGGCCGGATGCCGATGACGGCCTGCGCGACGTGGCGCTGCGCGCCGCCGACCTGGTGTGCCGCGAGTTCGGCCCCGACGGTCGCGACGCGATCTGCGGGCACGCCGAGGTGGAGGTCGGCCTGGCGGAGCTCGGCCGGGCGACCGGACGCCGCGAATACATCGACCAGGCGGCGCTGTTCGTCGAGCGGCACGGCCGCGGGTCGCTCGGCGACATCGAGTACGGCCGGGAGTACTTCCAGGACGACGCGGCCGTGCGGGATGCCGAGGTGCTGCGCGGCCACGCGGTGCGCGCGAACTACCTGTCGGCCGCGGCCGTCGACGTGGCCGTCGAGAATCAGGATGCCGAGCTGATGAACGCCCTGCGCGCGCAGTGGGCGCACACGGCGGAGCGTCGCACCTACGTCACGGGCGGGCAGGGCTCGCACCATCAGGACGAGGCGTTCGGTGAGGACTGGGAGCTGCCGCCGGACCGGGCGTACTCGGAGACGTGCGCGGGGATCGGGTCGATCATGTTCTCGTGGCGGCTGCTGCTGGCCGACGGCGATGAGCGCTACGCCGACCTCATCGAGCGCACCCTGTTCAACGTGGTCGCCACCTCACCGTCGCCCGACGGCCGCGCCTTCTTCTATGCCAACACCCTGCACAAGCGCACGCCCACGCATTCCGTGGACTCGGAGGCCACGTCGCCGCGGGCCTCGTCGGCCATGCGGGCGCCGTGGTTCGAGGTGTCGTGCTGCCCGAACAACCTCGCGCGCACCTTCGCCAGCCTGGCGGCGTACGTCGCGACGGCGGATGACGAGGGCGTGCAGGTGCACCAGTTCGCGCCGAGCACGGTGCGCACGGAGTTGACCGACGGCACGCGCGTGGCGTTCGACGTGCAGACGGAATACCCCGAGCGCGGCACGGTGCGGGTGACGATCGTCGAGGACGGCGAGTGGACGCTGAGTCTTCGCGTGCCTGCCTGGGCGGTCGGCGCCGGCGCGCGGTTCATCCGCGACGGCTCGGCAGAGGTTCTGGATGCCGCCCCCGGCGCACTGCGCGTGCGCCGGACGTTCCGCGCCGGCGACATCGTCGAGCTCGAGCTGCCGGTGGCGCCGCGGATCACCGTGCCCGACCCGCACGTGGACGCCGTCCGCGGCTGCGTGGCGATCGAGCGCGGCCCCGAGGTGATGGCCCTGGAGTCACCGGACTTCGGGACCGACATCGGCGAGGCCGTCGCGGATGCCGCATCCGCTCCGTTCGAGCGCGACGGAGCCGTGTGGGCGCGCATCGCCCGTCGCGGCGGCGAGGCGCACGTGGTGCGGCTGATCCCGTACCACTCCTGGGCTCAGCGCGGCCCGTCGACCATGCGGGTCTGGCTGCCGACGAGCTGAGCCCAGGGTGTTCCCGAGGGGCGGATGCCGGTATCAGCCGGCGGCCTCTTCGGGTCGCTCCTGCACGTCGATCGCGGCGGTGTCGGGGGTGTAGCCGGAGATGTGGCGCTCGTCGACGCCGTCGTAGGCCGACAGCGGGCGGATCAGCGCGTTGCGGGACTGCTGCTCGAGGATGTGCGCCGTCCAGCCGGTGACGCGCGCCGCGATGAACAGCGGCGTGAACGTGAGCGTGTCGAAGCCGATCAGGTTGTACGCCGGGCCCGACGGGTAGTCCAGGTTCGGGTAGATGCCCTTGCGCGAGACGAACTCGCTCTCGAGCTTCTCGTACAGCTCGGCGACATCGGGGCGGTCGTAGTGCTCGACCAGGGTGTCGAGAGCTGCCTTCATGGTGGGCACGCGCGAGTCGCCGCGCTTGTAGACCCGGTGCCCGAAGCCCATGATCTTGCGCTTCTCAGCCAGCGCCTTGTCCAACCATGCAGAAACCTCCGAAGCCGAGCCGATCTCGTCGAAGATGTGCATGACGGCCTCGTTGGCGCCGCCGTGCAGCGGGCCCTTCAGCGCGCCGATGGCGCCGACCACGGCCGAGTACATATCGCTGAGCGTGGACGTGATCACGCGGGCGGTGAACGTGGACGCGTTGAACGAGTGCTCCGCGTACAAAATCATCGAGCGGTTGAAGGCGTCGACGACGACCGCATCCGGTTCCTCGCCGAAGGTGAGCCAGAGGAAGTTCGCGGCATAGTCGAGGTCGTCGCGCGACTGCACGATCTCCTGCCCGCGGCGGCGACGCTGGCCGTACGCGACGATGGCCGGCAGCACGGCGAACAGCGCCAGGCTGCGCTGAAGATTCTGCTCGGGCGTGCCCACCGCGTCCAGCACGTTGCCGGTGCCCGCGGTCTCGAATGCACCGATCACGCTGACCGCGGTGCGCACCTCGTCCATCGGATGCGAGTCCAGCGGCAGCGCGTCGATCGCGGCCTTCACGGCCGGGGTCAGCGCGCGGTGCTCGCGCTCGGCGGCGCGGAAGGCGGCCAGCTGTCCGGCATCCGGCAGCTCACCGTTCCACAGCAGGTAGGCGACGGCTTCGAACGGCTGGGTGGCCGCCAGCTCCTGCACGGGATATCCCCGGTACATCAGGCTGTTGGTCTCGGGGTTGACCTTGCTGATGGCGGTGACGTCGGCGACGACGCCGGCGAGGCCCTTCTTGATGTCCTCGGTCATTGCTCAGCCCTTCGTGACGGTGAAGTTGAAGACGCCGGAGTCGAAGTGGTTGTACGACTCGTAGTCGATGAGGTCATACAGGTCGGCGCGGTGCTGCATCTCGCCGAGCTTGGAGGTCAGGTGCCCCTCCTCGATCAGCGTATCGAGTGCGCGGGCCGATGCGCCCATGGAGATGCGCAGCAGCGACACCGGCCAGATGACGATGTTCACGCCCACGTCGCGCAGCTGGTCGACGGTGAACAGGTCGCTCTTGCCGAACTCGGTCATGTTGGCCAGGATCGGCACGTCCACGGCATCCCGCATCGCGGCGAATTCCTCGAGCGACCGCATCGCCTCGGGGAAGATCGCGTCGGCGCCGGCATCGACGAGGGCCTTGGCGCGGTCCTTCGCGGCGTCGAGGCCGTCGACGGCGGCGATGTCGGTGCGGGCCATGATCAGGAAGTTCTCATCGCGGCGCGCATCGACGGCGGCACGGATGCGCTTCAGCGCGGTCTGCTCGTCGACGACCTGCTTGCCGTCGAGGTGGCCGCACCGCTTGGGGTTGACCTGGTCCTCGATGTGGGTGCCGGAGAGCCCGGCATCCTCCAGCGTCTGGATGGTGCGCGCGACGTTCATCGGCTCGCCGAACCCGGTGTCGGCGTCGATGATGGCGGGCAGCTCGGTCATCCGGGCGATCTGCGCACCGCGGCCGGCCACCTCGCTGAGCGTGGTGAGGCCGATGTCGGGCAGGCCGAGGTCGGCGGAGAGCACGGCGCCCGAGATGTAGACGCCCTCGAAGCCCTTCTGCTCGATGAGCCGGGCCGACAGCGGGTTGAACGCGCCGGGGACGCGCAGCAGTTCGCCGGTCGCGAGCCGCTCCCGGAACAGCCGGCGCTTCTCGTGCGCCGGGGTGGATGAGTACAGCATCAGAACAGTCCCTTCGGGGCCTCGGGGGCGGATGCCAGGATGCCCGGCTTCGCGATGATCGAGAGCTCGCCGACCTCGGCGGCGGTCAGCTCGGGCAGGCGCTGCACCAGCTCGAGGAACCGGTCGATCTCGGCGGGCTCGAGCACCGGCTCGGCGAGGATGCGGAACTTGCGGATGTACTGCTCGCGGCCGAACGGCCGGGCGCCCAGCGGGTGCGCGTCGGCCACGGCGATCTCGTCGACGACCGTCGAGCCGTCGGTGAGCGTGATCTCCACACGACCGCCGAACGCCTTCTCGGCGGGGTCGATGGAGTGGTAGCGGCGCGTCCACTCCGGGTCCTCGGCCGTGGTGACCTTGTGCCACAGCTCCACGGTGTCGGGCCGTGCCGCACGAGACGGCAGGTACGAGTCGACGTGGTGCCAGGTGCCGTCCTGCAGGGCAACCGTGAAGATGTACGGCACGGAGTGGTCGAGCGTCTCGCGCGAAGCCGTGGGGTCGTACTTCTGCGGGTCGTTCGCGCCGGAGCCGATCACGTTGTGCGTGTGGTGACTGGTGTGGATGACGATCGACGCGATGTTCGCCGGGTCGCGCAGCTCGGGGCGGGCGGTGCCCAGGCGCCGGGCCAGGTCGATGATGGCCTGCGCCTGGTACTCGGCGGAGTGCTCCTTGGTGTACGTGTCGAGGATGCCGCGCTTGGCCTCGCCCGGAGCGGGCAGCGGCACGTCGTACGAGGCGCCTTCGTCATCTGCCCCATGAGAGCGGCCGTCCAGCATCCAGGCGATCACGCCGTCCTCGCCCTCGTAGATCGGGCTGGGCGACGTCTGGCCGCGCATGGCGCGGTCGACGGCCTCGACGGCCATCTTGCCGGCGAACGCCGGGGCGTGCGCCTTCCAGGTGGAGATCTCGCCCTTGCGGCTCTGCCGAGTGGCGGTGGTGACGTGCAGCGCCTGTCCGACGGCCTGGTAGATGGTCTCGGCGGGCAGATCCAGCATGGTGCCGATGCCGGCGGCGGCGGAGGGGCCGAGGTGCGCGACGTGGTCGATCTTGTGCGCGTGCAGGCAGATCGCTCGCACCAGGTCGACCTGGATCTCGTAGCCGGTGGCGATGCCGCGCACGAGGGCGCGTCCATCGCATCCGGCGTGCTGCGCGACGGCGAGGATCGGCGGGATGTTGTCGCCGGGGTGCGAGTACTCGGCGGCGAGGAAGGTGTCGTGGTAGTCCAGCTCGCGCACGGCCACGCCGTTGGCCCACGCCGCCCATTCGGGGCTGGTGCGGTGATCGAGCTCGGCGCCGAAGATCGTCGACCCCGCTCCCCCGGTGGAGACCGGGTGGCTGAAGGCCTGTGCGCGGGCGGCGATGATCGGGCCGCGGGTGAGGGATGCCGCGGCCACGGAGGCGTTGTCGATGATGCGGTTGATGATCATCTCGACGACCTCGGGCTCGACCTCCACCGGGTCGGCGGCGACCTCGGCGATCTTCCAGGCCAGCTGCTCCTCGCGGGGCAGCTCCTCCTCGGAGCGGTACACACGGACGTGATGGGTGACGGTCATGGGGTTCCTTCGTTCTGGAGAGATTCGAGGATGCCGGTGAGGGCGTTGTGCAGGTGGACGTGGGTGGCGTGCGCGGCGAGCTCCGCATCGCCGGCTGCCAGGGCACGGACGATGAGCAGATGCTCGGATGCCGATGCCGCCAGCCGCGCGGGCTTGTCGCGCGCCATGCGGCGCACCCGCACGAGGTGGGTGCGGACGGGTCGCAGGGCGGAGGTGAGGTAGTCGTTGCCGTGGGATGCGTCGATCTCGGCATCCAGTCGGGCGATGAGCGCGTAGTACGCGTCGCGGCCGGCGTCGCCGGCCAGGTCGACGTGCGAGAACTCCGCGGCGAGCGCGGCGAAGGCATCCCGATCGCCGCGCTGGGCCGCCAGCCGCGCGGCGGTCTCCTCCAGCGCGCGGCGGATCTCGAACAGGGAGCGGATGTCGTCGGCATCCAGTGCCGCGACGACGGTGACACGCGGCGACTGCTGCACGGCGAGGCCGTCGGCCACGAGCCTGCGCAGCGCCTCGCGCAGGGGCGTGCGGCTCACGCCGAAGCGCTCGGCCTGCTCGGCCTCGGCGAGCACGGCGCCGGCGGGAAGAGCCCCGGACTGGATCTCCTCCAGCAGCGCCGCGTACGCGCGGTCGCCGGCGCGCGGGGAGTCGACGGCAGTGCTCATAGAGCTCATCGTATACACAAACGCGCGCGAACGCCATCATACGCTGTTCTGAATGGCTCTGCGTATACATAAGAATCTTCTTGCATTCTCAGTACTCAGCGTTACTATGTACTAGTAGTCAATGACACTGAGTAGTGAAGGGAGCGCCGATGAGCAAGCAGTTGACCGAGATGCTCAAGGGCACGCTCGAGGGCATCGTGCTCGCGCTGCTGTCGGGCAGACCGGCCTACGGCTACGAGATCACCGCGCAGCTGCGCGACCGCGGTTTCGAGGACATCGCCGAGGGCACCGTGTACGCGCTGCTGGTGCGCATCGAGCAGAAGGGCCTCGTCGACGTCGAGAAGGTGCCCAGTGAGAAGGGCCCGCCGCGCAAGGTCTTCACGCTCAACGACCGGGGCGAGCAGGAGCTCGCCGAGTTCTGGACGACCTGGAGCCTCCTCGCAGGACGAATCGAAGAACTGAACCCGAAGAACAGGGAGAACTGACATGGCCATGAAGTGGATCGAGGCGGTCACCGGACCGCTCGAGCAGAAGAAGCAGTACCGGCAGGACAAGGCCCGCATCGAGAGCCTGCCGGAACCGTACGGGACAGCTGCGAAGGCGATGCACCGCTACCTGTTGAACACCAGCGGCATCGTCGACGGCGACGTCATCATCCGGATGCTGACCGACCTGGCCGACCTCTGGGAGGCGGCCGCCGTCGACGGCACCTCCGTGCACAGCATCGTCGGCGACGACCCGGTCGACTTCGCCGACACCTTCGCCAGGGCGTACGCCGCGAAGGAATGGCAGGACAAGGAGCGCGCGCGCTTCACCCAGGCGATCGAGGATGCCGAGAGGGCTGAAGGCTCATGACCGACGCGATCACCGTGCGCGGCGTGCAGAAGTCCTTCAAGGGCCTGCACGTGCTGCGGGGCGTGGACTTCACCGTCGAGCGCGGCAGCGTCTTCGCGCTTCTGGGCTCGAACGGGGCCGGCAAGACCACGCTCGTGCGGATCCTGTCGACGCTGTCGCAGGCGGATGCCGGCGGCGCGACCGTCAACGGGTTCGACGTGGCGGCCCGGCCGCTCGACGTGCGCCGGTCGATCAGCCTGACCGGGCAGTTCGCCGCGGTCGACGAGGTCCTCACCGGGCGCGAGAACCTCGTGCTGGTCGGTTGCCTGCGGCACCTGCCGGACCCGGGTGCGGCGGCGGATGCGCTGCTGGCCCGGTTCCGGCTGACGGATGCGGGCGCGAGGCGCGCCGGCACCTACTCGGGCGGCATGCGGCGACGGCTCGACATCGCCATGAGCCTGGTCGGCGACCCCGAGGTCATCTACCTCGACGAGCCCACCACCGGACTGGATCCCGAGGCGCGGATCGAGGTGTGGAACGTGGTGAAGGAGCTGGCGGATGCCGGTCGCACGGTGCTGCTGACCACGCAGTACCTCGACGAGGCCGAGCACCTGGCAGACCGCATCGCGATCCTGCACGAAGGGCGCATCATCGCGAACGGCTCGCTGGCGGAGCTGAAGCAGCTGCTGCCGGCCGCGACCGTCGAGTACGTCGAGAAGCAGCCCACGCTCGAGGAGATCTTCCTGAGCCTGGTCGGGAGGGATGCCGCATGACCACGCACTTCGTGGCGGACACCGCCACTCTCACCGGCCGCTCGATGCGGCACATCCTGCGCAGCGCCGACACCATCATCACCACGGCGGTCACCCCGATCGCGCTGATGCTGCTGTTCGTGTTCGTGTTCGGCGGCGCGCTGCGGCAGAGCATCGGGGCCGAGAGCTACGTGGACTACCTGCTCCCCGGCATCCTGCTCATCGCCATCGCCTCGGGCATCGCCTACACGGCGTTCCGGCTGTTCACGGATCTGCAGGGCGGCATCTTCGAGCGGTTCCATTCCATGCCCATCTCGCGGTCGAGCATCCTCTGGGCGCACGTGCTCACCTCGCTGGTCGCCAACGGCATCACGCTGGCGATCATCTTCGCAGTGGGGCTGCTGATGGGCTTCCGCACCAGCGCGAGCGTGTGGGCGTGGCTGGGCGTGATCGGCATCCTGGCGCTGTTCACGCTGGCGCTGACCTGGCTGGCCGTGATCGCGGGGCTGTCGGCGAAGACCGTCGACGGCGCCAGCGCGTTCAGCTACCCGCTGATCTTCCTGCCGTTCATCAGCTCGGCGTTCGTGCCGACCGAGACCATGCCCGGCCCGGTGCGCTGGTTCGCCGAGAACCAGCCGGTCACCTCGATCGTGAACTCGATCCAGGCGCTGTTCGCGGGTGAGCCCGTGGGTTCGTCGATCTGGGTCGCGCTGGCCTGGTGCGTCGGCATCCTCGTCATCGCCTATGTGTTCGCGATGCGCGCGTATCGGAGGCGGATCGGCTGAGCCGCCTGTTGCGCCGACACCCCGTGCTGACGTCCACACCCCGTGCTGCAGACGCCCACAGCACGGGGTGTCGGCCGTATCCCGGGGTGTCGGGCCTCAGCGGCAGGTCAGCCGGATCGGCCGAGGCATCACTCTACGAGGATCGGTTCCACCGCAGCGGATGCCTCGGCCGCGGCCGGCTCGCCGAGCTTGACGACCACGACGCCGGCCATCACCAGCAGGGCACCCAGCAGCTGGACCGGCTCGGGGAGCTGTCCCACCAGCATCCAGCCGAAAAGCATCGCGGCGATGACCTCGGCGAGGGCGACGAAAGATGCCAGTCTCGAGCCCAGCATCCGCGTCGAAGCGATGCCGAGCACGTATGCCAGCGCGGTCGCCAGCAGGCCGATGGCCAACACGGGTACGAACCAGGGCACGGAACCGAAGCGGTAGGCGACGTCGTCGAGGTTCCAGTGCATGGGCAGCACGCCGGTCAGGCCCGCCGTGGTCAGGCCCAGCGCGCCCAGCAGCAGCCCGACCCCGGCGAGGGCGATGGGCGGCATCCCGGTGTCCTCGCGGGCGGAGAGCACGAAGTAGGTCGCGGCGCCCACCATCGCGGCGAGCGCCCAGAAGATGCCGCCGACATCGACGCGCGCGCCGGTGAGGATGTCGAGCATGAGGATGAGGCCCGCGAAGGCGATCACCGCGCCCAGGATGCTGCGGCCGGTGGGCTTCTCGCCGCGGCGCAGCCACAGCCACAGCACGACCGCCACCGGTGCGGTGTACTCGATGAGCAGCGCGATGCCGACGTCCATCACGGCCACCGCCTGGAAGTAGCAGAGCTGCGTGGCGGTGACGGCCAGCAGTCCGTAGGCGATGATCATGCCGGCGTTGCGGCGCAGCACGTGCCAGCGACCGCGCATCGCGAGGATCGTGGGGACCAGCAGCACGAGGGCCGCTACCCACACCCGCGCGGTGACGGCCGCACCCGGGGTCCAACCCGCATCGATCAGGCCGCGCGCCCACGCGCCGGACATGCCGAACGAGAATGCCGCGCCCAGCGCGACCAGCAGACCCGCGCCGACGCCCGTGCGCGCCCGGGTGTCATATGCAACATGCCCCATGAGTGATGACACTATTCCTGTGCGATGTAAGGTGTCAACATGATCTTCACCAGTGACACGGAAGAGGCGCTGCGCGCTGCCGTCAGCCTGGTCAATTCCGCCGAGGAGCCGGACACCCTGGCGACCACCGACGACTTCGCCGCCTTCCTCGATGAGTACCCGTACACCGGCCGCATCGACCGCGATGACGCCGAACTTCAGGGTCTGCGCGCACTGCGCCCGCGGCTGCGGGACATGCTGCTGGCTCCCCGCGACGAGATGGTCGAGCACGTCAACGCCGCCCTCGCCGATGCCACGCTCACCCCGCGCCTGACCAGGCACGATGCGGCCGACTGGCACCTGCACGCCGTCGCCGACGACCATCCGCTGCCCGAGCGCATCCTCGTCGAGACCGCCATGGCGCTCATCGACGTCATCCGCGCCGACGAGGGCAGGCGGCTGGCGGTCTGCGAGGATGCCGACTGCCGGGCCATCGCGCTGGACCTCAGCCGCAACCGATCCAAGCGCTACTGCTCCACCACCTGCGCGAACCGCAACGCCGTCGCCGCCTACCGGGCGCGGCAGGCGCAGGGCTGAGTCCTCACGCCGATTCGGACACCCGCTCCGGCTACGCTCGAAGGCGGCACGACCCCGGGGGGGGGACACCATGACCGACCAGCATTCGCTGGAGCCCGATGACGGCTATCCCGTCATCCCACCACCACCGGAACAGGCGGATACCGACGCACCGGCATACGGGACGGCTGCGACACAGCCATACGGAGCACACCCCGGCGTCCCGGCCGTACCGCCTCCCGGCGCGCCCATGCCTTCAGCACCGTACGGTTCAGCACCGTACGGTGCTCACCCGACCGCAACGGGACCCGCGCAATACGCACCGCAACCGCCGTACGCCGCGCACTCCTCTCCTGCTGCTCCGCCGCACCCCACGCCGGCCCGCAGCTGCCTCCGCCTCCGGTGTGGGGCGGTCAGCCGCAGGCGCCCGCGAAACCGGCATCCGGCTCCGCGCGCTGGGTGACGCCGGCCATCATCCTCGCGATCACCGCGGGCGTCATCGTGCTGGTCGTGCTGATCAGCAGTCTGCTGGCCACCGGCATCTTCACGAGCCCTCGCCAGAGCGCCCCCGATGAGCCCGTGGCCACGACACCCGCCGTGCCCTCGGACGAGACCGCCGCCGACGGCGACATCATCGCCGATCCGGCCACCATCGCCGAGCAGCTGCAGGCGAAGATCGATGCCTATCGCGATGCACGCAAGGACGGCTCGCTGTGGAAGAGGCTGGAGCACACCGATTTCAACGACACAGCCGTGAGCGCCTACCTGTTCTTCCTCACCGACATGCAGGTCGCGGCGACGTAGGGCGGTTTCACCGACAACTGACCGGGGGCGCGCCGGTACGCTCGAGTCATGAGTGAATGGGTCAGTTCCGCCATCCGAGTCCTGGAGGCGGACGCCAACCGCTCCGCCGACACGCATCTGCACCTGTTCCCCCTGCCGGCCGACTGGGGCATCGACCTGTACCTGAAGGACGAGTCCGTGCACCCCACCGGCTCGCTCAAGCATCGGCTGGCGCGCTCGCTGATCCTGTACGGCCTGGTCAACGGGCTCATCGACGAGGGCACGACGCTCGTGGAGTCCTCCAGCGGCTCCACCGCCGTGTCCGAGGCGTACTTCGCGCGGATGCTGGGACTGGACTTCGTCACGGTCGTGCCGCGCTCCACCAGCCAGGAGAAGATCGACCTCATCGAGTTCTATGGCGGCAGCTGCCACCTGGTCGAGCATGCGTCGGAGATCTCGGCGGAGGCCCGCCGGCTGGCATCCGAGTGCGGCGGCCACTACCTCGACCAGTTCACCTATGCCGAGCGCGCCACCGACTGGCGCGGCAACAACAACATCGCCGAGAGCGTGTTCAGCCAGCTGGCACAGGAACGGCATCCGATCCCCCGCTGGATCGTCGTCGGCGCCGGAACCGGCGGCACCAGCGCCACCTTCGGCCGCTACGTGCGCTATCGCCGGCATGCCACGCAGGTGGCCGTGGTCGACCCGGAGGGGTCGGCCTTCTACGCCGGCTGGAAGGGCGATGCGGATGCCACGGGCGCGCCCTCCCGCATCGAGGGCATCGGGCGCCCTCGTGTGGAGGCGTCGTTCGTGCCGAGCGTGATCGACGAGATGATCCAGGTGCCGGATGCCGCCTCCGTCGCCGCCATCCGGCTGCTGCGCGAGCGCACCCTGCACTGGGCGGGCGGCTCGACGGGCACCAACCTGTACGGCGCTTTCGAGCTGATCTCGCGCATGCGGGATGCCGGCGAGACCGGCAGCGTGGTCACGCTGATCTGCGACGGCGGTGCGCGCTACGCCGAGACCTACTATTCCGACGAGTGGGTGGTCGCGCAGGGCTGGGATCTGGCCCCGCACCGCGAGCGCATGGAGCGGTTCCTCACCGGCGGCGCCTGGGGCCAGCTACGCTGAGCGCATGACCACGCTCATCCTCACGGTCGCGGGAGCGGATCGCCCCGGACTCGTCTCCGCCGTCGCGGAGCTCACCGGCGCCTACGGGTGCAACTGGGAGAACAGCAGCCTCGCCGAGCTCGCGGGCACGTTCGCGGGCGTCATCCAGCTGACCGTCGCCGACGACCGCGTCGACGAGCTGCGCGAGGCGCTGCGCGGGCTGGACGGGATGCTGGCGGTCACCGTCAGCACCGGCGCCGACGTCGACGCGCCCGCCGTGGAGCGCCGCGTCTCGGTGACCGTGCTGGGAGATGATCGCCCCGGCATCGTGCGCGAGGTCACCGGGGTGCTCAGCAGCCATGCGCTGAGCATCCAGAGCATGACCACGCAGACGCGGGACGCGGCGATGGCCGGCGGCCGGCTGTTCGAGTCCGCCGTCACGGCGACCATGCCGGCATCCGTCGACCTGGAGGCGCTGCGCGCCGACATCGAGCAGCTCACCCACGATCTGCAGGTGGACATCGCAGAAGCATGAGCAGTGTCGACACCGTCATCGCAGACCTGATCGACGCGCTCCCCGAGGGCGCCGTGATCACCAACCCGGACTCCCTGGAGGCCTACCGGCGCGATCGCGCTGAGGACCCGGATGCCGGCACCCCGCTGGCCGTGGTGCGAGCCACCAGCACCGAGGACGTGCAGGCCGCCGTGCGCATCGCCGCGCGCGAGGGCGTGGGGATCGTGCCGCGCGGTGCGGGCTCGGGCCTGTCCGGCGGATCGTCCGCCGTGGACGGCGCCATCGTGATCTCGCTGGAGCGGATGCGCGAGATCCGCATCGACCCGGCGCTGCAGATGGCGGTCGTGCAGCCGGGCGCGTTCAACGCGGAGGTGAAGGCCGCGGCATCCGAGCACGGCCTGTGGTACCCGCCTGACCCCTCGTCGCAGGCGTTCTGCTCGATCGGGGGCAACATCGCCACCAACGCCGGCGGCCTGTGCTGCGTGAAGTACGGCGTGACCACCGACTACGTCCTGGGTATGACGGTGGTGCTGGCCGACGGTCGTGCGATCACGCTCGGCGGGCCGCGCCTGAAGGACGTGGCGGGCCTGTCGCTCACCAAGCTGTTCGTCGGCAGCGAGGGCACGCTGGGCATCGTCACCGAGGCGACGCTGCGCCTGGTGCCCGCGCAGCGCACGCCCACCACGCTGGTCGCGGTCTTCCCGACCGTGGCCGGTGCGATCCAGACCGTCGTCGACATCAAGGCCGCCATGCGCCCGTCGATGCTGGAGTTCATGGACCAGATCACCATCAACGCCGTCGAGGACATGCTGCGGATGGACCTGGACCGGGATGCCGCCGCCATGCTCATCGTGCAGTCCGACGAGCCGGCCGAGGTCGCCGAGGCGCAGATCGCGACCATCGAGCAGACCTGCGGGCTGCACGGCGCCACCGAGCTGTACGCCACCAGCGACCCCGACGAGAGCGAGGCGCTCATCGAGGCACGGCGTCAGGCCATCCCCGCGATGGAGAAGCGCGGGGCCATGCTGCTGGAGGACGTCGGAGTGCCGCTGCCCCGGCTCGGCGACCTGATCGAGGGCATGCGGCAGATCGCCGAGCAGCGCGGCATCGAGATCGCCGTGGTCGCGCACGCCGGCGACGGCAACACGCATCCGCTGATCGTGCTGGATCCCGAGGATGCCACCCAGCGCGCCCAGGCCGATCTCGCCTTCGGCGAGGTGATGGCCCTGGCCATCGGACTGGGCGGCACGATCACCGGCGAGCACGGTGTGGGGCGCCTGAAGCAGCCCTGGCTGGCGGACTACCTCGGCGACGACGTGCTGGAGCTGAACCTGCGCATCAAGAAGGCGCTCGACCCGCAGAACATCCTCAACCCCGGCGCGATGTTCGGCCGGGGCTGACCGAAGCCGGCCCCGGCCGGCACCTCAGACCAGGCGGCGCTTCGGCGACACCGAGTACGTGTCCTCGACATCGGTGTTCGCGACGCCCGCGAGGGCGGCATCGATGGCTGCCATGACGTCGGCATCCAGCGTCACGCCGGAGGCCTTGACGGTCTCGGCCAGCTGCTCCGGGCGCGAGGCACCCACCAGCGCGGCTGCGACGTTCTCGTTCTGCAGCACCCAGGCGATGGCCAGCTGCGGCATCGTCAGACCGGCCTCGGCGGCGATGGGCTTGAGCTTCTGCACGGCGGTGAGGATGTCGTCCTTCAGCAGCCGCTCGATGAAGTGCGCACCGGAGTGCGGGTCGGTGGCACGCGAGCCATCGGGCACGGGCTGACCGGGCAGGTACTTGCCGCTGAGCACGCCCTGCGCCATGGGCGACCAGACGATCTGCGAGATGCCGAGCGACTGGGACGTCGGGACGACCTTGCCCTCGATCACGCGGTGCAGCATGGAGTACTGCGGCTGGTTCGACACCAGCTGGATGCCCAACTGCACGGCCAGGTCGTGGCCCGCGCGCAGCTGCTCTGCGGTCCACTCCGAGACGCCGATGTACAGCGCCTTGCCCGCGCGCACCACGTCGGCGAACGCCTGCATGGTCTCCTCGAGCGGAGTCTCGTAGTCGTAGCGGTGCGCCTGGTACAGGTCGACGTACTCCACGCCGAGGCGCGTGAGCGACCCGTCGATGGACTCGCGGATGTGCTTGCGGCTCAGACCGGTGTCGTTGGGGCCCTTCGGGCCGGTCGGGAAGTACACCTTCGTGAAGATCTCCAGGCCGGCGCGGCGCTGCCCGGCGAGAGCCTTGCCGAGCACGACCTCGGCGGCCGTGTTGGCATAGGTGTCGGCGGTGTCGAAGGTGGTGATGCCGGCATCCAGAGCGGCGTGCACCGTCGAGATCGCGGCGGAGTCGTCGATCTGAGACGCGTGAGTGACCCAGTTGCCGTAGGTGATCTCAGAGACCTTGAGACCGCTGTTGCCGAGATAGCGATAGTTGACCATGGTCCAACGCTATCCGCTCACAGCCCGCACTGTTCGCGCGTCTGCCACACTTGTCGCCATGTCCACGCTGCCGCGCCTGCTGTACGTCGAGGACGAGGCCGAGGCCGCCGCGATCGTCGTGGAGATGCTCTCGGACGAGTACCTCGTCGACCACGCGCGCACCGGCGAGGAGGGCCTCGAGCGCGCCCTCGGGCATCGCTACGACGTGATGGTCGTGGACCGTCGGCTGCCAGGGATGTCGGGTGCCGAGCTGCTGCAGGCGGTGCGCACCGCGCACATCGCGACCCCCGCGATCATGCTCACGGCGCTGGGCACCGTGGCCGATCGGATCAGCGGGCTGGATGCCGGCGCCGACGACTATCTGCTCAAGCCCTTCGACTTCGACGAGCTGCGCGCCCGGCTGCGCGCGCTGCGGCGGGGCCGTGGCGCCGGCACGCGACGGGAGATCGGCGACTGGCTGTTCTCGACGACCTCCCTCGCGCTGTACGCGCCCGACGGCGACCGCGTCGCGCTGACCCAGGCCGAGGCCGATCTGCTGGAGCTGCTGACCTCGAGCCCCGAGCACGTGTTCTCCCGCGACGAGATCGTCGCCGACGTGTTCCCCGGCGGCTCAGCGGGCACGGTGGACGCCTACGTGCACTACATCCGCCGCAAGTCCACCCCCGAGATCATCGACACCGTGCGCGCGCACGGCTACCGCAGCGGGATGCCGCGATGAGCGCCCGCTCGGAACGCGCCGTCGCGGCCGATAAAGCCCGCGTGCAGCGCTCGGCGCTGCGGACGGGCCTGTGGGTGGGCATCGCCTCGGCCGCCGTCGTGGCCGTGGTCACGATCACGATCATCACCACGCTGCTGACGGCATCGCGACCCCGCCCGCACCAGCCGTTCGGGCGGCCCGGCGAGCCCCGCGGCGACCGCATCCTGGATCTGGACGACGTGCTGCCGGTGGTGATCGTGATGGGCGTCGTGGGCGTGCTGCTGCTGGGGGTGATCGCCTGGTACGCGTCGCGCCGGGCGTCCCAGCCCCTGGCGGAGGCGCTGAGCGTGCAGCGCGCGTTCGTCGCGGATGCCAGCCACGAGCTGCGCACGCCGCTGACCACCCTGAACAGCCGCATCCAGCTGGCCGAGCACCGGCTGCGGCAGGGCGAGGACGTCACGCCGGTCCTCGCCGACCTGCGCCGGGATGCCGTGGTGATGGATGCCGTGCTCACCGACCTGCTGCTGGCGGCGGAGTCCGCCGGTACGAAGGAGTCGGATGCCTCCGCCTCGGCATCTGTGGGAAAGGCGCTGCGCGATGCGGCGGCGGTCATCGCGCCGAAGGGAGCCGAGCGCGGGGTGCGCGTTCAGGTCGACGCCTCCGGGGAGCTTCAGGTCGCTGCGGAGCCGACCGCGCTGATGCGGGCGGTGATCGCGCTGCTCGACAACGCCGTGCGCTACAGCCCCGACGATGCGATCGTTCAGGTCACCGCGACCGCGACCGCGCACCGGGCCGAGATCCGGGTGTCCGACCGGGGCCCGGGGCTGGGCGATATGGACTCGTCGAGGATCTTCGAGCGGTTCGCCCGCTCCACGGCATCCGCCGAGCGTCGCGGGTTCGGGTTGGGACTCGCGCTGGTGCGCGATGTCGCGAACAGGTTCGGCGGATCAGTGCGCGTGGAGGAGTCCTCGCCGTCGGGCACGACGTTCCTGCTCGAGCTGCCGCTGCGCTGAGTCGTCTCCTGGGAATCGTCGATCCGAAAGCTATGAGAACGGCGGGGCGGGCCGATTCTTGGTGCTGTCTTGGCGGACGCGCGGGACAGTCATGCCATGACCGATCACAGCGAGAACACACCAGACCAGAGCGGAGTCCCCGCCGAGAGCGTCCCCGATGCGACGGCCGCGAACGCAGCCTCCGTCGCGAGCGGGGGCACGGCCGAGACCACGCCGATCCCCGAAGCGGCGCCGACGCAGGCTCTGCCCCCTCAGGCACCGCCGGCTCAGGCTCTGCCTCCTCAGGCACCGCCGGCGGCGGCCGCACCTGCGGCGGCCCTGCCCGTGGCACCGGCCGCCGTCGCCACCGCGACACCGGCCAAGCCGTTCTGGAGCCGCACCGGCACGAGGATCGGCGCCGGCATCGCCGGCGGCCTGGTCGTGCTGATGGTGGGCTTCGGCGGAGGCTGGCTCGCCCACGGCGAGCTGCGCCCGGGCTTCGGCATGCACGAGCAGGCCTGGGGTCACGGCGACCGCGGCCCGATGCGCGGCGACTCCGGCGGTCAGAACGGACCACGCGGGGGCCAGGGCTTCGGCAACGGCCAGAACGACGGCGGACAGCGGTTCGGCGACGGCCAGAACGGCACGAACGGCCAGAACGGCACCGACGGTTCCAACGGCACGGACGGCACCGTCCCCGACCCGAGCAGCACGCCCGGCTCCTGACTCCGGGCTGCGATCCCGCCGTCGTCGCTCCGACGCGGGATCGCACCCCGGCACCCCAGCCGTCCACGATCGCCTCTGGAGCACACCATGGCCGCCATCGCCCTCCCCCGCGAAGCGATTCGACGGGATGCCCGAGACAGGGCATCCCGTCGCCGCCGGACCGATGCCTGGAACCTCGGCGCGAGCGTCGTCGTCTGGGGCACCTGCCTGCATGTCGCAGCGCTGTGGGTCTCAGGCGGCGGCATCCAGGCGCTCGTGACCGGCGGCGGCGAGGCGCTCGACGCGCTGGGCCGGATCACCGGCCTGGTCTCGGCGAACCTCCTGCTGCTGCAGGTGCTGCTGATGGCGCGCGTGCCGCTCTTCGAGCGGGGCTTCACGCACGACGGCATCACCCGCCTGCACCGGCTGGTGGGGTTCTGGTCGTTCGCCCTGATGCTCGCGCACATCGTGCTGCAGACGCTCGGCTATGCCGCCGACGCGAAGCTGAACCCGCTCGTGCAGCTGTGGCAGTTCGTCGTCGACTACCCGGGCATGCTGCTCGCGACCGCCGGCACGGCGCTGGTGATCCTCGTGGCCGTGACGTCGATGCGGCGAGCGCGTCGGCGGCTGCGCTACGAGTCCTGGCATCTGCTGCACCTGTACGGCTACCTGGGCGCCGGGCTGGCTCTGCCGCACCAGTTGTGGACGGGTGCTGACTTCACGGCATCCGCGGCGGCCACCTGGTTCTGGTGGAGCCTGTGGATCCTCACCCTCGTCGCCGTCATCGTCTATCGCCTGCTCGTGCCGCTGGTGGTCTCCCGCCGGCATCTGCTGCGGGTGGCGAGCGTGACCCGCGACGGCGCGGACGGCGTGACCGTGCGGATGCGCGGGCAAGGGCTCGCACGACTGGGAGCGCGTCCGGGCCAGTTCTTCGTCTGGCGCTTCCTGGCCGGCCCCGGCTGGACGCGCGGCCACCCGTTCTCACTGTCGGCGGCACCCGTAGACGACGAGCTGACCATCTCTGCCCGCCTCGCCGGCGACGGCAGCAGGCGCCTCGCCTCGCTGCGCCCCGGCACGCGGGTGCTGGTCGAAGGCCCCTACGGCGGATTCACCGGTGAGCGCAGGCGGGCACGGCGGATGCTGCTGCTGGGCGCAGGCGCGGGAGTCACCCCGCTGGTGTCGCTGCTGGAGGGCGAGGACTACGCACCCGGCGAGGCGGTGATCGTCACCCGCGACACGCGCCCCGAGGTGGCGCTGCGCACGGATGCCCTGGCTGCGCTGGTGCGCGACCGGGGCGTGCAGCACATCGCGCTGCCCGGTCGGCGCGCGGCATCCGGAGCCACCTGGCTGCCCGAGTCGCACGCCGGCTGGAGCGGCGCCGACGCCCTGCGCCACCTGGCGCCCGTGGTCGAGGATCACGACGCGTACGTGTGCGGTCCGCCGGAGTGGACGGATGCCGTGATCCGCGACCTGCGCGCGGCGGGTTTCGCCGCTTCGCACATCCACCGTGAGGCCTACGGAGTCTGAGCGCTCGAGAAGACGGATCGAGGAGAGAATCATGGACAAGCCGATGAAGCGCATCGCCTACGCGATGCTGGCCACCGTCAGCGGAGTGGTGCTGCTGTTCAGTTATCGCACCTCCACCGGAGCTGCGATCCCGACAGCGGATGCCGTGGTCGGCACCGGCTCGACCACCAGCAGCGCACCGGCGACAGGGTCGACCGGGTCGTCGTCGGACTCCGGCGGGACGACCGGCACCGGCTCCTCCAGCTCGGGCGACTCATCCGGCGCGTCCGGCTCCTCAGTATCCGGCACCGCCTCGAGCGGGTTGAAGGACGGCACGTACACGGGCCAGTCCGCGAACACCCGCTACGGCCCCGTGCAGGTGCAGGTGCAGATCAGCGGCGGGAGGATCTCGTCGGTGGACGTGGTCGAGTACCCCACGCAGAGCCCACGGGACCGCGAGATCAACCAGCAGGCCGTGCCGATGCTGGTCAGCGAGACCACGGCCGCGCAGTCCGCGCAGATCGACCTGATCTCCGGCGCCACGTACACCAGCCAGGGGTACGCGCAGTCGCTGCAGAGCGCGCTGGATCAGGCGCAGTCATGACAGCGCGGCAGGTGCGGGTGTGCCCTGTGATGGGCACGGTCGCCAGCATCCATGTGATCGGACGTGCGGATGCCGTTGCGCTCGAGCACGCGGTGGACGGAGCCTTCGGGCTGCTGCGCCGTGCAGACCGGGTGTTCTCGATGTACGACGAGCAGTCCGACATCCGCCGGATCGCCCGTGGCGAGCTGACCGTCGCCGCCGCCGACCCCTGGGTGCGCGAGGTTTCCGACGCCTGCGACGGGGCGGAGTTCGAGACCCGTGGCCTGTTCAGCGCGCACCTCGGCGGCGCCTTCGACCCGACCGGATGCGTGAAGGGCTGGGCGGCCGAGCGCGCGCTCCGCGAGCATCTGGCGCCGCTGCTCTCGGAGCCTGCCGTGCAGGCCGTGGGCCTGGACGTCGGCGGAGACCTGCAGGTGCTCACGGCCGAATCCTCCGACTGGACGTGGAACATCGGCATCGTCGATCCCACCGATCGCACTCGGGTGCTGGCGACCGTGCCGGTGCGCAACGGCGCCGTGGCGACCTCCGGAAGCGCGGAGCGCGGTGCGCACATCATCGACCCGCGCACGGGGCGGCCGGCCACCGGCATCCGCTCCGCCACCGTCATCGCACCGGGCCTCACCCGCGCCGACGTCTGGGCGACGGCGGCGGTCGTCGCGGGCGACGACCTGTCGTGGATCTCACGCGCGCCCGACACGTCCGGTCTGCTGGTCGACGACGCCGGTGGCGTCCACCGCTGGATCGCCGGCGTGACCGTCGACGTCCAGCCCGCCTGACGGGCTCAGACCGAGACGGACTCGCGCATGTCGGCGCGGGTGAGCGGCACTGTCGGGGCGCCGCCCGCTGGGTCGGATGCCGGGGACGGAGCGGATGTCGGGGATGCAGCCCCCGCGCTCACGATCGCCGCGCGGTCGCGGAAGCCCTCGGCGCTGACCCGATCCAACTCGACCTGCTTGCGGATGGCGGCGGTCTTCTCGTACAGCGACTCGTCGCCGTAGCTGGTGAGCACCTTCACCAGCACCGGCAGCAGCTCGATCATGAAGAACAGCGCCGCGATCAGCCAGTGCGCCCAGAGAATGGTCGGCTCCTTGGCGGAGAGCCTGTTCAGCCCCGAGATCTGACTGAGCAGCCCCACCGCGCCGGCGTTGCCGGCGGCGACCGCGTCAGCGCGGGCGTTGTAGGCGGCCAGCGCCTGATCGTAGGTCTTCTTCGCCGCAGGCAGCTGGTCCTTCGCCTGCTGGCGGTTGGTGGTCTCGGATGCCGTGGCGTTCTGCTTCGCAGCACCCTCGGCGGTGTTCAGATCGGCGTTGGCCGAGCGCAGCTGGGCGGCCAGTGCGTCATAGGTCTGCTGGGCGGCGGCCAGCTGCGCCTTGGCGGCATCCGAGCTGGAGCCCTGGCCGTTCACGCCCGTGCAGCCGGGCACGGTGCCGGCGCCCTCGCCGGTCAGCTCGCACTGGTACAGGGTGCGCGCGGTGTCGATGACCTTCTGCTGCTCGGCCATCTTGGTGGTGATGTCGTCGACGGTGGACTGCGCGGCGGCGGTCGAGGCGGAGCCGGATGCCGTTCCCGCGACGATGCCGGTGGCGGCCTGGTTCTCCAGAACCGCGACGCGCTTGGTGGCGGCATCCAGTGCCTTCTTCTCCGGTCCCTTCTCCAGCGCGGTCTGGTCGGACTGCGACTGGGTGATGTTGGTGGCGGCCACCTCGCGGGCGATGTCGTTGTGGAACACCTGCAGCACGAGCGGCTCGGCGACCAGGAACCCGATCAGCGCGGCCATGGCCACGCGCGGCAGTGCCAGGGCGATGAGCTTGCCCACGCTGCGGGTCGAGGACATGGTCGCGGTGAGGAACCGGTCGAGGTTGAAGATCAGCACCATCCACACCAGGGCCAGCGGCAGCGCCAGCCAGGCCAGCAGCTGCACGCCGGTGGTGAGAGCGAAGAACATCGAGATGGCCGAGACCAGCGCGGTGCCGAGCAGCACGAAGAACATCTGCACGAACCGCGGCGTCTCGCCGGGCACGCGGTCGAGGATCGCGCCCTCGGCGCCGCCGAGGATGGCCATCGTGCGCAGCCGCGAACCCGGCGTGCGCTCGCGCTTCGGACGGAGCGCGCGCCGCGGCTTGGGAGCCTTGGCCGGCTTCGCCTCCGGCGCCGCAACAGGCTCCGGCTCGGCGGGAAGCGGCTCGATGACCTCAGTGGGGTGCGTCACAGCATCCGTCACCGTCTCCGCGCTCCCGCGCGGCTCGAAACTGCGCAGGAAGTCGAGGTCGTCGTCGCTCACCGAGCCGTCGGGGGCGTCGGTCTCGAACGAGATCCGCCCCTGCGAATCCATCCGACCAGGGCGATGCGCGGAATAGGACATCCTTCGAGATTAGGAAACCCCGGCTGTGCAGCCGCCGGACGATCCCTGCGAACGGCTCCCAGGAACGAGAGGCAGGGATCAGGCCATCGCGGCTGCGGCGACCTCGTCCTCGGTGGTGGCCACCAGCTGGCCGCAGGCCCCGTCGATCTCCTTGCCGCGGGTGTCGCGCAGGGTGGTCGGGATGCCGGCATCGTTGAGCCTGCGCACGAACTCGTTCTGCACGTCGACCTCGGATGCGGTCCAGATCGAGCCCGGCGTCGGGTTCAGCGGGATCGGGTTCACGTGCACCCAGCCGCGGCCGCGGGCGTTCAGCTTCTCGGCCAGCAGGTCGGCTCGCCAGGCGTGGTCGTTCATGTCCTTGATGAGCGCGTACTCGATGGACACGCGGCGCCCGGTCTTCTCGAAGTACTCGCGCGCGGCATCCAGCGCCTCGTCGACCTTCCAGCGGGAGTTGACCGGGATCAGCTCGTCGCGCAACTGGTCGTCGGGAGCGTGCAGCGACAGCGCGAACGTCACCGGGATGTGCTCGTCGGCGAGCTTGCGGATGGCGGGCACCAGGCCGACCGTGGAGACCGTGATGCCACGGGCGCTCATGCCCAGACCGTTCGGCTGCGGCTCGACCATCACGCGCACGGCATCCATCACGCGCTTGTAGTTGGCCAGCGGCTCGCCCATGCCCATGAACACGATGTTGCTCACGCGCTCCATGGAGTGGTCGCTGGAGCGCTTGCCGCCCAGCTCGCCGTTCGCGATCACGCGGTTGGCGCGCACGACCTGCTCGATGATCTCGGCCGTGGACATGTTGCGGGTCAGGCCCGCCTGTCCGGTGGCGCAGAACGGGCAGTTCATGCCGCAGCCGGCCTGGCTCGACACGCACAGCGTGATGCGGCCCGGGTAGCGCATGAGCACCGACTCGACCAGCGCGCCGTCGTGCAGGCGCCACAGGAACTTGATGGTGTCGCCGCGATCGGTCGTCAGGCGCCGCACCTCGGTCATCAGCGGGGGCAGCATGCCGGCGACGAACTCCTCGCGCTGCTCAGCCGGGAGATCGGTCATCAGCGCGGGGTCGGACGTGTAGTGCGTGAAGTAGTGCGTGGCGAGCTGCTTGGCGCGGAAGCCGGGCATGCCGAGTTCCTTCACCATCTCCACGCGCTGCTCGGGCGTCATGTCGGCCAGGTGCACCGGCGGCTTGCCGCGCTTGGGGCTGGCGAACTGCAGCAGCGGCCGCCCCTCGGCATCCTTCTTCTGGGTCCACCCCTCCGTCGCCGGGCGCACCTGGGGTGCGCGAGTGGAGCGCACGGGCGTGCTGCGGGCAGGCGGAGTCCTATCGGATGCGGGCATGAGTCAAGGGTACGGCGTGTCGCCCGCGAGCGGCCTGGGTGCCCGGCATCCGACCCGCTTTGTCCTCACGGGCGCACGGGCAGCACAATGGAGAGGACGAACGGAGCCCCCATGACCGACCGCCTCTCCCGCACTCGCGACGCCGGCGTGCTCGCCGTGCTGCGTGCGCCCTCCCCCGAGCAGGCGCTGGATGCCGCCGAGGCCATCATCCGCGGCGGCATCCCCGGCATCGAGGTGACGTACTCCACGCCCGACGCCCCGGCCGTGATCCGCGAGCTCATCGCCCGGCACGGCGACGCGGCGTACATCGGCGCGGGCACCGTCACCACGCCCGAGCAGGCCGCGGCAGCCGCCGATGCCGGGGCCGCGTTCCTGGTCAGCCCCGGCACGCTGCCGGACCTGACCCGCGCCATGATCGACACGGGTCGTGTGGTGATGACCGGCGCGTTGACGCCCACCGAGGTGATGATCGCGCAGGGGCTCGGCGTGGACGTCGTGAAGATCTTCCCCGCGTCGCTGGGCGGACCGTCGTTCCTGAAGGCGCTGCGCGGCCCGTTCCCGGATGCCGTGCTCATGCCCACCGGCGGCGTGAAGCCCGACAACGTGGCGGACTGGTTCGCGGCCGGCGCCGTGGCGGTCGGCGCCGGCGGCGACCTGGCGAACTCGGCATCCATCGCCTCCGGCGACTGGGCCGACCTCGAGGCTCGCGCCGCCCGCTTCGCGGCGGCGCTGGCGGCTGTGCGCGGGTGATCGACCTCCCGCTCTGGGCGTGGGCGCTGCTGGCCCTGGGTGCGCTGATCGCCGGGCTCGGCAAGACCGCCGTGCCGGGTGCGTCGACCGTGTCGGTGGTGCTGCTGGCATCCGTGCTGCCCGCGCGCACCTCCACGGCGGCCATGCTGCTGCTGTTCATCGTGGGCGACGTGTTCGCCCTGACGGCCTACCGGCGGCACGCCGACTGGCGCACCCTGCTGCGCCTGGCGCCGGCCGTGATCGCCGGACTGCTGGTGGGTGCGGCGTTCCTCGCCCTCGCGGCCGACGGCCTCGTGCGCCGCACGATCGCCACCATCCTGCTGGTGATGATCGCCATCACGCTGTGGCGCCGATGGCGATCGCGCACCGCCGCGGGAGGACGCCTGGCCGCCGCCGGCTACGGGTCGCTCGCCGGCTTCACGACCATGGTCGCCAACTCCGGCGGCCCGGTGATGTCGATGTACTTCCTGGCCACGCGCACGCCGGTGAAGGTGTTCCTGGGCACCTCCGCGTGGTTCTTCGCGATCATCAACATCGTGAAGGTGCCGTTCCTGGCTGGCATCGGCTTGATCACGCCGCAGCTCCTGCTGCTGGATCTCGTGCTGGCTCCGGGCGTCGTGATCGGCGCGCTGATCGGCATCCGCATCGCCAAGCGGATGCCGCAGCAGCTGTTCGACCGGCTCGTGATCGTGCTGACGATCGTGGGCTCGGTGTATCTGCTGTTCTGAGCGGCGGGCGCCGATCCCGGCTCAGTCCAGGAAGATGTCCGGGAACAGCCGGTCGTCCGGCGTGCCCGGCACGGCGGCGTACTTCGACAGGTCGGTGACACTGGCATCCGCCAGCACGTCCTCGACGATCAGCGTCTGGCCGGTGCGCTCGCGCGACGGCGTCGTGAGCACCTCGTAGGCGGCATCCGCGTAGATGTCGGCGGTGCGGCTGGCAGCCATCACGCGGTCGCCGCCCAGCAGGTTCTGCACGGCGGCGGTGGCGATGGTGGTACGGGGCCACAGCGTGTTGGCGGCGATGCCGGCATCCGCGAACTCCGCCGCCAGGCCCAGCGTGGCCATGGTCATGCCGTACTTCGCCAGCGTGTAGCCGGTGTGCGCACCCAGCCACTTGGGCGTGATGTTCAGCGGCGGCGACAGCGACAGGATGTGCGGGTTGGGCGCATCCTTCAGCAGCGGAACGGCCGCGCGGGACAGCATGAACGTCCCCCGCACGTTGACGTCCTGCATGAGGTCGTACTTCTTCGCCGCGAGGTCGGCCGAGCGGGACAGGTCGATGACGCTGGCGTTGTTGATGACGATGTCGATGCCGCCGAACTCGCCCTGCGTCTTCAGCACGGCTCCGGTGATGTCGTCGTCGTTGCGCACGTCGCCCACGATGGCCAGCGCCTTCCCGCCTGCGGCGCGGATCGCGTCGGCGGCGGTGTGCACGGTGCCCTCGAGCTTGGGATGCGGGGTGTCGGTCTTGGCGAGCATGGCGACGTTCGCGCCGTCGGCCGCTGCGCGCAGCGCGATGGCCAGGCCGATGCCGCGGCTGCCGCCCGACATGAGGATGGTCTTTCCAGCCAGGGTCATGAGGTCTCTCCTAGGTTCGGTCCGGTCACCGGCGAGTGGTCACTTCGGGGCCATGCGGATGGCACCGTCGAGGCGGATGGTCTCGCCGTTCAGGTAGCCGTTGGCGACGATGTGCTCCACCAGCGCGGCGTACTCGTCGGGCCTGCCCAGCCGCGACGGGTAGGGCACCTGGGTGCCCAGCGAGTCCTGCGCGGCCTGCGGGAGCCCCGCCAGCATCGGCGTCTCCATGATGCCCGGAGCGATGGTGCACACGCGGATGCCGTAGCGCGCCAGCTCGCGGGCGATCGGCAGCGTCATGGCGTGCACGCCGCCCTTCGACGCCGAGTACGCCGGCTGGCCGATCTGCCCGTCGAAGGCTGCAACACTGGCGGTCGAGACGATCACGCCGCGATCGCCTCCCTCCGTCGGCTCCTGCTGCGCCATCACGGCGGATGCCTGGGAGATGACGTTGAACGTGCCGATGAGATTGATGCGGATGATCCGCTCGAACGCGGCCAGGTCGGTCGGGTTGCCCTCGCGGTCGAGCACCTTGGCGGGCGGCGCGATGCCCGCGCAGTTGACGACCACGCGCAGCGGCGCGATCGCACCGGCGGATGCCACGGCCGCGGCCACCTGGTCGACGCTGGTGACGTCGGCGGGGGCGAACAGCCCGCCCAGCTCTGCGGCGATCTCCTCGCCCGCGGAGGTGGGGAGGTCGATGATCGTGACCTGCGCACCTGCCGCGGCCAGCCGGCGCGCGGTGGCGAGGCCCAGGCCGCTGGCGCCGCCTGTGATGAGGGCGCCCTGTCCCGTGATCTGCATGTGTTCTCCTTCGAACGGCACTGCACCCGTCGGCGCATCGCACCGACGTTGCGACTGAGTCTCAGCATACGTGGTTCTGAGTTTCGCAACTAGCGGGATCGGAAGCAGAGGTGGATGCTGAAGCTATGGAACTTCGTCGGAAACGAGCCTACGACAACGCCTCAGCCGAAGACGGGTTCCGTGTTCTCATCGACCGGCTGTGGCCCCGAGGCGTCTCGAAGGAGCGCGCGGCCATCGACCTGTGGGCCAAGGGCATCGCCCCCAGCACCGAGCTGCGCCACGAATGGCATGCACCGGATGCCGACTTCGCCACGAACGCCGCGCGCTACCGCGCCGAGCTCGAGAACGAGGACGCGCAGGCGCTGGCGGAGCTCGTCGATGAACTGCGCAAGCATCCCGTCGTCACCCTCGTCTACGCCGTGAACGACACTGAGCACAACCACGCCGTCGTGCTCGAGCCCATCCTGAAGCAGATGCTCGGCGAGTGAGCATCAGACGCTCCGTCGCAGCACCCAGTCGATCGTGCCGCGCGCGGTCTCGCGCAGCGTGCGCCCCTCATGCCACTCGCGCCACGTGAGTGCGATGATCAGGGCGTCAAGCACTGTCAGCACGACGATCATCACCGAGGGCGAGACGAACAGCTCGTACACCTGGAAGATCAGGAACAGCGCCAGTGCCCCGATCGCCCAGGGGTAGATGCGGCGCGAGCCGCGCAGCAGCGCCAGCACGATCGCGAGCTTGATCACGCCGTGCAGCAGGAGGTAGGCGGCCAGGAACCCGGCGGCCTGCGGCGCGAGATGGGTGGCGCCGCGGACGATGAGGTTGGCGAGGAAGTCGTTCGGGTCCTCGGCCAGCTCCTCCGCGGTGAGGCGGAACGCCAGATGCTGGATGGCCTGCGGCGACAGGATCAGCAGCGCGGCGCCTCCGATCAGCTCGACCAGCCCGTCGATGCCCTTCACGACCACGCCGATGAGGAAGAGCAGATCGAGCACGCGCTGGCGCATCATCGGCATCCTCTCCGGTCGGTGCCGCCAGAGTAGTCCGATCAGCTCCAGACGAACCGGAAGGCTCCCGTGGCGACGGCCGCCGCGATCGCCAGCACCATGATCGCCGCGGCGCCCAGCAGCGCCACCGCATCGCGCGGGTGCAGCCGGGAGGGTCTGGACCAGGTGCGCGGGATGCCCGAGCCGAAACCGCGCGCCTCCATGGCCATGGCCAGCTTGGTGCCGCGGCGCACGGCGAACACCAGCAGCACGAACGCCATCGAGAAGAACCGCCGGATCGCACCGCGGTCGCCGACGCCACGCGCGCGACGGGCCAGGGTCATGGTGCGCCAGTCGTCGAGGAACAGTCCCAGCATCCGCGTTCCCGCCAGCACCCCCAGCACGAATCGGCTGGGCAGGTGCGCGACCTGCGCGAGCGCGTCGCCGAGCTCGGTGGGATCGGTGCGGCCGAACAGCAGGATCGCGGGCAGGCCCAGCGCGATCACGCGCAGGGTGACCGAGAGGGCCAGGGCGATCGAGCCGTCGCTGACCGTCGCCACCCCGAACTGCCAGTACACGGCGCCCTCGGGCTTGGCGTACAGCAGCATGCTGATGCCGGCCAGCGGCGAGAAGATCACGATGGGCAGCATCCGCAGCAGCACGGTGCGCACGCGCAGCCCGGTCAGCGGCAGGCACAGCGCCTGAAGACCGATGGCGACCACGGCGCTGACCGGATCGATCGACGCGAACAGCGGGATCGACAGCAGCAGTGCCATCACGATCCTCGTCACCGGGTTCACCCCGTCGAGCCAGGCCCTCCTGGTCTCCGTCAGTACGGCGGTCATCGTGCCACGACCGTCTCGAGCTCGAGCCGCTGCCCGCCGAGATGGCGCACCACCGCGTCGTCATGGCTGACGGCGACGATCGTGCGACCGGCGGCGATCTCCTCCTGCAGCAGCTCGACGATGCCGATCCAGCCGCGCCGGTCCTGCCCGAAGGTGGGCTCGTCGAGCACGATCACCTGCGGAGCGGATGCCAGCACCGTGGCCACCGAGAGCCGCCGCTTCTGCCCGCCGCTGAGCGTGAACGGGTTGGCCAGGGCCAGCGGCGCCAGCTGCAGTCGCTCCAGCAGGTCGTCGGCGATGGCGTTCGCCTCGGCCTCGGTCTTGCCCAGCGCGCGCGGCCCCACCGCCAGCTCGTCTCGCAGGGTGCGCGCCAGGAACTGATGCTCGGGCTCCTGGAACACCGTGCCGATGCGGGTGAGCAGCTCGCGCGACGCCCACTTCGAGGGGCGCACGCCCGAGCGCCCGGCCAGGTCAGTCGCCGAGGTCACGGCGCCGCGCAGTTCGGGCAGGAGCCCGGCCAGCGTGAGCGCGAGCGTGGACTTGCCTGCTCCGTTCGGGCCCGTGAGCACCGTCGCCGCGCCGCGCGGCATCCGCAGGTCGAGTCCTGCCTGCACGACCGTGCGGCGGTCGCGGGAGACCGCGAGGTGCCGCGTCGTGAGAACGGCATCCGTCCCGGCATCCGCCGACTCGAGCAGGGGAAGGGGGATGCTGCGCCCGGGAACCCACACGCCGGCATCCGCCAGCTCGTCACCGTGACGTCCGAACACCTCGGACGGGGTGCCGTCGGCCAGCAGACCGCCGTCGGCGGCCAGCACGATCACGCGAGTGAGCACGTCGGCCCAGATCTCGGTGCGATGCTCGACCACGACCAGTGTGGCGCCGGTGTCCTCGAGAATGCGGCCGACGCTCTCGCGCACCTCGCGGACGCCCGTCGGATCGAGGTTGGCGGTCGGCTCGTCCAGCAGCAGCAGCCCGGGGCGCATCGCCAGGACCCCCGCCAGCGACAGGCGCTGCTTCTGCCCTCCGGAGAGCTCCTTGGTCGGTCGGTCCAGCGGCACGTCCAGGCCCACCTCGTCGAGCGCCGCGGCCACGCGGGAGGGGATCTCGGATGCCGGGACGCCGAGGTTCTCGCATCCGAAGGCGATGTCGTCGCCCACCTTGGAGAGCACGACACCGGCATCCGGGTCCTGCAGGACCAGCCCGATGGCGCCGCGCCGGGACTCGGGGGCCGACCCGTCGACGAGCAGCGAACCGGTGCGCTCGCCTTCGTCGGCATCGCCCAGGACGCCGGCCAGCCCCGCCAACAGCGTGGACTTGCCCGCCCCCGATGCGCCGAGCAGCAGCACCCGTTCGCCGGGTTCGATCGTGAACGACACGTCGCTGACGGCGGGCAGCCTGCGCCCGGCGTAGCGCCAGCCCCACCCGTTCGCGGTGACGCGAGCAGGAGCGGCCATGCTCAGACCTCCTGGCGTGCTTCCCGCCCGGCCGCGAACCTGCTCAGGGCGCCGGTCGTCGCGAGGGCGCGCACCAGCAGCCAGCCCACCAGGCCGGCCAGCAGCGCGCCGGAGACGGCGAGGGTTCCCAGGTAGATGGCGTTGAACTCGAACGACTTCAGGAAGTTCGGCGACGAGCCGTAGAACATCTCGAAGATCCAGGCCGCGGCCCCCGCGCCGACACCGGCCAGCATGGCCACCGGCAGGGTGAACCGGCGGTACAGGAGCAGCGCGAAGACCAGCTCGGCGCCCAAGCCCTGCACGATGCCGGACAGCACCGTGGAGACGCCCCAGACGTTGCCGATGAGCATCGAGATGATGGCCGCGACGACCTCGACGACGAAGGCCGCACCGGGCTTGCGGATGACCAGGCCCCCGACCACGCCGCCGATCAGCCAGATGCCGACGGCGATGCCGCCGAGACCGGGCGTCAGCGCGTCGGCGGCCGAGAACCAGGCGCCGCCGACGGCGTTCCAGCCCCAGAAGACCAGGCCGATGGCGACGCCGAGCACGGCGGCCACGACGATGTCGACGACGCGCCAGTTCCAGCGGGTGGTGGCAGTGGCGGCCGCAGCCGCGGTGGATGTGGACGTGGATGCACTCATCAGAACTCCTCCCTGCGCCGGCATGATCCGGATCAGGTTCGACGGTCGAAGCGCGGTTCGCTTCCTCTCAGCCCGGCACACCGGACTCCCGTGGTTGTGCCTTCGATCTTAGTCGCGTCGGGGATCGGTTGATAGCGTGTATCGCGTGACCGTCCCCCCCCCGACTCCACGCGCCCTCCGACGCGCCGTTCACTGCGCGAGCGCCCGGGCCGCGGCGACGACTCAGGAGCCGGAGCCGACGCCGCCACTCTCGTCGCCCCCGAGACGGGCGCGACGGCGGGCGCGACGGCGACGGACGCCGCCACGGAGGTCGTGACCCGGCCGGTGCCGCTGGACGAGCTGACCGCAGCGCAGACGCCCGCCGAGACGGAGCCCGACTTCCTCAGCGGCCTCACCGCGGGCGTCGAGCCGGTGCCGGAGGCGGAGTCGGTCACGAGCTGGGCGGATGCCGAGCATCCGACCACCGCACTGACCTGGCTCGACCCGCAGACGATCACCGCCCCGCCGACAGTTGCCGACGACTCCCCGCCGTCACTGTTCGACGGCGTCCATCTGCCTGCAGCCGGCCGCCGCATCCGGCTGCTCGTCCCCATCATCGTGATGGCGGGGATGTGCGCGACCTACGTCGGCGGCACGCTGCTGGTGCCGTTGGGCAACGTCCCGCCGACGGTGCAGTCCGCGCCGGTGGAGATCGCGCCGGCACCGGCGGCCACGGTCTCCTGGCCCGGCAGGGGCAGCGCGTCGGTCTCCGTGCAGGGCATGACACCGCTCGCCTCCACCACCGAGCGCGATGAGATCGCCAGCATCACCAAGGTCGCCACGGTCTCGATGGTCCTGGAGAAGCTGCCGCTGAAGGTCGGTGAGCAGGGCCCCAGCTACCAGTTCACCCGCGCGGATCAGCGCGATTTCCAGCAGTACCGTCGCCAGAACCAGTCGTCGCTGGACGTGCCGGTGGGCGGCAGCCTGACCGAGTATCAGATGCTGCAGGGTGTGCTGCTGGGCTCGGCCAACAACTACATCGACCGCCTCGCCCGTGAGATCTGGGGCTCGGAGCGCGGCTTCGCCGATGCCTCGGCGGCCTGGCTGCGCAGCAAGGGCATCGAGGGAATGACCTTGGACAGTCCGTCCGGCTTCGACAGGGACAACGTCTCCTCACCCGAGGCGCTGCTGCGGCTGGGCGAGGTCGCGATGCGCAACCCGGTGTTCGTGGAGATCGTCAGCACCCGCTCGGCGGAGATCCCCGGCGTGGGCACGGTCACCAACACGAACCAGATGCTCGACGACCCCGGAGTGGTCGGCATCAAGACCGGCACCCTCACGCACTGGAACCTGCTCACCGCCAAGGACGTGACCGTGAACGGCACCACCGTGCGCCTGTTCGCATCGGTGCTCGGGCAGAACAGCAACGGCGATCGCCTCGCCGTCACACGGTCGCTGCTGGCCGAGGTGGAGAAGTCGCTCACCGATCAGCCGGTGGCCGTGCCGAAGGGCACCGTCGTCGGGAGCGTCGAGACCCCGTGGGGCGCGAAGAGCGACATCGTGACGGACGACGACACGAGGGTCGTGCTGTGGAACGGCGCAACGGCGACCGCGACCACGACGCTGGAGCTGGGGGCATCGATGAAGGCCGGGGCGAAGGCCGGTTCCCTCGATGCGAAGGGCCCGATCAACACCGTGAAGACCCGCGTATCGCTGTCCAAGACGCTTGCCGAGCCGACCGTCTGGTGGCGGTTGACGCATCCGCTGGAGCTGTTCGGCCTCGACAAGCGCTGAGGCCGGTGCGTCCGCGCGATTCGCGAGCCCCATCTGGCGGCCTCCCCCGCAGCCAGGCAGCCATTCAGACCCCGCGGAGAACACGCCCCTGCGGCCCGGGAGGGTCGCGGGTCCCATATGGCGGCCTCGTACGCGCAGAGGCCACCATTCGGGCCCCACGAGGACACGATGCCAGTCGCCCGCACCCCGAAGGCGCCCACTCTTGCGAGTGGGCGCCTTCGGGGTGTGATCAGGCCCGACCGGGATCCGATGCCGTGGACTCGGCCTCGCGGACGGCCTCGGCCAGCTGCGCGGCATCCGCCGACTCGGCGATCGCCTCTTCGGCCTCCGCCTCTCCGGTGACGATGATCGGCGTCGAGCCGGTGAGGGCGTCCTCCGCGTCGATGTCGGCGGCGGCCTGCTCGAACTGCGACTGGTACAGCCGCCAGTACGCGCCCTGCTTGGCGATCAGCTCGTCGTGGTCGCCCTGCTCGACGATGTCGCCGTGCTCCATCACCAGGATCAGGTCGGCATCGCGGATCGTCGACAGACGATGCGCGATCACGAACGAGGTGCGCCCCTGGCGCAGCGCCGCCATGGCGTGCTGCAGCAGCAGCTCGGTACGGGTGTCGACGGCGCTGGTGGCCTCGTCGAGGATGAGGATCGACGGCTGCGCCACGAACGCGCGGGCGATCGTGATCAGCTGGCGCTCACCGGCGGAGACGTTGGACGCCTCCTCGTCGAGCACCGTGTCGTAGCCCTCGGGCAGGGAGTGCACGAACCTGTCGACGTAGGTCGCCTCGGCGGCCGCCATGATCTGCTCGTCGGTGGCGTCCTCCTTGCCGTACCGGATGTTCTCGCGGATCGTGCCGCCGAACAGCCACGGGTCCTGCAGCACCATGCCGGTGCGGCTGCGCAGGTCGGGGCGGGCCATCTCGGCGATGTCCTGCCCGTCCAGCAGGATGCGGCCGGAGCCCAGCTCGTAGAAGCGCATGATCAGGTTGACCAGCGTGGTCTTTCCCGCGCCGGTCGGTCCGACGATCGCGACGGTCTGCCCTGGCTCAACCCGGAACGACAGGTCGGTGATCAGCGGACGGTCCTCGCTGTACGAGAACGCCACGTGGTCGAACTCGATGACGCCCTTGCCGCCGTCCACGGTGGGGGCGTCCTCGTCGTCGGGGTCCTGCTCGTCGGCATCCAGGAAGTCGAAGACGCGCTCCGCGGATGCCGTGCCGGACTGCACGACGGCGGCCATGCCGCCCAGCTCGCTGAGCGGCTGGCTGAACTGCTGCGAGTACTGGATGAACGCCTGCACGTCGCCGAGCTTCAGGCCGCCGTTCGCCACCATCAGTCCGCCCAGCACGGCGATGCCGACGTACTGCAGGTTCCCGATGAAGGTCATGGCGGGCATGATGATGCCCGACAGGAACTGCGCCTTGAAGCTGGCCTGGAACAGCTCCTCGTTCTCGGCCTGGAAGCCGTCGAGGGCGTCCTGCTCGCGACCGAACACCTTGACCAGGGCGTGGCCCGAGAAGGCCTCCTCGACGCGGGCGTTCAGACGGCCGACCTTGCGCCACTGGATGCCGAAGGCCTTCTGCGAGCGAGGGCCGATCACGCCGAAGATGACGCCCATCAGCGGCAGTGAGATCAGCGCCACCAGTGCCAGCTGCCACGAGATGGAGAACATCATGACCAGCACGCCCACCACGGTCAGCACGCTGGTCAGCGCACCCGAGAGCGACTGCTGCATGGTCTGCGTGATGTTGTCGATGTCGTTGGTCACGCGCGAGATGAGCTCGCCGCGCTGCACCTTGTCGAAGTACGACAGCGGCAGGCGGTTGATCTTCGCCTCGACGTCCTCGCGCAGCCGCCACATGGTGCGCACCATGATCACGTTGATCACGTAGCCCTGCAGCCAGCTGAGGATCGACGAGACGACGTAGATGCCGAGCACCGCCACGATGATCCAGCGCAGCGCTTCGAAGTCCACGCCGTCGCCGACCTTGAAGGGGTCCATCGCGGCGACCATGTCGGCGAAGGTGCCCTGCTTCGCCTGGCGCAGCGCCTCGACGACCTGCTCGCTGGTCGTGCCCTGCGGGAACGGGTGGTCGCCCTCGCCGAGGGTCTTCGAGATGAAGCCCTCGTAGACGATGTCGGTCGCCCGTCCCAGGATCTTCGGAGCCGCCACCGAGAGCACGACGCCGATCGCGCCGAGCACCGACACGAAGACGAACCACCAGGCCGAGGGCTTGAGCAGCCCGATCATGCGGCGGAAGCTGGGCCCGAAGTGGTCGGCCTTGCCGGGTGCGGGGCCGCTGAACATGCCGCCGCCGTGCTGGCGCGCCTTCTCGGCCTGTTCGGCTTCTTCGCGCTCGGCCTCGGTCATCTCCACGGGACCCCTGGTTCCGGACTCGGCCTGCGGGCTCATGCGTCCACCCCCAGCTGCGACACGACGATCTCCTTGTAGGTCTCGTTGGAGGCCAGCAGCTCGTCGTGCGTGCCGACGCCCACCACCTTCCCGTCATCGAGGACGACGATGCGATCGGCATCCGTGATGGTCGACACGCGCTGCGCGACGACGATCTTGGTCACGTCGGGCAGTTCACGCCACAGCGCCTGCCGCAGTCGGGCATCCGTCGTGAGGTCCAGCGCCGAGAACGAGTCGTCGAAGACGAGGATCCGCGGCTGGTGCACGATGGCGCGGGCGATGGCCAGGCGCTGACGCTGACCGCCGGAGACGTTGGTGCCGCCCTGGGAGATATGAGACTCGAGCTGCTCGGGCATCTCCTCGACGAAGTCACGGCCCTGGGCGATCTCGAGGGCCTTCCAGAGCTCCTCGTCGGTGGCCTCCTCGCGTCCGTAGCGCAGGTTGGATGCCACGGTGCCTGCGAACAGGAACGGACGCTGCGGGATCAGGCCGATGCCCTGCCACAGGCGGTCGAGGTCGGCTTCGCGCACGTCGACGCCACCGATGCTCACCGCACCGCCGGTCACGTCGAACAGCCGCGGGATCAGCGAGACCAGCGTGGTCTTGCCGGAGCCCGTCGAGCCGATGATGGCGACGGTCTCGCCGGGCGCGGCGTGGAAGCTGATGTCGGTGAGCACCGGCACCTCGGCGCCCGGGTAGGTGAACTCGACGTTCTCGAACTTCACGGCGCCAGGAGCCGGGAACTCGGCGATGCCGTTCTCGGGGCGGGTCATGGAGGACTCGGCATCCAGCACCTCGCCCACGCGCTCGGCCGACACGGCCGCACGCGGGATCATCATGGCCATGAAGCTGGACATGATGATGCCCATCATGATCTGGCCGATGTACTGCATGAACGCGAAGATCGTGCCGACCTCGGCGTTGCCGGCGTTGATCTCCAGCCCGCCGAACCAGATCACGGCCACGACGGTGACGTTGAGCACCAGCATGAACAGCGGGAACATCAGCACGAACAGCGAGCCGATGTTGCGGCCGAGCACCATCAGGTCGGTGTTGACCTCGCGGAAGCGGCGCTCCTCGATGCGCTCGCGCACGAAGGCACGGACCACGCGCACGCCGGTGAGCTGCTCGCGCATGATGCTGTTGACGGCATCGAGCTTGCGCTGGTTGGCGCGGAACAGCGGCACCATGCGGCCGATGATCAGCACCGCGATGATCAGCAGCGCGGGCACCGAGACGGCGATCAGCCAACTGAGCCCGACATCCTGGCGCACGGCCATAATGATGCCGCCGATCGCCAGCAGCGGGGCGGTGACGAACATCGTCGCGCCCATCATGGCCAGCATCTGCACCTGCTGCACGTCGTTGGTGTTGCGGGTGATCAGCGAGCCGGCGCCGAACTGCGCGACCTCACGCTCGGAGAATCCGCTCACGCGCGCGAACACGTCGGCGCGGATGTCGCGACCGGCGGCCATGGCCATGCGGGCTGCGAAGAAGGTCGCGAAGATCGATGCGAGGATCTGGCCCAGCGAGACCAGCAGCATGAGGCCGCCGTGGCTCCAGATGTAGCCGATGTCGGCCTTGGCGACACCGTTGTTGATGATGTCGGCGTTCAGCTGAGGCAGGTTGAGCGACGCCATGACACTGGCGAACTGCAGCACGACGATGACCAGCAGCAGCCATTTGTATCTGGCGAGATAGCGGACGAGGAGTTTTCCCAGCACAGGCGGACTTCCTTTTGGGATCGGGGCCGACAGAGGGCCACCTGACAGAGTGCCACGAAGCTCCGACATCCGTATCCCCCTGAAGGGGGACTTTCACTGAAGGCGAACGAATGCCCGGCACCACCCGATTTCCTGGACAGGATCGAAGAACCGCCGAGGGGCCCGCGAATAGACTCGCAGGCATGCGATCCGCTTCTGCCGTCCTGCTGGTGTGCGATTATTCGCTGGCCTATCTGGGCGGGGCGCAGACCGCATTCGTTCGGCAGGCGCAGGCGCTGGCGTCCGAGGGCGTGCCGGTGGTGGTGCTGGCGCCGGATGCCGGTGAGCTGACCGCCCCGGGCATCGTGACCGTGGCCCCGCCGCAGCGCGGGAAGATCCCCGTGCTGGACCTTCCGCTGCTGGGCAGGGCGCGCGATCTGGAGCCTCTGGTGGCGGCGACCGTGCGCAGGCACGACGTGGGCGCCATCATCGTGCACTCCGAGTTCGCACTGGCATCCGCCGCTCTCGCCGTGGGCAAGCGGCTCGGCATCCCCGTGCTGCACACCGTGCACACCTTCTTCTGGCGCGCACCGGCGGCGCTCGCCCCCTTCGCGCCGGTGGTCTCCCGCGTGCACTCCGCGCTCACCGGCATCCGCGGCGGCGATCGGTACACCGGCAGTCACCCGCTGAACAACGCCCTGCGCACCATGACGCTGCGCATCGCGCAGCGCGCCGACATCGTGCTCTCCCCCTCTCGCCATCAGGCCGAGGCGCTGCGGAAGGCGGGCGCCGGCCGCGTGGAGGCGTTCTCGAACGTGGCGCAACCGCTGGCCATCGCGCCCGCGCGCACGGACGGGCCGCTGCGGCTGCTGTGGGTGGCGCGCTTCGCGCCGGAGAAGCGCGTGGACGTCGCGCTGGACGCCATGCGCGCCGTCGTCGCCCGTCTCGGCGAGGGTCGCGTGCACCTGGACGTGGCCGGCGGAACGCACCGGCCGGTACCAGGTGTCACGTTCCACGGTCCGGTCCCCGGTGAGCGCGTGGCGGAGCTGATGGATGCCGCGGATGCCGCGCTCATCACCTCGCTGGGCTTCGACAACCAGCCGATGGTGGCGCTCGAGGCCTTCGCGCACGGCCGTCCGGTGATCGTCAGCGATCCGGTGCTGGCGACGGAGTTCGGCGACGCCGCGCTCGGCACGCCGACGCCGGATGCCGAGGGCCTGGCGGCCCTGCTCCTGCGGCTGGAGGCCGATCGCACCCTGCTGGACGCCCCGCGCGCCGGAGCCATCGCCTACGCTCGCGACCGCGTGGCTGCCGCGCACGTGGCCCGACTGCAGGAGCTCATCGCGTCAGCGCGGCGCTGAGCCGCGAAGCGGGGCACGGAGCTCTCGCCACCGGCATCCGATCGTCACTGCCTTCACGGGTCCCGAATTGCTGCCTCCCGCGAAGCGAGGCCACCATTCGGACCCCGCGACCAGCGCTCCCCAGCACCCCGGGCATGTCGCGGGTCCCATTTGGTCGACTCCTGCGCGCCGAGACCGCATTATGGGCCCCACGAAGCGAGCGTGCCTCTACTCGAACAGCGGCACCACCGGCACGAACTCGCGGGCTCCGGCGCCGGCATCCTCGGGCAGGTCGGCGATGGTCGCGGGATTCCAGTGCGGGTTGCGGTCCTTGTCGATCAGTTGAGCCCGGATGCCCTCGACCATGTCCGGCTGCGTGCCGAACCACATGATGCGGCGGTACTCGCCCTCCAGCGCCTCGCGCACGCTGTGCATCCGACGCGCTTCGCGCACGGCATCCAGCGTCACGGCCAGCCCCGTCGGCGCCAGCTCCTGCATGACGGCCAGCGCGGCGGCGGCATCCGGCTCCTGCGACCCCTGCAGCCGCGACACGACCTCGCCGACGGTGTCGGCGGAGAACGCCTCGTCGATCCACGAGCGCGCAGCCAGCAGCGGCGAGGTCTCGGGCGTCTCGTCGAACAGCAGCACGATCCCGCTGGGCGTGGGCGGGTCGGCACGCCAGGCCAGCGCCTCGCGCAGCGCGTCGAGCCGGTCGGAGGGGACGTAATGGTCGGCGAAGCCGAGCTGCACGGCATCCGCTCCGGTCATGCTCTGCCCGGTCAGGCCGAAGTACTCGCCCAGTCGCCCGGGCGCACGGCCCAGCAGCCAGGTTCCGCCGACGTCGGGGGTGAAGCCGATGCGCGTCTCGGGCATGGCCAGCCTGGAGCGCTCGGTGACGATGCGCACGGCAGCGTGACCGGCCAGGCCGATGCCGCCGCCCATGGTGATGCCGTCGGCGAAGACCACGATGGGCTTCGGGTACTCGGCGATGAGCGCGTTCATGGCGTACTCGGCGCGGAAGAACTCGGCGATGCCTCCGGGATTGCCGCCGACGATGTGGTCGTACAGCGCGCGCACGTCGCCGCCGGCGCAGAAGCCACGCTCCCCCTCGCCGTCGATGAGCACGGTGTCGATGTCGGCGTCACAGGTCCAGGCGTGCAGCGCCTCGGTGATGCGCGCGATCATGTCCTGATTCAGCGCATTGATGGCCCGCGGACGGTTCAGGGTGATGCGCCCGAGGGAATTCTCGGTGCGGATGAGGACGGTGGCAGCTTCGGCATCGGTCACGCCGCCAGGCTACTCCGAACGGTCTATGTACCGGATTTCTGCGGGGGAAACCTCGATTCACAGGGTTTTCCGAGAAGATAGGAGGAACTGGCCGCAACAGGGGAGGACACCATGCCCGAAGGACAGGTGCTCGAATTCGACCGGGTCACGAAGCGTTTCAACGCCGTGACCGCGGTCTCCGACCTGTCGGTGCGCGTGGAGCCCGGAGCCGTCACCGGCTTCCTCGGACCCAACGGAGCGGGCAAGACCACGTCGCTGCGGATGCTGCTCGGGCAGGTCCGCCCCACCAGTGGCACCGCCACGATCGGCGGCTCGGCGTACTCCGAGCTGCGCAATCCGCTGCGCACCGTGGGCGCCGTGCTCGAGGAGGCCGCCTACCGGCCCCGCCGCACCGCCGCACGCCAGCTGACCATCGCAGCCAAGGCCAACGGCATCCCGCTGTCCCGCGTCGACGAGGTGCTGCGACTGGTCGGCCTGCAGGACGACGCCGAAACCCGCCTGGGCAGCTACTCCCTGGGCATGCGGCAGCGCCTGGCCGTCGGCTCCGCCCTGCTGGGCGACCCGGGTGTGCTGGTGCTCGATGAACCCGCCAACGGCCTGGATCCAGAGGGCATCCGCTGGATGCGCCTGCTGATGCGCCGGCTGGCCGATGAGGGCCGTACGGTGCTGGTCTCCTCGCACGTGCTGAGCGAGATCGAGCAGGTCGCCGACAACGTGGTGGTGCTCTCCAAGGGGCATGCCGTCTTCTCCGGCCCCATCGAGACACTGGAGGACCCGAAGGGCGCCGCCGTCGTGGTGGATGCCGACAACCGTGCGCACCTGATCACCGCGCTCTCCGCCGCGAAGCTGAACTTCGACGTGCTGCGCTCGGGCGTCACCGTGCGCAATTCCGATGCCAAGACCGTCGGCGCCATCGCGGCCGCCGCCGGCGTGCCGCTGACCCTGCTTCAACAGCGCGGCCCCAGCCTGGAGGATGTCTTCCTCGACCTGGTCTACGGACGCGCGGGCGGGCCGCAGCTGGACGAGGCCGCCAATCCTGTCGTGCACGCGCCGCAGAGTGCGGGCGCGGACACGGGCACGGGAGACGCGACGGCGCTCGCGGGTGCTGCTGCAGCCGGTGCCGCGGTAGCGGGGGCTGCATCTGCCGTTGCGGAGGGCGTGGTCGCTGCGGCCGAGAACGCGAACGCGACGGATGCCGAAGGCGCGGGTGCTTCCTCGAACGAGGAGTCCGCGGATGAGACGCAGTCGGCCGAGGAGAGCGACCCTGACGACGCGGTCTCCGATGGCGACACGGCCCAGGATGACGACGGCGACGCCGCCAGCGGAGCGGACATCGTCGCTGACAGCGGCGACACGGAGCACGAGGACGACGACACGGCGGCCGATGCGGACGCCGCAGACGCTCCCGAGTCCGTGGACCCCGAGGCCGAGTCGGGTGCGACCGAGTCCGACGTCGACGTGGACCCCGCCGCCGAACCGGATGCCACCGGGGATCCTGCGACCTCCGACCTGGACGACGCGGTATCAGCGCCGTGGGCGCCGAGCCCCACCCTGACCGGCGAGGGCGAGCACTCCGAGCCCGCCCCGGGCATCGATGCCGATCATGACGAGCCTGTCGACGTCATCCTGCCGCAGGCCGTCCGCTCGGTGTCGAACCCGCAGGTCGTCGACTCGTTCACGTTCACGGAGCTGATCACCGGCATCCCGGCAGCCGCCTCCTCGGACGACGCCGAGCCGGCCGCGCCCGCCACCGAGGCCATCCCGGTGTTCACGCCTCCGCTCGCCGATGAGGACGACGACGAGTCGGTGGTGGACGATGTCGTCGACGACGCCGAGGATCCGCGCCTGGCGGCGATGCGCACGTCGCTCTCGAGCGCGGCCAGCCGGTTCTTCGACGGCCCCGCCCCGGACTACCCGTACGGCGATGCGCCGGCGCAGCCCGCGGCGGAGGAAGCGCCCGCCGAAGGCGAGCCCCAGGCCGAGGGCGACCAGCACCAGGGCTGATCGCGACAGGCCGTCAGGCCGGGCGCGGGCGGATGACCGGCCGCTGACGCGGCTTCTGCACGGGCACCGAGCCCGTGGCGATCTGCTGCACGTCGGCGGGCTCGTCTCCGGCCTCCAGCCGCAGCGCCTGCGTGAGCGCCGGGCCGTGGCGGGTGGTGAGGATGAGCCGCTGGTAGTGCTCGTCGCCCTCCAGGTCGATCACGACGCTGGGCCGGCGTTTGCGGATCAGCACGAAGTCTCTGGTGCCGGCGCCCTTCCAGGTGCCCGCGGCGAGGATGCCGGGGATGTACGTGCCGGGCCCCGGAACGCCCCGCAGCCAGGTCCACGCGTCATCGGTCAGCTGCACCTTGACGATGTGCTCGCGCTCGATGTGCAGGTTGGCGCGGTGGAAGGTCGACGCCCGCTCGATGGCGGACAGCACGACCTCGAGTCGCGTCTGATCCAGCAGGAGCGTCACCATCACCCCAGTCTGCCAGCGCACCCCTGCGAGATGACTGCGACTTGCTCACAACGCGGCAACGATCCGTTGTGCGGATCGGCAGATGCGCCGGTTCATACAGCGCTCAGTGCTTGCTGCTCGTTCTCATCATGAACTCCCCGAACAGCGGGACAGTGAATGCGGTGTCACCATGCGCGGGACTGTAGATCATTCCCTTTGCGATCAGCCCAGACCGGCGCGGTGCGACGCTCTCCACCTTCACTCCGAGTGCTGTCGCTATGTCGCCTGAGCGATGCGCACCAGGACCCAACTCGGCCATCGCAGCCAAGTACTCCTTCTCCTTGGGCGTGAGACGGTCGAGACGTACGAGGAAGAAGTTGCGATCGAGATGCTCGGTGACGATCGGCCTCGTACGCTCGACGTCGGCGAGGCTGATGCTCGGGCCGGCGCTGTGATTCCACAGGTGGTAGCCCCACTCCTGTAGGAAATACGGATACCCGGCTGTCTCCCGTGTCAACGCCTTGATGGCGTCATCCCCATATGAGACTCCCTGTGCTTCGGCAGGCACAGTCAGGGCGGCGCGCGCGTCCGCGTCGTTGAGCGAACCGATCGCCGGGAATTCAAACAGCCGTTCCGCATACGACTTGGATTCGCCCGCAAGTCCAGGCAGCTGCGGCAGTCCGGCACCGACGAGCACCACGGGGAGGTTCAACTGAGTTGTCCGGTGGATCGCGGAGATTGCAGCCCCCAGCTCCTCAGCTGTGAGGTACTGGACCTCGTCGATTGCGATGAGGATGCCAGTTTCGCGCTCGGCCGCCGCTTCCCCAGCCGCAACCAGCAAGTCCGTCAGGTCATCCGAGAGGACTCCCGAATCTGCAGTCCCTGCGAGCGCATCCAGATCCAACGACACCGACGACCCATCGGGAAGCTGCATCTGGAACGACTTGAGGACACGAAGAGCTCTCAGCGCTTTCGATGAAGGCCTCTTCGCGTCGAATGCGAGGAGGATCTTGCGAAGCGCACGAGTCAGCAGCGCACGTAGGTCACCTGTCTCCGGCGCCTCGATGAACGCGACGGACAGTCCCTCCTGCTCCGCGATCTCAGTGAAGCGATTGAGGAGGACGGTCTTACCCACTCCGCGGAGCCCGATCGGCATCACACTCTTGCCAGGTAGTCCGGTAAGCGCCCGACGGAGGAGAGTGCCGAAGTGGTCGATGTACGCATCGCGGCCCAGAAGCGCCGGCGGTTGTGTACCCGCTCCAGGGCGGTAGGGATTTCTCAGCTCGTCCATCTTGATGAATCTTATCCGCTCGCCGCATAAGATTCATCAAGGTCTGTGAAGACAGAACTTACCCCGCAACCGAGTAAGGCCCGTCAATCCGGTTCAGGCGGTGGCGGATGCTGCCGCACGGGCCGCCGCGGGCAGCGCGGCCTCGATGGCGGCGAGCTCCTCCTCGCCGTGCGCGGCGGTGAGGAACCAGGCCTCGAACACGCTGGGCGGCAGCGCGATGCCCTGCTCGCGCATGCTGTGGAAGAACGGCGCGTACCGGAACGACTCCTGCGCTTGGGCCTGCGCGTAGGTGCGCGGGGCCTCGGCGGCGAAGGCCACGCCGAACAGGCTGCCCGCGCGCGGCACGGCGTGGGTGACACCGGCATCCGTCAGGGCGCGGTCGAGCGCGTCCGCGATGCGGGAGGCGGCGGCATCCACCTTCGAGTACACCTCGGGTGTCGCCAGCCGCAGCGTGGCGATGCCCGCGGCCACCGACAGCGGGTTCCCCGACAGCGTGCCGGCCTGGTAGACGGGGCCCGTGGGCGCCAGCATGTCCATGACCTCGGCCCTGCCGCCGAGGGCCGCCAGCGGCATCCCCCCGCCGACGACCTTGCCGAAGGTGATGATGTCGGGCAGGTACTGCTCGCCCGCCTGCTGCTGCAGGCCCCAGAATCCCGCGGGGTGCACGCGGAAGCCGGTGAGCACCTCGTCGAGGATCATCAGCGCGCCGTGCGCATGCGCGGTCTCGGCGATCAGCCTGTTGAAGCCGGGCAGCGGGGCGACGACGCCCATGTTGGCGGAGGCGGCCTCGACGATGACGGCGGCAATGCGGTCGCCGTGCTCGGCGAACACCGCGGCCAGCGCAGCGGGATCGTTGTAGTCGATGACCAGGGTCTGCGCGGCGATGGGCGCGGGAACGCCTGCGGATCCGGGCAGGGCGAGGGTGGCCACGCCGGAGCCGGCCGCCGCCAGCAGCCCGTCGGAGTGCCCGTGGTAGTGGCCGGCGAACTTCACCAGCAGGTCGCGGCCCGTCGCGCCGCGTGCCAGGCGGATGGCGGTCATGGTGGCCTCGGTGCCGGTGGACACCATGCGCACGTGCTCAACCGGGCGGGCGTCTTCATACTGCACGCGGTCGGCGATCAGCCGGGCCAGCTCCACCTCGCCCTCGGTGGGGGCGCCGAACGACAGGCCGCGGGTCGCGGCATCCTGAACCGCCTGCACGATCTCGGGATGCGCGTGACCGAGCAGAGCAGGGCCCCACGAGGCGACCAGATCGACGTACTCGTTGCCCGCGGCATCCGTGACTCTGGCGCCCTTCGCCGAGGCGAGGAAGCGGGGCGTGCCGCCCACCGAGCCGTACGCGCGCACCGGCGAGTTCACCCCTCCGGGGATCACCGCACGGGCAGCGTCGAACAGGGTGTCATTGCGGTCGGTCATGCATCCAGCCTACGGATGCCGGCTATGCATGCGGCTCAGAGACCGCGCGCCCGCCGCACCGGCGCGTGACGGATTACGGATGCTCGTGCGTCTGCGCGGAGTGTCGTGCGCCCGACACGCCGTCGGGGAGCCTGCCCGTCAGTGATCCGTCACCGGTTCAGCGGAGCAGCCCGGGTCAGCGCAGCATGCCGGCGACCTCGGTCGCCCAGTACGTCAGCACCACGTCAGCACCGGCACGGCGGATCGACAGCAGCGACTCCAGGATGGCGGCCTCGCGGGTGATCCAGCCGTTGGCGGCGGCGGCCTCGATCATGGCGTACTCGCCCGAGACCTGGTAGGCCCACACCGGCACGTCCACGGCGTCCCGCACCTCGCGCAGCACGTCCAGGAACGCCATCGCGGGCTTGACCATCACGATGTCGGCGCCCTCGTCCACGTCGAACAGCGCCTCGCGCAGCCCCTCGCGGCGATTGCCGGGATCCATCTGGTACGTGCGGCGATCGCCGGTCAGCTGCGAGTCCACGGCCTCGCGGAACGGGCCGTAGAACGCGGAGGCGTACTTGGCCGAGTAGGCCAGCAGCAGGGTGTCGTGGAAGCCCTCGGTGTCGAGCGCCTCGCGGATCGCGGCGACCTGGCCGTCCATCATGCCGGACAGGCCCAGCAGCTGCGAGCCGGCGCCGGCCTGTGCGAGCGCCATCGAGCGGTAGCGGTCCAGCGTGGCGTCGTTGTCGACCGCGCCGGATGCGTCGAGCACACCGCAGTGCCCGTGGTCGGTGAACTCGTCCAGGCACAGGTCGGTCTGCACGACCAGCGCATCGCCCACCTCGGCGGCGACGGCCTCGGTCGCGAGGTTCAGGATGCCGTGCGGGTCGTCGGCACCGGTGCCGTCGGCGTCGCGCACCTCGGGGATGCCGAACAGCATGACCCCGCCGATGCCGGTCTCCGCGGCATCCGCCGCCGCGCGGCGCAGCGAGTCCAGCGAGTGCTGCACGACGCCGGGCATGGAGCCGATGGCGACGGGCTCGGAGATGTCCTCGCGCACGAACATCGGCAGCACCAGCTGACGAGCCTCGAGCGAGGTCTCGCGCACCAGATCTCGCACGGGAGCGGACTGACGCAGCCGACGCAGGCGCGTCTCGGGGAAGCGGCTCACGGTGCGAACTCGTCCGATGCGTGCGGAAGGGTGAAGTGCGACACCGTCTCGATGAGCGCGTCGACGGTCTGCCGGTCGGCGACGGCCGAGATGGGCAGGCCCGCCTTGCGGGCATCCTTCGCCGTGCGCGGGCCGATGGCCGCCAGCAGCGTGGTGTCGGGGATCTCGGGGAACTGCTCGCGCACCTGACCGGCGACCGAGCCGCTGGTGATGAGGATGGCGTTGATGCGGCCGTTCTCCACGTCGCGGCGGATGCGGTCGGTGACCGGCACGCCCACCGTGCGGTAGGCCACCACGCTGTCGACGTCGTGACCGGCATCCTCCAGCGACACAGACAGCACCGGTTTGGCGATCTCGCTGCGCAGGGACAGGATGCGGCGGGGCTCCGGCTCCAGCGCGATCATCTGAGCGGCCATGCCCGCGGCCGAGTTGTCGAGCTCCGGGACGAGCGCCACCTCGTAGCCGACGGCCGCCAGCGCCGCCGCGGTGGTCTCGCCGACCGCGGCGATCCTGGTGCGCTTGGGCACCTTCACCCGGTGGGCGAACAGCACGTCCACGGTGGTGGCGCTGGTGACGGTGAGCCAGTCGTAGTGACCCTCCTGCAGTCGCTCGAGGGCGGCATCCAGGGCGTTCTGATCGTTCGTCGGAGCGAAGTTGATCAGCGGTGCGACGACGGGAACCGCCCCCTGCGCGCGCAGGGATGCGGCGACGCCGTCGCCCCACGGGCCGCCACGGGGCACAAGAACACGCCAGCCGTCCAACGGCCGCGCGGTTTTCGTTTCGGAAGCTGTCATCTGGTCACTCTCAGGGGAGAAGGTCGGCCGCTCCCTGTTCGAGCAGCCGATGGGCTGCAGACATGCCGATTTCGCGGATCGCGTGCATCGGGTCTGCACCATCGGCAGCATTCGCTCCGTTGCCACTGCCGTTCCGACGAATATACCCCCCGTTCAGGGACTCCGTGACGTCGAGGCCGATCCGACCGGTTCCGTTCGGCTCGTAGACCACGGCGCGGACGCGGATGCTGTCGCCGGAAACCGCCGCGTGGGCGGCCATCGGAGCCTGGCATCCGGCCTCGAGTCCCGCGAGGATCGCACGCTCCACGGTCACCGCGATGCGGGTGTCCTCGTCGTCGAGCTGCGCCAGTGCGGCCAGCAGCTCGGCAGGGGCATCCGCCCGCGTCTCCACGGCCAGCGCGCCCTGTCCCGGTGCGGTCGGCCACTCCGACAGCCCCAGCAGCTCGCGCTGCAGGGCGGACTCCGAGCCCAGGCGCGACAGGCCCGCGGCGGCCAGGATCACGGCATCCAGCTCACCCGACTCCACCCGAGCCAGGCGGGAGTCGACGTTGCCTCGGATGTCGATGACCTGCGCATGCGGCGCACGCCGCCGCACCTGCGCGATGCGCCGCGGGGCTCCGGTGCCGATCTTCGCACCCGAGCCGAGCTGGTGCAGCGGGGTGCCGTCACGGGTGATCGCCACATCGCGCGGGTCCTCGCGGAGGGGCGTCGCGGCGATGACCAGCTCGGCGGGCTGCGCGGTGGGCAGATCCTTCAGGGAGTGCACGAGGATGTCGCACTCGCCGGCCATGAGCGCCTCGCGCAGCCGGTTGGCGAACACCCCGGTGCCGCCGATCTCGGAGAGCGACGCGCGGTTGGTGTCGCCCTCCGAGGTGATCGGCACCAGCTCGACAGGACGACCGGCGATCTTCGTCAGCGCATCGGCGACGTGGCCGGACTGCGCCTGCGCGAGGGCGCTGCGGCGCGTGCCGAGCCGGATTGCGGTGGTCACTGCAGAACGTCGGCGATCTCGTCGAGGCGAAGGCGACGCCCGGTGTAGAAGGGGATCTCCTCCTTCACGTAGCGGCGCGCGTCGGTGTAGCGCAGGTCGCGCATCAGGTCGACGAGCTCGGTCGGGTCGTCGGACTCCAGCGGCACCACCCACTCGTAGTTGCCCAGCGCGAACGCGGCGACGGTGTTGGCCGTGACGCCCTTGAATGCGGCGCCCTTGCGGCCGTGGTCGGCGAGCATCTTGCGACGGTCGGCCTCTTCGATCAGGTACCACTCGGGGGTGCGCACGAACGGGTAGACGCAGACCCACTGCTTGGGCGGGATGCCGCGCATGAAGCCGGGCACGTGGTTGAGGTTGAACTCCGCGTCGCGATGCACTCCCATGATGTTCCACACCGGCAGCAGGGTGTGCAGCAGCTCGGTGCGGCGCAGGCGGCGCAGGGCGCGCTGCAGATCCTCGGGGGTCTCGCCATGCAACCACACCATCAGGTCGGCGTCGGCCTTCAGGCCTCCGACATCGTAGAAGCCGCGCACCGAGACGCCGGAGGCCTCGACATCGGCCACGATGGTCTCGAGCTCGGTCGAGTCGGTCTCGGTGACCGGCGCGGCGGGGTTTCGTCGCCAGACGGCCCAGAGAGTGAATCCCTGGCGGGCGACTGCGGACTGGTTGTCTTCACGAACTTCCGGCATACTCCCAGTCTCCACCCTCTGGTTATGCGCGGACTGACGCCCGCTCACAGACTCGGGAGCCAGGAACTGTGGGGATCAGCGCGAGACGGCGCGGGCGATCACCCAGACGACACCGCCGACCACCGCAGCGACGCCTGCGACGGCGGCCGCGGCGCCCAGCGGATTGCGTCGGGCGAACACCCGGGCCTTGACGATGCCGCGCTGCGACGCCGCCTCCACGCGGCGGGGCACGTTGCCCTTGATCTCGATGGCGGCCAGCGCCGCCTTCAGTTCGGCGCGGGCGGATGCCACGGGGTCGACGATCCCGGCGGGCACTGCGGTGCGCGGCAGGGCGGCAGGCGTCTGCTTCGGGTCAGAATTCGTCATCGTCGGGCTCCTTCATCAGACGCACATCCGTGGCGATCGCCTTTCCCGGGTTCTCGCGGCGCACGACCTTGCGGAAGCGCAGCACGCCCAGCAGGCCGAAGAGCACGACGGCGATCAGCAGGAAGACGAACACGGCGAGGGCGGCCAACCAGGCCGGCCACCACGACGCCAGGCCGATGATCGCGAACGCCAGCAGCACCGGGATCGCCCAGAACAGCAGGAAGAGCACGACGACGAACCACAGGCTGCCGATCCCGGCATCCTTCGCCGTGCGCGACACCCAAGCCTTGGCGGAGTTGATCTCGGCCGTGACCAGGTTGCGCACCAGCTCGGGCAGATCGCCCAGCAGCGTGAGCAGACTGTCGTCGGCGCGGTCGCGGTATCCGCGAGTCATCTCACTCCCCTGCGGTCTTCTTCTTCGGGGTGCTCTTCGCCGCAGCGGGCGTCGCCTCCGGCATGTGCCTCGGCACAGCAGGGGTGCGCTCAGGAACATTGGGGTCCGAGACGCGCGAGACGAGGCCGATGGCGCCGCGGATCACCGCACCTGGCACCGCTGCGACCTGCGCCTTGGCATAGTCCTGGGCCCTGGCGACCTGCCGCTGCACGGGATCGGCATGCCACAGCTTGAGCCACTGGGTCTTGATCTGCTCGTAGCGCGCACGTCCTGCCCGCGTTCCGAGCACGTACCCTGCGCCGAGTCCGACGACGAGTCCGATCTTCCCCTTCATGGGAGCCTCCTGACGATTGTTGCGGCGTCTTCGCCGAAGGGCGGACCGTCTTGCCCCCGAACGATTGTGTTCCAGGGTAGTCGCATATTCCTGATTCGGCATCTAGTCTTGCGCGCCGGTGGAGGATGGCGTAGAAGCGCCGTTCCAGTCGTTCCAGAGCAGTGCGCCGCGCAGCCGGTCGGCTTCGGCGGAGGCATCCGGAACCACCTGCGCCAGCCCCGTGCCCGACAGCCACGCACCGACCGCGGCCAGCCGCGGCGTCGCCGCGATGGCCGCGCGAGCCGCCGCCCGGCGCTCGGCCGCACCGATGAGCGAGGTGGGCTGGGACTGCACGAAGCGCGCACGGTGCGCGGCGCGCAGCTGCGCGGACTTGAGCGGGACGCCCAGCAGTGCAGATGCCTCGGACAACGCGAGCTCAGCGGCGGCGGCGTCGTCGAGAGATGCCGTCGCCGCGGGCTCGCCCTGGGCGCCGAAGGAGACGCGCACGATGTGATTGCCGTCGGCGGCACGACGCAGCCAGCCCCACTTCGCGGTGGAGTGCGTGAGGGCCTTGGCCGTGTGGCTGCCGGGAACGGTGAGCACGCCGCTGCCGCGGGGATTCGCGTCGAGCTCGGGAGCATCCAGCAGCAGCGAGACGATCTCGATCTCTGGTGCGGCGCCGGGGTCGCTGAGCCCGGTCACGTGCGGCGTCAGCAGCTCGCGGGCGGCAGGCTCGGAGGTCGCGACGATGACGGCAGAGGCGGTGAGGATGCCGGGATCGGCCGGCTCCTCGGCATCCGACTCCTCGGTCTGCTCGAGCTGAACCGTCCATCCCTCGCCGTCGCGGGTCAGAGCGGTCACGCGCGCGTCGGTGCGCACGTCGACACCGTAGGTCTCGAGGTTCGCGCGCAGCGCGTCGACGAGCCGGCCCATGCCGCCGTCGATGCCCAGCACGGCCGCTCCCGGCGCCTTGCCCGCGCGCTCGCCCTGCAGGCTCAGCACGGCGCCGCTGAGCGAACCGACGCGGGTGAGCGCGGCGTTCAGCCCGGGAGCCGCCGCGTCGACGTCGACGTCCTCGGGGAGCGCGGAGTACACCCCGGCGGTGATCGGGGCGACCAGTCGGTCGCGCACACGGGCGCCCATGCGCGTGGTGACGAGCCTGCCCAGGCTCTTCTCGTGGCCGATGGTCAGCGGCGGGCGCAGTCGGTCGACGTAGGCACGCCAGACGCCGCGCCAGCCGATGATGGCGCGCACGTCCTCCTGGAACGGGTTGGCAGGGATGCCCAGCAGTCCGCCTTTCGGGAGCGGGGCATCGGGTGCGTCCGGGATGCCGCTGAGCCAGGCGCCGCCGCCCTCGGGCGCGACCACGGCATCGGCCAGTCCCAGCTCGTCCACCAGCGCCCGCACGTGGCCGCCGCGGGTGGCGAAGCTCTCGGCGCCGGCGTCGATGACGATGCCGTCGAGCTCGGCGCGGCGGATGCTGCCACCCAGCTGCGAGGCGGCCTCGAGCACGGTGACGCGGATGCCGACCTTGGCGCATTCGCGGGCGGCGACGAGCCCTCCGATGCCGCCGCCGACGACGACGACGTGCTGGTCAGCCGCCCGTGCGGCGAGGTCGGCCGAGTGCTCGGAGCTCATGCCTCGATCCTCCCATCCGGCGCCATGAGCGCGGGGTCAGAGCTCGCCGTGCGCGAGGCGCACGATGCGGGTGAGCTGGTCGGGGTCGGTCTCGGGCGGCACGCCGTGGCCGAGGTTGAGGATGTGCCCCTTGGCGCCCGCGCCGCGGGCGATCACGTCGCGCACGTGCGCCTCGAGCACCGGCCACGGGGCACCCAGCAGCGCGGAGTCGATGTTGCCCTGCACGACCGTGTCGGGTCCGAGCACGCGGATGGCCTCGTCCAGCGGCATCCGCCAGTCCACTCCCACCACGGATGCCGCACCGCCCAGCCGCATGTCCGCCAGGAACGGTCCGGTGCCCACGCCGAAGTGGATGGTCGGCACGCCGATGCCGTCCAGTGCCGCGTGGGAGTGCGGGGCGACGTGGTCGCGGTAGTCGGCGGGGCTGAGGGATCCGGCCCAGGAGTCGAACAGCTGCACGACCCGTGCCCCGGCATCCCGCTGGATCTCGAGGAACCGGCGCGAGATGCGCGCCAGCCAGCCGGCCAGCCTCTCCCAGGACTCGGGATCGGCGTGCATCATGGCGCGGGCGCGCAGGTGGTCCTTCGAGGGGCCGCCCTCGATCAGGTAGGCGGCCAGGGTGAACGGGGCGCCGGCGAAGCCGATCAGGGGCGTCTCGCCCAGCTCGGTCGTGACGATGCGGACGGCCTCGGCGATGGCGGTGCCGTCGAGGTCGGCAGGGTCGATGGCGGTGATGCGCGCCACATCATCAGCGGTTCTCACGGGGTTGTCGAAGACCGGGCCGCGGCCGGGCACGATCTCCACGTCCACGCCCGCCAGGCGCAGCGGGATCACGATGTCGCTGAAGAACACCGCGGCGTCCACGCCGTGCCTGCGCACGGGCTGCAGGGTGATCTCGGCGGCGAGGTCGGGGGTGAGGCAGGCGTCCAGCATCCGCGTGCCGACCCGCAGCTCGCGGTACTCGGGCAGCGACCGGCCTGCCTGACGCATGAACCAGATGGGGGTGCGCTCGGGCTTCTCGCCCGCAAGCGCGCGCAGCAGATCACTCATGCTCCGATCCTTTCATCGGAGGCTATGCGTTCGATATGCGCGCGGTGGCATAGGCAAGGCATGCCTGTGATGCCGCGCATAGACACACGGCGTACCCTGGGGAGGTGCTGTTCTGCGTCACGGCGAGTCACAAGACCGCGTCCTTCGAACTGCTCGAACGCCTCAGTCGCAATCCCCAGTCCGTCGCCCCGACCCTCATCGAAGCCGGTGCGCAGGGAGCCGTCGTGCTCGCCACCTGCAACCGCTTCGAAGCCTACGTCGAGACCGATGGCCTCGGTCCGGATGCCGTGCTGGATGCCGTCGAGCAGGCCACCGGCATCCCCTCCTCCGAACTCGACGGCTCGTACCGCATGATCGAGGACGGGCGGGTGGCCGAGCACCTGTTCGCAGTGGCCTCCGGCCTGGAGTCCGTCGTCTCCGGCGAGGGCGAGATCGCCGGCCAGGTGCGGCGTGCACTGACCGGCGCGCGCAAGCAGGGCACCACCTCCCCCGCGCTCGAGCGCCTGTTCCAGCGTGCCAGCCAGGCGCAGCGCCGGGTCAAGAACGTCACCGCGCTGCAGCGCGCCGGCCGGTCGCTGGTGCGCCTGGCGCTGGAGCTGGCCGACAGCCGCATCGCCGACTGGTCCACCGAGCGCGTGCTGCTGGTGGGCACCGGCGCCTATGCCGCCGTCACCCTGGCCACGCTGCGCGAGCGCGGCGCGGTCGACATCCGGGTCTACTCCCCCTCGGGTCGGGCAGAGCTGTTCGCCAAGAAGCACGACATCCAGGCGGTGCTCGCCGACGGCTATGCGGCGGCGGCCCGGGAGTCCTCGCTGCTGATCACCTGCACTTCGGTCACCGAACCGGTGCTGGGCCCGGAGCAGCTGCAGCGGCCGGTCGGTGGAACGGCTCCGACAGGCTCCGCGACGCAGGTCACGTGCCCCGTCTCGCACTCGTCCTCACAGCTGGTCATCGACCTGGGGATGCCGCGCAACGTCGACCCCGCCGTCGCCCAGCTCGAGGGCGTGGCCCTGCTGGATCTGGAGACCATCCGCCTGCACGCGCCGCTGGAGGAGCTGCAGGCCACCGATGCCGCGCGCGCCGTGGTGCGCGAGGCCGCCGAGGACTTCCGCGCCGTCCGCTCCCGCGCAGTCGTGACACCTGCCGTGGTCGCGCTGCGCACGCACATCTTCACGCTGCTGGAGGCCGAGATCGAGCGCGCCCGCAACCGCGGCGATGAGGACGGGCTGGTCGAGCAGGCCATGCGCCACCTCGCCGGCGTGCTGCTGCACACCCCCACCACACGCGCCCACGAGCTGGCTGCGCAGGGCCGCGGCGACGAGTTCCTCACGGCGCTGGAGACGCTGTACGGGCTGACGCCGGAGGCGCCCGCGGCATCCGCAGCATCCGAGATCGCCTGATCCCCGGCATCCGCTTGCTCTTCTGAGCCGAGCGCTTCGCGCGGACTTGTGCACCAGATGCGGACGAATTTCCGAATTCTCTCCGCGCGAAGCGCACATCCCCGCGGCAAGCGCACGCGCTCGCGGTGCCTGTCAGACTGTCGGCATGCCCCTGAGCCCCACCGGAACCGATGTCGCAGGACTCACCGCGCGCTCCTCGCCCGCGATCCGGCGGCGGGATGCCGAGACCCTGACCGCGCTGATGCAGCAGGTCTCCGGGCGCGAGCCTGCGACCTGGGGCACGATCATCGGGTTCGGGCGCGTGGAGTACCGCTACCCCACCGGCCGCACTGGCGAGATGCCGCTGCTGGGCTTCGCGCCGCGCAAGGCTGCCAGCACGATCTACCTCATCGACGGCGTGGACGCGTATGCCACGGAGCTGTCGGCACTCGGCCCGCACACCACGGGGGCCGGATGCCTGTACATCAAGGACCTCGAGCAGGTCGACACGGACGTGCTGCGCGGCATCCTGTCCCGCTCGCTCGCCTGGGCAGAGGCCGGCGGCAGCGAGGGGATGCGGATCACGGTGCGGGGCTGATCCCGGCATCCGCCCTGCCCTGGCCAAGCGCGTCGCGCGGAGGTGTGCGCCTGACGCGGACGAATTCCCGGATTCTCTCCGCGCGAAGCGCACATCTCCGCGGCAGACGCACGTCGTCTCGCGCCTGCCACACTGTCATGATGAGCGACGCGCTGGACGACGGCCCCTTCTTCCACGGCACGGCAGCCGCGCTGCAGCCCGGCGACCTGCTGACGATCGGATTCCCGTCGAACTACCGGCCCGAGATCCTGATGAACCACGTGTACTTCACGGCGCTGCGCGACGGCGCGGGCCTGGCGGCGGAGATCGCCGCGGTCGACGGCGAACCGCATGTGTACCTGGTCGAGCCGACCGGCGCGTTCGAGAACGACCCGAACGTGACCGACAAGAAGTTCCCGGGCAACCCGACGCGCTCCTACCGCACCAGCGCGCCGCTGCGCGTGATCGAGGAGGTCCACGACTGGACGCGCCTGCAGCCCGAGGCGCTGCAGGGCTGGCGCGACCGCATCGCCGCAATCGCCGAGAACCGCGGCGAGATCATCAACTGAGTCGGGTGGCCTGCACAGGTAGGAGCGCAGCGCACGCGGATCCGAGCCTCGACCGTCATCGGCACTCCAACTGCGGATGCGACTATGGCAGCACTGCGCAGTCGGGGGCAGCCGCCGCGAGACGAGCGTCGAGGGTCAACAGCGAGCACTGGGCTGCTCGCGCGAGCACGACGTACATCGCGTCGTACGCGCTGACGTTGTGCCGCAGCGCGTAGACGGCCGGCAGCATCGACATCATCGGCACCTGCTCGACGCCGAGCGACTCGAACTCGCCGAGCGCTCGCAGCGCCTGTTCGTCGGTGATCTGTCGGCTGAGCGACCATCCCCGGATCACCGAGGCGACCTCTGCTGTGAGGTGCTGCGGCGCCAGCAGTTCATGACCGTCGATCAGTACGGCCGCTCGCCGCCCTGCCTCCGTTCCCAACAGGACCTCGGCGACCGCGGATGCGTCGACGACAAGCGTCATCGACCTGGCCGCTGCTCGGCGAGCACCTGTGCCGCGGGATCCAGCGTGGCGACACCACGGCTCGCGATCCGCTCCAACAGCTCGGCTCGGCTCGGGCGGGTGGCGATGCGATCGAGTTCACGCAGCAGATAGTCGCTCAGCGAGCGGCCCTCGAGCGCGGCCTTGGCCTTGAGGGCGCGACTCGTCTCCTCGGAGACATTGCGAACCTGGATCGTTGTCATGCAATCAGCATATCTCACATGCACAATGCATGCAGAGTGCTCGAAAGTCGGAGCCGGCTCACTCCCCCGAGCCGTAGACCACGGTCGTGCCGGGCGCAGGGCGCAGCGCCAGCACGATCGCCAGCACGCCGAGGAATGCGATCGCGACGCCCTTGAGCAGGCTGAAGAAGCCGAACAGCGCGTTCAGCGCCGTCGGATCGGCGGACGACCCGCCGACGGCCAGCAGCGTGGGGAGCAGCTGCGCGGCCACCCACACGGCAAGCACCCACAGCGGAGCCCAGTTCCACGGCTTGGGCACCACGCCGGCCCGCCCGATCTGCATCACCGCGATGATCGCCAGGCCCAGCGCCACCACCTCGGATGCGGTGCTGATCACCGCCACGCGCGAGAAGTCGCCCGTCGTCGAGGCGTCGCCCGCGCCGGTCATCGCCCACACCAGGGACGACAGCACGGTCTGCCACACGGCGAGCACGACGATCACGCCCGTGCCGAGCTTCCGCCGCGCGGTCACGCTGCCCGAACGCCCCAGTCCGATCGCGAACACCACGGCACCGGCCCAGAACAGCACCTGTGTGATGTCGAACGGCAGGCCGGTGATGAGGCCCTGCAGCTCGGACATGCCCAGCCCCAGCAGCGCCGACAGCACGAGCAGCCCGCCGCCCAGCATCCAGGTCCGACGGCGCATCCGCGCCTCATAGGCACTGCCCGCATCGACCTCGATCATGCCGCCAGACTATCCCCGCGGCTCGCGCACGCGATCAGCCGCGAGCGACGCGCTCGGCCTCTTTCGCGGCGACGATCTTGCGCAGGCCCGAGCTGGAGAAGCGGTGGTTGCGGCTGTTGAAGTACAGCTCGATGCCGGCCTCCTCGCAGTACGCGCGGCCGGTGAAGTCGCGGTCCTCGTACTCGTCGCCGACGATGCGCACGTCGAGCTTGAAGGAGCGCAGGATGTCCTCGAGATCCTGCTCGGTGGAGTACGGCACGATCTCGTCGACGTACTCGCAGCCGCGCAGCTGGATGTAGCGCTCCACGACCGTCTGGGTCGGAGCGTTCTTCTCGGGACGGTCCAGGGTCGGGTCCATCTGCAGACCGCAGATCAGGTAGTCGCACTGCCGCTTGGCCTCGGCCAGCATCATGATGTGACCGGCGTGCAGCAGGTCGAAGGTCGAGAACGTGATCCCCACCCGCGGACCCGGGTTGTAGTCCTGGTGCTTCTTCGTGGCAGCATCCGTCATCGTGTCTCCTCCTGTACGACAGGGAAATCCTATCGGCCACGCGGACACCGCCGGTCGCGGCTGTGCGCCGCGGGTACGATTCGAGGATGCCGACCATGCTCGAACCCGGCGCACCGCTGCGCTTCGGCGCGAATTACACGCCGTCGAAGGACTGGATGCACTCGTGGCTGTCCCTGAACCTGGATGACGTGCGACGGGACTTCGCCGGTCTGGCGGAGCTGGGGCTGGACCATGTGCGCGTCTTCCCGCTGTGGCCGGTGCTGCAGCCGAACCGCACGCTGATCCGCGAGCAGGCCGTCGCCGATGTGCGCGCCGTGGTGGATGCTGCGGCCGAGTTCGATCTGGACGCCAGCGTGGATGTGATCCAGGGGCACCTGTCGAGCTTCGACTTCATCCCGTCATGGCTGTACACCTGGCACGACAAGAACATGTTCACGCACCCCGAGGCGCTCAGCGGTCAGACCGCTCTCGTAGAGCGGCTGGGTGCGGCGCTGGCGGATGCCGAAAACTTCCTGGGCTTCACGACCGGAAATGAGACCAACCAGTTCTCCGCCCCGGTGCACCCGTCGCCATGGCCGCTGACCACCGCCGAGGCCGAGAACTGGATCACGACGCTGTTGGATGCCGCAGAGCGCAGCGCCCCCGGTCGGCAGCACGTGCACAGCGAGTACGACGTGGCCTGGTACCTGGACGGCCACGCGTTCACGCCGGCCCTCGCCGCACGGCTGGGTGCCATGACGACCGTGCATTCCTGGATCTTCAACGGCACCGCACAGCGCTACGGAGGGCGCTCCACGGCATCCGATCGTCACGCCGAGTACCTGATCGAGCTCTCTCGCGCGTTCGCGACCGACCCCGGACGCGTCACCTGGCTGCAGGAGGTGGGGGCGCCGTCGAACTGCCTCGCGGACGCCGAGACCCCGGACTTCCTGGAGGCGACGGTGCGCAGCGCCGTGCGCACCGAGAATCTGTGGGGCATCACCTGGTGGTGCTCCCACGACGTGAGCAGGGCGCTGGCCGACTTCCCCGAGCTGGAGTACTCGCTGGGGCTGATCGAGAACGGCGGCGCCGCGAAGCCCATCGGCCGTCGCTTCGCCGAGATCATCCCCGAGCTGCGGGAGCGCCGTCCCGCACCGGCGCGCACGCTGGGCATCGTCATCGAGGTCGACGAGGCGGACCTCCCCGTCAGCCGCGCCGCGATGAGTCCCGGCGGCGCGATCTTCCAGAGTTGGGTGGACGCGTGCGAGGCCGGTGCGGATCCGGCTTTCATCACCTCGACGGATGCCGCGGATGCCGCCATCCTCGCGAACCGGGGCATCACCGAACTGCTCCGCCCCGACCTGGCCACCGGATCGCGGGCCTACGCGTCGAGCAACACCGTCGTCGACCCCGGCGCCACCGCCTGAACCGCAAGGAGCGGACTGTGCACGAAGAGACCTCCCTCACCGTCGGCCGCGCCAACCGGGTGCTCGCCGAGCGCGTGCGCCCGGCCATCCACTCCGCCCGGGTGCCGCTCGACATCGGCGCGAACGTCCTGCCCGGCGAGCCCATCACGCCCGCCGAGGGACTCGCGCTGGAGTACCAGCCGTTCGAGGCAGGCAGCATGTGGGGGCCGGCCTGGGGCACCACGTGGTTCCGCCTGCGCGGCGAGGTGCCCGCGGACTGGGCCGGCAAGAAGGTCGAGGCGCTCATCGACCTGGGGTTCGATCAGAACATGACCGGCTTCCAGTGCGAGGCGCTGGCGTACCGCCCCGACGGCACGCCGCTGAAGAGCATCAACCCGCGCAACCAGTGGCTTCCGGTCACGGATGCCGCCGAGCCGGGCGCCGCCGTGGAGTTCTACCTGGAGGGCGCCTCCAACCCGGTGCTGCTGGACTACCACCCGTTCCTGCCCACGCAGCAGGGCGACATCCGCACCTCCTCCCCCGAGCCGCTGTACCGGGTGCGGCACATGGATCTGGCGGTGTTCGAACCGGAGGTGTTCGAGCTGGCGCTCGACGTGGAGGTGCTCATCGAACTGCAGGCAGAGCTGCCCGAGACCGGCCCGCGCCGCATGCGCATCCTGCAGGCCCTCGACGACGCCCTCGACGTGCTGGATCTGCAGCGCATCACCGAGACCGCACCGGACGCCCGCGCGAAGCTGGCCGATGTTCTCGCCTCCCCCGCGGAGGCCAGCGCGCACCGCATCGCCGCCATCGGCCACGCCCACATCGACTCCGCCTGGCTGTGGCCGGTGCGCGAGACGATCCGCAAGGTGGCCCGCACGACGTCGTCGATGACCGCGCTCATCGACGAGCAGCCCGACTTCCTGTACGGCATGTCCAGCGCCCAGCAGTACGCCTGGCTCAAGGAGCACCGGCCGGAGGTGTACGCCCGGGTTCGCGACGCGGTGAAGGCGGGCCGCTTCCTGCCGCTGGGCGGCATGTGGGTGGAGTCCGACACGGTCATGCCCACCGGCGAGTCGCTGGTGCGCCAGTTCTCGCACGGCCAGCACTTCTTCGAGCGCGAGTTCGGCATCCGCTCCAAGGGCGTCTGGCTGCCCGACAGCTTCGGCTACTCCCCCGCCCTGCCGCAGCTGATGCGCCGGGCCGGGTTCGAGTGGTTCTTCACGCAGAAGATCTCCTGGAACCAGCGAAACAGGTTCCCGCACCACAGCTTCCTGTGGGAGGGGATCGACGGCTCGCGCATGTTCACGCACTTCCCGCCGATGGACACGTACACGTCGCAGTTGAGCGGGTCGGAGGTGGCGAAGGCGTCGCGCCAGTTCCAGGAGAACCGGGTTGCCACCATGTCGATCGCGCCGGTCGGCTGGGGTGACGGCGGCGGCGGCACCACCCGCGAGATGACCGGCAGGGCCGCGCGCCTGTCGTCGCTGGAGGGATCCGCGCAGGTCGAGTGGAAGCATCCGGATGTCTTCTTCGACGACGCTCGCGCAGAACTCACGGATCCCGCCGTCTGGGTCGGCGAGCTGTACCTGGAGCTGCACCGCGGCACGCTGACCAGTCAGCACGCCACCAAGGCGCTGCACCGCCGTGCCGAGCAGGCGGTGCTCGAGGCAGAACTGTGGGCGACGACCGCCGCCGTGCGGCTGGGCGCTGAGTACCCGTACGAGGAGCTGGATCGGCTGTGGGAGACCGTGCTGCTGCACGAGTTCCACGACATCCTGCCCGGCACGTCGATCGCGTGGGTGCATCGCGAGGCCGTCGCCGTGCTGACGCAGGTGGTGGCGGATGCTCGCACGCTGACGGATGCTGCGACGCGCGCGCTCGCGGGTGAAGGCGAGCGGATGCTGCGCTTCACCCCCACCTCGGTCGGCGGCGGGCGTGCGCTGGGCGCGGAGTTCGCGGATGACGCTTCGACAGGCTCAGCGCCCCAGAAGGCTGAGTCCCTGGAGGTTGGGTCCCTGAGCCCGTCGAAGGGTCGCCCCGAGACTGGGTCCCTGAGCCTGTCGAAGGGCCCCGACGGCATCCAGCTCGAGAACGACCTCGTCGCGGTCACCGTCTCGCCCGAGGGCCTGATCACCTCGGCGATCGATCGGGCATCCGGCCGCGACGCCATCCCCGCGGGCCGACCCGCGAACCTGTTCCAGCTGCACCAGGACTTCCCCAACAAGTGGGATGCCTGGGACATCGACCGCTACTACCGCAACCGGGTCGAGGATCTCACAGGGGTCGTCTCCCTGAAGGCATCCGTCATCGACGGCGCCGCCGTCGTGACCGTGAAGCGCGCGTTCTCGGCATCCGAGATCACCCAGACCATCACCCTGCGCCCGGGCTCGCGCACGGTGCTCCTGCAGAACGACATCGACTGGCACGAGACCGAGAAGCTGCTCAAGCTGGCGTTCCCGCTGGACGTATTCGCCCGCGAGACGCTGGCCGAGACGCAGTTCGGGTTCCAGCGCCGCGTGACGCACGTGAACACCAGCTGGGAGGCGGCGAAGTTCGAGACCTCGATGCACCGCTTCGTGCTGGTGCAGGAGGACGACGGCTTCGGCGTCGCGCTCGTGAACGACTCGATCTACGGCTACGACACCTCGCGTGACGTGGACGGCGATGACGTCACCACCACCATCCGGCTGTCGCTGCTGCGCGCGCCGCGGTTCCCCGACCCGGACACCGACCACGGGCACCACGAGATCGCCGTCGGTCTGGTGATCGGTGCGGATGCCGAGCTCGCGACCGCCGAGGGGATCGCGCTCAACTCCCCCGCACAGCTGGTGCGTGGTGCGAACGAGCTCGAGCCGCTGGTGTCCGTGACCGGTACGGGTCTCGTCGTCTCGTCCGTCAAGCTGGCAGACGACCGCTCCGGCGACGTGATCGTGCGCGTCTACGAGTCGCTGGGCCGCCGCACGACGGGTGCGCTGACGGTGGCGTTCGAACACACCGGCATCCGCGAGGTCTCACTCATCGAAGACGAGCTGGACGAACCTCGCACCGGCGGCGAGCTGTCGCTGCATCCGTTCGAAGTGCGCACGCTGCGCATCGCGCGGGGCTGAGCCCCGGCATCCGCCTCCGGCCGCCGCACAGCATCCGCCTCACGCCACCGAGACTCTCCAGTACGGCGAAACCCCTCGTGAGCGACGCCACGCACGAGGCAATGCGTCCACGCACGCTCTTTGCCCTGCGCGAAGGAAACGTGCTTCTTTCGCATGCATCCGGCTGCAAACCCCCGTGTTCGTGCCGCAGGCTGGATGCAGACCACCACGCAAAGGAGCTTCCGTGAACAACGCCTCAGACCTCATCGACACCGACGCCCTGCTCTTCATCGGCCGCCCCTACTGGTTCGAAAAGCACCCCTCGCAGGCCGAGGGCGAGGACTTCTGAGTCCAGCCCTGCGCGTCTGACCGCCGCTCCGCACTCCGCCGAAACCCCTCACCACAGCCGAAACCCCTCCTGAATCACGTCAGCCAGGGAGGGGTTTCGACGGTCAGGAGGGGTTTCGGCGTGGAAGGGCGGTCAGGCTCCGCGCAGCCGCTCGGCCAGGTAGGCCTGCAGACCCTCGAGCGGCACGCGCTCCTGGGCCATGCTGTCGCGGTCGCGCACGGTCACGGCGTTGTCGTCGAGCGAGTCGAAATCGACGGTGACGCAGAACGGGGTGCCGATCTCATCCTGGCGGCGGTAGCGGCGGCCGATGGCGCCGGCGTCGTCGAAGTCGATGGTCCAGTGCCCGCGCAGCGTGTCGGCCACCTCGCGCGCCAGCGGAGACAGGCGCTCGTTGCGAGACAGCGGCAGCACGGCCACCTTGACCGGCGCCAGGCGCGGGTCGAGCTTGAGCACGGTGCGGGTGTCGGTACCGCCCTTGGCGTTGGGCACCGACTCCTCGACGTACGCGTCCACGAGGAACGCCATCATCGAGCGGGTCAGGCCGAACGACGGCTCGATCACGTACGGCGTGTACCGCTCGCCGGATGCCTGGTCGAAGTACGTCAGCGACGAACCGGAGGCCTCGGAGTGCGAGGACAGGTCGTAGTCGGTGCGGTTGGCGACGCCCATCAGCTCGCCCCACTCGTGGCCGGCGAAGCCGAAGCGGTACTCCACGTCGATGGTGCCGGCGGAGTAGTGCGCGCGGTCATCCTCGGGCACGTCGAACTGGCGCATGTTCTCAGGGTCGATGCCGAGGTCGATGAACCAGTCCCAGCACGCCTGCACCCAGTGCTCGAACCACTGCTGCGCCTCAGCCGGCGGCACGAAGAACTCGATCTCCATCTGCTCGAACTCACGGGTGCGGAAGATGAAGTTGCCCGGCGTGATCTCGTTGCGGAACGCCTTGCCGACCTGGCCGATGCCGAACGGCGGCTTCTTGCGGCTGGCGGTGAGCACGTTGGCGAAGTTCACGAAGATGCCCTGCGCGGTCTCGGGGCGCAGGTAGTGCAGGCCCGACTCGTCGTCGACGACACCGAGGTAGGTCTTGACCAGACCGGAGAAGGCCTTGGGCTCGGTGTACTGCCCCTTGTTGCCGCAGTTCGGGCACGGCACGTCGGCCAGGCCGTTCTCGGCCTTGCGGCCCTTGCGCGCCTCGAAGTCCTCGACGAGGTTGTCGGCGCGGAAGCGCTTGTGGCAGTTCAGGCACTCCACCAGCGGGTCGGTGAACGTGGCGACGTGGCCGGAGGCCTCCCACACGCGCTTGGGCAGGATGATCGACGAGTCCAGGCCCACCATGTCGCCGCGGCCGCGCACGAACGTCTGCCACCACTGCCGGCGGATGTTCTCCTTCAGCTCGGTGCCGAGGGGGCCGTAGTCCCACGCCGAACGGGAACCGCCATAGATCTCACCCGCTTGGAACACGAACCCGCGGTGGCGGGCGAGGGCGATGACCTTGTCAAGACGGGACTGTTCGGCCACGGTGGCTCCAATGGTCGGATGCTACGGGGAAACGCCCGTGATCACGGGCATCCCAATCCTACCCGTGCCTCCTCCACGCCCCCACCCGCGTCGAGAGAACCACACCTCGCCGAGTGCACGGGTCGTTCGCGCGAAGAGCCCGTGCACTCGGCGAGGTCCCGTGCTCTCGACGGAGCGGGAGGGAGGTGCGAGGCTGGGGGCATGGATCAGCGCGTGAGCTTCATCACCCTTGCCGTGGCAGACGTGGCCCGCAGCCGGGCCTTCTACGTGGACGGGCTGGGCTGGCATCCGATCTTCGAGGCCGATGAGGTGCTGATGCTGCCCGTCGCAGAGCGAGTGATCCTCTCGCTCTGGAGCGTGGAGGGCTTCACCGCCGAGATCGGCGAAGCACCGGCATCCGGAATCGCGCCGATCACCCTCTCGCACAATCTCGCGACCGAGGCGGAGGTGGATGCCGTGCTCGCCGAGGCCGAGCGACTCGGCGCCACGGTGTCGAGGGCGACCCGGCGCGAGTGGGGCGGGTACTCCGGCTACTTCGCCGACCCCGACGGCTTCCGCTGGGAGATCGCGGTCAACCCCGGTGACACCGGGGCGTTCGTGCTGCCGCCCGCACGGTGATGCGCCCCTTCCCCTCCCACGTCGAGAGAACGACATCTCGCCGAGCGCACGGCTGCTTCACGCGAATATGCCGTGCATTCGGCCAGGTCCCGTGCTCTCGACGGAAAGGAGGGAGGGAGGGGACTCAGGCGGTGAAGAGGTAGCCGCGGGCGGGCTCGAAGCCGGCGATGCGCAGGCCCTTTCCGAGCTGCTCCTCGATGTCGGCGCGCAGCCGCAGCCGCCACTGGTGAGCGGCATCCGGGTCCGAGACGCGCATGGCCTCGACGTCCGTCGGGATCTGCACCGTCGCGAGCACGGCCTCGGATGCCGGCGGCCTGGCGATGTCGGCCAGCGACCACTCCACGTCCAGCCGGTCGCTCTCGTCTCCGGCATCCCCGCCTCCGAAGATGCCGTAGCGGTTCACGGTGTACGACGTGACGCGGGCGCCGAGCACGGTGAGGAAGAAGTGCGCGTTGCGGGCGACCAGCGGGTCGTACGTCCACGTGACGCGGCCGACCTCGCGGGAGAACGCCCACTGGCGCTGGTGCTCCTTGAGCTCGCGGCCCCAGCCGCGGCCGCGGTACTCCGGCAGCAGGGCGGTGATGTGCGAGTGCATGGTGCGCTTGCCGGGCTCGCCGAAGAACGCGATGGAGGCGCCGACCATGCGCTCGGAGCCGTCCTCGCCGTCGAACAGCCCCACGACGTAGTTGCCGGACTGCTGCAGCGCGCGCAGCGTGCCGGCGTCGATCACGCGCTCGGGCCCGCGGATGCTGTCCAGCAGCCCCTGCGCGTCGATGATGAGTTCTACGGTGTCGAGATCACGGATGGTTCGCACAGTCACAGTCTGCCCCTCACGGCCCGCGGAACGAAACGCGGGGCGGGTCGGGCATCCGATCAGCGGTTCGGGAATGCCTCGACCGGGTCCGACATCGGCCCCAGAATGCCCGCCGGTTAAGCTGAAGCAATGCCTTCTTCACCCGTAGCGCCCGAGACCACCACTTCGGGCGCCACCTTCTTCGGGCAGCCACGAGCTCTCGCGAACCTGTTCGGCGTCGAGATGTGGGAGCGCTTCAGCTTCTACGGCATGCAGGGCATCCTGCTGATCTACCTGTACTTCAGCATCAAGGATGGTGGCCTCGGGATGCCGGAGGCGCTGGCCGGCGGCATCGTCGGCGCCTATGGCGGATCGGTCTACCTGTCCACGATCCTGGGCGCGTGGTTGGCCGACCGGCTGTTCGGCTCGGAGCGCGTGCTGTTCTTCAGCGCGATGGTGATCGTCGCCGGTCACGCATCCCTGGCCCTGCTGCCGGGCTTCTGGGGCGTGGGCGCCGGCCTGGTGCTCATCGCACTCGGGTCGGGCGGGCTGAAGGCCAACGCGACGTCGGTCGTCGGCACGCTGTACAGCGAGGAGGACACTCGCCGGGATGCCGGTTTCTCGCTGTTCTACCTGGGCATCAACCTGGGCTCGTTCTTCGGGCCGGTGCTGACCGGTCTGCTGCAGGACACGGTCGGGTTCCACTGGGGCTTCGGTCTGGCCGCGGTCGGCATGGTCGCGGGCCTCGTCCAGTACAGCTTCGGACGTCGCGCGCTGCCCGCCGCGGCATCCGCTGTGCCGAACCCGCTGCCCGCGCGTCGCTACCCGCTGGTGATCGGCATCGCGGTCGTCGCGATCGCGCTGATCGTGGTGCTGACGCTGGTCGGCGTGGTCCGCGCGGACAACCTCGCGAACCTCGTGATCATCGGCGCGCTGGTGGCCACGCTGGCGTACTTCTCGATCATCCTGTCCAGCCGGCACGTCACCGCCACCGAGCGCTCTCGCGTGTGGGCGTTCGTTCCGCTGTTCATCACGAGCGTGGCGTTCTGGTCGCTGTACCAGCAGCAGTTCACCGTGCTGACGGTGTACAGCGACAAGCGACTGGATCGCATGATCTTCGGCTGGGAGATGCCACTGGTGTGGGTGCAGTCCATCAACCCGGTGTTCATCATCGTGCTCTCCGGCGTGTTCGCCGCGCTCTGGACCAAACTCGGCAGACGCCAGCCCACCACCCCGGTGAAGTTCGCGCTGGGCACGATGGTCATGGGAGCCGCGTTCCTGCTGTTCCTGCCGTTCGCGAACGGAGGCGAGAACTCCACGCCGCTGCTGGCGATCGTCGGCATCCTGCTCGTGTTCACCGTCGCCGAGCTGCTGCTCTCGCCCATCGGCCTGTCCGCGGCGACCAAGCTGGCGCCCTCGCACTTCAAGGCGCAGATGGTGGCGCTGTTCTTCCTGTCGATCTCGCTGGGAACCGCCATCTCGGGCTGGCTCGTGCAGTTCTACGACCCCGAGAACGAGGTGCCGTACTTCGCCGTGCTCGGCGCCATCGCGATCGTCGTCGGCCTGGGGCTGGCGCTGTCGGCGAGGCCCGTGCTCAAGCTCATGAAGGGCGTCAGTTGAGTCGGATGCCGTGACGCTCGGGCTCGCTTCAGCGTCCGCGCCCCTGTTCAGCGTCCGCGCCCCTGTTCAGCGTCGCCGCTGAGCGGGGGCGCGGACGACCAGCAGGGGCGGCGATGCCGCCAGAAGTGCTCAGCCGAGCGTGCGACCGTCAGGATCGCCCGGGCGAGCGGGGCGCAGCCGTGCGGGCGCGGGCCAGGGCAACGTGAAGCGCTCGGCCGGCGGACGCTGGATGTCACCGAAGTCGTCGACCTTCACCACGACGCGGCCCGTGGTTCCGGCATCCGACGGCGTCACCTCGACGAAGCGCACGCGGAGGGGTGCGGATGCCTCGCCCTCCAGCATCCACGCATCCGCGAGCCACGCGAGCCCGACCTCTTCGAGGGCGACCTCGGCATCGAGCCAGTCCACAGGAGCGGATGCCGTGCGGCCGAGCACATCGATGGCGACCCAGTCCTCGCCCTCGGGGCGGATCCAGCCCAAGAGCTCTCCGTCGTCACGGCGGTGCGGGGTCCAGTCGGCGGGGATCATCCCTCGACGGTAGCCGACCGTCCCGGTGCACGCGGCAGTTCCCGTCACGCGGCAGTTCCCGTCGCACGGCAGTTCCCGTCGCGCGGCAGTTTCCGACCGAAGCGGCGCAGATCTGCGCAGCGCGGACGGAGAACTGCAGCGCGAGGGCTGCGAGCCGTCAAGAAGTGCAGCGTGGGACGAGAAGAGCCGCGCGCGGCCCAGGGGCGAGGAGCGCCCGCACCGCTCAGTGCGTGTACTCCATGAGGTCGGTGCCGAGGATGCGGAAGGCCTCGTGCGCGCGCAGCCTGTGGCTGATCGACAGATCGTCGAAGCACACGGTCAGGGCGTAGGAGATGCCGGCGCGAGGGCCCGCCAGCACGCCGGCCTCGGCACGCACGCCGCGGTCGCGACCGGTCTTGTTGATGAACAGCAGCCCGTGGGAGTCGTGCTCGTGCGCGAACGGGTCCAGGCCGGTGGCGGCTCCCACCAGGCTGAGGTCGTGGTTCAGGCTCAGCCACTCGGCCACCTGCACGCTGACGGCGGCATCCACCACGGTGGAGTTCACCAGCGCGGCGAAGAGTCTGGAGAACTCGCCGGTGGTGCCCACCGCGACGTGCGGGGCATCATCCGGTCCGCGCTTGTCGCGGAAGTGATCCAGCACGGCGCTGCGCGGCATCCCGAGGCTGACCATGCGGGCGCGCACCTGGTCGTGGCCGACGGCGTCGAGCAGGGCGTTGGCGGCATTCGGATCGCCGGTGGCGGCGGCCAGCACGGCCAGGTCGATCAGCGGCAGCGCCGGCGCGCGCAGGCTGCGCCACAGCCCTGAGCCGGACACGAAACCGTCGGCGGTCCGGTCGACGATGCGCAGCGGATCGAGCGCGCCCGACTCCAGCGCCGCCGCGGTCTCCACCAGCACCGGCACGAACCCGAGCCCGGCGATGGGCAGCGGCACGTGGTCGTCGCCCGACAGCACCGTGCGGCCCGTGTCGAGATCGGCGACGTGCACCGACACCTGCGCGCCCGAGGTCGCGAGCTCCTCCAAGGCGCGCAGCGACGACGCGAAGGACCGGCGTCCGACGGCAGCGCGGCGCGGCGTGCGTCGGCCGCCCCGCTGGGAGCGACGTGGTGCGGTGGCAGTGCCATCGACGGGCGCAACCGACGCGCTCTCAGACGGGTCCGGGCCCGCAGCGGAGGGGGAGCTCACGCAGGAATCCTCACGGCAGAAGTATGCATCGGTGACCGGATGCACGGCGGGGGAGCTGGGAGCATCCGACTGACTCGGCTATCGTAGCCCCCTGATCGCGACCGGCGGGAGCCTTCTCACCAGATCGTGACGCGCTGCTCCTTCGGCAGGTGCAGGGCGTCGCCCTCGTCCACGCCGAACGCGTCGTAGAACGCGTCGATGTTGCTGACGATCTGGTTGCAGCGGAACTCGTTCGGCGAGTGCGGATCGATGGTCAGCAGACGGATGGTCTCGGCCTCGCGGCTCTTCTGCTGCCACACCTGCGCCCAGCTCAGCAGCAGGCGCTGGATTCCGGTGAAGCCGTCGATCTCGGGGGCGTCAGCGCCCTGCAGCGACAGCTCGTACGCTTTCAGCGCGATGCCGAGGCCGCCCAGGTCGCCGATGTTCTCGCCGATGGTCAGGGCTCCGTTGACATGGTTCTCGGCGGGCAGGCCCACCGGCACCAGCGCGTCGTACTGCGCGATGAGCGCTTTGGTGCGCTCTTCGAACGCCTCGCGATCGGCATCCGTCCACCAGTCCTGAAGTCGGCCTTCGCCGTCGTAGCGACTGCCCTGGTCGTCGAAGCCGTGGCCGATCTCGTGGCCGATCACGGCGCCGATTCCGCCGTAGTTGGCGGCCGCGTCGCGGTTCGGGTCGAAGAACGGGTACTGCAGGATGGCCGCGGGGAACACGATCTCGTTCATGAGCGGGTTGTAGTAGGCGTTCACGGTCTGCGGCGACATGAACCACTCGTCGCGGTCGATGGGCTGTCCCACCTTCGACAGCTGGCGGTCGTGCTCGAAGATCGTGGCGCTGCGAGCGCTGCCCACCAGATCGGATGCCGAGATCTCGACGCCCTCGTAATCGCGCCACACGTCGGGGTGGCCGATCTTGGGGCGGAAGGTGTCGAGTTTGGCGAGGGCCTTCTGGCGGGTCTCCGGGCTCATCCACTCCAGGGTCGAGATGCTCTGCCGGTACGCCTCGATCAGGTTGCCGACCAGCTCGTCCATGGCGGCCTTGGCGGCCGGCGGGAAGTGCCGCTCGACGTAGATCTTCCCGACCGCGTCGCCGAGGGACCCCTCCACCAGCGAGACGCCGCGCTTCCAGCGGTCGCGGATCGACGGGGTGCCGGTGAGCTCGGTGCCGTAGAAGGAGAAGTTCTCGGCGATGATGTCGTCGGTGAGGTACCCCGCCAGGCCGTGGACCACCTTGGCGCGAAGCCAGGCCTTCCAGTCGTCCAGACGCTCCTCGACCAGCAGGGCGCCCAGGCCCTCGAAGAAGCTGGGCTGGTAGACGACGAGCTCGTCGAAGGCGGCGTGGTTGGCCGTGGACACGGCCTTGCGCCACGGCGTGAGGTCGACGCCGACCAGCTGCTGGAACTCGTCCCAGGTCTTGAGGTTGTAGGTCTTGACGGCGTCGCGCGAGGCGACGTTGTCCCAGTGGTGCGCGGCGATCTCGTGCTCCAGGCCGAAGGCGCGGTCGGCGGTGGCCGCGGCATCCGCATCTCCCGCCAGCGTCAGGATGCGCTCGAGGTGAGCACGGTACGCGGCGCGGGTGCCCTCGAAGCTCTCCTGGCGGTAGTAGCTCTCGTCGGGCAGCGACAGGCCGGCCTGCACGGCGAACGGCACGTAGCGCTCGGGGTTGCCCGGGTCGGGCTCGACGAACACGCCGATCAGTGCCGCGACGCCCTCGCGGTCGAAGTTCCCGACTGTGGCGAGGAAGGAGCGGATGCCGTCGATGGCGTCGACCTTCGCCAGCTGCTCCTGCAGCGGGGCGAGGCCGAGCGCGGCGATGCGCTCGGTGTCCATGAAGGCGGTGAACAGGTCCCCGACCTTGCGGTTCAGGGTGCCGGCCTCGGCATCCTGCGACTCCTCGATGATCGCGCGCACGTCCTTCTCAGCCTGCTCGGCCAGCAGGTGGAAGGAGCCCCAGCGCGCCTTGTCGGCGGGGATCTCGGCGGCCTCGAGCCACGCGCCGTTGACGTGGCGGTAGAGGTCGTCCTGGGGGCGGATGTCGGAGCTGAACTCGCTGATGGCAAGACCCGAGGGCAGAACGTCAGTCATGCGACCCAGCCTAAGCGCGCACGGCGACATTCACTCCAATCGCCTAGACCCGACCGACCGTACCGAGATCATCACGCCCATTCCCCTGGCGCGCGGCGGCGCATAGGATGTCCCGAAGGCGTTCACCGGGATAGGGGTATCCCACGGGGGTGGTGGACGCGAAGGGGAAAGGATGTCTGCCGTGCGCGGACTGGGAGAGTACCTCGTGCTCGCGGGCGCTGCCCGCGCCGAGGACATCGCGAACACGATCGACGAGGTGGGCGACGGCGAGGCGCTCGCGCGACGCCTGGTGCAGGACCGCCGCGTCACCGAGCAGCAGGTCGCCGAGGCCGTGGCCCTGGCAACCGGTCACCGGTTCACCGACCTGACCGAGTACGAGTTCGATCCCGAGGTCATCGCGCTGGTGCCGGAGTCGCTGTGCCGTCGCTACCGCCTGCTGCCGCTGCGCATCCGCCGGAACCGGCTCACCGTCGGCATGATCAACCCGACCGACATCATCGCGCTCGACGACGTCGCCAGCGTGACCGACCTGCGCATCGTGCCCGTCGTCGTGGCCGAGGATGCCCTCAGCCGTGCCTTCGAGCGCTACCTGCGCTCGGACAGCGAGCTCACCGACCTCTCCGAGCAGATCGGCGAGACCTCGGGCGCATCGCACGTCACCTTCACCGAGCAGCTCGACGACGGGGATGCCGATGCCCCGATCGTGCGCTTCGTGAACCTGCTGATCACGCAGGCCATCAACGACCGTGCCAGCGACATCCACATCGAGCCCGGCGAGCAGCGCCTCACCGTGCGGTTCCGCATCGACGGCGTGCTGCACGAGATGCAGCGCGCCGACCGCAGCATCCAGGACGGCGTCATCTCGCGACTGAAGATCATGTCGTCCATCGACATCGCCGAGAAGCGCATCCCGCAGGACGGCCGCATCTCGGTCATGCACGACGGGCGCGCGGTCGACCTGCGCGTGGCCACGCTGCCGACGGTGTGGGGCGAGAAGATCGTCATGCGCATCCTCGACAACGGCGGCCAGAACACCAGCATGAACGACCTGCTGTTCTCCAGCGCCAACGAGAAGGCGTTCAAGGATGCCATCACGCGGCCGCACGGCATGGTGCTGGTGACCGGCCCGACGGGCTCGGGCAAGTCCACCACGCTGTACACGGCGCTGCGCGAGGTGGCCAATCCGCGGGTGAACGTCATCACCGTCGAGGACCCGGTGGAGTACCGGATGCCGGACATCAACCAGGTGCAGGTGAACCCGCGGGCCGGACTCACGTTCGCCGCCGCGCTGCGGTCGATCCTGCGCGCCGACCCCGACGTGGTGCTGGTCGGCGAGATCCGCGACCGCGAGACGGCCCTCATCTCGGTGGAGGCGGCACTCACCGGCCACCTGGTGATGTCGACGCTGCACACCAACGATGCGCCCAGTGCCCTCACCCGCCTGACGGAGATGGGCACGGAGCCGTTCCTGGTGGCCACCGCGCTGACCGCCGTGGTCGCCCAGCGCCTGGCCCGCCGGCTGTGCACCCGCTGCCAGGCTCCGCTGAACACCGACGAGGCGTCGCTGATCGCGCTCGGCATGCCTGCCGATCTCGCGCACGACGCCCGCGTGCACCGTGCGGTGGGATGCTCGGCGTGCTCGAACACCGGCTATCGCGGCCGCGTGGCCGTGCACGAGGTCATGAACGTGACCGAGGAGGTCGAGCACGCGCTGGTGTCGCACGCCACGGGCGGCGAGATCCGCGAGATCGCCCTGTCTCAGGGCATGGTGCCGCTGCGCGAGGACGGCTGGGCAAAGGTCGCCCAAGGCATCACGACCATCGAGGAGATCCTCCGCGTCACGGTGTGATGCGGGGGTCCGCTCCGACAGGCTCAGCGCCCCGATAACTGGGTCCCTGTGCCTGTCGAAGGGCCGAGGCTCAGCCCTGCTTGGCCATGTCCCCGTACAGCGTGAAGATCGGCATGTACAGCGAGATCACCATGCCGCCGATGATCACGCCGAGGCCGACGATGAGCACCGGCTCGATGAGCGACGACAGCTGCTCGGTTGCGGTCTCGACCTCGTCTTCGTAGAACTCCGCGATGCTGGCGAGCATCTCAGCGAGCGTTCCGGACTCCTCGCCGACGGCGACCATCTGCGCCACCATCGGCGGGAACACCTCGGCCTTGGCCAGCGGCGCGGCGAACGAGCGCCCGGCGCGGATCGAGTCCTGGATCTCGCGCACGGTCTCCTCGATGCGCCAGTTGTTCGAGGCCTGCCCGACGATGGCCAGCGCCTGGATGATCGGCACACCGGCATCCAGCATCATCGACAGGTTCCGCGAGAACCGCGCCACGGCCATCTTGGTGACCAGCGGCCCGAAGATGGGCAGCTTGAGTTTGAGCGGGTCGACGACCTTGCGATAGGCATCCGTGTACCTGTTGCGGCTCCACCACACCAGCCCGGCGATCACCAGCACGACCAGGATCGGCGCGATCCAGAGCATGTTCTCGGACAGGGTCACCAGGATCTGCGTGGGCAGCGGCAGGGCGCTGCCGAGCCCGGCGAACATGTTCTTGAACACCGGCACGACGAACGTGATCATGGCGAACACGCCGAGCACCGCGATGATCAGCACGACCATCGGGTAGGTGGTGGCCGACTTGATCTTGTTCTGCAGGTCGGACTGCTTCTGATAGTTCTCCGCCACGGAGTCCAGCGCCTTGCCGAGGAATCCGCCGGTCTCGCCGATCTGCACCAGCGACACCATCAGGGGCGGGAAGACGTCCGGATGCCGGCCCAGGGCGGTCGAGAACGAGGAGCCGCTCTCCACATCGGACTGCACCACGATCAGCACGCTCTGCAGCTGCTTGTCGTCGGCCTGCTCGGCGAGCACGGTCAGCGTGCGCAGCAGCGGCAGGCCCGCGTTGACCAGCGCGGCCATCTGCCGCGAGAACACCGCCAGCGTCGAGGCGGGGATGCCCTTGCGCAGCTTGGGGAGATTGATCTCCCTGTTCAGGCCGGACTTCGACACCAGCCCGACGTGCAGCGGAGTGAGCCCCTGCGCGCGCAGCTTGGCCACCACGACGGAGTCGCTGGGGGCATCCATCGTGCCCTTGACGGTCTTGGTGGTGGCCGGGTCGACGGCCTGGTACTCGTATTCCTGGATGAGAGCCATCAGGAGCCCCAATCGTTGAGCTGTGATCCGCCGGCGTAGTTGGACCACGATTCCGCGTCCACGCCCACCGAGCTCACGTGCACGTTCTCCAGCGAGCGGGGGTCGGATGCGAAGGTGCGTGCCACGGCGGGGGCGATGGCGCCCGAGCTGATCAGCCGCCGCAGATCCTGGTCGAGGGTGTGCATTCCCACCGACGATCCGGCCTGCATGGCCGAGTACAGCTGCGACACCTGGCCCTCGCGGATGAGGTTGGCGACGGCGGGGACGTTCATCAGCACCTCGGTGGCGATGACGCGGCCCTGCGACTGCGCGCGGGGCAGCAGCGTCTGGCTGATGATGCCCTGCAGCGTGTCGCCGAGCTGGGTGCGGATCTGCCCCTGCTGATCGGACGGGAACGCGTCGACCAGTCGGTTGATCGACTTCGCGGCGCCCTGCGTGTGCAGGGTGGACAGCACCAGGTGGCCGGTCTCGGCGGCGGACAGCGCCGTGGAGATCGACTCCCGGTCGCGGAGCTCGCCGACCAGGATCACGTCGGGGTCCTGGCGCAGCACGCGGCGCAGCGCTTCGGTGAAGGACGCCGTGTCGCTGCCGACCTCGCGCTGGTGGATGAGCGCCCGCTTGGACTCGTGGTGGAACTCGATCGGGTCCTCGATGGTCACCACGTGCACCGGCCGGGTGCTGTTGATGACGTCGACCATCGCGGTGAGGGTGGCGGACTTGCCCGAGCCCGTGGGGCCGGTGACCAGCACCAGGCCGCGCGGACGCAGGGCCAGGTCGCGGGCGACGGCGGGCGCGCCGAGCTGCTCGATGGTGAACACGCCGCCTGGCACGAAGCGCAGCGCCATGGCGACCTCGCCCTGCTGCCGGAAGACGTTCACGCGGAAGCGGCCGATGCCGGGGGTGGCATGGGCCAGGTCGACCTCGTGCCTGGTCTCGAACTCCTCGCGCTGCGGTTCGTTCATCAGCGCCTGCGCAGCGGCCTCCGCCCAGTCGCGGCTGAGCGAGTCCACATAGCCGGGGATGGTCACCAGGTCGCCGTCCACCCGCATGAGCGGCACGGATCGAGCCGTCAGGTGCACGTCGGAGGCGCCTGCGCGCGCGGCTGTTCCGAGCAGGTCGCCGAGCTGTTCCAGGATCACTGTGCACTCCCGTCCGTGCGCAGGAACGTGATGGCCTCGACCTTGATGTCGAAGCCGTCCGATCCCGCCGTCACCGTCGCCTTGTCGATCGCGACCAGCCGCTGGGCGTCGCGGAGCCCGTCGAGGAACTGCTGCACGGCATCCATCGTCGGCGCGCTGACCGCGATCGAGACTCGCACCTGCTGCCGTCCGGAGGCGGCGTCCGCGGGCTTCGCCGCGGTGTCTCCGGATGCCGGTGACGCGGCCGTCCCGTTGGCGTCGGCGCTGGTCGCCGCGGCGTTCGCGTCGGCTGCCGAGGCGGTGGTCTTGGCATCGGACACCGGTCCGGTGCCGTCGGATGCCGGAGCATCCGCCGCGGGAGTCGGCGTCGCCGCCGGCTTCTCGATGACCAGGCCGGAACGCGGCGGCGCCGGCCGCGGCTCGAACGCGGTCAGCTCGCCGCGCGTGATGCTGGTGATCGTGGCGCCCGACGCCGTCGCGGCGGCGTCGACGATGTCGAACGCCTGGTCCAGCAGCGGCTTCTCCGGGATCTGCGCCCGCAGTGCGGAGACCGAGGCCTCGGTCTGCGACAGGTTCTTCTTCGCGGCGTTCAGCGAGTCGATCTGCTGCGCGTAGGTCGCGTTGGTGGATGCCGCCTGCGTGGTCTGCTCGAGCGCGGTGAGACCGCCGGTCATGAGCGGCACAGCGCCGAGCAGGACGCCGAGGGCGACGACGCCGACAGTCACGAGAGCCCCGATGAGGGTGATCAGCTGCTTGTTCATTTCGCGGCCTTCCCTGCCGGGGCGAAGCTGTTCGAGTACACCGTCTGATCGAAGGTGATGTCGATCGTGTACAGGTAGCCGCTGCCGCTGTCCGTCGCGATCGCGTTGGCGTCGGCGCCGGAGATCCCGTCCACCTGGCGCAGCGCACGGGCGTAGGGCGCCATGTCGCGCGGTGTGGGACTGGAGACCGTGATGGTGCCGGTCAGGCCCACGGCCTCCTTCGCCGCGGCCTTGGCCTTCTCGGCATCCGCCTGCTGGGAGGCGGCATCCGGAACGGCGCCGACGGTGAGGTCGAAGCCCACCAGCGTGACGTCCGCGGGGAGCGCGCCCCGGGCCTTGGCGAAGATCCCCGACCAGGCCAGGTCGGACCCCATCGCCTCGGCCCGGTACGCGATCAGGTCGCGCTCGGTCTGCAGCGACCGGCTGACGTCGGAGAGGCCCGCGATCTGGCCCGTGAGCGTGGTGGTGCGTGCCTGCTCTGCGGCCAGCTGCTGCTGGGCGAACTGGTTCCACGCGTAGGCCGCGCCGATGAGCAGCGCCGTGAGCACGAGGGCGCCGACGACCACGCGCGCCCACGTGCCGGTGAGACGTTCGCGTTCGCGGCGCTCGAGCTCGGAGCGAGGCAGCAGGTTCACCCGGGGTGTGGCGCCGACCTGCGGCGCGACTGCGCGTGCCATCATCGTGCTCCTCCCAGTGCCAGTCCCAGTGTCGAGACCATGTTCAGCGCCGACTCGCCTGCCGGCTCCGCGCCGCGCAGGTCGGCGACGTCTCCGAGGCCGATCTGACGGATGGGCACGGAGATGTCCTCGGCGAGGCCGGACGTGATTCCTCGCACGGCCGAGCCGGCGCCGCACAGCAGCACCTGCTGCACGGATGCCGCGTTCGGGCGGTTCAGGTAGAAGCGCAGCGTGGTGCTGATCCGGCCGACGAGTTCCGTCACGGGGCGGCGGCCGAGGTCGCCGCGCAGCTGCGCGCGGCGCGACGTGGCAGCGGATGCTGCAGCATCCGACTGCGCGTTCAGCGCGCTGGCCGCCGCGCGGGCGGGGTCGAGCACGGCGGCGGCCGCGGGCTCGTGCGGGGCGGCCGGGGCTTCGCCCGACTCCACGACGAGGGCCTTCCTCCGCAGCACGGCGGTGGTGTCCAGGTCGACGGGCGTGATGCGCACGAACTCGGGCACGCCGTCCTGCAGGATCACGATCTGGGTGGTGTGGTCGCCGATGTGGACCACGGCGACCGTGCCCTGCGGAACCAGCCGGGCGGCCGCGCGCGCCAGGCCGAACGAGGCCAGGTCGACGTTCACGATGCGGACCTTGGCGCGGTCGAACGCCGCGATCATCCCCTCGACGGTCTCGGAGACGGCCGCCACGAGCAGTCCGTTCAGCCGGTCGCCCTCCTGCGAGGTGGGGTAGTAGTCGAGCACGGCCTGACTGACGGGCACCGGCAGCAGGTCCTGCACCTGGTACGGCAGCGCCTGGCGCAGCATGTCGGGCGCCATCGCCGGAGCGGAGTACTCGCGCACCAGCACGCGCCGGCTGGCGACGCCGAGAGTCGCGCTCTTGGCCTTGATGCCGGCGCTGCTCCACAGCTGGCGGATCGCGACGGCGACCGCACCCTGATCCACCACCTCGGAATCGCGCGCGGAGTCGGGCAGCAGCGGAACCTCGCCGTACGCGAGCACATGCGGGTTGCGATCGAGGGTCACCTCGACCGCGCGCACGCTCTCCTCGGTGATCTCCACACCGACATGACTCTTCGCCATCGTCCTTCTCCCTCTCGCCCCTCAGCCCCTCAGCCCAGGAATCCTGCGTACCACTCGCCGACGCGCTCTCCGACGAGTATGCCCACCCATGCTCCCGCAAGCATCCACGGTCCGAAAGGGATGCCGCTCGATCGCTTGGCACGGCCGGCGATGATGAGCGCGATTCCGAACACGCCGCCGAGTGCGAAGGCGGCGAAGGCGCCCACCACCAGCGCGCCCCAGCCGAACCAGCCGAGCACCGTGCCGACGAGGCCGGCGAGCTTGACGTCGCCGCCGCCCATGCCGCGCGGACTGATCCACCGCACGATGTCGTACAGCAGGAACAGCGCGGCGCCGCCGATGAGCGCGCGGAGCAGCGGCCACCAGTCGAGGCCGGCGGCCCCTGAGCTCAACGCCTGGGTCCCTGAGCCTGTCGAAGGGCCGGCCCCCGACACCAGCGTCGTCACCAGCATCAGTACCACCACCGCGGCCCATCCGGGCAGCACGATGGCGTTGGGCAGTCGCTTGACGTCGAGGTCGATCAGGGTGAGCACCACGCTCAGCGCGGCGAACACCTCCAGGATCGCGAGGACTCCCCAGAACCGCGGCGTGGCCGCCGTCCCCGTCAGGGCCAGCCCGACGGCGACGGCGGCGAACAGCACCCCCGTGGTGAGTTCGATGAAGGGATAGCGGATGCTGATCGGCATCCGGCAGTCGGCGCAACGCCCTCGCAGCGCCAGCCATCCGACCACGGGCACGTTGCGCCACCACGCGATGGGCGCGTCGCAGCCCGGGCAGCGGCTCTCTCGGGTGAGCGGGATGCCCGCCGGAACGCGGTACGCGACGACGTTCAGGAACGACCCGATCGCGAGGCCGAACACCCCCGCCCACACGGCGATGAAGATGGCGAGGGGCGTCACGGGACGTCTCGCTGGGAGACGAGCGCACCGAGCGTGGGTGTGCCGCTGCCGGCGCCGCCACCGGAAGAGCCGCCGCTTCCATCGACGCCGGGAATGCTGACGGGGCGGTATGTGTGCGCCCAGGTGGAGCCTCCCGCGGAGATCTTCCCTCCGTAGATCTGGCCGTTCCATGCACCCTCACCAATGGTGATCTGGCATGGCGAGTATGCGAGTCCGGTGATCTTGGTGCCAAGCTGCACCTGATAGATATTGAGATCTCCCTGCTTCTTCGCACATGTCGGCGCATGATCGGCGACGTTGTCCGGTGCGATCAGGCTGAATCCCAGCTCGGCACCGGTGGCGGAGTTCACTTTCAGCGCCTGCGTGCTGAACGCCGGTGCGATCATCACGATGTCCGTGCGAAGGCTGAGCGTCACGCCGTAGCCCTTCACCGTTCCGCATGCGAGAGCGTTGACCACAGTCGGCTTGGTGTACCCCACCACGGCGTTCTTCAGATCCGACGGATCTGTCGCCATGTCGCAGCCCCCGGTCCAGTCGACCACGTTGTAGCCGAGTGCCTGCCATTTGGACTTGTCGAATCCCATGTCGTACCAGCTGAAGCTGTCCGGCAGGAGCGGTGCGGGGGCGGGAACCTGCGGAGTCGCCGGGGTGGTGAGAGTGGTGTCATGGGTCTTGATGGAGCCCGCTGTCACCCCACCCGCCGTTCCGGGTTTGTCTGCATTTTCGTAGGTTCCCGCGAGGTCGAGCGAGCCTGCAGTGCTACCGCTGAATTTCTGGATGCCGGTGAAGCTCGAGCTGAACACCCCACTCACCGTCGAGCCTTTGAAGGACGAGAACGGCGCAGCGACATGAATCGAACCGAATTGCGCGTTGAATACGGTTCCGTGAGTGCCAGCGGTGTACGAGCTCGAGACGTCGCCGACGACAACGGACGCGTTGAACGCCAGCGCCCCGCCGGCCTTCACATTGCCCTCGACCCGAGCGGCGTACACGGTGATTCCGCTCTGAGTGGTGACGTTGCCCATCACGTGCGTGCTGTTGTTGAGGATGACATTACCGCGGGCCGAGGCGCTGCCTGCGATGTAGGTGCTGTTGGAGGTCGTCAGGGTGCCGAGTGTCACCACGTCACCACCGATGCTCGCGTTGCTGTCGAGGTTGAGGTTCTTCGACGCGTAGAGGCTCCCCGTGATCTTGCAGTAGTTGGTGATGGAGGCGCTGCCATTGCGCACGATCACGCTGCCATCGATGGTCGTCGCACTGTTGCAGTTGAGGTCGCCGTTCTCGACGATGACGTCGCCGGCAGCTCCTTCCGCATCGATGCGCACGGTCGAACTGCTGAGTCCGCCGTTGCCGGCGACCAGGGCGCCGGTGAGGCCCTTGGGAGCATCGGCGGGGGTCACCTTGTACACGGCCTCGACGGTGGTGGAGGACGAGCCAGCGCTCCCGGTCGAGCGATAAGTGACGTTCCCGGCGGAGGGGACGTCACATTTCACGTCCACGCTGTACGTCGGCGACGTGCCGGCTGGTACCGCCGCGCACGGGTCACCGCCGCTGGCCTGTGCGACAGCCGCGGCGAGACCGGCATCCGCGGCCGCACGCGACTGCACCGTACTGCGGCTGGAGACAAGGCTGCTCGCAGTATTGGTCACCATCGCCGCAATCACGACGGCACCCACCATGAGCACCATCATGACGATCATCACCACCACGAGTGTGGCGCCGCGCTCGTCGCTCTCCTGCCTGCGAGAGGCATCGCGAAGTCGCGTCTGAAGGGTCACCAGCATGATCTACCTCCGGGAATGACCGCTTGCGCGGTGACGCTGCCGTCCACCTGCACCGGCTGGGAGTCCTTGCTGCGATCGTTACTCTCGGCAGCGAACGAGTAGGTGAGGCCGGTCGTCGATGTGACGGTGAAGCTCGGCGCAGGATCGCCCTTCGGGACAACGGCCGAGGCAAGAGTGGCCCAGCCGACACCATCGGTTCGCGTCATGTCGATCGCGGCGCCCGAAGTGGCATAACGCAGCTGGTAGTGGTCGCGATCGGCGTCTTCGGATGAGGCTGCGGTGTCGAGCGTCCACACCCATGCCCGGCACTGCGAGTCAGCAGCATCCCCGATGGCGACGACGGCGGTCACCGCGTTGCCCATACCGGCAGGCTGATGAACGGCCGAGGCGTTGCGGATCGACTGCTGCAGCGACGCGGTGACGAGATTGGCGTTGCCCGTCGCAGCATCGCGATCGGCTGTCGCAGCCTGGGACAGCCAGCCGTTGATGAAGATGGCCGAAACGATCACCAGGAAGACCGCGGCCAGAAGCATGTAGATGATCAGCTCGATGAGCGTGACGCCGCGTTCGTCGTCGTGCGCTGACAGCTGAGTCCTCACTTCTTCACCAGCACTTTCGTCACGGCGGTGACGAGCGCATCCTCGGTCGTCGCGTCGGAGAAGACCTTCACCGTGACCGTGGCCGTGCCGTCTCCACCGCAGACCAGCTGGCGTGAGGCGTACAGAGCGTCAGACTTCTTCTCTCTGGAATGCTCGTACAACGGAAGGTCACCGCAGACCTTCGTGGTGGCCGGGTCGCTCGGGAAGGCCGCACGGACAGGTGCGAGCTCGGCAGTGGCCACGTTGTTGGCCGCGACGAGGTCGCGATTGACGACGCTCGCGGTGGTGGCCTGGATGATCAATGGGAGAACACCGAGCGCCAGCACTGCCAGAAGCAGCATGGCCACGACGATCTCGATCAGACCCACACCGTCGTCATCTCGGGTGACAGACGACATCTGTGGTCCTCAGAACGTGTTGGATCCTTGCGGAATATGTTGAGCGGAGGCCCGAGGGTACGGGCCTCCGCTCAGAGGAAGGTGTGAGCTACGGGGTGGTCTTGCAGTCACTTCCATCTGCCTTGGCACCGGGACCGGCATACCAAACGGGATCCGTGCTGGCAGTCTTGCCCTTCTCGTTTGCCTTGACGCAGATGTTCGTCACCGTTGCGTCAGTAGCATCGCCTTGAAGAGCAGTGACGATGTCCCCCGATCCCCCGGAAGCCGCGGCCTCTTCGACTGTCGGGCTGGTCGGAGCATCCGAGACTGCGGTCGCAGCCGCCGTCGCGCCGTTTGCAGCTGCTGCCTTCAGCGCATTGAGACGAGCAGTGTCCTGGATGTTCGCGAAGATCGGAATCGCGATCGCGACGAGGATACCCAGGATGACGACGACGATGATGAGCTCGATCAGGGAGAAGCCGGACTCGCCGTTCTCCTCGCGCTCGAGCTTCTTGGCCTCGATGAGGCGACGGATGGTACGCATGTCAGAGTCTGACTCTCCGGGATGACGCAGACGGGTAGCCCTGAGAGCAGGCGGGTGTCATCGGACTTGTGCCCGATGACGATCCCATCCCCAGAGTTCAGAGTCGCCGTCACCCCTCAGCTGGTGCGACTCCTGGCCATAATGATGTCGACCTTCGTCCATCCGGCGCAAGCCATATGCGTAACGATCAGATCACGGTCGGGGCGGCCCCCGCGAAGCGCAGGTCGCACCTGGTCGCTCATATCTTCAGTGCGGAATGAAACATGCACCTGCATGCACCATCACTCGCATGTGCACCGATGTGGCAGCCGCAGCCCACCCCACACGGAGGCACTCACCGCAGATCACAGAGCAACCCGCGTGTTGTCGCGCTGCTCTGCACTTTCCCCTCACTTGCCGCACTCCGAATAGTGGTCGCATCTCGTTGCGGCACGGATCCGTGGGGCGAAATTACGCTGGTACCTATCTTCGACAGTCACCGCAACCTTTTTCGTCGATACACGGTTCGCGCATCACGCCCCGGACGCGATTATTGACAGTCAGACAATAGTAACGATCCGATAACCACGACTTCCCAGCATCTAGAGTTCTCCGACACGACCCTGGCACCTACGGGATCGCACCATCCATCAGGGTGAGCAGCAACGCACCGAGCACAGTGGACACGATCTTCGCGATCTGCTGCCACTCGGCGGGAGCAGACTCATCGCCGTAGCGTTGATGCCGGCATGTTGCGTCGACTCATCAAGACAAGCGCTTCAACCATGATCAGTTGAGGCGCTTGTTGCGTCGGAAGGGCCTGCGCCGACGGGTGGTTCTTCGAGAATCCGTGTCGTCGAGGGCTCCCCCCGGCCGAAACACCCCGAGCGACAGCATCCGCCTCCGCCCTCTGTGCGGCGTCCCGGCGCTCCCTCCAGCGCACCACCTCGACATCGACATCACGCGTCCTCGTGACCACCGGCGGGCCGCCCAGAAGCTGCCGGCGCGCGCCGATCACGCGACGGTTGAAGTCCTCCACGACGCCGCGCACGTCCTCCTCGCGGCCGAGCTGGTCGAGGTCGTCGTCGAGCTTCTCGTCCTCCACCCGAAGCATGAGCACGGGCGGGCCGAGCCCCGTGAGGTTCTCGGTCTCGATCTTGCGGCGGATCCACCAGTCGGGATCGTGGTGCGTGCCGAGGCCCTCGATGGGCTTGCCTGCGCCGGGCAGGTTGTCGAACTCGACGCGGCGGATCGCCAGTTGGATGGCCGTCTCGGCGAACTGCGCCTTGTTCTGCGCGTTCAGACTCATGGGCGCTTCGGCGGGCGGCTCGGACTCGGTGCTCTCGCCGGCATCGCGCTTCGCACGGTAGCGGGCGGCATCGCCCATCGCATCGGACATCGGATCACCTCCGGTGGTTCCAGGGTAGACGACAGGCTGTCGGAGGCGGTGGGTAACGTTCGGGGCAGGGTGCGAGCGGTATCAATCCATGTGTATCTTTGTTCGAGTGTCAAACGCTTTTATTCTAGTCAATTTCGAATAAATGCTTGACAGAGTTACCGATCGACCATACGCTGGAGACATGTCAGCTTCCCTGTCGAAACTGCACGAGGCCGTGTCGGCCATCGATGCGGTGTGGGCGGATGCCGACGATGACGCGCGACTGGCACGTCAGGAGCTGATGACGCTGAACACGGCGATCGGGTCGGCAAGGCGCGCGCTGGACGCGCTGCAGGCGCGGGTCGCCGCCGGGATCGCGCACGAGTCGCGACCCGAGCTGGGTGCCGAGTCACTGGCGAAGCAGGCCGGGTTCCGGACTCCGGCTGCGCTGATAGCCGCGACGACCGGCGTCTCCACGGGAGACGCGGCACGGCCGGTGAAGGTCGGAGAGGCCGTCGCACCGCGAACGGATCTTGCCGGGGAGCGGATGCTGCCTCGCTACCCCTCCGTGGAACGCGCGCTTTCTGCCGGTGCTCTGGGGGCCGCCGGAGCCTCGCTGATCGTGGAGTTCCTCGACCGCGCCCGCGTCGGGCGGGACCATGGCGTCGTGGCGGATGTCGAGGCGCGACTGGTGGAACGGGCGATCGGCCTGTCACTGGATGATGTTCGCCGGCTGGTCAAGCGCGCCGAGGTCCTTCTGGAAGTGGATCGGCTGGAGGCGCGCGAAGAGGAGCGGCGGGTAGCGCGGTCACTGTCGATGTTCGAGCGCGACGGGATGCTTCACCTGAACCTTGTGACCGACGTGGAGTCCGGCGCCCCGATCCGCACGGCGATCGACGGGTACGTGACCGCGCAGTTCCAGGCTCGTGAGACCGCCGCAGCCAGAGACATCACGACTGAGCAGCCTGGAGCCGGGCTCGTCGAGACTGCACCCGCCGGAGCCGACGGCGATCCGGACGCGCTGGATGCCGACCGGCGGACAGTGGCGATGATGCGCGCCGACGCGCTCACACTGTTCTGCGGGCACGTGCTCGGCTGCGAGACCAGGGACGTCCCGGTCGCCGGCGCGACGGTCATCGTGCGGGTCGACCTCGCGGACCTCGAGGCCGGCGTGGGACACGGCACGATCGACGGGCTCGACCAGCCTGTGTCGGTCACCTCGATCCGCCGGATGGCCGCCTCCGGCGGCGTCATCCCCTGCGTGCTGGGCGGCGCGGGCGAGATCCTGGACTGGGGGCGGGAGCGTCGCCTGTTCACGACTGCGCAGAAGCTCGCCCTCGTGGAGCGCGACGGCGGGTGCGCGCGATGCGGGCTCCCACCGCACATGACCAAGGCGCATCACTTGAGGTGGTGGAAACGAGACTCTGGGCCGACCGACCTGTCCAACGGCATCCTGCTCTGCGAATCCTGCCACCATCGCATCCACGACAACGGCTGGGAGATCAGAATCGACACGCCGCCCGGCACCTCGACCCGGCCACGGCGGGGAGACCGACGAGCCGCCACGGGCGAGGGAACTGGCGTGAACGTGAGATCCAGAGTCTGGTTCATCCCGCCTGCGGTCGTCGACCCCGCCCGCACGCCCCAGCTCGGCGGACGCGCGAGATACGACATCGCCGCCTGAGTCGGCTCGGCGTGAGGCGGTCTGGTCCCGCGCAGGGAAAGCCGACCGCCCCGACGCCGGAGCTCAGGGCAGCCGATCCGTGAGCGTGACGATCAGGTCGGCGCGACCGGCCGTGGCGGCGATCACCTCGGCGTTGCGCTGGTCGCTGCCCAGTGAGCGCTCCACGGCCTCCTCATGCGACCTGCCGAACCTCTCGTGCCTGGCCACCAGCTGAGCGATCCGCTGCTGCTCGTCGGGTGCGAGGAACCACACCTCGTCGAGGGTCTCGCGGGCGTGCTGCCACGCTGCTCCGTCCACGAGCAGATAATTGCCCTCGGTCACCACCAGCGGCACATCCGGCCGCACGGGGATCGCCGAGCCGACGGGCTCCTCCAGATCGCGGCGGAACTGCGGCGCGTAGACGATGCCCTCCTCCCCCCGCTCGACCCGCTCGGGCTGGTCGCGCAGCCGCCGCAGCAGCGACGCGTACCCCCACCCTTCGACAGGCTCAGGGGACCCATTCCTCTGGGTTGCTGAGCCCGTCGAAGCACCGCCGCAAGGCCGCGTCGGTGCCACCGCATAGGCTCAGGGGGTGGCATCCCCGGCATCCGCTCCTCCGTCGCTGAACCGCGAGATCCTGCATCTCGCGGTGCCCGCGCTGGGTGCGCTGATCGCCGAGCCGCTGTTCCTGATCCTGGATGCCGCAATGGTCGGCCACCTGGGCACGACGCCGCTCGCGGGCCTGGGCATCGCGAGCGCCGTGCTGCAGACCATCGTCGGGCTGATGATCTTCCTCGCGTACTCCACGACCCCCGCCGTCGCGCGCCGCTTCGGTGCGGGACAGCCGGGCGATGCCGTCTCGGTCGGCATCGACGGGATGTGGCTGGCGCTCGTTCTCGGCACCGTGCTGGCCGTGCTGGGCTCGGTGGCCACCCCCTGGGTGGTGAGCATGTTCGGGGCGACCGACGCCGTGGCGGAGCAGGCCCGCACCTACCTCACGATCTCCATGTGGGGGCTGCCGGCCATGCTCATCGTCTACGCGGCCACGGGCCTGCTGCGCGGCATGCAGGACACCGTCACCCCGCTGTGGATCGCGGGGCTGGGCTTCGGCGCCAACGCTCTGCTGAACTGGATCTTCATCTACGGGTTCGGGTGGGGCATCGCCGGTTCCGCGTTCGGCACCGTCGCCGCGCAGTGGGGCATGGTCGCCGCCTACGTGATGGTCATCCGCCATCTGGCCGTGCGCCACGGGGCGTCGATGTGGGCGCAGCGCGAGGGCCTGCGCGGCACGGCGCGCTCCGGAGGTTGGCTGTTCCTGCGCACGGTCAGCCTGCGCATCGCCCTGCTCGCCACGGTCGGCGTGGCCACCGGCATCGGCACGCGGGAGCTGGCGGGCTGGCAGATCGCGTTCACCATCTTCTCCACCGCAGCCTTCGCGCTGGACGCCCTGGCCATCGCTGCGCAGGCGCTGATCGGCAAGAGCCTCGGCTCCGGCGACACCGCCGCCGTGCACCGCGTGCTGCGGCGCACCACCGCGTGGGGGATCTGGTTCGGCATCCTCGTCGGCGGGCTGATCGCCGCCGCCTCGGGCGTGCTCGGGATCGTCTTCACGGGAGATGCCGCAGTGTCGGCCCTCGTGCAGCCGGCGCTGCTGGTGCTGGCCGTCGCACAGCCCGTCGCCGGGGTCGTGTTCGTGCTGGACGGAGTGCTGATGGGCGCGAACGACGCCCGCTACCTCGCCATCGCCGGCGGCCTGAACCTGGTGCCGTTCCTGCCCGCGCTGTGGATCATCTCCGCGACCGGCATCGACGGCGCGCTGGGCCTGCTGTGGCTGGCCGTCGCCTTCTTCGGCGTGTACCTGCTGGCGCGGCTGGGCACCCTCGGCTGGCGGGTGCGGACCGACGCGTGGACGAAGGCCGTCGCATGAGCTGGTGGAGCCACCCGCGGACCTGCCTCGGCCACCGCTAGGCTGACGCTGAGGGGAGGGGACCGAGTGTCAGCCAGGGGGACACGACACAGGGGCCGCAGTTCCCGCGGCGGCCTCATTGTCGGGTTGCTGATCGCCGCGGCGGTCTGTTTCGGCGTTTGGATGTACAACGGTCAGCCCGACCTGGTCGCGTGGTTCACCTCCCGACCGGCCGAACCTGCAACGACGCCGACGAGTCAGGCATCCGCCACTACAAGCGGCGTCGCGGGAGCGTGGTCCTGCGTCTGGGATCCCACCCGTGACAACGATTGGCACAACGACGTCGAGTGCTTCGACGGGACGACCCGATTCCGGCCGAACCTGCTGTCCGACATCGCACAGGTGGACGAGTCGCAGATGCGCGCCGCGGGCGACGAGTACGAGGCCTACCTCAACGCCGGCGGGACGCCGGACATCCCCGCGTCCTGACCCTCAGGCCACCTCGCCGGCGGCCACCGTCTCCGCGAGCATGTGCACGCGCGGCAGGTGGTGGGCGCCGTAGAAGTCGGCGGAGACCAGGCGGGCCTGATCCTCGGCATCCGCTGTCTCGTGCTTCAGCACCGCGACCACGGCCAGGCCGTGCATCCAGCCGCCGGCCAGCGTGCCCAGCAGCATGAGGTAGGGCACGCTCACGCCGTACGCGTCGCGGGTCTGGCCGAAGCCGAGGACGGATGCCGTGGCCGCGCGCGCCGAGGCGACGGCGCGCTCCAGGCGGTCGGCCGTGCGGGTGGCGACCTCGTTCTCGAGGCCGCGGAGTTCGGCGACGGTCGCAGAGATCGACTCGAAAAGCTTCTCGGCGGTGGCGCCGCCGTCGCGGATCACCTTGCGGCCGATGAGGTCGTTGGACTGGATGGCTGTGGTTCCCTCGTAGATGGGCATGATGCGCGCATCGCGGTAGTGCTGTGCGATGCCGGTCTCCTCGATGAAGCCCATGCCGCCGTGCACCTGGATGGCGTCGCTGGTCAGTGCCACGGCATCCTCCGTCGCCCAGCCCTTCAGGATCGGCACGAAGAACTCGGCCATCGTCTGCGTGCCATCCGTCGACGCACGGTCGAACAGGTCGCCCAGGTACACGCCCAGGGCGCGCATCGCGAACAGGCGGCTCTGCATCGACAGCAGCAGGCGGCGCACGTCGGGGTGCTCGGCGATCGGGGTGCCGGCGGGGCGGTCCATCACCGCGCCCTGCAGGCGCTGGTCAGCGTAGGCGACGGCCTGCTGGTAAGCGCGGTCCGAGATGCCGGTGGCCTGGAAGCCCATGCCGGCGCGCGCGGAGTTCATCATCACGAACATGCCCGCGAGTCCGCCGCCGATCTCGCCGACGAGGAACCCGGTGGCGTCCTCGTAGCTCATCACGCAGGTGGGGCTGCCGTGGATGCCGAGCTTGTGCTCGAGAGCCATCGGGCCGACCGCGTTGCGCTCGCCCGGGTTGCCGTCGGCGTCGGGCAGGAACTTCGGCACGACGAACAGCGACAGGCCCTTGGCACCGGCGGGTGCGTCGGGCGTGCGTGCCAGCACCAGGTGCACGATGTTCGGCGCGACGTCGTGGTCGCCCCAGGTGATGAAGATCTTCTGGCCGCTGACGCCCCAGCTGCCGTCGGCGCGGGGCGTGGCCAGGGTGCGGATCGCGCCCAGGTCGGTGCCGGCATCCGGCTCGGTGAGGTTCATCGTGCCGGTCCACTCCCCCGAGACCAGCTTGGTCAGGTAGGTGGCGCGCAGTTCGTCGGACGCCGTGGCGTCCAGCGCGTGGATCTGCCCGGCCGTCAGCAGCCAGCACAGCGCGAAGGCCGCGTTGGAGGCGTTCCAGATCTCGCCCAGACCCGCGCGGATGCTGCCGGGCAGCCCGTCGCCGCCGGCGGACTCGGGGGCCTCGGCGGTGACCCAGCCGGCCTCGACGAACGCCTGGTAGGCCTCGGCGAATCCGGCCGGCAGGTGCACCTGGCCGTCCTCCAGGCGGGCGCCCTCGCGGTCGCCGACGGTCTCGAGCGGGGCGAGGACGGATGCCGCGAATTCGCCCGCACCGGCGATGATCTCGGTGGCGTCGTCGGCGCTGAACGCGCCGGCCGTGCCGCGCGCGACCAGGTCGAGGCCGAACGCCTCGCCGAACAGGAAGCGGTAGTCGCCTGTCGGGGGGATGTAGTCGGATGCCATGGTGCGCTCCTTCTGAGACGACGCTGAGACTGGGACTCAGTGTACGCGAGACTGCGTCTCAGTGGAATGGTTGCCGCCTCACTCTTCCTGCACAATTCTGCACTTTTGCGACTTGTCCACAGATCGTGTGAATAGGGCAATTCCGTGTCTGTGAGGCCTGGCATCGTGGTTCGCGGCCGGTCATGATGGAGAGGTGCTGACGATGAACGAACCCCAGGTATGGACGCTGATCGGCGTCTTCGCCGCCGGCCTGTTCGGCATGCTGACGCTCATGTCCACGATGTTCGTGCGGATCATCAAGACCGCGATCGGGTCGGTGCAGACCGAGATCGGATCCGTGCGCAACGAGATCGGATCATTCCGCACGCAGGTGCAGACCGAGATCGGATCGGTGCGCAACGAGATCGGGTCGCTGCGCACGCAGATGGGTACCGAGATCGGATCGCTGCGCGGCCAGATGGAGACCGAGATCGGATTGTTCCGTCGCGAAGTGGGGGTCGAGATCGGGTCGCTGCGCAAGGAGATCGGATCCGTGCGCAGCGAGGTCGGCGCCGAGACCAGGTCGCTGCGCGCCGAGATGCAAGCCGGCTTCAAGGGCGTGCATCAGCGCATCGACCGCATCGACGCCGACGTCAATGCCCTGATGAAGCACACCTTCGACATCCCGCGCGACTGACGCTCGCGGTCAGGGCGATCAGGCGTATCGCCGGCACCACTCGTACATGACCACGGCAGCTGCCGCGCTGGCGTTGATCGAGCGCGTCGAGCCGTACTGCGTGATCTCCACCTGACCGGATGCCGCGGCCACCGCCTCGGGCGAGAGCCCGGGCCCCTCCTGCCCGAACAGCAGCACGCACCGCTCCGGCAGCTCCGCCTGCTGCACGGGGACCGCTCCGCCGATGTTGTCGACCGCGATGATGGGAAGCCCCTCCGCCCGAGCCCACGCGGCGAAGTCGGCGACATCCGGGTGATGCACGACATGCTGGTACCGGTCGGTCACCATCGCACCGCGTTTGTTCCAGCGACGGCGTCCGATGATGTGCACGGTGTCGGCGAGGAACGCGTTGGCGCTGCGCACGATCGAGCCGATGTTCATGTCGTGCTGCCAGTTCTCGATGGCCACGTGGAACGGATGCCGCACCAGATCCAGGTCGGCGACGATGGCATCCATCCGCCAGTACCGGTACCGGTCGATCACGTTGCGGGTGTCGCCATGCTCCAGAAGCTCGGGGTCGTACCACCCCTCGACCGGCCACTCCCCCTGCCAGGGACCGACCCCGTGCGTCGTGCGCTCCGGGGTCTCGTCATCCACCCCTCCAGACTATCCCCGCCCCCTCCCCCCTCTCCCTCTTTCCAAGCGTCGAGAGCACGGGACCTCGCCGAGCGCACGGATTGTTCGCGCGAAGTTCCCGTGCGCTCGGCGAGATGTCGTGCTCTCGACGGAAGGACGAGGGGTGTGGTGGGTGGGGTGGGTGGGGTGGGTGGGGAGTGTGAGAGGGGTGGGTGGGTGGTAATTTTTAGGTGTGCCGAAAAATTGGTGGGGACGGATGCGGGGGGTCTCGCTGCTGGGGCCCGCGCTGGTCGCCGGTGTGGCGTACCTCGACCCGGGCAACGTCGCCAGCAACATGACCGCGGGCGCCCGCTACGGGTACCTGCTGGTGTGGGTGGTGCTCAGCGGCAACGCGATGGCCTGGCTCATCCAGTACCTCTCCGCCAAACTCGGGCTGGTCACCGGCAACAGCCTGCCCGAGCTGCTGGGCGCACGAATACGGCATCCGTGGGCACGGCGCGCGTACTGGCTGCAGGCCGAGCTGGTGGCGATGGCCACCGACATCGCCGAGGTGCTGGGCGGTGCCGTCGCGCTGCAGCTGCTGTTCGGCATCCCGCTGCTGTGGGGCGGCGTGATCACCGGTGCGGTGTCGATCGGCCTGCTGGCCGTGCACTCGCGGCGCGGCGCGCGGCACTTCGAGTTCGTCATCATCGGGCTGATGCTGCTGATCGTGGTCGGCTTCGTCGCCGGCCTGCTCGTCGCCCCGCCCGACCCGGCCGGCATCGCCGGCGGCATCCTGCCCCGGTTCACCGACAGCGGGTCGGTGCTGCTGGCAGTATCCATCCTGGGCGCGACGATCATGCCGCACGCGATCTACGCGCACAGCGCGCTGGTGCGCGACAGGTTCTGCGACTCCCGACCGCGCCCGCTGCGCACTCTTCTGACCGCCACCCGGTGGGATGTGACCGTCGCGATGCTCATCGCCGGCACCGTGAATCTCGCCATCCTGCTGCTGGCCGCAGCGAACCTCGCCGGCGTCACCGGCACGGACTCGCTGGAGGGCGCGCATGCCGCCATCACCGCGAGCCTGGGCGGAGTGATCGGCACGCTGTTCGCCGTGGGGCTGCTGGCCTCGGGCCTGGCCTCGACCTCGGTGGGCGCCTACGCCGGCGCGGAGATCATGCACGGCCTGCTGTCCGTGCGCATCCCGCTGCTCGCCCGGCGACTGGTCACGCTTCTGCCCGCGCTGGCCATCCTCGGCGCGGGCGTCGACCCGACCCTGGCGCTGGTGCTCAGCCAGGTGGTGCTGTCGTTCGGCATCCCGTTCGCGCTGATCCCGCTGGTCGCCCTCACGGCGCAGCGCCGCACGCTCGGCGAGCACGTCAACCGCCCCGTGACGACCGCGCTCGGCATCCTGTTCTCCGCCCTGATCATCGCCCTGAACGCCGCACTGCTGTGGCTGGTTCTCGCCGCGGGCTGAGACAGGCGAAGGTAGGCTCGTAGGCATGCCCTCCGCCCCCGCCAAGAAACGCCGCGACGACCCCGCAGCCCGCCGGTCGATGACGCTCACCACCTGGTTCGCCGTGGTGGCGGCGATCCTGGGCGTGGTGCTGATCATCTGGCCGAAGCTGCTGCCCGCCGGAGGCCCGTGGGTGCAGCTGGTGCTGGGCGCCCTGACCCTGTTCTTCGCCTTCCGCGCTCGGGCGATCGGCACCCGCAGCGTCGAGGGCTACGACGGTCGGATCTCACTGGCGGCCGCCATGGCGGGCTTCGTGATCATGTTCTTCGCCGGCAACGCCGCGTTCTCGGTGCTCTCCGCTCTGGGAGCCTGATCCGTGGCATCGCCCGCCTTCGACGACTATCTGAAGACGGTCTACGCCCACACCGAGTGGCAGGACTCCCCCATCACCCCGTCGCAGCTGGCGGCGGCTCTGGGGATCGCACCGTCGAGCGTGACCGAGATGGTCAAGAAGCTCAGCGCCGCGGGGCTGGTCTCGCACCAGCCGTACGGCGCGGTGAGGCTGACGGATGCCGGACTCGAGCGCGCTCTGGGGATGGTGCGCCGCCACCGCCTGATCGAGACCTGGCTCGTGCAGGAGTTCGGCTACGCCTGGCACGAGGTGCACGACGAGGCCGAGGTGCTCGAGCACACCATCAGCGACCGGCTTCTGGAGGGCATCAACGCCCGCCTCGGCCACCCGCGCTTCGACCCGCACGGCGACGCGATCCCCGATTCCCGAGGACACGTCGAGCGCGTGCCGTTCGTACTGCTGGCCGACGCGCAGCCCGGCCACACCGGTCGGGTGCTGCGAGTCAGCGACCGGGACCCCGAGCTGCTGCAGGCGCTGGAGGATGCCGGCATCACTGTGGGCGTCGAGCTCACGGCATCCGCCGACGGCATCCTGCTGGGCGATGCCCCGATCCCGCTCCCGCAGGGCGCCGCCGACGCCGTGTGGCTGACCGGCCAAAAGATTTCAGATGTGCAGTAGACGGTTTACTACACGTTTCCTTGACATGTCGCAGTAGATTCACTACTGTGTGATCCATGATCCTCTCCGACGCCTGCCTGATACGATCAGGCTTCAGCGCGCGTAGCCGCCTCGAGCCAGACAACTCGGGTATGCTCGCGCTGCCGCAGAGCTGCGTGACAGCTGTCGGAGAACTCGACCCGACAGCCGTCACCCGCGTCTCCGGCAGCATCGGCTCGCCGCAGCACATTGTGCATCCTGGTGATGTGCTGTTGAGATCCCGCGGTTCGACAGTGTCAGCCTGGGCGATCGACGACTCGCTCGAAGAACCGGCGGTCGCACTCCTGCCGCTGTACATCCTGCGCCCTACCGCAGACATCCTCGATGCCGGCTACCTCGCATGGCTGCTCATGCAGCCGGACGCACAGGCCCACTTCGCTCGCGGACTCGTCGGCAGCAACATCCAGATGATCAAGAAGCCGACCATCGCCGCGCTGCCGCTCAGCATGCTCCCTCCACTGCGCAACCAGCGGCAGATCGCCGCGATCGCGCAGATGACGGCTAGAGAAGCATCCCTGCAGACAAGGCTTATCACCCTCCAGCAGCAACGCATGGCGCTCCGGCTTCGAGCCCACGCATCGCACCACGACAGGAACTCATGATGACCGACACCGTCACCCAGCAGCGCATCAACCAGGCCGCGTGGGCCGCGTGCGACACCTTCCGCGGAGTCGTGGATGCCACGCAGTACAAGGACTACATCCTGGTGATGCTGTTCCTGAAGTACATCTCCGACATCTGGAAGGACCACGCTGAGCAGTACGAAGCACAATTCGCGGGGGATGCGAGTCGCATCGAGCGACGAAAGAAACGCGAACGGTTTCCTCTGCCCGAGGACGCGAGCTTCGACGAGCTGTACGCGCGGCGGAACGCCGATAACATCGGCGAACTCATCAACATGGCGCTCGCAGCGATCGAGGACCAGAACCGAGCCAAGCTCGACGGCGTCTTCCGCAACATCGACTTCAACAGCGAAGCCAACCTCGGCAAGACGAAGGACCGCAACCGCCGCCTGAAGAATCTGCTGGAGGACTTCCATAAGCCCGACCTCGACCTGCGTCCGTCACGGGTCAGCGACGACATCATCGGCGAGACGTACATCTATCTGATCTCCCGGTTCGCATCGGATGCCGGGAAGAAGGCCGGCGAGTTCTACACACCCCACACCGTGTCGCGCCTGCTCGCGGCGCTCGCAGCGCCGAAACCCGGCAACACGATCTTCGACCCCGCATGTGGTTCGGGTTCGCTGCTGATCGAGGCCGCTGCGCAGGTCGGCTCGAACGACTACGCGCTTTATGGCCAGGAAGTCAACGGTGGCACCTGGGCGATGGCCCGCATGAACATGTTCATGCACGCCAACGATGCCGCCCGCATCGAATGGGGCGACACGCTCAACAACCCCACCATCGTCGAGAGCAGCAAGCTCGTGCAGTTCGATGTGGTGCTCGGCAATCCGCCCTTCTCCCTCGACAAGTGGGGGGCCGAGGACGCCCCGCGCGACAAGTACAAGCGCTTCTGGCGAGGGGTTCCCCCGAAGAGCAAGGGTGACTACGCGTTCATCACCCACATGATCGAGGTAGCCAAGCGTCAGACGGGTCGCGTCGCGGTGATCGTGCCGCATGGTGTGCTGTTCCGCGGTGGCGCCGAGGGGCGCATCCGCAAGGCGCTGATCGAGGAGAATCTGCTCGATGCAGTGATCGGGCTGCCTGCCAACCTGTTCACGACCACGGGTATTCCCGTGGCGGTCCTCATCTTCGACCGTTCCCGCGAGGCGGGCGGGGAGAATGAGGATCGCAAAGACGTGCTGTTCATCGACGCCAGCCGGGAGTTCACACCAGCCAAGTCGCAGAACGTGCTCGAGTCTCAGCACGCCGAGAAGATCGAGGCGACGTATCGCGATCGTGCAGAGCTTGAGCGCTATTCGCACCGCGCGCACTTCGACGAGATCTCAGAGAACGACTTCAACCTCAACATTCCGCGCTACGTCGACACGTTCGAACCAGAGGAACAGGTCGACGTCGCCGCCGTGCAGCGTGAGATCGAACAGGTCGAGGCCGAGCTTGTCGAGGTACGCGCGCGCATGGCCGGTTATCTGAAGGAGCTGGGTCTGGGTGTCTGACCCCGCTGCTATCGGATCGCCGGACGCCGGCGGAGAGATCGTTCTCTACACGACCGACGACGGGCTGGTGCACCTGCAGCTTCGGGCGCTCGACGGCACCGCATGGCTGCCGCAGCGTGCCATCGCCGAACTCTTCGGCAAGGACGTGCGCACGATCAATGAGCACATCCAGAACATCGTAGACGAGGGTGAGGTGTCGATGGCAACTATCCGGAAGTTCCGGATAGTTCAGATCGAGGGATCCCGCGAAGTCACTCGCGACGTGGAGCATTACAGTCTCGACATGATCCTGGCGATCGGCTACCGCGTGCGCTCTCCCCGTGGAACGCAGTTCCGCCGCTGGGCCACGACAGTGCTTGCGGAGTACCTGGTCAAGGGCTTTGCAATGGATGACGAGAAGCTCAAGGGATCCGAGCAGTGGGACTACTTCGACGAGTGGCTCTCGCGCATCCGCGACATCCGCGCGAGCGAGAAGCGGTTCTACCAGAAGGTGCGCGATCTGTACATGACAGCTGTCGACTACGACGCTCAAGCCCAGACGACGCGCACGTTCTTCAAGGTCGTGCAGAACAAGATGCTCTGGGCGGTGACCGGTATGACAGCCGGCGAGCTGATCAAGGCGCGCGCTGACGCCGGTGCACCCAACATGGGTCTGACCACGTGGGCCGGCTCGATCGTGCGCAAGGGCGATGTCGTCACTGGAAAGAACTATCTGAGCGCCGAAGAGGTGGAAGAGCTCAACCGCATCGTCACCATGTACCTCGACTACGCCGAGGATCAAGCCAGGCGCCGCCAGACGATGACGATGGCAGATTGGGCCGAGAAGCTCGATGCGTTTCTGCAGTTCAATGGACGCGACCTGCTCACCCACGCGGGCAAGGTCAGCGCGGCGGTCGCGCGCAAGCTCGCCGAGACCCGGTACGCCGAGTTCGATACGCGGCGCAAGCAGGCGGATGCTGCCGCCGCGGATGCTGCGGATTTCGCCGAACTTGAGCGGATCGCGGAGGGCAAGAAGTGAACGTGCCGGAAGGGTGGACGCGATCGACGCTCGACTCAGCGATATCTCGAATCCAAGCAGGATTCAGCGCCCCCGGCGAGACTCGTCCGATTCAGAAAGGCGAAGCTGGAGTGCTTCGCACGGGAGCGGTGCTGGGCGGGCGATTCGACGCCAGTGCGCACAAGGTCGTCACTCAGCGGGTCACCGACCTCAAGGTCCCGGTGAGGCACAATACGGTACTCCTCGGCCGAAAGAACTCCGCCGAGATGGTCGGAGCAGCCGTCTTCATCGACCAGGACCATCCCCGGTTGTACCTGTCAGACCTGATCTGGGAGTTGACTCCCAGCACGCGTGCTGATGCCGAATGGCTCGCGTACGCGCTTCAGAACGCATCGATGAGCTCGCGCATCCGGCTCGCGGCGACTGGCACGCAGAGCACGATGAAGAATCTCTCGCGGTCCGACTTCGTGCGCCTCCCAGTCGACCTCCCCCCGCTCCCCGAACAGCGCAAGATCGCCGAGATCCTCCGCACCTGGGACGACGCGATCGAGCGGTTCGAGTCGTTGATCTTGGCCCGGAACACCGCCATGTTGATGAGGCGCAACCACCTGATCGACCAGCAGCCGAGTCACGAACTGGTGCCTCTTGGTGAAGTCTTCGTTGAACGAGTCGATCGCGCGCGAAGCGATGCCCGGCTATTGAGCGTCACTCGGCGGCAGGGCGTGGTTAGACACAGTGAGACGGGGAGGAAGGACTCGTCGAGCTCTGACCGTTCCAAGTACAAGTCAGTGTTGCCGGGGGACATCGCCTATAACACCATGCGCATGTGGCAAGGGGCATCAGGCTTGGTTGGCGAGGAAGGCATGGTGAGCCCGGCCTATACGGTGATCACCCCCGTCCGGACGCGGATCCTGCCGCAGTTCGCCGCACATCTCATTAAGTCCGAACGCATGATCTTCGAGTTTCAGCGGAACTCCCAGGGCATCACCAGCGACACGTGGAACCTGAAGTTTCCCGCGTTCGCCCGCATACGCGGCGCTGTACCTTCGCTACCGGCGCAGTCCCGCATCGCCAACATGCTCGATGCATGCTCAGCTGAGATCTCACTGCTCGACCGCCAGCTCGAACTCCTTCGCACGCAGAAGCGCGGCCTCATGCAGAAGCTCCTGACGGGTGAGGTACGCGTAAACGTGGACGGTGGCGAATGATGCCGACCACGCAAGAAGCGCGGTACTCCGACTATGTCGTCTACGTCGATGAGAGCAGAGACCACAGTCTGACATCCATCGACCCTGAGTTCCCGATGTTCGCGCTCAGCTTCTGCGTGTTCGAGAAGGTGGCCTACTTCAACGAGGTCGTCCCCGCCATCGAATCACTGAAGTTCGACGTATGGGGGCATGACTCGGTCATCCTGCATGAGAATGACATCCGTAAGAGCCGTGGGCCGTTCTCCTTCCTACTGGGCAGTGAGCCGATCCGATCGGCATTCTTCGACCGCTTGAACGCCACCGTGGTAGACGCACCTTTCACCGTCATCGCTTCGGTGATCAACAAGCAACGACATTGCCGCAGATACTCCCAGCCGATCAGTTCCTATGAGATCGCGCTGCTGTTCTGCATGGAACGACTGCGTTCAATGATGATCGAGCGCGGACAACGCGGCCGAACCGCGCATGTCATATTCGAAAGCCGCGGCGGCAACGAAGATCGCGATCTTGAGCGCGAGTTCCACCGGATCTGCGCGAACGAAGTTCGCTGGGGATGGCGCAGTGACGACTTCAGCGCCATCGACTTCCGCCCCGTCTTCACGAAGAAGGCGGCGAACTCCAGCGGACTGCAGCTCGCCGACCTCACCGCACGCCCGATCGCTCTCCACGCGCTCCGGCCTGAGCAGAACAACCGAGCGTACGAACTGATCCGCCCCAAGATCCAGGCCTACAAGGTGTTCCCGTGATCTGTGCACGCAGGCAAAACAAAAGGACCCGAGGTCTCTCGAGTCCTGTTGCCGACCGGGCATTCCCAATCCAACTTCATCCTACGCGCCGTTCCGACACTCGACAAGCCAACTGCGAGGAGCCGTCATGACTGAGCAGACCTTCGATCCACGCGAGAAGTTCCAGTCGCAGGTACCTGCACTGCAGATGCTCGTGGGGCTCGGATTCACGCCTCTCTCCCCTGCAGAGGCGCTGCGCATGCGCGGCGGACGGCGTCGCAACGTGATCCTCGACGAGGTTCTGGTCGAGCGCACGCTCGCGCTCAACAGCTTGGACTTTCGCGGCCAGACATACAGCTTCGACATCGCCGACGCCCACGAGGCGATGCGCAACCTCGCTCCGGCGCTCGAACACCAGAAGGGCATGCAGACCACCAACCAGGAGGTCTATGACACCCTGCTGCTCGGCACCACCATCACCAAGAGCATCGACGGCGACACCAAGAGCCATTCGTTCCGCTACATCGACTGGTCCACGCCTGCGAACAACGCGTTCCACGTGACCGCCGAGTACAGCGTCGAACGCACCGGCAGCACCACGACGAAGCGCTGCGACATCGTCGCCTTCGTCAACGGCATCCCCTTCATCGTCATCGAGAACAAGCAGCCGGCCATCTCCGTCCAGAAGGCCGGCAGCCAGCTGATCGGTTACCAGAACGCCGACAACATCCCCCAGCTCTTCCACTACGCCCAGCTTCTGCTGTCCATGAACAGACAGGAAGCCCGGTACGCCACCATCGGCACGCCCCGCAAGTTCTGGCAGACCTGGCGCGATGAGGAAGACACCGACGACGCCGTCGCAGCAGCCGCGAACACCCCCCTGACCGAGACTCAGAAGAACGCGCTCTTCGGAGACGGCCACAGCGCAGCCCGCGTCTACTTCGACGAGCTCGCGGACTCAGGACAGCGCGCTGTCAGCGAGCAGGACCGCCTGCTCTACGCCCTGTGCCGCCCGGAGCGACTGCTCGACCTCGTACGCCGCTTCACGGTCTTCGACGCAGGCGTGCGCAAGGTCGCACGCCACCAGCAGTACTTCGCCGTCACCAGCACCATGCGCAGGCTGACGGCCTCGGCGCCCGATGCCGTGCGACCCAGCGGGGTTATCTGGCACACGCAGGGCTCCGGCAAGAGCCTCACCATGGTGATGCTCGGGAAAGCGCTGGCGCTCGAATCCCGCATCCGCAATCCCCGCATCGTCATCGTGACCGATCGGATCGATCTCGACAAGCAGATCCGCGACACCTTCCGCTCCTGCCAGCTCGAACCCATCCGCGCGACAACAGGAAGGCGCCTGGCTCAGCTCATCCACGAGCAAGCCCCACTCATCACGACGGTCGTCAACAAGTTCGACTCAGCGGTCCAGGCGCCGATCACCGAGGACGGCGAACCGTTGATCGATGACGATCAGAACATCTTCGTGCTCGTCGACGAGGGCCATCGCACCCAGACCGGGAAATACGGCGGCAGCAGTCAGTTCAACAAGTCCATGCGTCGCATGCTGCCGCGCGCCAGCTACCTCGCCTTCACCGGCACCCCCCTGCTCAAGCGCGAGAAGAACACCTTCGGCACCTTCGGCGAACTGTTCCACAAGTACACCATCGCCGATGCCGTGGCCGACGGAGCCGTGGTACCACTGCTCTACGAGGGGCGCATGGTCGAACAGCTCATCAGCGAGAACGTCATCGACCGATGGTTCGACAAGATCAGCGAGGGGCTCACACCCGAACAGAAGCGCGACCTGAAACGCAAGTTCTCTCGTACGGACGCCCTCGCAGGCGCTGGCCAGGTGATCCGAGCGAAAGCGTTCGACATCTCCGAGCATTACCGCAAGCACTGGCAGGGCACCGGCTTCAAGGCGCAGCTCGTCGCCCCCAACAAGGCCGCAGCCATTCGCTTCAAGCAGGTGCTCGACGAGATCGGACACGTCTCCAGCGAGATCGTCATCTCGGCACCGGGCGAGGATGAAGACCACGAAGCCGTCGATATTAAGTCACGTGACCTCGTGCAGCAGTTCTGGGACGAGACAATCCACCGCTTCGGCAGCGAGAGCGCCTACAACGACCAGATCGTCGAGGGGTTCAAGTCCAGCGGTGATCCGGAGATCCTGATCGTCGTCTCGAAGCTGCTGACGGGATTCGACGCACCCCGCAACACCGTTCTGTACCTGTGCCGCAGGCTGAGCGAGCACACGCTGCTGCAGGCGATTGCTCGCGTGAACCGCCTCTTCGAAGAGGACGCCGACGCCGACAGCAATGGCGTCCAGAAGGAATTCGGCTACATCATCGACTACGAAGGCTTGCTCGGTGAGCTCGACAAGGCGCTGACGACCTATGCCGCCTTCAGCGGTTTCGACGACGGGGAGCTGACCGACGCCGTCACCAGCATCCGCGACCAGGTTCGACTGCTGCCCGCCCGATGGTCGTACGTGTGGGAGCTCTTCAACACCGTGCCGAACAAGACCGACATGGAAGCGCTGGAGCAGTTCCTCGCCGACGACGCAGAGCGCGAGGAGTTCTACGAGCGACTCAGCGTGTTCACACGGTGTCTGCACATGGCGCTGGCCAGCACCGCCCTCGAAGAGCAGATCTCTGCGCAGCGCGTCGCACAGTATCGTCGGGACTGGAAGCACTTCGTTCAGCTGCGGCGGGCAGTGCAGCTGCGTTATCAGGAGATCATCGACCTGCAGGACTTCGAACCCAAGATCCAGAAGCTGCTCGACGATCACGTTTCGGCCCTGCCTGCCGAGACCATCATCCGCCTCGTCGATATCAACGATCCCGCCGCGCTCGAGGCGGTCGTCGCCGATACGGGTGTCAGCGCGGCATCACGCGCGGATCGCATCGCCAGTGCCACCCGGCGGACGATTCACGACCGCATGGAAGAGGATCCAGCACTCTACACCCGCTTCTCGCAGATGCTGCAGGACACCATCGATGACTACCGGGCCCGACGACTCTCAGAGATCGACTACCTCGCATCGATGAAGGCACTCGCGCAGCGTGTCGCCGCCCGTGACCGCGGACGGAAGCTGCCCGCGTCTCTCATCGATAACGAGCACGCGGCCTCGCTCTTCGAAACGCTGCTCGCGGCGCATCTCGATAAGGTCACGACAGCCTCCGGCGAGAAGCTGGGCGAGGACGACATCGCGGAGGTTGCGCTGGGGATGCTGGACATCATCACCAACCACCTGATCGTAGGCATCTGGAAGAACGAAGATGCCCAGGCAGAGCTGCTCAACTCCCTCGACGACTACATTCTCGACGAGCTCGAGCGTACCCGAGGCCTGTCCATCCCCTCCGACGTGGCCGACGAGATCCAGACCGCGGTCGTGTCACGTGCGCGGGCCCGGTTCCCATGACCTGCGCGGTCGCATACGGAACCCACACGATCGAGTACTCCGTGGAGCGGCGTGAGCGCTCTACGCTCGCGATCACCGTGTTGCCGAGCACCCAGGTGCAGGTCATCGCCCCCCTCAACGCTACCGACGAGGAGATCAGCAAACGCGTGCGCAAGCGCGGCAGGTGGGTCCTCTCGCAGCAGGAGTACTTCGCGCAGTTCCTCCCCCATACCCCGCCGCGGCGCTGGCTACCCGGCGAGACGCACCGCTACCTTGGCCGCCAGTATCGTCTGCGAATCGAGGCGGACTCCTCACACCTGCCACCGAGCGTGAAGCTACGCGGGCGCTTCTTCATGATCAGCGGTGTTAGGTTCAGCGACTCGGTCACGATCGAGATGGTTCTCACCGACTGGTACCGCGATCACGCGAGTATCCAGCTGCCCCGACGTCTCGATGCCTGTATTGCGCGCTTCCCATCGCGTGATTCATACATGCCCACGGCCGTTCAACTGCGCACGATGCGCACACGCTGGGCATCCATGTCTCCGTCCGGACGACTGACGCTGAATCCCGCCCTTGTACAGGCCCCGATCGATTGCATCGACTACGTCGTAACCCATGAGCTGTGTCACCGAGCCGTGCCTGATCATTCTTCGGAATTCCACGCGCTCCTGGCAGAGGTGATGCCCGATTGGGAGGATCGCAAGGCGCGACTGGAGCTCGCCATGGCCTGATCCTCACCCACCATCTCCGGCAGCGGATGCGCGGCCACCCAGGTGCCTGCCGGGTCATAGACCGCCCGCACCCGACGCAGCCGCTCGGCTGTCTCGACCGACGCGGCGCCGGTGTCGGCGACGTGATCGAGGAAGTTCAGGTACGGCGCGCCGCGCGCCCACCCGCGCACGGTCTCGGCGACCCCGCCCACGCGCGCGGATGCCGGTGCTTTCAGCTCCGGCGCCGGCACCAGGTCCACGACGAACAGCGCATAGTCGCCGTCCAGGCTCGGCACGGCGGCATCCTGCGGCTCGGCGACTGCACCACCCAGGTGCCGCAGCTCGACAGACAGCGGCGCGTCACCGGCATCCGGCCCGGCGACCGAGATCAGCGCTGCCAGCGCGGCATCGTCGAGATCGCCGAGCATGACGTGGTCGCCCACCGCCGGAGAGGGCACCGGCGGGTCCATGTGCACGTGCGCGAGGCCCGCCGCCGGCATCCGCCCGAAGGTGTCCATCTCGGGGGCGAGCGCGCGAAGCGGCGCCAGCAGTTCGGCCGCCCGCTGGTCGTCGGCGAGGATCGCGCCGTCGGTCACGACCACGGCGCGGCCGCTGAGGAACGGCGGCAGGTCGGGCATGGCCGGGAAGCGCATCAGCCGCAGGCTGGTGGTCGCGCAGCGGTCCAGCTCGCGGGTCCAGTCGCGCCACGCGGCGAGCACAGCGGATGCCGCGGATATGTCCCACAGCAGGAATCCGGCGTGCACATCCGCGATGGGCAGCAACTCGATCTCCATGGCGACCACCGCCCCGAAGCTGCCACCGCCACCGCGCAGCGCCCAGAACAGATCGGGATGCTCGTCGGCGGTGACGCGCACGACCTCACCGGTCGCCGTGATCAGCTCGAGCGCCCGCACGTGGTGCGCGGCCAGGCCGTGCTCGCGGGCATAGAACGACAGTCCGCCGCCCAGTGCGTACCCCGACACCGACACGTCGGGCGAACTGCCGTGCAGCGCCGCCAGCCCGTGCTCTGCGGCGGCGTCGATCACGTCGCGCCAGAGCGTGCCGCCCAGCACGCGGGCGATGCGGTGCTCCACGTCGATCTGCACACCGGTCAGCCGGTGCAGACGCAGCAGCACGGCATCCTCCAGCCCTCGCTCGGCGAGCGGCATGGCGCCGTGACCGCTGGCCTGCGGGGCGATGCGATGCCCGGCCGCGGTCACGGCGGCGACGATGCGGGCGGCTTCCGCGATCGTGGTGGGTTCGGCGACGGCCAGCGGATGCTGCACCGCAGCGAGATTCCACGGCGTGCAGGCCTCGTCGTAACCGGGATCATCGGGCAGCAGCAGACCATCGATGGCGCGCAGAAGCGCTGGCTCGACGGCAGGAGGAAGAAGGGTCATGGCTCGAGCGTGCTCCGGCATCCGCCCGCGCACACCCCGGAGAACACTGAGGTTTCCGGCATCCGCCACAGCCTAGGCTGGAACCCCGAGAAAGGATCCCGATGACGCAACAGGACATGCTCTTCCTCGTGATGATCGTCATCGGCCTGGCGGCGCTCACGCTCCTCACGCTGCAGCTGCTCAAGCCGCGCAAGCGCGACGGCGGGGGCGAATGGTTCGAGGGCCCCTGGGAGGACGACGATCGTCCCAGAGGCCCTCGGCGCTGACCGGTCGCCGGCTTCCTGAACGAGCACAGGGCGGCGGATGCCGAAGCATCCGCCGCCCTGTGCTGTCAGGACCCGCTGGTCAGGACTTGACCGAACCGCTCATCAGTCCGCCGACGAAGTACTTCCCCAGCAGGATGTACACGATCAGCGTCGGGATCGACGCGATCAGCGCACCCGCCATCGAGGCGCCGTAGTTGGACAGCTGCGCGCCCTGCGACAGGTTCACCAGCGACAGGGACACGGGCCCCTGGTTGGCGTCCGAGAGGAACAGCGCGAACAGGTAGTCGTTCCAGGCCGAGGTGAACTGCCAGATGATCGTCACCACGAAACCGGGCAGCGACAGCGGCAGGATGATGCGCCAGTACGAGCCCAGCATGCCGGCGCCGTCCACGCGCGAGGCCTCCATGAGCTCCTCGGGCACTCCCTCGTAGTAGTTGCGGAAGATCAGCGTGCAGATCGGCAGACCGTAGATGATGTGCACGAACAGCAGCGTGACGATGTTGCTGGGCAGGCCCAGATCGGTCTTCAACTGCACCAGCGGCACCATGATGGCCTGGTACGGGATGAACATGCCGAACAGGATCAGCGTGAACACCACGTTGGCGTACGGGAACTTCCACCGCGAGAGCACGAAGCCGTTCATCGAGCCGAGCATGGCCGAGACCAGCGCTGCGGGGATGGCCAGCAGGAACGTGCGGCCGATCGGCGCGGCCAGCGTCTCCCACGCGGTGGCCCAGTTGCCGAAGCCGGTCTGGCCGTCGGCATCCGCCTGCCACGGCCAGCGCGACGGCCACGCCCATGACGTGACCGCGCTGACGTCGGACGGCGGCTTGAGGCTGGTGACGACCAGCACGTAGACGGGCATCAGCACGACCACCACGAACAGCAGCAGGAGCACGTACTTGGTCGTACGTCCCATGCGCGTGCGGGTGCGGCTGGCGGTGGGGATGCGGCCGGCGGTGGTGGCCTGGCGCTCCATTCCGGTTGCGACGCTCACTTGCGCGCCCTCCTCTCAGCGCGGGCCGTGGAGATCAGGTACGGCACGATGAAGATGCACACCAGCAGCAGCAGGACGGTCGCTATGGCGGATGCCTTGCCGTACTCGCCGCCCGTCAGGGCGGTCCACATGTAGGTGGCGGGAACCTCGGTGATGTACACCGGGCCGGTCACGGCCATGATCAGGTCGAAGACCTTCAGCGACATGTGCGCGACGATCACCAGCGCCGACAGCGCCACAGGATGCAGCTGCGGGAAGACGACGTACCGATAGAGCTTCCACTCGCTGGCCCCGTCCATGCGGGCGGCCTCGCGAAGCTCCTCGGGGATGCCGCGGAACCCGGCCAGGAACAGCGCCATCACGTAGCCGGCGAGCTGCCAGATGGCGGGCATCGCCATGGCGGCCATGCCCCACAGCGGCTGGTTGTACCAGTCGTTCTGCAGGCTGCCGAGGCCGATGGACTCCAGCAGGCGGTTCAGACCCGAGGCCCGGTCGCCCTGCGCGGAGCTGAGCAGCCAGCGCCAGACGACACCGGATGCCACGAACGAGACGGCCATCGGGAAGAGGTAGATGGAGCGGAACACGCCCTCGGCGGTGACGCCCTTGTCCAGCATCCAGGCCCAGAGGAACCCGAACAGCATGGTGCCGACCATGAAGAACACGGTGAAGACGCCGAGGTTGGCCAGCGAGTGCAGGAATCGCGGCTCGGTCAGCAGGTCGGTGAACTGCTGCAGGCCGACGAACTCGGATGCCGACAGCGCGGAGTCCTTGGTCATGGCCGTGTAGAAGTTCTGGATGATCATCACGTAGACGAAAATGCCCAGCAGCACGATCGTCGGCGAGATCAGCAGCAGCGGCGGTCCCCAGTTGCGGATGCCCTTGCGCATCGGCGCCCTCCTTCAGACGTGGATGCGAGCGGGGCGGCGCTGACGCACCGCCCCGCTCGGAGGATGGATGTTACTTGCCCAGACCCTTGGTCTGCGCGGCGACCAGAGCGTCCTGCAGCGTCTTCGCGTCCTTGGTGGACACGAACTGGCCGATGGCGGACGTGATGTCGTTCAGCCACGAGACCTTGACGGCCGCGCCGTGCGCCAGCGAGCTGACGACGGTGTCCTTGGCGAACGAGGCCATCGCGCCCTGCTGGTACTCGGGGTAGTCCGAGGCGTTGGCGTCGGTGCGCGCGGGGATCGAGCCCTTGGCGAGGTTGAACGCCTTCTGGCCGTCGGCGGAGCTGATCGTCTTCAGCCAGTTCTTCGCGCCCTCGGCGTGCGGAGCGCCCACCGGGAGGGTGAAGGAGTCGGCGAGGAAGTCGAACGTGCCGTCGGTGCCCGGCGTCGGCCAGGTGGTGTAGTCCGTGCCGTAGGTCTTGCTCTTGGCGTCGAACTCGGCCAGTGCCCAGTCGCCCATCACGTTGTAGGCGGCGGTGCCGTCGATGACCATGTCGGTCGCGACCGGCCAGTCCTGACCGGTGCCGTCGGTGTTGGCGTAGGAGAGCAGGGCGGTGTAGTCCTTGATGGCCTTAGTCACCTTGGAGTCGTCGAACTTCGTCGAGCCGTCCCACAGCCCGGTGTAGCCGTCAGCGCCGAGGTCGGCCAGCAGCACGTTCTCGAACAGCTGCACCTGAGTCCAGTCGGTGGCGACGGACAGCGGGGTCTGCACGCCGGCATCCTTCAGCTTCTTCATGTCGGCCAGCCACGCGTCGATGTCGGCGGGCGCGGTCTTCGGGTCGATGCCGGCCTTCTCGAGCACCGAGGTGTTCACCCACACGACGTTGGCGCGGTGGATGTTGCTGGGCACCGAGTAGATCTTGCCGTCGACGGTCAGGCGGTCCAGCAGCGTCTTCGGGAAGACGTCGTTGAGGCCGTTGTCCTTGTAGAACGAGCTGAGGTCCTCGATCTTGTTGGCCTCGATGTAGTCGGTGAGCTCGGCACCGGCGTGCGCCTGGAACGAGTCCGGCGGGTTGTTGGCCTTCAGACGGGATGCCAGGGCGTTCTTGGCGTTCGAGCCGGCGCCGCCGGCGACGGCCGCGTTGACGAACTTGGTCTTCGGGTACTGCTCGTTGAACACCTTGACGAGCGCGTCGAGGCCCGTCTTCTCGGAGCCGGACGCCCACCAGGTGAACACCTCGACCTGGCTGGCGCTGTCGCCGCCCTTGTTCCCGTTGCTGCCGCTGTCGCTCGGGCTGCTCGAGCAGCCTGCGAGCGCGAGCGCCGCAACACTGAGACCCGCTACTGCTGCGAGTGCTTTGCGCATGTGATCCTCCATTGGATGAAGACGGCCTGCAGGGAGCCGGCCCATCCCCCATGGAATCTGAAAACGTTGCCAAACGCAACCGGAGGGCGGTCACAACAAGATAACGCCACCGTTCAGGGCGCCTGCGCGCCTCGCTCTCAGGCCGGCGGCGGGACCTCGCCGGAGCCGCGCTCGACCATCCTCGTGCCGAGCACGATGCGGCGCTCGGGCCCCGTCATCCCCGCGATGCGGTCGAAGAGCAGGCCCGCGGCCGCCTCGCCGATCGCCCACGGATCCTGGGCGACGGTCGTCACCGGCGGCACCATCAGCTCGGCCAGGTCGAAGTCGTCGAAGCCCACCAGCGCCGGATGCGCGTCCAGCAGGCGCAGCGCCTTCAGCACCGACTTGGTCGTGCGGCTGTTGGTCGTGAACAGCGCGGTGGGCGGATCGGGCAGTGAGAAGAGTTCGCGCAGCGCCTCGACGCAGGCATCCACGTCATCGCCGACGGCGACCACGAACTCGGGGCGGACGGGGAGACCGGCATCGCGCATCCCCTGCCGGTACCCCGCCTGCCTGCGCTCGGACGTGTACAGACCCGAGATGTGCGCGAAGCAGGCGATGCTGCGGTGACCCGCCTGCACCAGGTGGGCGACGGCGTCGGCGGCGCCGCGCTCGTTGTCCACGACGACCAGGTCGGCGGGCAGCCCTTGCGGCGGTCTGTCGACGAAGACGATCTCGGTGCCGGCCGCGCGCTCCGCGGCCAGGAACGACACGTCGACCTCCTCGTGCGCGACGACGATGAGGCCGTCCAGGCGCCTGCTGATCATGCGCCGCAGCACCCGCTCGCCCTCCGCCGGGTCGTCGCCGCCCGAGGCGACCAGCACCAGCAGGTCCCGCTCCTGCGCCTTCTGCTCGATGGCCGCGACGAGCTCCGCGTAGAACGGGTCGGAGATGCGGGTGACGACGACGGCGATCGTGGCCGTCGATCCGGTGCGCAGTGTGCGGGCGAAGTCGTTGCGGCTGTAGCCCAGCTCGGCGATGGCGCGCTCGACCGCCTTGCACTTGGCGCGGCTGACACCCGGGTTCCCCGCCACCACGCGGGAGACCGTCGACAGACCGACGCCGGCGCGGGCGGCGACGTCCTTCATGGTCGGGCGGCCCGCGGCGTCGGATCCCCCGCCTGTCATCTTCGCCACACAGAGAACAATCGCATGAAAACGTTGCCACGTCCATGTTTACGTAACCCCGGTGGCCGGTCCCGGCGCCCGGCATCCGGCATCCGGCGTTACGCTTCGGGGCCGACACGCCAGCTGTCGGACGAATCCCGCGAAGACGTCCGACATGTGGCGTGTCGGCCCCCATTCTGTAACGCGATGGGTCGCCCCTATGCTGAACCGCACGGTGCGAGACGACGCACGGAGCGAGACGACGCAGGACGGGGTGGCGATGGGCGTGCTGGATGACGGTGAGCGGGTCACCGCCGCGGATGCCGCTGCCTGGCGCGCGTGGCTGGAGGACAACCATCAGTCGGCGCCGGGAGTGTGGCTGCTGAACGTGCGCGGCTCGGTCGCCGACGGCGTCGACTATGAGGATGCCGTGCGCCACGCGCTGTGCTTCGGCTGGATCGACGGCCCGGTGCGCACCTTCGCACCCGGATCCGTCGGCCAGTGGTTCTCCCCGCGCCGCAGGGGCAGCGGCTGGGCGGCGACCAACAAGGCGCGCCTGGCAGAGCTCGAAGCAGCAGGGCTGCTGGCTCCCGCGGGCATCCGGGTGATCGAGGCGGCCAAGGCCGACGGGTCGTGGACGGTGCTCGACGGCCCCGAGGCCGGCATCGAGCCCGACGACTTCGCCGCGGCACTGGATGCCGTGCCCGCCGCCCGCGAGAACTGGGACGCGTTCCCGCCGTCGGCGCGCAAGCTGGGCCTCACGCTCATCGCGACGGCGAAGCGCCCGGAGACACGGGCGGGGCGGATCGGGAAGATCGTCGCGGACGCCGCGGCGGGCAAGCGCCCATAAGGCCGGCATCGGGCATCCGCGCCATTTGAGACTCGGCGCCAACCTAAGACAAGGATAAGGATGTAACCTTAAGTTAAACTGAGGCATGGCATCGAATGACGACTGGCCGGAGACCGCATACGAATCCCGGCCCTGGAGGCGCTCCGGCGACGAGGTCGGCTCCCGACGACAGCTGCGCCGCATCACCGGAGACTACGCGGCCGCCGTTCCGCCGCTGATCGCGAAGCTCTCCGTCCACCTCGAGCCGGACGTGCTGACTGCCGCCGACGAGGCCAGTCAGGAGCTGACTCGATTCGACGCCGGGTCCAGGACGTTCATCGCACCGTTCGCGGCCATCCTGCTGCGCACCGAATCGGCATCGAGCTCGGAGGTCGAGAACCTCAAGGCCGGCGCGAAGCAGGTCGCGCTGGCCGATATCGGCGCATCCCGCTCCGAGAACGCTCGCCTGGTCGTCGCCAACACTCGCGCGATGGAGGCCGCGCTGCGGCTGAGCGACCGGCTCGATGAAGAAGCCATCATCGCCATGCACGCAGCCCTGCTGCAGGAATCGGCGCCGGATGCCGTGGGGCACTGGCGCCGGGAGCAGGTGTGGATCGGCGGCGGAGCACTGTCGCCGCACGCCGCAGATTTCGTCCCTCCTCATCATGAGCGCGTGCCCGAGCTGATGCGCGATCTGCTGGAGTTCGCAGCCCGAGACGACGTCCCCGTCCTCACACAGGCGGCGATCGCCCACGCACAGTTCGAGACCGTCCATCCGTTCCCCGATGGAAACGGGCGCACAGGCCGTGCGCTGATCCACGCCCTGCTCCGGCGCAATCGGTTGACGCGCAACCTCACCGTTCCCGTGTCAGCCGGTCTGCTGCATGACCCGCAGAGCTACTTCGACGCACTGTCCGCCTACCGCGCGGGCGATGTCGACGCGATCGTGCACGCGATCACGAACGCGGCATTCGCCGCGATCGGCAACGGCAGGCATCTCGCACGGGAGATCGGCGAGGCCCGCTCCAGATGGGATGATCTCGTGCGCGCCCGCTCCGATGCCGCCGTGCATCGTCTGATGGATGCCCTGCTTGCGCAGCCCGTGATCACAGCGAAGATCGCCGCTCGGACACTCGGCGTCAGCGATGTCGCCGCACAGTCCGCGATCGCGCGGCTGGTCGACGTCGGCGTGCTGACGCAGAGCGGCGTCGGATCTCGCTACCGGGTGTGGCAGGCACCCGACATCCTCGATGCTCTCGATGCCTTCGCCGACCGCGCGCGCCGCGGGCGGATCTGAGGACCGACCTGCCGGCTACTGCGGGTCCAGGCCCAGGTCGTCCAGGTCGAAGGCTGCCAACCACTGCAGGCCCTCGGCCTCGATGGCGGCCTGCGCACCGGTCTTGCGATCCACGATCACGGCGACGGCCACGACTTCGGCTCCCTCGCGGCGCAGCACCTCGACGGCCTTCAGCGCCGACTGTCCCGTGGTGGAGGTGTCCTCCACCACGATCACCCGCTTGCCCTCGATGCTCGCGCCCTCCACCTGACGCCCGCGACCGTGGTCCTTGGGCTCCTTGCGCACGACGAACGCGTCCAGCGGGCGGTCGGTTCCGACCGAGGCGTGCATGACGGAGTTGGCGATGGGGTCGGCGCCCAGGGTGAGACCGCCGACGGCCGAGACGTCGTGGTCCTTGATCAGGTCCAGCATGATGCGCCCGATGGCGGGGGCCGCCCGATGGTCGAGGGTGAGCTTGCGCATGTCGACGTAGTACGTCGCCTTCTTGCCGCTGGAGAGCGTGAAGTCGCCGTGGAACACCGCCTCGGCCTTGATGAGGTCGAGCAGGGCCTGGCGGTCGGCTGCGAGATCGGTCACGGCATCCAGTGTATTCGGGACTGGTTCCCGCACGCCCGCGCGATTAACGTGAGGGCAGGAGGCCACTCATGTTCTCGTACGATCCCTATGCCGCCCTCGCCGAGCTGCGCCCGGTGCCGCCGCTCGAACTGACCAGCCCCGACTTCACCGCCGGCGGCGCGCTGCCGAGCTTCGCCTGGTCGTCCAGCAGGGGCGGTGAGGACCGGCATCCGACTCTGGAATGGTCGCAGCCGCCGGCCGGCACGCTCAGCTTCGCCATCTCGTGCTTCGATCCCGACGCCCCGACCGGATCCGGCTTCTGGCACTGGGCCGCCTACAATCTGCCGGCGGACACCCGGAGGCTGGATGCCGGTGACGGCACCGCCAAGAGCCTGCCCGGCGGCAGCGTGCTGCCCAATGAGGCCCGGCTCGAGCGCTACATCGGCGCCGCCCCACCCGCCGGCACCGGCGTGCACCGCTACTTCTTCGTGGTCGACGCGCTGGATGTGGACTCGCTCGACCTGGAGGTCGGCGCGACGCCGGGCGTGCTGGGCTTCAACCGGCACTTCCACACGCTGGCGCGCGGCATTCTGATCGGAACCGGAGACCCCGCCGAGAGGTGAGCGCTGTCGGCGCCCCCGAATAGGCTGGACGCATGCGTCTGGCCACATGGAACATCAACTCGATCCGCACGCGCGTGGGGCGCGCCGTCGACTTCGCCGTGCGCGAGGACATCGATGTGCTGGCGCTCCAGGAGATCAAGTGCAAGCCCGAGCAGTTCCCCTACGCGGCGTTCGAAGAGGCCGGGTACCACGTCGAGGTGCACGGTCTGAACCAGTGGAACGGCGTCGCCATCGCGAGCCGTGAGCCCATCACCGAGGTGTCCACGGCGTTCGCCGGCATGCCCGGCTTCGCGAAGGGCAGGACCCCGGAGGAGACGACCTTCGGGCCCGACGCGCCGCTGGAGGCCCGCGCGCTCGGCGTGACGGTCGGCGGCGTGCGGGTGTGGAGCCTGTACGTGCCCAACGGCCGCGCGCTGGGCGACCCGCATCTGGAGTACAAGCTGCAGTGGCTCGATGCGCTGCGCTCCGCGACCGCCGCTGAGATCGCCGCGCACCCGCAGCGCCCGCTGGCACTGGTCGGCGACTTCAACATCATCCCGTTCGATCAGGACAACGGCGACCCCGACATCGTGATCGGCCGCTCCACGCATGTCTCCCCCGAGGAGCGCGCGGCGTTCTTCGCACTGGAGTCCGCCGGCCTGCACGACGTGGTGCGCCCGCTGGTCCCGGAGGGGTTCACCTACTGGGACTATCAGCGGCTCAAGTTCCCCCGCAACGAGGGCGTGCGGATCGACTTCATCCTGGGTTCGCCGGCATTCGCGGATGCTGTGACGGCGGCCTCCATCCACCGCGAGGAGCGCAAGGGCGAGCAGCCCAGCGATCACGTGCCGGTGGTCGTGAACCTCAGCCTCGGCGGCGCGGAGGAGGACGACGATCTGCCGATGATCTTCGCATGACCGGATCGCGCGGACCGACCGGATCGCGCGGCCCGACCGGCATCCGTCTGATCGCGACCGACCTCGACGGCACGCTGCTGGGCGCTGACGGGACGGTCTCGGCCCGCACGCGTGCAGCGCTGGATGCTGCTCGGGATGCCGGGATCGCCACCATCCCGGTGACGGCCCGCCAGCCGATCGGACTGCAGCCCATCGCCGAGCAGGCGGGGTTCACGGACTGGGCGCTGTGCGGCAACGGCGCCTACGGCGTGCACCTGACCACCGGCGAGCAGCTGTTCGCCCAGGAGCTGCCGTCCGACGTGCAGCACGAGCTGGCCGAGGCTCTCGAGGAGGTGCTGCCGGACCTGGTGTATGCCAGCGTGCGCAACGGCGGCGAGCTGTTCGTCGCGCAGACCGGCTACGCCGAGCTGTCCGACATCAGCGACCACAAGCGGGCACCCGAGACCATGGGCGGCGTGCCTCGGGCCGACGTGCTGGCCGCGCCCAGCCTCAAGCTCACCATCCGGCATGCGTCGGTGCCGATCCCCGAGATCTACGCGACGCTGATGTCGCTGGGGCTGACGGGCTTCGAGGCGACCCTGTCGGGCGCGCCGTTCGTCGAGGTGATGGCAGCCGGCGTCACCAAGGCCACCGGTGTCGCCCAGGTGTGTACGCGGCTGGGCGTCGACAGCAGCCAGGTGCTCGCCTTCGGTGACGCCCTCAACGACGTGGAGATGCTGCGCTGGGCGGGTCACGGCGTGGCCGTCGCCAACGCGCTCGCGCCCGTGCGCGAGGTCGCCGACGAGGTGGCCGCGTCGAACGCCGAGGACGGCGTCGCGCAGGTCATCGAGCGGATGCTCGCGAGCTAGCCTCCCATCGTGCCAGTGCGCACCTCGCCGGGAACCGGCGCGTAGCGCAGCAGCAGCGTGCCGCCGTCGCCGGACTCCGCGCTCAGCAGCCGCATGTTCGAGGCCGCCGCACCGTCGGGGAACACCTTCCTGCCGCGGCCGAGTACGACCGGATAGACCCATAGCCGCAGCTCGTCGTACAGGTGCCCGGCGAGCAGGGTCTGCACGAGGTCGATGCTTCCGATCACGTGCACGTCCTGGTGCTTCTCGCGCAGCGCCGCGATCTCGGACGCCAGATCGGCGCCGATCCGCGTCGAGCCCTGCCAGTCCAGTTGGATGTCGGCGTCCCGTGAGGCGACGTACTTCGGCACGCGATTGAACAGCTGTCCGATGAACCCCTCCGGACCGGTGGTGTGCTGCGGCCAGTACCCGGCGAAGATGTCATAAGTGCGCCGCCCGAGCAGGAGCGCGTCGAGCGTCTCCATGCCCTTGGTCACGCTCGCCCCGACGGCCTCGCTCGGGTACCCGGCCTGCCACCCTCCATACGGGAAGCCGTCTCTCGTGTCCTCCTCGGCACCGCCGGGAGCCTGCGCGACGCCGTCGAGGGTGGTGAACAGATCGATGATGATGCGTCCGGTCATGTGCGCTCCTTCGATCGCAGGATGCTACGTCACGCGGCTCCCGCGGATCAACCCCCTCGGCAGGATCACCGGGGGGCCGTTGACTGTGCTGCACGCCCTCCCGGACGGAAGGGCCCCGATCGGAGGAGGATCATCATGAACGACAAGATGAAGCACGCCGCGCAGCACGCCAAGGGATCGGCGGAGGAGGCCTGGGGCAAGGTCACCGACGACAAGGGCATGCAGGCCCGCGGCAAGATCGACAAGGCCGCGGCCGAGACGAAGGACGCGTTCTCCGACGCGAAGGACCGCGCCGAGGACGCGCTCGACGACGACTGACTCAGCGCCGCCGCATTCCGACGGCCGCCAGCGCTCCCGCGCCGGCGGTCAGCACGGCGATCACGATGAGTCCCAGACCGGGGACGGATGCCGTGCCCACAGCGCCCGCGATGAGCGGTCCGCCCGCGTCGCCGAGCTCCCGGCCGAGTTCCGCGGAGCCCATCGTGCGCCCCATCCGCTCCTCGGGGGTGGACGCCGCCAGGTGGGAGAACGCCACCGGCGTGGCGGCTCCGACGCCGGCACCCACGAGCAGCGCGGTGGCGACGAGGGCGCTCAGCAGCAGCATCCCGTGCCCGCCCTCGGCGAGCGCGACGGCCCCGGCCAGCCCGATGCCGACGGCGATGAGGGCGAGGCCGCCCAGTGCGCCGAGCCGCACCGAGACCCGGCCGCGGTCGTGCCACCGGCCGATCAGCGGCTGCACGATGCTGGAGACGACGGCCAGCACCGTGACGAGCGCCATGCTGCCGATCGTGCCGATGCCCGCCTGCTCGGCCAGCAGCGGCAGGAAGCCGACCGCCACGGCCAGGGAACCAGTGGTGGCCGCCAGCACGAGGGTCGGGATCAGGAAGCCGGGCGCGGTGAGCTCGCGGCCGAGATCGGCCAGGGTCACGCGCTTGCGGGGCAGCACCGGCACGGCTGGCACCGCGAAGCGCACCCAGGCTGCGGCGACCAGCCCCAGCACGGCCAAGGCCCAGAACAGGGCGGGCAGGCCCGCCCAGACCACCAGCACGGCGCCGATGAGCGGGCCGAGCGCGTAGCCGAGGCTCTTCCACGAGCCGTACCTGCCGAAGTACGCGCCGCGCGAGGCTCCGTCGGTCAGGCGGGCGACGGCCGCGGAGGACGCCGGTGAGAAGGCGGAGGCTGCCGCGCCCTGCCCGAACCTGGCGATGATCAGCCCCACCGTGCCGGGCACGAGCGCCCCGACCAGCGAGAACGCGGTGAACGCCAGCAGCCCGCCGACGATCACGGGTCGCACGCCGATGCGGTCGCTGAGCGCGCCGAACACGGGCTTGAGCAGTACCTCGGCCAGGTCATACAGCGCGAGCGTGAAGCCGAAGGCCAGCAGGGTCCAGCCGATATTGTCCGTCTCGGCGCCGAGGGCCGCGGCGATGCCGTGCGCGCCGAACGCCGTCGTGAAACCTGCGAGATACAGGGGCGCGAGGCGCGGGTGCGTGGTGGTGGTCACGGTCGATTGTCGCATCCGGTGCCACGAGACAGCCCCGGCATCGAGCCTCGCCGGCCATAACTCCGGAGATCCAGGCGCTCCGGGGTCTGGAATGCCGGATCGGAGCCGGATCCACCACGGATCTCCGGAGTTGTGAACACGAGGTGCCGAGCACCCGCATCCGCCGCGCGGGGGATGTGCGGCATCGGGCGTCCCCCTACGGTGGGAGCATGTCCGAGCACGCCTTCACCCGCACGCCGACCGAGCGCGACCTGCGCCAGGATCTGCTGCTGGCGGGCGTGCTGCTGGTCAGCGGCATCATCAGCGCCGGGCTGTCGACGGTCGCCGGCATCTACGGCAAACAGCAGGCGCCGATGTGGTGGGCACTGGTGACCGTCCTCGCCGTGTCGGCTCCGCTCGCCGTGCGACGCCGCAGGCCCGCGGTCGCCGCCGTCTTCATCGCCCTGGTGATGTTCACCAGCATTACCCTGCACGTGCCGGAGATCTACGTCACCAACGTGGCCCTGTTCATCGCGCTGTACACGGTGGGCGCCTGGATGAACGACCGTCGCACGGCCCTGCTGGTGCGTGTCGGCATCATCGCGGGCATGTTCGTCTGGCTGATCATCGTGATGTACGGCGACGCGATCAAGGAGGCCGGCAAGGCCGACATGGCGGCGGGGCTGTTCTCGCCGTACGTGGCGATGATGATGATCCAGCTGCTGCTGAACGCGCTGTACTTCGGCGGCGCCTACTACTTCGGCGAGCGCTCGTGGCAGGCCGCCGCGCAGCGCGACGCTCTCGAGCAGCGCACCCGCGAGCTGGAGGCGGAGCGCGAGGTCACCGCCGCGCAGGCCGTGGCACTGGACCGGGTGCGCATCGCCCGCGAGCTGCACGACGTGGTCGCGCACCACGTGTCGGTGATGGGCGTGCAGGCCGGAGCCGCACGGCTGGTCGTCGAGCAGGATCCCGCGGAGGCAGGACGGATGCTGGCCGGGGTCGAGGATGCCTCGCGCGAGGCCATCCGCGACTTCCGGCAGCTGCTGGAGACGCTGCGCTCCCCCGGCGACGATCTGGATGACGCTCCTTCGACGTTCGAGCTGACTGATATCGCCCAGCTCGCGCAGGCGTCGCGGGACGCCGGTCTGCCGACCGAGTACGCCGTGATCGGTGAGCCGGTTCCGGTGCCGGGCACGGTCGGCGTGAACCTGTACCGCATCGCCCAGGAGGCTCTCACCAACGCCCGTCGGCATGCCGGCATCGGCGCGACGGCCGACGTGCGAGTGCGTTACGCTCCGGATGCCGTGGAGCTGGAGGTCGTGAACACCGGCCGCGCGGTGGGCGTGCTGCGCCCTGGTCTCGGCCAGCTGGGCATGCGCGAGCGTGCGTTGGCATCCGGCGGCACGATCGAACTGGGACCCCGCACGCAGGGCGGATTCCGGGTGCGCGCCAGCGTGCCGCTGAAGACCGCAGAGGAGGTCTCCCGTTGATCCGGGTGCTCATCGTCGACGACCACGCCATGCTGCGGGCGGGGTTCCGCACCATCCTCGGAACGCAACCCGACATCGAGGTGGTCGGGGAGGCCGCCACGGGAGCGGAGGCCGTGGCTGCTGCCGTCCGACTGCAGCCCGACGTCATCACGATGGACGTGCAGATGCCCGACATGGACGGCATCGAGGCCACCCGCCGCATCGTCGCGGATCCTGAGGTCACGGCATCCATCGCCATCGTCACGACCTTCGACCGCGACGACTACCTGTTCCAGGCACTGGATGCCGGCGCCGGCGGCTTCCTGCTGAAGAACGCCGGCCCCGAGGAGCTGATCACCGCCGTACGGGCCCTCGCCGCCGGCGACGGCATCCTTGCCCCCGAGGTCACGCGCCGCGTGCTGGCACGGTTCGCAGCATCCGCTCCCCCCTCTGCTCCCGTCGCGCTTTCTATCGCGTCGGGGACCGGGAAAGCGACGGGAACGGGCAGCGGAGTGCCGACGGAGCAACTGACGGATCGGGAGGGCGAAGTGCTGGCTCTCATGGCCGATGCCCGCAGCAACGCCGAGATCGCCGCCGCGCTGTTCATCGGCGAGGCCACCGTGAAGACCCACGTCTCGCGGGTGCTGCAGAAGCTCGGCGCCCGCGACCGGGTGCAGGCCATCGTGCTCGCGCACCGGCACGGGCTGACTTGAATCCTCGCTCTCAGCCGCCCGGCGGATGCCGCAGAATCCGCCGCAGGGGGGATGCCACAGCCCGCGCGCCTTCGTAGCGTGGAGGCATGCAGGCAACAGGCATCCAGACCACCGTGCGGACAGGCACGCTGCACCTCGAGGGCGTCACCAAGCGCTACGGCACTCGGACCGTGCTCGACCGAGTCGGCTTCGACGTCGCACCCGGGCGGCTGACGGGCTTCGTCGGCGGCAACGGCGCGGGCAAGACCACCACCATGCGCATCATCCTGGGCGTGCTGGCGGCCGACGGCGGAACGGTGACCCTCGACGGCGCCCCGCTGTCCACGTCCGACCGCCGCCGGTTCGGGTACATGCCGGAGGAGCGCGGCCTGTACCCGAAGATGAGGGTGCTCGAGCAGGTCGTCTACCTCGCCCGACTGCACGGCTTCGACAAGGCGGATGCTGCGCACCGCGGCACCGCACTGCTGACCGAGCTCGGCCTCGGCGAGCGCCTGAACGACAACATCGAGTCCCTGTCGCTGGGCAACCAGCAGCGCGCGCAGATCGCCGCCGCGCTCGTGCACGACCCCGAGGTGCTGATCCTCGACGAGCCGTTCTCGGGCCTGGATCCGCTGGCGGTCGACGTGGTCGCCGAGGTGCTGCAGTCGCGTGCCGCACGGGGCACGTCGATCCTGTTCTCCTCGCACCAGCTCGACGTGGTCGAACGGCTCTGCGACGACCTGATCATCATCGCGGGTGGCACGATCCGGGCATCCGGAACCCGCGAGCAGCTGCGTGCGCAGCACTCCACGCTGCGCTACCAGCTGGACTCCCCGGGCGACGCCGGCTGGCTGCGCTCGGAGCCCGGCGTGACGGTCGTCGACTTCGAGGGCGGGTCGGCGCTGTTCGACGTCGACACTCCAGACACGGCGCAGCGCGTGCTGCGCGAGGCCGTCGGCCGCGGTGAGGTCTCGAACTTCGCCCCCCAGCATCCGTCTCTCGCCCAGATCTTCAAGGAGGTCATCCAGTGAAGAACTCATCCCTGACGTGGCTGGTCGCGGAGCGCGAGATCAGCTCCAAGCTGCGCAGCAAGGCGTTCCTGATCTCCACCGGCATCCTGCTGCTGATCGCCCTGGCCGGCGTGCTCATCGGCGGGTTCAGCAGCAAGTCCCCCACTCCGGACGCCGTGGCCGCGACCTCGCAGACCGCGCAGATCGTGAACGCGCTGCCGAACGTGAAGGTCACCGAGGTGGCCGACCGCGCCGAGGCGGAGAAGGTCGTGAAGAGCGGCGACGTCGTCGCCGCCGTGCTGCCTGCTGACGATCCGACCGGCGTGGTGATCCTTGCCAAGGACCAGGCGCCGCAGAGCCTGGTGATGGGCCTGTCCAAGGCGCCGCACGTGGAGATCCTGGAGCCGGCATCCACCAACCCGCTGGTGCGCTACCTGGTGGCCATCGGCTTCGGCGTGGTGTTCCTGATGGCCGCGTCCACCTTCGGCTCGACCATCGCGCAGAGCGTCGTGGAGGAGAAGCAGACCCGCGTGGTCGAGCTGCTGATCTCGGCGATCCCCACCCGAGTGCTGCTGGCGGGCAAGGTGCTCGGCAACACGATCCTCGCGATGGCGCAGATCATCCTGCTGGCGGCGATAGCCGTGGTGGGCCTGATCGTCACCGGCCAGAACGAGGTGCTCGCCGGTATCGGGGCTCCCGTGCTGTGGTTCGCCGTCTTCTTCCTGTTCGGCTTCATCCTGCTGGCCTCGCTGTACTCCGGCGCCGCCGCGATGGTCTCGCGCCAGGAGGACATCGGATCCACCACCATGCCGCTGATGATGCTGGTGATGGCGCCGTACATCCTGGTGATCGTCTTCAACGACAACCCGCTGGTGATGACGATCCTGTCGTACATCCCGTTCTCCGCCCCCGTGGCGATGCCGGTGCGGCTGTTCGTCGGCGAGGCGCAATGGTGGGAGCCGCTGCTGTCGCTGGTGATCCTGCTGGTCAGCTGCGTCGGGGCGATCCTGGTGGGCGCGAAGATCTACGAGAACTCGCTGCTGCGGATGGGCAGCCGGGTCAAGCTCCGGGAGGCGCTGCGCGGCTGATCCTCTTCGGGTTCAGCGCGGCCGGTGCTCGGTGCGCGTCAGCGCATCGGCGGCGCGCACGAGGGCGAGGTGCGAAAAGGCCTGCGGGGTGTTGCCGACCTGGCGCCGGCCTTCCGGGTCGTATTCCTCCGACAGCATCCCCAGATCGTTGGCGAGCGCGCACAGCCGGTCCATCAGCTCTCGCGCCTCGTCTTCCCGGCCCGTCACCGCGTACTGCTCCACGAGCCAGAACGAGCAGGCCAGGAACGGGCTCTCCCCGCCGGCGAGTCCGTCCACGCCGGTGCCCGTGCGGTAGCGATGCAGCAGACCGTCGCGCATGAGCGTCTGCTCGATGCGCTCGACCGTCGCCAGCATCCGCGGGTCGTCAGGTGCGCAGTACCCCACCTGCGGCAGCAGCAGCAGCGACGCGTCCACCTCGCCGCTTCCGTAGTACTGCGTGAAGTACCCGTCTGCCACTCCCCCGCGGTCGATCTCGGTCCGCAGCCGATCGCGCAGTTCGCGCCACCGCTGCACCGGACCCTCCAGGCCGAAGTCCTCCACGGCGCGCACGCCGCGGTCGAAGGCCGCCCACATCATCACCCGGGAGTGCGTGAACATGTGCGGCTCCCCGCGGATCTCCCACAGCCCCTGATCCGGCCGCTCGATCTGCTCGCCCGCGAACCGCAGCAGCTGGCGCTCGAGCGACCAGGAGAACTTCGACTCCTCCAGGCCCGCCGACCGCGCGGCGGACAGCGTCACCAGCACCTCGCCGACCACGTCGGCCTGGTACTGCGAGGCCGCACCATTGCCGATCCGCACCGGCGCGGATGCGGCGAAGCCGGGCAGCGAGTTCAGCTCCCGCTCCGTCAGATCCCGCTCCCCTGCGAGCCCGTACATGATCTGCAGGTCGGCCGGGTCGCCTGCGACCGCCCGCAACAGCCATTCCCGCCAGCGATCCGCGAGCATGAGGAACCCGTGATCGAGCAGCGCTTCCAGCGTCAGCGCGGCATCGCGCAGCCACACGTAGCGGTAATCCCAGTTTCGCTCTCCGCCGAGGTCCTCCGGCAGGGACATGGTCGCCGCGGCCGCGATGCCGCCGGTCTCGTGGTTGGTGAGGGCGCGCAGGATCAGCAGCGACCGCACCACGGACCCGTGATACGGTCCGTTGTGCTCGATCCGGTCTGCCCAGTCCTGCCACCACGTCTTCGTGCGCTCCAGCTCGGCGTTCACCTCCAGCGGCTCAGGCACGTCGAGGTGCGAGGGGAACCAGGTCAGCTGGAGGTCGCGCACCTCCGCTGCCGCGACGGTCACCTGCCCGTGATGCTCGTGGTCGGCCGCCTTCAGCGCTGCGCCGCGCAGGACGACGGCATCCGGTCCCGCCATCGCCACCAGCCGCGGATGGTGCGATGTGCCGGTCTGGCGCACCCAGGGCATCGCCCTGGCGTAGTCGAAGCGGATGCTGACCCGCTGCTCGAACGTCATCTGGCCCCGCACGCCCACGACGCGCCGCACCAGGTCGGTGCGGCGGATGTCCCCGCCGGGGTCCGGATCGATGGGCATGAAGTCGTGCACCTCGGCCACGGCATCCGCGCTCTCCCATCGGGTGATGAGCACGAACGTGTCGTGGTCGTAGCGCCTCGTGACCCGGGTAGTCGCATCGACCGGTCTCAGCGACCAGCGTCCGTGCGCGTCGTCGCCGAGCAGTCCGCCGAAGGTGCTCGCCGAGTCGAGCCGTGGCAGGCAGAGCCAGTCCACACTCCCCTCCCGGGACACCAGGGCCGCCGTACGACAATTGCTGAGCAGGGCATATTCCTCGATTCGCATGGCCACGTCGGTCAGTCTCGCACTTGCGGCATGCCGAATCCAGCCCCTTGCTTTCATCAGCGGTGCGACTAGCGTCGATGCCATGTCGACGACCACGCTCCTCATCCTCGGCGCGTCCGGTGACCTCACGTCCCGGCTGCTGCTGCCCGCGATCGGCCAGCTGCTGCGGCGCGAGCCGGACCGGAAGCTGGCGCTGCACGGCGCCGGATCCGATGACTGGAGCCAGGAGAAGTGGCAGCAGACCGTGCAGACATCGTTCGGGTCCTCGGATGCCGCTGACCAGGTCTCACGCGTCGACGGCACCACCTACACGAAGGCCGATGTGACGGACAAGGCCGCACTGTCGGCGCTCGTCAAGGGCGTGCAGGGCCGCCTGGTGATCTACTTCGCGCTGCCGCCGGCGGTGGCCGTGGCCGCCTGCGAGGTGCTGCGCGAAGTGGATCTACCGGAGAACACCGTGCTGGCACTGGAGAAGCCGTTCGGCTCCGATGAGAGCAGCGCACGCGATCTGAATACGCTGCTGCTGCAGCTGGTGCCCGAGGAGCGCATCTTCCGCGTAGACCACTTCCTGGGCCGGTCCACGCTGCTGAACGTGCTGGGCGTGCGCTTCGCCAACCGGCTGGTCGAGCCGGTCTGGTCGGCCGACCACGTGCAGTCCGTGCTGGTGCGCTACGACGAGGCCCTGGCGCTGGAGAATCGCGCGCGGTACTACGACAAGGCGGGTGCCATGATCGACATGATCCAGAGCCACCTGCTGCAGGTGCTGGCGGTCCTGGCCATGGAGCAGCCGCACGACCTGGACGAGCTCGACCTGCGCGACGCCATGGCCGCGGCGCTGCGCGCCACCCGGATCTGGGACGACAACCCCGTGCGGTCCTCCCGCCGTGCGCGCTACACGACAGGGCGCATCGGCACGAAGAGCGACGGGCGCGATGTGCCCTCGTACGTCGACGAGGACGGCGTGGATCCCTCGCACGACACGGAGACGCTGGCGGAGATCACCTGCGAGGTGCACACCGCACGCTGGGCGGGAGTGCCGTTCACGCTGCGCAGCGGCAAGGCCATGAAAGGGCGCCGCGCGGAGATCGTCGTGACTTTCAAGCCCGTGCGGCACATCCCCGAGGGCCTCACCGGCAGGCCGGCCGACGGTGGCATCCTGCGGTTCGTGCTGGGCCCCGACCAGATCGACCTGGAGCTGAACGTCAACGGTGCGGACGACCCGTTCGCGCTGCGCCGCGACGTGCTCTCCAGCAAGCTGGGCAAGGGCACGCTGCTGGCCTACACCGAGGTGCTCAGCGAGATCCTCGACGGCGACGTCGCGCTGTCGGTGCGGGCGGATGCCGCGGAGCAGTGCTGGCGGATCATCCAGCCCGTGCGCGATGCATGGGCCCGGGGCGACGTGCCCATGGACGAATACCCCGCGGGTTCGCGGGGTCCCTCCGACTGGCCGAGCTCGACTCGCTCCTGACTCCCGGATGACCGGATCCGACTGATTTCGCACCGGTCACCGGCTGCACTATCGACGCCGCGGTCAACAAATAGTATGCTTAGCTAGATGTTTGCCTAGCAAACAACTTTGTGGGTGGCGCGAGCGTGGACGCATCAGCGGAATCCGGAACTCTCCGGAGCGAGATCTGATGGTCCTGCGTCGCATCCGGTGATGGCGAGCGGGTCCGAGTGAGGTGGGAGGTTCTGGGATGACGGAAGCGGTGCACCCGAGATCGGTGATTCCCGCGGACCGGATCCGCCAGGTGGTCGTGCTCGTCTCGTTGGTGCTGGCGTTGGCAGGCGCCGCGGTCGGGTCGGGGGCGTTCGGCGGGACGCCGATCCAGAACGCATCCGATGGCGCGCTCAGTGCGGATGCCACGCCGATCGCGCCGGCGGTCCCCGCGTTCTCGATCTGGAGCGTCATCTACCTGGGGCTGGCGGCCTGCGCTGTGTGGCAGGCACTGCCCGGCCGCGCCGCGGATCCTCGGCAACGGGTGCTCGGGTATCCGGTGGCCGCTTCGCTGCTGTTGAATGCGGCGTGGATCCTCAGCGTGCAGGCGGGGCTGTTGGCTCTCAGCGTCGTCGTCATCGCGGCTCTGCTGGCCGTGCTCGCGTTCGCGTTCGCCGTGTGCGTGCGCACTCGGGGCAAGGGCTGGGTCGAGGCGGTGCTGGTCGACGGCGTGATCGGCCTCTATCTCGGCTGGGTGTGCGTGGCGACGGCTGCGAACATCTCGGCGGTGCTGGTGGCGGCAGGGTTCACCGGGTGGGGCGTTCCGGCCGACCTGTGGGCGGTGGTCGTGGTCGGGGTGGCCGGCGCGGTCGGGGTCGCGCTCGCGATGGCCGGGCGGGGTCGGATCGCCCCGAGCCTGTCGCTGTGCTGGGGGCTGGCGTGGCTCGGCGTTGCTCGGCTGAATGGCGAACCGCACTCGGTGCCGGCCGCGACGAGCGCGTTCATCACCGTCGCCATCGTCATCCTGGCGACCATCCTGTGCCGTGCCGCCGCCGTGACCCGGAGCCGACGCTCATGAGCCGTGCGGCGAAGAGGTGGACCAGTCTCGTCTTCATCAGTTTCGCAGTCGCCCTGATCATCGTCGACTCGACGATCGTGAACGTCGCGATCCCGTCGATCGTGCGCGACCTGAAGATCAGTTCGACCCAGGTGCAGTGGGTGCAGGAGAGCTACACGCTGGTGTTTGCCGCGCTCCTTCTCGTTTTCGGCACGCTGGCCGACCGCTTCGGTCGCCGGCTCATGCTGCTCGTCGGCGTCGGCGTGTTCGTCGGGGCGTCCGTACTGGCCGCGCTCGCACCCACCGGGGACCTGCTGATCGGCGCACGGGTGGTGCAGGGCATCGGCGGCGCCATGGTGCTGCCCACCACGCTGTCGCTCATCAACGCGGGATTCCGCGGTCGTGACCGGGGCATCGCGTTCGCGGTCTGGGGCTCGACGATCGGCGGCATGGTGGCGGTGGGACCGTTGCTGGGCGGCTGGCTCACGACCTACTACTCGTGGCGCTGGGCCTTCGGCATCAACGTGCCGCTGGGCATCGCGGTGCTGGTCGGGGTGCTCGCGACCGTCACGGAGTCCAAGGACACAGAGGGCACGCGGCGCCTCGACATCGTCGGGGCCGTGCTCTCGGTGATCGCCAGCGCCACCCTGGTGTTCGGGCTGATCGAAGGACGCACCTACGGCTGGTGGCTTGCCGACGATGACCACCGGCTCGAGCTGGGCGGCTGGAAGTGGCCGTTCGAGCTCTCGCCGGTGCCGCTCGCGTTCGCGGTGTCGGCGCTCTCGGTCGTGGCGTTCATCTGGTGGGGCGTGCGGCGCATGCGGCGCGGAGAGCCGACTCTGCTCGCCCTGTCGCTGTTCAGCATCCCGTCGTTCCGAAACGGCAACATCGCCGCCCTGATCGTCTCGCTCGGTGAGTTCGGGATCGTGCTGTCGTTGCCGCTGTGGCTGCAGAACGTGATCGGCTATGACGCGTTGCAGACCGGTTTCGTGCTGCTCGCCTTGGCCGTCGGGTCGTTCGTCGCCAGTGGGCTCTCCGCCGCGTTCAGCCGAAAGCTGACGCCGATCGTCCTGGTGCGTGTGGGCATCGCGGCCGAGATCATCGGGGTCGCCGGCCTGGGATTCGTGATCAGTGCATCGGCCGGCTGGCTCGACGTCACTCCCTTCCTGTTCGTCTACGGCATCGGGCTGGGCATGGCGACGGCGCAATTGACCGGCGTGGTTCTGAACGATGTTCCGATCAACCTCAGCGGGCAGGGCTCGGGCACGCAGAGCACAGCACGGCAGATCGGCTCGGCGCTGGGCATCGCGATCCTCGGCACCATCCTGTTCACATCCACGGGCTCGGCACTGGATGCCCGCCTCGCCGATCAGCACGCGCTGCCCCCGCAAGCGCGCTCGAGCATCGTCGACACGGTGGTGGTCAGCGCGGGAGGTGCGATTCCTGGCATCGCGGAGAAGGACGCCGCTGTCGGCACCGCGGCGAAGGATGCCTTCAGCGACGGCACCCGCTATTCCGCGTTCGCGGCCGCCGGATTCCTCGCGTTGGGGTTGATCGCGACGCTGCGGCTCGGCTCGGGCCGTGCCGGCGCCGATCGTGAGACGGGGGACGAGGCGGGGGACGAGAGCGACAGCGACCCGGCAGCCGGCGGCGGGCGGTGGTGATCGTGGAGTCCACTCCGGCCGGGCGGCGCGGCATCCTGGCGTGGGCGTCGATCGTCGTCGCCACCGCCGCGATCGCTATCGTCGTCTGGGTTGTGACGACACTCGGCGCGACACTGGTGCACCTGCATCCGGCCTATCCGGTCGTGCTGGGGGCTGTCCTCCTCATCGCCCCGCTGGCACTGTGGCGCAACATCGTGCGTCGGGCGCGCAGACGGGGCTGGCGTGCGGTGGCGCGGGCGGTGACTCTCGTGCTCGCGGCCGCCGGTGTCGCCGCCATCGCGTGGCTGAAGCCCTTCGCGGCGGCGCAGCCCGCCCTGACGGCCATGCGATCGGATGCCTACGTTCGCGTCATCGAGACCGCCACCCAGATCACGATGGCGCCGCGGGGGGAGACCGCGCCGGCGGCGCAGCGCGAAGTCGGCGTGTTCTTCCAGCCGGGGGCGCTCGTGGATGCCAGGGCCTACGCGGCCGTGCTGAGACCGTTGGCGCGGGCGGGGCACCCCATCGTGATCGCCAAACAGCCGTTGAACATCGCGTTCCTGGCCACCGGGGCGTTCGATGCGGCCCGCGACGCGCATCCCGCGGTCACCTCCTGGGTGCTGGGTGGTCATTCGCTGGGTGGCACGGTGGCCGCGCTGCAGGCCGACAGCGGCCAGACCACGTCGCGGGCGCCGGCGGTCGGCCTGCTGTTGTATGCGTCGTACCCGGCGGGCGACCTCAGTTCGTCGCTGCGCATCCCGGTGGAGTCGATCTCCGGCAGCAGGGACGGGCTGGCAACGCCGGCGAAGATCTCGGCGTCCCGGTCGGACCTGCCGGCCGATACGCGGTTCACCGTCATCCGGGGTGCGTCCCACGCGCAGTTCGGCAGCTACGGGCCGCAGCCCGGCGACCGTGAGCCGACCATCCCCGACCAGGATGCGCGCACGCAGATCGCCGCGGCCAGCCTGAGCTTCCTCGCGGTGATTTCAGCAGAGGGCGGATCAGGACGATGAAGGTGCCGCCCCACGGACGGGAAGAGACGAGATGACGACGCTGGTGTGGTTCCGTGACGACCTGCGATTGGCGGACAACCCGGCCCTGTCGGTCGGCAGAGACGACGCCGACGGGGTGGTCTGCCTGTACGTCCACGACGAGGAGAGCCCCGGCATCCGCTCTCTGGGCGCGGCTGCACGGTGGTGGCTGCACCATTCCCTGCGATCGCTTGCGGCATCGCTTGCTGAGTGGGGCGTCCCCTTGGTACTGCGCACGGGCGCCGCCGACGCAGTGGTGCGTGAGGTGGTCGCCGAAGTCGGCGCCGACGCCGTGGTGTGGAACCGGAGGTACGGCGGTGCCGAACGCTTGCTGGATGCCGCGCTGAAGAAGGGCCTGCGCGACGACGGCATCGACACCCGGTCATTTCCCGCGGGCATGCTGCACGAGCCGTGGACGATCCAGACGAGTGGGGGCACGCCGTTCCAGGTGTATTCCGCGTTCTGGCGTGCGTGCCTGCGGATGCCGGAACCGCGGCATCCGCTGCCGGCGCCGGACACGCTCACGGCCGCGAAGAGGCAGCTGCGGTCGGACGACCTGGACTCCTGGGGACTCCTGCCACACGACCCGGACTGGGCCAGTGAGTTCGGACAGCGCTGGACGCCGGGCGAGAAGAGCGCCACCGCAGCACTGACGTCGTTCCTGGCCGAGCGAGTGGACGACTATGCCGACGGCCGGGACATGCTGGCGCTGCCCGCCACGTCCGGACTCTCCCCGCATCTGCGCTGGGGCGAGATCAGCCCGCATACGATCTGGCACCGAGCGCGGGCCGCCGAGGGAGACGTCCAGGGATTCCTCGGCGAGCTGGGATGGCGCGAGTTCGCCTGGTACACCCTCTTCCATCGGCCGGGGCTTGCCGAGGAGAACATCGACCGGCGCTTCGATCGGTTCGAGTGGGCGGAGCCTGAGCAGGAGCTGCTCGACGCCTGGCGGAAGGGCAGGACGGGCTTTCCCGTCGTCGATGCGGGCATGCGCGAACTGTGGCGGACGGGCACGATGCACAACCGTGCCCGCATGATCACCGCCTCGTTCCTCACCAAGAACCTGCTGCTGGACTGGCGGATCGGCGAGAGCTGGTTCTGGGACACCCTGGTGGATGCCGACGCCGCGAACAACCCATTCAACTGGCAATGGGTCGCCGGTTGCGGAGCAGACGCGGCACCCTATTTCAGAGTCTTCAACCCGCTGCTGCAGCAGAAGAAGTTCGACCCGCACGGCACATACGTTCAGCGCTGGGCACCGGAGTCCGAAGGACTCGATCCGATCGTCGACCTGAAGGAGACGCGCCGGCGGGCCCTCGCCGCGTTCGACGCCACCAAGAACGGCCGTCCGTGAGCCGAGCTCAGTTGAACTCGGAGCCCGGGTGGTAGCGCTTCACGCGGTGCAGCGTGTTGGTGTCGGTGTGGTCCATCTCCACGCCGCCGAGGGCGCCGAGCTTCAGCACCAGGGTCTGCGTGTAGGTGAACGTCTCGTCCTCGTTGAACGTGAAGGTGCCCTCGAAGCCGCGCAGCTCGGCGCGGCCCGACAGGTACTTGTTCTGCAGGATGCCGTAGTTCGGGTCACCCGGGGTGGCCTTGAACGAGAACGAGTTGTCGTAGGCGTCCGCCTCGCCGCCGGCCATCAGCGCGATGCCGCGGCCGAAGACCACGTTGCGGATGACCTGCCGAGTGGAGGGCTCCCAGAGCAGGTAGCCGACCTCGTCGTGGAATGGGTCCATCGCCTCTTCGCCGTGCCGCCACGCCTTCATGCCGTAGGTCAGGCCCTCGATGCGCTGCTGGCCGTTCTCCTGCAGCGGGATCGGACGGAACCAGGCCTTCTCGAAGTAGCCGGTGGGGGTCGTCTCGTCGTCGCGGTTGTGGTACGACACGTCGGTTCCCGTGTCGCCCTCCCACTCGCCGACCAGCCAGGTCAGCGGTCCCAGCCGCCGGGGTCCGTGCACGTTCGCCATTTTCCTGTCCTCCTTCGGGCAGATGCTGCCCGCATCCAGTCTATGAATGCCTTATGAGGACGTCCAATCAATTGATTCTCAATCGATGATAGGCATTGCCTATTCTGCGACGGCGCGTGGTGGATCCAGCAGCCCCGCCGGAAGGTCGCGGATGACGTCCGCGATGCCACTGAGCAGTTCGCCTCCCACCGCCGAGGTGCGCCACAGCATGGCCATCGTGCGGGCAGGCGCGGGACCTGCGAACGGCGTCACGGTCAGCGACACGGTCCGGGCGATCGGGGGCTGCACGGCCAGCACCGGCAGCAGGGTGATGCCGACGTCGACAGCCACCATCTCGCGCAGCGTCTCCAGGCTCGTCGCCCGGAAGTCGCCCTTCTCCGACGCTCCGGCCAGCGTGCAGACATCCAGCGCCTGGTCGCGCAGGCAGTGCCCCTGCTCCAGCAGCAGCAGCTGCTCGCCGGCCAGGTCATCGACGGCCAGATCGGGCTTGCCCGCCAGGTGATGCCCGGTCGGCGTGGCCAGCACGAACGGCTCCTGGAACAGCACCTCGGTGCGCAGCCCGGCATCCTCCACGGGCAGCGCGCAGATCACGGCATCCAGGGCGCCGGCATTCAGCCGGGCCAGCAGTGCGTCGGTCTTGTCCTCCACGAGCCGCAGCTGCACGCGCGGGTACCGGTCCCGCACGCGGCGCAGCACGTGCGGCATGAGATAGGGGCCGGAGGTGGGCAGCACGCCCAGCTGCAGGATGCCGGACTCGGGGTCCTGCGCGGCGCGGGCCAGCGCCTCCATGTCGGCCACCGCGCTCAGCGCCGCCTGCGCGCGCTCGACGACCTGCGCACCCACGGGCGTGAGCAGCACGCCGCCGCGGGCGCGCTCGACGAGCGTCACTCCCAGCTCGCGCTCGAGCTTGCGGATCTGCGTCGACAGCGTGGGCTGGCTGACGTAGCAGGCCGCCGCCGCCCGCCCGAAGTGGCCCTCCTCGGCGACGGCGACCAGGTACGACAGATCGCGCAGATTCACACCGCAGCCCCGGATGCTGTGCCGGAGTCGTCGCTGGTGAGCACCAGTCCCGAGCCGTCGGCCGCGACGTCCACGCGCACGGTGTCGCCGTCGTGCACGGCGCCGGACAGCAGCGCGGTGGCGAGCCGGTTCTGCACCTCGGTCTGGATGAGCCGGCGCAGCGGACGGGCGCCGAACACCGGGTCGTAGCCGCGCTCGGCCAGCCACGACCGGGCATCCGGGGTGACGGCCAGCGTGAGCCGGCGATCGCCGAGGCGCCGCTGCAGGGCATCCACCGACAGCTCCACGATCTGCGCCAGGTCGTCCTGCGTGAGCGCGGCGAACATCACGATGTCGTCGAGCCGGTTCAGGAACTCGGGGCGGAACGACTGCCGCACCAGCGCCATCACCTGCTCGCGCTTCTGATCCGTGCTCAGCAGCGGGTCGATGAGGATCGGCGAGCCGATGTTGCTGGTGAGGATGAGGATCACGTTGGAGAAGTCCACCGTGCGGCCCTGGCCGTCGGTGAGCCGGCCGTCGTCGAGCACCTGCAGCAGCACGTCGAACACCTCGGGGTGCGCCTTCTCGACCTCGTCCAGCAGCACGACGCTGTAGGGGCGCCGGCGCACGGCCTCGGTCAGCTGACCGCCCTGCTCGTAGCCGATGTACCCCGGAGGGGCGCCGACCAGCCGCGATACGGAGTGCTTCTCGCCGTACTCGCTCATGTCGATGCGCACCATGGCGTGCTCATCGTCGAAGAGGAACTCCGCCAGCGCCTTGGCCAGCTCTGTCTTGCCGACACCGGTGGGTCCCAGGAACAGGAACGATCCGGTGGGGCGGCCGGGGTCGCTGATGCCGGCGCGCGAACGCCGAACCGCGTCGGAGACGGCGCGAACGGCATCCTTCTGCCCGATCAGCCGCCTGCCCAGCTCGCTCTCCAGGTGCAGCAGCTTCTCGCTCTCGCCCTGCAGCAGCCGCCCGACGGGGATGCCGGTCCAGGCGGCGATCACGGCGGCGATGTCCTCGTCGGTGACCTGCTCGTTGACCATCCGCCCCTCGCTGGAGACGGCGGCCTCCGAGGCCTCGGCCTCGGCGATCTCGGCCTGCAGGCGCTTGATGGTCTCGTACTCCAGCTTGGACGCGCGGGTGTAGTCGGCATTGCGCATGGCCAGATCGCGCTGGGTGATGGCGTCGTCGAGCTTCTTCTTCAGCTCGCCCACGCGGTTCAGTCCCTGACGCTCGCGGGCCCAGCGCTCCTCGAGTGCGGACAGCTCGCTCTCCAGGCCTGCGAGGTGCTCGCGCAGCGTGGTCAGGCGCTCCTTCGACGCGGCATCCTTCTCGCGCTTGAGGGCAAGCTCCTCGAGCTTCATGCGGTCGACCTGGCGCTTGAGCTCGTCGATCTCCACCGGCGAGGAGTCGATCTCCATCTTCAGGCGCGACATGGCCTCGTCGATCAGGTCGATGGCCTTGTCGGGCAGCTGCCGGCTGGGCAGATAGCGGTGGGAGAGCGCGGCGGCGGCCACCAGCGCGCTGTCGGAGATGGTGACCCCGTGGTGCGCCTCGTAGCGGCCCTTCAGTCCGCGCAGGATGGCGATGGTGTCCTCGACGCTCGGCTCGCCCACGTAGACCTGCTGGAAGCGGCGCTCGAGCGCCGCATCCTTCTCGATGAACTCGCGGTACTCGTTGAGGGTGGTGGCGCCGATCATGCGCAGCTCGCCGCGGGCGAGCATGGGCTTGAGCATGTTGGATGCCGCGACCGACCCCTCGCCGCCGCCCGCGCCCATCAGCACGTGCAGCTCGTCGATGAACGTGATCACCCGGCCCTCGGAGTCGGCGATCTCCTTCAGGACGCTCTTCAGTCGCTCCTCGAACTGGCCGCGGTACATGGCACCGGCGACCAGGGCGGAGATGTCGAGCGAGATGAGCTGCTTGTCCTTGAGCGACTCGGCCACGTCCCCCGCGACGATGCGCTGCGCGAGACCCTCGACCACGGCGGTCTTGCCGACGCCGGGCTCCCCGATCAGGACGGGGTTGTTCTTGGTGCGCCGAGTGAGCACCTGGCTCACCCGGCGGATCTCGCTGTCACGGCCGATCACCGGATCGAGCTTGCCCTGGCGGGCTCGATCGGTGAGGTTGATGCCGAACTGCTCGAGGGCGCTCTGCTGCTCTTCGTTCTGCTGTGCGGGGTTGGTCATTCGTTCCTCCTGAGGAGACTCCTTCAAAGTTGAGTGGTGATGACTCAACTTTAGCAGAATGACGGCTTCCGGTCACCCGAGATTCGCTGAGATCACGTCCCAGATGTCGTCGGCGACGGCGCGCTTGGAACCGGATGCCCGTGACAGCACGGCTCCGTTCTCGCCGATCACCTGCACGGCGTTGGTGGCGGACTCGAAACCGCGGTCCCAGCCGACCTCGTTGACCACCAGCAGGTCGACGCCCTTGCGCTCGCGCTTGCGACGGGCGCGCGCGATCATCTCGTCGGCGTCCTGCGGGGTCTCGGCCGCGAACGCGACGACGATCTGTCCCGGATGCCGGCGGGCGGCCAGCCCCGCGACGATGTCCTCGTTCTGCACGAGGTCGATGCTCTCCAGCGGGCCGGACTCCTTGGTGAGCTTGGCGTCGGCGACCTCGGCAGGCCGGTAATCGGCGACGGCCGCGGCCATCACGATCACGGCCGCGTCCTCGGCGGCACGGCGCATGGCGTCGCCGAGTTCGGCTGCGGTCCCTGCGTGCTCGACGCGGATGAGCGGATGCTGAACAGCATCCGCCAGCACTCCTCCGTCGATGTTCGCGGCGACCAGCACCACCTCGGCGCCGCGGTCGGCCGCGGCCAGCGCGAGAGCTGTGCCCTGCCTGCCGCTGGAGCGGTTGCCCAGGAACCGCACCGGGTCGAGGGGCTCGCGGGTGCCGCCCGCGGAGACGACGACGCGCAGACCGTCCAGATCGCGTTCGGCGATCAGCGCGAGCGCCCGCTCGGCGATCTGCTCGGGCTCCAGCATCCGCCCCGGCCCGGAGTCGCCTCCGGTGAGCTCGCCCTCGGCGGGGCCGAGGATGGCGACGCCGCGCTCGCGCAGGGTGTCGATGTTCGCCTGGGTGGCCGGGTGGAGCCACATCTCGGTGTGCATGGCGGGGGCGATGGCGACCGGCGCGGTGGTGGCCAGCAGCGTGGTGCCCAGCAGGTCGTCGGCCAAGCCCGCGGCCATCTTCGCGATGGTATTGGCGGTGGCGGGCGCGACGATCACGAGCTCGGCCGCCTGCCCGAGGGCGACATGGCGCACCTTCGCGACGTCGTCGTGCACGCTGGTGGTGACCGGATGCCGGCTGATGGCCTCCCACGTCGGCAGGCCCACGAAGCGCAGCGCATCCTCGGTGGGGATGACCGTCACCTCGTGCCCGTCCTTGATGAGCAGGCGCACCAGGTGCACCGCCTTGTACGCGGCGATGCCGCCGGTGACTCCCACGACGATGTTCACGTCTTGATTCTGCCCCAGGGGTGCGACGCGCGCCCATAGACTCGTGCACGTGTGCACCGTGGTGATCGATGTCGCAGACGCCGGAGCGCGGCTGCTGGCCGTGCGCGACGAGGATCCGCAGCGCGCCTGGGACGATCTGGGCGAGTGGTGGCCGGAAGAGTATCCGGGCGTGATCGGCATCCATGACCGTCGTGCCGGAGGCGCGTGGCTGGCTGTCAGTCCGCGTGAGCGCCGCCTGGCCGTGCTGCTGAACCGCGCCGACACGCTCGATCCCTCCCTCGAGGCGCTCTCCCGCGGTTCGCTGGCACTGGAGTCCGTCGCGGGGCGCTCCCCCGAGGCTCCGCTGCGGATGCACGGCTTCAACCTGCTGGAGGTCACGCCGTCGGGATCCCGCGTGCTGCACTGGGATGGCGCCGAGCTGCGCGAGACGCCCGTGCCGCACGGCGTGCACATGATCGCGCACGACGACCTCGACGATCCGCGCACGGCCCGCATCGAGGCGTGGCTGCCGGAGTTCGCCGCCGCCCGCCCCGAAGACGACGGCTGGGCGGATCGGTGGGTCGCCCTGCTGGCGCGCAGCGCACAGCTGAGTCCCGACGACGATCGAGCCATCATCCGCGACAACAACGCGCACGGCTACCCGACCGAGTCGCTGCTGTACTGCACGGCCGAGGTCCAGGCGGATGCCGCGAGCGTGCGCTCGCACGTGCTGGCCGAACCCGGCCGCTGGGACTGATCCGTCAGGCCGGCAGCGGCTCGTCGCGGTACAGCGCCTCGAAGGTGTCCAGCGTGCGGTTGATGTCGTGCACGGCAACGCCGTCGAGCGACGCCCGCTGCATCCGCTCGTACTCCGCAGGCTCGGCGGTCAGCACCTTCGTGAGCTTCTCGGCGAGGTCGTCGACGTCCCCCGGCTCGAACAGGTAGCCGTTCTCGCCGTCGTGCACGAGATGCGGCAGGGCGACGGCGTTCGCGCCGACGACCGGCAGGGCGGATGCCATGGCCTCCATCGTCACGATCGACTGCAGCTCGGCGATCGAGGCGATCACGAACAGAGATGCCTGCGAGTACAGCTCGCGCAGCTGCTCGTCGGTGACGCGACCGTGGAAGGTGACGCGATCCTCGAGCCCGAGGTGGTGGGTGAGGGCCTCCAGGGCCTTGCGCTGGTCGCCGCCGCCGGCGATGTCGAAGTGCACGTCCAGTGCGGGATCGAGCTTCGCCAGGGCGTGCAGCACGACATCCACCTTCTTCTCGCCGGTCAGGCGGCCGACGAACAGGATGCGGTTCTGCTTCCGCGGGCCGATGATCGGCGTGTAATTGCGCCGATCGATACCGCACGAGATGGGGATCACACCGGTGATGTCGATGGTGTGCTCGAGGAAGTCGGCGGCCTTGCGCGTGGGCGTGGTGACGGCACGGGTCAGGTCGAAGGTGCGCTTGGCGTCGTCCCAGGCGAACTTGAGCACGATCCTGTTGATGAAGTCCGGCATGGTGGTGTGGTCGAGGATGTTCTCGGCCATCACGTGGTTGGTGGCGATGATCGGGATGCCGCGCTGGTGCGCGATGCGGGACAGGCCCCGGCCGATGACGATGTGCGATTGGATGTGCACCACGTCGGGCTGCACCTCGTCGAGCACGGTGCGGGCATAGTGCTTGGAGCGCCACGGCCAGATGAACCGCAGCCAGTCGTGCGGCAGCCAGCGCACCGCCGGCAGCCGGTGCATGATGACCGGCTCGCCCTCGATGATCTCGGTGTGCGTGGCCGAGCGGCGGTACGCCGAGTTGGGGGCGACGACGTGCACCTCGTGACCGCGCTGCACCAGCCCGGCGGCCAGGCGCTCGGCGAAGCGGGCAGCGCCGTTGATATCGGGCGCGAAGGTGTCGCAGCCGATGAGGATCTTCAGGGGACGCGGTTCCGGGGTCGCCGAAGCATCGTGCGGATCGTCGGAAGATGTCACAGGGGTAGCTGCTCCTCATGCGGCCGGATGATGCCCGGTCGGGCGCACGCAACTCTACCCGAGGGGTCTGTCATCGGGACGGAGCCGGAGCCGGCCGGAATGCCGCCCGATGCCACGGCTACAGTGAAGGTGTTCACTATATTTGAACTCCAGCCGCAACGGGAGAAGCCATGAGCACCACCACATCCTCCGGGCCGGCGGTCGCGGACCTGCTCGAGGGGATCGGTGAGACCGTCCGCTCGCTGCGGAAGAAGAAGAAGCTCACACTCGCGGATCTCGCCACTGCCACCGGTTTGAGCCCCGCGATCATCAGCCAGCTCGAGCGCGGACTGGCCAACCCGTCGTTCACGACACTCGCCCAGCTCGCCCACGGGCTGGACATCCCCGTCGGCAAGCTGCTTCCCGCCTTCCAGGAGTCCAAGTCGCCCGTGGTGCGCCGTCACGAGCGCCGAGACCTGCGCCGCGCGACACCCGAGGGCGCGGGCCAAGCCGTCTACGAGCTGCTGGTGCCCGATCTCAATGGGGCGCTCGAAGCGCTCTGGGTCGTCACGGACCCCGGCCACGACACGAGCACGACACCCTTCACTCACGGCGGAGAGGAGTTCGGGCTCATCATCTCCGGCCGGATGGAGGTCTGCATCGGCGAAGAGGAGTTCGCACTCGAGACAGGCGACTCCATCCGCTTCGACTCCACGAAGCCGCACTGGTTCCGCAACTCGTCCTCCGAGCAATGCGTCGCCGTGTGGGTCAACACCCCTCCCACCTGGTGACCATGCCCGATCCCACCCGCCCCCTCGACGGCATCCGCGTGATCGATTTCACGCAGGTGATGCTCGGCCCGTCGTGCACGCAGATGCTCGGCGACTTCGGTGCCGACGTGGTCAAGATCGAGCGACCAGGCGGCGGAGATCTGTCGCGCACCGGGGTGCTGGCCGACACCGGCGGCGACAATCCCGTGTTCCTCGCACTGAACCGCAACAAGCGCGGGATCGTCGTGGATCTGACCACACCGGATGGTCATGAGGCGGTGGCGGACCTGATCCGCGGCGCCGACGTCGTCGTCAGCAACTTCCGGCCCGGTGTGATGGAACGGCTGGGATTCGGTGCGGATGCCGTGGCCGCGCTCAACCCGCGGACGATCTGGGCCTGTGGCTCGGGGTTCGGCTCATCCGGCCCCTACGCGCACAAGGGCGGACAGGACATCCTCGGCCAGTCGTACTCCGGCGTAATGAAGCGTCTGGCCGACCCCGCCTATCCCGTCACGATCTACGCCACCCCGATTGCCGACTACACCACCGGTCTCCATCTCGTGCAGGGAATACTCCTCGCCCTGCTGCAGCGCGAGCGCACCGGCGTCGGACAGCGCGTCGAGGTGAACCTGTACAACTCGATGCTCGCGCTGCAGATGCAGGAGGCGACCACCCGCCTGATGTACGACCAGGAGCTGAACTGGGCGCTCATGCCGCTGAGCGGATGCTTCCCCACCCGCGACTCCGAGATCGTGATCATCGGCGCGTTCAAGGAGAATCCGCTCGCCGACATCTGTCGGGCGCTGGGGCTCCCGGACCTTTCGGCCGATGAGCGCTTCAGCACGCTCGAGAGTCTCAAGAGCCACCGCGACGAGATCCGCCGCATCATCGGCGACCGGCTGCGCGAAGGCACCTCGGCGCACTGGCTCGCCGCGCTGGAGCGGGAGGACGTGCTGTGCGGCCCCGTGCGCACGCTCGCCGAGGCTCTGCAGGATCCGCAGACCGCGCACAACGGGATGATCCTCGAGTTCGAGGATCAGGACGGTCGCGTGATCCGCACCATCGCCCCGCCGATCTCCCTGTCCGACGCCCCTCCCCTTGTCCGTCATTCGCCTCCGCGGTTCGGAGAGCACACCGCCGAGGTGCTCTCCGAACTCGGCTACTCGAGCGCCAGGATCCAGTCGATGAGGACGCGCGGGGCGATTCTCTGAAGTTCTTGTTTGATATTCTAAAAATCTTCAGTACACTGAAACCACCGCACCGAGGCATCCGGATGCCTCACCTCAAGACCGCAGCGAGATGACAGCACCGCCGCCTCGCGCCGCAAGAACACAGGACCCTCCCCACCCCAGGGCTCCATCGGCGTGCCCGAGAAGCCTGCAAGCAGAGTCGCTTGATTAGGAGCATCATGACCGACACCACCATCGACGCCCCGTCCACCCGGGCCAGCCGTCGCCTCAGCCCCGAGGCCAGGAAGGGCCTGCTCGGCCTCGGCCTGGGCAACACCCTCGAGTGGTACGACTGGATGATCTTCGGACTGCTGTCCGCCTACCTCGGCCCCCACTTCTTCCCCGCCCATGACCCCGTGACCTCCACCATGAGCGCGTTGGCCGTGTTCGCCGTCGGCTTCTTCTTCCGACCGCTCGGCGGGATCATCCTCGGCACGGCCGCCGACCGCATCGGCCGCCGCAAAGTCATGCTGCTCTCGATCATCCTGATGGCGATCAGCACTCTCGTGATCGCGTTCGTCCCGACCTACGAGGCCATCGGCGCCTGGGCCGGCACCATCCTGCTGCTCTGCCGCATCGTCCAGGGCATCTCCACGGGTGTGGAGGCGCCGCTGTCGACCGCGCATGCCGTAGAGCTCGTCCCGGACGGGCGCGAGGGCTACGTCGCGGGAATCATCTCCTCCTTCGTCAACATCGGCATCGTCGGCGCCCCGCTGGTCACCTGGCTGGTCACCCTCGTCGTCAAGGAGCCGCAGATGTCCGAGTGGGGCTGGCGCATCCCGTTCATCGTGGGCGCACTGCTCAGCGTCGTCATCATCTACCTGCGCAGCACACTCCCTGAGACCATGACCAAGGAGGAGCTCACCGAGACGACCACCGGATCCGTGTGGACGGGCGTGCGTCGCAGCTGGATCAGCGTTCTCGCGATCGTCTTCGTCGTCGGTGCTGTCCAGGCGTACAACTACGCCTGGAACGTCGGGCTGCCCAACGTCGCGAGGAGCACCATGAAGGAGGATTCGACCGCGGTCTTCGGCCTCACCACGCTGCTCGGTCTCATCATGGTCATCGGCAGCCTGATCGTCGGCAAGCTCGTCGACGGCCGCAGTCTGTCGCGCTGGTTCATCGTCACCAGGCTCCTGGCGATCCCTGCCGTGTTCATCATGCTGCTGTACGTCCAGCCCGGCATCGGAGGATTCGCCGCCGTCCTGCTGGGAGGATCCGTCGTGCTGGTCCTGAACATGACGCTCTACAACGTCGTCTCCGCATCCCTCATGCCCAAGGTCTACCGCGGCGCCGGCGCGTCGCTCGGCTACGGGCTCGGCGTCGCGATCTTCGGCGGAACCGCCTCCTTCCTCCTCGTCTGGTTCCAGAGCATCGGCCTGAACTGGCTGTTCCCCGCTTATGTCGCCGCCCTCTGCGCCATCAGCGTCGTCCTCTACCTCGTCGCCCGCCGTGTCAACGGCATCCACCTCGGAAAGTGATCCCGCCCATGTCGAACAGCACAGAACTCGCCGTCGCCAGCGACGCACTGCAGGCGCCCGTCGTCTCCCGCTCCGACGTCATCGTCGTGGGCGGGGGCCCCGCCGGAGTCGCCGCCGCGGTCACCGCAGCCCGCTCGGGGGTGTCGGTCACCCTCATCGAGCGGTACCCGGCCCTCGGCGGACTCGCCGCAGGAGGCATGGTCCTCGTCCTGGACGACATGATCAACGGACAGGAGATCACCGTCACCGGCATCGTGTCCGAGTACGTCGAGCGCCTGCAGAGGCTGGGCCTGGCGATCGTCCCGCCCAAGGAGGACCGCCGCCAGTCCGAGGAGCTGTGGAACAAGTGGGGCCGCTGGGGCACGTTCGACTTCCACAGCCATACGCAGCCCAAGCCGATCTGCTATGCCGCGGCGTTCGACCCGGATGGCTGGAAGCGCGTGTCGAACGATCTCGTCCGCGAGGCGGGCGTGAAGGTCGCCCTGCACTCCGTGTTCTCCCGCCCCATCGTGGACGACGGGGTCATGAAGGGCGTCATCGTCGAGACCAAGTCCGGGCCTCAGGCCCACCTCGGCGACATCGTGATCGACACCACCGGCGACATCGACGTGGCATCCCGCGCCGGCGCCGACTACACCCAGGGCAGCTACCTGACCACGCTCGTGTTCCGCCTCGGCGGCGTGGACACGGCGCGAGCCGAGGAGTTCGAGCAGCAGGATCCGAAGACGGCACGAGCCGTCAACCGGAAGATCAAGCGGATCCTCGGCGGGGCGTGGGAGCTGTGGTGGCTGAAGACGCCGCTCCCCGGGGTGGTGTGGTGCAACGCCCCGCACATGCGCGGGTTCGACGGCACCGACCCCCTCTCCCTCACCGAGGCGGAGTTCACCGCACGCGACCGGATCGCCGAGGCCGTCGACTACGTGCGTGAGAACCTCCCCGGCTTCGAGAGCGCCTACGTCCTCGACACCGCGCCGCAGATGGGCGTCCGCCAGACCCGCCTGCTTCAGGGGGAGTACGTGATGACCAAGGATGACGTCGTGCAGCGCCGCCACTTCGCCGACAGCGTCGCCCGAGGCCGCGACTACTACTACCCCTACCGCTCGCTGCTGCCCACGAAGGTGGACCAGCTGCTGGTCGCAGGACGCCACTACTCCGCGACATCCGAAGCGCAGAAGTCGTCGCGCGAGATCCCGCCGTGCATGGCGATGGGCCAGGCCACCGGCATCGCCGCGGCCCTCGCGCTTTCGCAGAACAAGCTGGTGCGGGATGTGGATGCCGTCGACATCCAGGCGGGGATGCGCCGACACAACGCCGACCCCGGCGACCACCCGTCCGCCAACGCCACGATCGACGCTGCGGTGCTGGTATGACGTCGGCCGCGCTCCCCCTCGACGGGATCACCGTCGTCGATTTCACTCAGGTGTTCATGGGCCCCAGTTGCACGCAGCTGCTGGGCGACTTCGGCGCCGACGTCATCAAGATCGAGCGCCCGCACACCGGCGACTCATCGCGTAACTCGTACCCGGATCGGGACGGTCAGGACAACCCGATCTTCCAGTCGATCAACCGCAACAAGCGCGGACTGTCCATCGACACCAAGAGCGAGGACGGCCGCGACGTCCTCCGCCGTCTCATCGCCGATGCCGACGTGGTCGTGAGCAACTTCCGTGCCGGCGTGATGGAGCGGATGGGCTTCGGCTACGACGAGCTCCACGAGCTGAACCCCCGGCTCGTGTGGGCATCGGGAACCGGCTTCGGCACCACGGGCCCCTATGCGTCGCTCGGCGGGCAGGATGTCGTCAATCAGGCCTACTCGGGCGTGATGTGGCGGCGCAGCGGCACGGACGACCCCCTGTCGATCTACCCCACGACCCTGTGCGACTACACGACGGGCATGCACCTGTTCCAGGGCATCCTGCTCGCCCTCCGCGCCCGTGAGAAGACCGGCCAGGGGCAGAAGGTCGAGGTGGCGATGTACGACTCCATGCTGCACATGCAGATGCAGGAGGCGTGCATGCAGCTCAATCGCGGCTACGAGGTCAACTGGGGGCGGATGCCGCTGTCGGCCGTCTTCCCCACCCTCGACGGCGCGGTGTGCATGGTGGGCGGCTTCACCCCCGATCCCCTCACCCACATCTCCCGCGCGCTCGAGTTCGACGAGAACCTCACGGACCGTCCGGAGTTCGCGACCTTCGACGATCAGATGGCCAACCGCGTCCACCTGCACGAGGTGCTGGCCGCGCAGGTCGCCACGGGCACCACCGCGCACTGGACGCAGCGCCTCGAAGCGGAGGGCGTTCTCAACGCACCGGTCCGCACGCTCGCCGAGGCACTCGATGACCCGCAGACGCAGGCGAACGGCATGGTCGTGGAGGCCGAGCATCCGACCGCCGGGCGCTTCCGCATGCTGAACGCGCCGATCCATCTGTCCGACACGCCCGCCTCCGTGCGTCGCGTGGCTCCCCGCCTGGGCGAGCACAACGTCGAGGTGCTGCGTGAGAACGGCTTCGACGACGACACGATCTCACGACTCCAGGAACTGGGAGTGCTGCGATGACACCCGAGAACACCACAACGTCCGGAGCCCCCCGCGTCGACGAGGTCCGCCTCGTCATCGACGAGCGCAGGGTTGCGACGGTCACGATCGACCGACAGCACGTGCTCAACGCGGTGGACGGCCGCACCCTCGCCCGTCTCAACGAGATCTGGGCCCAGCTGGAGGCCGACGACACCATCCGCGCGGTGATCATTACCGGCGCCGGCGATCGGGCGTTCTGCGCAGGCGCCGACATGACGCCGGACGGTGTGGAGAAGACCGGGGTCGAGTACTGGGCGGACGGCGATCCGAACGGATTCGGCGGTCTCAGTCTGCGCTCCACCCTGGATGTGCCTGTGATCGCGCGCGTCAACGGCTACGCGCTCGGAGGCGGCATGGAGATGGTTCTCGGCGCCGATATCGTCATCGCCTCCGAGAACGCGCAGTTCGCGCTGCCCGAGCCCCGCGTCGGTCGGCTGGCGCTCGACGGCGGGATCCCGCGTCTGGTGCGCCGCATCCCCTACTCCCAGGCCATGGGCATGCTCCTGACGGGAAGGAAGGCGAGCGCCGCGGAGCTGGCAGGGTTCGGCCTCGTCAACGAAGTCGTCGCCCTCCCCGACCTCTCAGAGGCGATCGAGCGCTGGGTCTCGCAGATCCTGCTGTGCGCTCCCACCTCCGTGCGGGCCGTCAAGCAGATCGTGAACCGCACAGCGCATCTCAGCGCATCCGAGGCGCGCGGTGCGCGACTTCCCGCTCTGATGGCCTCGCTGGAATCGTCCGAGCAGCACGAGGGCGTCCGCGCCTTCCAGGAGAAGCGCTCCCCCGCCTGGGCGGTGCTCTCATGACGACCGTCGAACCGCTCACACCCGGAGTGTGGGGCGTCGTCGCCACGCCGTTCCACGGTGACGAGCAGAAGGTGGACACTCGGAGCCTGGCGAAGCTCGTCGAGCACTACGAGCGCATCGGGGCGACCGGCCTGACCGTTCTCGGCGTCTTCGGCGAAGCTCGGGCACTCACCGGTCGCGAGCGGGCGACCGTGCTCGCGACCGCTGCCGCGTACACCCGGTTGCCGATCGTCGTCGGCGTCACGTCGACGGCCACCGCACCCGCGATCGATGAGGTCAAGGTCGCGCGGCTGGCGGTCGACGACCGCATGGTCGCCGCGATGGTGCAGGTGAACTCGCCGGTCCCCGACGTGGTGGTGCGCCATCTCCACTCGATCCACGACGCCACGGGAGTCCCCGTGGTGCTGCAGGACTACCCGGTGGCCAGCGGTGTGACGATCTCGGCCGACGCCCTGCTGCGCGTAGTCGAGGAGTGCCCGTTCGTCAGCGCGGTGAAGGCCGAGGCCCCGCCGACGGCGGCGGCCATCGCCCGGATCTCGGCAGGTACGACTGCTTCCGTGTTCGGCGGCCTGGGCGGGCAGAGCCTGCTCGATGAGCTCGCCGCGGGTTCGGCAGGAGCGATGACCGGATTCTCCATCCCGGAAGCACTGATCGCGTGCGTCACGGCCTGGCTCTCAGGGGATGCCGACGGTGCACGCCTCGCGCTGACGCCCTACCTGCCCCTCGTGAACTACGAGCAGCAGCCGAAGGTCGCGCTGGCGCTGCGCAAGGACCTGTTCACCCGGCGGGGGTTCTTCGCCGAGCGGACCGTGCGCGCACCGGCGACGCCTTTCCCCGAGCAGATGGCCCCGATCGCCGCTTCCCATCTCGCACGCGCTGAGGCGCTGCTCGCCGGGGCGGAGCACTGAGATGGATCTGGGAATCGAAGGGCGAACGGCGTTCGTCGCCGCGTCGACGGCGGGACTCGGTCGCGCCGTCGCCGAGGCACTCGGACGCGAAGGGGCGAACGTCGTCGTGACGGGCCGGCGCGGGGAGGAGGCCGCGACGGTCGCTGCCGCTCTCCCGTCCGCCATCGGCGTGCAGGTCGACATCCTCGACGCCGTCTCCCGTACGGACGCGATCGCCGCTGCCGAGAGCGCCTTCGGATCCATCGACATCATGGTCGTCAACGGTCCGGGGCCGAAGCCCGCTGCGGCATCCGCACTCTCCCCCTCGGATGCCGAAGCGGCATTCACCCGGCTCGTCGCTCCGGGCCAGGATCTGATCGCCCGCACACTGCCCGGCATGCGGGAGCGCAGGTGGGGGCGGATCCTCGCCATCGGCTCCAGCGGCATCGTCGCACCGCTTCAGAACCTGGCGTCCTCCAATCTCGGGCGCGCAGCGCTGGCCGGCTACCTGAAGACGCTGGCAGGAGAAGTGGCCGCAGACGGAGTGACCGTGAACCTCCTGCTCCCGGGCCGGATCGCCACCGATCGGGTCGCAGCCCTGGATGCCGCGACCGCTGAGCGCACGGGCGCGGACGTCGACGACGTCCGCAGGGCCTCTGCGCAGAGCATCCCGGCGGGGCGCTACGGAGATCCCGGGGAATTCGGCGCCGCCGGCGCGTTCCTCTGCAGCGCTCCAGCCTCATACATCACCGGCATCGCGATGCGATGCGACGGCGGACTCGTCCGTTCGCTGTGAGATCGGAAGGACACTCATGACCACTCCCGCACCGACCGCTCCTGCACTGGCCAGGCACCTCATCGCCGGGGAACTCCTCGGCGCACCCGAGAAGGAGCGACGCAATCCCGCGCATCCAGGCGAGGTGGCGGTGCTCTCCCCTGCCGGCACCGCCCAGGATGCCGACGCCGCGATCAGCGCGGCCGTCGCCGCACAGCCCTCCTGGGCGAGCACGCCCCTTCCCGCACGCGGAGCAGTGCTGCTGAAGGCGGCGGAGATCCTCCGCACTCGAACACCGCAGGTCGCGGGCGACCTGGTGCGCGAGGAGGGGAAGACGATCGCCGAGGCGACCGGCGAGGTCGGCCGCGCCATCGGTGTGCTGCAGTTCTTCGGCTCGCTCGGTTGGAACTCCACCGGCAGCGTCTACGCGAGCGCCCTCCCCGGCACCACCATCTCCACTCGGCGCGAGCCCATCGGGGTGGTCGGGCTGATCACGCCGTGGAACTTCCCGATCGCGATCCCCGCCTGGAAGGCAGCGCCCGCGCTGATCAGCGGCAACGCCGTCGTCCTCAAGCCCGCGGAGCTCACCCCGATGTCGGCGACTCATCTCGCCGTCGCACTGCACGATGCGGGGCTGCCGGACGGCGTCTTCAACGTCGTGCACGGCAGCGGTCGGATCGTCGGCGATGCGATCGCGCGGGATCCGCGTGTCGGCGCGCTGTCCTTCACGGGATCCACCGCCGTCGGGCTGGGACTGGAGAAGACCCTGCAGGCGCGCCGCGCACGCGTGCAGCTGGAGATGGGCGGGAAGAACGGCGTGCTCGTCGTCGACGACGCCGACCCTCGGCGCGCCGCCCAGGTGGTCGCCGCCGGAGGCTTCTCGCTCACCGGTCAGGCGTGCACCGCCACCTCACGCGTCTACGTCACGCCGGGCATCCGCGAGGCGTTCCTCGCCGAGCTCGCCGGCCTCGCCTGCTCGTACGTGCCCGGAGACGGCCTCGACTCTGCGACGACGATGGGCCCTGTCGTCAGCGAGGACCAGCTGCACCGCGACATCTCGGCGGTCCAGCAGGCCGTCGACGGCGGGGCGCGCCTGCTCACCGGCTCTGCGGATGCCGACGGGCTGCGCTTCTCCCCCGTGGTCGCGGTGGATGTCGAGCACTCCGCTCCGCTGGCCACCGAAGAGATCTTCGGACCGGTGGTGGCCGTCATCGACGTCCCCGACTACGAGGCAGGTCTCGCGGCGCTCAACGACTCGCCCTACGGCCTCACAGCCGGGATCTGCACGACCAGCCTGAAGCACTCCACCGATTTCGCGGAGCGCGTGCAGGCCGGAGTCGTGAAGGTGAACCGGCCCACCTCGGGCCTGGATCTGCACGTGCCGTTCGGCGGCATCAAGGAGTCCTCGTCGAACACGTTCCGCGAGCAGGGGCACAACGCCACCCAGTTCTACACCTGGGAGAAGACGACCTACACCGGGGCGGAGTGAGCATCGTGGACATGCTGACACCCGACGACCACGAGCTGGTGCGCGCGGCATCCGAGCTGCTGCTGCGCGCGTACGACGAACGGGACCACCGCGTGGCCGCGGCGGTGCGCGGCGGTTCGGGGCGGGTGCACCTCGGACTGCATCTGTCCTCGAACCGGGTGGACATCTGTGCGGAGCCGAGCGCGATCGCGGCCGCCCGGATCGCCGGCGAGGAGCAGGTGACGACGATCGTCGCCGTCGGCATGGACGCGGCGGGCACACCGCGCGTGATCAATCCGTGCGGCGTGTGCCGGGAACTGGTGCCGAACTACGGGAAGGACACCCGGGTCATCGTCGACGACCGAGGCGAGGTCGGGGTGGTCTCGCCCGCCGACCTTCTCCCGATCCCCTGGGTGCGCGCGCAGCCGTACGATTCGTGAGCCGCGGCCCCGCTCCCAGCCCATCCCCCGCGACCGGCCGTACGGTGGTGGCATGCGCCTGATCTCCTCCGCCGACCCGTCGCTGTGGATCCCCGTCACCGGCTCGCTGGGCTTCACCGGCCGCCGGCACCGCAAGGCCGCCATCCGGATGCTGATGGCGCAGGCCGGCGCGGCTCTCGGCGGCGAAGGCAGGCCGGGGTCGCGGATGGGTGCGTGGCTCGCCAGCCAGGCGATCCCGCTGGCCATGCGCAGGGCCGACGGCCGTGTGCTCGCGTGGATGTGGAAGGCCGAACCCGAGCTGGTCGTCGCGATGGCGACCGTGCAGGAGCTGACCCCGCAGCTGCGCACCATGCGGGCGATGATGCCCATCGAGTACGACGACACCATCAGCTTCCCCACCGCGCTGGGCGTGGGAGAGAAACTGCTCATGCCGGTGCCGCCGACCCCGGCATCCCCGCCGTCGGCGACCTACACGTGGGACACCGGCACGCATCTGATCACGCTGACCGCCGTCAGCCGCGATCGCGAGCGCTTCGGCACGCTGGAGAAGCCGCTGGATGACCTGGCCCGCAGCATCCGCATCGCCGACGACCTGACCGGCGGCGAATCGAACACCCTGCGGCTGCCGCCGGCCTGATGCGCCGGCTCCAGCCCCCGGGAACGCGGGCTACAGCCCGAGGTCGGTCAGACCGGGGTGCCCCTCCGGTCGCGGCCCCGGAGCCTCCCAGTGATACAGCCGTTCATCCTCGCCGATCTGCAGGTCGTTGATGCTCGCGTGCCGGAACAGGCAGCGTCCGTTCTCGTCGAACTCCCACTGCTCGTTGCCGTATGAGCGGTACCAGAGTCCGTCCTTGCCCATCGACTCCGAGGCGAACCGCACGGCGATTCGGTTGCCGCCGTACGACCACATCTCCTTGATGAGGCGGTAGTCGCGCTCCCGATCCCACTTCTGCGTCAGGAAGGCGACGATCTCGTCGTGCCCGCGCACCCAGGTGGTGCGATTTCGCCACCGGCTGTCCGGAGCGTAGGCGGCTGCGACCTTCTCGGGGTCTCGCGTGTTCCACAGGTCTTCAGCGGCGCGCACCTTGGCCACGGCATCCGCTTCGCTGAACGGTGGGACGATCGGCTTTCCTGCCATCGTCATCTCCTTCGTCGACGGCTGTGCGCGTCCGCGGCCGCACCGATGCGACAGCGCTGTCGGCGGCGACAGCCCTATCGCCAGGGTAGACCCGGCGCACGCTGCCGCGGCCGGTCGCCGGATCCTCCTGGCCGAACGTCACCGCGAGTCAGGAACGCCGTGCACCCGGGTAGAATCTCCCTTTGGAGTCCTTCCCCGAGCACCAGGAAGCGAGGTGGTTCATCATGTCGAGTGACAGTCATAGTCGCAGACACGTCATCCCCTCCGCTTCCGCACCGCTCGGCTGAGCGGCGGCGTCTGCTGCGACGCGCGCCCCGCTCCGGCGTTCCGGCGGTGCCCTGATAAGGCACGCCCATGACCCCCATTCAGATCCAGACCGTCTCCGAGGCCGCTGACGACATCCGTCGGCTCATCGCCCAGGGCGATCTGCCCGGCGCATCCGCCGCGCTGACCCCGCTGACCGTCCCCGAGGTGGTCGAGCTCATCGACCGGCTCGGCATCGAGGACGCCGCGATCGTCTACCGCCTGCTGGCGAAGTCGCGCGCGCTCGACGTGTTCGAGGCGCTCTCACCCGGCACCCGGGGCGAGCTGGTGCAGGCGCTGCGCAACGTGGAGATCACCGCACTGTTCGCCGAGATGGACCCCGACGACCGGGTGTGGCTGCTCGACGAGCTGCCGGCATCCGTCGCCCCTCAGCTGCTGCGCGGGCTGACCCGCCAGGAGCGCGACCTCACCTCGAGCATGCTCGGCTACCCGCAGGACTCGATCGGCCGCCGCATGAGCCCGGAGTTCATCACCACGCATCCTGACCTCTCCGTCGCGCAGACGCTCACCCGCATCCGGGGCGCCCTCGACAGCGCCGAGACCGTCTACACGATCCCTGTGACCGTGCACCGCCGCATCGTGGGCGTGGTCAGCCTGCGCGAGCTGATGGCGGCATCCGAGGACGACGTCATCGCCGATCTGATGAGCGAGGCGCACGTCGCCGAGGTGACGGAGGATGCCGAGACCGCAGCCCGCCGCACCACCGACTTCGGCCTGCTCGCGCTGCCCATCGTGGACAGCGAGCAGCGGTTGGTCGGCATGCTCACCGTCGACGACGCGGCGCGCATCCTCAAGCAGGAGGAGAGCGAGGATGCCGCACGACAGGGCGGTGTGGAGCCGCTGCGCCGCTCGTACCTCTCCACCCCGATCCGTCGCCTGGTGCGCTCGCGCGTGGTGTGGCTGCTGGTGCTGGCGGTGGGCGCGAGCCTGACCGTGCAGGTGCTGGATGCGTTCCAGGCCACGCTCGCACAGCTGACGGTGCTGGCGCTGTTCGTGCCGCTGCTGATCGGCACCGGCGGCAACACGGGCAACCAGGCAGCCACCACCGTCACCCGCTCCCTGGCGCTCGGCGAGGTCACCCCGCGCGATGTGCTGCGCGTGCTCTCCCGAGAGATCCGCGTGGGATTCTGCCTGGGCCTGCTGCTGGGATCGTTGGGACTCCTGTTCGCCGGACTGGTCTACGAGTGGCAGATCGGCCTGGTGATCGCGCTGACGCTGGTCGCGGTGTGCACGGTGGCGGCATCCGTCGGCGGGATGATGCCGCTGATCGCCCGCGCCATCCACGTGGACCCCGCGGTGTTCTCCAACCCGTTCATCTCGACGTTCACCGACGCGACGGGACTGGTCATCTACTTCCTCATCGCCAAGGCCGTGCTGGGCATCTGAGGCCGGTACGCAGAACGGCCCGCCTCCGAGGAGACGGGCCGTTCGTGAAGCGCGATCACTTGCAGAGCTTGTCGAGCGCGTTGCCCTTCTCCGTCAGCGTCTTGGCGGAGTCCTGCACCTTCGTGCTGAAGTCGGCGGCCTTGTCCTGGTCCGTCAGGATGCTGGGGTCGCCGGCCACGGTGTCGATGAGCTCGCTGAAGCCGTCGTACGAGGTGACCAGTCCGTCCCACGCCTTCTTGACGTCGGCGTTGGTGACCTTCTTGCCGAGGTCCTTCATCTGACCCGAGATCGACTTGAGCGTCTTGGCTGCGGCGGACGGGTCGGAAGCGACGTCGCCCATCGCGCTGTTCGAGTCGCTGATGATCTTCTGGCCCTCGGTGTTGATGACCTTGCAGGCGTCGACGACGGACTGGCCGCCCGAGCATGCCGACAGGCCGACAGCCAGGGCGATGGTGGTGATGGCGACGGCCATCTTGGATGCTGTGCGCATGGGTTCCCCTCCGGTGGGCGCGGAGAGAAGAACGTCCCCCCGACACCATCGATCCTATCCGACACCTGGGAACGGCCTGAGCACGAGCTGTCAGTCGGCGTCGCCCGACGCGCCGCCGGCCGACGCGTCATCGTCTGACGCATCACCATCCGAGGCGGATGCCCGGCGCGGATGCCACAGCACCACCTCGGTGGACCGGCGGATGCGCCGGCCCGACGACAGCGTGACGACCTGGCCGCTGGCACCGGCGGCGAACACCCGCACACCGGGGCGGCTGGCGCGCTCAGCGCGCAGCGCGCCCTCCAGCTCGGAGACACGGCTGCGCAGCATCCGCACCTCATCCTCCAGATCCAGCAGCCGCGCGATGGCCGGCAGGCTCATCCCCTCGCTGGAGAGCTGCGACACCTCCCGGAGCTGCTCGATGTCGCGCATCGAGTAGCGCCGCGAGCCCCCGCGCGTGCGCCCGGGCACCACCAGGCCGATGCGGTCGTACTGCCGCAGGGTCTGGGGGTGCATGCCCGAGAGCTCGGCCGCGACCGCGATCGCGAACAGCGGGGATCCGGCATCCATGTCAGGCCTTCGCCTTCGCCATCATCTCGGCGCGCGGGTTCTCGGCGGGCTCCAGCTCGTGGAAGCGCTCCAGCGCCTCGCGCGCGGCAGCGTCCAGGTGCGCGGGTACCGCCACCTGCAGCTCCGCCAGCAGATCACCGGTGCCCTTCTTGGCCGAGACGATTCCCCGACCCTTGACCCGCAGCACGCGGCCCGAGGGTGTGCCGGGGGCGACCCTCAGCTTGACGGTGTCGCCACCCAGCGTGGGCACCTCGATGGTGGCGCCCAGGGTCGCCTCGGTGAACGTGACGGGCACGGTGAGTCGCAGGTTCAGCCCGTCGCGGGTGAACACCGGATGCGGCCGAACCGTCACCTGCACGACGATGTCACCGGGCTCCCCGCCGTCCGGCGAGGGGCGGCCGCGACCGCGCAGGCGGATCTTCTGCCCGTCGGCGACGCCCGCGGGGACCTTGATCTTGAACGGCTTGCCCTCACCGGACTGCAGGGTGATGGTGTCGCCCTTCGCAGCCGTGGCGAAGTCCAGCGTGGTGCGGGCGGTGACGTCGGCGCCTTTGCGCGGCCCGCCGTAGCCCTGCTGCCCGAACCGGCCGCCGCCGAACGAGGAGCCCCCGCCCTGCGTGAACATCGAGAAGATGTCGTCGAAGTTCGCGGACTGACCGCCCTGCCCGAATCGGCTGAACACGTCCTCGAAGCCGCCCGCCCCGCCGGAGCCGGGCGCGGTGAAGCGCGCGCCCGATCCCATGGCGCGGATCTCGTCGTACTCGCGACGCTGCTCGGCGTCGCTGAGCACGCTGTACGCCTCGCTGATCTCCTTGAACTTCGCCTCGGCCTTGGCATCACCCGGGTTGGAGTCCGGGTGGTACTTGCGAGCGAGCTTGCGGTACGTCTTCTTCAGTTCCGCATCGGAGATGTCCTTCGAGACGCCGAGCGTCTTGTAGAAGTCCTTGTCGAACCAATCCTGACTGGCCATACGCCTCCTACTCGGCCGGAACCGCGACGACGACCTTCGCCGGGCGAAGCTCGACGTCGCCCAGCCGGTAGCCGACCTCGACCACCTCGAGGATGGTGGAGCTCGTGGCACCCGGAGTGGGCTGCTGGAAGACCGCCTCGTGCTGCTGCGGGTCGAACTCCTCGCCCTTCTCACCGTACGAGACGACACCGAGGCGCTCGACGACGCCGCGCAGCTTCTCGGCGATCACGGCGAAGGCGGAGCCCTCTTCGAGATCCCCGTGCGCACGCGCGCGATCCAGATCGTCCAGCACCGGCAGCAGTCCCTTGGCGACCTCGCCCTTGGCTCGAGCGATCTCGACGTGCCGCTGCTCCTCGGTGCGCCGACGGTAGTTGGCGTACTCGGCGGTCAGGCGCTTCAGGTCGTTCAGCAGCGCGTGCTCGGCGTTCACGAGCCCGGCATCCGATCCGTCCTCGCTGGACGCCTCGGGCGTCTGCTCGGCGTTCAGGATGTCATCGACCGTGAAGTCGTCGTCGGAGCCCTCGGCAGCAGCGGCTTCCGTGGAGTCCTGATCCTGCGGCGCGGGGCCGGATGCCGCAGCATCCGACCCCTCGTCCTCAGGAACCTCATCGAAGTTCTTGTCCGTCATGGTTACTTGCCTTCGTCCTCGTCGTCCACGACCTCGGCGTCGACCACGTCCTCATCGGAGGCGGTGTCACCGGTGGGCGCGTCGCCCTGAGCGGCGCCGGCTGCGGCATCCGCCTGGGACTGAGCGTAGATGGCCTCGCCCAGCTTGGTCTGCGATGCGTTGAGCTTGTCGAACGCGGCCTTGACGGCGTCGTCGTCCTCGCCGGCGAGGGCCGTCTTCAGAGCGTCGACATCCGCCTGCACCTCGGTCTTGACGTCCTCGGGCAGCTTGTCCTCGTTCTCCTTGATGAGCTTCTCGATGGAGTACGACAGCGACTCGGCCTGGTTGCGCTGCTCGAGGGCCTCGGCGCGCTTCTTGTCCTCGGCGGCATTCTCCTCTGCCTCGCGCACCATGCGCTCGATGTCGTCCTTCGACAGCGACGAGCCGCCGGTGATGGTCATCGACTGCTCCTTGCCGGTGCCCTTGTCCTTGGCGGACACGTGCACGATGCCGTTGGCGTCGATGTCGAAGGTGACCTCGATCTGCGGGATGCCGCGGGGAGCCGGTGCGATGCCGGTCAGCTCGAAGGTGCCCAGCGGCTTGTTGTCGCGGGTGAACTCGCGCTCGCCCTGGAAGACCTGGATCGCGACCGACGGCTGGTTGTCGTCGGCGGTGGTGAAGGTCTCGCTGCGCTTGGTCGGGATGGCGGTGTTGCGGTCGATGAGCTTGGTCATGCGGCCGCCCTTGGTCTCGATGCCGAGACTCAGCGGGGTGACGTCGATCAGCAGCACATCCTTGCGCTCGCCCTTCAGGACGCCGGCCTGCAGGGCGGCGCCGACGGCGACGACCTCGTCGGGGTTCACGCCCTTGTTGGCGTCCTTGCCGGTCTCGCGCTTGACGAGCTCGGCGACGGCGGGCATGCGTGTGGAACCGCCGACCAGCACGATGTGGTCGATGTCGGCGACCTTGACGCCGGCCTCGCGGATGACGTCGTCGAACGGCTTCTTGGTGCGGGCCAGCAGGTCCTTGGTGAGGTCCTCGAACTTCGCGCGCGTCAAGGTCTCGGACAGGGACACCGGTCCCGACTCGGTCAGCGACAGGTACGGGAGGTTGACGCTGGTGCTGGTGGAGGAGCTGAGCTCCTTCTTGGCCTGCTCCGCAGCCTCCTTCAGGCGCTGCAGGGCGATCTTGTCACCCGAGACGTCGACGCCGGTGGAGTCCTTGAACTGCTTGATCAGGTAGTCCACGACGCGCTGGTCCCAGTCGTCGCCGCCGAGGCGGTTGTCACCGGCGGTGGCGCGCACCTGGATGGTGGAGAAGTCGTCGTCCTTGCCCACCTCGAGCAGGGACACGTCGAAGGTTCCGCCACCGAGGTCGAAGACCAGGATGAGCTCGTCCTCCTTGCCCTTGTCCAGTCCGTAGGCCAGGGCCGCGGCGGTGGGCTCGTTGATGATGCGCAGCACGTTCAGGCCGGAGATCTCGCCGGCCTCCTTGGTGGCCTGGCGCTCGGCGTCGTTGAAGTATGCGGGCACGGTGATGACGGCATCCGTCACGGTGTCGCCGAGGTAGGACTCGGCGTCGCGCTTGAGCTTCATGAGGATGCGCGCGGAGATCTCCTGCGGCGTCCACTTCTTGCCGTCCACGTCGAACGACCAGTCGGTGCCCATGTGGCGCTTGACCGACGAGATCGTGCGGTCGACGTTGGTGACGGCCTGGCGCTTGGCTGTCTCGCCGACCAGCACCTCGCCGTCCTTGGTGAATGCCACCACCGAGGGGGTGGTGCGGAAGCCCTCGGCGTTGGCGATGACCTTGGGCTCGCCGCCCTCGAGGACGCTGACGACGGAGTTGGTGGTTCCGAGGTCGATTCCGACAGCACGTGCCATGTGATTCTCCTTGTTCATGGTTGAGGAAGTCTGATTGCGGATCAGTAAACCTGAGTCGCGATGACTCAAGTGTAAACACGAGATCGGATGCTGTCAAGAAAGTTGATAGGAGACGACTCAGGTTTGCGTTCGCGAAGGTTCACCCAGTCAGAGGGATACCCTGGATTCCTCCCCTTCTCCCGCAGAAATCCGAGGGCATGAGCGCGACCGCATCCTCCACCATCCGCCCCGAAGACGCCCGGCTCGGCCTGGGCCCGAACCTCGCCTACGGCTTCCAGCACGTGCTCACCATGTACGGCGGCATCATCGCACCGCCGCTGGTGATGGGTCAGGCGGCAGGGATGTCGCAGACCGACCTGGGGATGCTGGTGGCCTGCTCCCTGTTCATGGGCGGGCTGGCCACGCTGCTGCAGACGCTCGGCATCCCGTTCTTCGGGTCCAAGCTGCCGCTGGTGCAGGGGGTCTCGTTCTCGGGCATCGCCACCATGCTCGCGATCCAGGGAGACGGCGGCATCCAGGCCGTGATGGGAGCCGTGATCGCGTCATCGGTGATCGGCATCTTCCTCGTGCCGCTGTTCGCGATGGTGCTGCGGTTCTTCCCGCCGGTCGTGACCGGCACCGTGATCACCTCGATCGGGCTCTCACTGCTACCGGTGGCCGCCGGCTGGGCGATGGGGCCGGATGCGAAGGATCCGTCGTTCGGGTCCATGGGGAACGTGGGCCTGGCCGCGGCGACCGTGGTGATCATCATCATCCTGACCAAGCTCGGCACGCCCTCGATCGCTCGTCTGAGCGTGCTGCTGTCGCTGGGGATCGGCACGGTGCTGGCGGTGTTCCTGGGCGTCGCGGACTTCTCCAGCGTGGGCGACGGGCCGATCTTCGCGCTGCCGACGCCGTTCGCGTTCGGCCTGCCGACGTTCGACGTCGCGTCGATCCTGTCGATGCTGATCGTGATCCTGGTGACCTTCACCGAGACCACCGCCGACATCCTCGCGGTCGGCGAGGTGGTGGGCACGAAGACGGATGCCAAGCGCGTCGCCGACGGTCTGCGCGCCGACATGGTGGCCAGCGCCGTCTCCCCGATCTTCAACTCGTTCACGCAGAGCGCGTTCGCGCAGAACGTCGGCCTGGTCGCGATCACCGGCGTGAAGAGCCGCTTCGTGGTGGCCACCGGCGGCGTGTTCCTGATCGTCCTCGGCGTGCTGCCGGTGCTGGGCCGCGTGATCGCCGCCGTGCCCACCCCCGTGCTGGGAGGCGTGGGCATCTTCCTGTTCGGGTCGGTGGCCGCCAGCGGCATCGCGACCCTGGCGAAGGTGGACTACCGCAACAACCTCAACCTGATGATCGTGGCGGGGTCGCTCGGCGTCGGCCTGCTGCCGCTGATGCGCCCGGACTTCTACGCGGGCTTCCCGGACTGGTTCTCGGTGATCTTCAACTCGGCGATCAGCTCGACGACTCTCACCGCGGTGCTGCTGAACATCGTCTTCAACCACTGGGTGCGCCGCTCGAAGAACGACGGCCGCAGCGAGTTCGCCGCAGCCGCCGAGCATCCGAAGGCCGTGGCCGCGGAGGACTGACTCACTTCCCGCCGGGAGGGCCGATCAGCAGCAGGATGCTGAAGATCGCGACGATCAGGACGAGGATCAGCACCGCGAGCACCCAGGGACGGTGCAGGAACCAGCGCATGGTGCGGTCGTACCAGGTGCGATCGCGCGGGTCGTCGGTCTCGGTCATGCGCCAGGCACCCTCGAGGCGCCCGGTGCGGTGCAGCCAGATCTCGACCGGGATGGTCATGTACGGCACGATCGCGCTGGCGATGGTCGTGACGGCCACGCCGACGTGCCAGCGCTGATGGAAGGCCAGCAGCACGGCCGTCGCACCATAGGAGAGGAACACGAAGCCGTGGATGCCGCCGGCGATCGTCACCACGATCGGGTTGACGCCGACGGCACGGGCGATGAGTCCGCCGATCAGCAGGGTCCACGTGATCGCCTCAGCGATCGCGAGCACGCGGAACAGTCGGGCAGGGCTGCGGAACATGCGTCTCCTCGGGTAGGACTTCCTCAACGCTAGGCGACGGCTTCCCAGGATCCGCTGGATTTCCGGCTCACAAGGCCCCTCAGAGAGGAAGATCAATCGAAAGGTGGAGATGCCCGTGCACCCTCTGAGCATCGGCCCACGGCGCGCCGTCACCCGTCGTTCACCGTGCCCGGCCAGACTTCGAGCATGAGCGACGATCACTCAGCATCCTCGGCAGAGCGGCCGATCAACACGGCCGCGATGACCGCGTTCGGCGGCGAGGGCGACGGGCCCGGGGCGCACGCCACCAAGAAGCAGGTGGTCTCGTGGGCCATGTGGGACTGGGCGCTGCAGCCGTTCAACACCGTGATCCTCACGTTCGTGTGGATCGCGCTGTATCTGACGTCACGGATGTTCCTCGACCCGACGGTGCGCGAGTCGGGCCTGATCGGCCCCGACACCTACATGAGCTGCACCGACAAGCAGTACATCGACTCCGCGTACTGTCAGGGGCTCACCGACCTGTCGGAGTGGTGGGGCTGGGCCAACTTCGCCGCCGGCATCCTGATCCTGCTGCTGGCACCCGTGCTGGGTCAGCAGGCCGACGCTCGCGGCAACAAGAAGAAGTGGGTCATCGGCGCGACCATCGCGATCGCGCTGTTCCAGTTCGCGCTGTTCTTCGTCGAGGCCGACCCGAAGTACTTCTGGTTCGGCGCGCTGGCCGTCGCGATCGGCGCGGTGGTCAGCGAGATCGGCAACGTGAGCTACTACGCGATGCTGTCCGAGGTGTCCACGCCGAAGAACGTCGGCCGCATCTCGGGGCTCGGCTGGGGCCTGGGCTACATCGGCGGCGTGGTCGCGCTGATCGTCTGCATCCCGGTGCTGTTCCTGGTCGGCCAGGACAATCCGCTCTCGTTCAAGCTGGTCGCGGTCATCTGTGCGGTGTGGACGCTGGTGTTCTCGATCCCCATGTTCCGCAACGTGCCGGAGTCGCCGGCGTATGAGACGTCGGAGAAGGTCGGCTTCCTCCGCTCGTACGTGGTGCTGTTCCACAACATCGTCAAGCTGTTCCGCACCAATCGCCCGACGTTCTGGTTCATGCTGGCGGCGGCCGTGTACCGCGACGGACTGGCCGGCGTCTTCGCGTTCGGCGCGGTGCTGGCCGCCCAGGGCTTCGGGTTCTCGTTCCTCGAGGTGATCGTCTTCGGCCTGGCGGCGAACCTGGTCGCCGGCGTGTCCACGCTGCTGGCCGGGCGGGTGGACGACGCCATCGGGCCTCGACGCCTGATCACGATCACGCTCGCGGGCCTGGTGGCGATGGCGTTCGTCGTGTTCGCGCTGCGTGACCTGGGCACGATCGTATTCTGGATCTGCGGGCTCGCGCTGTGCGCGTTCGTCGGCCCCACGCAGGCCGCCAGTCGCAGCCTGCTCACCCGCCTCACGCCCCCGGATCAGCAGGGCGAGATCTTCGGCCTGTACGCCACGACGGGCCGGGTCGCGTCGTTCCTGTCGCCGCTGGCGTGGTCGCTTTTCCTGGCCTGGTTCGGCGCCATCATCTACGGCGTCCTGGGGATCGGGCTGATCCTGCTGATCGGCCTGGTGCTGCTGCTGTTCGTGCGGTTCCCGAAGAACGTCGGGGTCTGATCAGCCCCAGTTGTCGGCGAGCTTGGTCAGCAGTCGGGCGAGTTCGGCGCTCTCCTCGTCGGTGAAGGCGGCCAGCGCCCTGCCCAGCGCTTCGCGCCGCTCGCCGCGAACGCCGCGGAACAGGCGCGCCCCCTCGTCGGTGAGGGCGATGCGCGTGCGGCGGGCGTCGTCGGGGTCGGCCTCGCGCCGCACCCAGCCGCGATCGACGCCCTGCTGCACCAGCCGCGAGGCACGCGGCTGATCCACTCCGATCGCCTCGGCGAGGCCGCTCACGCTGAGCGGCTCGGATGCCTGCGCCAGCGCCTCGACCATGCGGATCACGGCGGGTGCGCCGTGCCGCATGCCGCCGTCGGGGCCCCACGGGCCTCGCCCGCCGCGCCCGCGAGGGCCGAATGGTCCGTGCTCGTGCGGCCCGTGCTCGTGCATGGCATGCGGATGCTGGTGCTGACGTCGCCCGCGAAGCCGCGACAGCGCGGCGGCGATGGCGTCGACGGGGTTCACGGGCTCTGCGGTCATGGCTCGATTTTACATGTGACTTGACATGCATGTGTTATTCATGTCACACTGCATGCATATGCAACATGACATGCAAAGGAATCCCATGAACACCACTGACACTCATCCCTTCGGATACTGGATCACCGCGGTAGACCGCCTGATGCGCGCCGAGTTCGCCACCGTCTTCGAGGACGAGGGCATCACCCGTCGCGACTGGCGGATGCTGAACCGCCTCGACGGCACGGTTGCCGATGACCGTCCGCTGCGCGGCCCCAAGCTGCGCCGTCTCGTCGAACTCGGCTGGGTGCAGCGCACCCGCGACGGCTGGGAGCTGACGGATGCCGGCACTCTGGCCAAGCAGCGCCTGAGCACCGCCGTCGACGAGCTGCGAGCCCGCGTGGCCGGAGCCGTCTCCCCCGAGGAGTACGCCACCATGACGGCGTCTCTGGAGAAGATCGCCCGCGAGTTCGGCTGGGCCGAGGGCAAGCCCCTGCCCCGCCGCGAACGTCGCGGACACCGTCACGGCTTCGGCGGCAGGGGCCACGGACACGCCTTCGGTCGCCGCGGCCACCATGGCTTCCGTCGTGACGGCTTCGAGCGGGACCGCTTCGAGCGGGACGGCTTCGAGCGGGACGGCTTCGAGCGGGACCGCGGATATGGCCTTCACGGCGACCACGGCCACGAAGGCCACCGCGATCACGGCTTCCACGACCACGGACGCCGACCCGGCGCTGACCCCCGCCTCGGCGACCGCTTCGGCGAGCGCGGCGACGGTCACCGCGACTTCGGCCCGCATGCCCGCCGCGGCCACGGCTTCCATCGCCACATGACCCCCACGACGCACGTCCACATCCACACGCACGGCTGAGCCGCCCGTGTTCACCCGCGAAAAGCATCCGGCCCCCTCGGTCCGGATGCTTTTCGCTGTTCCAGCGCGCCCCGCACCAGCGCTTTCCGTCTGGCCCGCGTCACCCAGACGGAAAGCGCCCGACAACCGGCCTCCCCACCAGCGGATACCATCCGACTCACGGCTCCCGCCCCGACCGGATCACTCTTCCCCTCGGCCGAGAGCTCTCAGACGCGCAGGCCGAGCACCGGCACCACGGCAGCGGCGAACGGGGTGCTGCCATTGCCCAGCAGCACAGCGATGGTGACGATCGCGCCCACCAGCAGCGCCAGCAGGAACAGATAGATCACGACGGTCGCCGCGCGGTAGCCGCCGGAGGTCGCGCCGGTCGCCGGCGGGACGACGTCCGGATCGGGTTCCGGTGCCGTCAGGTTCGGATCGGATGCCGGTGCAGCGGCCTGCCCTGGCGCGGTCGAACCAGCGGATGCCGCGCGAAGGGCCGCGCGCGTGGTGTGCGGGCGGTCCAGGTCGGCGCTCCAGTTCGACCGGTTCCCCGACCGCGACTTCAAGCCCGGCTTGGGCTTCGGCAGCAGGTCGTCCAGCCCCTCGGGCGCCGGCGGGATGATCGGATCCGGGATGACGGGCTCGGCGTACAGCGACGCGGGGATCTCGGCATCCGGGATCTCCGGCTCGGGGAGGTCGGCGTCAGCAGCGTCGGCATCCGGAATCTCGGCATCGGGGATCTCGAGCTCCGGAACGTCGAGGTCGGGGACGTCGGCATCCGGAGTCTGCGGATCGGGACCATCGCCGCGGGCAGGGTCGCCACCGAGAGCGTCACCATCGGGAACGTCACCATCGGGAGCGGCGTCCGGGGTTCCCGCGTGTCCGGCATCCGGAACCTCGGGAATCTCCTGCGCGCCCTCGTCGGGATCAGCCATGTCAGCCTCCGATCGCTCCTGCGTCTGTCGTGCTCACATCGATGCGGTGGAAGTTCAGGTACGAGCGGGATGCCGTGGGGCCCCGCTGCCCCTGATAGCGGTTGCCGTACGCGCCGGAGCCGTAGGCGTGCTCAGCCGGCGAGGTCAGCCGGAAGAAGCAGAATTGGCCGATCTTCATGCCCGGCCACAGCTTGATCGGCAGGGTCGCGACGTTGGCGAGCTCCAGCGTGACGTGCCCGGTGAAGCCGGGGTCGACGAAGCCGGCCGTGGAGTGCGTGATCAGCCCCAGACGGCCCAGCGACGACTTGCCCTCCAGGCGCGCGGCGATGTCGTCGGGCAGCGACACCTGCTCGAAGGTGGCGCCCAGCGCGAACTCTCCGGGGTGCAGGATGAACGGCTCGTCGGGCGCCACCTCGATGAGCCTGGTCAGCTCGGGCTGCTCGACCGACGGGTCGATGAACGGGTACTTGTGGTTGTCGAACAGCCGGAAGTACCGGTCCAGCCGCACGTCCACGCTGGAGGGCTGCACCATCTCCTCGTCGTACGGGGACAGCCCGATGCGGCCCGATGCGAGTTCTGCCTTGATGTCGCGGTCGCTGAGAAGCACGTCTTCAGCGTAACGGTGCGGATGCCGGAGCGCGGGGGTGTGTCCCACTGCGGCCGATGGTCAGGCCAGCCCCCACTCGTACGCGAGGATCACGACGTGCACGCGATCGCGGGCGCCGAGCTTCTGCAGCACCCGGCCGACGTGCGTCTTCACGGTCGACTCGCTGAGGAACAGCTGCTGGGCGATCTCGGTGTTGCTGAGCCCCTGCGCAATGGCGCCGAACACATCGCGTTCGCGATCGGTCAGCTCTGCCAGCGGATCGGATGCCCGCGCCGCGGGCCTCGGCTCGTCGAGGTGCGGTGCCAGATGATCCAACAGCGCCCTGGTGGCACGGGGTGCGAGCGCACCGTCGCCGCGATGCACGGCCCGCACGGCGGAGATGAGCTCGGCGCGCTGGGCGTCCTTCAGCAGAAAGCCGCTGGCACCCGCGCGGATGGCGCCGAACGCGTACTCGTCCAGGTCGAAGGTGGTCAGCACGAGCACGCGCACATCCGGATGCCGACGTACGATCTGCGCGGTGGCGGCGATGCCGTCCATACCGGGCATCCGCACGTCCATGAGGACGACGTCGGGATGCTGCGTGGCGACCTGGGCGATGGCATCCGCCCCATCACCGGCCTCGCCGACCACCTCGATGTCGTCCTCGGCGTCGAGCACCAGTCGGAAGCCGATGCGGATCAGCTGCTGGTCATCGACCAGCAGCACGCGGATGGGGTCTGTCATGTGTGTCCCTCCTCCGCTCGCCCCGCCAGAATGTCTGCGCCGCCGCCCTCCCGATCGCCGCCCCTGCTGGCCGCCTTCGCCCCTGCTGAGTTTCGTCCACCAGCAGGGGCGGGGGCGCTGAGCGGGGGCGGCGACGCCGCCACTTCGGATGCCTGGGTCGCTGAGCCCGCCGAAGCGTGCGGCAGCTCGGCGCGCAGCATCCATCTGCCGTTCCCGGCCGGGGCCGACACCAGCACCCCGCCCAGCAGCGAGGCCCGCTCGGCGAGGCCGCGCAGCCCGAAGCCACCCTCCGCGGCGGCATCCGGTGCCCCGTCGTTGACGATCTCGATGATCAGCGGCGACGCGTCGTAGTCGATGCGCACGTCGATGCCGTGGGTGGTGGGCGCGTGACGGATTGCGTTGGTGACGCCCTCCTGCACGATGCGGCCGACGGCGAACCGCAGCGCGGGCGCAGCATCCGGCTCCCCACGCACGGCGAGGGATGCTCGGAAGCCGGCGCGCTGAGCGGTCTGGACCGTGGCCGCAGGGCTGGTGGGCTCCAGCGGCGCGAGCGGGGCATCCGCATCGCCGTCGCGGAGCACACCCAGCATCGAGCGCATCTCAGTCAGCGCGTTGCGCGCGGTGGCGGCTGCGGCCATCGACGCGTCGCGGGCGCGATCCCGGTCGTCGGTCGCGGCGGCGCCCTCGGAGAGCGCCACGACGACGGTCAGCGAGTGCGAGACGATGTCGTGCATCTCGCGGGCGATGCGGTCGCGCTCGGCGGCGGCGGCCAGCTGCGCCTGCTGATCGCGCTCCACCAGCAGCTGGCGGGAGCGGTCGATGATGGCCTCGACATAGCGCTTGCGGTTGCCGACGTTGATGCCGATGAGGGCGGCGATCAGACCGGGGATCGCGATGGCCAACAGGATGTTCATCGCGGTGCCGAGAGTGATCCCGCCGGCGCCGAACCAGGCGAACGCCAGGCTGCCGGGGATCAGGACTCCGGCGCCGAGCCCGATCCAGCTCGCACGCATCGAGCGGTACACGGCCAGCGCATATATGGCCAGGCTGAGGATCGGCAGTCCTGAGGACCGCATGAACAGCATCACGGTGACATCGGCGAGGATGCCGGCGGCGAGCACGAGCACCGGCCACCGACGCCGCCAGACCATCAGCACGCAGCCGCCGAGCACGATCAGCAGCATCACCGTCATCGCCCCGAACGAGGGCTTCGGCGCGCCCGGCTCGGGGATCGTGCTGGTGCCGACCGAGACGAGCAGGCAGAAGAACGCGATGAGGATGTCCGCGAACAGCGGATGCCGTGCCCAGAACCGCCGGATCACACCGGGCGGACGCGGCAGCCGCAGCTCCTCGTCCCGGAGGACGGCGGAGCTGCGGCTGGTCGTCATGCTGTCGAGCCTACTTATGGGTCCCTGAGCCCGTCGCTTGCCCGGGTCACACATCCCGCGCGCGCAGCACGGCCCACGAGCCGAGCAGTGCCACGGCCGGCCAGGCGGCCAGCACGCCCCAGGATGCCGGGCCGTTGAGGGCGCCGCCGTCGGAGGGCAGGATCACGTCGGGTGCGGCGGAGGTGGGCAGGTAGTCCACCATCGAGAGCACCCAGGGCAGGTCGTGCAGCCACATGCCCAGCAGCTGCAGGATGATCGGCAGCACGAACATGATGCCGACGGTCACCGCGATGGCCCCGGCGCCGGAGCGCACCAGGAATCCGATGCCCACGCCCAGCAGCGCGAACAGCGCCATGACAGCCGAGGCTGCCAGGATCGGCAGGATCGTCTTCGCCGGATCGGCCCAGTCCACGGCGATGTCCTTCGCGGCGGCGATGGGGCTGATCCCGATCGCGGCGACGGTGAAGACGACCAGCGAGACGACGAACATGAACGCGGCCATCACCACGGCCTTGGCCGCCAGCACCGAGCCGCGCACCGGGTCGGCGGTGAACGTGGAGCGCACCATGCCTGTGGAGTACTCGCCGGTCACCGAGATCACCCCGAGGATGCCGGCGATCAGCATGGTCAGCTGAACGGGCATGAGCACGGCCATCATGATGTTGTCGACCGGACCGGACATCGCCGAGGTCACGGCGAACGCGATCGCCACCGTGATGACCGCGACGATCCCGACCGACCACCAGGTGCCGCGCACGGTGGTGAGCTTGATCCACTCGCTGCGCAGCTGGCGCACGAAGGTCAGGTTGCGGGCGGGTGAGGGGACGTGGGTGGCTCGCGCCTGGATGGCGGTCATGCGAGTGCTCCTTCCAGCGCGGCATCCGTCTGCGGGACGGCGCGGGTGCGGTATTCGACGGAATCGCCGGTGAGGGCCAGGTAGGCATCCTCCAGCGATCCGCTGGTGGGGGTGAGCTCGTGCACGGCGATGCCGCGTTCGGCGGCGATGTCGCCGATGCGGGATGCGGGCAGCCCGGTCACGTCGAGCGTGAACTGATCGGTGGTGACGACCTCCACGTCGCGGCCGGCGACGGCATCCGCCAGTTCCGCGGCGCGCGGGCTGCGCACGTGCACGCGGGCGGTGGTCCACTGCCGCACCAGGTCGCTGAGCGGCGCGTCGGCGAGGATGCGGCCGCGCCCCAGCACGATCACGTGGTCGGCGGTCTGCGACATCTCGCTCATCAGGTGGCTGCTGAGCAGGACGGTGCGGCCCTCGGATGCCGCGTGGCGGACGAACTCGCGCACCCAGCGCACGCCCTCGGGGTCGAGGCCGTTGACGGGCTCATCGAGGATGAGCGTGTGCGGGTCGCCGAGCAGGGCGGCCGCGATGCCGAGGCGCTGGCCCATGCCGAGCGAGAAGCCGCCGGCGCGCTTGCGGGCGACGGAGCCGATGCCGGTGATGTCGATCACCTCGTCGACGCGGGAGTTCGGGATGCCGTGCGTGGCAGCCATGGCACGCAGATGGTTGCGTGCGCTTCGTCCGGTGTGCACCGCCTTCGCGTCCAGGAGCGCGCCGACCTCGGTGAGCGGCGAGGTCAGCTGCCAGTAGTCCTTGCCGTTGATGGTGACGCCGCCGGTCGTCGGACGGTCCAGGCCGACGATCATGCGCATCGTGGTGGACTTGCCGGCGCCGTTGGGTCCGAGGAACCCCGTAACGCTCCCGGGGCGCACCGTGAACGAGATCCCGTCCACGGCGACCTTGTCTCCGTACCTCTTGCCGAGGCCCTCTGCTGTGATCATGCCTACGACGCTATTTCGCCGGATGCCGCCGGCGCGTCCGCCCGCAGGATGAACCTGCGCGGGCCCGGTGGCACTTTGGTGCCATGCTCGGCCTGGTACCGGGTTCTCACCGGTCGTTGAGCGAGCGAAGCGAGACGAAACGGCAAGCCCCCGACCTTTGTTATGCTTGCCAGGCGCCTTCAGGCGCAGCGGGGCTGTAGTTCAATGGCAGAACTTCTGCTTCCCAAGCAGACAGCGCGGGTTCGATTCCCGTCAGCCCCTCCATGATCACCGCAACGCAAGAGACGCTCGTCGCGTTCTGGTCCGAGTTGCGCAGCCGGATGCCATCGCTGCCTGACGCCGTGCCCGAGGCGTGGGCGTTCGGCGCGACCCCCGAGCACGCCGATGGGCTGCTCGATCTCGTCCTGTCGGGCACCAAGACGGGTACGGCATCCTCCATGTGGGACTACGAAGCGTCCGGCGAGGCGCTGCCGCAGGTCGGCGATCTGAGCATCATCCTCGACGGCGCCGGTTCGCCGCGCGCGGTGATCCGCACCACCTCGCTGCGCACCATGCCGTTCGACGAGGTCGACGCCGAGCACGCGCACGCCGAGGGCGAGGGCGATCGATCGCTGGACGCCTGGCGCGAGATCCACGAGAGGTTCTGGCGCAACCACTCCGAGAGCCCCCGCGGATGGGCGCCGGACATGCCGGTGCTCTGCGAGCGGTTCGAACTCGTCCACCCGGTCGGCTGACCCATCCGAACGGCGCCTTCGGCTGGTCAGCGCGGGAACGCGGCCAGCTTCACGCCGAAGCCGATCAGCACCACGCCGGTGATCCGATCGATCACGCGCACCGCGCGCGGGGTGCGCAACCATCGCGACACGGCTGCGGTGGCGACGATGATCAGGGTGAACCAGACGATCGACAGCAGCGCGTGCACCGCGGCGAGCGCCACGCCCATCAGCGCCGGCGAGGTGCCGTGCGGGATGAACTGCGGGATCGTGGCCAGGTAGAACACGCCCACCTTCGGGTTGAGCAGGTTGGTCCCGAAGCCGGTGAGCCATGCTCGGCCGAGGGAATCGGATGCCCGGGAGACAGGCAGCCCGTGGCCACCGGCATCCGCTCCCCGGCGGAACGACTTCCAGATCAGCGACCCGCCCTGCCAGACCATGTAGGCGGCTCCGGCCAGCGTCAGCACGCGATAGGCGATCTCGGATGCCGCCAGCAGGGCCGACGCTCCGATCCTAGTTCGGCGCGCCTCGCCGGTATAGCGTGATCCCCATGTCGTACGTCGTCGATTTCACCACCGTCTCCACCGTGGGCCTGGAGTCCTCGCCCGTCGCCGAGGCTCTCGCCGGCCTGCGCGCGAATGAGGCGCGGTACTTCCACAACAAGTACGACATCGACTTCACCACCGAGCCCGCAGCGGGCACCGACACGCTGGCCTGGGTCACGAGGATCCTCAAGGACGAGCGCGGCATCGTCATCGCCTCCCCCGCGCTCGAGGTCGCCGAGCCGCCGGTTCCCGGCATCCGCTGGGCGTACGTCTTCTACGAATCGGGCCTGGCGATCAACGTGCTCTACGAACTGGCCGAAGGCGGCAAGCACGCGGTCGGCTTCAAGCTGTCCGACGGCATGGAGGTGCCCGACGAGCTCGGCGCCTTCAAGTTCGCACGCCAGAAGTCCAAGCTGGCGGGCACCATCCGGGGCTCGTACTTCGTGATCAAGGGCGAGTACTGACCCCGCCCGAATCCTCCAGCGACTCCAGCCGCGCGTTGAGCTTCTCCGCGATGACGGCGAGCTGAGCCGCCTCGTCGGAGCTCAGCACCGCGAGCAGCGGATCCCGCACGGTGCGCATCTGCCGCGGCGCCGCGTGACGCACCGTCGCGACGCCCGCGGGCGTGAGCACGGCATCCCACGACTTCCCCCGCACCTCGCTGTCGACCCGCTGCAGCAGCCCCAGCGACTCGAGGCGCTTGATCGCATGGCTCAGCCGGCTGGGCGAGAACCGCAGGTCCCGAGCCAGGCGCTTCAGGCGGATGCGGTGCTCCGGCGCGTCGTACAACAGCGCCAGCACGGTGTACAGGCCGTGCGGCAGTCCGGCATCCGCACGCGTCGACCGGTCCAGCGTGGCCTGCAGCAGGTGGGACAGCATGACGAGCGACCTGTAGGCACGCTTATCGACGTCGGAGGGAGGATGAGTCGACATGTTCTCAGGCTAGCGGGAATATCCCGAGTGACTTGAACATTGAAGTCACTGAGGGCATTCGGCCCGTACAGACAGGAGCAGCACATGACCACGGTCACGATCTTCGGCAACGGCAACATGGGGCAGGCGATCGCGGGTGTTCTCGCCCGCGGCGGCGCCGACATCCAGCACATCGCCAAGGACACCACCGCCACCATCGAGGGAGACATCGTCGTCCTCGCCGTCCCGCACGCCGCGCTCGCGCAGATCGCGGCCGACTACGCCGACCAGCTGACCGGGCGCACCGTCGTGGACATCACGAACCCGGTGAACTTCGAGACGTTCGACAGCCTTGTCGTCCCGGTGGGAAGCAGTGCGGCCGCCGAGCTCGCCGCAGCGCTCCCGGGCGCCAAGGTGCTGAAGGCCTTCAACACCACCTTCGCCGCCACACTCGCCTCCGGCAAGGTCGGCGGGCAGACGACCACCACCGTTCTGATCGCCGGTGACGACACCGACGCCAAGACTCAGCTCGCCGGCCTGATCACCGCCGCGGGCCTGGGCGCCATCGATGCCGGCAGCCTCGCCCGCGCCCACGAGCTCGAGGCCCTCGGCTTCCTGCAGCTCTCGCTCGCTGTCTCCGAGAAGGTCTCCTGGACCGCCGGTTTCGGCGTAATCGCCTGACCGCACGGATTCTCGGGAGCACAGCCGCCCACAGCACGGCACCCGCTCAGAGGAACGCGGCACCCTCCGCGTCGAACCCGCGCAGCCGCGCGTAGTCGTCGAGCGAGCGCAGAGCGGCCCACGCCACCACGGCGCTGGACCGCGGGCGCTCGCTCGACGGCGTGTTGACGACCACCGCGCGCACCTCGCCGAGCTCGCCCACAGCGTGGATCTCGTGCCGGGTCTGCACCGCGTCGGGATCGGCGATCACACGCGCGGTGGCGAAGTCCCAGGCATCCGCGGCGAGCGCGAGAGACGCCGCGACGTTGGCGGATGCCGGGAACCGCCGCGCGACGTCTCCTGCGGGCCCGTCGGCCAGCAGCAGCTCCGTGGTGCGGGTGCGCAGGTCGTCCTTCAGCCCGTCGGGCATCCACGACTGGATGAGGGATGCCGGCAGCTTGCGGCTCTCTATCGACACCTCGCTCAGCGGTCCTGCGGCTCGCAGCGCACGCACCTGGTCCAGCCCGCCGATGGCGCCCGTGCAGGCGATCAGCCTCCCCCTGTTCCCCTCGAGCAGTCGAGAGCGCAGCCCGGGATCGGCGAGCGCCCCGACGGAGAGCAGGATGACGTCGACGCCGGCCTCCAGCAGGCCCGGCACGCGCTCGCGCACGGCCTGCTGCGTGGCCGCCTCGACGATCACGTCGACATCCGCGTGATCCGGCAGGACATCGTCCCGCCCGTATGACCCGACCACCTCGTAGGACCGCGAGGCCTCCACGGCCCTGCGCAGCACCCCGTTGATGTGCCCGTCACCGAGGAATCCCACCCGCAGAGCAGTCAATAGATCCTCACTCATCGGTGACGATGACTTGAACGTTCGCCTCTGCGAGCGCGGCCGCGATCGAATCCGGTGGTAGCCGATCCGTCACCAGCACGTCGATGTCCCCGAAGTCGCCCAGACGCACGAGATCGCTGCGTCCCATCTTGCTGGAGGCGGCGACCAGGACGACTCGATCGGAGGCCGCCATGATCGCGCGCTTCGTTGAGAGCTCAAGATTCCGCTCGATGTAGAGGCCGTTCTGGTCCACACCCGCTATCCCGATGAACGCCGTCTCCGCGCGAAGTTCCCGGAGGTTGGCGATCGCGAGGTATCCCACGAACGCCTGACTGTCGTGCAGGAGCTGGCCGCCCAGCGAGATTGTCGTGGCATCCGGCAACTGCAGCGCGATCTGCGCAACCGGGACCGAGTGCGTAATCAGCGTTCCCGCGAATGCCGCAGGCAGTGCACGCGCAACGCTGTACGCAGTGGTGCCGGCATCGATGAAGACACGTTCATGAGGCCCGATGATCTCCACACACGCCGCGGCGATGCGGTGCTTGGCGTCGCTGTCGTTGTTGGCGCGCGCCGCGAAACCTACGCCGTGCATGGTGTCGTGCGGGAGCATGAGGCCACCGTGCACGGAGCGAGCGATCCCCTGCTGCTCGAGCCGTCGGGCGTCGCGCCGGATCGTCATGTCCGACACCTGATATTTCTCGGCGAGGGCAGTCGTCGAGACGAAACCGCGCTCCTTAAGGTCCTGCACGATCGCGCGCTGGCGCGACGTCAAAGCGTCATTGCTTGCCATGTTCACCTGCCTCCACACCGACCCGCCGGCGCCGTGCGCGCCTCGCCTGCTTACAACATAGGTGCCTGACGGCCCCGAGCGGACTCACAACGCCCCCAACTCCAGCAGTCCCTTGATGATGATGACAGCGGCACCCGCGAAGGCCAGGACGATGACCATCGCCCGGGCTGCCCGCGGCTTCACGACCCGTGCGAGGAGCTGTCCGGCCACGATACCCAGAGCGAGCGCCGCTCCGCACGCCGTCCAGTCTGCCCATGTCAGCTGCGGCAATGCTCCCTTGAACACGAGCGACGTGATCGCCAGAGCGCAGAAGTACGGCTGCACCGTCACGGCGAAGGCTGGTTGCGGCCATCGGATCGCGATCGCATATGCTGAAATCGCGGGTCCTCCCACTCCCGCCGATGCGCTCATGAACCCCGAGATGCCACCTGCCAGCACCGCCCCTCCCCGGCCCATCACCCGCACGTTACTCACAGCGAAGAAGCTCCCCGCCAGGGTGAGCACGACCAATCCTCCTACGACGATCGAGAGGATCGCCGAGGGTACCAGCCGTGCCACCAGCGCGCCGGGAAGGGCCATGACGACCGCCGGGACCAGAAGCTGTCCGACCCGCCGGTATTCGACTCGCCGCCACTCTGTCAAGAACAGCGTGAACGCAGTCACGGCGCCGAGCAGATTGATCAGCACAACGCCTTCGAACGGACCGAGCAGCGCCACCAGGAATGGCGAAGCTACCAAGGCGAAGCCCATACCGGAGATTCGCTGCGTCGTAGCGCCGAGGAACACTGCGCCTCCCAGCGCTAGATGCGCAAGCCAGCCGGTCACCGCCACGGCTGGCCCTGGCCAGTCAGCATGATCACAACCGCCATGCAAGGTACTTCGGCTCAGTGAACTCCTCGAGTCCGATCGTCGATCCCTCGCGTCCCAGTCCCGACTGCTTCACTCCGCCCATGGGTGCGAATGCCACGGATGGCAGGGGATCATTGATTCCGACAATGCCGGCCTGAAGCCTCTCCGCCACGCGCCAGCATCGCGACGCGTCTTTAGAGAAGACGTAGGCTGCCAGTCCCATCTCCGTTCCGTTGGCGCGCGCGATCGCCTCATCCTCAGTGCGGAACGGGAAGACACCCGCAACAGGTCCGAAGACCTCCTCCCGTGCCATACGAGCGTCGTCTGGAACGTGCGTGAACAGCGCCGGCTTTGCGAAGGTCCCGCCCGAAGGAACCTCGCGAGGCGCAGTGGCCTCATGGGCCCCCCGCGCAAGGGCATCCGCCACGATCTCGTTCACTGCGAGCACGCCCTTCGCGTCGATCATCGGCCCGAGATCCGGCACCGGATCGGCGAGGCCGTCTCCAATGGTCAGCGCGTCGAGCCGTGCCGCGAGCTTGGCCACGAACTCGTCATGGACGTCCTCGTGCACGATGAAGCGGTTGGCCGCCACACAGGACTGTCCAGTGTTGCGCGTCTTCGCCAGCAGTGCCGCCTCCACGGCTTCGTCGACATCCGCGTCGTCGAAGACCACGAACCCCGCGTCGCCGCCCAGTTCGAGCATCGGCCGCACCACTCTCTCAGCCGCCTTGGCCATGATCGCGCGCCCCACCGCCGTCGATCCTGTGAAGGTGACCACCCGCACAGCCGGATGCTCGAGGAGGGCGTCCGTGATCTCGCGTGACGGCCCGTGGACGAGCCCGAGCACCCCCGCAGGCACTCCCGCATCCGTGAACGCGCGGATCATCTCGGTCACCGCCAACGGTGCCCGTTCGGACGCGCGCACGACGACGGGGCACCCCGCGGCGAGCGCCGGCGCCAGCTTGCGCGCCTGCAGCGAGCAGGGGAAGTTCCACGACGTCAGGCTGACGACCACGCCTGCGGCGCTGCGGATGCTGAGATGCCGGCGCGCCGGATCCTCCTGCGCGTACACGCTGCCCTGGGGTCGGCGGACCTCCTCGGCGAACCAGCGTACGTACTCGGCCGAGAACGTCAACTCGCCCACTGCCTCTGGGAGGCGCTTACCCGCCTCCGCCGCGAGCATGCGCGCGATCCCGTCACGTCGCTCGGCGAGCAGATCGGCCGCCCGCAGCAGGATGTCGGCGCGCGCCCGCCCTGGCATCCCCGCCCAGGACTCGAACGCCGCGGCCGCGGCATCCGCCGCCCGGCGGGCGTCGTCCGCGGTCCCCCAGCACACGCTTCCCACCACTTCTCCGGTCCCCGGCGAGGTGACCTCGCGACGACGCTCTAGCGCCGTCCAGACGCCGTCGATGAGGGTGGTCCTGGTATCCATGTGTTCTCCTTCTCCGGCATACGCCGATGTCAGCCCTTGACGGCCCCGCTGGTCATGCCCGCCACGAAGTACCGCTGCAGGAACACGTACGCGATCACGATCGGCACGGATGCCAGCACCACGCCGGCGAACAGCACCGGATAGTTCGTGAGGTACTCGCCCTGGAAGCGCAGCAGCGCCAGAGGCAGGGTCACTTTCGAATCTGAGGAGATGAACATCAACGGATAGAGCAGCTCGTTCCAGTGCATGACGAACAGGAACGTCGCGGTTGCCGCGAGCGAGGGCGCCGAGAGCGGCATCGCGATGGAAACGTAGGTGCGCCACGCACCCGATCCGTCGATCTCGGCGGCCTCGTACAGTCCGGTCGGCAGGGTCTTCATGAAGCCGCCAAGGATGAACACCGCCACGGGCAGCGTCATCACGATGTTGATGAGGATCAGGCCGAACTGGCTGTCGAGCAGACCCAGCTGCCCGAACTGCACGTACTGCGGGATCATGTTCGCCTGCGTCGGCACCGACATCCCGACCACGAAGACACCGAGCAGCACGACGCCCTTCCACCCCGGGATCCGCGAGATGCCGTACGCCGCCAGAGACGCCAGGAACAGGGTCAGCACTACCGAGCACACCGTGATCACGGCGCTGTTGGCGAAGGCGGTGGCCAGGTTCCCGCCGGTGAGCACCTCGTGATAGTTGTCCAGGCTCGGCTTCGGCGGGAATCCGAACGAGTTCGCGAAGAGCTCGCTGGTGGTCTTGAAGCTCCCGGAGAAGACGACGATCAGGGGGATGGCGATGAGCAGTGCATAGATGGTGAGCACGACACCGCGCGAGAGCTTTCCGATCATGATTCGCCCCTCTGGATGAGTCGGAGGAACCGGCGCAGCACGAACACGGCCACGAGGATGAAGATGATGAACAGCACCGACTCGGCCGCGGCGTACCCGAACTGAGAGTTCGCGAAAGTGGAGTAGATACGGGTCGACAGGATGTCCAGCGCCCTGCTCGGCGGGTTCCCCGAGATGCTGAGCACCACGTCGAACGCCTTGAAGGACTGGATGGTCGTGTAAGCGACCACGATCGACATCGCGGGCGCGATAAGCGGCCAGGTGATCGAGGTGAACCGCTTCCACGGGCCCGCCCCGTCGACCTCGGCCGCCTCGTAGAGCTCCGCCGGGATGGCCTGCAGGCCTGCGACGAAGATCACGATCATCATGCCGGCGTGGAACCAGATCTGGGTCACCGCCAGCCAGTAGATCGCGGTCGTTGCATCGCCGAGGAAGCCAGGCCCCTGCACCCCGACCGATCCCAGGATGCTGTTGATCACGCCGTAGTTGGGGTCGTAGACGAACTTCCAGATGAACCCGACCGAGACCGAGGACAGGATCGTCGGGAAGAAGTACAGCGCGCGCAGGAACACGTTCGTCTTCGTGTTCTTCATCAGGAGCACGGCCATGGTCAGTGCCACCGCCGTCTGGCCGACCACCACGACGCCCATGAACTTCATGTTGTTCGTCAGCGCGTTGGTGAACAGGGTGTCACCGGTGAGGGCCCGGCCGAAGTTCTTCAATCCGACGTAGTCGAACGCCGCGCTGTAGCCGTCCCAGTTCGTGATCGAGTACTGGAAGGTCTGCAGCGTCGGGATGATGAAGAACGCGACGTAGATGATCAGCGCGGGCACCGGGAAGAGGTACAGCGCTGGCGCTGTCCTCCTCCCGGCGCGCCGCACGCCGACCCGCCGCTTCTTCGCCGTCGCCGTGACGATGAGCTCGGTCGTGGTCACGGTGCTACCCCTTGGCTGCGATTCGCTCGTCGACGATCTTCTGCGCGTCCTCGGCGGCCTTCTCGGGGCTGGTACCGGTCATGGCCGCGAGGCCGGACGCCTCGACCGCATTGCGCATGTCGAGGTCGAGGAACTGGAAGCGGGGTGCGATGACGAGCTTGCGATCCAGCCACGGCGCGATGCGCTTCAGGTCGGGGTTCTTGTACTCGACCCCCGCCACCGACGTGTGCTGGGCGGTCGCGTCGCCGTACTCGCCAGCGTTCTTCGCGTCGCTGAGGAACTCCAGCCAGGCCAGCGCGGTCGGCTTGTTGGCGCTCTTGGAGTTGATGCCCAGGATGAAGGTCGCGTTGTAGATGCCCTCGTACTTGCCCTCGCCCTTCGCGTTGGTGCGTGCGGGCACGAGGTCGATCGGGAACTTCGCCCCCAACGCGCGCACCGCGGCGATGTGGTAACTGCCGGTCGACAAGATCGCGGCCTTCTGCGTCGCGAACATCTGCTGGGCGGGCTCCACTGCGGTGCCGGCGGCGTTGGGCTGGATGTACGCGCCGAGCTGCTGGTATTTGCGCAGCATCTCGATGAACCAGTCATCCGTGCACTTGTACTCGCCGTTCTCGATCTTCGTGAACATGTCATCGGACGGGGCGATGTTCATGACCATCGAGTTCATCAACTGGCCCGCGTTGCCGGCATCCGCCCCGGGGAACGCGATCGGCGTGAGTCCCTTTGCCTTGAGCTTGTCGAGCATGTCGATGTAGGAGTCCCAGTCGGCGGGTGCCTCGGTGACGCCGACACTGCTGAGCAGGTCCATGTTCGCGATCGGCACGTTGTAGACGATCTGGTACGGGTAGCCGTACTGCTTGCCGTCCTTCGCGCCCTCCGTGATGAGGCTGGCCTGGTACTTCTCGGTCAGTCCAGTGTCGTCCAGGGGGATGAACAGGCCGGTCGAGGTGAACTGCTCGAACTGATCGCCGCGCCCGGCCACCGCGACGTCGCCGATCTTCCCGTCGCGCAAGCGTCGGAAGGCCTGCGCGGCGTAGTCGTTCGAGGTCGAGATGTCCTGGCTCACCGAGGTGCCGGGGTACTTCTCGACGAACTTCTTGATCAGGTCAGCGAACGCCTCGCGGTCCTCGCCGCGCCAGTGCGCGAACGAGATGTCGCCCTTGACCTTGCCGCCGGGCTTGAGGCCTCCTCCGCTGCCGGCCGTACTCGTGCCCGCGCCTGTACCGGGTCCTGCGCACGAGGCGAGGACGGCGCTCAGGCCCAGTGCTCCTGCGGCTCCGAACAGCTGGCGGCGCGTCGGCTGCCACTTCTCAAATGCAGACATTCCCATTACTCCGTTGTGTTGGTGGTGTGTTGCTGGGTGGTCATCGTCCGACCGCACGGTCGGCGACGTCGCAGAGCCGCCGCAATCGTGCGACGGCATGGGTCTCGAGGTCGGCGGTCACGTCGTCGGCGCCGAGGGAGGGCGCCCAGACGGCACGGCCGGCGAGGAATCCGGACGCGCCGGCGTCGCAGGCGATCCGCACCGCCTCGGGAAATAGATCCGGGGAGACGCCGGATGACAGAATCACCCAGGGTCCGTCGACGGCTGCGGTCAGCCGTGCGCATTCCGCGCGCAGCACGACCTCGTCGCCCTTCCCGTGCAGGGGCATCTCCGCCTTGTACAGGTCGGCGCCGAGCCCTCCCAGCTCCGCTGCTGCCTGGTGAATGCCCGCGTTCCAGTCCCAGTCCCCACCCGCGAGCGGGGCGCGCGAGACCGGCTCGATGATGCTGGCCAGCCCCGCGTCGGCGCAGATGCCGATGAACTCGCGGGTCATCGCCACGCGCTCAGCGGGATCCTCATCCGGACGGTGCAGCACGAGCAACTTGAGCGCGACCACGCCCCGGGCTTTGAGCGCGCGCGCGTCGACGAGCCGGTCGATCGTGACCTCGCCCACCAGCTCGCCGTGCGCCGACTCGAAGTGGTCGGCGGAGCCGATCAGACCGCAGCCCGAGTCGACGATGCCCTGAGAGATCGCCTCGTCGAGCGCGAACTGCCGGTCGATCAGGACCGCGGACGCGTACGGGGTGAGGATACGGGCCGCATCGAGCTTGAAGGCCGTGACCTGCTCGTCCGTTACGGGGGTGTCGCTGTGCTCGGCGAGCATGTTCCGCAGCGCCTCCCGCTGGTCGACTGCCAGCATCGCGAAGGCTCCGGACGGTCTGCGCAGGGGTGCGAGACGGTCGGTGTCGGTACTCGTGTCGGTCATTCGTGTTCCTCTTCTCAGACGGCTTCTCGGACGGTCCGGGCATCCGCTTCGGCCGCCGTCAGCACCCGCATCGTCTCGTCGTGGTCGGGTATGCTCGATCTCCCGTCGATGCCGCGGCAGGAGAGCGTGGCCACGACGGTGGCGTAGGCCACCGCCCGTTCGAATCCGCCCTCGAGCGTGCCGTCCTCGTTGCGGATCAGGGCGGCGATCAGCGCTCCATGGAAGACGTCGCCCGCGCCGAGAGTGCTCACGAGCTGGACCGCAGGAGGGGCAGCGAAGACAGCGGTGCCGTCGGCGCGCAGGCCGTGGGACCCGCGACCTCCGTCGGTGACGACCACGGCTCCGGCGCCCTCGGCGAGTGCGCGGCGCATGCCGTCGGCGATGCCGACGGCGCCGTAGCGCCGCTCGAGCGCCTCGCGGGTGGGGGCGTAGAGGGCGGTGTCGTGCAGGTTGAGGCCGGGGATGTGGTTGCCCGCGTCGATCGACAGCCGGATGCCCGATCCGACCCGCTCCCGCGCGTTGTGCACCGCACGCCAGCCGTGCTGATCGACGTGCACCCACCTCGCTCCGGCCACCAGCTCGAGGGCGCGCGGGTCGCCGGAGACCTCGAGCGCGGGCCCGACGCGATTCACGATCGCCCTGGACCGCTCGGCGCCGCTGATCACGACGATGCTGCGCGAGGTCTCGGCCCCGGGCACGGTCACGATGCCGGAGATGTCGACGCCCTCGGAGCGCAGTCGCTCGCGCACGCGATCGGCTGCCTCATCCTCTCCCACCGCTGCGATGGCGGCACTCGGCACGCCGAGGCGTGCCGCGGTGACCGCGGCGGTGGCCGCCGGACCTCCCCCGCCGAACACCATCCCCGAGGCGACGATGCGCTCGTCGGCGCCCGGGTACCGGTCGACGACCGCGATCGAGTCCTCGGTCGCGACGCCTACGAAGACCGCGAGTGCCGATGTCATGACGTCACCGAGTCCAGCAGGCCGGCGGCGAGTGCCGGTGCCATCGCGGGAGCCAGGGGCAGGCGCGGCACCAGCAGGCAGTGCATCAGGTGGTAGATGTCGGGCTTACCGTCCCAGACCTCGGTGGAGACGACGTTCTCCGGGGAGAGCTCCTGCCACCATGAACCGTTCTCAGTGTCCATCAGGTGGTTCTTCGCATAGTCCCAGAATCGCTGGTACCACTGCTCGTACTGCTCCTCGCCGGTGACGTTGTACAGCGCGGACGCGCCGCCCATCGCCTCGACCACGACCCAGCGGATGCGCTCGCGCACCACCGGCCGCCCGTCCCAGCCCACCGAGTACACGAATCCGGGGTTCCCGTCCGGCTCCCATGCGTCGCGCACCGCCGCCTGGAAGACGCCGACAGCATCTTCGAGCAGCCATTCGGGGGCATCCAGGCCACGATCCAGGAGCGACGCGCGCAGCGACAGCAGCAGGCGGGCCCATTCGGTCCAGTGACCCGGCGTCCCACCGTAGGCGCGGAAGCGGTGCGCACGGTTGTCGGTGTTGTACTCGAACAGCGGGTCGAGGTTCTCGTCGAAGTGCTCCACGACCCGGTAGCTGTTGCTGCGGGCGACGTCGTGGATCACCCGGGCCGAGATCGCGAGCGCGCGGTGCAGCCACACATCATCGCCGGTGACATCCGCGATCACGAGGAAGGCCTCCACCGAGTGCATGTTGACGTTGCCGCCGCGGTACGCCTCCGTCTCGGTGAAGTCCGCGTTCCACGACTCCAGGCTGACCTGGTTCTCGTCATCCCAGAAGCGCTTCTCGAACAGCTCGATGGCGTCGTCCAGCAGCTCGCGCGCGCCCGGCCGGCCCGCGGCCGTGGCGCTCGCGGCACCGAGGAGCACGAAGCAATGGGCATAGCCGGCCTTGGTGTCATCGACCGGGCCCGCCGCATCCACCTCGGCGAACCATCCGCCGTTGACGTGGTCGCGCAGCACGCCGTTCAGTGCCCGGATGCCGTGATCCACGTACGAAGCCGCGCCGGGACGACCCATGAGTGCTGCCAGCGAGTACACGTGCACCATGCGGCTGGTGATCCAGAGCTCGGTGTTCTTGTCCTCTCGGACCGCGCCCTGGTTGCTCAGCCAGCCGAATCCGTTCGACACCTTAGCGGCACGGCCGAATTCGAAGGTCCGGTCGGCCTCCGCCTCCAGCCAGCGGGCGTGCGCAGGGGTGTTGAGCCACTTCATCCGAGGACCTCCTGTCCGAGCCTGGCCGAGGTGAGGTCGAGCTCGACGGGCGCGTGCTCGACGACGGAGCGCTCGGCGGCCATACCCATCAGCACCGCGCGGAGCCCGTCCTCGACCGTGACCTCCACCTCGGCCTGTCCGCGCACCACCTGCTGGAACTTCCGGTGCTCGAAGTACGTGGATCCGTAGTGCCCTCCGGCGAGCAGCAGCTCCTGGTCGACGACCACGTCCTCGCGCTGCGGACCCTGCGGGTCGCGGGGGCTGAACTCGATGTAGGCCGGGGTCTCCGCGGCATCCCAGTGATGAGCCGACACCGGGACGCCGATCTCCACCTTCGCGATGTCACCCACGACGGACATGTGCTCCTGGTACCGGCTGCCCTCCGCGAACATTGAGAGGTTCAGCATCGCTCGGCTGCCGCGCGAGAAGTCGACGACCACGAAAGCGTTGTCGAGGATGTCCGGCACGTGGCCGTCGTACTCCTCGTCCTTGTGGTTCACGTCCGCTGCGCCCGACGCGTACACCCGCACCGGCTCATCCTGCAGGATCAGGCGCATGAGGTCGAAGAAATGGCAGCACTTCTCGACGAGGGTTCCGCCCGTGCGGGCCGCGAAGCGGTTCCAGGCATCGACCTTGTGCAGGAACGGGAAGCGATGCTCGGTGATCGCCAGCATCCGCGGCGTTCCGACCCGGCCGCCGTGGACGTCCTTAAGGAACGACTGCACGGGCGGCATGTAGCGGTACTCCATCGCGACCCAGACGGGCGCCGGATAGGCGGCAGCGGCCTCTCGGATGCGCTCGACGTCCTCGACCGAGGTGACCAGCGGCTTCTCGACCAGGATCGGCAGGTGCGCACCCGAACCGAAGACGTCCAGCAGGATGCCGGCGTGGGTGTCGTTCGGCGTGGCGATGAGGAGTGCGTCGAGCTGTTCGCTCGCGAGCATCTCGAGATGAGAGTCGTAGGTCGCGACATTGCGGGTGAGCATGTCGCGGGCCCTCTCGATCGACGGGGCGTGCGGGTCGGCGATCGCGACGATCTGCGCGCCGTCGATCAGCTCGGTGTAGCGGATGTGCTCCTGACCCATCGTGCCTGCGCCGATCAGCCCGTACCGCAGTACCCTCGACGAGTCGGTCCCGGTCCCTGGCATCGTGTCCATCCTCTTCCTGATGTTCTATTTCCAACATTTTCTGTCGGAATGCGAACAACGATAGCCAGAGGAGAACAGCCCGTCAAGAGTCATCCCCGAGGTGGCCTTCGGGCCCCGCGGCGCGGCATGCCGGAACTCCCGCGGGTGAGCCGCTACTGCGCCGTCGCAGCGAGGAAGCTCCGGTGCGAGTGCCGGATGTGCTCACGGGCGAGCGCCGACGCATCCGCGGCATCGCCGCGCGCGATGGCTGCCACGATCGCCCGGTGCTCACGCAGCGACTCGTCACCGCGACCCGGCCGGCGCGCGGAGAGGGCGTTGCCGAGCAGCATCTGGTCGAGCATCGGCTCACCGGCCCGGAGGATCCGGGAATTGCCGCTCGCCTGCCACAGGGCGCGGTGGAAATCGATGTCCAGGCGCCGGTAGCCGTCGATGTCCTGCGCCGCAAGGCGCTCCGCCTGCTCGTCGCACAGCCGCGCGAGCGCCGCCGACTCGGAACCGGATCGCGCATCCTCGGCCGCGAGGGCCGCCGCCATCCCGTCCAGCGCCTCCCGGAGCTGATAGATCTCGGCCGCGTCGTCCTCGCCGAGGTCCGGCACGAAGAAGCCGCGGTGCAGCAGGGAGGCGATCAGCCCCTCGCGCTCGAGTCGCACCAGGGCGGCCTTGATCGGCGTCGCCGACAGCCCCAGCCGATCCGCGATCGGTCGCACGGTCACCCGCTCGCCGGGGGCGATCCTGCCGTCCAGGATGCGCGCCCGGATGTCCGCATACGCGGCATCCGCAAGGCTGGAGCGCGGCAGCGGGACGTCCTCGCTGTCTGCGATCTGCTCCTTGTGCTCGCTCATCCGTCCCGATTCTAGACGCGGCCTAGAGCGACGTGCCGGTCGGCGCCCCCGAGCGGTCGAGAACGGGCAGCGTCACCCCGAGCACGTCGCCGTACTTGTTGCCAGCGCCGGTGTTCAGCAGCACCACCTCGTCATCCTCAGCGATCCAGCCGGAGCGTCGCAGCGCGCCCGCCGCCGCCACGGTCGTGGCGCCCTCCGGGCACGGCAGGATGCCCTCATCCTCCGCGATCGCGTGCAGCGCGGCCATGGTGTCCTCGTCGCTGACCCGCACCGCGACGCCGCCCGTGCTGCGCACGGCGTTCAGCACGCTCGGCGCCCCCAGCGTCGGCGACGGGACGTTCACGCCGAAGGCGATGGTCGACGTGTCGCTCAGGGCCTCGACGTTCTCCGCGCCGGACTCGAACGCCCGCACGATGGGGTCGCAGCCGGACGCCTGCACGCTCACCAGCCGCGGCATCCGCCCCGCCGGGATCCACCCCAGCTCCTGCAGCTCGAGTAGTGCCTTGTGGATGCCGATCAGGCCCACCCCGCCCCCGGTGGGATACAGGATCACGTCGGGGACGCGCCAGCCCAGCTGCTCGGCGATCTCCAGCCCCATGGTCTTCTTGCCCTCCACGCGGTAGGGCTCCTTGAGGGTGGAGACGTCGAAGTGATCGCCCTTCTTCACCAGTTCGGCGACAGCCCGGCCGGCATCCGAGATGAGCCCGTCGATGAGCGAGATGTCAGCGCCCGCGAATGAGGACTCGGACCGGTTGATGCGGGGCGCGTCGATCGGTTGGATCGCGGTGAGGTCGATGCCGTAGCGTGCGCTGTAGCTCGCCCAGGCCGCCCCGGCATTGCCGTTGGTCGGCATCGCGATGCGGGTGATACCCAGTTCCGCGGCTCGCGCGACACCGACGGCAGCGCCGCGGGCTTTGAAGGTGCCGGTCGGAAGCGCGGACTCGTCCTTGAACTTCAGGCGCGACAGCCCCAGCCGGCGCCCGAGGGCCGGCAGATCGATGAGTGGGGTCATGCCCTCCCCGAATCCGCGGACGGCATCGGCGTCCTGCACCGGCAGCAGCTCGTGATAGCGCCACAGATCGGGTTCACGCCGGGCGATGATGTCGGGGTTCACGTGCTCGCGCACAGCGTCGAGGTCGTAGCGGGCGAACAGGGTCGCACCCGCATCGGAGAGGTTCTGCGGCCTGGTGGGGTCGTAGACCCGACCCGTCCGACTGCAGGTCAGGGAGCTGAAATAGCTGAATCGTGACGACATCGTGAATCCTCCAATTTTTAGGTTTTAAATCCAATTTGGGAGCGTAGCACTCCCGGCATCCGCCGACCAGGCCCGCCTTCGCCGGCCGGACCGGCCGCGCGACAGCTCACCGACGCGACGCGAGCAGCTCCGCGAGATGCATGGTCGGACGACCGGTCAGGTCGCCCACCTGGATCCGGCAGCTCATCCCGTCCGCCAGGACAACGGCATCCGGGTGCTCGCGAAGGCTCGGCAGCAGGTGCGTCTCGGCTACCGCGACGCTCACCTCGTAGTGTCCCTTCTCGACGCCGAAGTTGCCCGCCAGCCCGCAGCAGCCGTCGACCCGGGTGACGGTGGCGCCGGCCCCGCGCAGCAGATCCTCGTCCGCGCTCCAGCCGAGGACCGCGTTCTGGTGGCAGTGCGGCTGCGCCACCACCTCGACCCCCGTGAGATCAGGGACGGGGAGCGTCAGCCGGCCGACCAGCTCCGCGAAGGTGAGCACACCCTCCGCCACCCGTCTGGCGCGGTCCGAGTCGATCAGCTCCAGCACGTCCGAACGCAGCGTCGCCGTGCAGGACGGCTCCAGACCGAGCACGGGCACCCCCGAATCGACATAGGCCGCGAGCCGCTCGACGGTGCGCTCGACCATGGGCCTGGCACGATCCAGCTGACCGGTCGTGATCCAGGTCAGGCCGCAGCACGCGTCGTCCTGGATCACCCGGGCATCGACTCCGTGCGCCCGCAGGTACTCCAGCGCCGCCACACCGGAACGCGGGAAGAAGTGATCCGTGAACGAGTCGGCCCAGATCCAGACATCCGGTTGCCCCGCATCGGTCGCCGACGCCGCGTCGGTCCCCCGCAGCGTGCGGGTGGCGAACGTCGGGATCGAGCGCCGCCGATCGATCCCGACGACCCACTTGCCGAACGCCGCCAGCGGAGGGATGCGCGCGCCGGCGTTCGCCAGGGCGGCGAACGGCGCGGCCAGCCGCGCCCAGAACGGCAGACGACCGAGAGTGATGTGCGTGCGAGGGCGCCGGATGCCACCGACATCGTGCTTCTGATGCAGCGCCTCCGACTTGTACGCGGCCATGTCGACCCCGGTCGGACAGTCTGTGGCGCACCCCTTGCACGCCAGGCACAGGTCCAGCGCCTCAGTCACCGCGTCATCGGCCAGCCCGCCGCGCAGCAACCCGCCGTCGAGCGCCTCCTGCAGTACGCGGGCGCGCCCGCGCGTGGAGTCCTTCTCGTTCTTGGTCGCCTGATACGACGGGCACATCACCCCGGCGGGATGCGGCGCGACGCACTTGCCCACGCCTGTGCAGCGGTGCACCGCTGCGCCCAGGTCGCCGTCGTCGTGCAGCAGCCTCAGCGCCGTGCGCGGCCTGGCACGCGGCCGGACGGCGCGCAGATCGTGGGTGATGTCGGCCACGCCCTGGCCGGATGCGTCGGCGATGACTTCGGGGTTCATCAGTCCGCGGGGGTCGCAGATGCGTTTGACCTCGCCGAACAGGCTCAGCGCGGCGGGGTCGTACATGTAGGGCAGCAGCTCCGACCGGGTGCGTCCGTCGCCGTGCTCGCCGGAGATGGTCCCGCCGTACTTCCGCAGCGCGGCCGCGGCGGCATGCATGAAGTCGCGGAACACACCGGCGGATGCCGGAGCACCGGCGTGGAACGGGAAGTCGATCCGCACGTGGATGCACCCGTCGCCGAAATGCCCGTACGGTATGCCCTGCAGTCCGTGCGCGACCAGCAGCTCCTCGAACTCCCGCAGCCACGCGCCGAGGTGCTCGGGCGGCACGGCGGAATCCTCCCAGCCGGAGTAGGCGGGCGTCGCGAGGGAGCGCCCCGCGAGGCCGCCGCCGTCCTCACGGATGCGCCAGAGCACGTCCTGCTCGGAGGTCGCGGTGACGATCCGGGACGCGAGACAGTCCGAGGCTCGGATGACGCGGAGGGCGGCCGCGTCCACCGCCCCCGGATCGCCGCCGAGTTCGGCGAACAGCCAGCCGCTGCCGCGCGGCAGCTCCGGGACGATCACCCCCTGACTCCGCACGAGATCGAGGATGCGGGAGTCCATGCCCTCGAGCGCCGTGAGCTTCAGCTCCGGTCCTTCGTGGGGTGCGACGGCGCTGCGGATCTGCGGGACGACGTCCGCCGCATGCGCCATGTCGGGGTAGCCGAGCGCGACGAGCACACGGGTGGCGGGCGCGGACACCAGACGCACGGTCGCGCGGGTCACTGTCGCCAGGGTCCCCTCGGTTCCGACGAGGAATCTCGGGATGCTGCGCCGCTCGGGGAGCAGATGCTCCAGGGAGTAGCCCGAGACCTGCCGCCCGAATCTGCCGAACTGCGTGCGCAGCACGGCGAGGTTCTGGTCGGCGAGCGCCGTCAGCCGCCCCGTGATCTCCTGCGGGGCGGCGTCCGAACCCCAGATCACCTCGAGGTCCTCGACGTTGTCGACCGTGCGCCCGTAGCCGAGCGCACGCGACCCGCAGGCGTTGTTGCCGATCATCCCGCCGATCGTCGCGCGGGTGTGCGACGACGGGTCCGGCCCGAACCGCAGTCCGTGCGGGGCCGCCGCGCGCTGCAGATCAGCATGGACGACACCCGGCTCGACGACGGCCGTTCGCGCGTCGGGATCGACCTCCAGCACGCGGGAGATCGCACGCGTGTCGACGACGATACCCGCGCCGACGGCGTTCCCCGCGATCGAGGTGCCCGAGCCGCGCATCGTCAGCGGCACACCGAGCAGTCGGGAGACCTCGTGCACAGCGTGCAGTTCGTCGACGTGCCGCGCACGCACGACCACCTGGGGGACGACGCGGAACAGCGAGGCGTCGGACGAGTACATGGCCCGGTCGATGTCGCTGACCGAGACGTTTCCGACTCCTCGACCGCGCAGTTCGCAGACGATGTCGGCGGCGATTCCCACCACGGCCCGCTCCTTCTCCGGTGGATACCCGGCTTCGGGATCATACGCGCATCAAGGCGCATGATGTTGATTTCTCAACATTCAATGTTGCTTATCCGACACGGTAGGCGGCCGTGAGGTGGTGGTCAAGTACGTCTCGGCACCAGCCGCAGTGAAGTGGTCTCTAACCGGCCTCCTCCTCGCGACGCCGCCACTTCCACTAGCTCGCGACTCGTCAGCCCCAGGTCGCGGGAGCCGCCACGCCACAGTGCGGTGATCGCCCGCTCCACGGCTGGCCCCTCGATCGGAACCTCGACCAGACGACCGAGCCGGATGTCATCCGCGACTGCCAGCCTCGACAGCATTGCAGGCGCGATCCCTTCCGCGACGGCCAGCCTTACAGCGGCCGAGGTGGGGAGCACGACGACGGGCGGGGTCACGTCGCGGCCGAGCGTTGCGCGCGCAGCATCCTCCCAAGTACGACGTGTGCCACTCCCAGCCTCCCGCGCGACCAGGCCGGTTTCGGCCACTTCGGCGGAGCCGACACCGTCGCGTCCTGCCCAGGGATGGCCCGGCGCGACGACGAGTGCAAGGGCATCCACCCCTACGGTGCTGTGCGACAGTCCAGCAGGGATCGACGACGATTCGATGAAGCCGAGATCCGCGGTGCCGCTGCGGATCATCTCGGCCACCTCGACGCTGTTCCCGGTGATCAAGCGCACAGCGGTGGGCGCCAGCCCCTCCTGGATCTGCCGCTCGCGAAGCGCCACGAGCCACGTCGGCACCATGTGGGCGGCGACAGTCTGACTCGCGGCAACGGTCAGCTCACGACGACGCTCGTCGCGCAGAGTCTCGATGCCGACTTTGAACCGCGCAGCCCCGGCGAGCACGTCCGATGCCCAGGATGCGACCGTCTCACCTTCAGGAGTGGGCGAGACGCCCGACGGCGAGCGCAGGAAGAGTTCCATGCCGAGCTGCCGCTCGACACCCCGCAGTCGCACCGAGGCGGACTGCTGCGAGACGCCACACTCGCGCGCCGCGGCCGAGATCGAGCCGTAGCGTACGGCGGCTACGAGCAATTCGAGCGCATCCAGTTCCGGGACATCGCGCACTCACACACCCACAATCCAGTCCTGTACCCCTATCGACGATAGACCGGTACCGCGCATGCCAGCCATAGGACAGGCTGGAACAATGCAGCTCTCCCCCGTCCAGACCCTGCCCACCCGGCTCACCCGCCGAGGCGGCGACGTGCTCCCCGGAGTGATCATCACCGCCGCCATCGCCCTGGTCTCCACCGGCATCGGCGCGGTCCTCCCCGTGCTGGGCTCGGCGGTGCCGGCCATCATCATCGGCGTGCTGCTCTCGCTGGTGCGCCCGCGCATCATGGCCGGCCGCGAGCAGCTGAACACCCGCATCCAGCCCGGCATCGCCTACTCCGGCAAGTTCCTGCTGCAGCTGGCGGTGGTGGTGCTGGGCGTGCAGCTCTCGATCGGCGCCATCGCGAAGGTCGGCCTGGAGTCGCTGCCGATCATGCTCACCACCCTCACCGTGTGCCTGGTCGGTGCCTGGCTGCTGGGGCGGATGCTGCGCACCGAGCGCCGGCTGACGACGCTGATCGGCGTGGGGACGGGCATCTGCGGGGCATCCGCGATCGCCGCCGTCTCGCCGGTGATCGGCGCGGCCAGCGCCGAGATCGCCTACGCCGTCTCCACGATCTTCCTGTTCAACATCCTCGCCGTGCTGATCTTCCCGCTGATCGGCCACGCGCTCGCGATGGACCCGCACACGTTCGGCCTGTTCGCGGGAACAGCCGTCAACGACACCAGCTCGGTGGTGGCCGCCGCCGGCGTGTTCAGCACCGCGGCCCTCGGCTACGCGGTGGTGGTCAAGCTCGTGCGCACCCTGATGATCATCCCGATCAGCATCGGCCTGTCGGTCTATGAGGCGAAGAGGGATGCCGCCGGCCAGCGTCTGACCGGCCGCCGCATCGCGAAGCTCGTGCCGTGGTTCCTGATCGGTTTCGTGATCGTGGCCATCATCAACTCGCTGGGCGCCATCCCACCCGGCCCGCGCGAGTTCCTCGTGCACGCCAGCGTGTTCCTCATCGCCATGGCACTGGCCGGCATCGGCCTGTCCACCGACATCCCCGCGCTGCGCCGCGCCGGCTGGCGTCCGCTGGCGCTGGGCGGGATGCTGTGGATCCTCGTGACGCTCACCTCGCTGGCCACCATCGCCGTGACCGACGCGATCGGCGCCTGACTACAGCCATCCCTTGCGCTTGAACACCGCGTACAGCACCCCGCCGAACGCGACCATCCCCAGGATCGCCATGGGGTACCCGAACGTCCAGTGCAGCTCGGGCATGACGCGGAAGTTCATGCCGTAGATGGCGCCGATCAGCGTCGGCGCGAACAGGATGGCCGCCCAGCTGGAGATCTTCTTCATCTGATCGCCCTGGCGGACGCTCTCCTCGGTCATCCGCTTCATCTCGTCGTTCTGCCGGCGCGCGACGATCGTGGACGCCACGGTCAGGGCGTTGTCGAGGATGGTGCGGAAGCTCGCCGCACGCTCGGCGATGCGGATCGTGTGGTCGTGCACGTCACGCAGGTGCCGCTGCAGCTCCTCGTCCACGGCGGGCCTCTTCCCGCCGTGCAGCAGCGCCTCCACCATCGCGGTCAGCGGCTGCACGGCGCGTTGGAAGTCGATGACCTCGCGACCGAGCTCGTAGATGCGCTGCGTCGCGTCGACATCCTCCACGAACAGCTGGCTCTCGATCTCGTCGATGTCGTTCTCCAGCCCCGCCAGCACCGGCGCGTACTGGTCCACGACCTCGTCGAGGATGGCGTACAGCACGGCCTCCGGCCCGCGGGCCAGCAGTTCGGGATCGGACTCGAGGCGGTGCCGCACCCGGCCGAGGTTCGGCGCCTCGGCGTGCCGGACGGTGACGACGAAGTCCGGTCCGACGAAGACGTGCACCTCGCCGAACTCGACCTCCTCCTCGGCATCCAGATACCGGGCAGGGCGCAGCACGACGAACAGGTGCTCGCCGTACTGCTCGATCTTGGGCCGCTGATGACCGGCGAGAGCATCCTCCACGGCCAGCTCGTGCAGCCCGAACTCGGTGGCCACCTCCTGCAGCTCCGGCTCGCCGGGCCGATACAGGCCGATCCACCCCATGCCGCCGCGGGAGCGCATCAGCTCGAACGTCTCGTTCAGGCTGGCCGGGTTCTCGGTGCGGACGCCGTCCACGTAGATCCCGTTGTCGATGATGGCCATGCGGCACCTCCCGGCCCGACGGTACCAGCCGCCGGCCGGGAGGAGCGGATGCCGGCGTCAGCGCTTCTTGCGCGAGGCGAACACGATCACCAGAATGATCGCGATCAGCAGCACGACGCCCAGCCCGATCAGCAGCGGCCACTGCAGCGCGCTGGTCTCCGAGGGCGCGGGGGCGGGGATCTGCGACGGGGTCGCGCTGGGCGATGCGCTCGCGCTCGGCGCGGTGCTCGCCGTCGGCGCCGGTTCGGGCGCCGCCAGTGTGAACGAGAACTCACCCGAGGTGGGATGCCCGTCGGCGGAGACGATCTTCCAGGTCACGTCGTAGGCGCCGTTCGGCATCCCGGGCTTGAGGGGCACGGTCACCGTGTCGGCCAGGATCGCCGGATCACCGCCGACCCAGTCCGTCCCGTCGGCGCCGACGACGGTCATGGCCGTGCCGCTGTTGTCGGAGAGCGACAGCACGTTGTTCGAGAACGTCAGCACCACCTGCTCGGGAACGGTGGTCACCTCCGATCCCGCAGCGGGTGTGCTGGAGACGAGTTGGTCGTGGGCGGATGCCGGAGCGGCGATCATCAGGATGGCGGCAGCGGCCACGACGACCCCTGCCAGGGCTGTGCGGATGCGGAACATGGGAAACCTCTCTTCGCCGCCGAGCGGCGTCTGTGTCTGTGTGGGCGCGCGTGCACGCCGGAGTGCCGCGGGTGCGGCGGATGGCCGGGATCGTGAGTGCGACCCGGCATCAGGTGATCAGACCAGACGAGGAGGTCCTCGCCATCGCAGCGCGGAGAGGTGCGACTCGCGCCTGCGCGGCGCGGGGGTCATCGCCCAACGGATGCTGACGGGTTCGGCCTCGAGCGCGGGGAGCAACACTGGGACGGCCCGGGAGAACCATGCGGCCACGGCGCGTGCGACGGCCAGCAGCGCGTGCAGGGCGAGCTCGCCGCGGTGCAGCAGGCTGATGGTGACGATCGCGGCGATGCCGTGCCCGATCCACATCCCGGCATCCTGCGGCACGAGTACGGGTGTGTCGGAGAGCACGATCGGCAGGGCCTCGTGCACATGAGGGGCGATCACGCCGCGCGGCGTGATCGAGCCCAGCACGAACAGGCCGTGGAAGAGCAGCTGCGAGACCAGCACCGAGGCGCCCAGGCGCAGCAGCGAGAGCCGGCGTCCGGCCAGCAGCGTGCAGACCATCAGCGACAGCAGCCACGGCACGGCGATGCCCAGCATCCCGGGCATCCCGCCGCCGGAGAAGACGTGCGATGCCAGCGCGACGAACGTCGCGACGCCGGCAGCGATGAACCCGCGCAGCAGCGGGGTTCTCCGGGAGGGGCGCACCCCTCCATCCTTTCACGCGCTGGGCGTCACTGCGCGGGTGGCTGGCAGATCGCGGCATTCGCCATCTGCTGCGCATACTGCTCTGCCGTGAACGGCAGGCCGAACTGCGGCGCGGTCTGCCCCTTGGCTGCCGGCGCCTTCGACGCGATCGCCGCGAGCTCCCATGCGAGGTACGCGGCCGGAGCGCTGCCGGCGCTGGAATCGTTGAGCGTGACGGCCACCGTGAAGCCCGTCGCAGGGTCGGAGTACGCCGACGTCGCGTAGCCGGGCACCCAGCCGTGCTGCCCGATCATCGAGCCGACCAGGTACGCGCCGCCGGTGGCCTGGTACCAGGCCGGAGCGCCGGGTGCTGCGGGCAGGGGCGACGCGAAGCGGGCGGGCTTGGCATCCTTGGCGCGCAGCGCCTGACGAGCCTCGGCCTGCGCGTACCGCCCGAGGTCGGTGATCGTGGAGACGACACCGGAGTCCGTGTAGCCGATGCTCGCCGAGCTCTCGGTGATGTCGACGGGCTTGGCGCAGTCGTAGGTGCCGTCCTCGGCGAGCGGCAGATAGGCGCCCTTCAGCGCCGGAGCAGGCTTGGGCACGGCGCCGGCGGCACCCGGCAGCGACGTGGACTTCAGGCCCAGCGGCGTCGTCACGTACTGGCTGATCAGCTGCGATGCGGACTCGCCGGAGATGCGCTCCAGCGCCATCCCCAGCATCAGGTACCCGGCATCCGAATCGCGGTACGCGGTGTGCGCGGGGCCGCGCTGCTGCCCCAGGCCGAAGCTCGCCAGCTGCAGTGGCGCCCACACGCGGTCGGGGGTGTTCAGCAGGTACGGCTTGACCGCGGCCTCGGACGAGCCCACGCCGCTGGTGCCGTTGCACAGGTCGAGCAGCGTGATGTCGCTGAGATCGGCGACCCCCGACACGTACTTCGTGACGGGCGCGTCCAGCTTCACCTTGCCGTCGTCGGCCATGCCGTACAGCACGTCGCAGGTCATCATCCGCGTCACGTCGGCGATGCGGAACGACATGTCCTTGGTGACCTTGGTGTCATCGCCCTTGGCCTGCGTGCCGAAGCCGGTGACCCACTCGCCGCTCCATGGCACCCAGACGCCCACGATGGCGCCGGAAGCCCCTGTGGCCGTGATGGCCTGCTCGACGGCGGCCTGCATCTGCGCGGTCAGGTCGTCGGGAAGCTGCCCGTTGACCTGCTGCGGAGGGTCATATGTGAACTCGGGGGCGGATGATGTGCAGCCGGTGAGTGCCACGATCAGCGCGGTCGCGCCGACGACGGCTGCGCGCAGACGGCGCGACGAACGAAGATGCATGAATCGACTCTCCCTGAGGCGGACCCTCCGAGTCTAGAGTGCGGATGCTGGGAACCTTCCGGCTCAGCCCTCCACGGCCTGAGCCTTCTCGGCCTGTCTGGCCTCCCACGCCTCGCGCATGAACCGCCGCACGTCTTCATCGACGCGGATGTCGGACGGCCGCAGCGGCCGCGTCAGGTAGAGGCCGTCCAGCGCGGTGAGCCTGGACAGCGCGACGTACGTCTGCCCGGGGGCGAACGCCCCGGAGCCCAGATCGATGACGGCCTGGTCGTAGGTCTTGCCCTGCGACTTGTGGATGGTGACCGCCCATGCCAGCCGCAGCGGGAACTGCGTGAACTCCGCCACCACCTCCCGCGAGAGCGTCTTCGTGCCGGGGTTGTAGGCGTAGCGCAGCCGCTCCCACACGGCCGGCTCCACGTCGAACTCGTCTCCGTCGATGTCCACGCGCACGGTGCCGCCGAGGATGCGGGTGACCGTGCCGATCGAGCCGTTCACCCAGCGCGGGGGCTCGCCCTGCATGTTCACGTCGTTGCGCAGGAACATCACCTGCGCGCCGACCTTCAGCTTCAGCTCGGCGTCGGCCGGATAGTTGCTCGTGCCGCGGCCGAAATCCCCGTTCACCTCGGCGTGCGCGGTCTGCTCGCGGCCCGGGAGTGCGGCCAGGTGCCGGCTGTTGATGCTGTTCACGATGTCGTTGCGCGTGGCGAGGGTGATGACGGGAACCTCGCCGGGTTCGGGTTCCGGGGGCTTCCGGGCGCCCTGAGCGTTGAGCACGTCGGCGATCTCCTTGGTCACCCGCCCGTATCGCACGGCGTTCAGCATGGCCTTGAAGCCGTCGTCGGACTGCCGGTGGATGTGCACGAGCTCGTGCACGTGCAGCCGGGCGCCGTGGGAGCCGAGGTCCAGCATCCCTCCGCCGTCGGCCAGCCCCCCGGTCCACACCTTCGCGTCGAAGAACCAGAAGGAGCGGTAGTGATCCTGGATGTAGCGCAGCTCGTCGCCTCGGGGCGGCACGGGCGCCAGCTGGTACGGGTCGCCGAACATGACCACCTGCACGCCGCCGAACGGCAGCCCGCGCTTGCCCCTGGCCTGCCGCAGCGAGCGGTCGATGGCGTCCATCAGATCGGCGTTGACCATCGAGATCTCGTCGATCACCAGCGTCTGGATGGCGTTGAGGATGCGCCGTGTGGCATCCGACTGCTCGATCTCGCTCTCGGCGATGAGCCCGATCGGCAGCCGGAACAGCGAGTGGATGGTCTGACCCTCCACGTTCAGCGCCGCCACGCCTGTGGGCGCGCAGATCGCGATCTGCTTCTGGGTGTTCCAGGCGAAGTGCTGCAGCAGGGTGGACTTGCCGGTGCCGGCGCGACCCGTGATGAACACGTGCTCGTCGGTGTCCTCGATCAGGCGGAACAGCGCCTGCTGTTCATCGGAGAGGGTCACGGGCACGCACCCCATGTTAAGCGGACTGGCGCCGCGGTGCCGCCGCTCGGCGCCATCCCAGTCCCGATCCCTAGACTTGTCGGCATGATGCAGGGGCGGGGGGTCTCACGGCGGCGGTCCACGCTCCGCTCCGACCTGACCATCCTCGGCCTGGTCGGAGTGCTGCTGATCGCCGCCCTCGGCGCGGGCGGCATGTCGCTGTACCAGCAGGTGTACAGCCCGTCCGCCTTCGTGCAGCGCTATCTGGATCTGCTCTCCGCCGGCCGCGCTGCCGACGCGCTGCGGGTGCCGGGGGTCCCGCTCCACCTGGCGACGGCGAAGGACACCGGCATCGACGCGACGGCATCCGAGGCGCTGCTGCGCACTGCCGCGCTGGCGCCGCTGACCGACTACTCGATCGCCTCGGAGAAGCGCAGCGGCGACGAGTACAGCGTCAAGGCGGAATACCGCGCCGGAGGGGTGCGCGGCACCACGACATTCCGCGTCGTGCAGGACGGCTGGGCCGGCGTGGTGCCGAACTGGCGGTTCGAGCGCAGCCCGCTCGCCGAGATCGAGCTGACCGTGCGCGGCTCCGACTCGTTCAGCGTGAACGGGTTCGCCCTGCAGCGCGGCCAGGTCTCGCCGCAGGGAGCAGAGGCGAAGCCGCTGGATCCCCTGCACCTGCTGGTGTTCACGCCCGGGGTGTACTCGGTGAGCGTGGACACGGCGATCTCCGCCACCCCCGGTGTGCGGGTGCTGGCAGACGAGGCGCTGGCGCGCACCCCGGTGGACGTGCAGGCGCAGCCGACCAAGAAGTTCAGCGCCCTCGTGCAGCAGAAGGTCGACGAGTTCCTCACCGCGTGCGCCACGCAGGAGGTGCTGCTGCCCACGGCCTGCCCGTTCGGACTCGAGGTGCAGAACCGCATCGCCGACGGCACGGTGCCGAAGTGGTCGATCGCACAGCAGCCTGTGGTGACCATCGAGCCCGACGGCGCGAGCTGGCGGATCCCGGCGGCGGATGCCGTCGCCCACATCGACGTGTCGATCAAGTCGGTCTTCGACGGCTCGGTGCGCAAGGTGTCGGAGGACGTGCCGTTCCAGGTGGACGGCACGATCACCATCCAGCCGGACGGCACGGCATCCATTCGCGTCGGCTCCCCCGACGTCGACACCGACTGACCCGCTGCACGGGCGTCAGTGCGCGGACTCGGCCTCTCGGTCGTGCTCCGCCAGCTTCGCGAGCCTGGCGTTGTACTCCTCGAGCTCGGCGTCGCCGTCGCGGTCGGCCGCCCGATCCCGGCGGCGCTGCAGCTTGTCGTCGGAGCGGGACCACTGGATGCCGACGATGGTCGCCAGGATCAGCGTGGGGATCTCGCCCACCGACCACGCGATGCCACCGCCGATGTACTGGTCGTCCAGCGGAGACGGCCCCCAGGTGCGGCCCATCGACCCGAACCACTCCGCGACGAACAGGCCGTTCTGCATCATGATCGCCATGCCGAAGAACGAGTGCATGGCCATCACGGCGATGAGTGTGATCAGCCGGCCCGCGTACGGCAGGCGGTACGGGACCGGATCGATGCCGATCAGCGACATCACGAACAGATAGCCCGAGATCAGGAAGTGGATGATCATCCACTCGTGCCCGAGGTGGTCGTACATCGACCAGCGCAGCAGGTCGGTGAAGTAGAAGGCCCACAGCGAGACGATGAAGATCGCCGCAGCGACGATCGGATGCGTGATCACGCGCGAGAAGGGTGTGTGCACGGCCCACATGATCCACTCGCGGCCTCCGCGCGTGCCGTCGTCGCGCTTGTGGATGGCGCGCAGCGCCAGAGTGATGGGAGCGCCGCTCACCAGCAGCAGCGGGATGGCCATGGTGAGGATCATGTGCTCGGCCATGTGCACGCTGAACAGGTACTCCTGGTACTCGTTGAGCGGTCCGGACGTCACCCACGCCAGCAGCAGCAGCCCCGACACCCAGAAGATCGTGCGGTGGATCGGCCACGCGTCGCCGCGACGGCGCAGCCGCACCACCCCCACGACGTAGAAGATCACGCCGAAGCCGACGGCGACCAGCCACAGGATGTCCAGGTCGTATCCGGTGAACCAGCGGTCGAGCGTGAGCTCGGGCGGCAGCGGGGAGTCGGTGAGTCGCTGCGCCGCGGTCGGGTTGACCGGCGGGATCTCGCCGATCGGCGGGGGCGTGCGAGCCAGTGCGGCCGCCGCGCCGGATGCCAGCCCCATCAGCATCAGTTCGCCGAGGATCAGTGTCCAGAACGAGCGCTTCTCGTTCTCGCCGTCGAGGGCGGGGATGATGCGGCGGCGGTACCAGGCACCGAACAGGCCGAGCCCCATCAGCAGGATGGCCTTGCCGACCACGATCAGCCCGTAGGGCGCGAGCAGCTCGCTCCAGGAGCCGAGCGCGACGACGGTGCGTGCGACGCCGGACACGGCCACCACCACGAAGGCCGCCAGGGCAAGCGTGGAGTACCGGCTCACCAGCAGCGGCAGGTCGAGGGCATCCCTCTTCGAGACCCTGGCCGGCGTGCCCTGCCGGCCCGTCTTCTTGGCGGCGTTCGAGCCGCGCAGGACGATCAGCAGCAGGAGCCCGCCGATCCAGACCGCCGCGCCGAGGGTGTGCAGCAGGATGGCGTTGACAGCGGTGGTGTGGCCGGCGACGTCGCCGGAGTGGCCCTGCGTGGCCAGCGGGAGGAAGGATGCCGCGGCGAGCCCGGCCGTGATGAGGGTGCCCGTCCAGCTGCGCCACCCGAATGCCATCAGCGTGATGACCGCGCCCATGAGCACGGTGATGAGCCAGGCCTGGCCGAGTGGCAGGGTGAGCAGGAATGTGCCGAGCTGCTCGCCGAAGGTGCTGTCAACGGAGAGCTTGGGGTTGAAGGCCGCCAGCAGGGTCATGCCCGCAGCCATCGCGGAGGTCACGGTGAAGACGGCGGCGCCGATGGATGCCGTGTCCAGGGCGATGTCGAAGTGCCGCTCCCCGCTGCGCAGACCGAACAGCGCCAGCACCAGTGAGCCGAGCATGGCAGCACCGGAGAGGTTGGCGACCATCTTGACCGCGGGGAGCCCCCACATGACCACGGGACCCGGGTCGAGGAGCTTGGGCGGGATGGCGCCCCCGCCCACGACGAGGGCCACCAGCAGCCCGGCGGCCGCGCTGGCGATCAGGATCGCGAGGCCCGCGAGGCGGTATGACTTCACCCCTCCAGCCTACGCGGGACGCAGGAAGGCCGCCCCCGAGGGGACGGCCTTCCTGCGCGCTGTGCAGTCTTACTTGACAGCAGCCTTCAGCTTGGAGCCGGCGGTCACCTTGACGCGCTTGCCAGCGGGGATCTTGATCTCGGCGCCGGTCTGCGGGTTGCGGCCGGTGCGGGCGGCGGTGGCCACCTGCTCGAACGAGATCCAGCCCGGGATCGAGACCTTGCTGCCCTTGGCGACGGCGTCGGAGACGGTGCCGAAGAGCGAGTCGAGGACGCGCGAAACGGTCGCCTGGCTCTCGCCGGTTGCGGAAGCGATGCTCGCGACGAGCTCGGTCTTGGTGATGGACTTGTCAGCCATGTCATCCTCCAGCGACGACGGTCCGTCGCATCGTGTTGAGTGCGGGGGAGGTTCCCCCGTCGGTCGAACGACCGCCTCGAATGTACCAACCACAGCCGACAAAACCGCGTCATTTCGCGGGTTTTGGCGTGTTTCTCAGCGATCTCACTCACTTGAGCCCCACCAGCCACGTCTGCACCGTGCTACGGGCGCCTCACTGAGGGATCATGGACACCGACACGACCCCCGCGCGGGCTCGCACCGTGCTGCTGGGCCGTGCCCCCGCGCGCTCACGCACGACGGTTAACGCAAAAGAGCCACCCAACGATGGGTGGCTCTTTCACAGAAGAAGTCCGGCGGTGTCCTACTCTCCCACAGGGTCCCCCCTGCAGTACCATCGGCGCTGTGAGGCTTAGCTTCCGGGTTCGGAATGTGACCGGGCGTTTCCCTCACGCTATGGCCGCCGAAACACTA